>Ga0247725_1000006_pt1 | contig 450316 bp, 377 predicted proteins | sample OKSTACKMCFT3sol_FD_183021 | JGI IMG/M metagenome (GOLD analysis project Ga0247725, IMG submission 183021) | Subsurface sediment microbial communities from gas well in Oklahoma, United States - OK STACK MC-FT3-sol | ecosystem: Environmental > Terrestrial > Deep subsurface > Rock core/Sediment...
ACTACTCGAACCGCTCGGCTATATACCGCCGGCTGAAGCTGAGGCAAACTATTACAAGCAACTAAGCGGTCAGGCTATCCCGGCCTGACTCACACTAACCGGCCTCCACGAAAGCCGGGGCGGTTCAATTCACCTTCGAAGGAGTTTTACATGACCAGGCAGCGCCGCACTTTTGACCCCAGCTTCAAGCTCGAGGTCGTCCGTATGATCACAGAACAAGGCCTCAGCATCTCGCACGTGAGCCAGACAATGGATATCGGCGTGACCGCAATCCGGCGCTGGATGGAACAGTACGAGGCCGAGCAGAAAGGCCAGCCAGGCATTGGTAAACCGTTGACGGCTGAGCAGCAGCGTATCCGTCAGCTGGAGCAGGAAGACCGTCAACTTCGTAGTGATGTGGACGTCTTAAAAAAGGCATCGGCCTTCTTTTCCCGCGAGCTCAAGTGAGCTACCGGCTCATCGACGAGCTGCAAACGAAGGCCGTACCTGTCGCACAAACCTGTCGCCTTCTCGGCGTGAGCCGGGCTGGATTTTACGAAGCCAGGTGTCGTTCAGCCGCGCCGACTTTTTGCAAAGCGAGCGTGCATCTGCGTGCCGCGTTCATGAGCAGCGGCCAAAGTTACGGCAGTCGCCGGCTTGTCGCAGCGCTGGCCAATAGTGGCCTGCAGATCGGGCGTTACAAGGTGCGCAGACTGATGCAACAGGGCAGCCTGAAGCCAGTCTGGAAGCGCAAGTTCGTGCATACGACCGACAGCAAGCATGCCCTGCCGGTTGCGCCGAACGTGCTTGCCCGGCAGTTCAACCCGGCGGCGCCGAACCTAGCTTATGCCTCGGATATCACGTACATCCGTACCGGCGCCGGCTGGCTGTACTTGGCCGTCGTGCTCGACCTGTTCTCGCGCCGAGTCGTGGGCTGGGCAATGGCGCCGAGCATGCCGGCGAGCTTAGTCTGCGATGCCTTGCGCATGGCGATCAAGGCGCGCCGCCCAGCTGCAGGACTGGTCGTTCATTCCGACCGCGGCAGCCAGTATGCGAGCGAGCAGTACCAGGCCCTGCTGAGTGGAAATGGATTCGTCTGCAGCATGAGCCGCAAAGGCAACTGCTGGGATAACGCTGTTGCTGAACGCTTCTTCCTGAACCTGAAGATGGAGCGTGTATGGCAGCGAAACTACGCGAACCACGCGGAAGCCAAGCTTGATGTGGCCAACTACATCGCCGGCTTCTACAACTGCGAGCGCTTGCATTCTGTATTGGGCAATTTGCCGCCCAGCGTCTTTGAACGCACAATGGCAGAGAAAGAACTTATCGTCGTGTCCCAAATTACTTGACCACTACAACCCCGTTCCGCGTTTCCTCGCACGCGGCGGCGCAGCCTGAATCGAATACCCAACCGGCGTGGCCGCACAACGTCAAGGCATTGGGCCCGCCTCAAGCCTGCCGGGACTTATAGATCAGCTTCATTTTTTTCTTTGCTTCTTCTGGCGTTAGTCCTACCGCTTCGCCAGCGTCAGTAAAGTACACGGGATGCTCCACGGAATCCTCATCCCATAGTCGAATTTGAAGAACTTTGGTCCAACGCCATGTTTGTGTCTTGCCTCTTCGAAAAGGTTCAAGTAGAGATATATCGACTATTCTTGCTGACGGGTTATTTTTGACACCTCGGCAAAAGTCCAGTACGTCCCGACTATCCCACAAGATCGAAGTTTGGTAGACCCAACTGGTCCCCTCCTTCAAACCATAGTTGACGAAGACATACAACAGCCCTAATTCGAGAGTCGCACTGCGCCAAGTTGTAAATCCTGGCTGAGCAGAAAACATCACCGCCTTGTCGGCCTCATGTGTCGTTATCATCTGCTTTTCCTGCTGTGAATGAACACTATAGATTGTAGTCCTAAAGTGTTCGCCGTGAGTACATCGTACTTTTTGTACGGGAGTACTTGTGATGTTGCTCAAGCGGTTTGGGATGGGTTTGCAGAAAGCACGAAGGAGCCGTGAACTGACACAGGAGGATTTTTCAGTAGTGTCAAGTCGAACATACCTCAGCAGCCTAGAGAGGGGGATCAAGTCGCCAACGATTACAAAGCTTGATGAAATCGCCTCAGTTATTGGCGTCCATCCGCTGTCGTTAATTGCCTATGCGTACCTACCTTCGAGTCCGGCAGAGCGAGAAGAATTCTGGGCAAAAATTATCGCTGACATAGACTCGTTTGATCGTAACATCACCTCCAACGTAACCGGACAATGATGGCATGACCAAGAGCCGCAGTTCCGCTTCTGTCGGCGCTAGCCTACAGGCTGCGAGTCCCACTGAGCGATCGATTCATCCAGGAAGGGCTTTAAAACGCTTGTGATCACATCTACTGGTTTTGGCTCGTCCATGATCACTCTTCCGCATGCTGTCCGGAACGAACGTTATCTATGACTAGAGTAGGTGCTTGGTGGACGGGACGGTTACCGCGGTGCTGTTCACGCTGCAGTTTTTCAATTTCGACCTTGATCGCACTTTCAAGCTTGTTCATGCGCAAGCGCATCGCCGCGCAGGTGGACAGGAGGTGCTTATTCATCTTTTCGAGCTGCCTGTTTCTCTCACGCAGCTTACTGTTGACGTTCTTCAGGTCATATTCGCCCGGCTGCCCCCCTTTTCCTTTTCGGACCTCTTCCCGCACCTTCGGGTAGCGGCAGTTGTCGTGACCGATCAGGGTACGCGATAGCCCTCGCCAGACGCCCTTTTCATCCGGGCCTCCGGCTTCCAGCGCTACAGCACTCACGTCGCCAACGCGTAACTTGCCCGCTTTGGCTTTCTTTTGTAATTCTGGACACAGGGGCTTGCCGTCCTTCAGTCGATCAATCGCGTCCAGAAACCGTTTCTCCATGCCCTCATAGCTCGCGGGCAAATCCCTGCGCTTACCCCGCATGACATTCTCCTTGCAGCACAATTTCCGGTAACGGCACATCCAGGAACTTGAGATAGGTTGCTGACTGCACGGCACGTTCCTTAGCTACTCTGAAGTCGTCCGCTTTACCCTGCGCTTTAGCCTGCAGGTAGGCGGTGTTATTTGATACGTAACGATCGCGCCAGAACTCCACCGATTCTGGCCCCACCAAGAATAGGAAGCACCCAGTGCAAACACTGGGTTCGCGGGTGGCGTAGTTGGGCGCCGTGTTAGCCCAGTGCACCGTCTGCGCGCGCTTATGGCACTCCGCTTCTGTCGGCGCCAGACCAGGAATACAGCCCCCATAGCCATGGAAGAACAGCTTCAGGTTGCGTTGCGAGCACCAAGCAAGCATGGCTTGCCTAGCCTCGGTGTCGTTCTTGCCTTTGATGATGGTGCCTAACTCGCCCTGGTATTTTTCGAGCACTTTAGCTAGGCGTCCTTCCATCTTAGGGGCCGTTCCACGTGCGAACTCCAGTAGTCTGTCTGTAGTTCGGTATAGGTTATGCTCTGCAACGTCTTTCAGCAGCGCATCATTCGTATTGATATAGGCGCCCTCGGTCATCGCAATGCTCAGGTGCTTAAACTGCCGCGCGATGGCAGGCAGTAGCTTGGGATTCACTTGGCATACGAATTGCGCATAGGTTTTGCGCCATTGGTGCGAGCGCAGGCAATCCCCCTTGCTGTTGATATACTTCCGCGTATCAGGAGTCGCCTTGACAGTGGCCCAGTCGACATAAGCGGCAACAAATCTTTTCTGCCATGTCCCCAATACATCATTGGTTAGGGTCGATATTGTTTGGCCATCCTTAGGGAAGCCGTCACCTGCATCAAATACTACGAACAGGGTTTCCCGCGCTTTCCCATCAGCCATATCACGGAAGGGTTGTAGCAGTTTTTGAATCACATCCACCGCGCGCACCGAGTTGGGCAAGACGTTCGAGCCGCGTGGTCTCGCTGCCAACAGCCACGTTGCCGATTCCGGCGTAGGGCGGGTCTTCGACAGCGTCCCTTTCAGGTAAAACAGCTCCAGCATGCCTGACTTGGATAGCCGCCTTTCAATACAAATAGGTAAGCCAGTTTCGGGATCGATGCCTGCAGGGAGGCTGCACAATTCGTTGGCGCGCAGGCCTGTCTCGGATTGCAGGATGATTGAGCAGGCTCGAGACAAGTCGTCCGCGAGCAGTCGCAAGGTTGACGCAGGCGACCACTCCACTCCAGCCAGCGGAAAATGCCACGGCTGGTCGCTCCCTGATGAAATTGAGAATTTCCACTTCCTCATGTGACTGGCGATGGTCTCATTTTTTTTATAGGTGTTCCGCAACGCCAGCATGTCTTCAACCATGCGCAGAACATCAGGGGCGGCCGTTTCCATGTACTCATGCGCGGCGTTCATAATAGCGACCGCCACTTCATCGGGAAGCGGCGGTATTTTGTGAAGGGACTTCGTCGCCATCTCCTTAGCTAAGCGGGTGACTTGTCTTCCTTTAAACGGTTCCTGGGACAGCGGCTCGACCCCGGCGGCACGCATGGCCGCGCGCTGGTTCCACATATAACTCCACACCCTCAACCGGGCTTGAACCCATCCCGCGGTAACTCGCAGAGCGTCCTCCGTGTCCTGCAAGATTTCCTCATTGTCCTCTCGATCTGACGCGTTGATGGCTTCTGGTTCGAGCTCATTAAGCAGGTCTTCCAACGAATCTTCCCGCGCGACTCCTTCTAGCCGCGCCTGGCAGTCGTCCAGGTAGCACTGTGAGGCCGCGCCATCGAGTTCACTCATGCTGGCATAGCGGTTTTTCACCATCCACTGGAACAACGCGCGAAACCCAGCGGTTAAATATCTAGCGCTACCTGGCTTGAGCGCCTTGCCAGAACGGGGATCGACAAACAGCGACCACGCAAGCCGCCGAAATTGTTCAAGCAAGTCGGCATGGCAGGCATCTAACGAACTGCCGCCCTCCTCGAAGAGCATGTCCCATACGATTACTGACCTACAAGGTGCGGTTCCAGGCGTAGGATTGTCTAGGAACCATCTGCTATCCTGCCAGCGGCTGGTTGACGACACCCAAGGATTGCCACGGCCTTCGGTAGGATAGGCCGGCATGCCTTTGCAAATGTCGCTGATTATTGCTTCGGTTGTATGCTCACCCTGCAGTATCTTTCGCCGTGCTTTACCCATGAGGCTTACTCCAATAGTGGCAAGGGTGGAAGTTTCATTTGCCTGACCTGCTCCAGTACGTAGTCGGGAATCTGCGGAAGCCAGAATTCGGTCAGGTCTTTTCTGGACGGCCCGTATCGCTCAAGCCAGGCAGTGGGAGCCATGGTCTCCCCCGCGTTGTCGATAGCATCGAGCAGATTGAACGCTTGTGCGGCAGAGTAACAGTCGTTAGGGTTCATGCTTCCGAGCGGGCAGGCGGGGCAGCGTCCATAACCACCGCACAATCTATCCTTCTCGTACAACGGGCTGCCATACGGGTCGGCACAGGTCCAGCCCGGAGTGGCGGCGCCGATATCTGCGCCTTCCGGCTTGCGACGCGGGTCCGACCTACCCTGAGTCTTTCGAAAGCGCTCTCGCGTCGCGGACACTTGTGCGAGAGCTTCATCGCCCCGTTGCATCTGTGCATCGGTGGTATAGCTCTGATAAGTGGTCTGTACTTCTGCATGGCCTGCGGCGGCCTGTTTGGCCCGTATGTCGCCGGCAAACTCGACGTCCACGATATCAAGTCCCGTGGGGCGCAACTGCCTGAAGGTATAGTACGTAAGACCGTGATACTGGAAGAACGCTTTGTACGCACGATCGAAGTTGGGGTCGCCTCCGGGATCGGTTATGCCGTTGAAGCCCTGCATCCTTTTATTTGGCGAGGTAGCGCCGGCCACGTACAGGAACAACCGGTCTTGCCACTCTGGAACCGACGTCGGACGGAACCAACTCGTCCACTCGACTACGAATTTCCAGAGGAAGGCAGGGTTGTCGGGTGCATCCTCTGCAGGTAGGATTCTCTCCTGAGGCCGATAACGGGCGCGTTTCTTTCTCGGCGCACCCCTGAACAGTTTGTTGCCCTCTTTTTCCTCGGCGCTGCCCGCAGCATGCTCCTCTTCAATAAGGGACGCCCTTGCAGCAAATTCCGGCCTTGCCAATTTTCCGGTAACAATACGGTAATCGTTCACCTTACTACCCATCAAGGTCGCCTTGTTGTAATCCAAGTGGATGGCCATCATTAATACAACCGGCACCAAATCCCTTACCGAGGGGTAGAAGCAGGCACTAATGTCGCTAGTCCCTCGTCGTGCTACTGCCTCAGCCAAGGACCGATCATTTATCGTTTTGAGCCATTCTTTGGTAAGAATTTGCCGGGGGTAGCGACGGTGCAGTGTGGCCAGCAGTACGCCGAGATCGTTGTACGGGTTACATAAGTTGCGGGCTACGCCTTTACCATAGACCGTTTTCTCGGTCGGCTCCGGTGACAATGCCGCTGAATGATGCAGGTTTGCCTGCAGGGCCGCGCGCATTGCCTTCACGCGCCCGGTAATTTCGATGATTTCCTTCTTGCAGGCTTGGTAGATTTTCCGGTAATCCTCTGCGTGAATGATAGGTGTGGGCTTACGGCCCCCTTGTTGACCAGCCCACATACCCGGCCGTACGCTTAAGTCTGAAGCAAGCTGCGGAGCCCACCTGTCGGATTGTTTCAGGTGTTCCACCACCTGGCGAAGGTGGCTCATACGATGTTCACGAGTTTGGAGCGCGTAAATGGCTACCCCTGTCTTGTCGGCTCGGTCAAGCCAATTTTTAAAAGCCTCAATGTGGGATGTTGTCAGCTGCTCAAGCCTGATGCTGTTAAGAGCTTTTTCTTCTAGGAAGGCGAAGAAGCCGAGGTTCAGCTCGTTTCCCTTCTTAAAACAAGTCGAGTAGGCGGAAGCCTTGCGCTTGCAGATCCCCTGGACAGCTTGTGCAAACGGCTCGGTCAGATGAGGGAAGGCCAACAGGTACGAGAGATCAATCGAGCCCTCGCTTTTATCCTCATCGTTGGGGCACCTCAGCTCTATGCTGTCCGCACTGCGTACCAAACGGTAGCGACGGGCTTGGTCCAGCGAGGCGGCGCCTTCCCGCTTGGGCCGACTTTTCGTCTTGTACGCATTGGAGCCCCGGTGGCTAGTCATCGTTAGCTCCAACACGCTGTTTGGCTCGATAGGAGATCCTGCCGGCCCGCGCTTTTTCTTCGATCGTTACCACCTTCAGGTAAATGTCTCGGGTAGTTTCCACGCTGGCGTGCCCCAGCAATTCTTTAATTGGCAGCCATGGCTCGGGGTTCCTGTTGTCCACTTCATTGAAGTACATCGTCACCGCGAAGGTGTGGCGTAAATCGTGGTAGCAGTGTGCTGCGGCGCGACGAAGCACGCTCACTTTTGTCTCGTTCCCCTCACCGTCCTCAACGGCATGAATTTCCTGCACAGTTTTCATCACGCCAGCGGCTTTGCATGCCTGGCGGAAGGCATGGGATAGGGACGCTGTCTGTATGGCATTCCCTGAGTGCTGCAAGGGATAGGCGTGGTTCACGAAGAGAGAGTCCGGCTCCTTGTACTTTTTGCCGTGCGCAGCTGAATAAGCCTTACCCGCGGAAACGGCCGCTTTACGCTCTCCGTCGATGTAGCGGATCAACTCGGGAATGAGGTAGCAAGGCACCAGGACGTTGCGAGGCTTGAGTCTCTTTGTCTTGGTGATGTACAACTTGAGGTAGCCATACTCCCTGTTCTCTTCGCTCAAGAGCAAGTAATCTGTATTGAGCTTGAGGATATGATGCACCGTCAGGCTAGCCGCTTCATCTACCCGCAAGCCGGTAGTCAAGGAAAGTTCGCAGGCAAGCCGGTCGCGGGAAGGGCGAAGATTTTCTTCTGATTCGCTTGGCAGCGGTCCCAGTTCGCGCTGAATTGCGCGCCATTCGGCCGTGTTTAGGGGATGGACGACTCCCGTCTCGCCAATTTCTTCCACATAAGGGGAAACTTCGTGCGTGGTGTCGCGACCAGCGTGCAAGTGCACCATGGCGTCACTGTCGGCTGGCCTGATGCGTCCTTTTTTGAACTGCAAGGTTTTCAAGAACGCGCCGACATACCAGTTCTGCTTCTGGGCCTCCTTATAGAAATTCTCAACGGTGCTTTGCCGACGCCGAATCGTGGAATCAGACAGGTGTCGCCTGGTATGAGGACTTACGGCGTCCTGAAGCGCGTCGCGGTAGTCGATGTAGTCGTCTTCTGTGGCGGCGTCCCAGGCTTTGCCTACCTTACCGTTCTCGTCACTTTCGTCTTTGCAAACCTCGAGAAAAGCGAACCAATCACGTAAGTCATAGGCGTACGCTTCAGCCGTATTTTTTTTCCAACCGCGGCGGCCCTTAACCCTGACGAACTTCTCATGGAGATACAGCAGCACATGCTCTTGTATCTCGATGCTTTTGCTGCTCTCTACAACTAGAAACGGAAAGCCTTCAGGCAAGGCGAATTTGGAGAGCGGGTCGTTCTTAGGTAGTTCGTTAGCCTTCCAGAGAGTGATCATTTTGCCCCCGCAACCCCATCAATGTAGATGAACACCTTGATAGCAAAGAAGCTGCTCTGCCTTTGCGTTTAGAGCGATTAGTGAACAAAGTTTCAGTCGTTAGATATCAACCTTCGAAGACCTTTAAAGTAATGACACTAGCTTAACAATACAGGCTTTTCCAGTTCAAGACGAAGAAAAAATTGCGACAGTAGAGTAGAACCAAATGAACACTCTTCATCGTTCATAAATCCGCGCAACCAGTTCTGGCGCTTGATCTCGAGCGTCGTCGGTGAGGACCTGGCCGCGCTGCCTTATGCCGACCGCCTGCCGCGCCTGCTGGCGCATGGCGTCGGCCTGTGGGACGTGCTGGGAGAATGCGAGCGGGTGGGCAGCCTGGATGCGGCGATCCGCAAGCCGGCCGCCAATGACTTTGGCCGGCTGCGCGAGCTATGTCCACGGCTCGAGACGGTTGGCTTCAATGGACAGGCGTCAGGCAAGTTCGCGCCGCAGTTTTCGGCGGCTGGATATCGTACCGTCGTGTTGCCATCGACTTCACCCGCACATATGGCCATGTCGTTCGAACAGAAACTGGCTGCATGGCAGGGATTGCGTGCGGCGGCATGTTCGACGTGAGGACGCTTTCTTCCGATTGCTGTGCGGCGAACTCGCGCGCTTACCGGATGCGCGTCCCCGTCGTCGCCATCTTGCGCAAATACGCCAGCTTGGCCGAATACACCTGGCGCATCTCCCCGCGCGTGCTGTGATCCACCGCCAGCGCGATCTGCTCGCGCGCATCGCCCAGGCGCCCCAGCTTGAGGTGCGCGATCCCCAACCAGAACCTGAATTCGTCGTTGTACGGGGCGCGCTTGACCTCGCGCGCGAAGTGCGCCACGGCCGCGTCGACATCGCCGGCCTCGAGCGCCGCCATGCCCCGGTCGAAATAGTGGTAGGGCGGCGTCGGCTCGATCGCCGCGATCCGTTTGGCCAGCGCCTGCGCCTCTTGCGGCCGGCCCAGCGTCAGCAGCAGCGGCTCGAGGTTGCGCAGCACCGCCAGGTTTTCCGGCTCCTGCACCAGCGCGGCCTGCAGGGCGCGTTCGGCCAGCGCCAGTTCGCCGCGGCGCTGGTAGACCACGGCCAGGGTATTGAGCGTGCCGGCCTTTCCCGGCCTGGCCTGGACCGCGGCCCGCGCCCACCAGTAGGCGTCGTCGACGCTGCCCAGCACCAGCGATTCGGCCGCGCGGTTATTGAGGTACAGGGCGACGACGTCCTGTTCGTCCAGCTCACGGGCGCGAAACTTCGCCGCTTCCTCGCCCGGGATGAAGTCCACGACGAGTACCCGTCCGGGGCTGTAGCTCCCCACGGTGTCGGTGATGCGCTGCCCGAGGCCGATGTTGATATGGGCGCTGGTCAGGTAGAGTCCCGCGGTGCGGCTCCAGGTGCTGTCGACGTGCACGCTCTGGAAGTGCACCGGCATGCCGAGTTCCTTTGCGAAGGCGGCGGTCATGATCACCAGCGACAGGCAGTTGCCCATGCGCGCGGCGTAGGTTTGGCTGGCCGTGCGCGTGATCCGGGATTCGTATTCGAGCTTGAGGTCGGTCTTGCTGTAGAGCGCCTCGACCAGGCCGTGGCGCATGCCCCTGGTGCGCAGCAGGTAGGTGAAGGCCGGGCTCCTGAGGTAGGCGCGCATCTCGGGACTGAGCGCGAACAGGTCACCGGCGCCGACCGGTTCGGAGGGCGGCGCGAAGCGGTCGTCGGCGAACAGCGCGGGCGGAGGCGTCGGGGAGGGAGCGTTGCTGGCGCAGCCGCCCAGCAGCAAGGACAGCAGCAATGACGACAACAGCCAGCCGGTGGCGAGGGTGTTCATGTCTCCTCCCTGTACGCGCGGGTATTGACATCGCAGTATCCGCTTGCGTCAGGCAGAAGTAAAGCGCTTCAATCCTCGTGGAAGGCTTCCAGCAATTCGTCCAGGATCTCGGCGGTTTCCTCGCTCGACAGCCCCAGATAGGCGCAGGCCGCGGCGCCGCCCTTGTTCCATTCGTTCGACTCGGCGTGGCCCTGGTAGCGGCAGATCGCGCTCTCGGCCAGGAGCGACAGCGCCACCAGCGAGCGTACCGGCCCGGCGGTCGATGCGTCCTCGATCACCGCGTAGTCGTGGTGGTGCAGGATGGCCCAGGACACGTGGTCCGACAGGCCCCAGTTGCGCGCCAGCAGGCAGCCGACGGCGGCGTGGCTGGTGTCGTGGCGTTCGACTTCGAGCGCGGTGAACGCGCGCACCGCTTCGAGCGAGGCCGCGCCATAGGTGACGTTGTAATCCTTGAACCGCTCCATCAGCAGCGGCACGCCGGTGTCGCAGAACAGGCCGAAGGTATGGGCCACGTCCGGTTCGCCCATGCGCAGGCGGCGCGACAGGAACACCATCGCCTGCGCGCGGCGGGTGGAGATGTCCCAGAAGCTGGCCAGGGCCGCGCTGTTGGCGGGGATCGCCTGGCGCGCCAGCAGGCCGGTCATCATCGCCGCCACCTGGTTGATGCCCAGGAACAGGATGGCCTGCTCGATCGACTTGGCCTTGCGCCGTCCGCCGTAGATGGCCGAATTGGCAAGCTTCAGGAGCGCGCCGGACATGCCGACGTCGCTCGCCACGATCTTGCCGATGGCGTCCAGCGAGGGATCTTCCGCCGCCAGTTCGCGCTGCAGGTCGGCGAGCAGGCTGGGCCGCGGAGGAATGCGGATCGACTTGATCAGGGCATCGACCTGGTCGATCTGCGGAATGGGCTCGACGACGGTGTTCATGGAAATTGGAGGCGCGAATATGCTTCGCGGAAATGCGGAGGACTCTGCCACTATACCCGAGTCATTTCGATATTGCAGCAAGGCAATCCCATTATCGCCCTATCCTTGTATCAATTTCACCAAAACGACGGGTCGTGCTGTCCCGCGCTAGAATCGAAGCATGGTGATTTCTACAATTGCAGGGATCGATTTCTCGCAGCCGGCGGAGCGCGTCGCGCAGCAGCTGATCGGCGTCACGGTGCTGGTGGACGGCGTCGGCGGGCGCATCGTCGAGACCGAGGCCTATGACCACGAAGACCCGGCTTCGCATGCCTATTCGGGGCCGACCGAGCGCAATGCCTCGATGTTCGGGCCGCCGGCGCATGCCTATGTCTACAGGTCGTACGGCATTCACTGGTGCCTGAACTTCGTGTGCCAGGAGGCCGGCCATGGCGCCGGCGTGTTGATCCGCGCGCTGGAGCCGGTGGCGGGGCTGGACGTCATGCGGGTGCGGCGCGATGCGCAGGACGAGCGCCTGCTGTGTTCGGGGCCCGGCAAGCTGTGCCAGGCGCTGGGCGTCACGCGGGCATTGAATGGCGAGTCCCTGGCCGCGGCGCCGTTCGAGCTGCTGCCGGCCGCGCCGGGATTGGCGCTGGTGGCCGGGCCGCGCATCGGCATCTCGAAGGCGGTCGATGTGCCGTGGCGGTTCGGCCTGGCGGGCTCGAAGTTCGTCAGCCGGCCGTTCCGCTAGCCGGCCGCGCGTCAGGCACGGCGCCCTACGGGCGCTCAGGCGCGGCGCCGTGCGGGCGCCGCAGGCAGGGCGCGTACCGGGCCGCCGCGCATTGCGCTGCCTGATGCGCGCCGTTCGCCCACGCCCCGGAAGCCGGCATCCGGCGCTTCTTCGACCACCGCTTCCTGCCGCGCTTCATCGGGCGCCGCGCCGGCATCCAGGCCGGGCGCGATGCGGAAGATCGCCACCGCCCTGGCCAGGTTGACGGTCTGCTCATGCAGGCTCTCGGCCGCCGCCGCGGCCTGCTCGACCAGGGCCGCGTTCTGCTGGGTCATGCCGTCCATTTGCCCGACCGCGCGATTGACCTCGGCGATGCCGTCGGCCTGCTCGGTGCTGGCGATGCTGATGCGGCCGATGATGTCGTTTACCTGGCGCACCGAGGACACGATGTCGCCCATGCTGGCGCCGGCCTCGCTGACCGAGGCGTTGCCCCGCTCGATGATGCTCACCGAGTCGGCGATCAGGCCCTTGATTTCCTTGGCCGCCGCCGCCGAGCGCTGTGCCAGGGTGCGCACCTCGGACGCCACGACCGCGAAGCCGCGGCCCTGCTCGCCGGCGCGCGCCGCTTCCACCGCCGCGTTCAGTGCCAGGATATTGGTCTGGAACGAGATGCCGTCGATCACGCCGATGATCTCGACGATCTTGCGCGAGCTGGCCTGGATCGACTCCATCGTCGTCACCGCCTGCTGCACCGCCCGGCCGCCGCGCGCGGCCAGGTGCGCCGCTTCGGCCGCCAGTTCGGAGGCCTGGCGCGCATTGCTGGCATTGTCCTTGACCGCCGTGGTCAGGGTTTCCATGGTGCTGGCGGTCTGCTCCAGCGAGCCGGCCTGCATCTCGGTGCGGGTCGACAGGTCGAGGTTGCCGCTGGCGATTTCCTGCGACGCCGTGTCGATCGAGCGCACCGCATTCATCACGCTGTGCAGGGCGGCGTTCAGGCGCGCGATGGTGTGGTCCAGCGCGCGCGCGGTGTCGTCGATCTCGTCGCGGCCCCTGGCCTGCAAGGGCGGCGCGTCCAGGCGCCCCTCGGCCAGTTCGCCCACCGTCTGCGCGATCGCGTTTATCCCGGCCAGCATCGAGCGCCGCACCAGCATCGTCACCGCCAGCGACAGCCCGATCGACAGCAGCACCAGGCCGGCCATGGTCCAGCCCAGGCCGCGAAATTCTTCCTTGGCCGCGGCATGGGCGTCTTCGCTCATCTTTTTCTCGAGCCGGGCCAGGCGGATCAATTCGGCGTCGAGGGCGACGAACTGCTGTTCGGCCTTCTGCATCGCGTTGGTGGCGATCGACTGGTCGATCGAGGCCATCTCGATGGTCTCGCCGACCGCCTTGCGGTAGCGCGCCAGCGCCGCCTGCGAGGCGTCGATCGGCGCGCGCTCGTTCGGCTCTGCTCCCAGCGCGAACTTGCCCAGCTTGTCGCCGATGGCGGCATGCCTGCGCCCGATGTCGGCAGTCAGGGCCGCCAGCCGGTTCCCGGCAAAGCTGCCGTTGACCCAGGCCAGCAGCTGGTAGGCGTTGGCATGGGCGAAGCGCGCCTCGCCGGCGACGTCGGCCACCGCCTGCAGGCGCGCGGCGCGCACCTGCACCATGTGTTCGAGCGAACCGTTCTGGCGCACCATGCCGTAGTAGGCGGCGGCCGAGAGCAGGGTCAGCAGGACGAGCACGAGTCCCGGGGCCAGCAGCAGTTTCTGGCCGATCCGCAGTTTGTTTAGCATGGGAATTACTCCGCAAGAATGGGCCGCCAGCGCGGCATGCGCGATGGCGGCAAGACCGGGCTTATTTCTTGTAGATGCCGGCTTCGAGCACCACGTCGTCGACCAGCAGGATATAGGTGGTCTTCGGTTCGATCTTGCCGGTGGTCGGATTCTTGTACTGGTAATCGACCCAGCCCCTGCCCTTGGCCGCGGCCAGCTCGATGATCTCGCGGCGGTACTTCTTGCCGTTCGCATCCGGCACGTCGGTCAGGTCCTTGCCGACGATCGAGGGGTTGTAAGGGTGGGCGAGCACGATGCCGGTCTTGACGTCGCGCAGGTCGACATACAGCGAGCCCTGGACGAAGCTCGGATCCTTGGCGTTGATGAGCCTCATCATCTCGGCCTTGCCCTTGGCCTTGATCAAGGCGGCGCCGCGCTCGGCCATCGCGATGGCGTCCTTCTCGGTCGGCTCGTTGGCCAGGGCGTTCGTGGAGACCAGCCCCAGGCACAGGGCGGCGGCGGTGGCGATCATCTTCATGGGGGGCTTCCTTTCGCGTAAGTGCTTGTAGGATGTTTCTCAAGTGCACGCACTAATGTACCGAGCCGCGACCGTGCCGGATTGCGTTGGCACAACGGCAGAAGCCGACGGCCGGCCGCGTTGTGTCCTTGCCTCATTATTCCGGCCGCGCCAGAGGTTTGTCCTATGCATAGACGCGCTCAGCCGTAAATTGATTGACGGCAATTCTAATCGCATACGAGATCCTAAGATGGGTGCTTGCCGGCAACGCGCCGCCGGTCCCCCGTCATCCTCCTGGAGAATTCTCGTGACCACGATTGCACCGACGCCCTCCAAGTTCAAGCCATATACGCGCCAGACCATCGTCACGGCGCGCCAATGGGATTGGCTCACGCCCGAGCTGCAGGAAGCCGTACAGGTGGTATCCCACGTGCTGCCGTTTCGCACCAATGCCTATGTGATGGATGAGCTGATCGACTGGAAGCGCGTGCCCGACGATCCGATCTACCGCCTGACCTTCCCGCACCGCGACATGCTGCCCGCCCACGAATACGCGCAGTTGCGCGAGCTGGTGCTGGGCAGGAAGGACGACGCCGCGACCGCGCGCCTGGTGCGCGATATCCGCATGCGCATGAACCCGCACCCGGCCGGCCAGATGACGCACAATGTGCCGCGCGTGAACGACGCGCCGCTCCAGGGCTTGCAGCACAAGTACAAGGAGACCGTGCTGTTCTTCCCGAGCGCCGGCCAGACCTGCCACGCCTACTGCACCTTCTGCTTCCGCTGGCCGCAGTTCGTCGGCATGGAAGACATGAAGTTCGACGCCCGCGAGTGCGGCGAGCTGGTGGCCTACCTCGAGATGCATCCGGACGTGACCGACGTGTTGATCACCGGCGGCGACCCGATGATCATGAATACGCGCTCGCTCGCAGAATTCCTCGAGCCCCTGCTGGCGCCCGAACTGGCCCACATCCAGAACATCCGCATCGGCACCAAGTCGGTCGCCTATTGGCCGCAGCGCTTCGTGTCGGACAAGGACAGCGACGACTTGCTGCGCCTGTTCGAGAAGGTGGTGGCGAGCGGGAAGAACCTGGCCATCATGGGCCACTACAACCACGCGGTCGAGATCCGCCAGCCGATCGCCCAGCAGGCGGTCAAGCGCATCGTCGGCACCGGCGCCACCCTGCGCATGCAGGGCCCGCTGATCCGCCACATCAACGAAGACCCGAAGAGCTGGGCCGAGCTGTGGACCACCGGCGTGCGCCTGGGCGCCATCCCTTATTACATGTTCGTCGAGCGCGACACCGGCCCGCGCGACTACTTCGCGCTGCCGCTGGCGCGCGCCCACGAGATCTTCCAGGAAGCGTATTCGATGGTCTCGGGCCTGTCGCGCACCGTGCGCGGGCCGTCGATGAGCGCCTTTCCGGGCAAGGTCGTGATCGACGGCGTGGTGACGATCAATGGCGAGAAGCTGTTCGCGCTGCAGTTCCTGCAGGCGCGCAATCCCGAGTGGGTGCGCCGCCCGTTCTTCGCCAGGTACGATCCCGACGCCACCTGGCTCGACCACCTGAAGCCGGCCTTCGGGCGCGACCGCTTCTTCTTCGAGCTGGAAAGCGGCGGTCCGCTGCGCGGCCCCGGCGGACGCGTGATCCCGCTGGTGCCGCTAGGGCAGCGCGGCGCGGCCCAGCCCGACGCGGCCTGAATCGCCGGCCCGGGTCTGGCGATGCAGCCCGCTAGCGCCACGGTGGCGCCTGGACCCCTGCGCCTGTCCGGCATGGGGGTATTCTTCTACGTGTTCCTGCCGTTCGCGCTGGGGCACTACCTGTCTTCGCTGCTGCGCAACGTGAACGCGGTGCTGGCCTCGCACCTGGTGGGGGCGCTGGCGCTCACGCCGGGCCAGCTCGGATTGCTGACCAGCGCATTCTTCCTGGCCTTCGCCCTGGTCCAGCTGCCGGTCGGGATGGCGCTCGACCGCTACGGGCCGCGCCGGGTGCAGGTGGCGATGCTGCTGCTGGCGTCCGGCGGCGCGCTGCTGTTCGCGCATTGCGGCAGTTTCCATGGCCTGCTGGCGGCGCGCGCCGTCATGGGTTGCGGCCTGGGCGGCTGCTTCATGGCGGCGGTCAAGGCGGTCTCCGCCTGGGTCGCGCCGAACCGGCTGCCGTCGGTGCACGGCTACCTGATCGCGGTCGGCGGCCTGGGGGCGGCCAGCGCCACCATGCCGGTGCGCGCCATACTGGAATACACCGACTGGCGCGGCCTGTTCTGCCTGCTGGCGGCGCTGGTGGCCTGTGCCGGGCTGTTGATCGCGCTGCTGTACCCGAAGGCCGATGGCCCGGCCGCGCGGCGCGGCCCGCTGCTGCCGGCCCTGCGCGACGTGTGGCAGGCGCCGGGCTTGCGCGCCGTCATGTCCCTGGTCCTGGTGCCGCATGCGGTGTTCTTCGGCGTGCAGGGCTTGTGGATCGGCCGCTGGCTATCGGATGTCGGACGCTTTTCCGAGCCGGCCGTCGCCTATCTGCTCTACCTGGGCATGGCGGCGGTGGTGTTCGGCGCGATCGCGGTCGGCATGGTCACCGAATGGGCGGGACGGCGCGGCATGCCGCCGCTCGACGTGGCGGCCGCCGGCATCACCTTCTTCGTGCTGGTGCAGGCGGCGATGGCGATCGGCTACCGGCCCAGCCTTGCGATGCTGTCGGTGATGTTCACGCTGGTGGGCACGGTCACCGGCATCGAGTACGCGATCGTGGCGCAGTCGATGCCGCGCGCATTGACGGGGCGCGCCGCGACTTTTCTCAACCTGTTGATCTTCATCGGCGCCTTCGCGGTGCAGGCCGGCTTCGGGCTGGTGATCGGGCTGTGGCAACCCGACCTGTCCGGCCGCGCGCCGCCCGCAGCCTACCGCGCCGCGTTCGCCCTGCTGGTGCTGATCCAGCTGCCCGGGCTATGGCGTTTCGCGCGCCGGCGCCCGACGCTCGAGACGGATGGGCTTGCTCAGCCGTAACGTGCGAGGCAACATTGTTTGTCAGATAAACTCCTTCCATTTCCGTATTTTGGGGGGACGTCATGCGCAAACCACTTCCGCTGCTGTGCGCAGGCGCCGGCATGCTCCTGCTGGCGGCCTGCGGCGACAGGTCGACCTTGCCGGCCGGCGCCGACGTCGGTCCGCAGCCGATCTTGAAGGAACCGAACAAGACTTTGATCCCGACCGTGCACATCGCGCCGGCCAAGGGCTGGCCCGCGCACGTGACGCCGACCCCGGCCCCCGGCCTGGCGGTGAACGCCTTCGCCACCGCGCTCGACCATCCGCGCTGGTTGTACGTGCTGCCCAACGGCGACGTGCTGGTGGCCGAGACGAATGCGCCGGAGCGCCCCGCCAAGAAGGGCATCGGCAACTGGGTGACGAGTAAGGTCATGGCGCGCGCCGGCGCCGGCGTGCCGAGCGCGAACCGTATCAGCCTGCTGCGCGACGCCGATGGCGACGGCGTGGCCGAGCTGAAGAGGGTGTTCCTGAAGGACCTGCATTCGCCGTTCGGCATGGCGCTGGTGGGCGACGTCCTGTACGTGGCCAATACCGATGCGGTGGTGCGCTTCCCCTACAAGGAAGGCGCGACCGAGATCCTCGACAAGCCGCAGCAGGTGGCGCCGCTGCCGGGCGGGCCCCTGAACCACCATTGGACCAAGAACATCGTCGCCAGCAAGGATGGCAGCAAGCTGTACGCCACCACGGGTTCGAACAGCAACGTCGCAGAGAACGGCATCGACCAGGAAAAGGACCGCGCCGCGATCCTCGAGATCGACATCGCGAACGGCAAGACGCGCGTGTTCGCCTCGGGCCTGCGCAATCCGAACGGCATGGCCTGGCACCCCGAGACGGGCGTGCTGTGGACGGTGGTGAACGAGCGCGACCTGATCGGCAGCGACCTGGTGCCCGACTACCTGACCTCGGTGAAGGATGGCGGCTTCTATGGCTGGCCTTACAGCTACTTCGGCAAGCACGTCGACACCCGCGCCAAGCCGCCGCGGCCCGACCTGGTGGCACGGGCGATCGTGCCGGACTATGCGCTCGGCTCCCATGTCGCCCCGCTGGGCCTGGTCTTCTACGAAGGGGGGCTGCTGCCGGCGCAGTACAGCAACGGCGCCATCATCGGCAACCACGGTTCCTGGAACCGCAAGCCGCGCGCGGGCTATAACGTCGTGTTCGTGCCGTTCAAGGATGGCCGGCCGAATGGCAAGCCGGTCGACATGCTGACCGATTTCGTCAACAAGGATGGCGAGGCCCAGGGGCGGCCGGTCGGCGTCGCGGTCGACCGCAAGGGCGCGGTGCTGGTGGCCGACGACGTCGGCAACGTGATCTGGCGCGTGACGCCGGACCCCGGCTGATGCGCCGTCAGGCGCAGCCGCTCACCAACAGCCGCTCACCAGCAGCCGCTCACCAGCAGCCGCTCACCAGCAGCACCGGAATCCCGCTCCACGCGATCGCCACGACCGCCAGCACCGCGCTGGCGGCGGCCACGTAGTCCACGAACTCGGTCGATCCTTGCCGCAGGCGCTTGCCGGCGGCGGCGCCGATCCAGGCGCAGACCAGCAGCGCCAGCAGCGTGACGCCGCCCAGCAGCCATGGGTTCGGCCCAGCGGGCCGCCAGGCGCCGGGCGTGCACTGGGCGGCCGCCACGATGTAGCTGAAGCCGAAGTGCGCGGCCCAGATCAGGAAGGGGAGCGAGGCGCGCGTGGCGCGCCGGAAGAATCGTTCGTCCATGTTCAATCCATCACCAGCAGCAGGCCGCGGATCACCACCATGGCGGTCAGGCCCTGCAGAGTCACGTAATGCCAAATCAGCGCGATATTGTCGCGTGTGGCGCGGTTGCCGGGCCGGATGAACCCGCGCCAGATGCGCACGCACAGGTAGGGCGCCGCCAGCAGCAGCACGAACAGCATCACGCCCTGGAAGCCGAGCATGATCGAGATCGAGGCGTTCCATGCATCCTTGGTCCCGTCCAGGTGCACCAGGCGCCAGCTGTGGACGTCGAGCAGGAAGGCGGCGGTGGTGCAGGCCAGCGCCGCCAGGGTCGTCCAGGCCATGCCGTGGCCTTGCTGGCGGCCGCTGAACCAGACCAGGGCGGAACCCGCCAGCAGCAGGGCGGCGGCGCCGATGGTGTACATCCCATCCGGCAGCGAGGCGCCCGGCGGTGGGCAGATCTCGAGCCGCATGGAGGTATGGATGTAGGTGTAGGCGAAGGACCAGAAGATCCCGTAGATCACGACCAGCATGATGAACGTGCCCCACCATGAATGCGAGGCCACGCCGCGTGCGCCCACCGGCAGCTCGATGCCGCCGCCGATCGGCGCTTTCGTCATATTCACGCTGCGGTCGGATTGCCACAGCCAGCCGATGATGGAAGCGATCGCGATGAAGCCGCAGATGAACGCCAGCGCCATCGCCTTCACGGTCAGCAGCAGGAAGAAGCCGGCGGTGCCGGCGGCGCCGATCACGGTCAGCCAGCTGTCGCCCGGCAGGATCATCAGGTAGGCCGGTTTGGCACCGATCGGACTGGTGGCGATGGTCTCGCGGCGGCCGGTGACGGTGTTCGGCAGGTAGTGGCGGCCTTCTTCCACTTCCTTCGACAGGGTCGGCTGGTCCCACAACGGGTCGCTCGATGTGATGATCGGGATGCTGCGGTTGCCGTAATCCTCGGACGGCAGCCATTCGAGGGTCGCCGCATTCCACGGATTGCCGACTTCCCTGGTGGGACGGCGCAAGGTGCGGGCGGCGTCCACGATCATGGCCAGGATGCCGAGGGCGAACATGAAGGCCCCGACGGTCGAGACCATGTTGAGCCAGTCCCAGCCCATCTCGTGCGAGTAGGTATAGACGCGGCGCGGCATGCCGTACAGCCCCGTGATGTGCATCGGGAAGAAGGTGATGTTGAAGCCGCCGAACAGCAGCCAGAAGATCGGCTTGGCCCAGCGCTCCGACATCTGGTTGCCGTTGACGAGCGGCAGCCAGTAATAGATGGCGGCGAACACCGGGAACACCATGCCGCCGATTAGCACGTAGTGCAGGTGGGCCACGATGAAATAGGTGTCGTGCGCCTGCCAGTCGAACGGGATCACCGCCACCATCACGCCGGTCAGCCCGCCCAGTACGAAGATGAACATGAAGCCGAGCATGAAAAGAGTAGGAGCATTCAGCTTGATGCGCCCACTCCATAAGGTGGCGATCCACCCGAACACCTGGATGCCGGTGGGAATCGCGACCGCCATGCTGGCCGCCGAGATCAGGCTCATCTCGAGCACGCCGAGGCCGGCGGTGAACATGTGGTGGGCCCACAGGCCGAAGCTGAAGATGCCGACGCCGACCAGCGCGACCACGATCACGCGCCGTCCCACCAGGCGGTTCTGGGCGATGGTCGGGATCATGGTGGAGATCATGCCGGCCGCCGGCAGGAAGATGATGTAGACCTCGGGGTGGCCGAAGAACCAGAACAGGTGCTGCCAGATCAGCGGGTCGCCGCCGCGCTCGGGATCGAAGATCGGCATGTTGAAGGCGCGCTCGAGTTCGAGCAGCGCGGTGCCGGCGATCACGGCCGGGAAGGCGATGACGATCATCACGCCCACCACCAGCATCGCCCACGCGTAGACCGGCATGCGGCGCAGGGTCATGCCCGGCGCACGGGTGAACAGGATGCCGACGATCAGCTCGATCGCGCCGGCGATGGCCGAGATCTCGATGAAGCCGATCCCCAGCAGCCAGAAGTCGGCGTTGAGGCCGGGCGAATACTTCATGCCGGTCAGCGGCGGATACATGAACCAGCCGCCGTCCGGCGCCAGGCCCCAGAACAGGGTGCAGAAGAACGCCAGGCCGCCGAAGGCATAGGCCCAGAAGGCGTAGGCCGACAGGCGCGGGAACGGCAGGTCGCGCGCGCCGAGCATGTTCGGCAGCAGGTAGACCGCGATCGCCTCGACGATCGGGATCGCGAACAGGAACATCATCACGGTGCCGTGCATCGTGAAGATCTGGTTATAGGTACTGGCCGCCACCAGGTCGTTGTCCGGCACCGCCAGCTGCACCCGCATGATCAGGGCCAGGATGCCGGCCAGGATGAAGAACAGGATCGCCGTGCCGATGTACAGCAGGCCGATATTGGTGTTGTTGACCGACTTGAAGAAGCGCCAGCCGCGGGGCGTTTCCCAGATCTCTTCGAGGCGGGTCAGTTCCAGCGGCGGCCGGTGCGGCGGGTTCGGCAAATCGTCGTTCAGGGTAGCGTCGCGCGTCGTCATTTGAGGTGCTCGAGATAGGTGGCCAGCGCGCGCAGGGTTTCGCCGTCCAGGTCTTGTGAAGGCGGCATGAACACGCCCGGCTTGATGGCTTGCGGGTCGGCGATCCAGCCGGCCAGCGTGCCGCGGTGGTTACGCAGGGTGCCGGCCGCGATCTCGCGGCGACTGCCGACGTGGGTCAGGTCGGGGCCCAGGCGCGAGGTGTCGGCGATCCTGGCCTGGTCCGAGAACGGCGGCACGTCGGTCACGCCGCGGATCGTGTGGCAGGCCTGGCATTGCTGGGCCAGGAAGGCGTCGCGGCCGCGCTGCAGCACCGTGGTGTCGGCCGGCAGGCTCGGGGCGGCCTGGCGCGCCAGCCAGGCGTCGAACTCGGCGCGCGGCAGGGCGATCACGTGGAAAGCCATGCGCGCGTGCTGCTCGCCGCAGTACTCGGCGCACTGGCCGCGGTACACGCCCGGCTTGTCGGCGCGCAGGGTCAGGCCGGTGACGCGGCCCGGGATCATGTCGCGCTTGCCGGCCAGCGCCGGTACCCACAGGCTGTGGATCACGTCGGAGGCCGTCATGCCGAGGTAGACCGATTCGCCGACCGGGATGTGGATCTCGTTGGCGGTGACGATCTCGCGGTTGGTCGCCGGGTCGCGGTAGCGCACTTCCCACCACCACATCTTGCCGGTGACGGCAATGCTCATCGCCTTGTGCGAGGTCTGCTCGGCCAGCTGCGCGCTGCGCCAGGTGCTCCAGGAGAGCAGGGCGGTGAGCACCAGCACCGGGAAGGCGATGCCGGCGCCGAAGATCCAGATGGCGGGCCTGATCGGCCGCGCCTGGCACCGCATGGCCAGCGTCAGCAGGGCCATCACGAACAGGAAGATGACCGCGCCGCCGACGAACAGCACCCAGGTGAACTGGTGGATGATGGCGGCGTCGGCGCCGGCCGGGTGGAGGACGGATTGCAGGTCGCTCATTGCGGGTCGCTCATCGCAGCGTGTACATGAAGGCGGCCATGTGGCGCGCCTCTGCTTCGGAAATGCCGAGCGCCGGCATCAGGGTGCCGGGCTTGACCGCGGGCGGGTTCTGCAGGAAGCGGATCATGTTCTCGGGCTGGTTAGGAATGCTGCCGGCGATATAGCTCAACCGGCCCATGTGCCGGAGCGAGGGGCCGGCGTCGCCGTTCGCGCCCTGCACCTCGGGGATGTAGTGGCAGGCGGCGCACTGGTATTGCTGGCTCAGCAGCCGGCCGCGCTCGGGATCGCCGCCTTCGACGCGGCTCGGCTTTTGCTGGCTGCCGCAGGCGCTCGCCAGCGCGGCGCACACCAGCAATGCGCTCGTGCGCAGTGCAAGGCCGGGGCGGACGTATTGACAGATATTCATGCGCACGGTTGGTTTTTTCGTAAAAAAGCAGCGGCTTTTATAATACAAGAAATTCGATGTCATTTTTTTAACTGTACGCCCTAGGTTATGCTATCCAATCGTGCACGACTTGTCGTGAAAACTGTCGCGCTGACCCTGTCGGGGCTGGGCGTGGCCGGCGCCATCGGCGGCCTGGTCGTCCTGCGCGGCGGCTTCTACGACATCAGCGCCACCGAGCAGCACTACCCGGTCATCTATACCGTGCTGGCCCAGGGCATGCAGGCCTCGGTCGCCCACCATGCGCGCGCTATAGTGGCGCCCGCCGACCTGGGCGCGCCGGCGCGCGTGCCGCGTGGCGCGGTCCTGTACCAGGCCAATTGCGTGCAATGCCATGGCGGCCCGGGCGTGGCGCCGTCGCTGCATGGCATGAGCATGCAGCCGGCGCCGGGTCCGCTGGTCGATGCCGACACCAACTGGAAGGCCAGGGAGCTGTACTGGATCACGCGCCACGGCGTCAAGATGAGCGGCATGCCGGCCTGGGAATACCATCTGAGCGACGACGAGTTGTGGGACGTGGTGGCCTTCGTGTCCGCCATGCCCGGCATGACGCAGGACGATTTCCGGCGCCTGGCCGGGCGCCCCGCCGGGCAGGCGGCGACCGCAGGAGAAGCACCATGAACCGCGCGCGCATCGTCGCCATGGCCGGCCTGGCCGTGCTGCTGGCCGCTTGCGGCCCGACCCGCCCGGCGCCGGGCATCCAGGGCGACCCGGAACGCGGCAAGGTCGCGCTGACCCAGTACGCCTGCCATTCCTGCCACATCGTTCCCAGCATCCCCGGCTCGAAGGTCTACGTCGGCCGTCCGCTGGACGACATGGCGGAGCGCCGCTACATCGCCGGCAAGCTGCCGAACAACCAGCACAACCTGGCGCGCTGGATCATGGATCCGCAAGCCATCGATCCGGGCAATGCGATGCCGAACATGGGCGTGAGCGAGCGCGACGCGATCGACATCAGCGCCTACCTTCTGAGCCAATAGCCGATCCTTGGTATCATCGCCGGTTCGATGCGGGCCGCCACGGCCCGCGCATTCACGACCGAGGAAGAACACAATGAGATTGGTGCGCTATGGCCGCACGGGCAAAGAGAAGCCGGGCCTGTTCGACGAAGAGGGCCGCCTGCGCGACCTGTCCGGGATCATCGACGACATCGATCCTTCGCAGCTGTCGGGCAAGGCGCTGCGCAAGCTGGCGAAGATCGACCACAAGACCCTGCCGCTGGTGCGCGGCAACCCGCGCCTGGGCGTGCCGGTCAAGGGCGTCGGCAAGTTCATCGGCATCGGCATGAACTACGCCGACCACGTCGCCGAGACCAAATCTGCAATGCCGAGCGAGCCGGTGTTCTTCACCAAGGCGACCAGTTCCCTGAACGGCCCGGACGATGCGATCCAGCTGCCCAAGGGCTCGAAGAAAACCGACTGGGAAGTGGAGCTGGGCGTGATCATCGGCGAACGCGCGCAGTACGTGAGCGAAGACGAAGCGCTGAAATACGTGGCCGGCTACTGCGTGGTCAACGACGTCTCGGAACGCGCCTTCCAGTTCGAGATGGGTTCGCAGTGGGACAAAGGCAAAGGCTGCGACACCTTCGGCCCGGTCGGTCCGTTCCTGGTCACGCGCGACGAGATTTACGACGTGCAGGACCTCGACCTGTACCTGGAACTGAACGGCAAGCGCATGCAGACCGGGAATACGGGCAGCATGATCTTCAGCGTGGCGCAGATCGTCAGCTACGTGTCGCGCTTCATGACCCTGGAGCCGGGCGACATCATCACCACCGGCACCCCGCCGGGCGTGGGCATGGGCCGCTCGCCGCAGCGCTTCCTCAAGAAAGGCGACCAGCTGCGCCTGGGGATCGCCGGCCTGGGCGAGCAGCAGGCCGAAGTCGTCGCGTTTCCCAGGTAAGCAGCGGCATCAATCCGGCATGCGCCGGTCGCCCTCCTCGGGCACGCTGGTGCGCGCCGTATTCATCACCATCGCGAGCAGGGTGTAGTAGCCGTTGATCCCGACGAGGTCGACCACGCCATGCTCGCCGAACAGCGCGAGCGCATCGGCGTACACCCGGTCCGACACCGCCTTGTGCTCGTGCAGCTGGGTGCAGAAGTCGTGCACCACCGCCTCGTCCACCAGCATGTCGGCCGGCCGCTCGCGCGCCGCGATGGCCGCGATCACCGACGGCGGTATCCCCACCTGGGCCGCGATCGGCGCGTGGATCGCCCACTCCACCTGCTGGTCCCACTGGCGCGCCGTGACCAGGATCGCCAGCTCCGACAACCGCACCCCGATCGCGCTGCGGTAGCGCAGGTACTCGCCCATGCGCTGCGCATGGCGCATGAGCTCGGGACTGCGCAGCAGCGGCACGAAAGGCCCGTACACCGCGCCGCGCGGGCCGGCGACGATCTCCTGCGCGGCGGCGCGCTGGGCGTCGGTCATTGCTCGTTCGGGGATGGGGCCCAGGCGCTCGCTCATGTGCTCGGTCATGTGTTGTCCATTCGTGATCCCCGGAAAATATTCGCACGGCCTGCGCTAAAAATCAAAAGAAGCCGTCGTCCGCGCGCTTATCGTCAAGTGTCGTCCCACTGGAGGAGAGCCGCACATGAGCCACATCATCCACCGCAGCCTGCGCCAGGCGCCGCCCCTCGCGGCCGGCGGCGAGGGCGTCCTGCTGCGCGACAGCAATGGCAACACCTATCTCGACGCCAGCAGCGGCGCCGCCGTGTCCTCGCTCGGCCACGGCCACCCGGACGTGATCGCCGCCATGCACCGCCAGATCGACCGCTGCGCCTACGCCCATACGGCCTTCTTCACCACCGACGTGGCCGAGCAGCTGGCCAGGCGCCTGGTCGAGGGCGGGCCGCCGGACATGGGCGGCGTCTACTTCGTCTCGGGCGGGTCCGAGGCGATGGAGACCGCGCTCAAGCTGGCGCGCCAGTACTGGGTCGAGATGGGCGAGCCGCAGCGCACCCGCTTTGTGGCGCGGCGCCAGAGCTACCACGGCAATACCCTCGGGGCGCTGGGCGTGGGCGGCAACGAGTGGCGCCGGCGCGCATTCGCACCGCTCCTCACGGATGCGCTGCGGGTCTCGGCCTGCTACGAATACCGCGGCCGCGCCAGCGGCGTCAGCGTCGACGACTATACCGCCGGCCTGCTCGACGAGCTGGAAACCACCATCCTGCGCGCCGGGGCCGGGAACATCATCGCCTTCGTGGCCGAGCCGGTGGTGGGGGCGACCGGCGGCGCGATCCCGCCCACGCCGGGCTATTTCCAGGGCGTGCGCGCCATCTGCGACCGGCACCGCATCCTGTTCATCGCCGACGAAGTCATGTGCGGCATGGGCCGCACCGGCACCATGTATGCGATCGAGCAGGACGGCGTGGCGCCCGACATCGTTGCGGTGGCCAAGGGCCTGGGCGCCGGCTACCAGCCGATCGGCGCGGTGCTGGCGCACCGGCAGATCGTCGACTGCCTGCGCAGCCGCAGCGGCATGTTCCAGCACGGGCACACGTATGTCGGCCATCCGGTCGCAGCCAGCGCGGCGCTGGCGGTGCAGCAGGTGATCGAACGCGACGACCTGCTGGCGCGCGTGCGCAGCCGCGGCGCGGTTTTGCGGCGCATGCTGGGCGACGTGTTCGGGGTGCACGAGCACGTGGGCGATATCCGCGGCCGCGGGCTGTTGCTGGCGCTGGAATTCGTGAAGGACCGCGCGACGAAGGAGCCGTTCGCGCCGGAGCGCAAGCTGCACGCGGCGATCAAGGCCGAGGCGATGGCGCGCGGCCTGCTGGTCTATCCGATGGGAGGAACGATCGACGGGCAGCGCGGCGACCATGTGCTGCTGGCGCCGCCGTTCATTGCGACGCCGGCCGACCTGTCGGAGATCGTGTCGCGCTTGTCGGAGGCGGTGGATGCCGCGCTGCGCGTGTAAATGATGTCGCTGGTGTAGGGTTGGCGGCAGAGCCGCCAAGCCTACCGCCGTATCAGCTCACGACCTTGCGAATCCACTTCGCGATGTCCTGCACCTCTTCCAGGCACAAGGTGTGCTGCATCTGGTAGGCATGCCACTCGACCTGGTAGCCGAGCGATTCGAGCACCTTGCGCGAATCCTCGGCGCGCGCGAACGGCACCACCGGATCCTGCACGCCGTGCGCCATGAAGATCGGCGTTTTCAGGCTGGCTTCATGGCGCTCGGCGCCGGCCACGCCTGCCAGCGGCAGGTAGCCCGACAGGCACATCATGCCGGCCAGCGGTTCCGGGTGGCGCAGGCCGGTCTGCAGGGTCATCGCGCAGCCCTGCGAGAAGCCGGCCAGGATGATGCGCGAGGCCGGGATGCCGCGCGATTTCTCGCGCGCGATCAGCGCCTCGACCTGCAGCTGCGAGGCGCGCAGGCCGGCCTCGTCCTCGCGCCGCACCAGGTCGGTGGCGACGATGTCGTACCACGAGCGCATCACGTAGCCGCCGTTGATCGTCACCGGCATCGTGTTCGCATGCGGGAACACGAAGCGGATGCCGGGCAGGCCGGCCAGGTCCAGTTCGCGCACCATCGGCACGAAGTCGTTGCCGTCGGCGCCCAGGCCGTGCAGCCAGACGATGGCGATGGACGGGTTCGGCGCGGTTTCGATCTCGATGTTCTCAAGCAGCTGGGTCATGGCTCTCTTCTAGTGGGCGATGGGTGGGCGCAGGGCCGATTTGGGGCGGAAGGTCTTGCTCACCGCCGGATCGGTTTCCATGTAGGGGCCGCCGATCAGGTCGATGCAGTAGGGGACGGCCGCGAAGATGCCGCCGACGACCGTGTTGCCGGCGTCGTCCTTCAACCCCTCGAGGGTTTCCCTGATCGACTTCGGCTGGCCCGGCAGGTTCATGATCAGGGCTGCGTGATCCACGCCATCTACCTTTACCTCACGGATCACGGCGGTCTGGCGCGACAGGATCGCGGTCGGCACGAAGCGCAGGCTGATCTGGCGCATCTGCTCGCCGAAGCCGGGCATCTCCTTGGTGGCGACGGCCAGCGTGGCCTCGGGCGTGACGTCGCGCCGCGCCGGGCCGGTGCCGCCGGTGGTCAGCACCAGGTGGCAGCGCGCGCTGTCGACCAGCTCGACCAGGGTCGCCTCGATATTGGCACGGTCGTCGGGGATCAATCGCTGTTCGATACGGTATGGCGTGGTGATCGCTCCCGCCAGCCATTCGCTCAGGGCGGGAATGCCCTTGTCTTCGTAGACGCCGCCGCTGGCGCGATCGGAGACCGACACCAGGCCGATCACCAGTTCCGGATTATTCGTCGTCGGACTCGTCATCGTTGCCTTCTTCTTCTGCGTCGGCGTCGGCTTTCTTCTTCTTGCCCAGGTCCTTCAGGATCTGGAAGATCTCGCGGTAGGCCTTGGGCGGCTTGGACTCGGCCACTTCCTTGCGCGCATTGCGGATCAGCGTGCGCAGGTGCTGGACGTCGAGCTCGGGATTTTCTTCGAGCAGGGCGGTCAGCGCCTTGTCGTCGGCCAGCAGTTTCTCGCGGCGGCGCTCGAGCGCGTGCAGCGCGGCGGTCTCGGCCTTCGAGGCGCCCTTCCAGCTGTCGATGGTGCGCTGGATGACGGCGATTTCTTCCTCGTCCAGGGTGCGCATCTTCTTGCCCACGAACTGCAGGGCGCGGCGGCGGCCTTCGTGGTTGGTGATGGTCTGGGTCTCGAGGATGACATCGCGCACGTCGTCCGGCATCGGCACGCGCTTGACGCGGTCGCGCGGGGCGTCGACGAGCTGTTCGCCGAGCTTTTGCAACTCGTTCGACTGGCGCTTGAGTTCCGACTTGGATGGGCGGTCGTATTCGGGTTCGAATTCGTTCGACTGGAAGCCGACCGAGCCGCGATTTGGATTAGGCATGATATGAATGGATTTGATTGGCGCGGGGCCGATCAGTGAAAACTGTAAACGGCTGCTATGATAACTGTTTTAGGGCCTGCCACGAAAAACACCCATGAACGACACCGCTTTTACCCACACCCAGGATCAGCTCAAACAGCTGGCGCGCGACGTGCTCGCGTTTGCCCGCGAGCAGGGCGCGACCGACGCCTCGGTCGAGATCAGCGAAGGGAGCGGTTTGTCGGTTTCTGTGCGTAAAGGCAATATCGAGACGATCGAGCAAAACAAGGACAAGGGTCTTGGCGTGACCGTCTATGTCGGCCAGCGCCGCGGCAATGCCAGCACCTCCGATTTCTCGACCGCCTCGCTCAAGGCGACGGTCGAGGCGGCCGCCAATATCGCCCGCTTCACCGCCGAGGACGACTGCGCCGGCCTGCCGGATGCCGACCTCCTCGAGCTCGCACCCCGGGATCTGCGCCTGTTCTACCCGTGGCAGATCGACACCGAACAGGCAGTGGAGCTGGCCAAGCGTTGCGAAAACGCCGCCTTCGAGGTCGACAAGCGCATCACCAATAGCGAAGGCGCCAGCGTCTACGTGCAGCAGTCGCACTTCGTCGGCGCCAACTCGCGCGGCTTCATCGGCGGCTACCCGTTCTCGCGCCACACGATCTCGGTGGCGCCGATCGCCGGCAAGGGCAATCACATGCAGCGCGACGACTGGTACACCTCGTCGCGCAATCCGAAAGAGCTGGCCAGGCCCGAGAAGGTGGGCCGCTACGCCGCCGAGCGCGCGCTGGCGCGCCTGAATGCGCGCAAGCTCAATACCCGCACCTGCCCGGTGCTGTTCGAGGCGCCGCTGGCCGCGGGCCTGCTGGGCGCCTTCGTGCAGGCCGTGTCGGGCGGCGCGCTGTACCGCAAATCGACCTTCCTGCTCGATACCCTGGGCAAGCAGGTGTTCCCGTCGCACATCCAGATCGTCGAAGACCCGCACCTGATCGGCGCGGTCGGCTCGGCGCCGTTCGACGAAGAAGGCGTCAAGACCGTGCGCCGCAAGGTCATCAAGGATGGCGTGCTGCAGGGCTACTTCCTGTCCTCGTATTCGGCGCGCAAGCTGGGCATGCAGACCACCGGCAATGCCGGCGGCTCGCACAATCTCGAGATCGTCTCGAAGGACACCCGCCGCGGCGACGATTTCGAGGGCATGCTGCGCAAGCTCGGCACCGGCCTCCTGGTGACCGAACTGATGGGCCAGGGCGTCAACTACGTGACCGGCGACTATTCGCGCGGCGCCTCCGGCTACTGGGTCGAGAACGGCGTCATCCAGTATCCGGTCGAAGAAATCACCATCGCCGGCAATATGCGCGAGATGTTCCAGCAAATCGTTGCTGTCGGTAACGATACCCTCGTACGCGGCAACAAGACCACCGGCTCGATCCTGATCGAGAAGATGGTGGTGGCCGGCAACTAAAGGAGCAAACGCCATGGGCCGTTTCGTCCGCATCGACAAGGAGAGCAGCCCCAAGACGGTGCTGCTCAATCTCGACCTGGTGGCCACCGTCGAGCTGGCCCCGCAATCCGACCTGCTCAGTTCCAGCGGCGCGGACAGCCGCAAGGTGTACGCCACGTTTCTCGCGCCCGATAAAACCCCGATCGCGACCCTGCATTTCGACAGCAGCGCGGATGCGAACGCGTGGGTCAAGACCCACCTGGGCGTCGAACTCTGACGTGAGCCAGTCCCCGGATTGTTGATCGATAGTGAATTAACAATCCGGTTTCTGCATCTTTATCGCTGTAGCGTGCGCCGGCAAGATGGGCCGGTCTTCCACCACGCGCAAGGACCAGCGATGCAAACAATCCATCAGGAAACCAGTCCGCCCATGGCGCGCGAGCGGCTGCTGCTGCCGCAACTGGACGCCTTCTACCGGCGCGCCGAACCCGTCCTCTACACCCTGCTGCGCTTCGTTTTCGGCATCGTCATGCTTACCCACGGCCTGCCCAAGGCGCTGGACATCCCGCACGGCTCGATGGCCGATCCGATGGCCGGCTCTACCCGGCTGATCCAGGACGTGATGGGCTTGCCGTTCGCGCCGCAGCTGGCCTTCCTCGTCATGCTGCTCGAGACGATCGGCGCGCTGATGCTGGCGCTGGGATGGTGGGCCAGGCCGGTCGCACTCCTGATCGCCCTGCAGATGGCCGGCATCTGCTTCGCGCTCGGCCCTGCCTGGCCGTGGATCGACCGCGGCATCGAGTTCCCCTTCCTGATGGGTTTTTTGGCCCTGTACATCGCGGTGCGCGGCAGCGGGCGCTTCGCGCTGGATCGCCGCCTCGGCGTCACGATCTGACGATGGCGCACCTATAAAAAAACGCTCCGACATGCGGAGCGTCTTGCGGTGGCGACCGACCGCGCTTACTTGATCGCGCGGATCGCGCTCAAGACCGGCTGCAGCACCGCCGCGCCCAGGCGCGCGCTGCGGGCGCCGTCCCAGCCGACTTGCGGATCCGGGTCGTTGGCGTTGTCCTTGAACGGCAGTTCGAGCGTGAGCGACAGGCAGCCGAAGGCGTGGGTGATGTGCGGCGAACCCATGGTCAGGGTCTCTTCGGTGTACGGCGTCGCGCCGTAGCCGTGCACGTCCTGGAAGTCCGGGCTGGCGATCTTGAAGTCGGCGATGAAGCGGTCTTGCGCCTCGCCTTGTTCTTTGGTGAAGTTCGGCAGCGATTCGCTGCCGGCCACGAACACATAAGGCAGGCCTTCGTCGCCGTGCACGTCCAGGCACAGGTCCACGCCCGTCTCGTGCATCTTCTTCAGCACCAGGAACACCTCGGGGCTGCGCTCCATGCTCGGATTGAGCCACTCGCGGTTCAGGTTGGCGCCGGCCGCGTTGGTGCGCAGGTTGCCGCGTACCGAGCCGTCCGGGTTCATGTTCGGCACCACGTAGAACACCGATTCCTTCAGCAGCTGGCGGCCGAACGGGTGGGCCGGATCGAGCAGCGCGTCGAGCATGCCTTCGACGAACCATTCGGCCATCGTCTCGCCCGGGTGCTGGCGCGCGATGACCCACACCTTCTTTTTACCCTCAAGCGGCTCGCCGATCACCAGCATGTTCAGGTCGCGGCCGTCGACGGTCGAACCCAGGTCGAGCATGCGCACGTTCTCGGCCATCTGGGCGCGATCGAGCAGCTCCAGGTGACGCTCCCACGAGTAGGGCTCGAAGTAGGCATAGTAGACGCTGTCCATGCCCGGCGTGTGCGCGATGGTGAGCACCTGGCCATCGAAGCTGGTCGGTACGCGGAACCAGTTCACGCGGTCGTAGCTCGCCATCGCCTGGTAGCCTTCCCAGCCGGCCGTATAGGCGGCATTGCCGGCGTTGAGCAGGCGGATGCTGCAGGCCTGGCCCTGCGCGCCCTGCAGGCGGAAATAGAACCACTGGATGATGTCGGCGTGCGAGTCCTTGCGGATGTTCAGGTCGATGGCGTTGGCGCTGGTGGCGTTCACGACCTCGATGGCGCCAGCGTCGAACTGGCTGCTGATCTTGATAGACATGGTGTTGTCCTGTGTTGGGAGGGTACGTTGAAGCATCGATCATACCCGTTTTCGGCGGGGCCTCGCTAGGCGGGCCTGGCACCCGGCAGCGCGGCAAAGTGGCGCTGCAAGGCGTCCAGCGCGACCTTCACCTTGGCCGGATCGCCGTCGCGCCGCGGCGTCATGGCCGTCACCGGCAGCGGCGCGAGCTGCCAGTGCGGCAGCACGCGCACGAGAAGGCCGCGTTCGAGCGCGGCATGGACGTCAGCATGGCCCAGCAGCGCCAGGCCCATGCCCTGTTCGCACATCTGTTGCAGCGACAGCTGGTTGTTGCTGACGATGCGCACGTCCACGCGGATGTGCTCGCGCTGCTCTCCCTGCCTCAGGTCGAATTCCATGGAGGGCGCCTGCGCGTCGCCTTTCGGTTCGCTCGACTGGCGCATGGCGCCCAGCCAGTGGTGCCCGGCCAGCGCCTGCGGAGAGTCCGGCATGCCGTGGCGTTCGATATAGGCCGGCGCAGCGCACGCGATCACCTCGAACCGGCACAGGCGGCGCGCGATCCAGCGCGAGTCGGGCAGGTTGCCGGCGCGGATGGCGATGTCGATGCGGGCCTCGACCAGGTCGATCATGGCGTCGTCGACCAGCAGCCGCAGGCGCAGCTGCGGCCAGGCGGCCAGCACCGGCGCCAGGGCCGGCGCGATGTGCAGGCCGAAGCCGACCGGCGCCGCCACCCGCAGCTCGCCGCTCGGCGCGTCGCGCGCATGCAGCAGCGCGTCGCCGGCCGCGTTGGCCGCCTCCAGCAGGCGCAGGCAGTGCGGGTAGCAGCGCGCGCCGGCTTCGGTCAGGGTCAGCTTGCGCGTCGAGCGGTGCAGCAGCGTCACGCCGGCCTGCCGCTCGAGCGCGCGGATGGCCTGGCTGACGGCGGAGGGACTCATGCCGAGCCGGCGCGCGGCCGCGCTCATCGAGCCGCCCGCTACCGTTTCGGCGAATATCGCATAGGGTTTCAGGTCATTCATCTATTAGCCTGGCTTCAAGGTGGTAGTGCTTCCAGCCATCTTATCGCCTTATCGTGAAGCCGGTATCGTGGACAGCTCGAAAACAATGACTGGAGTACGCATGAACATCGCCCTGATCGGCGCCACCGGATTCGTCGGCGCCGCCGTCCTCTCGACCCTCCTGCAACGCGGACACCAGGTGAGCGCGCTGGTGCGCGACCCCGCGCGGCTGGCGCCGCGGCCGGGGCTCGCCGTGGCCGTCGCCGACGCCTACGATGCCGATGCCGTCGCCGCCGCCGCGCGCGGTCATGACGCCGTCGTGTCGGCCTTCAATCCGGGCTGGAGCGATCCCGACCTGTACGACAACTTCATGCGCGGCAGCGCCGCCATCGAGCGCGGCGTGCAGGCGAGCGGCGTGCGGCGCCTGCTGGTGGTCGGCGGGGCCGGCAGCCTGTTCGTGGCGCCCGGCGTGCAACTGGTCGACACGCCGCAATTCCTGGATCACGTGCCGCCCGCGATCGTGCCGGGCGCGCAGGCTGCGCGCGACGCCCTCGACAGGCTGCGCGCCAACGCGGCGCTGGACTGGACCTTCCTCAGCCCGCCCGCCATGCTGGGGCAGGGCGAGCCGACCGGCGGCTATCGCCTGGGCGGCGAGGACTTGCTGATGGATGGGGCCACGCCGGCCGGGATCGCGGTGGCCGACCTGGCGCTCGCGATCGCCGATGAGATCGAGCAGCCGCGCCACCTGCGGGCGCGCTTCACCGTCGCCCGCCAGGCCTAGTTCAATTCTCCAGGCCGCCGAAGCGGCCGCGATAGGCGGCGTCGGCCTCGGGCGTCGCCGCGTCTTCCTTGCGCAGCATGGCCAGCACGTGTTCCTCGGCGCGCGCATGGCACAGGCGGTAGATCGCGCGCGCCAGCGCATGGGCGTCGGCTCCCGGCCAGGGTTGCGGCAGCAGCGCCAGCGGCAGCATCGGATCGTGCAGCTGCACCCGGCGGTAGGCGTGGACCAGGAGCGTGCGGATCGCGAACGCCTGCTCGGGGTTCACGTCGCCCTGGCCCAGCATGTCGGGCAAGGGCGCGAAGCGCTCGATGAAGCCGCGGTAGGCGGCCACCACCGCATCGAGATTCCAGCAGTCGCCCACCAGTTCGGGCAGCGGACGCGCGCCCATGTCCGGCAATGCGTCGACCTGGCACACGAATACCTTGTCGGCGGCGCCGGCGCGCGCCAGGATCTCGCGCAGCGTGTCGCGGTCGGGCGCCGGATGCGCCATCACACCGGTCGCCAGCATCGCGAAACCTTCCCACTCGAGTTCCTTGCGCAGCAAGGTGCGCAATTCGCTGTCGATGCTGCCGGTTTTGCCATGCGGCGCCAGCACGAACGTCCAGCGGCCGTCCCAATCCAGGCCCGGCGCCGAATAGATGCGGCGGTTGGCGCGCTCGAAGCGCGGCAGCGCCTTCGGCTCGATCGCATAGCGGCTGCGCCGGCCTTCGCGGCTGGCCGTCAGCCAGCCCTCCTGCACCAGGCGGAACACGCTGGTGCGCACCAGCCGGTCGCCCACGCCCAGCGGCGCCAGCAGCTCGATCATGCTCCCCAGCCAGAAGGCGCCGCCGTGCGGCGCGATCGTGTCGCCGCAAACAGTCACCACCAGCGACTTGTGGCGCGGCGGTTCGAGGGCCAGGCTGTGCGCGATCCACTCAGTGCAAGACAGTCGTTTCATGATGGCAATCAAGTTTTTGTGCGGTGATATGATTCAAAATTATTGTGTACATCAAGTTTTTTGTATCGTATTATGATTCGGACGGGTTTGCAATTGGTGAGAACCACGGGGGAACTTATGTACGCACAGATGGTGGAGACCGGCCTCAAGAAAGTCCGCGCAGAACAGGACATGGGGGCCGAAGAGCAGGCGTTCCAGGCGCGCATCGACGCCGGGATCAAGATCGAACCGAAGGACTGGATGCCGGAGGCGTACCGCAAGACGCTGATCCGCCAGATCTCGCAGCACGCGCATTCCGAGATCGTCGGCCAGCTCCCGGAGGGCAACTGGGTCACGCGCGCGCCGACCCTGCAGCGCAAGTCGGTCCTGCTGGCCAAGATCCAGGACGAGGCCGGCCATGGCCTGTACCTGTACAGCGCCGCCGAGACGCTGGGCGTGTCGCGCGACGAGCTGCTGCAGGCGCTGCATGCCGGCAAGGCCAAGTACTCGAGCATCTTCAACTATCCCACCCTGAGCTGGGCCGACATGGGCGCCATCGGCTGGCTGGTCGACGGCTCGGCCATCATCAACCAGATCCCGCTGTGCCGCTGCTCGTATGGGCCGTACGCCCGCGCGATGGTCCGCGTCTGCAAGGAAGAATCGTTCCATGCGCGCCAGGGCTACGACATCATGATGGCCCTGGCCAGGGGCACGCCGGAACAGAAGGCGATGGCCCAGGATGCGCTCAACCGCTGGTGGTGGCCATCCTTGATGATGTTCGGCCCGTCGGATGCCGAATCGGTCAACAGCGCGCAATCGACGGCCTGGCGCATCAAGCTGTTCTCGAACGACGAGCTGCGCCAGCGCATGGTCGACCAGACCGTGCCGCAGGCCGAATACCTGGGCCTGACGGTTCCCGATCCCGACCTCAAGTGGAATGCCGAACGCGGTTCCTACGATTTCGGCGAGATCGACTGGTCCGAGTTCCATAACGTCCTGAAGGGCAACGGCCCCTGCAACCGCGAGCGCCTGCGCACGCGCGTCAAAGCCTGGGACGACGGCGAATGGTTCCGCGACGCCCTCGTCGCCCACGCCGACAAGCAGGCCGCCAAACAAGCCGCCGCATGAAACAGCCGTAGGGTTGGCCGCGGCGGCCCCGCGCTTTGCCGCCGACGTGTACCAGCCACGCCTGAATACCGTAAAACCGGAGACAAACAATGAGCAAAGAATGGCCCCTGTGGGAAGTCTTCATCCGCAGCCAGCACGGTCTCGCCCACAAGCACGTCGGCAGCCTGCACGCCCCTGACGCCGAAATGGCGATCAACAACGCCCGCGACGTCTACACCCGCCGCAACGAAGGCGTGTCGATCTGGGTCGTGCGCGCCGCCGACATCGTCGCCAGCAGCCCATCCGACAAGGAATCGCTGTTCGAGCCGGCCAACAGCAAGGTCTACCGCCACCCGACCTTCTTCCCGATGCCCGAAGAAGTGAAAAACCTGTGAGTGCAGCCATGGATGCGAAGTTCGACTACCTGCTGCGCCAGGGCGACAACGCCCTGATCCTGTCGCAGCAACTGTGCCAGCTGGTCGGCAAGGGCCCCGCGCTCGAGGAAGACATGGCCCTGTCCAACGTCGCCCTCGACCTGCTGGGCCAGACCCGCATGTGGTTGGCGTATGCCGGCGAGCTCGAAGGCAAGGGCCGCGACGAAGACCGCCTGGCCTTCCTGCGCGATGCGCACGACTACCGCAGTTGCCTGCTGGTCGAGCAGCCCAACGGCAGCTACGCCGACACCTTGATGCGCCAGTTCCTGTTCGATACCTGGCACTACTTCCTGCTGGATGGCCTGACCCGCTCGAGCGATGAACGCATCCGCGAGATCGCCGCCAAGTCGATCAAGGAAGTCACCTATCACCTGCGCCGCAGCGGCGACCTGGTGGTGCGCCTGGGCGACGGCACCGACAAGAGCCGCGCCATGATGCAAACCGCGCTCGACGAGCTGTGGATGTACAGCGGCGAGATGTTCGTCTACGACGAGATCGACGACGCGATGGCGGCGCAGGGCGTGGCCCCGCCGGCCGACGCGCTGCGCAAGCAATCGCTCGACCACATGGCCGAGGTCTTCGCCGAGGCCACGCTCGCCATGCCGTCCCCCGAGGCCTGGATGCAGCGCGGCGGCAAGCAGGGCCGCCACAGCGAGCGCCTCGGCTTCATCCTGGCCGAGATGCAGTTCCTGCAGCGCGCCTATCCGGGAGCGGCCTGGTAATGACCGCCGTGGACGCCAGCGTCGAACGGGTCTGGAGTTGGCTCGGCGAGGTCGCCGATCCGGAGATCCCGGTCATCTCGGTGGTCGATCTCGGCATCGTGCGCGACGTTCGTTTCGACGCCGAGCAGTGCGTGGTCACGATCACCCCGACCTATTCGGGCTGCCCGGCGATGCAGGTGATCGCGGACTCGGTCAGCGAAGCCCTGCGCGCGCATGGCGTCGAGGATGTGCGCATCGAAAGCCGCCTGTCACCCGCCTGGACCACCGACTGGATGAGCGAGGCGGGCAAGGCAGCCTTGAAAGGCTACGGCATCGCGCCGCCGGTGCAGCAGGCGATCGACATCAGCGGCCTGCACGCCGGCATCCGCCGCCGCGCCGCGCCCGACGTCAGCTGCCCACACTGCGGTTCCCCGCACACCCAACTGACCAGCGAATTCGGCTCGACCCCGTGCAAGGCGCTGTACAAGTGCCTCGATTGCCGCGAACCGTTCGACTATTTCAAATGCCACTAAGTTGCCCAGTGAGGCCAGCATGAGCAAGTTCTATCCACTGACCGTCTCAAAAGTGAAGCGCGAGACGCGCGACGCCATCGCCGTCACCTTCGACGTCCCGCCCGAGCTGAAGGACACCTTCGCCTACCGCCAGGGGCAGTACCTGACCCTGCGCACCACGATCGACGGCGAGGAGGTGCGCCGCTCGTACTCGATCTGCTCGGCCGTGCAGGACGCGCAGCTGCGGGTAGCGATCAAGCGCTGCAGCGGCGGCCTGTTTTCGGGCTGGGCCAACGACAGCCTGCAGCCCGGCATCACCCTGGACGTGATGCCGCCGAGCGGCAACTTCAACGTGCCGCTCGATGCGACCAGCCGCCGCCACTACCTGGCGTTTGCCGCCGGCAGCGGCATCACGCCGATCCTGTCGATCGTGAAGACCACCCTGCAGGCCGAGCCGCAGAGCCGCTTCACCATCGTCTACGGCAACCGCGCCTCGTCGAGCGTGATCTTCCGCGACGAACTGCTAGAGCTGAAAGACCAGTACATGGGCCGCCTGCGGCTGGTGTACGTGATGAGCCGCGAGCAGCAGGACATCGAGCTGTTCAACGGCCGCATCACCGAAGAAAAATGCAGCCAGTTCCTGCGCCACTGGATCGATATCGAGGACATCGACGTCGCCTTCATCTGCGGCCCGGAAGACATGATGCACGGCGTCTCGCGCGCGCTGCAGCAGGCCGGCCTGCCGAAGGAGCAGATCCGGATCGAGCTGTTCGCCGCCAGCGCGCCCACGCGCGAGCGCAAGCCGCGCGCCGATGAAGCGCAAGCGCGACACCGGACCGAAGTGACCGTGATCATGGACGGCAACGCCACCAGCTTCACGATGGACAAGGACAAGGAATCGCTGCTCGACGCCGGCCTGCGCGCCGGGCTCGACATGCGCTACTCCTGCAAGGGCGGCGTGTGCTCGACCTGCCGCTGCAAGGTGCTCGATGGCGAAGTCGAGATGGACGTCAACTACGCGCTCGAAGACTATGAAGTGGCGCGCGGCTTCGTGCTGAGCTGCCAGAGCTTCCCGGTGACCGACAAGGTAGTGGTCGATTTCGATATCCACGAATAAGAACCTGATCACGGAGACAACCATGAGCTATGAATCGATCGCATTCAGGATCGAGAACGGCATCGCGCTGCTGACGCTGAGCCGTCCCGACCGCCTGAACAGCTTCACCCAGGCCATGCACCTCGAAGTGCGCGACGCCCTGGCCAAGGTGCAGGCCGACCAGTCGGTGCGCGTGCTGGTCCTGACCGGCGCCGGCCGCGGCTTCTGCGCCGGCCAGGACTTGTCCGACCGCGCCGTCGACCCCGGCGCCCCGAGCGTCGACCTGGGCGAATCGGTCGAGAAGTTCTACGCCCCGCTGGTGCTCACCCTCAAGAACCTGCCGATGCCCGTCATTTGCGCCGTCAACGGCGTGGCCGCCGGCGCCGGCGCCAACCTGGCGCTGGCCTGCGACATCGTGCTGGCCGCGAAATCGGCCAGCTTCATCGAGGCCTTCAGCAAGCTGGGGCTGATCCCGGACACCGGCGGCACCTGGCACCTGCCGCGCCTGGTCGGCCATGCGCGCGCGATGGGACTGGCGATGCTGGGCGAAAAGCTCAGCGCCGAGAAGGCCGAGGAATGGGGCCTGATCTGGCGCTGCGTGCCCGATGAAGCCCTGATGATCGAAGCGATGGCGATGGCCGAACACTTCGCCGCCGCGCCGACGAAAGGCCTGGCCTTCACCAAGAAGGCGTTCCAGGCCAGCTACGCCAACTCGCTCGAAGACCAGTTGCAGCTCGAGGCGAACATGATGCGCGAACTCGGCTACAGCCACGACTACCGCGAAGGCGTGTCGGCCTTCATGGCCAAGCGCACCCCGCATTTCAAGGGAGAGTGAACATGCATCCCATCCCTCCAGGCAGCACGATCGCCGTGATCGGCAGCGGCGCCATGGGCGCCGGCATCGCGCAAGTCGCGGCCACCGCCGGCCACCGGGTGCTGCTGTTCGATACCCGCGCCGACGCCGCCGCCAGGGCCATCGACGGCATCGGCAAGACCTATGCAAAACTGGTCGAGAAGGGCCGCATGGGGGCGGCCGAATCCGACCTGGCGCGTGAACGCCTGAAGGCGATCGGTTCGCTGCGGGAAGCCTCCGGCGCCGTCCTCGTGATCGAGGCCATCGTCGAGGACCTGGATGCCAAGCGCTTTCTTTTCGCCGAGTTGGAGGGCATCGTCGGCGAGCGCTGCATCCTGGCCACCAATACCTCGTCGATCTCGGTCACGGCGATCGGCGCGCAACTCGAACGCCCGGAACGCCTGGTCGGCATGCACTTCTTTAACCCGGTGCCGCTGATGGCGCTGGTCGAAGTGGTCGAAGGACTGGCCACCGAGCGCGCGGTGGCCAATGCCATCTACGCCGTCGCTGAAAGCTGGGGCAAGAGCCCGGTGCATGCGAAATCGACGCCGGGATTCATCGTCAACCGCGTCGCCCGGCCGTACTACGCCGAGGCCCTGCGCCTGCTGTTGGAGCAGGCCGCCGACGTGGCGACGCTGGATGCGGTGCTGCGCGACTGCGGCGGTTTCCGCATGGGTCCCTTCGAGCTGATGGACCTGATCGGCCACGACGTGAATTTCTCGGTCACGAACTCGGTGTTCGCCGCCTATTACAACGATCCGCGCTTCACGCCGTCGATCCTGCAGCAGGAACTGGTCAGCGCCGGCTTTTTGGGCCGCAAGACGGGGCGCGGCTTCTACCGCTATGGCGACGGCGTCGCCAAGCCGGCGCCGCAGGCCGAGGCGGCGTGCGCGAAACCATCGGCGGTGCGCTACGCGGGCGGCCCTGCCATGGTCGATGCGCTCGCCGGACGACTGCGCGGCGCCGGCATCGAGCCGGTCGCCATCGAAGCCGCGCCCGGCTTGTATTGCGAGGGCGCCGCGATTCATCCGACCGATGGCCGCAGCGCGACCGAGCGCGCCGAGATGGACGGCCACCGCGACACGATCCTGTTCGACCTGCTGCTCGATGCTGCCGGCGCCACCCGCATCGCGCTGGCGCGCGCCGACCAGTGCAGCGAGGCCGCCTGGCAAGCCGCGGTGGGCCTGTTCCAGGCCGCCGGCTTCGCCGTGACGCGCCTGGACGACGTGCCCGGCATGGCCGTGATGCGCACCGTGGCGATGCTGGCCAACGAGGCCGCCGACGCGGTCAACCAGGGCGTGTGCAGCGCGCGCGCCGTCGATGTCGCGATGCAGAAGGGCGTCAATTATCCGCGTGGCCCGCTGGCCTGGGCCGACAGCATCGGCCTGCGCCAGGTGGTGACCGTGCTGTCGAACCTGGCCGCCACCTATGGCGAAGACCGCTACCGCGTGTCGCCGCTGCTGCGCCGCAAGCTGGCGGCCGATCCGCAAGGAGCGCGTTTCCATGCACCTTGATGCCCGGATGCCGCCCCAACGGCTGGCCGAACTGGCCGGCCGCACGATGTTCGAACGCGATCCCGCCAGCCGCAGCCTGGGCATGACGCTCATTGAAATCCGCCCCGGCTATGCGCGCATGTCGATGCGGGTGCGCGACGACATGCTCAACGGCCACGCCACCTGCCACGGCGGCTACATCTTCATGCTGGCCGACAGCGCCTTCGCCTTCGCCTGCAATTCGCACAACTTCAATACCGTCGGCGCCGGCTGCACGATCGACTACCTCGCGCCTGGCCATCCCGGCGACGTGCTGGTGGCCGAGGCGGTCGAGCAGGCATTGCAGGGCAAGACCGGCGTCTATGACGTCGTCGTGAGCGACCAGGATGGCCGCAAGGTCGCGCTTTTCCGCGGCAAGTCGCACCGCGTCGCCGGCACCCTGGTGCCGATCGACGCCTGATTCACAAGATGAAAAAGGAGATCGAGATGGTCCAACGCATTCCTGCCGACGGCGAGCTGGAACCGATCGAGCGCGCCAGCCGCGACGAATTGCAGGCGCTCCAGCTGCAACGCCTGCAGTGGACGCTGCAGCATGCGTACGACAACGTCCCGCACTACCGCGCCGCCTTCGACCAGGCGGGAGTGCACCCCAGCGATTTGAAGACACTGGCCGACCTGGCGAAGTTTCCGTTCACCGAGAAAAAGACGCTGCGCGACAATTATCCGTTCGGCCTGTTCGCCGTGCCGCGCGAAGAAGTGGTGCGCGTGCACGCGTCGTCGGGCACCACCGGCAAGCCGACGGTGGTCGGCTACACGCAGAACGACATCGACACCTGGGCCGATGTCGTGGCGCGCTCGATCCGCGCCGCGGGCGGACGCAAGGGCGACCTGGTGCACATCTCGTATGGCTACGGCCTGTTCACCGGCGGCCTGGGCGCCCACTACGGCGCCGAGCGCCTGGGCTGCACCGTGATCCCGATGTCGGGCGGCCAGACCGAGAAGCAGGTGCAGCTGATCCAGGACTTCAAGCCGTCGATCATCATGGTCACCCCCTCGTACATGCTCAATATCGTCGAGGAGTTCGCGCGCCAGGGGCTCGATCCGGCCGGGTCGTCGCTCAAGGTCGGCATCTTCGGCGCCGAGCCCTGGACCGATGCGATGCGGGGCGAGATCGAGACGCGCGCCGGCATCGACGCCGTGGACATCTACGGCCTGTCCGAAGTGATGGGTCCCGGCGTGGCCAGCGAATGCATCGAGAGCAAGGACGGCCCCGTGATCTGGGAAGACCATTTCTACCCCGAGATCATCGACCCCGACACCGGCGAAGTGCTGCCCGACGGCGAAGAGGGCGAGCTGGTGTTCACCTCGCTCACCAAGGAGGCGCTGCCGATCGTGCGCTACCGCACGCGCGACCTGACCCGTTTGCTGCCGCCGACCGCGCGTTCGATGCGCCGCATGGGCCGCATCACGGGCCGCTCGGACGACATGCTGATCATCCGCGGCGTGAACGTGTTCCCGAGCCAGATCGAGGAACTGATCCTCAAGATGCCGGCGCTGGCGCCGCAATACCAGCTGGTGGTGGCGCGCGACGGGCACCTCGACACGCTCGAAGTCTTGTGCGAATTGCGCGAAGGCGAGAACGACAACGTCTTGCCGGCCGAATCGGCGGACGCGCTGTGCCGCGACCTCCAGCACTGCATCAAGACCTATGTCGGCGTGACCACCCGCGTGACCCTGGTGCCGCCGCAAGGCATCGAGCGCACCCTGACCGGCAAGGCCCGGCGCGTGGTCGACCGCCGCCCAAAACCATAACAGGAGAGATTCATGACCGACGCCTTCATCGTCGATGCCGTTCGCACCCCCTTCGGCCGCTACGGCGGCGCCCTGTCCGGCGTCCGCGCCGACGACCTGGCCGCGCTGCCGATCGCGGCGCTGATGGCCCGCAACCCGGACGTCGACTGGACCAGGGTCGATGACCTGTTCTACGGCTGCGCCAACCAGGCCGGCGAAGACAACCGTAACGTCGGCCGCATGGCCGCGCTGCTGGCCGGCTTGCCGCAGGACGTGCCGGGCAATACGATCAACCGCCTGTGCGGCTCCGGCATGGACGCCGTGGGCACGGCCGCGCGCGCGATCAAGGCCGGCGAAGCGCAGCTCGTGATCGCCGGCGGTGTCGAAAGCATGACCCGCGCGCCGTTCGTGATGGGCAAGGCCGACAGCGCCTTTTCGCGCGCGGCCAAGGTCGAGGACACGACGCTGGGCTGGCGCTTCGTGAATCCCGCGATGAAGGCGCAGTACGGCATCGATTCGATGCCCGAGACCGCCGAGAACGTGGCGCGCGAATTCGGCATCGCCCGCGCCGACCAGGATGCGTTTGCACTGCGCAGCCAGCAGCGCTGGGCCCGCGCGAACGAAGCAGGATTCTTCAAGGACGAGATCGTGCCGGTCACGGTGCACCTCAAGAAAGGTGAATCGCGTGTCGTGGACACCGACGAGCAGCCGCGCCCCGACACCAGCATCGAAGCGCTGGCCAGGCTGAAAGGCGTGGTCGCGCCGGACGGTTCGGTCAGCGCCGGCAACGCCTCGAGCCTGAACGACGGCGCCTGCGCGCTGCTGCTGGCGTCCGGCGAAGCCGTCGCGCGCTACGGCTTGAGCCCGCGCGCACGCGTGGTCGGCATGGCCACGGCCGGCGTGGCGCCGCGCATCATGGGCTATGGCCCGGCGCCGGCCGTGAAGAAGCTGCTGGCGCAGACCGGCCTCACGCTCGAGCAGATGGACGTGATCGAACTGAACGAGGCGTTTGCCGCCCAGGGCCTGGCCGTCACGCGCGACCTTGGCCTGCTTGACGACGATGCCCGCGTCAACCCGAACGGCGGCGCGATCGCCATCGGCCATCCGCTGGGCGCCTCGGGCGCGCGCCTGGTGACGACGGCCGTCAACCAGCTGCACCGCACCGGCGGGCGCTACGCCCTGTGCACGATGTGCATCGGCGTCGGCCAGGGCATCGCGCTGATCGTCGAACGAGTCTGACCATGGTGAAGGTCTACGAGATCGACGGCGTGCGGCCGGTAGTGCATCCGAGCGCCTATGTGCACCCGTCGGCGGTACTGATCGGCGACGTGATCGTCGGCCCGCGCTGCTATATCGGTCCGCTGGCCTCGCTGCGCGGCGACTTCGGCCGCCTGATCCTGGAAGAGGGCGCCAACCTGCAGGATACCTGCGTGATGCACGGCTTTCCCGGCGAAGACACCGTGGTCGAAGTCGACGGCCACATCGGCCACGGCGCCGTGCTGCACGGCTGCCGCGTCAAGCGCAACGCCATGGTCGGCATGAATGCGGTGGTGATGGACAAGGCCGTGGTCGGCGAAGAGTCGATCGTGGCCGCGATGAGTTTCGTGAAGGCGGGCATGGAAATTCCGCCGCGCTCGATGGTGATGGGGGCGCCGGCCAAGGTCGTGCGTGGACTCACCGATGAAGACGTCGCATGGAAAAGCTTCGGCACGCGCCAGTATCAGGAACTGGCCGTGCGCTCGCTGCAGACCATGCGCGAAGTGGAAGCGCTGACCGAGGTGGAGCCTGACCGCAAGCCGATCGCATTCGACGCCGACGGCATGCACAAGCCGAAAGCCTGAAGAGACATTGAGGAGACAAGACATGGGCAATATCCCGACTTTGCAGAGCCTGATCGCCGGCCGCTGGCACGGCCAGGAATCGCATACCGCGCTGCACAGCGCCCTCGACAATGCGCTGATCTATCACACGCATGCCGAAAAAATCGATTTCGACGAGGCCCTGACCTTCGCCCGCAAGACCGGCATCAGGAGCCTGATGGGCCTGGACTTCCAGAAGCGCGCGCAATGCCTGAAGGCGCTGGCGCTCTACCTCATGGAGCGCAAGGAAGCGCTGTACGAGATCTCGCACCTGACCGGCGCCACGCGCCAGGACAGCTGGGTCGACGTGGAGGGCGGCATCGGCACCCTGTTCGCCTACGCCAGCATGGGCTCGCGCGAGCTGCCGTCGTCGAACGTGCTGCACGAAGGCCCGGCCATGGCGCTGGGCAAGCGCGGCGGCTTCGCCGGCACCCACATCCTGGTGCCGCGCGGCGGCGTGGCGGTGCACATCAATGCCTTCAACTTCCCGATCTGGGGCCTGCTCGAGAAATTCGCGCCTAGCTTCCTGGCCGCCATGCCCTGCATCGCCAAGCCGGCCACCGCCACCAGCTACCTGACCCATGCCGTCGTCAAGATGATGATGGAGTCGAACCTGTTGCCAAGCGGCGCGCTGCAGCTCGTGATCGGCAGCACCGGCGACCTGCTGGACCGCCTGAGCGGCTTCGACGCGGTCACTTTCACCGGCTCGGCCGACACCGCCGCCAAACTGCGCGTCAACCCGAACCTGATCCGCGAATCGGTGCCGTTCACGGCCGAAGCCGACTCGCTCAACTGCGCGATCCTGGCGCCCGATGTCATGCCCGACGACGAAGAATTCGACCTGTTCGTCAAGGAAGTGGCGCGCGAAATGACCGGCAAGGCCGGCCAGAAGTGCACCGCGATCCGGCGCGTCATCGTGCCCGAAACGCTGGTCGATGCGGTCGGCGAACGCCTGCGCGCGCGCCTGGCGAAGATCACGGTCGGCAATCCGAAGGTCGAGGGCGTGCGCATGGGCGCGCTGGCCTCGATGGACCAGCACCGCGACGTGAGCGAACGGGTCGAGCTGCTCGCGCGCGGCAACGAAGTGCTGTTCGGCGCGCGCGACGGGTTCAATCCTGTCGGCGACAACGTCGCCAGCGGCGCCTTCTTCGCGCCGACCCTGCTGCTGTGCCGTAACGCGATGGACAACGCGGCCGTGCACGACGTGGAAGCCTTCGGCCCGGTCAGCACCCTGATGACTTACCGCGACATCGACGAGGCACTGGCGCTGGCCGCGCGCGGCAAGGGCAGCCTGGTGACCACGCTCGCCACGAAGGATCCGGCGCTCGCCGCCTACGCCGTGCCGATGGCGGCGGCCTCGCACGGCCGCGTGCTGATCCTGGACCGCGAGGCGGCCGTCGACAGCACCGGCCACGGCTCGCCGCTGCCGCAACTGAAACACGGCGGTCCGGGCCGCGCCGGCGGCGGCGAAGAGCTGGGCGGGATCCGCGCCGTCAAGCATTTCCTGCAGCGCGCGGCGGTGCAGGGTTCGCCGACCATGCTGGGCGCCGTCACCGGCGAATACGTGCGCGGCGGCGCCGTCAAGGAGAGCGAGGTCCACCCGTTCCGCCGCTACTTCGAAGACCTGGAGATGGGGCATTCTCTCTTGACCCACCGCCGCACGGTGAGCGAAGCCGACATCGTCAATTTCGGCGGCGTCTCGGGCGACTACTTCTACATGCACTTCGACGAGATCGCGGCGAAAGACACGCAGTTCGGCCAGCGCATCGCGCACGGCTATTTCGTGCTGTCGGCGGCGGCCGGCCTGTTCGTCTCGCCGGCCCCGGGCCCGGTGCTGGCCAACTATGGCCTGGACAACCTGCGCTTCGTGGCGCCGGTCGCGATCGGCGACACCATCCGCGCGCGCCTGACCTGCAAGCGCAAGGTCGACCGCAATCGCACCGATGAGCAGGGCAGGGGACAGGGCGTGGTGGCGTGGGATGTGCAGGTCACCAACCAGCGCGACGAGCTGGTGGCGAGCTATGACATCCTGACCCTGGTCTTGAAGCGCGCCTAGCGCGCAGCGCTGGTCCGGGGAGCCGGATCAGCGCCACTTGCGCGCATAGCGGTCGCGCACATGCTGGCTGATATAGGTCGACAGGCCGCTACCGCTTTCCGCCAGCTCGCGCATGCGTGCGATATGGACTGCGCCGGCGCTGTCGTCGGTGTACAGGTAGCGATCCCCGCCCGTGAACTTGACGGTGATCGAGTCGGCGCCAAGTTCGTAGGCAACCACGCCCGAGTGGCCGCTTCGGTTGGCGTAACGCTGCATGCGGCCTCCCCTGATGACTGGATCTCAGGACCGCGTGCGCTGCAGCCGCAGCAAACCTTCCGGGGTGCGGATCGCGCGCAGGTCGTCGTAGTCGGGCACGCCGGCCACTGTCGTCTCCAGTGGCTGGTGGTGGGTGGCGGTGACCACGATGCTGTCCATCCCGGCCGCCTCGGCCGCCTGCAGGCCGGCCAGCGTATCCTCGAACACCAGGCAATCCTGCGGGCGCATGCCCAGCTGTTCGGCGCCCAGCAGGAACGGGTCCGGCGCCGGCTTGCCGCGCTCGACGTCCTCGGCCGCCACCATCACGGGCGGCGTTGGCAATCCGGCCGCGGCAATGCGCGCCTCGGCCAGCGCGCGCGGGGCCGAGGTCACGATGGCCCAGCGGTCCGCGGGCAGGGTGGCGAGAAAGGCGGCCACGCCGGCGATCGCCTCGATGCCCTCGACATCCTCGATCTCGGCCTGCGTAATGCGCTGCGCCTCGGCCTCCACGTCGATATCCGGCAAGCCGACGCCGCGCACCGTGTCGATGCTGCGCTTGCCGTGGATGGTCGGCAGGAACACGTCGACGTCCAGGCCATGGCTGCGCGCCCAGTTGGCCCACACGCGCTCGGCGGCGATGATCGAAGTAAGGATGGTGCCGTCCATGTCGAACAGGAAGGCGGCGTAGTCGCGTGCGGGCAGGGCGGTCATTGATTCGTCGGTCGATGATGGAAATGAAAAGCGGGCCGGGACGCGAGATGCGCCGGCCCGCTGCGATGGGGATAGCTTAACCGGCCAGCTGCTGGCGCACGCGCACGATTGCCGCGCGCACCTGGTTCGGCGCGGTGCCGCCGACGTGGTCGCGCGCCGCCACCGAACCCTCGAGGGTCAGCACCTCGAACACGTCCTGCTCGATCAGCGGCGAGAAACCCTGCAGCGTCTCGAGCGACATCTCGGACAGGTCGCAGCCCGCCTGGTCGCAGGCGCGCACCGCGTGCGCGACGGCTTCGTGGGCGTCGCGGAACGGCAGGCCCTTCTTGACCAGGTAGTCGGCCAGGTCGGTCGCGGTGGCATAGCCCTGCAGCGCCGCGGCGCGCATGTTGTCGGCCTTGACCGTGATGCCCGAGGCCATGTCGGTGAAGATGCGCAGGGTGTCAAGCACGGTGTCGACCGTGTCGAACAGCGGCTCCTTGTCTTCCTGGTTGTCCTTGTTGTAGGCCAGCGGCTGGCCTTTCATCAGGGTCAGGAGGCCGGTCAGGTGGCCATATACGCGGCCGGTCTTGCCGCGCGCCAATTCCGGCACGTCCGGGTTTTTCTTTTGCGGCATGATCGACGAGCCGGTGCAGAAGCGGTCGGCGATGTCGATGAAGCCGATACGCGGGCTGATCCACATGACCAGCTCTTCCGAGAAGCGCGAAACGTGCATCATCAGGATCGACGCTGCGGCGGTGAATTCGATCGCGAAGTCGCGGTCGGACACGGCGTCGAGCGAGTTGTGGCAGACGTCGTCGAAGCCCAGCGTTTTAGCCACGCGCAGGCGGTCGATCGGGAAGGTGGTGCCGGCCAGGGCGGCGGCGCCCAGCGGCAGGCGGTTCACGCGGCGGCGCGCATCCTGCATGCGCTCGGCGTCGCGGCCGAACATTTCGACATAGGCCAGCATATGGTGGCCGAAGGTGATCGGCTGCGCCACCTGCAGGTGGGTAAAGCCCGGCATGATGGTGTCGGCGTGGCGCTCGGCCAGGTCGGTCAGGGCGCCGCGCAGGCCGGCCAGCAAGGCCAGGATGTCGTCGATCGCGGCGCGCACGTACAGGCGGATGTCGGTGGCGACCTGGTCGTTGCGCGAGCGGCCGGTGTGCAGGCGCTTGCCGGCGTCGCCGACCAGTTCGGTCAGGCGTTTTTCGATGTTCAGGTGCACGTCTTCCAGGTCGAGCAGCCATTCGAAGCTGCCGGCCTCGATCTCGGACCGGATTTGCGTCATGCCGCGCTCGATCTCGGCACGGTCGTGCTCGCTGATGATGCCCTGGGCCGCCAGCATCTCGGCGTGCGCCAGTGAGCCCTGGATGTCGTATTGCGCCAGGCGCTTGTCGAAGAACACGGACGCGGTGTAGCGCTTGACGAGATCGGACACGGGTTCGGAGAAGCGGGCCGACCAGGCTTCGGCTTTTTTGGAGAATTGTTCGGTCATGGTGGAATTCCGGTTGGGGATCCGACGATTATAAACCGCGTCGCCCCTGTGCCATCCGATGGGCAGATTACCCTGGGAAAGCCAGCGAAAAAAAGCCTGCCGCCGGCCCAATCAAACCCGATGCGAAGGTCAAACGGCGCTAGAATGGTTTTTTTGCCAGCATTGCAAGCTTATGATTACGAACGATTCCAGCTTCCAGGTCAGTACCGACCAGTCCCAGCTCGACATCCCGATGATCTACCGCTTTCTCAGCGAGCAGTCGACCTGGGCCGTGGGCATCTCGCGTCCGATCGTCGAGCGCGCCATGGAGAATTCGCTGTGCTTTGGCGGCTACCTCGACGGCCGCCAGATCGCGTTCGCCCGCGTGATCACCGACTATGCCACCTTCGCCAACCTGGTGGACGTGTTCGTCCTGCCCGAATACCGCGGCAATGGCTACGGCAAGCAACTGATCGGCGCGGTGCTGCGCCACCCGAGCCTGCAGAAACTGCGCCGCTTCACCCTCGCCACGAAGGACTCGCACGGCTTGTACGAACGCTTCGGGTTTACCTCGCCGTTGTATCCAGAGACATTGATGGAGCGTTACTTTCCTAACATCTATTTATCCTGAGCGCACTCAACATGGCGACGCGAATCTGGAATCAGGCTTACCCTGATGGCTATTCGAGGGAAGCCCTATGTTCCGATTCGTCGTCCATGCCATGCTCGTGCTGGCAGTGCTCGCGGGTAGCGCTAGCCATGCCGCTGATAAAGAACCTGTAGCGCCGAAAGGCTCGCTGGTCATCATTGGCGGCGCCCTGCGCGCCGACAACGATGCCGTGTGGGAACGCATCGTCCAGCTCGCGGGCGGAAAAGGCGCCCGCATCGCCGTGTTCGCCTCCGCTTCGGCCAGCCCCGAGCGCGCCGGCAGCTACCTCGTCGAACGCCTGAACCGCTATGGCGCCGACGCCTTCTTCGTGCCGGTTGCCCAGCACCTGCAAGGCGCCGACGTGCGCGCCGCGGCCGACGATTCGACACTCGCCGACGCGGTGCGCACGGCCGGCGGCGCCTATTTCTCGGGCGGCGACCAGGGCCGCATCACGGCCGCCCTGCGCCGTCCCGACGGCAGCAACACGCAGGTGCTCGACGCCCTGTGGGACATGTACCGGCGCGGGGGCGTGATCGCCGGCTCGAGCGCCGGCGCCGCCATCATGAGCAGCACCATGTTCGGCCATCCGCGCTCGATCCTGTCGACCCTGCAGCATGGCGTCGACGACGGCCGCCAGATCACGCGCGGCCTGGGCTTCATCGGCGACGACGTCTTCATCGACCAGCACCTGCTGGTGCGCGGACGCTTCGCGCGCATGCTGCCGGCCATGCTGGCCAAGGGCTACAAGATCGGCCTGGGGATCGACGAGAACACGGCGATGGTGGTGGGGCCGAAGCGCGACGTCGAAGTGATCGGCTACCGCGGCGCGCTGCTGGTCGACCTGAGCGAGGCCGCCACCCGCGACGGCAGTTTCAATCTCGCCAATGGGCGCCTGAGTTACCTCGACAACGGCGACCGCTTCAACCTGGCGACCAAGACCTTCACGCCGGCGCCCGAGAAGGCGCACGGCAAGGTCGACGCCAAGAAGCCCTACTGGCGCGGCCCGCTGTTCTCGGCCGACATCCTCGGCAACGGCACGGTGGTCGACCTGATGGCCAAGCTGATCGACAGCGACCAGGTCGACGCGATCGGGCTGTCGCTCGACAGCCCGAATGCCGAGCGGCCCGACCTGGGCTTCGAATTCAAGCTCAGTCGGGTGAACGAGAGCGTGGGCTACCAGTCGGCCTTCAGCGAAGCGTATTCGGTCTATAACGTGCGGCTCGACATCCGGCCGATCGTGGTGCAGCGGCCCTTGTACCAGTATCGCTGACTAGTCGCAGCGCCAGTGCAAACGCTCGGCCAGCACCTGCCGCTGGGCGTCGACCAGCGGTTGATTCGGATCGTGACCGGCACGCGCCACCTCGACCAGCGCCTTGTCCGGCGCCGTGACGGCCTCGAACCAGCGCCGGGTGACCTGTGGTTCGGTCAGCAGGTCTTCCTTGCCCTGGACCAGGTAGACGGGCAGCTCATAGCGGGTGCCGAGGCGATACAGGTCGGTCGTCGACTCCATGCCGTCGCCTTTCCACCCCACGTATTTGAGGAATGAGTAATCCTCGCCGGCGGTATAGTCGGCCTGGGCCTGCGGCGTCGCATACCGTGGCAGCACCTGGTACCAGGCCTTCGGCGTCGGATCGGTCGTCTGCGCCTCGTACTTGCGCACCGCGCGCCGCACGACGCCGAAGTTGCGCGGATTGGTCCAGGGGGGCGGGCCCAGCGCCTCCAACTGGGAGACAGTGGCCGCATCGCCAGCGGCGCGGGCGCGGTCGAGCACCGTGCCCCAGGTGGTCATGTTCTCGCGATGGCCAACCAGCTGGGCCACGCCGACATAGGCGCAGAACAGCTGCGGGTCCTGTTTTGCCATGTGGACGCCGACCATCGATCCCCACGAACTGCCCAGCAGGATCACCTTGCGTTTGCCGAAACGCTGCGCCAGGTGGCGCGTCACCTCGAGGCCGTCATCGCGGATCTGCTCGACGCTCAAGGGCACGTCCTCGTCGGGACGGTTGCGGCCCCAGGTCATGCCGCTACCGCGCTGGTCCCACTGCGCCAGCGTGACGTGCTTGCGCCACGATGCGTAGGGGCCGGCGCCATAGAGCGACGTCGGGTTGCCCGGGCCGCCGTGCACGTACAGCAGGACCGGATTGGCGCAGTCGTCGCCGCTGACCGTGACCCACTGCTCGATGCCGCCGATCTTCACGAAGCCGCTTTCGTCGACCGGTTGGCCAGGCTTGCAGACGGGGGCGGCGTGGGCGACCGAGGCCGCGAACAAGGGGAGAAGAAGACAGGTGCGCAGGCGGAGCATCGGCAATCCATGAATGGGGTGAAGCGATCGATTCTGGGGCTGGATCCTGGTCACGTCAACGGTTCATGCATGGCGGTTGCGAGGCCGCTGTCGCTGCGGTGAATGGCAGGCTTACAATGTCGCGATCCAACCTCAAGGAATCGCAATGCGCCTGCTCCACACTCTCACTGCGCTGCTGCTCGGCGCGCTCGTGTCGATCGCCCATGCCGCCCAGCCGGCCACGGTCCGTCTCGACTACACCCATAGCGGCAATGCGCTGCAGGATAGCTATGCGATCGAGCGCGTGGTGATCGAGCCGCTGCCCTGGCCGGGCAGCATGGCGCGCAACCTGGATGACACCAACCGCGGCCAGAACCGCGTGGAGGTGGTCGATGCGAAGACCGGCGACCTGCTGTACTCGCGCGGTTTCTCGACCGTGTTCGGCGAATGGCGCACGACCGAAGAGGCGAACCGCATCAGCCGCGCGTTCCAGGAATCGGTGCGCTTTCCGCAATTCGAACGGCCGGTGCGGGTGCGCATCCTCAAGCGCGACGAGCGCAACGAGTTTTCGGTGGCCTGGAGCGTCGAGGTCGATCCGAATGCCCAGGACGTGATCCGGCGCCAGCCGCCGGCACTGGCGACGCCGATCGCGATCCACACCAGCGGGCCGTCGCCCGACAAGGTCGACCTCCTGATCCTGGGCGACGGCTACACGCAGAAGGACATGAAGAAGTTCGAACAGGACGCGCGCCGCCTGGCCAAGCACCTGTTCTCGGTGTCGCCGTTCCGCGAGCGCGCCGGGGATTTCAATGTGTGGGCGATGGCGGTGCCGACCGAGCAATCCGGCGTCAGCCGCCCGTCGACCGGCGTGCACAATCCGTCCGCGCTGGGCACGCGCTACGACATCTTCGGCAGCGAGCGCTATGTGCTCACGCTCGACAACCGCGCACTGCGCGACATCGCCCAGCACGCGCCGTACGAATTCATCGAAATCCTGGTCAACAACGAGACCTATGGCGGGGGCGGCATCTTCGGCCAGTTCAGCACCGCGGCGGCGGGCAACGACTGGGCCGACTACCTGTTCGTGCATGAATTCGGCCACCACTTCGCGGGCCTGGCCGACGAGTACTATACGTCGCCGGTGGCGTACCAGCAGGCCAACGGCCGCATGGAGCCGTGGGAGCCGAACGTCACCGCGCTGCGCGACCCGGCCAATCTCAAATGGAAGCGCCACGTGAAGGACGGCACGCCGCTGCCGACGCCCTGGCCCAAGGCCGAATACGAAGAGGCGTCGCGCGCCTACCAGAAGAAGCGCGCCGCGCTGCGGGCCGAGAATCGCCCCGAATCCGAGATGAGCGCCTTGTTCCACGAAGACCTGAAACGCAGCAACGCGCTGTTCGACAAGCAGCCGCACCGGCACACGATCGGGGCCTTCGAAGGGGCGAACTACGAGGCCAGCGGCTATTACCGGCCGGCGATGCAATGCCTGATGTTCGACCGCAGCGAGGCCTTCTGCCCGGTGTGCCAGGACGGTATCGGCGACATCATCGACCTCCATGCGGGGGCAGCGCGCAGATAGTCCAGGCAGTAATCTTTGCTTACAACTCTGACAATTTGACTGTGGCCTGTCTAACAGACCCGGCGATCCGATCGGCTTATTCTGGAATCACTGAAGAACAACAACGACTGCACCGGCAACCCGCTCTGTGCAGAGACCCACCAGAAAGGAAACACATCATGAACAAACTGATCGCTACCCTCATCGCCGGCCTGATGGCTACCGCTGCCCACGCACAAACCACCGCGCCAGGCACCACCGCCGCCGACAACCGTCTGGTCAAGGCGGAAGCCAATGCCGAGAAAGACGTCATCAAGGCAGAACAGAAAGAAATCAAGACCGCGGTCAAGGCGGACGAGAAAGTGAACAAGACCATGGCCAAGGCCGCCGAGACCAAGTCGAAGGCCCACGCCAACCTGGTCGAGTCGCACACCGACGCCGCGGCGAAAGTGGCCAAGGCCGACCCGGAAGACCGCGCCAAGGCGATGGCCAAGGCAGAAGAGAAAGTGGCTGATGCCAATCTGAAAGCCGAGAAGAAAATGATCAAGGCCGACGAAAAAGTGCTGAAGGCACAAGTCGATGCGGCAGCCGACAAGGCCACCGCTGCGGCCAAGACCGAGCAGGTGCGTGCTGAAGCGCAAGCCGACGTGCACAAGGCTGCTGCCCGTAACTAAGTAACAGGCCCCGGGGCTTGAAACGACAATGCCGGCTCGCGCCGGCATTTTTTCTGTTCAAGAGGAACGGTCTGGATTACGCGGCGTCGGTTGCCCGCATCGCCAGATCGTGCGCCTTCAACCGCGCCGACAAGGCCTTGCCCTTGCGCGCCCGCTTGCCAAAGTGCGGCTCCAGCCCCGACGCAAACAATTCCACGGTCCGCGCCTTGTCCCCCGCCCAGGTGCCTACGACGTTCACGCCCTTCTGCGTGATCGGCTGCGCCGCCAGCATCTTCTCTTTCGGCTCCAGCTCCATCAGGATCACACCGCGGCCGCCATTGGTCAGCACCTTCATCTCGTCGATGCCGAACACCAGCACGCGGCCTTTCTCCGACAGGCAGGCCACCGCGCCGGCACTCTCCGCAACGACCCGCGGCGGCAGCGGCGCCGCGCCGTCGTTCAAGGTAATGAACGACTTGCCGCCTTTCAGACGGCTGACCATATCGCCCGCCTTGGTAAGGAACCCGAACGCATCCGAGGTCGAGATCAGCAGGCGCGTCTCGGGATTGCCCGCGAAGTAATGCAGGATCCTGACACCGCCCGACAAATCGACCAGCGTGGTGATCGGCACGCCATCCCCGCGCGAACCCGGCAAGGCATTCACCGGCACCGAATACACCTTGCCGTTGTCGCCGATGCCCAGCAGGTGATCGACCGTGCGGCATTCGAAGGCTTTATACAGCGAATCGCCGGCCTTGAAGGTGAACTGTGCCGGGTCGTGCCCGATGCCGGTACGCGCGCGCACCCAGCCTTTTTCCGACACGATCACGGTCACCGGCTCGTCGATCACCTTCTGCTCGGCCACCGCGCGCTGCGCTTCCTCGATGATGGTGCGGCGCTCGTCGCCGAACTGCTTGGCGTCGGCCTCGATCTCGCGAACGATCAGGCGCTTCATCGACGACGGGTTTTCCAGGATGTCTTCCAGCTTTTCCTTGTCGCTGCGCAGTTCGGCCAGCTCTTGCTGGATCTTGATCGCTTCCAGGCGCGCCAGCTGGCGCAGGCGGATCTCGAGGATGTCCTCGGCCTGGCGTTCGCTCAACCTGAATTCCTCGATCAGCGCCGCCTTCGGCTCATCCGAATTGCGGATGATCGAGATCACCTTGTCGATGTTCAGCAAGACCGTCTCGCGGCCTTCCAGGATGTGGATGCGGTCGTTGACCTTGCCCAGCTTGAACTCGGTGCGGCGCCTGACGGTCGTGAATCGGTAGTCGATCCACTCCTGGATGATCGTGCCCAGGCCCTTCTGGCGCGGGCGGCCGTCGCCGCCGATCATCACCATATTGATCGGCGCCGAGCTCTCGAGCGAGGTATGCGCGAGCAGCATCAGCATGAACTCGCCCTGGTCGACGTTCTTCGACTTGGGCTCGAACACCAGGCGCACCGGCGCGTCGCGGCCCGATTCGTCGCGCACCGCGTCGAGCGCGCCCAGGATCGTGTTCTTCAGCGCCAGCTGTTCCGGCAGCAGCGCCTTCTTGCCGGCCTTGACCTTCGGATTGGTCAGTTCCTCGATTTCTTCCAGCACGCGCTGCGACGAGCAGCCGGGCGGCAGTTCATGCACCACCGCCTGCCACTGGCCGCGCGCCAGCTCTTCGATCTTCCAGCGCGCGCGCACCTTCATCGAGCCGCGGCCGACCGCGTACATGTCGGCGATCTGCGATGCCGGGGTGATGATCTGGCCGCCGCCCGGGAAGTCCGGGCCGGGGATATGGGTCATCAGCTCGGCGTGGGTGATCTTGGGGTTGCGGATCATCGCCACCGCCGCCGCCGCCACCTCGCGCAGATTGTGCGACGGGATCTCGGTGGCCAGGCCGACCGCGATGCCGGATGCGCCGTTGAGCAGCAACATCGGCAGGCGCGCCGGCAGGGTGCGCGGCTCGGTGGTCGAACCGTCGTAGTTCGGCTGCGAGTCGACCGTGCCCATGTCGATCTCGTCCATCAGCAGGCGCGAGATCGGCGTCAGGCGGGCTTCGGTGTACCGCATCGCCGCGGCGCCGTCGCCGTCGCGCGAGCCGAAGTTGCCCTGGCCGTCGATCAGCGGATAGCGCAGCGAGAAGTCCTGCGCCATGCGCACCAGCGCGTCGTACACCGACTGGTCGCCGTGCGGGTGCAGTTTGCCGAGCACGTCGCCGACCACGGCCGCCGACTTGCGCGGCTTGGCGGTCGGGCCCAGGCCCAGTTCGTTCATCGCGTACAGGATGCGGCGCTGGACCGGCTTCTGGCCGTCCGACACGTCCGGCAGCGCGCGGCCCTTGACCACCGAGACGGCGTAGTCGAGGTAGGCGCGCTCGGCGAAGGTGGACAGGGTGAGCGTCTCGACGTCCGAGGGCTCGTGTTGCTGTTCAAAGAGGCTTGCTTGATTCGTCATGATGTGTGTTCGGTTGCTCGCGTGGGCGGACGATCAGATGTCCGCCTCGGTCTCGTTACCGTGTTCCTCGATCCAGGCGCGGCGCGCCGCGGCTTCGCCTTTGCCCATCAACATATTGAAGCGCGATGCCGACTCGGCCAGGTCGTACTGGCCGAACGATACCGGCAGCAGGCGGCGCGTATCCGGGTTCATGGTCGTTTCCCACAGCTGCTCGGCGTTCATCTCGCCCAGGCCCTTGAAGCGCGAAATACTCCACACGCCTTCCTTCAGGCCTTCTTTCTTCAGCTTGTCCTCGATCGCCAGCAGTTCGCCGTCGTCCAGCGCGTACAGCTTCTGGATCGGCTTCTTGCCGCGCGCCGGCACGTCGACGCGGTACAGCGGCGGACGCGCGATGCAGATATTCCCGTTGCGGAACAGGGCAGGGAAGTGCTTGAAGAACAGCGTCAGCAGCAGCACCTGGATGTGCGAACCGTCGACGTCCGCATCCGACAGGATGCAGATCTTCCCGTAGCGCAGGCTGGAGAGGTCGGGCGCATCGTCCGGGCCGTGCGGATCGACGCCGATCGCCACCGAGATATCGTGGATCTCGTTGTTGGCGAACAGGCGGTCGCGGTCGGTTTCCCACGAATTGAGCACCTTGCCGCGCAGCGGCAGGATGGCCTGGAATTCCTTGTCGCGGCCCATCTTGGCCGAACCGCCGGCCGAGTCGCCCTCGACCAGGAACAGTTCATTGCGGGTGATGTCGCTCGACTCGCAATCGGTCAGCTTGCCCGGCAACACGGCCACGCCGGACGATTTCTTCTTCTCGACCTTCTGCAGCGAACGCAGGCGCGACTGGGCCTGCTTGATGACCAGCTCGGCCAGCTTCTTGCCGTATTCGACGTGCTGGTTCAGCCACAGCTCGAGCGGCGGCTTGGTGAAGGTCGAGACCAGCTTGAGCGCATCGCGCGAGTTCAGGCGTTCCTTGGTCTGGCCCTGGAATTGCGGGTCCAGCACCTTGGCCGACAACACGAACGAGACGCGCGCGAACACGTCTTCGGGCAGCAGCTTGACGCCTTTCGGCAGCAGGCCGTGCAACTCGACGAAGTTCTTCACGGCGCCATACAGGCCGTCGCGCAGGCCGGCTTCGTGGGTGCCGCCGCTCACGGTCGGGATCAGGTTGACGTAGGACTCGCGCACCACGCCGCCTTCCTCGGTCCAGGCCACGACCCAGTCCGCGCCTTCGCCCTCGGCGAAGCTGTCGTCGCCGCTTGCTGCGAATTGCGCGCCTTCGAACAGCGGGATCAGGGTTTCGCCGTTGGAGCTTTGCGCCAGCGCTTCGTTCAGGTAGCCGCGCAGGCCTTCGTCGTAGCGCCAGGTCTGGACGTCGCCGGTCTTGCCGTTGGTGAGCGTGACGGTCACGCCCGGCAGCAGCACCGCCTTCGAGCGCAGCAGGCGCTGCAGGTCGCCCAGCGGGATATTCGGAGAATCGAAATACTTGCCGTCAGGCCAGGCGGTGACGCGGGTGCCGTTCTTCTTGCCGCCGCGTTCGGCCGGGCTGGAGGTCAGCGGCTCGAGCACCTCGCCATTGCTGAAGACCAACTTGTGCTGGCCGTTGCCCTGGTCGTCACGGCGCCACACCTCGATCTCGAGGCGCTTGGAGAGCGCATTGGTGACCGAGACGCCGACGCCATGCAGGCCGCCCGAAAAGGCATAGGCGCCGCCCGAGCCCTTGTCGAACTTGCCGCCGGCGTGCAGGCGGGTGAACACGATCTCGACCGTGGACACGCCTTCTTCCGGGTGGATGCCGACCGGAATGCCGCGGCCGTCATCCTCGACCGTGATCGAACCGTCCGGGTTCAGCGTCACACCGATATTCTTACAGTGACCGCCCAGCGCTTCGTCGGAGGCGTTGTCGATCACTTCCTGGATGATGTGGAGCGGGTTCTCCGTCCGGGTATACATGCCCGGACGCTGTTTCACAGGTTCGAGTCCCTTGAGGACGCGGATGGATGATTCGCTATAGTCTTGAGCGGGTTTCTTGGAGGCCATCTTGGAGATTGTTTGTCGAATGCTCCGGCATTCTAACTTGTCGGGGGGAAAAGGTTAGGCTTTTTTACTGTTTAAATATACAGTAGTTTGTGCTGTGACGTGCTTTTCGCTTCGCACGTTTGTGCTAGATTAAGCCGGATTTCCACGGCGATGCCAGGGAGGGGCGCTACCGATGCACTTGTCCAGCTATCCGTTCACTGTCCGCCTGCTTGGATTCACGCCAGGCGAAACCGCGCGGCTCGAAGTCTTGCTGGCGCAGGCGCCGTGCATGGAGACGTACTCGGGGCCGTCGTATTCTTGCCTGCATGACGACAGTTTGCAAGAGCCGGACCTGTATATCGCCAACGGCGACAGCCCGACCGCACTGACCAGGCTCGGCTGCCTGCCGCCCGGATCGCTGCAGCCGGCGCTCGTCATCGGGAACCCGGGCTGCGGGCCCTGGCGCACCCTGGCGCGGCCGGTCGACCCGCTGCAATTGGTCGAAGCCCTGGCCGACCTGCTCGATACCCGGGTGCAGGTACTGGTGCAGCAAAGCACCCGCACCCGGCGCGTGCTGGCCGAGCGCCGGCGCCGTCCGCGCCTGGCGCCGGACTGCGAGACGCCGGCATTCTACACGCGCTTGCGCCGCGGTCCGGTCGATGGGTCCGTCTTGATCGTCGACCAGGAGTGCCATCTGCGCAACCAGGTGGCGCGCGTGCTGGGACCGCGCCGGGTGCCGGTGGAATGGACCGACAGCCTGTGCGCCGCGGTGCGCCTGTGCGACGAGACGCCGGTATCGCTGGTGCTGATCAACACGGCGGCGCCCGGCATCGAGCCGTACGAGCTGTGCAGCTCGATCAAGTCGCAGGATGGCGCGCGGCGCACGCCGGTGGTGTTCCTGGTCGGGCAATCGTTTCACTACGATAGCGCGCGTGCGCGCCGCGCCGGGGCGCGCGGCCTGCTCACGGCGCCGGTCGCCGGCCGCCACTGGATGCTGACTTTCCAGAAGCTGCTCGACCTGCCCGTATAGCCTGCCAGTCGGTGTAGGCAGCACGCGACGTTTTGTAACAACTTTGTATCGTGCGCTGCGGTGGCGAAGTTATATTATTAGCCATGGCTGAAGACGATCACATCCAGCGTAGCGAGGGCGAACCTGCTCCCGATCCGTCCCTCGACCAGCGCAAGGAAACCCGGGTCCGGGTGCCCGACCGGCGCGCCGGCGGGCAGGGCCGCATCCCGCGCTACCTGCGCGACGGCGACAATGCGCTGGCCCTGGCCGGCCGCGTCTTCACTTCGCGCTTCAGGTCGCTGCGCGAGCGCTTCAACCGTGATTTCATGCAGCGCACCCTGCACATCGGCGTCTCGGCCCGCATCTTTCACCCCGCCGCCGGCGCCAAGGGGCTGCTCAGCAAGAACCTGCAGTACCTCGAGGAATCGATCGCCCAGTGGGTAATGTCGCGCGACGTGCTGGTGTTCATGATCCCTACCGTGAATACCAACGGCCTGCTCCACCCCAGCAATATCACCCTGCGCCACTATGCACGCCACCTCGACGGCCTGGTGCTGCAGGGCGGGGCCGACGTGGCGCCGCAAACCTATTCCGAGACCCCGACCCGTCCCGAATGGAGCGGCGACCGCGCGCGCGACGTCTACGAGCTCGAGCTGCTGCACGAATTCGTCGATGCCGGCAAGCCGGTGCTGGGCGTCTGCCGGGGTTGCCAGCTGATCAACGTCGCCTTCGGCGGCACCCTGCACCAGGACGTCGCCACCGACATGCCGCAGGCCCTGGCCCACGTCCACGATATGTACGACGCGCACCGCCATGCCATCGTGTTCCCCAAGGGCTCGTCGCTGGGCCGCATGTTCCCCAAGGTCGAGCAGGCGATGGTGAACTCGATCCACCACCAGGCGGTCAAGGACCTCGGGCGCGATATCCGCATCGAGGCCGTGTCCGAACCGGACGGCATCATCGAGGCGATCCGCTACCTGCGCGCCAATTTCGTCATGGGCCTGCAATGGCACCCCGAATTCCACCGCGCCGGGGGCGTTGACCTGCTCGATTGCACGCCGGTGCTCGATGAATTCCTGCGCGCGGCGCGCGAAACCCGGCTGTAGATCCCCTTCTAGTTGCTGCACAGAATCGACTGCAGCCTGCCCCCGGCGACACCGCGCTCCGCTTGCCGAAATCGCTTGCTTTCGGCGCCCGACGCGTGAATAATGAAATGAGAATCATTCTCATCTCATTGCCTATCACGCTGGACTGTTGCGGACCGCAACAGCTTGAAGGGAGACGCTTGCATGACCATTTCCACCGTCGACACGCCGCCGCCGGCGCCGCGCAGCCAGGACGCGCTGCTGGTCGCTTCGCTATTGCACCTGATGTCGAACTACACCACGCGCGGCGATGGCGAACAGCCTTGCGTGAAGCTGGCCTCGGTGATCGAGCGCCACCTGTGCGCGCTGTCGCGCCTGCCGACTATCGATCCGGTGCTGCGCGCCACCTGCGAACAGCTGGCCGACCAGTGGGCGGTGGTGGTCGACGCCAAATTGCCGCCGCCGGCGCCGGCCCGCCAGCCCTTGCTGGCGCGCTTCATGAAAGGCGGCTGGGCCGGCAAGGCCGCGCCGTTGGCCGGCTGATTCAGGCGAGCCAGGCGCGCAGCGCGGCCTCGCCGCCCGCGTCGAAGGTCATCACGCGCGAGTCTGGCACGCGCCGCGCCCAGCCGAGCTGCTCGATTCGGCCGAGCAGGGCGCTGCCCAGCGCACCGGCCAGGTGGTGGCGTCGCTCGCTCCAGTCCAGGCAGGTGCGGCAGACCGGCCGCCGCGGGCTCCCCAGGGCGGTGGCGTCGATGTCCAGCTTGCCCACCAGGGCTGCACCCGCCGCCGTCAGTTCGATGCCGTGCGCGCCGAAGCCGAACGCGCCGCGGGCGGCCAGCCGGTCATGCACCAGGACGCCAAGCTCTCCCGCCAGGTGGTCGTAGCAGACGCGCGCCTTGCGCAGCGCCGGGGCGGACGGCCCCAGTTGCAGGCGCAGCGGCAAGGTCCCGGCCCCGAAAGCCATCCCCATCAGCGTTTCCAGCATCGCCGCCACGTCGGCGTCGGCGATCCTGAAATACCGGTGCCGCCCCTGCGCCTCGACTGCCAGCAGCCGCGCATCGACCATCTTGGCCAGGTGGGCGCTGATCGTCTGGCGCGTGACGCCGGCGCCGTCGGCCAGCTCGGTCGCGGTGAGCGCCTTGCCGGCCATGAGCAGGGTAAGCGCCTGCGCGCGCGCAGGGTCGCCGACCAGGGCGGCGATGGCGGTGATATTCGGGCCGTCTCTCATGCTTCGATCTTAGCCGAAGCATCGGGCAGGGGCAAAGGGCTACAGTGGCCGCTCCAGAACAAGGAGTATCCATGACCATCACCTGCTTCATCCGTTACCGCATCGATCCGTTCCAGCGCGAGCAGTTTTGCCAGTATGCCGAGAATTGGGGCCGCATCATCCCGCGCCTTGGCGGCGCGCTGCTCGGCTATTTCTTGCCGCATGAAGGCACCAATGACGAGGCCTGGGGCCTGGTCGCCTTCGCCAGCCTGGCCGACTACGAAGCCTATCGCACCCGCCTGCAACTGGACGACGAGGCGCGCGCCAACTTCGCGCTGGCGCGCGAGGGGCGATTCATCCTGCGCGAGACGCGCACGTTCACCGAGGCGGTGGCCGGCACCGTCCACGGCCTGCGATGATCGCCGTCATCTTCGAGGTCGAACCCGACCCGGCGCGACGCCAGGAATACCTCGACACGGCGCACGCCCTGCGCGATGCCTTGCAGGCGATCGACGGCTTCATCTCGATCGAGCGCTTCGAATCGCTGACCCATCCGGGGCGCCTGCTGTCGCTATCGTTCTGGCGCGACGAGGAGGCGGTGGCACGCTGGCGTACGCTGGATGCGCACCGCGACGCCCAGGCCGCCGGCCGCGGCGGCGTGTTTCGCGACTATCGCCTGCGCGTGGCGCAGGTGGTGCGCGATTACGGCCTGCGGCAGCGCGGGGAAGCGCCGCCCGACAGCCGCGCCAGCCACGGTTAAAGCGCGCGGCCGCCGCGGAAGTGCCCGATCGCCGCGTTGACCATGCCCTCGACGCTGCCTTCGCGCTCCGCGTGGCGGCGCAGGATGGCGGCGTCGCTGCCGTCGTGCACCGCCGCCGCCAGGTGCTTCAACGCGTCCACGCTGCCCAGCGCCTCGGCATGCGGCAGCATGTTTTCGAGCGTGGCCAGGATGTCTTCGCGCATCGGCACGCTCTCGTACGTCTTCGGATGCGTGATGCTGCCTTCGAGGCCGAAGCGGCAGGCCTGGAAGCGGTTGTAGTTATAGACCAGGTAATCGTCCTCGACAGGCGCTTCATCCTTGCGCTCCAGCAGGTGCCGGCACAGCGCCTGCAGGTAACCGGCCAGCGCCGCCGCCCGTTCCACGGTCAGCGGCGTGTCGCACACGCGCAGCTCGATGGTGCCGTACTCGGGCTTGGGTCGCAAGTCCCAGTAGAAATCCTTCATGCTCTTGATGATATTGGTGCGTTCCATCTTGGCGAAATAGACGTCGGTGAACTCCCGCCAGGTGAGCGTAAACGGCGCGCGCCCGCTCATCGGGAAGGCGAACACCGAGTTCAGGCGCGCCGATTCGAACAGGCTGTCGTGGCCCTGCACATAGGGGGACGACGCCGACAGCGCGATGAAGTGCGGCAGGTAGCGGTTCAGCGCATGCAGCAGATACAGCGCGTCGTCGCCGTTGGCGCAGCCGATGTGCACGTGCTGGCCGAACACCGTGAACTGCTTGGCCAGGTAGCCGTACAGCTGCGACAGGTATTCGTAGCGCGGCTTGGCCGAGATGCGCTGGTCGGACCAGTGCTGGAACGGGTGGGTGCCGCCGCCGGCGATGCCGATATTGAGCACGTCGCTGGCCGCCACCAGGGTGTCGCGGATCTCGACCAGCTCGGCCAGCAGCGGCGCGTAGGCCGTATGCACGCTCGAATTAATCTCGATCATGCTCTCGGTGATCTCGGGCGTGACGTTGCCGGGGAAGGGCTTGCGCGTCAGCAGGTGCATCAGGTCGGGACTGGCCGCGGTCAGGTTGAAATCCGACAGGCTGACCAACTGCAGCTCGAGCTCGACCCCGAAGGTGAGCGGCTGCGAGGGATGGAAGGCTTCAAGCGGCATGGGTCGACTCCGGTGCTTCGCGCGCCCAGATCAGCGCGCGCTGGATGATGATCGGACCGAAGACTTCGAGCAGCATCGTCACGGCCGCCATCGCGTACAGTTCTTCGACCACTTTGAGGCCGGCATAGCGCGCATGTTCGAGCAGCAGGATCACGAACACCGCGAGCGGCGCCAGCCCGAGGCCGGTGAGCGCCCCCTTGCGCCAGGTGACGCCCGACAGGTGGGCAAACGCCGTCACGCCCGCGACCTTGGCGAACATGCGCGCCAGCACCACGCTGATGGCCAGCGCGAAGCCGGCCGTGACCAGGCGCCAGTCGAGGGTCGAGGCGGCGTACACGAACAGCAGCACGGTCAGCACCTCGCCCAGCGCCCCGAAGTTGCGCTGGGTCTGGGTAAAGGCCACGCGGCGGTAGCGCACCGTCAGGCCGAAGGCCAGCGCCGCCACCACCGGCGTCAGGCCGGCGCTGTCGCATACGGCCACCAGCAGGATGACCGCCAGCGCGAACGCCACGGTGGCGTCCTGCTGCGGATTGCCGATCGCGCGCAGCAGGGCCGGCACCGCCACGCCGAACACGGCGCCGGCCAGGATCGAGCCGGCCAGCATCACCAGGCTCTGCCACAGCGCTTCGCCGACCGCGTCGTAGGTGCGGAACAGCCAGATGCCGATGATGGCGTTGAAGGCGAATACCGACAGCACGCAATTCTGGGCCGACAGGTGCAGCACCCGCTCCGTCATCTGGCCCGAACTTTTCTGTTCGTTGACGACCCGCACCACGGTGGCGGGCGAGGTCGCCATCGACAGCGCCGCCATCAAGAGGGCCGTCAGGCGGCCGACGCCGAAGGCGCTGGCGACGAAATAGACGAGGATGAACGTCAGCGCCGCCTCGACCAGGCCGGCCACGCCGATCCAGGGGTTGTTGACCAGCCAGCGCAGGTTGATGCGGTTGCCCAGTTCGAACAGGATCAGGCCGAAGGCGACGTTAGCCAGCAGCGACACCGGCCCCATGTCGGGAGCGGGCAGGGCGCCGACCTGCGTGCTGCCGAGCGCGAAGCCGACCAGGCCATAGAAGCTGATGCGCGGCAAACCGGTCCAGCGCTGGCCGAATTCGCCGGCCAGCCAGGCGAGCGCGATCGCCAGCGGCCACGCGAGACTAGTCAACAAGGACAGCAGGTCTGGCATTCGTTTCCCCTCGGTTTTTATGCGTCTTGTGTGATGCGTGCTTGCCGCCGACGCCTGCGGATTCTACAAGCGGTCGGCGCGCGCACGATTGTCCTGGCTCGCCCGTCCACGCGCCTGGTGTCGAGACACGGCGAGCGGCGGGCGAGTGGCTTCGATCATAGCGATTCCAGCGGGGCCTTCCGTGTCCGCACTAACACAGTGCGTAATGACATTATTTTCTTAGGGGAATTACTTGCTGAGCAGGCGCATTGCCCGTTCCAGGCCCTCGAGCGTGATCGGGAACATGCGGTTGTTCATGATCTGGCGGATCAGCGCGATCGACTGCCGGTACTGCCACAAATGTTCGGGTTCGGGATTGAGCCAGGCGAACCTGGGAAACGTCGAGACGAAACGCGCCAGCCAGGCCGCGCCCGGTTCGTCGTTGTTGTACTCGACCGAGCCGCCCGGCGCCATCACCTCGTACGGGCTCATGGTGGCGTCGCCGACGAAGATCACGCGGGTGTCAGGCGGGTATTTGCGCAGCACGTCCCAGGTCGGGAAGCGTTCGCTGTGGCGGCGCCGGTTGTTCTTCCACAGGTAGTCATACACGCAGTTGTGGAAGTAATAGAACTCCATGTTCTTGAATTCGCTGCTGGCGGCCGAGAACAGTTCTTCGGTGCGTTCGATGTGGTCGTCCATCGAGCCGCCCACGTCGAGCAGCATCACCACCTTGATCCGGTTCTTGCGCTCGGGCCGCATGCGGATGTCGAGCCAGCCGGCATTGCCGGCGGTGGCGCGGATGGTGTCGTCCAGCGCCAGTTCGTCGGCCGCGCCCTGGCGCGCGAAGCGGCGCAGGCGGCGCAGCGCCACCTTCAGGTTGCGCGTGCCCAGTTCGCGCTCGTCGTCGTAGTCGCGGAAGGTGCGCTGTTCCCACACCTTGACCGCGCTGCGGTTGCGGCCGGTTCCGCCGATGCGGATGCCTTCCGGATTGGCGCCGCCGTGGCCGAAGGGCGAGGTGCCGCCGGTGCCGATCCACTTGTTGCCGCCGGCGTGGCGCTCCTTCTGCTCCTTCAGCAGCTCCTGCAGGCGCTGCTGCAGCTTGTCGTAGCCGAATTTTTCGAGCTGCGCCTTCTGTTCCGGCGTCAGCTCGCGCTCGAAGCGCTTGATCAGCCATTCCAGCGGGATGTCGGCCTGTTCGTCGAACACGGCGTCGACGCCCTTGAACCAGAGGCCGAACACGCGATCGAACTTGTCGAAGTGGGCTTCGTCCTTCACCAGCGTCAGGCGCGCGAGGTAGTAGAACTCGTCGAGAGAGGGCAGGATCACCTGGCGCTGCAGGGCTTCGAGCAGGGTCAGGAATTCGCGGATCGAGACCGGCACCCGGGCCTCGCGCAGCGCGCGGAAGAAATCGATCAGCATGCTCAGGCCTTTGCGTGATGCGCCAGGCGCGCCTCCAGCTGCGCCCGTACCCGCGGCCATTCGGCGCGCAGGATGCTGTACATGACGGTGTCGCGCGGCTGCCCGTTGCGGCGCGCGGCGTGGTGGCGCAGCACACCGTCCTTGTGCGCGCCGAGGCGTTCGATGGCCGCCTGCGACGCAACATTCTCGCCATCGGTGCGCAGGCCGACCACGGCGCAGCCCAGCGTATCGAAGGCGTGCCGCATCAGCATCAGCTTGCAGCTCGTGTTCACATGGCTGCGCTGTACGCTCCTGGCGTACCAGGTGTAGCCGATCTCGACCCGGTCGACGTCAGGCACGATGTCATGGTAGCTGGTGCTGCCGATGACGGCGTCGCTGGCGGCATCGACCACGGCCCAGGCGTGGCGATTGGCCATGCCGAGCGCGGTCTCGATATAGGCGCCGGCATCCGCAGGCGCCGGTACGCTCGTCACGACCAGCTTCCACAACTCGCCGTCGCTCGCGGCCGCGCGCAGGCCGTCGGCATGGCGCGGCGCCAACGGCTCGAGGCGCACGCCGTTGCATTCCAGCGTGACGGGAGCGACCGCGATCATCGCCGGTTCCTCGCCATGGCCATCAAACGGTCGAACAGGGCGATGTCCTGTTCGTTCTTGAGCAGGGCCCCGTGCAGCGGCGGCGCCGCATTCTCGGCGCGCAGCGCTTCGGCCGGCACGTCTTCGGCCAGCAGCAGCTTGAGCCAGTCCAGAAATTCGGAGGTCGACGGCTTCTTCTTGATGCCGGGGACGTCGCGCAGCGCATAGAAGCTTTGCAGCGCGGCCGCCAGCAGGTCCTGCTTCAGGCGCGGGAAATGCACGCCGACGATGTCGGCCATCGTCTCGCGGTCGGGGAACTGGATGTAATGGAAGAAGCAGCGGCGCAGGAAGGCGTCGGGCAGCTCTTTTTCGTTATTCGAGGTGATGATCACCAGCGGGCGGTGTTTGGCCACCACCATCTCGCGCGTCTCGTAGACATGGAACTCCATGCGATCGAGTTCGCGCAGCAGGTCGTTCGGGAACTCGATGTCGGCCTTGTCGACTTCGTCGATCAGCAGCACGACCGGCTCGGGAGCGGTGAAGGCCTGCCACAGCACGCCCTTGACGATGTAGTTCTGGATGTCGCGCACCCGCTCGTCGCCCAGCTGCGAATCGCGCAGGCGCGAGACGGCGTCGTATTCGTACAGGCCCTGCTGGGCCTTGGTGGTCGACTTCACGTGCCACTGCAGCAGCGGCATACCGAGCGCGGCCGCGACCTCTTCGGCCAGCATGGTCTTGCCGGTGCCCGGTTCGCCCTTGATCAGGAGCGGACGGCCCAGGGTCAGTGCCGCGTTGACGGCCAGTTTCAGGTCGGGGGTGGCGACGTAGTTGTCGCTGCCTTCGAAGCGCAAGGGTGCATGCATGGCGGGTGACGGGGAGAAAACGAAGAAGGTCAGGCGAGTATATGACAAAACCATGGCCACCCGCGGTCCCGGGCGCTGGACGCCGGTTTGTAGACTGGTGTCAAGTCTTCAGATAGAATCGGCCCGTTGGTAAGCCTTTGCTAAGTTTTTGTGCGGTTGCGATTTTCGACATATAACTAACGAGACGCCCATGAAAAAAACTCTGGTACCACTGGCGCTGGCGCTTCTTGCCGGCGCCGCCGGCAGCGCCTGTGCCGCGGAAGTGGTCGGTAATCCCCAGGCGGCTACCGCCAAGATCGAGATGTGCATCGGCTGCCACGCCATCCCGGGCGGCTATAAAACGGCATTCCCCGAGGTGTACCGCGTGCCGATGATCGGCGGCCAGTCGGCCAAGTACATCGAATCGGCGCTCAAGGCCTACCGCAAGGGCGACCGCAAGCATCCTTCCATGACCGGCATCGCGCGCTCGATGAGCGACCAGGACATCGCCGACGTGGCGGCCTATTATTCCCAGCAAACGTCGGTCCAAACGACCGCCAAGCGATGAGGACCGCCATGAAGAACACGATGCTCCTGCTGGTCCTCGGCGCCATGTCCTTCGGCGCCAGCGCAAACGACGTCAAGCGCGGCGAAGCCCTGGCCCAGAAATACAACTGCGCCTCCTGCCACGGTGCCGACTACAGCAAGCCGATCGACCCGAGCTATCCGAAGCTGGCCGGCCAGCACGCCGACTATCTCACGCACGCGCTGCGCGCCTACAAGCGCGGGGCCGGCGCCAATGGCCGCGTCAACCCGATCATGGCCGGCATCGTGCAGCCGCTGTCGAACCAGGACATGGCCGACCTCGGCGCATATCTTTCCAGCCTGCCGTCGCAACTGGTGCTCAAGAAGTAGGCCCGCCGGTACGCCGGCGCCCGGCAACTGGTAACATGCGATCCCCGCCGCCGGCGCGCCGGCCGGCGGGGTCCCTGTTTTTCGCCTGCCTATTGCCCGCTGGAGCCGCCGTGCCGTCGTTTACCCCCGCTTACCTGAAGACCAACCTGCTGGCCGGCCTCACCGTCGCGCTGGCCCTGGTGCCCGAGGCGATCGCCTTCGCCCTGGTCGCCCACCTGTCCCCGCTCACCGGCCTGTACGCGGCGGTGATCGTCGCCTTCATCACCTCCGCCTTCGGCGGCCGGCCGGGCATGATCTCGGCCGCCGCCGGTTCGCTGGCGGTGGTGATGGTGGCGCTGGTGGTGCAGCATGGCGCGCAATACCTGCTGGCGGCCGTGGTGCTGATGGGCGTGCTGCAACTGCTGTTCGCCGCCGCGCGCCTGGGCAAATTCATCCGCATGGTGCCGCATCCGGTGATGCTGGGCTTCGTTAACGGCCTGGCGCTGGTGATCTTCCTGGCCCAGTTCAACCACTTCAAGGAAGCGGGCCCGGATGGCGCGGCGCAGTGGATGGCCGGCCCCGCACTGGCGGTCATGGCCGGCATCATCGCCGTCACCATGGCGGTGATCTACCTGACCCCGCGCCTGACGAAAGCGGTGCCGTCGACCCTGGTCGGCATCCTGGTGGCAAGCGTCGGCTGCGCGCTCCTCGGCATCGAGACCAGGACCGTGGGCGACCTGGGCTCGATCGCCGGCGGCCTGCCGGCCTTCGCGCTGCCGGACGTGCCGTGGAACCTGGAGACGCTGCGCATCGTGTTCCCGTATGCCCTGGTGATGGCCGGCGTCGGCCTGATCGAGTCGCTGCTGACGCTCACCCTGATCGACGAGATCACCGACACCCGCGGCCAGCCGAACCGCGAATCGCTGGCGCTGGGCGCGGCCAACGTCGTGACCGGCCTGTTCGGCGGCATGGGCGGCTGCGCGCTGATCGGCCAGAGCATGATCAATGTGAACAGCGGCGCCACCGGCCGCCTGTCGGGCATCGCCGCCGCGCTGTTCCTGCTGGCCTTCATCCTGTTCGGCTCGGCCTGGATCGAGGCGATCCCGCTGGCCGCGCTGATCGGCGTGATGTTCGTGGTGTGCGAGAAGACCTTCGAGTGGGGCACGTTCCGCCTGGTCGGCCGGGTGCCGCGCGCGGACGTGTTCGTGATCGTGCTGGTGGCCGGCATCACCCTGGTGTTCGACCTGGCCGTGGCGGTGATCGCCGGCGTGATCGTGTCGGCGCTGGTCTTCGCCTGGCAGCACGCCAAGCGCGTAGCCGCCGCGGTCTCGACCGACGCGCAAGGGTGGAAAGTCTATGCGCTCGAAGGCACGCTGTTCTTCGCCTCGGTGACGCCGTTCCAGATGCTGTTTACGCCGAAAGACGATCCGCAGGACGTGGTGATCGATTTCATGCACGCGCGGGTGGTCGACCATTCGGCGGTCCAGGCGATCGACGCCCTGGCCGAACGCTATCGCCTGCTGGGCAAGCGCCTGCACCTGCGCCACCTGAGCCCCGACTGCCGCGAGCTGCTGGACAAGGCGCAGGGCATGGTCGAGGTGAACGTGCTGGAAGACCCGCGCTACCGGGTCGCGGACGACAAGCTGGCCTGATCCTTACGCGAAGGCGCGCCGCCGCACGCACTCGATATAGGCCTCGGTGTCGGGCGGCACGCCGCCCCGCTGCGAGGCCCAGATCATCTCGCCCAGGCACTCCATGATCTCGTGGTGGGCGTCGTGCTCGCCGCGCCGGGCGACCAGCGCGTCGTGGGCGGCGCGGATGCCGCGCGGCTGGTCGATCGAGACCTGCTCGGCGATCGACAGGTGCATCGACAGGTGCAGGAAGGGGTTCGCCTTGCCGCCCTCGACCGAGTAGTCGGCCGCGATCGCCGCCTCGACGTCCTCGAACTGGTCGTGGTATTCGGGGTGCTGGGCGATCCAGTCGGCCGCGATCGCGTCCATCGGGGTCAGGATCTCGCCATGGCGGTGCTTGCGATAGGCTTCGCAGAAGAAGCGGCGCACGTCGTGCGAGGACGGAGTGAACATGAGCGAACCAGGTAAACGGGAAGGGAAGCCGGCATTGTAGCGCGATGCCGGCCCGCCTGCCGTCACTGCGCCATGTCCGTGCCTGCGCTCTGGTACTGCTCGCGCATCTCCTTGCAATCCCGGGGCAGGGCGACGCTGGCCGGCTTGCCCAGTGTTTCCTCGTGCAGCCGCACCAGGTTGGCGGCAAGGCAAGCGCGTGCCGGCGTATCGGAAGCAGCCAGCAGCTTGTCGCCGCCGATCTTGTCCAGAAAGTAATCGACCACCGGGCGTGGCCAGTCGCGGCGTTCCTTGAAACGTGCTTCCAGATCGTCGCGGGCCTGCGGGTCGCCGGCGCGCAGCTGGGCCAGGTAGAGCCACAGGGCCCCGTTGCGGCCGGTGTGCCCCTCGCCCAGGCTCGCACGCAGGAGCGCGCTCGCCTGCTCCGGCTTGCCCTGCACGAGCATCCGTACGCCGAGAGACAGGCTCGCCTCGCGGTGGCCCAGCGCTGCCGCCCGCTCCAGGTAGCTGACCGCGGCTTGCGGATCCTTGCGCGTGCTGCGCCCGGAAACCGCCATGCCCGCCATCGTGTACCAGGCGTCGGCATTGCCGGCATCGGCTTCCTGGCGCATCCAGGGTCTGACCTCGCGCCGCGAATCGAAGGGCTGGCCGCCCAGGTAGGACACGTACAGCTTGGCCTGGCTCATGGCGAACAGCACGCGGTGCGCGCGCAGGAAGTCGGCGCCGAGCAGCACGTCGACGCTCAGCTGGCTGTCGATGACGTCGAACTCGGGATCGTGCACCGTCGCATCGCCGATCCTGAAGGTATCCGCCCTGGCGATCCAGGCCCCCACCGACTGTTTGCCGACGCCGTGGGCATTGGCCACGCGTTGCGCGCGGGGGCCTTCAAGGTCGATGCCGGCGCGATGCGCCGCGCGCCTGGTGATGGTCGTGACCGAGGCGCCGCTGTCGATCATGGCGGTCAGGCGCGCGCCGTTGATGTGGACGAAGAACTGCGGATTCGCCGTCAGCTCATCGTGCTGGCGGAACGGGATCACGCTCGCATGCTTGTCCCAGTAGGCCAGCCAGGTGCTGGCGCAGCGTTGCGGGCGGAAGAAGCGCAGTTCCTTGGTGGCCAGCGAGAATTCGAGGTCACTCTGCAGCAGGAAGGCGGCGCCGACGATGGCGTCGAACGCCGGCGTGAACGAGGTCTCGCCGACCACCGACAGGTACAGATCCTGGGCGCGCACCGGCCCGACGGCGAACTGCGCCACCCTGGCCTCGTACAGCCGCGACTTGCCGGCCACACCCTGGACGTAGCCGCCGGTGGGGCGCTGGGTCAACCCATGGCGCTCGACCCCGGTGCGGGTCAGGTAAGTGACCCCGGCGCCGGTATCGGGCAGCATGGTCGCGCGCTTGCCATTGATCTCGCCGGTCATCGTCAGCCCGAGGCCCGGGCCGGCATAGTGCAGCGGTACCTGCGCCACCTGGAGGAACTGGCACGACGCTTGCGCCGCGGCATGCACAGGCAGGAGAAAGAGGAAGGTCGCGAGCAACGCGCTCAGCATCGGGGCAATCGCTGTCATGCCCCATTCTACTGGCGAGAGTTGCTAGGAAACCAATGCCCTGCGCATGAAATCATGCGCGGGCAGGGACGGCGTGCGGAAGCGGCGGCGCGGGCCACCGTTTCCGTCAATACAACGCTACTTGTTCGGCGCCAGCACCAGCGATTCCGGTCCGGCCGGACTTGCCTGGCTGGCCGCGGCGACCATCTCCTGCCCCGGCTTGGCCGCCTGGGAGCGGCCGTGCGGCTGGCGCAGGTAGCGCGCGCTGTGGCGCCGCTCGCCGTGCTGGCCCTTGGCCGGCCAGGTGACGAAGCGCGACAATTCCTGCAGGGCGCGCTGGTAGACGTCGCGCTTGAACTCGATCACGACGTCCAGCGGCACCCAGTAGTCGTGCCAGCGCCAGGCATCGAATTCCGGATGGTCGGTCAGGCGCAGATTGACTTCGTTGTCGCGCGCAACCATGCGCAACAGGAACCAGATCTGCTTCTGGCCGCGGTAGTGGCCGCGGATCTCGCGCTTGATGAAGTGGTCGGGCACCTCGTAGCGCAGCCAGTCGCGGGTTCGCCCCATGATCTTGACGTGCTCCTGGCGCAGGCCGATTTCTTCCTCGAGCTCGCGGTACATTGCCTGTTCTGGCGTTTCTCCGTACTTGATACCCCCTTGCGGGAATTGCCATGAGTGCTCGCGCACCCGCTTGCCCCACCAAACCTCGTTGTTAGCGTTCAGCAAGATGATGCCGACGTTGGGGCGGAACCCTTCACGGTCGAGCATAAGTGCACCTCGATACTTTCTGCCGGCGGATCGTCCCTTATGTTTTTACCTACAAATTCTGTACGCCCGTGGGGCCTCGGCGCCGTCTGCATGGCACATGCTGCTGGTTCCGGACCCTGTTTGTAGAAAGATTGGACGCATCAGCCGGCTAATCCTTTAAAATTAGGTCGATTATAACCCTCTCTTTTTAAAAAGAATTCATTGATATGCGCGCCTCACGATTTTTTATTTCAACTCTTAAAGAAGCGCCTTCCGATGCCGAGATCGTCAGCCACAAGCTGATGATGCGCGCCGGGATGATCAAGCGCCTGGGTTCCGGCATCTATACCTATATGCCGGTCGGGCTGCGCGTCATCCGCAAGGTCGAGGCCATCGTCCGCGAAGAAATGAACCGTGCGGGCGCCATCGAGCTCCTGATGCCGCTGGTGCAGCCGGCCGAACTGTGGCAGGAAACCGGCCGCTGGGACAAGATGGGCGATGAGTTGATGCGTGTCAAGGACCGTCACGGCCGCGATTTCGCGATCCAGCCGACCTCCGAGGAAGTGGTCACCGACGTCGTGCGCAGCGAAATCAAGTCCTACCGCCAGCTGCCGGTCAACTTCTACCACATCCAGACCAAGTTCCGCGACGAGCGCCGTCCGCGCTTCGGCCTGATGCGCGGCCGCGAATTCACGATGAAGGATGCGTATTCCTTCGACCGCGACCTCGAAGGCATGCAGAAGTCCTACCAGACCATGTTCGACGCCTATACCCGCATCTTCAACCGCTTCGGCCTGAAGTTCCGCGCGGTGGCGGCCGACAACGGCGCCATCGGCGGCACCGGCTCGCATGAATTCCACGTCATCGCCAGCACCGGCGAAGACGCGCTGGTGTACTGCCCCGATTCGGACTACGCGGCCAATATGGAGGCGGCCGAAGCCGTCGCCAGCGGCGAGCGTGGCGCGGCAAGCCAGGCGCTGACGAAAACCCCGACCCCGGGCAAGACCAAGTGCGAAAGCGTGGCCGAGCTCCTGAAACTGCCGCTGTCGCAGACCGTCAAGACCATCGCCCTGACCGTCGAAAGCGAAGAAGGCAAGAAGAGTTACTGGGTGCTGTTGCTGCGCGGCGACCATGAACTCAACGAGATCAAGGTGTCGAAAGTGCCGGGCCTGAAGGACTTCCGCTTCTCGACCGAGGCCGAGATCCTCGAGGTGTTCGGCACCGTGCCGGGCTACCTGGGCCCGATCAATACCAGGCTGCCGGTCAACGTCGTGGCCGACCGCACCGTCGCCAATATGGCCGACTTCGTGTGCGGCGCCAACGAGGCCGACTTCCACTACACGGGCGCCAACTGGGGCCGCGACCTGCCGGAGCCGGTCGTCGCCGACCTGCGCAACGTGGTCGAAGGCGACGCTTCGCCGGACGGCAAGGGCGTGCTGGCGATCGAGCGCGGCATCGAAGTGGGCCACGTGTTCCAGCTCGGCACCGCGTATTCCGAGGCGATGGGCGCGACCTACCTGGACGAAGCCGGCAAGCCGGCCCCGCTGCAGATGGGCTGCTACGGCATCGGCGTGACCCGCATCCTGGGCGCGGCGATCGAGCAGAATTTCGACGACAAGGGCATCGTGTGGCCGGACGCCATCGCGCCGTTCGAGCTGGTGCTGTGCCCGATGGGCCTGGACCGCAGCGAGATGGTCAGGGACGCCACCGAGAAGCTGTACGCCGAGCTGCTGGCGGCCGGCATCGACGTGATCGTCGACGACCGCGGCCTGCGTCCGGGCGCGATGTTCGCCGACTGGGAGCTGATCGGCGTGCCGCACCGCGTCGTGATCGGCGAGCGCGGCCTGAAGGAAGGCAACCTCGAATATCAAGGCCGCCGCGACGAAGCGGCCAGCGCCGTCGCGGTCGGCGACATGGTCGCCTTCATCAAGGGCAAGCTGGGCAAGTGATGCGCTTGCGCCTCGCCTCCCTGCTCGGAGGCGCCGTGCTCGCGTGCGCCTTCGGCCTGGGTGGCGGCGAGGCGTTCGCCGGCAACCAGAAAGAAGAAGCGTTGTCGGATTCGGTGCGCCTGGCCCTGGCCAACGCCATCGCCGACGCCCGTCCGCCGCGGCCGACCTTCCGCACCGAGGCGGCGCGGGCGCGCTATCAAGGCTGGTTCGACGCCATGTCGAGCCGGCTCGCCAGGCGCATGCCCGACGTCCAGACCCGCACCGAATTCCTCGAGACGGTCTGGTACGAATCGACCCGCGCCGGTCTCGACCCGGGACTGGTGCTGGGCCTGATCCAGGTCGAGTCGGCCTATCGCAAGTACGCGATCTCGATCGCCGGCGCGCGCGGCTATATGCAGGTGATGCCGTTCTGGACCAAGGTCATTGGCGACGGCGACCGGCGCCGCCTGTTCCACATGCAGACCAATCTGCGCTACGGCTGCGCGATCCTGCGCATGTATATCGACATGGAGCGCGGCGACCTGTACCTGGCGCTGGGCCGCTACAACGGCAGCCGGGGCAAGCCGAAGTATCCGAACGCGGTGCTGGCGGCGTGGAAGAACTGGGAATTCAGGCACGGCATTTAACACGAGCCTGCTGTACAAAACCCTAACATTTCAGTTCACCAGCATGTCACGCTGGCAGTGTAGACTTTCCGCTTTCCCAAGCAGAGGACTGCATGCGACCGACCACTCTTGCCTCCGCCGCGCTGCTGGCGGTACTCGCCGGCTGCGCGACAACGCCGCCAGCGTCCCCCCGATCCACCGCCGCCGCGCAAGGCGTCAACGCCGCCAATCCAGTCGACCAGCGCGCGAAGAACGTCATCTTTTTCCTGGGCGACGGCATGGGCGTCAACACCCTGACCGCGGCGCGCATCTTCGCCGCCGGCGAAGACGGCGAACTGGCGATCGACAGGCTGCCCGAGTCGGCCTTCGTGAAGACCTTCTCGAACGATGCGCAGGTCACCGACAGCGCGGCTTCGATGGCCGCCTACATGACCGGCGTGAAGCACAATAACGGCGTGGTCTCGATGTCCTTCGGCACCCGCTCGGTCGCGCCGGGCAAGGATGCCAACGGCAACGCCCTGGTCAGCCGCTGCGAAGGCGGTAGCCAGGGCGGCGCCGCCGCCGTCACCCTGCTCGAACTGGCCAAGCGCCGCGGCATGGCGGTCGGCGTGGTCACCAATACCAGCGTCACCGACGCCACCCCCGCCTCGACCTATGCCCACGCCTGCCACCGCAAGCTCGAAACCGATATCGCCGCCAGCCTGGTGCCGGGCGGCGCCGGCTACAACAAGGCGCTCGGCAGCAACGGCCTGGACGTCCTGTTCGGCGGCGGCGCCCAGAATTTCACGCCGTTCGCGAAGGGGGGCAAGCGCTTTGATAACCGCGATTTGCTGGCAGAACTGGGCGGCAAAGGCTTCCGCGTGGTGAACGACACCGCGCAGTTCGATGCCTTGACCCCGGGCCAGCCGGCGGTCGGCCTGTTCGCGCCCAACCACATGGACTTCGACGCCGTCCGCGACCCGGCGCGCCAGCCGGCCCTGCCGGCGATGGCGGCCAAGGCGATCGACCTGCTGGCGCCGAACAAGAACGGCTTCTTCCTGATGGTCGAGGGCGGCCTGATCGACCACGCCCTGCACGCCACCCTCGGCAAGCGCGCGCTGCAAGAAACGGTGACCTATAACGCGGCGCTGCAGGTCGCGATCGATCGCATGGAAGCGCTCGACCCGGGCCTGAAGAACACGCTGATCGTCGCCACCGCCGACCATGACCATACGCTGATCCTGAACGGCTACGCGGCCCGCACCGGCAAGACCACGCCGACCAATCCGGGCGTGATCGGCCTGGTGCGCAATGCCGACGGCAAGCCGGCCCTGGACGGCAAGGGCCAGCCCTACACCATCATCGGCTTCGGCACCGGCGAGCAGCGCCACGCGGGCGACCGCAGCGCACACCTGAGCGACGAGGTGGTGACGCGCGACGACTACCACCAGGAGGCCGTGGTGCGTACCCGCACGGGCGCCGAGACCCATGGCGGCAGCGACGTCTACCTGGGCGCGACGGGCGCCAACGCCGAGCTGTTCCGCGGGACCATCGACAACACCCGCGTGTTCAACCTGATCAAGACCGCCGCCGGCCTGTAGGCCGCGACCAGGAGCCACCATGACTTTCCAACGTTTTACTCCGCTGCTGCTGGCTGCGTGCTGCGCGGCTGCCTTCTCGACCCCGGCCACGGCCCAGCAAAAAGCGAAGAACATCATCTTCTTCCTGGGCGACGGCATGGGCCCGTCCGTCATCACCGCCGCCCGCATCCATCGCGGCGGCGAAGACAGCCTGCTGCACTTCGAACGCCTGATGGAGCGCACCGCGCGCGTCAAGACCTACTCGCTCGACTACCAGACCACCGACAGCGCGCCATCGATGGGCGCCTACATGACCGGCGTGAAGATGAACAACGACGTCATCTCGCAGGCCGGGGCCCGTTCGATCAATCCGACGAAAGAGGGCGCCGACATGTGCGGTGCGAACAATGGCACGCCGGCCGTGACGATCCTGGAACTGGCCAAGGCCCAGGGCAAGGCGGTCGGCGCCATCACCACCACCGAACTGACGCACGCCACGCCGGCGTCGACCTTCGCGCACAGTTGCAACCGCGACGCGGTGTACACGATCGCGCAGCAGATCGTGCCCGGCGGCGCCGGCTATAACCCGGCGCTGGGCGACGGCGTCGATGTGCTGATGGGCGGCGGGCGCAACCACTTCACCCCGCGTGACGCCGCCACCAATCCGAAGGGCCGCCCCGACGGGCGCGACCTGATGGCCGAATTCGCCGGCGCCGGCTACTACGTGGCCGGCACCCGCGCCGGCATGATGTCGGCCCGGGCCGGCCGCAAGTTCGTGGGCATTTTCAGCGCCACCAGCCACCTCGATTATGCCTACCAGCGGCGGCCGGAACAGCCGACCCTGGCCGAGATGACCGGCAAGGCGATCGACCTGCTGTCGACGAATCCGAACGGCTTCTTCCTGATGGTCGAAGGCGGCAAGATCGACCACGCCCTGCACGACACCCGCGCCAAGCATGCGCTGGAAGAGACGGTGGCCTTCGACGACGCGCTGGCGCTGGCGGTCGAGCGCATGCGCGCCATCGATCCCGGCCTGCAGAACACGCTGATCGTGCTGACCGCCGACCATGACCACACGATGCAGATCAACGGCTATCCGAAGCGCGGCAACCCGATCACGGACATCGTGCGCGACTATGCGTCGGGCGAGCCGAAGAAGGATGCGGACGGCAAGACCTTCACCACCCTGGTATTCGGCAACGGTCCGAACCGCCCCGACGCGCGCGCCGACGTCGACAGCGTGGTGGCGCAGAGCGACGATTATCACCAGGAAACCGGCGTGCACAAGTCGTCCGAAACCCATGGCGGCGGCGACGTCAAGCTGTACGCGACCGGGGCCGGAGCGGCGCCTTTCAAGGGCACGATCGAGAATACCCAGGTGTTCCACCTGATGAAAGCGGCGGCCGGCCTGTGATTAAGACAGGGTTGGCGGCATACCCGCCAACCGCGCCGGTAATTAACCACGCGCCACTATTATTTACAGCTCAATAACAAAAAGCCCCGGGTTTGAAACCGGGGCTTTTTTTTTAAGCTCGGAGCTTAATGAAATAGCGCGTGGCTTATTTCAGGTGATCCGAAATGAGCTTGGTCATTTCGAACATCGAGACTTGGGCCTTGCCGCCGAAAACCGCTTTCAGCTTGTCGTCGGCATTGATCATGCGGCGATTCGCTGCGTCTTGCAGGTCTTTCGACTTGATGTAATCCCAGACCTTCTTGGTCACTTCGGTACGCGGCAACGGCTTGTCGCCGACGACGGCGGCCAGCGTGGCGGACGGGGTCATGGCTTTCATGAAAGCAGCATTCGGCTTGCGCGCCGCTGCCGGCTTGTCGGCCGACTTAGCTGCTGGTGCTGCCTTTTTTGCTGCCGGCTTGGCCGCTGCAGCAGGCTTGGCAGCGGCTTTTTTTGCTGGCGCTGCAGTGGTTTTTTTGGCTGTTGCCATCTTCGAGCCTCCTAAAACGAACACATGGAAAAGTGCGTAATTTATCGCACGCCTATATTGGTAGCGTTTTACAGTTCGTGCAAGCCTTTTTCAAAACTTTTTCACTCATAAAACCCCTCAAATGGGCGCTATCGCACACTACAACGCATGAGAACGAAAATTCGCTGACAAGGGACGTAAAAAAACCGCGCAAAGCGAAACCTTTGCGCGGTCCGTGGCGTTCGACATGCAGATTAACGCATGCCGGGCATCATGCCCTTCATCCCGCGCATCATCTTCATCAAGCCGCCGCCCTTGAGCTTTTTCATCATGGTCTGCATCTGCTCATACTGGTTCAGCATGCGGTTGACTTCCTGCACCTGGACGCCGGCGCCGGCCGCGATGCGGCGCTTGCGGTTGGCCTTGATCAGCTCGGGCTTGGCGCGCTCGTGCGGGGTCATCGAATCGATGATGCCCACCATGCGCCGCACCGATTTCTCGGCCTGGTCCATATTGGCGCCGCTTGCCGCCTGCTGGAACTGGGCCGGCAATTTGTCCATCAGGCCGGCCATGCCGCCCATTTTCTTCATTTGCGTCAGTTGCGCCTTGAAGTCGTTCATGTCGAACCGGCCGCCGACCTTGATCTTGTTGGCCAGTTCGGCGGCCGCCTCGGCGTCGACGCCCTTGCGCGCTTCTTCGACCAGCGCCAGGATGTCGCCCATGCCCAGCACGCGGTTGGCCATGCGGGTGGGGTCGAAGGCTTCCAGGCCGTCGAGTTTTTCGGAGACGCCAGCGAACTTGATCGGTTTGCCGGTCACGTGGCGCACCGACAGCGCCGCGCCGCCGCGCGAGTCGCCATCGAGCTTGGTCAGCACGATGCCGGTCAGGGGCAGGGCGTCGTTGAAGGCCTTGGCGGTATTGATCGCATCCTGGCCCAGCATGGCGTCGACCACGAACAGGGTTTCGACCGGATTCACGGCGCCGTGGACGGCGGCGATCTCTTGCATCATGGCTTCGTCGATGCCCAGGCGGCCGGCGGTGTCGATGATCAGGACGTCGTGGTAATGCTTCCTGGCCCAATCCAGCGCGTTGCGGGCGATGTCGACCGGCTTGTCGCTGGCGCTGGACGGGAAGAAGTCGGCGCCGACCTGCTTGGTCACCGATTCGAGCTGGGCGATCGCGGCAGGGCGATAGACGTCGGCCGAGACCGTCAGGACTTTCTTCTTCTTTTGTTCCTTGAGGTATTTGGCGAGCTTACCGGTGGTGGTGGTCTTACCCACGCCCTGCAGGCCTGCCATCAGGATGATCGCGGGCGGCTGCTGGGCGAACGAGAGCTGGGTGGCGTCAAGGCCGAGGTCGGCGCCCATCAGGGCAGCCAGCTCTTTCTGCACCACGCCGACCAGGGCCTGGCCGGGCGACAGCGAGCCGACGACTTCTTCGCCCAGGGCTTTTTCCTTGACCTTGGCGATGAATTCGCGCACCGCCGGCAGCGCCACGTCGGCCTCGAGCAGGGCCATGCGCACTTCGCGCAGCATTTCCGCGGTGTTCGCCTCGGTCAGGCGGGCCTCGCCGCGCATGGTCTTGACGACCTTGGCAAGGCGTTGGGTGAGGTTATCTAGCATGTTCTACCTAATAGAAGAAAGCGCAATTCTGGACTGGCGCAAGACGCCAAACTGCCATTTTACCGTCTCCCGGCGCACTCGGGCCGAACCACGACTGTCCCGTCGATTTTTCCCGAATGCTGTCGCCTTTTGGCATAGCGCAAACCAGAGCAGCCGCCGCCATGGTGTATTGCCTACTCGCCTTTCTGGCAAGCATTAATTCAATCGAAAGAAGGGGAACCATCATGATGGGGATGTTCGGCAAAACATTGCTTGCGCTTGCCCTGATGGCCGCGCTCGGCAGCGCGGCGGCCCAGGACGTGGTGCGGCTGGGGAACTTGAAGCTGGCCCATTTCGGCGCGGTGTCCTATATAAAAGAGATCGCGCCGGGCTGCGGCATCCGGGTCGAGGAAAGGATGTTCGCCAAGGGCCTGGACATCATGCAGGCCATCATCGCCGGCGAGCTGGACGTGGGCGCCACCGCGTCCGAGGCCGCGATCCAGGGCCGCGCCGGCGGCGCCCGGGTGGTGGTGGTGGCCGGCTTCGCGCGCGGCGGGGCGCGGCTGGTGGCGCGCCCCGAACTGAAGATCTCGTCCGTCCTCCAGCTCAAGGGAAAAAGGGTGGGCGTGACCCGGGGCGGCATCCAGGAAGTGCTCCTGATGGCCGAGCTGGCGCGCAACCGCCTGAGCGCCGACACCAGCGGCCGCAAGGACGTGCAGCTGGTGTACCTGTCCTATCCCGAGCTGAACCAGGCGCTGCTGGGGCGGCACATCGACGCCATGATGCAGTCCGAACCGCAATCGTCGCAGGCGATCAATATGGGCTTCGGGACCGAGGTCATGAAACCCTACGGGACGCCGATCGGCGAGCCGGTGCGCACCATGGTCATGACCGAGAAGTTCTACCGCGAGCGCCGGCCGGCGGCCGAGAAATTCATGCGCTGCTTCGTCCAGGCCACGCGCACCTTCATCGACCGCCCCGACATCGCCGAGCACTACGTGCGCCAGACGATGTTCAAGGGCCAGATCACGGTGGCCGACTTCCGCGCGGCGATGGCCAACTCCCCGTATTCCTACGACATCACGCCCCAGCACATCCAGGTCACCACCGACATCATGGCGCAGACCGGGGTAGGGCGGATGGCGCAGCCGCCGCTGGCCAGCGACTGGGTCCGTACCGACCTGCTGGCATCGGCCAAGAAAAGCCTGAACATCGAGTGAGGGAGGAACACCATGGAACGCATCGAACGACGCAAGACGCCGCGCCGCACAGCCGTCCGATGGAACGACGCGGCCACCGGCATGGTGGTGCCGGTACTGGCCATCGCGCTCTGGCAGTGGGTGGCGGCCAGCGGCCTGGTCGACCGCCAGGTGCTGCCGGCGCCGCTGGACGTATGGCGCAAGTGGGTCGACTACCTGCTGCCGCCCGAGCCCTTCGCCCAGTACGGCGACGGCGGCTGGATCAAGTGGGCATGCTCGGGCGAACTGCCGCTCGACGTCGTCGCCAGCCTGTACCGGGTGGTGGTCGGCTTCGCCATCGGCGCCGGGCTGGCCCTGCCGCTCGGCCTGGCGATGGGGGCCAGCCCGCGCGTGCACGCCTGGATGAATCCCCTGGTGCAGGTGCTGCGGCCGGTTCCGCCGATCGCTTACATCCCGCTGGCGATGCTGTGGTTCGGGCTGGGCAATCCGCCGGCGGTGTTCCTGATCGCGATCGGCGCCTTCTTCCCGGTCTTGATGAATACCATCGCCGGCGTGCGCCAGGTCGACGGCATCTACCTGCGCGCGGCCAACAACCTGGGGGCCGGCAAGCGGACCATCTTCCTGCGCGTGATCCTGCCGGCGGCGGTGCCCTACATCCTGTCCGGCGTGCGGATCGGGATCGGCACCGCCTTCATCGTCGTGATCGTGGCCGAGATGATCGCCGTGAACAGCGGCCTGGGGTTCCGCATTGCCGAGGCGCGCGAGTACTTCTGGTCCGACAAGGTCATCGCCGGGATGATCAGCATCGGCGTGCTGGGCCTCCTGATCGACATCGGCGTCAACCGATTGAACAACCATCTGCTGCGCTGGCACCGCGGCCTGGAGCATTGACATGCGCGATATCCATATCCGGTTCGAGGGCGTCAACAAGACATTCGGCGGCGAAGGCCGCGAAGTGGTGGCCCTGGAGGACATCGACCTGGAGGTGCCGCGCGGGCAGTTCACCTGCCTGCTGGGCCCGTCCGGATGCGGCAAGTCGACCCTGCTGGGTGCGGTGGCCGGCTTCGCGCCGCCGTCCAGCGGCGCGATCCTGGTCGACGGCCGCCCAGTCACCGGGCCTGGGCCGCAGCGCGGCATGGTGTTCCAGGAATACGCGCTGTTTCCCTGGATGACGGTCGAGCAGAACATCCGCTTCGGCCTCGAGATCAAGCGCATGCGCGGGCCGGACATCGGACGCCGGGTCGACGAGCTGCTGCGGCTGCTGTCGCTGGCGGACTTTCGCGCCCGCTACCCGAAAGACCTGTCGGGCGGCATGCGCCAGCGGGTGGCGATCGCGCGCGTGCTGGCGCTCGATTCGCCGATCCTGCTGATGGATGAACCGTTCGGCGCGCTCGACGCGCTCACCCGGCGCAATCTGCAGGACGAATTGCTGCGCCTGTGGGCCGAGCTGAAGAAGACGATCCTGTTCGTCACCCACAGCATCGAAGAGGCGATCTACCTGGCGGACCGCATCGTCGTGATGACCTACCGGCCGGGGACGATCAAGCGCGACCTGCTGGTCGACATCGCGCGCCCGCGCGACCCGGCGGCGCCGCCATTCAACCAGCTCAAGCGCGAGCTGGGGCTGCTGGTGATGGAAGAGCAGCAGCGGCATCAAGACGACGAGTTGCGGATGGCGGCCGTCGACTAGTCTCTCTATATAGGGGGGTGGCGGCAAGGCCGCCAGCCCTGCGGCGGCAGGCCTTACCCCGGCCCGCGCCGATGGTGTAGACTGCGAGGATGCAGAATTCCCTCTTCCTTGCCGCTGCCTTCCTGTACGCGGTATGCGCCCTGCTGCCATCGCGGCTGGGCGCCGTCATCTCGGGCGTGACCGCCGGGGCCTGGGCCCTGCATGGCGTCGCGCTCGGCATGGACGTGATGGTGCCGGGACGGCTGCGGGTCGGGTTCGCCATCATGATTTCCAGCGCCTTGTGGGTGTCGGTGCTCGCCTACTGGTTTGAGAACCGCAATTTCGCCCTCGACGGCATGCGCCGCCTGGTGATGCCGTTCGCCTTCGCGGCGGCCCTGCTGCCGCTGCTGTTCCCGGGCACCCTGACGCCGCTGGCCGGCAAATCCGCCGCCTTCGGCTGGCATATCGCGGTCGCGGTGCTGGCCTACAGCACCCTGACCATCGCCGCTTTCCACGCCGTGCTGATGGCGCTGCAAGAAACGCGGCTGCACACCCGCACCGCCGGCGGCGGCTGGTTTGGCTCCGCGCTCGACCAGCTCCCGGCGCTGCTCACCATGGAAAAACTGTTATTCCGTGTGATCTGGATCGGCTTCGTCCTGCTCAGCCTGACGGTACTGTCGGGCTTCGTGTTCTCCGAACAGGTGTTCGGCCGGCCGCTGCTGCTCGACCACAAGAGCGTGTTCGCGCTGCTCTCGTGGGCGCTGTTCGCGGCGCTGCTGGCCGGGCGCAAGTGGCAGGGCTGGCGCGGCAAGACCGCGCTGCGGTTCACGCTGGCAGGCTTCGCCACCCTGGCGCTGGCCTACGTCGGCAGCCGCTTCGTGCTCGAAGTCGTCCTGCACCGGGGAGTCTACTGATGCGTATCTTGTTCTGGATTGCCCTCATCGTCCTCATCGTCTTCGCCGTGCGCAGCAAGCTGCGCGCGATGGTCAGGAAGCATGGGGTTCCGCCCAACGCCGCGCGCGGTCCCGCCGCGCCGACCGCCCAGATCGAGGCCATGGCCCAGTGCGCGCACTGCGGCATGTACTTCCCGGCCTCCGAGTCGGTGCATGCCGACGGCCTGGATTACTGCTCGCCAGGCCACGTGCGCCTGCCGCCCAAGTAGTTGAACCCGCCGCCCGGACGCCTGCCGGTGGGAGCGCGCGCCACCCTGTGGCGTTCGCTCCAGACCTTCACCGTCACCCGCATCGTCATCGCGCTGGTGCTGCTCGTGTACCTGGGCATCGACCTGGAAAGCGGGCAGCTGCGGCCCGACCCGGTCAATACCGAGACCTGCGTCTTCTATGTGCTGGCGGCGGCGCTGTTCGCGCTGGCGGCGCGCTGGCAGCGCCGCTTCCTGATCCAGCTCGGGGTGCAGGTCGCGGTCGACCTGCTGGTGATTTCGCTGCTGTACCTGGCGGCCGGCGGCATGCGCAGCGGCCTGGGCATCCTGTACCTGTTCCCGCTGGCCGGCGCCGCGATCCTGGCGCCGCTGGTGCTGGCGCTGTTCTCGGCGGCGGTCGCGACCCTGTTCCTGCTCGGCCTGAACGTCTGGCAGCTGATGGTCGAGGGCCGCGACCCGCCGCTGATGCAGGCAGGCCTGTTCGGCGCCGCCTTTTTCGCCGGCGTGCTGATGGTGAACCGGCTGGCGGCGCGCCTGCTCAAGCAGGAAGAACTGGCGGCCCAGCGCGGCGCCGACCTGCGCATCCAGCAGGCGATCAACGAGATCGTGATCGCCGACGTCGGCGACGGCATCCTGGTGGTGGGCGAGGACGGCATGGTCTTCACCGGCAACCCGGCCGCGCGCCGCATGCTGGGCCTGCAGGCCGACGCCGGTTTCCTGCTGCGCGCCGTGCCGGCCTTCGAGCCGGTGGCGCTGGCCTTCGACGCCTGGCGGGCCGTGCCCGACAACGACAAGGGTTTCGTCACCCTGAAACCCTACCGCGAAGGCGACGGCGCGGGCGACGGCGAGGCCGAGATCCGCGGCCGGCGCGACCAGCCGGTGCACCTGAAACTGCGCTTCGCGCGCGTGGCCGACGGCAGCGAGGCCGCTGGCCGCAGCGTGATCTTCATGCAGGACGTGAGCGCCATCGAAGACCAGGCGCAGCAGCTCAAGCTGGCCTCGATGGGACGCCTGACCGCCAGCATCGCGCACGAGGTGCGCAACCCGCTGTCGGCGATCGGCCACGCCACCGCGCTGCTGGCCGAAGACCTGCACGGCCCGGCCGAGGTGCGGCTGCTGAAGATCGTGGGCGACAACGTCACGCGCGTGAACCGCATGGTCGAGGACATCCTGCAGCTGTCGCGCAAGGCCCAGCCGAACGGCGAACCGGTGGCGCTGGCCGCCTTCCTGGAGGAGCTGAAGGCCGAGTTCTGCGAAATCCATGGCCTGGCGGGTGATATAGTCTATATAGGCGATCCCGGCGGCAGCGCGGTGCGCTTCGATCCGCTGCACCTGCACGAGGTGCTGCTGAACCTGCTGAACAACGCGGTGCGCTATGCCAGCCGCCAGCCGGCCAGCATCCGCATCTTCCCGGCGCGCGACGCCGCCGGGCGGCGCGAGCTGCACGTGCAGGACGACGGCCCCGGCATCACGCCAGAAGTGCGCGACCACCTGTTCGAGCCCTTCTATACTACGTCGAGCAAGGGAACCGGCCTGGGACTGTACCTGGCGCGCGAACTATGCCTGAACAACGATGCGAAACTCGATTATGAATACCGGTTCGACCCAATCGCGCTGGGGCCGCGCAAGGCCAGCGGCCGCTTCGTCATCACCTTCGCGCTGGACTAGGCCGTGAGCGCGCCCCGCATCCTGGTGCTCGACGACGAAGCCGACCTGCGCGAGCTGCTCGAGATCACCCTGCTCAAGATGGGCCTGGACGTGGACAGCGCCGCCACGCTGCGCCAGGCGCGCGCCTTGTTCGACGAGCACGAGTATGCGCTGGTGCTGACCGACATGCGCCTGCCCGACGGCCTCGGGCTGGAACTGGTGCGCGAGATCGCCGCCTCGGGCAAGGGCACGCCGGTGGCGGTGATCACCGCCTATGGCAGCGCCGAGAACGCGGTGGTGGCGCTCAAGGCCGGCGCCTTCGACTACATCGCGAAGCCGGTGGCGCTGGACGCCTTGCGCGTGATGGTGCGCTCGGCCCTGAAATTATCGGAAGGCGGCAACGCGGCCCGGGACGGCGGCGCGCCCGAGTCGCGCATGATCGGCCATTCGCCCGCGATGCAGTCGCTGCGCTCGCAGATCGCGCGCCTGGCGCGCTCGATGGCGCCGATCTCGATCACCGGCGAATCCGGCAGCGGCAAGGAACTGGCCGCGCGCGAGATCCACGCCCAAAGCTCGCGCGCCGGCAAGCCGTTCGTGGCGGTGAATTGCGGCGCGATCCCCGAGACCCTGATGGAGGCCGAGTTCTTCGGCTATCGCAAGGGCGCCTTCACCGGCGCGGCCGAGGAGCGCGACGGCTTCTTCCAGGCCGCCGATGGCGGCACCCTGATGCTGGACGAAGTGGCGGACCTGCCGCTGGCGATGCAGGTCAAGCTGCTGCGCGCGATCCAGGAGAGAAGGGTGCGCAAGATCGGCGCCACCAGCGAGGAGCCGGTCGACGTGCGCATCATCAGCGCGACCCACCAGGATCTGGCGCGCTGCGTCGAGACGGGCAAGTTCAGGCAAGACCTGTTCTACCGCCTGAACGTGATCGAGCTGGCGCTGCCGCCGCTGCGCGAGCGGCTGGACGACCTGGCGCTGCTGGCCAGCGGCATCCTGGCCCGGCTGGCCGGGCCGGGCCGGGCATCGCTGGGGCCGGACGTGCTGGACGCCTTGAAGGCGTACTCCTTCCCCGGCAATGTGCGCGAGCTGGAAAACGTGCTGGAGCGGGCGCTGGCGTTCGCCAACGATGGCGTGATCCAGGTCGGGGATTTGTCGCTCAAGGCGGCGCGGCCGGTGGAGGGCGGGCGGCGCGCGCCCGAGGCGCCGGTCATGGCGCCAGCACCGGCGCCGTCGGCGTCGTCAGTTGCGGGTGCCGGTCCGGTTCCGGCTCCGGGCGCCGTACCCGCCGCCACCGCGCCGTCCCCGTCGCCGGTCGGGTCAGGGCCGGCGCAATTGCCGAGCAATTTGCCCGAATACCTGGAACAGGTCGAGCGCGACATCATCCAGCGCGCGCTGCAGCAGACCCAGTTCAACCGCACCCAGGCGGCGAGCCTGCTGGGGATCAGCGTGCGCCAGCTGCGTTACCAGATGCAGAAGCTGGACATCTGCGCGCCGGACGATTGAGGCCTTCGGCCGGTAGGGCCGGTTCCCGCGTCATGTTACTTTGCGGTAATTATCTTGGTGCATAATGCCCCTTGGCGGGGCGCCGCCGCCCCGTTCCGGCGACCGCTCGGGCCGCCATGCGGGCAGCCTGGTTGCCACAGATTTTACAATGTTAGTGGTCGCTCACCGTATGCTCCGCCCCTGTCGGCGAACGCTGAAATGTCAAGACTCCACACGCCAAAAAACAGGAAAAAATGCCGATTTATTAGCTTGCCTCGATCGCAAGCGCGGTACTACAATTAGTCTCATATCAAAGCTTGGCACTACATGTAGTGGTAGTGGATCAAAAGACACTAGTGTTCCAGCCAGCGGTAAGTTGTCCAAACGTTGTCCGCATGTTGTCCACAAGTTGCCCACAAATTTGTTCAGCGACTTGTTTTTTAGGTAGCTGCTGACGCGCTTTATTTTTTAATTATTCGACCCTGCTTCTCTGGTTTGCCAGCATCGGCCACCGGCTGGCGGGGCTTCGTTTTGCTTTAATTTTGTTGACGGAACGCGGCGCCATGCGCCACCCGGTCCGCGTGTAAACAAAGGCGGCCCGACCGCTCATCCTGGAGGCTCAATGCAAACAGCACAGAATATCTCGATCAACCAACACGTCACCCCAGGATCGACGGCGACCGGACCGACCCCGACCGAGATCGTCGCGCGCGGCGACTACCGCGTCATCCGCCGCAACGGCGCCGTCGTCGCTTTCGAGCCGAACAAGATCTCGGTCGCGATGACCAAGGCCTTCCTGGCCGTGGCCGGCGGCCAGGGCGCGGTCTCGGCGCGCATCCGCGAGCTGGTGGAACAGCTGACCGGCAACGTGGTGGCCGCGCTGGTGCGCCGCCAGCCGAACGGCGGCACCTTCCACATCGAAGACGTGCAGGACCAGGTCGAGCTGTCGCTGATGCGTTCGGGCGAACACGACGTCGCCCGCGAATACGTGCTGTACCGCGCCAAGCGCATGGACGAGCGCCGCGCCGCCAAGGAAGCCCTGGGTGGCGCCCCGGTCGCCGCGCCGCAGATCCACGTGGTCGATGGCGGCGAGCGCCGCCTGCTGGACATCAACGACGTCCACGCGCTGGTGAACGCCGCCTGCTCGGGCCTGGAAAAGCACGTCGACGCCGAGGCGATCGTCGCCGAAACGCTGAAGAACCTGTACGACGGCGTGCCGGTCGAAGAGCTGTACAAGTCCGCCATCCTGGCTGCGCGCGCGCTGATGGAAAAGGACCCGGCCTACAGCCAGGTGACCGCCCGCATCCTGCTGCACACCATCCGTAAAGAAGTGTTTGGCCACGAAGTGCCGCAAGCCGGCGCCGCCGCCGAATACCTGACCTACTTCCCGCAATACATCGCCAAGGGCATCCACAACGAACTGCTGGACGAAGAGCTGGGCAAGTACGACCTCGAGCGCCTGGCGAAAGCCATCGTTGCCGACCGCGACCTGCAGTTCGGCTACATCGGCCTGCAGACCCTGTACGACCGTTACTTCCTGCACGTGCGCGACGTGCGCATCGAAATGCCGCAGGCCTTCTACATGCGTGTCGCGATGGGCCTGGCCCTGCGCGAAGACGACCGCGAAGCGCGCGCCATCGAGTTCTACAACCTGCTGTCGTCGTTCGACTTCATGAGCTCGACCCCGACCCTGTTCAACTCGGGCACCCGCCGCTCGCAGCTGTCGTCGTGCTACCTGACCACCGTCGGCGACGACCTGGAAGGCATCTACGACGCCATCAAGGAGAACGCGCTGCTGTCGAAGTTCGCCGGCGGCCTGGGCAACGACTGGACCCCGGTGCGCGCGCTGGGCTCGCGCATCAAGGGCACCAACGGCCGTTCGCAGGGCGTGGTGCCGTTCCTGAAAGTGGTCAACGATACCGCCGTGGCGGTGAACCAGGGCGGCAAGCGCAAGGGCGCGGTCTGCGCCTACCTGGAAACCTGGCACCTGGACATCGAAGAATTCCTGGACCTGCGCAAGAACACCGGCGACGACCGCCGCCGCACCCACGACATGAACACGGCGAACTGGATTCCCGACCTGTTCATGAAGCGCGTGATGGAAAAAGGCAGCTGGACCCTGTTCTCGCCGTCCGAGACGCCAGACCTGCACGACCTGACCGGCAAGGCCTTCGAACAAGCCTACGTGGCCTATGAAGCCAAGGCCGCGGCCGGCGACATGTCGGTGTTCAAGAAGATCGAAGCGCTCGACCTGTGGCGCAAGATGCTGTCGATGCTGTTCGAGACCGGCCACCCATGGATCACCTTCAAGGACCCATGCAATATCCGTTCGCCGCAGCAGCACGTGGGCGTGGTGCACTCGTCGAACCTGTGCACCGAGATCACCCTGAACACCAGCGCCGACGAAATCGCCGTCTGCAACCTGGGCTCGGTGAACCTGCCGCAGCACATGAAGGGCGATGGCCTGGACCACGTCAAGCTGCAAAAGACCATCCGCACCGCGATGCGCATGCTGGACAACGTCATCGACATCAACTACTACGCGGTCGACAAGGCGCGCAACTCGAACCTGCGCCACCGTCCGGTGGGCATGGGCATCATGGGTCACCAGGACTGCCTGCACATGATGCGCATCCCGTTCGCGTCGGAGCAAGCGGTGAAGTTCGCCGACGTCTCGATGGAAGCCGTCTGCTACTACGCCTACCTGGCCTCGACCGAGCTGGCCGAAGAGCGCGGCCGCTACGACACCTATGCCGGTTCGCTGTGGGACCGCGGCATCCTGCCGCAGGACTCGATCAAGCTGCTGGCGGAAGAACGCGGCGGCTACCTGGAGCAGGACACCAGCGAATCGATGGACTGGAGCGTGGTGCGCGAGCGCATCAAAGAGTTTGGCATGCGTAACTCGAACTGCGTGGCGATCGCCCCGACCGCGACCATCTCGAACATCATCGGCGTGTCGGCCTGCATCGAGCCGACCTTCCAGAACCTGTACGTGAAGTCGAACCTGTCGGGCGAATTCACCGAGATCAATTCGTACCTGGTGCGCGACCTGAAGGCGCGCGACCTGTGGGACGAAGTCATGATCGCCGACCTGAAGTACTTCGACGGTTCGCTGTCCAAGATCGACCGCGTGCCGCAAGACCTGCGCGACATCTACGCGACCGCCTTCGAAGTGGAACCGAAGTGGCTGGTGGAAGCCGCCTCGCGCCGCCAGAAGTGGATCGACCAGGCGCAGTCGCTGAACATCTACATGGCCGGCGCCTCGGGCAAGAAACTGGACGAGACCTATAAACTGGCGTGGCTGCGCGGCCTGAAGACCACCTACTACCTGCGCACCATCGCCGCGACCCACCTGGAGAAGTCGACCACCCGCACCGGCGCCCTGAACGCCGTGCCGGTCTCGGGCGGCCTGCAGGCAGGTCATGCCGCACCGGCGTCGGCAGCGCCAGTAACCTCAGCGCCAGCCGCGCCGGAAGCCGACGGCGCCGCCTGCTACCTGCGTCCGGGTGACGACGGTTTCGAGGAGTGCGAAGCCTGCCAGTAATGTTGTACCAGGTGCGAGCCGCCTAGCAGCCGGCTCGCACCACTAACGTCAAGATTGTCGCGCCCGCGTAGGCGGGAACCTAAGTTAGTTTGCACTAAGGCGAATTCGAAAAAGGTCTATTTTTAGGCTTGGGCGAAGGAGCTGGGCAATAAAAAAGCGCCCATGAGTTCGAGCTCATGAGCGCCTTCGGGAAAGAAGCCAAAACCGCTGCCCTTGGTCTTCTCTTGGTACTGCTGCATCGCGAAATGCTAGGCTAACGAGTTTAATCCTCAAAGCCTAGTATTGCAAGGTCCAAGTTCGTTATCGGGCGGCACATCTAAAGAGGGGTGCAGATGAAATTCTGTCAACATCCAAAAACGGTGCATGTGAACCCGTACCTGCGTTTCAGGCTAGGCAAACTGGAAACGGTATGTGAACACTGTCGCTCGACACCTAGCCGCTAACGCGCATGAGGAGAGCAGTAACTCTCCTCATCTTACAACCTTGTTCAATACAGGAATTGCAATGAGTTTTAACTCAAAAAAATCTTCAGCCACGCTCGCATCGCAGGCCGCTGCAACTTTAAGAGACAGCGGCTCTTCAAGCATCGCAAGGAGGTTAGCAGCATCGGTTTTGTCGCAAGCCCAACCTGGTCACCAGACAGGCAAGACGATGGAAACCGCTGCATCTCAAGTTCTGCGAAGTTCGAAGTATAGTGATGATACTAAGGCACTTGCTGCCTCTGTTGTGTCACAAGCAAACAAGCTACTATGAAGTAATGACGGTAGGGTGCTAGCGCGTCCTACCGTTTTTTCATGGCTTAGTACAAGACTGATGACTGGCCCAGACCGGATTGGCGTAATAAAATACCGAATCGATCGCATCGCTCTATAGGGGGTGCAGTTTTAAACATTTAAAGGAATTGATCATGACTTTGTCGTGGGACGACGAACCAACCAGCGCCCAGCGCGCCCCACAAGCCGCCAATCTCGACGGCGCTCCAGCCGCCGAAGTGGCAAAGCGCGTCAATGCCGACGACAAGCGCATCATCAACGGCGAAACCGACGTCAACCAGCTGGTGCCGTTCAAGTACAAATGGGCATGGGACAAGTACCTGGCCGGCTGCGCCAACCACTGGATGCCGCAAGAAGTGAACATGCAGCGCGACATCGAGCTGTGGAAGAACCCGAACGGCCTGTCGGAAGACGAGCGCCGCCTGGTCAAGCGCAACCTGGGCTTCTTCGTCACCGCCGACTCGCTGGCCGCGAACAATATCGTGCTGGGCACCTACCGCCACATCACGGCCCCCGAATGCCGCCAGTACCTGCTGCGCCAGGCGTTCGAAGAAGCGATCCACACCCACGCCTACCAGTATATCGTCGAGTCGCTCGGCCTGGACGAGGGCGAGATCTTCAACGCCTACAACGAGATCGAATCGATCCACGACAAGGACCAGTTCCTGATCCCGTTCATCGACGTCCTGACCAACCCCGACTTCAAGACCGGCACGGTCGAGAATGACCAGAAGCTGCTCAAGTCGATCATCGTCTTCGCCTGCCTGATGGAAGGCCTGTTCTTCTACGTCGGCTTCACGCAGATCCTGGCGCTGGGCCGCCAAAATAAAATGACTGGCGCCGCCGAGCAGTACCAGTACATCCTGCGCGACGAGTCGATGCACGTGAACTTCGGCATCGACCTGATCAACACGATCAAGATGGAAAACCCGCAGCTGTGGACCCCGGAATTCCGCGAAGAGATCAAGGCGCTGTTCCTGCAGGCGGTCGACCTGGAATACCGTTACGCCGAAGACACCATGCCGCGCGGCGTGCTGGGCCTGAACGCCCCGATGTTCAAGGGCTACCTGCGCTTCATCGCCAACCGCCGCGCCGTGCAGATCGGCCTGGAGGCGCTGTTCCCGAACGAAGAGAATCCGTTCCCTTGGATGAGCGAGATGATCGACCTGAAGAAGGAGCGTAACTTCTTCGAGACGCGCGTGACCGAGTACCAGACTGGAGGCACCCTGAGCTGGGACTGATTGCCGCCGGCATCGCCTGAGTGACAAAACCCCGCAGCTGCGGGGTTTCTTTTTTTAAGCGACTCAGGCGCCTCGCGTGGCGGCGACGTCGATCACCCACGTCACGCCGAAACAGTCCTTCAGCATGCCGTACAAGGGCGACCACTGGGCCGGCGCCAGCGGCTGCACGATGACCGCTTCCTGCGCCAATCCCTGCCACAGCGCCCTGATCTCCTGTTCCGAACCGCCGCGCAGCGAGACGAAGAAGGCGTTCTCGCCTTGATGCCACGGCGTGCCGCTCGCCACGTCGAAGGCCATGATACGAAAGCCGTTTGGGGCGACCACCTGGCCCCAGGCGATCCGCTCCGCATCCGCCGGATCGGCGACGCGGCCGAACTGCGCATAGGTGACCTGCGCGATGTCGCCGCCGAACACGGACTGGTAAAAGGCCAGCGCGGCGCGCGCCTGGCCCTGGAAGTTAAGGTGGGTGACTACCTGGACGGACATCGAAAACTCCTTGGTGGGGTGTGGAAGACGGGTGCTACTATAGCCATCCGTCCTGCCAGTTATTGTCAGTAGAAGATGTCGCGCACAAACCGCCTGTTTCGCCTCCTCGATGCCCTGCGCCGCCTGCCCGCGCCGGTCACGGCGGTCCAGCTGGCGAGGGAAACCGGCGTCTCGGTGCGCTCGGTCTACCGCGACATCGAAACCCTGCGTGCGGGAGGCGCCGAGATCGGCGGCGAGCGCGGTTTCGGCTATACGCTGGTCGAAGACGGCACCCTGCGCCCACAGACCTTCAGCCGCATCGAAATCGAGGCGCTCACCCTCGGGTTGGCCGAGGTGCGCGGCATGGGCGACCCGCAGCTCGTGGCGGCGGCCGAGGCGGTGCTGGCCAAGGTGGCCGCGACCCTGCCGTCGCTGGGGCAGCAGCACCTGCTGCATGCGGTGTCTCGGGTTCACCATTTCGGCGAGCGTTTCGCGCAACTGCCCGATATGGCGCTGATCCGCGCCTGCTGCTGGCGCGAAGAGGCGCTCACGATCGACTACGTCGACCGCGATGGCGCCGCGACCAGTCGCACGATCTGGCCGCTCGCCATCGTCTATCTCGACCGCATGCTGGTGGTGCTGGCGCGCTGCTGCCTGCGCGAGGACTTCCGGATGTTCCGCGCCGACCGCATCGCATCGGCCGCGGCCACCGGCATCAGCTTCAGGCCGCGCCGGGCGGGGCTGCTGCGCGACTACGGCGCCCGGCTGGCCGACGCCGGATCGTTGCGCGTGCGGGCCTGAACTGTCCTATCATGGCGGCTTTTGACGCCTGACCAGGAGACAACCTTGCAAGCCAACACCCTGACGCTGCATGCCCTCATGCTCGCCAGCCTGGCGACGGTATCCGTCGCTCATGCCGCCTCCGCACCGCAGATCGCCGCCGGCCGCACCATCTTCCAGAACAACTGCGCCAGCTGCCACACGGTCGATGCCAAACTGTCGCCGCTGGCCGGTCCCGGCATGTTCGGCGTCGTCGGCCGCAAGGCCGCGGGCGTCCCCGGCTTCGATTACTCGGGCGCGCTCGCCAGGGCCGGCGCCGCAGGCCTGGCCTGGACCCGCGAGGAACTCGACCTGTTCCTGGCCGATCCGTCCAGGCGCGTGCCCGGCACCACGATGCCGGTCGGCCTGCCGGACCGGAAGATGCGCACGGCGCTGATCGACTACCTGGCCAGCCTGCAAGGCCCTGCCGGCGCCGCCGCAGCGACGACCCCGGCGCCGGCGTCCGCCGCCAAACCGCTGGAACGCACCGGCTCCTGGGACGACACCCAGCCCGGGAAGGTCTTCCACTTCAAGCCGGCCGACCTGGCCAGGCCGTTCGCCACCGAGAGCGCCGGCAACGGTCCGCGGGTGCAGGCGCGTCCGAACGGCACGGTCCCGAGCGTGATGCCGGGCTTCGAGGTCAGCGTGTTCGCCCAGGATGACGACAAGCCGCGCGTCGCCTTGCGCGCGCCGAACGGCGACGTGTTCCTGGCCGCGACCGGCGCCGGCGCAATCAAGGTGCTGCGCTCGAAGAACGGCGACCAGGCCGATACCGCCGCGGTGTTCGCCAGCGGCCTGTCGCGTCCCTACGGCATGGCGTTCTGGCCGTCGGGCGCCGATCCGCAATACCTGTACGTGGCCAACGTCAATTCGGTGGTGCGCATCCCGTACCGCAACGGCGACCTGAAGGCGCGCGGCAAACCTGAAATCATCGTGCCCGAGCTGTCCGAGACCAGCGGCGGCCACACCACCCGCACCCTGGCATTCTCGAAGGATGGCAAGACGATGCTGCTGTCGATCGGTTCGGCGACCAACGTCGCTGCCGACATCGGCCCGAAACCGCCGCTGCCGCTGCCCGAATGGGAACAGCGCCACGGTGTCGGCGCCGCCTGGGGCGTCGAGACCGACCGCGCCACCGTGATGGCCTTCGACCCGGACGGCAAGAACCGCCGCACCTGGGCGACCGGCTTGCGCAACTGCGTCGGCATGCTGGTCCATCCGGCGACCGGCGATGTGGTGTGCAATGTGAACGAGCGCGATGCGCTGGGCGACAACCTGCCGCCGGACTACCTCACCCGCGTGAAGCAGGGCGGCTTCTATGGCTGGCCGTGGTACTACATCGGCGACAACGAAGACCCGCGCCTGAAAGGTGTGCGTCCCGACCTGAAGGGCAAGACCATCACCCCGGACGTGCTGCTGCAGGCGCACTCGGCGCCGCTGGGCATGGTGGTGTACCAGGCGCCGAAGGGCGCGCAGCACGCTTTCCCGAAAGAGTACGAGGGAGATATCTTCGTCGCGCTGCACGGTTCCTGGAACCGCGGCGTACGCACCGGCTACAAGGTGGCGCGCGTATTCATGAAGGATGGCGTGCCGACCGGGCAGTACCAGGACTTCATGAGCGGCATGGTGATCAGCGACCGCGACGTCTGGGGCCGTCCGGCCGCGGTCGAAGTCGCGGCCGACGGCGCCTTGCTGGTGGTGGACGACGCCGGCGGCACCGTGTGGCGGATTGTTCCCAAAGCCGTCTCCAAACGCTAGATCGGCGGCCGGACTTGCGCTAGGATGGATCGACGCGGCGGCTGCCGCCTCGATCCCTGGAGGACAATATGCGTGAACCGACCGCCTCATCCGCTCGTGGACACATCGCCATCCTGGCCGCTTGCGTCCTCAGTGCCTGCGCCGCCAACAAGCCCGAGCCGGTGGTCCTGCCGCCGCTGGTGCTGGGTGAGCAAGCGAAGACGCCGCCCAGCGAAGCCTGCGACAGCCTGATCGGGCAGGCCGCGCAGCGCGATGCCAAGGGCGGCTTCAAGCTGGCCGGCATGCTCAACACGAACACCTATCCAGGACCTGGGCAGTCACAGGTGCGGGCCGCGCCGAACTCGCCGCTGGTGCCCTACGGCAGCCATCCGGCCGGCGCCCGGAGTCCGCAACTCGATGGCACCTTGCGCTCGCTCTTCGTCAACTGCGAGACGCGCCAGGCCTATGTGTCCAAGCGTGGCGGCGTCATCGACATCACTTACTGGTACGGGCCGTTCGGCCTGTAATTTCTCAGGCGGCCAGCGGCCCGGCCTTGCGGCCGGCGGCCGCGTCCAGGCTCCAGGCGCCGGCGCCAAAGGCCACTACCTGCAACAGGCCGCCGGCCATCGCGACGTTCTTCAACAGGTGGATCAGCTGGTTCTGGTCGCCGATCGCGCCGTGGAACACGAAGGCCGTCACCAGCGAGAACGCCGCCAGCGCGGCCGCGACGAGACGGGTCTGGTAGCCGAGGGCGAGCAGCGCGCCGCCGCCGATCTCGATGGCGATCGCACCAAGCAGGGCGAGCGAGGCGAACGGCAGCCCGGCCGACTGGATGTAGCCGAGCGTCGCCTCCGGTGCCAGCGCCTTGCCGACGCCGCTGAAGACGAAGATCGTGGCCATCAGGATGCGGCCGATGGCCGGGACGACGGATTGGCTGGTGTGGGTGGCGTTGGCGTACATGGTCGTTCCTTTCGAGTGGTTGTCGCGATTGTTGTTGTTTGGCGCCATCGACAGTGCGGCGTCCATGAACGTCATCCTACGCAAGATAGATCGATCCAAGAAGCCCATATAATTCGATATTAACTATCGAAGGAGTAGATGGATGCTCGACGGGATGTCCATGGACCAGCTGCGCACCTTTATCGCCGCTGCCGATGAAGGCAGCTTCTCCGCCGCCGGCCGAAAGCTGCGGCGCGCGCAATCGGTGGTGAGCCACACGCTGGCCAATCTCGAGCAGCAGGTCGGCTTTGCACTGTTCGACCGCGCGGGACGCTATCCGCGGCTGACCGAGGCCGGCCGCGCCCTGCTCGAAGAAGCGCGCCGCGCGGCCGACGGCATGGATGCCTTCAAGGCGCGGGCGCGCATCCTGGCCGAAGGGCAGGAACCGGAACTGTCGGTCGCGGTCGACGTGATGTATCCGATCGCGAAGCTCACCGAGGCGGTGCAGGCCTTTCACGCGCAGTTCCCGTCGACGCCGCTGCGTTTGTATGTCGAGGCGCTCGGCGCCGTGGTGCAGCCGCTGCTCGATGGCCAGTGCCGCATCGCGGTAATCGGTTCCTTTCCCGATGTGCCTGCCGCCTGCGCCTCGGAATACCTGCTCGGCGTGGAGGCGGCGACGGTGGTCGCGCCCGGCCATCCGCTGGCGCGCGCGCATGGCAAGGGCAAGGGCACGGTCATGCGCGCGGAGGCGGCGCGCCACGTGCAGCTGGTGCTGACCGATCGCTCGAGCCTGACCCGCGGCCGCGACTTCGGCGTGCTGTCGCCGCGCATCTGGCGCCTGGCGGATCTCGGCGCCAAGCACGCTTTCCTGCGCGCCGGCCTGGGTTGGGGAAACATGCCGCTGCATATGGTCGAGCACGACCTGGCAAGCGGCGCGCTCGTGCGCATCACACTCGAAACGCATCCGGTGCTGGGTTCGGGATTTTCGATGCACGCGATTTTCATGAAAGACCAGCCGCCAGGTCCGGCGGGACGCTGGTTCATCGACCGCCTGAAATGCGATCGATGAAAAAAAACGACGCAGCGGCCATGCCGCGACGTCCCGATCGGTGCGCGGTATAACGACGACTTGAAATCCGATAAGCCAATCGCCGCGGCGGGCAAGGAAGCCTGATGGCAATTGGCGCGCCTTGCGTATTCACTGTCCAAAGCGCGCGACTTTTGATCCCATTCACGGTTGCGAGCGCACAAAGAATGCGCGTACTTTACGTGATTGAATTTGTCAAATCGAGAAGTTGTGATATTGTCGCGGGCATCGGGCAAAATCGATCAAATAATAGGACGCTGAACCAAACAGTATGCACGGAAGCGACGCGAAAAGAACAAGCCGGCTTGTCTGACCATTTGCTCAGGCAAGGCGGCTTTTTCTTTTCGCACCCGCAAGGGTAGCGATGTGAAACGCTGGAACGGTGTCCTGTCGACGTTGGCTGAAGCGCTGCAACTGTGAGGAGTTGCAGCAGTTCAGCCGGTGCCGGATTCATTGGCCTAAATCGACGCTTGCTTTGGTCCGATGAATAATTCGCCGGGTTCGATCCGGCGGGTTTTAAACCTTGAGCGTATTTCTCATCGCAGATGAAGGAGAACAAGAATGGCAACCGCTAAGAAACCAGCAGCAAAGGCAGCAGCAAAGAGCGCGCCTTCGTCCACGACGAAGTCGAACGCAAAGGCTGCAGCAGAGAAACCAGTCGCAAAGAAAGCCGCGACCAAGACCACCGCCACCAAGGCAGCCACCAAGGCGGCAGCCAAGGCCGTGAGCAAGCCGGCAGCGAAAACCGCAGCCAAGCCTGTTGCAAAGAAGGCTACTGCAAGCAAGACCGCCGCGACCAAGACTGCTGCCACCAAGGCAACGGCCAAAACCGCGACCAAATCGGCCGCCAAGCCGGCAGCAAAGCCAGCAGTAAAGAAAGCCGCCGCCAAGCCGGCAGCAAAATCGGCAAGCAAACCGGCAGTGAAGAAATCGGCAGCCAAGCCGGCCGCTAAATCGACCGCTAAATCGGCAACCAAGCCGGCAGCAAAGAAAGCCGCCGCCAAGCCGGTAGCGAAAAAAGCCGCCGCTAAACCAGCCGCCAAGTCGACCGCTAAAACCGCAAGCAAAGCCGCCGCAAAACCGGCCGCCAAAAAAGCGACCGCAAGCAAGGCAGCCGCTAAACCGGCCGCAAAGAAAGCGACTGCAAGCAAAGCCGCCGCAAAACCAGCCGCCAAGAAAGCGACCGCGACCAAAGCCGCCGCCAAACCGGCCGCCAAGAAAGCAAGCGCGACCAAAGCCGCCGCTAAACCGGCCGCAAAGAAAGCGACTCCAAGCAAAGCCGCCGCCAAACCGGCAGCCAAAAAAGCGACCGCCGCCAAAACCGCCGCCAAACCGGCAGCTAAAAAGGCGACCGCCGCCAAACCGGCAGCCAAAAAGGCGACCGCGACCAAAGCCGCAGCGAAACCGGTAGCGAAAAATGCCGCGCCTGCCGCTAAAAAAGCCGCGCCAGCCGCCAAGAAAGCCGCTCCTGCCGCTAAAAAAGCCGCCCCGGCTGCTAAAAAAGCTGCACCGGCCGCTAAAAAGGCTGCGCCTGCCGCCAAAAAAGCTGCTCCAGTGAAAGCCGCTGCCACCAAGGCCGCTGCCAAACCGGCCGCCAAGCCTGCCGCGACCAAGCCAGCCGCCAGGCCAGCCGCCAAGCCGGCAGCGACCAAGCCTGCCGCTGCCAAACCTGCCGCTGCCAAGCCGGAAGCGAAAGCCGACGCCAAGCCAGAAGTGAAAACCGAAGCGAAGGTGGACGCCAAGCCTGCAGCGGCCAAGCCAGCCGCCAAGAAACCGGCCGCCAAGAAGCCAGCCGCCAAGCCGGCAGCGACGACCGCCGCGCAACCGGCCGCCACGCCAGCAGCGCCTTCGGCAGCTCCAGCGGCAGCGCCAAACGCCGCCGCACCTGCAAAGACCGTGCTGGCCCCGACCGCATGGCCGTTCCCGACCAGCAGCCGTCCTTGATATCGGACGTGCCCCGACCTGCCGCGCACCCTGTGCGCATGGCAAGTCGGGTCTGCTTCAGGCACAATGCCGCTGTGTGATTGTTCGCACAGCGGTTTTTTTTTGAGGAGAGTCCGTGCTGTCCATTCTTCAGTTTATCGTCGATATCGCCGCAGGCTTGCTGGGTGGGGTGTTGCTGCTGCGTTTCTGGACGAACGCCATCCGCGTGCGCCTGCCCGACCAGATCCGTCAGTTCGTGCACACCATCACCGACTGGCTGGTGATGCCGCTGCGGCGGGTGGTGCCGGGTACCCGGGGCTATGACTGGGCGAGCCTGATCGGCGCCTTCCTGGTGGTGCTGGTGGCCAGCACGTTCCTGCTGCTGCGCGGCGGCAGCGGCGAAATGGTGCTGCTGTATGCGCTGCAGCGCTTCCTGAGCTGGATCCTGTACGGCTTCATGGCGCTCCTGATCATCGAGGCGATCTTCAGCTGGGTCAACCCGAACGCGCCGCTGGCGCCGTTCGTGCACGCCCTCAACCAGCCGGTGCTGCGCCCGATCCGGCGCGTGGTCCCGCCGATCGGCGGCATCGACCTGTCGGTGCTGGTGGCGCTGGTGCTGATCCAGATCCTGCTGTTCGTGCTGCGCCAGGTGTTCGGCTTCTAGTCGGCGTCGCCGCGCCAAATGAAGAATGGCCTTGCATTCGCAAGGCCATTTTTTTATCCCGAAGCGCCGCGCAGATCAGCGGAACCTGAAGCCGAAGGCGGCCTCGAATTGCTGGTCGAATTCGGCCGGCGTGAAGCTGTGGTTCTGGCCGCCCTGCGAGGCGATCTTGATCGCGCCCAGCAGGCTGGCGATACGGCCGCTCGTGGGCCAGTCCAGGTCGTTGGTGATGCCGAACAGCAGGCCGGCGCGGTAGGCGTCGCCGCAGCCGGTCGGGTCGACCACCTTGGGGGCCTGTACCGCCGGGATGCGATGGTGCTCGCCGCCGGCGTGGATGTCCGAGCCTTCGGCGCCGCGCGTGATGATCAAGGCCTCGAGGCGCGCCGCGATGTCGGCCTGGCTCAAGCCGGTGCGGTCCATCACCATCTCGAATTCATAGTCGTTGCAGGCGAGGTAGCTGGCCTGGCCGATGAAGGCGGTCAGCTCGTCGCCCGAAAACATCGGCAGCTGCTGGCCCGGATCGAACATGAACGGCACCTTCAGCTGCGCGCAGTCGCGCGCATGCTTGATCATGCCGTCGCGGCCGTCCGGCGAGATGATCGCGACCGCCAGCTGCCCCTGGTCGGCGACGTTGTTCTCGTGCGAGAACTGCATCGCGCCCGGGTGGAAGGCGTTGATCTGGTTGTTGTCATGGTCGGCGGTGACGAAGCACTGCGCGGTATAGGCGTCGGCGATGGTGCGGATGCCGCGCGTCTGGAGCCCTTGTTCTTCCATGCGCTTGAGATAGTCGCCGCCGTCCATGCCCAGCGTGCCCATCATCAGCGGTTCGCCGCCCAGCAGCTTGAGGTTGTAGGCGATATTGGCCGCGCAGCCGCCGTATTCGGTGCGCAGGGTCGGCACCAGGAACGACACGTTCACGCGGTGCAGCTGGTCGGCCAGCAGGGTGTCGCCGAAGCGGCCGTGGTATTGCATGATCTTGTCGAATGCGAGCGAGCCGCAGATCAGGGCGGTTTTGGTCATCGGGTAGGCCTTCAGGGGTAGAAAACGGCAATGTGGTAGCCGGAAGGTTCGAGTCCTTCCAGCCTGAAATGGATCTTGACCGGCTGTTCGGCGCGCGCGCCGAAGCCGGTGGCGGAATCGGCGACCAGGGGCGCGTAATCGCGCGGTCCGAACACGCGCCGCACCAGCGGCTTGTCATCGCGGTCGTTCAGGGTCAGCTCGATGCTGGGCCAGGCCAGCGCGAGGTCGCCGCCGTTGCGCAGCACGGTGCTCAGGGTATAGGCGTTGCCGCCCAGGGTGATGAGCTCTCCGGTCTCGATCGTCAGCGCATCCGGCCGCGCCGGCAGGCCGACCGTGCAGCCGAACGCGGCGCAGGTCGCGGCCAGCGCCGGCCGCAGGGCCGGATAGCGCGCCGCCAGCACGTCGCGCAAGCCCACCATGGCCTGCAGGACGAGCGCCAGCAGCAGCAGCGCGCTGCCGGCGATCATCGCGATGCGCACGGTCTTGCCCGACTGCTCGCGCTGGCGGCCGCGGCGCACGAACTCGGGTTCGTCGATCTCGGGCACGCGCAGCTTGGGCGTCTCTTCGATGCGGGTCGGGGTCAATTTGGAGCGGCGCGAACGGGCTTCGGCGGCGCGTGCGCGCGGGGATGCCGGCAATCGCGGCGGCGCCGGCGAGACGATCGGCGGCGAGCCGCCGGCCGATTCGCGCAGCAGCAGCGGCGGCGCGTCGGGCGCCGGCTGGCGCGCGGCGGGCTCGGGTGCGGGTTCCGGTGCGTCGTGGTCCGGCGGCGCGGCCACGGCCTCTTCGTCGACCGGCAACTCGGCCACGGCGGTGGTCTGCGGCTCGGCCTCGGCCTGCTCCTCGCTCGACGCATGCGGCAGGATGCCGAACGGCGACAAGGCACGGTCGAATTCGAGCGTGTAGATCGGTTGTTCGGTGTCGTCAGTCGCGGTAACGCCTGGCGCGACGGCCGCTTCGGCGACGGGGGGCGAAGCAGGAGAAGAAGGAGCCGGAGAAGAAGGAGCCGGAGAAGAAGGAGCCGGAGAAGAAGGAAGGGCGTCGGACGGCGGGGCGTTCAGGTCGACCAGCCCCGTATTGCCGTCAAAGACTTGCTGGCATGCGCCACAGCGCACGATGCCTCCACGCAGCTTGAGCTGGTCCGCGGCGACGCGGAACAGCGTGCCGCAGTGGGGGCATTGGGTGGCGAGCGCCATGCCTGCCTAGCCGCCTGAGCGGGGCGGCGGCGCGCTGTCCTGGCCGAGCGTGCCGTGAAGGGCAACCCAGCCGTCCTGCTCGGCCCAGACGCCCAGCTTGATGAAAGGTGCGTAGGCGGCGGCGACTTCGTCGGCCTGGCGCGCCAGCACGCCCGACAGGATCAGCGAACCGCCGTCGGCCACGCGGCCGGACAGCATCGGCGCCATCAGCTTCAATGGGCTCGACAGGATGTTGGCCACCACGATGTCGAACTTGCCGCCGGCATGACGCTCGTTGCCCGATTGCGCGAAGGTGTCGGGCAGGTAGTAGTCGATCTCGACGCCGTTGCGCCCGGCGTTGGCGCGCGCCGATTCGATCGCCTGCGGATCGATGTCGACGCCGGCCACGTCGTGCGCGCCCAGCTTCTTGGCCACCATCGCCAGGATGCCGGAGCCGCAGCCGTAATCGAGCACCGACTTGCCCGGCGCCGGGTGCGCCTCGAGCCACTCCATGCACAGGCGGGTGGTCGGATGGCTGCCGGTACCGAACGCCAGGCCCGGATCGAGCTCGAGAATGAGCCCGTTCGGGTCCGGCGCCTCGTGCCAGCTCGGCACGACCCAGATGTTCTTGCCGATGTGGATCGGCTCGAACTGCGATTGGGTCAGGCGCACCCAGTCGGCGTCTTCGACCTTGCGGGTGGTGAAGGCCGGCACCACGGGCAGCCTGATGGCTTGCGCCGCTTCGGTGACGATCGCCAGCTGGTCGGCGTCGGTGTCCGTGAGGGCGACGACGCGGCTGTGGTCCCAGGCGGCCTGGGTCGGCTCCATGCCCGGCTCGCCGAACAGGGGTTTTTCGTCTTCGGTGCCCTCGTCGGCGTCCTCGACGGACACCGACAGCGCGCCGGCTTCCATCAGGGCGTCGGACAATGCCTCGGCATGGTCGCGGGCGATCTCGATGACGACTTCAGTCCAGCTCATTCTTGTACCTTGGCTTCCGATTTGGCGCCGAGCGCCGTTTCCTTCGGCAGGTCGGGCTTGGCGGCCAGTTTCTGCTCCAGGTAGTGGATATTGGTGCCGCCTTCGATGAAACGGGCGTCGACCATCAGTTCGCGATGCAGCGGAATATTGGTGAGGATACCTTCGACCACCATTTCGGAGAGCGCGATTTGCATGCGGCGGATCGCCTGCTCGCGGGTCGCACCGTAAGAAATTACCTTGCCGATCATCGAGTCGTAATGAGGTGGCACATAGTAGCCCGCATACGAGTGCGAGTCGACACGGATGCCAGGGCCGCCCGGCGGGTGCCAGCCGGTGATGCGGCCTGGCGACGGGGTGAACTTGAACGGGTCCTCGGCATTGATGCGGCACTCGATCGAGTGGCCCGACAGCATGATGTCGCGCTGGCGGAAGCGCAGCTTCTCGCCGCAGGCGATGCGGATCTGCTCCTGCACGATGTCGATCCCGGTGATCATCTCGGTGACCGGGTGCTCGACCTGGACCCGGGTGTTCATCTCGATGAAGTAGAACTCGCCGTTCTCGTACAGGAATTCGAAGGTGCCGGCGCCGCGGTAGCCGATCTTGCGGCAGGCTTCGGCGCAGCGGTCGCCGATCTTCTCGATGAGTTTGCGCGGGATGCCCGGCGCCGGCGCTTCCTCGATCACCTTCTGGTGGCGGCGCTGCATCGAGCAGTCGCGTTCGCCCAGCCAGACGGCGTTTTTATGTTCGTCGGCCAGGACCTGGATTTCCACGTGACGCGGATTTTCCAGGTACTTCTCCATATAGACTTCCGGATTGCCGAAGGCGGTGCCGGCTTCGGTCTTGGTCATCTGCACGGCGTTCAGCAGCGCCGCTTCGGTATGCACCACGCGCATGCCGCGGCCACCGCCGCCGCCGGCGGCCTTGATGATGACCGGATAGCCCACGCGGCGCGCGGTCTGCACGATCTCTTTCGGATCGTCCGGCAGGGCGCCGTCCGAACCCGGCACGCACGGCACGCCGGCCCGGATCATCGCCTGCTTGGCCGAGACCTTGTCGCCCATCAGGCGAATCGAGTCGGAACGCGGGCCGATGAAGACGAAGCCCGATTTCTCGACGCGCTCGGCGAAGTCGGCGTTCTCGGACAGGAAGCCGTAGCCCGGGTGGATCGCTTCGGCGTCGGTCACTTCGGCCGCGCTGATGATCGCGGGCATGTTCAGGTAGCTGAGGCTCGATTGCGCCGGTCCGATGCAGACCGATTCGTCCGCCAGTTTCACGTACTTGGCGTCCTTGTCGGCCTCGGAGTGGACGACGACCGTCTTGATGCCCAGCTCGCGGCAGGCGCGCTGGATACGCAGCGCGATTTCACCACGGTTGGCGATGAGGATTTTTTCAAACATGGTAGGTCCGGTATTCAGTGAAAACCGGCGCGGCTGAAAGGACAGGCGGCGCCGGACACGTCATGGATGAGCCAGCGGCGCCCGATGAGCGGCCGGCTTGGAGAGGCAGATCAGCCGATCACGAACAGCGGCTGGCCGAATTCGACCGGCTGGCCGTTTTCCACGAGAATCTTGGTGACGGTGCCGGAGACGTCGGCATCGATTTCGTTCAGGAGCTTCATCGCTTCGATGATGCACAGGGTATCGCCTTCCTTGATGCTCTGGCCGACTTCGACGAAGGCGGCGGCGCCCGGCGCGGACGAGCGGTAGAAGGTGCCGACCATCGGCGACTTGACCACGTGGCCGGTCGGCTCGGCGGCGACGGCCGGCGCGGCCGCCGGGGCAGGGGCCGCCGCGGGCGCTGGCGCGGGCGCCGAGTATTGCTGCACGCCCTGCGGCGGCAGCATGACCATCTGGTTCTGCGGGATTGCGGACGACTTGACGATGCGAACCTTGCTTTCGCCTTCGGTCACTTCGAGTTCGGCGATGTCCGATTCAGCGACCAGGTCGATCAAGGTCTTGAGTTTTCGTAGATCCATGTGAAACCCCTTGGAATTATTCGTTTTAGAGAGCAGGCCGTTGCGCCGGAATGCGTCGGGCGGCCGCTGTTACATGAAGTTGACGTAGATTAACGCTATTTAAGTGCGAAGTCGATGGCAAACCGATATCCGTCCGCTCCCAGTCCGCAGATCACGCCGCGCGCGATTCCAGACAAATAGGAGTGGTGCCGGAAGGACTCGCGCTGGTGGATATTCGAAATATGCACCTCCACGAAGGGAATGGCCACCGAGGCGAACGCATCGCGCAGGGCTACGCTGGTATGGGTCAGGCCGCCAGGGTTGATGACGATGCAATCCACGCCCTCGGTACGGGCGGCATGGATGCGGTCGATCAACGCTCCCTCATGGTTGCTCTGGAAAACTTCCAGTGCCGCGCCGGCTGCATTCGCCTGCGCAACTGCCGCTTGTTCGATGTCGGCCAACGTCGTCGTGCCGTACACCGCCGGTTCCCGCGTCCCCAAAAGATTGAGGTTGGGGCCGTTCAGCAGCAGTAGCTTTTTCGCCATGGTGAGAGTCTGGTTGCCCGAAAGTCAGGCATTGTGCCGCCTAGCTCAGCTATTGGCAAGCGGTAAAATCGCCGGCCGATAGCGGGAATTGGCAGCAGTATCAATCGTACGACCGTTCGCAATTTACCTGTCCACGTTCCCAGCTCAGCTACCCAACTTCGCGAGGTCGGCGCGCAATTCGTCGAACTTCAGTTCGCCGAGATAGGTCTTGATCACCTGCCCGTCGGCGCCGATCAGCACGGTGTACGGCAGGCCGCCGTTGGTATTGCCGAAACCGCGCGACAGCTCGGTGCCGCCCATGCCGCCCACGTACAGCGGGTAGGCGATATCCATCCTGGCGGCGAATTCGGTCATATTGGTCGGCGAATCGATGCCGATGCCGATCACGTTGAAGCGCTTGCCGCCATCTTCGCCGGCCAGGTGCGACAGCTCGGGCATCTCGCGCACGCAGGGGCCGCACCAGGTGGCCCAGAAATTGACCAGCAGCGGCTTGCCCTTCCATTGGGCCAGCGGCTGCGGCTTGCCTTCGAGGTCGTTGAGCGACTGTGCATACAGATTGGTCACCGGATTGGTGACCTGGCCTTCGCTGGCGATGGGCGCAGGCGCATTCGGCACGCCTTGCGCCGGTTTCTTGTACACCGCCACCACGGCGCCCATGACGCCGAACAGCACGGCGACCGCCGCATAGGCGGCCAGATGTTTCTTGTTCATTCCTCAACTTTCCTCATTGTCGCTCGTGGCGATCAGGACCCGCAGGCCGGCGATGTCGATGCGCTGGGGACGGCCGTCGGCGCGCGGCTTGAGCGCTCCGCGCAAGTCCTGATATTCGTACAGCTCGGCGTGCACCGTTTCCTTCATCCACGGGAAACTCACGGTCTCGACCGGTGCATGGCGGCCCCCCTTGAAATGCGGGGTTTCCGAAATATCGATATTAACATTACGGTTGAGCAGGTAGATCTCTACCTCCTTGGCGCTGTCGGCGAACAGCTGGAGGTGGATGTCGTCGTGCTCGCCCGCGGTGCCGTTCAGCACGGCGCCGGTGAGGTAGGGGTTGAAGTCGCCCAGCGCTTCCATGACCTGCAGCGCGGTGGCGCGCAGGTGCGCCAGCCGTTCCCCATGGGCGGCGCCGCCGAACAGGGCCAGGTACTTGCGCACCTCGTCCTCGACCTGGGCGTCGTCGGGCATCATGTTCGGCTTCGGTGGGGTCACGCCCAGCACCTGGCGGGCGGCCTTGCGGCGGGCGGTATCGAGATCGGCGCCATCTTGCGCGATCATACGCGCAGCGGCCAGGGCGATCTCGTTGCGCAGCTGGAGGAGATCGGCGTTCAGGTTCGGCATCATGCCTGGGATCATACTCTTGAACGGAAAATGACAGCGGCTCGGGTAGAATCGCGTATTCGTCCATTCATTCCTGGCAAGCTATTTCATCCATGCACATTCATATCCTCGGCATCTGCGGCACCTTCATGGGCGGCCTGGCCGTTCTGGCCAAGGAGGCGGGCCACCGCGTGACCGGTTGCGACGCCAACGTCTACCCTCCGATGAGCACCCAGCTGGAAGCGCAGGGGATCGAACTGATCCAGGGCTATGGCCCGGAACAGGTGGCGCTGAATCCCGACCTGTATGTGATCGGCAATGTCATGACGCGCGGCAACCCGCTGATCGAAGAGATCCTGAACCGCGGCCTGCCCTATGTCTCCGGCCCGCAGTGGATCGGCGAGCACATCCTGCGCGAAAAATGGGTGCTGGCCGTGGCCGGCACGCACGGCAAGACCACGACCACCTCGATGCTGGCCTGGATCCTGGAAGACGCGGGCTACGCGCCGGGCTTCCTGATCGGCGGCGTGCCGATGAACTTCGGCGTCTCGGCGCGCCTGCACGGCGACCAGCCGAGCGACTTCTTCGTGATCGAGGCCGACGAGTACGACACCGCCTTCTTCGACAAGCGCAGCAAATTCGTCCACTACCATGCCAAGACGGCGGTGCTGAACAACCTGGAATACGACCACGCCGACATCTTCCCCGACATCGGCGCCATCGAGACCCAGTTCCACCACCTGGTGCGCACCGTGCCGGGCGTGGGCCGGCTGGTCGTCAACGGCGACGAAGCCTCGCTCGGGCGCGTGCTCAAGCGCGGCTGCTGGAGCGAGAAGGAAAGCTTCGGCTCGGCCGACGGCGTCGACTGGAATATGGTCGAGCATCCTGGCGGCGCCAGTTTCGACGTCCTCTTCAACGGAGAGCCGCAGGGCACCGTGCACTGGGACCTGACTGGCAAGCACAACCGCTCGAACGCGCTGGCCGCGATCGCCGCCGCGCGCCACGTCGGCGTGCCGACCGCCCAGGCGATCGACGCGCTGTCGCGCTTCCAGAACGTCAAGCGGCGCATGGAAGTGCGCGGCGTCGTCAATAACATCACCGTGGTCGACGATTTCGCCCACCATCCGACGGCGATCGCCACCACGGTCGGCGGCCTGCGCCAGAAGTTGGGCACCGGCGGGCGCATCCTGGCCGTGCTCGAGCCGCGGTCGAACACGATGAAGCTGGGCGCCATGAAGGATGCGCTGCCGGGCAGCCTGAAGGACGCCGACCTGGTGTTCGGCTTCGGCAGCCAGCAGGCGCTCGGCTGGTCGCTGGCCGATGCCTTGAAACCCTTGGGCAAGATCGCGCACAGCTTCGACCAGATCGACTATATGGTGCAAGCCATCGTGCAAGAGGCCCAGCCGGGCGACCACATCCTGGTGATGAGCAATGGCGGTTTCGGCGGCGTGCACCAGAAACTGCTGGACGCGCTGGCGCCATGAGTGCTGCTCCTTGTTTGCTGTACCTGCACGGCTTTCGTTCGTCGCCGCGCTCGTTCAAGGCGCGCGTGGTGCAGGACAGGCTCGAGCAGGCTGGCATGAAGGAACGGTTCATCTGTCCGCAACTGCCGGCATCCCCGAAGGCGGCGATGGCCCTTGCCCTGGAACTGGTGGAGCGGCATGCTCCAGCTCATGGGCCAACTGAGCTGACCATCGTCGGCTCCTCGCTCGGCGGCTTTTATGCGACCTGGCTGGCCGAACGCCTGGGCGTGCGCGCGGCCGTCATCAACCCTTCCGTCGATCCGACCCGCAACCTGTCGAAGCACGTCGGCGTGACCACCGCCTGGCACTCCGGCGAGCCGTTCGAGTTTCGTCCGGAGTACGTCGACGAGCTGGTCGCGCTGCGCACGGCGCGCATCACGCGGCCCGAGCGGTACTTCCTGCTGGCGGCGACCGGCGACGAAGTGCTGGACTACCGCGACATGGTGGCCCACTATGCAGGAGCGCGCCAGCACGTGATCGAGGGCAGCGACCATGCGATCCCCGAATTTGCGCAGTACGTGGACGACGTGCTGGCCTTCTGCGGCTTTGGCCCGGCGGACGCGGCGCAGTGAGGGGCGGCTCGTACCGGCTGGCTGCCTGGCAGCCGCATGCGCGCGCGGTGCGCGCGCCGCGGCACATGCACGATTGGCTGGTCACGCCCGGTTCGCTGACGGCGCGCCTGGTGGCCAGCAGCGCCGCGTTTCGGGTGCGCCGCCTGCACCAGCGCAGCGCGCCCTGCCTGGCGGATGAAGCGGCGGCGATTGGCTTGACCCGGGCGCAGCGGGCGTGGGAACGCGAAGTGCTGCTGGAGTGCGACGGCGTGCCGGTGGTGTTCGGCCACACGGTGGTGCCGATGGCGTGCGACGCCGCCAACTGGCCGCTGTTTTCGGCGCTGGGCGAGCGCTCGCTGGGCACGACCCTGTTCTACGATCCGCTGGTGCGGCGTGGACAACTGGAATTTGCACGCCTGTCTGCCGAGCATCCGCTGGTGCGCCGCGCGCTCGCGGCGCTCGGCAGGCAAGCCGACACGAACATTTACTACGCGCGGCGCTGTGTCTATCGCCGCCGTCAAGGCCTGCTCCTGGTCACCGAGGTATTCTTGCCGGCGGTATTACAACTGGGAGCAGCCGCAACCATGAAGAACCTACTGTAACCATGAACGTATTTTTTGAGGAATCGGGCGACTTCAAGGTCGGCGCCATCCTGTCGCAAGCGGGCGAAGCCTATCAGGTCGAGATGCCGAGCGGTAAGCGCACCAAGGTCAAGACGCGCGACGTGCTGCTGCAGTTCGACAAGCCCGAGCCGCAAGCCCTGCTGGACGCGGCCAAGGCGATCGTCGCCGAGGTCGATCTCGATTTCCTGTGGGAAGTTGCTGGCGAAGAAGAGTTCGGTTTCGCCGAGCTGGGCGCCGAATATTTCGGCCACGCGCCGTTGCCGCACGAGGCTGCCGGCCTGGTGCTGGCGCTGCACGGGTCGCCCATCTATTTCTACAAGAAGGGCCGCGGGCGCTACAAGGCCGCGCCCGAACAATCGCTGAAGGCGGCGCTGGCCGGCATCGAGAAGAAAAAGCAGCAGGCCATCGTGCAGGCCGGCTATGTCGACGAGCTGAAATCGGGCAAGCTGCCGCAAGCGATGCAGCCGATCGTGCACCAGCTGCTGTTCAAGCCCGACAAGAACACCATCGAATACAAGGCCTTCGAGACGGCGGCCGGCGAGCTGCAGACCAGCCCGCAGCGCCTGATGCTGGACGTGGGCGGCCTGGCGTCGCCCAAGGACTTGCACATGGGCCGTTTCCTGTTCGAGCATTTCCCGCGCGGTGCCGGTTTCGCGCCCGTCGAGATTCCACCGGCGCCGGCCGACCTGCCGCTGGCCGACGTCGCCGCCTTCTCGATCGACGACGTCACCACCACCGAGATCGACGACGCGTTCTCGGTCGTGCGGCTGGACGACGGCACGGTCAAGGTCGGCATCCACATCGCGGCGCCGGGCCTGGGCATTCGTCCGGACGACGCGATCGACAAGATCGCCCGCGCCCGCATGTCGACCGTGTATATGCCGGGCGACAAGATCACCATGCTGCCGGACGACGTCGTCAACGCGTTTACGCTGGCCGAAGGCAACGATTGCCCGGCGCTGTCGCTGTACGCCGTGCTCGATCCGGGCGACTGGAGCGTCAAGTCGACGGTCACCCGCGCCGAGCGGGTGCCGGTCAAGAGCAATCTGCGCCACAACGACCTGGACGACGTGGTCAATGAAGAAACGCTCAACAGCGGCGCCGGCGACTATCCGCACAAGGACGAGCTGGGCCTGCTGTGGCAGTGGGCGCTGCAGCTGGAAGCGGGCCGCATGAAGAAGCGCGAGGCCTTCGGCCTCAAGCCGGAGCAGGCGAACCGGGTCGACTTCAATTTCTACGTCGAGGACGACGTGGTGAGCATCGTGCGCCGCAAGCGCGGCGCGCCGCTGGACAAGATCGTGGCCGAGCTGATGATCTTCGCCAACAGCACCTGGGGCAAGCTGCTGCACGACTCGGGCGTGCCGGGCATCTACCGCTCGCAGACGCCGGGCGCCGGCGGCTGGGCCGCCAAGATGCAGGTGCGCATGGTCACGCACGCGGCGCCGCACCAGGGCCTGGGCGTGGACCAGTACGCCTGGAGCACCTCGCCGCTGCGCCGCTATACCGACCTGGTCAACCAGTGGCAGATCCTGGCCGCCGCCTCGCATGGCGTGACGGCGCCGCTGGTGGCGCCGTTCAAGCACCGCGATGCGACCCTGTTCTCCATCGTCTCGGCCTTCGACGCCGCCTATGCGGCCTATAACGACTTCCAGCAGAACATGGAGCGCTACTGGTGCCTGCGCTGGCTGGGGCAAGAGGGCGTCAGGCAGGCCGACGCCGTCGTGCTGAAGGAAGAACTGGTGCGCCTGGTCGACGTGCCGCTGGTGGTGCGCCTGACCGGCATGCCCTCGGCGCCGCGCGGCGCCCAGGTCAAGCTCGACATCGTGCGCTGGGACGAGGTCGAACTGACGCTGGAAGCGCGCCTGCTCGAAGTCGCGTCGGCCGAGCCGGATGCGTCGCTCGACTACGAAGAAGAGGCGGATGCCGGCGAAGCGGCGGTGGCCGAGGTGGTCGAGGCCGAAGGGGCGGTGGCCGCGGTCGATACCGGCGATGCGCCGCAGCCGGCGCCGGCGTCGGCGCAATAAAGCGTGTCGCGGCCGTGGTGGGCCTTGCATCGTTCACCACGGCTGTTATCGAAGCGACCATGTTCCATGACTGCGCCTTGTTCGACCCTCCCTCATCCGTTCGCGCCGGGTTAGAATGGATCTATCCTCTGATTCAATTGCCCCACCAGGCCACCCGTAGCGCGTGAAGTCCTTTCTCGAAAACCGTCCCCTGATGATCGCCCTGGCCGTATCGGTGGCAGCCCACGCCGGGCTGCTGGCGGTGCGTTTCGCCGCGCCGGACGCCTTCCGCCACCGGCCGGCCGATCCCGGGCTGGAGGTGGTGCTGGTCAACGCCAAGCATGACCGGGCCCCGGCCAAGGCCGATGCGCTGGCCCAGGCCAACCTGGACGGCGGCGGCACGGCCGACGCGGGCCGCGCCAGGTCGCCGCTGCCCGACCTGCGCAAGGTCGAGGATGGCGACAGCATCAAGGCCCTGCAGCGCCGCATCGCGGAACTCGAGCGGCTGCAGCAGAACGTGCTGACCCGCGCCCGCAGCGGCGGCAATTTCACCGCCCCGCCGGTCACCGAGCAGGAAAAGCCCGACCCGGCCCGCACGGGTAGCGACAATCTCGACACGACGCGCGCCATCTCGCGCACCAGCGCCGAGATCTTCGAGCGCATCGAGGAAGAAAACCGCCGCCCCAAGCGCACGCAGATCACGCCCAGCACGCGCCAGGTCGGCTATGCGCTCTATTACAAGGCGATGCAGAAGCGCATCGAGGAAGTCGGCACGCTGAATTTCCCGCAGCAGGCCGGCCGCAAGCTGTATGGCGACCTGGTGGTGTATATCCCCGTGTTCCAGGACGGCACCCTGTACCTGAAGGACGGCGGGCCGCGGGTCGAGCGCAGCTCGGGCAATCCGGCCCTCGACAAGGCCGCCCTCGAGATCGTGCGCCGCTCGGCGCCGTTCGGCGCCTTCCCGGCCAATATGCGCAGCCAGGGCAAGGACGACCTGTGGGAAGTGTTCACCCGTTTCCGTTTTACTCGTGAGGACAAGATGCAGGCAACCCTAGGCGAAGGCAGGCAATGAGTGACCCGGTGACCGACAAATACTGCGTCATCGGCAACCCGATCGCCCACAGCAAGTCCCCGCAGATCCACGCCGCCTATGCGCTGCAGACCGGCCAGGACCTGGACTATGAACGCTGCCTGGCGCCGGTCGACGGATTCGAGGCCACCGTGCGGCGCCTGGTCGCCGAAGGCTATCGCGGCGCCAACGTCACCGTGCCGTTCAAGCTGGAAGCGGCGCGGCTGGCGACCCGGCTGGCGCCACGCGCGGCGGCGGCCGGCGCCGTGAACACGCTGGTCTTCGCTGGCGGCGAGATCGTCGGCGACAATACCGACGGCCCCGGCCTGGTGGCCGACATCGTGCGCAATGCCGGCGTGCCGCTGGCCGGCAAGCGCATTTTGCTGCTCGGCGCCGGCGGCGCCGCGCGCGGCGCGCTGCTGCCGCTCCTGATGGAAAACCCACGCCAGGTCGTCATTGCCAACCGCACGCTGGCGACCGCCGACAGGCTGGCGGCCGATTTCGCGGAGCATGCCGATCGCCTCGCGGTGACCGCTTTCGCCGCCGTGGAGGGCGGCTTCGACGTGGTCATCAACGCCACCTCGGCCAGCCTGGCGGCCGATATTCCCCCCGTGCCGCCGTCCGTCTTCGGCCCCGGCGTGCTGGCGCTGGACATGATGTACGGGAACAAGCCGACCGTGTTCATGGAATTCGCGGCCAGCCATGGCGCCAGCGTGCGCGACGGCCTGGGCATGCTGGTCGAGCAGGCGGCCGAAGCCTTCCTGCTGTGGCGCGGCGTGCGGCCCGGGACGGGCGCCGTCCTGGCATCGATGCGCCAGGACGGCTGACCATGGCCAAGTCGCGCAAGGCCGCCGCCAGTGGGCGGCGCTGGATCAAGTGGATCTTCCTGGGCCCGCTGCTGCTGGTGCTGCTGGTCCAGCTGTATTTCTTCATCATGGTGTGCTGGTATTCCCAGTTCAACCCGGGTTCGACCAGCTTCATGCGCGAGCAGCTGTCCCAGCTGCGCGAGAAGGATCCGAAAGCGACCCTCAAGCACCAGTGGGCGCCCTATGACCGCATCTCGCGCCACCTGAAACGCGCGGTGGTGGCCTCGGAAGACGCCAATTTCAGCGTGCACGGCGGCGTCGACTGGGAAGCGATCGAGCGCGCCTACGAGCGCAACAACCGGCGCAGCAAGGTGGTCGGCGGCGGCTCGACCATCACCCAGCAGCTGGCCAAGAACCTGTTCCTGTCCGGCTCGCGCAGCTATGTGCGCAAGGGACAGGAAATGGTGATCGCCTTCATGCTCGAGACGGTGATGAGCAAGGAACGCATCCTCGAGCTCTACCTGAACGTGGTCGAATTCGGCCGCGGCGTGTTCGGCGCCGAGGCCGCGGCGCGCTACTACTACAAGACCTCGGCGGCCAGCCTGAGCCCGGCCCAGGCCGCGCGGCTGGCGGTGATGCTGCCCAATCCGCGCTACTACGACAAGCACCGCTCGACCAATTACCTGCAGCGCCGCACCAATGCCATCCTGCGCCAGATGCGCTTCGCCGACGTGCCCTGAACGGGCCTGCAGGCGAACGATCGTCCGCTAAATTTGCCGCCGCGGCGAATTTGTCGGTACGGGGTTGGCCCCTTGCTGGGCGAACGGTTACACTTGCGCTACTTTCCAGCCCGGAGAGAAATAGCGAGCGAGACCTTAGCGCATGATCAACGTATTTGTCCTACAGAATGGCCGCCTGAACCAGGCAACGATCGCGTCCCGGCATGACCTGGAGAACGTCGTGCCGGTCTGGGTCGACCTGACCGACCCGAGCGAGGAAGAGCGCACCTGGGTCAAGGCCAAGTATGGGGTGATCCTGCCGGGCGAGGACGAAGTGCAGGACATCGAGGCCTCGGCGCGCTACTACGAGGCGGAAAACGGCGACCTGCACCTGCGCACCGACTTCCTGCTCGAGGAAGAGGACGGCCCGTCGCGGGTGATCACGGTGGCCTTCATCCTGTCCGGCAAAATCCTGTTCTCGGTCCATAACGACGACCTGCCCGTGTTCCGCCTGGTGCGCATGCGCGCGCGTTCGCGGCCCGGGTCGATCGAAGACTATATGGACGTGCTGCTCGACCTGTACGCGACCGACGCCGAATACTCGGCCGACGCGCTCGAAGGCATCTACGAAAGCCTCGAAGAAGTCTCGACCCGCGTGCTGCAGAAGGAATTCACCGACCAGGACGCGGCCGCCGCGCTGAACGCCATCGCGCATGAAGAAGACTTGAACGGGCGCATCCGCCGCAACATGATGGATACCCGGCGCGCGGTCAGCTTCCTGATGCGCGGCCGGTTGCTCAACTCGGACCAGTTCGAGGAAGCGCGCCAGATCCTGCGCGACATCGAATCGCTCGACGGCCACACGTCGTTCCTGTTCGACAAGGTGAACTTCCTGATGGACGCCACCGTCGGCTTCATCAACATCAACCAGAACAAGATCATCAAGATCTTCTCGGTGGCCTCGGTCGCCTTCCTGCCGCCGACCCTGATCGCCAGCCTGTACGGCATGAACTTCGCGCTGATGCCGGAACTGAACTGGCGTTTCGGCTATCCGTTCGCCATCGCCCTGATGGCGGCCAGCGCGGTGGCGCCGCTGCTGTACTTCCGCCGGCGGGGCTGGTTGAAATGAAGCGGCAAACAATACGGCGCACCGAGGTGCGCCGTATTGTTGCGTGCACGTTTGGGTGCCTGTCAGCCGATCCGCTTGAACACGCGGCGCGCCGCGTCGATCGTGGCGTCGATCACCGCGTCGTCGTGCTGGATCGACACAAAGCCGGCCTCGAACATGGCCGGCGCGAAATAGACGCCTTCTTCCAGCATGCCGTGGAAGAAGCGGTTGAAGCGCTCCTTGTCGCCCGCCATCATCTCGCTGTAGCTGCCCGGGACGTCCTTCGAGAAGTACATGCCGAACATGCCGCCCACCGAGTCGCCGCAGAAATCGATGCCGGCTTCCTGGGCGGCCGCGGTCAGTCCCGTCACCAGCCGGTCGGCGGTCGCGCTCAAGCGTTCGTAAAAGCCTTCTTCCTGGATCAGCTTCAGGGTGGTCATGCCGGCCGCCACCGCCACCGGATTGCCGGACAGCGTGCCGGCCTGGTACACCGGGCCGATCGGCGCCATCTTCTGCATCAGGTCGGCGCGGCCGCCGAAGGCCGCCACCGGCATGCCGCCGCCGATCACCTTGCCCAGCGCGGTCAGGTCGGGCGTGATGCCGTACATGCCCTGGGCGCCCTGGAGGCCCACGCGGAAGCCGCACATCACCTCGTCGAAGATCAGCACCGCGCCATGTTCGGTGCACAGCTCGCGCATGCGCTGCAAGAAGTCAGGGGTGGCGCGGATCAGGTTCATATTGCCGGCCACCGGTTCCACGATCACGCAGGCGATGGTGTCGCCCATCGAGGCGAAGGCGTCTTCCAGCTGCGGGATGTTGTTGTAGTCGAGCACCAGCGTGTGCTTGACGAAGTCTTCCGGCACGCCGGCCGAGGTGGGATTGCCGAAGGTCAGCAGGCCGCTGCCGGCTTTCACCAGCAGCGAATCGGCGTGGCCGTGGTAGCAGCCCTCGAACTTGACGATCTTGTCGCGGCCGGTGGCGCCGCGCGCCAGGCGCAGCGCGCTCATGGTCGCCTCGGTGCCGGACGAGACCAGGCGCACCTGCTCGATCGACGGCAGCAGGCGGCAGATCTCTTCGGCGATCTCGATCTCGCCCTCGGTCGGGGCGCCGAACGACAGGCCATTCGCGGCGGCGGCCTGCACCGCCTTCACGACTTCGGGGCGGGCGTGGCCGAGGATGGCCGGGCCCCAGGAACCGATGTAGTCGATGTAGCGCTTGCCGTCGGCATCCCAGAAATAAGGGCCCTGGGCGCGTTCGATGAAACGCGGCGTGCCGCCCACCGAGCGGAAGGCGCGCACCGGCGAGTTGACGCCGCCTGGGGTCGATTGCTGGGCGCGGGCGAACAGGGTGTCGTTGCGCGAGGTGGATTGTTCAGTGGTCATGATGGCTGCTTCTTGATTGGAAAGAATCCGTCCCGGCGCCGCATGCATGGGCCTAGGGACGGAAGAATTTGCTGGGGATGAGCTTGCCCATGCCGAAGCGCTGCGCATGCTCCAGCGCGCCGGTGGTGTATTCCTGGGCGACGGCCAGCGCCTGCGGCGCGTCCATCCCGCGCGCCATGCAGGCGGTGAAGGCGGCCGAATAGGTGTTGCCGGCGCCCAGGAAGGGGCCGGGCAGGTGCTGCCATTCGACCCGCGCGACTTCGCCGCCGGCGTCGTACAGGCGGTTCGAGCAGGCGCCGTTCTCGTCGCGGCTGCCGGTCACCAGCACATAGTGCAGGCCGCTCGACGTGAGTTCGGCCACGTCTTCCTCGAGCGCGCCATGGCCGCCGTCGGCGCCGTCGCGCCACAGCTCGGCCATGCGGCCGAGTTCGGGCTGGGACAGGACCAGGGCGGTGGCCTGCGGCGCCAGGATCGAGCGCAGCGCCGACAGCATTTCCTCGTCGCCCAGGCCGGCGTCGGGCAGGGCCGACAGGAAGGGGTCGAGGATCAGCGGCGCGTCCGGATAGTCCGAGACGATCTCGGCGATCGCGGCCAGGTGCAGGGCCGAGCCGACGGCGCCGACCTTGAAGGCGGCGATCGGCATGTCTTCGAGCAGGGTGCGCGCCTGCTCGGCCATCCAGTCGCTGTCGAGCTCGTACATATTCTCGATGCGCGCGCTGTCCGACACCAGCATGCCGGCGATCGCCGACAGCCCATGGCATCCGAGGGCGGAGAAGGCGGCGCAATCCGCCTGCACGCCGAGGGCGCCGACGGGATCGCAGACGCCGAAGCTCAGGATGAGGGGGAACGTTTGGTTTTGCACGTCGGGTAGATTAAGATGCCGGATTCCGATTCCACATTTTACTAGATACAAGGACCAATACTGTGAGTACCGAATCCACCGCGCCTTTCCAGACCTGGATGTGCCTGATTTGTGGCTGGGTCTACGACGAGGCCGTCGGTGCCCCCGACGATGGCATCGCTCCCGGCACGCGCTGGGCCGACGTTCCGATGAACTGGACTTGCCCGGAATGCGGCGCGCGCAAGGACGATTTCGAGATGACTGCCATATAAAAAAGACAGCAATGTGATCAGCATGATAATGGCATCTCGTCTATCAGCGAGCTGCCATGTTGCAGAGTAGTTGACTCTCTGCAACACTTTATGCACAAGAAAGATGTGCTGTGCTATCGTGGCGCTTCAAGCCGAAGTGAAACGAAAATGACGACATCGCCGCAATCCACGGCCCTGACCATCATGGTGATCGACGACAGCAGCACGATCCGCCGCTCCGCCGAGATTTTCCTGAACCAGGCCGGTTACCAGGTGGTGTTGGCCGACGACGGCTTCGACGCCCTGGCCAAGATCAACGACCATCATCCGGCGCTGGTGTTCTGCGACATCCTGATGCCGCGCCTGGACGGTTACCAGACCTGCGCCCTGATCAAGAAGAGTGCGCGCTTTCGCGCGACGCCGGTCCTGATGCTGTCGTCCAAGGACGGCCTGTTCGATCGCGCGCGCGGCGCGATGGTCGGCGCCAGCGCCTATCTCACCAAGCCGTTTACCAAAGACAGCCTGCTGGCGGCCGTGCGCGAGCACGCCGCAGCGCAGGCCTGACATCCCTACCGAGCCGGAGCCGTAAGTGGCCATCAACAAGATCCTCATCGTCGACGATTCCCCGACCGAACGACTGTACCTGACCGACATCCTCGTCAAGAACGGCTTCGCCGTCAGCACCGCCGTGAACGGCGACGAAGCGATCGAGCGCATCCGCGCCGAGCGTCCCGAGCTGATCCTGATGGACGTGGTCATGCCGGGCGCCAACGGTTTCCAGGTGACGCGCGCCATCGCCCGCGACCCGGAACTGGCGGCGCTGCCGGTCATCATCTGCAGCAGCAAGAACCAGGAAACCGACCGCATCTGGGGCATGCGCCAGGGCGCGAAGGACTACCTGGTCAAGCCGGTCGATCCGCAGCGCCTGCTGGCCAGCATCGCGGCCCTGGCGAGCGCCGGCGGCATGACGGCATGAGCGCCGCGGCGGCCAGCGCCGGCGGCGGCGAAGAGGGCGGGCGGCGCGACCCCGCGGCGCGCCGCACCCGCCTGCGCCTCTACCAGGAACAGCTGCTCGAGAAGATGCAGGCCGCCAAGACCGGCGCCGGCGCCAGCGCCGGCCAGCTGGGCCTGTCGATCGGCGCCGCGCGCTACCTGGTCGACCTGCTCGAGGTCGGCGAGATCGTCGCCCCGGCGCCGCTCACCGCCATCCCGCTGACCCAGCCCTGGTACCTCGGCCTGGCCAATGTGCGCGGCAGCCTGCTGGGCGTGATCGACCTGGCGCGCTACCTGGGCGAGGACGCCGCGCCCGAGGGCGCCACGACGCCGCGCCTGGTGGTGTTCGCGCCGCATCTCGGCTTCAACTGCGCCTTGCTGGCCTCGCACGTCCATGGCCTGCGCCAGGCAGCGGCGATGGAGCGCGCCGGCGACGCCCTGCGCGACGCCGACGGCAATGCCTGGACGCCGCTGTCGCTGGCGGCGCTGGTGCGGGAAGAGCGCTTCCTGCAGGTCGCACGCTAGACAAACAACCACATCACATAGCAGGAACAGGGAGCAGCAATGGGATTCGCTTCGAAACTGACCATGAACTTGTTCGCCAGGGGCGACGCCCTGGCGCCGGCGCCGGCGGGCGACTCTCCGTCCGAGGCGCACGCCGATGGGGGCGGCTCGGCCACCGCGGCCGCGCGCCGGCTGGGCGGCTTTCGCAGCCGCGGCGCCAGCGAGGCGCCGGCGGCGGAGAGCGCCCCGGACCTGCGTCCGACCCCGTTCGGCGCCCAGTTCCAGCCCAGCCGCCTGAACCTGCTGCTCGGCGCCTTCGTCGGGGGCGTGCTGCTGACGATGTTGTCGGCCTGGCAGAATTCGGTCCATGACGCGCGCCTGGCGGGCCAGAGCCAGGTGACCGGCGACGCCGTGATGCACTCGCAGCGTTTCGCCAAGGCGGCCCCGATCGCGCTGCGCGGCGACGCCGCCGCCTTCGAGCAGCTCGAGGACAGCCGCACCCAGCTGGGCCGCGAGCTGGACCTGCTGGCGCGTGGCGGCCAGTCGCCGACCGGCCGCATCCCGGCCGCCAGCGGCCAGCGCGCCGACGACCTGCAACAGGCGATCGTGCTGTGGAATGCCTCGTCCAAGGCCGCCGCCAGCATCCTCGCCAACAAGCGCAACCTGCTGGCCTTCGGCGTCAGCCTGCGCCAGTACGAGGAGGTGGGCCCGGAACTGGCCGCGATCGCCGAGCGCCTGCAAAAGGACGAATCGACCGACACCAGGCGCCAGGTGGCGGCGCTGAGCATGCAGTCGCTGGCCCAGCGCCTGTCGGCCGGCACCCAGACCTTCACCACGCCGGGGTCGGCCCAGAACGCGGTGACCTACATCATGGGCGACATCGCCTCGCTGGACGCGATCATCGACGGCCTGCTCGACGGCGGCGGCAAGCTGGGCCTGGCCCCGCTGACCGACCTCGAACAGCGCATGCGCCTGGCCCGCACCCGCGACAGCTTCGACGAGTATGTCAGGACCATCACCCCGCTGCTGGGCAATCTCACCAACTATGCCAGCGCGCGCGCCGCCGAGCGCGTGATCTCGCGCGACAGCGAACAGCTGCGCGTGATGCTGGCCAGGCTCCACCAGGACTACCAGCGCGACCAGGCCGGCGCCAGCGGCTGGTTCTGGCTGACGGTGGCCGCCGCCCTGTTCACGCTGGTGGCGGCGCTGGGCATCTCGCGCGCCATGCTGGGCGACGCCGCCGAGCGCGCGCGCAGCGCCGAGGAGCGCCGGCGCGAGGCGGAAGCCATGCGCCAGCTGGCCCAGGCCAAGGAAGAAGAAGCCAAGGCCACCAACGACCAGAACCAGGCCGCGATCCTGCGCCTGATGAACGAACTGCAAGAGGTGGCCGACGGCGACCTGACCGTGCAGGCCACGGTGTCGGAAGACATCACCGGCGCGATCGCCGACTCGGTCAACTACACGGTCGAGGAATTGCGCGAGCTGGTGGTGCGCGTCATCAAGACCTCGGAACAGGTGGCGCGCGCATCAAGCGGCGCGCAGACGGTGTCGAGCGAGCTGCTGGGCGCCGCCGAGCAGCAGTCGCGCGAGATCCAGGAAGCGTCCAGCACCACCCTGCGCCTGGCCGGCCTGATCACCGACGTGTCGCGCTCGGCCCTCGAATCGGCCGACGTGGCGCGCCAGTCGGTGGCGGCGGCGGAGCAGGGTTCGACCGCGGTGCAGAACGCGATTCGCGGCATGCAGGAGATCCGCGAGCAGATCCAGGAAACCTCGAAGCGCATCAAGCGCCTGGGCGAATCGTCGCAGGAGATCGGCGAGATCACCGAGCTGATCTCGGACATTACCGAGCAGACCAACGTGCTGGCGCTGAACGCCGCGATCCAGGCCGCATCGGCCGGCGAGGCGGGGCGCGGCTTCTCGGTGGTGGCCGAGGAGGTGCAGCGGCTGGCGGAACGCTCGGGCGACGCGGCCAAGCAGATCGGCGCGCTGGTGCGCACCATCCAGGCCGACACCCACGACGCGGTGGCGGCGATGGAAAAATCGACGCAGGGCGTGGTCGAGGGCGCCCGCCTGTCGGACGCCGCCGGCGCCGCGCTGTCGGACATCTCGGGCGTGTCGAACCGCCTGGGCGAGCTGATCCGGGACATGTCGGACGCCACCGGGCGCCAGGCGACCCAGGCCACCGGCGTGGCCGACAAGATGCAGCAGATCCTGTCGGTGACCGAACATACCCAGCAGGGCACTCGCCAGACCGCGCAGTCGATTCACGAGCTGGCCACCCTGGCGCAGGAGCTCAAGGATTCGGTGTCGCGCTTCCGCGTGGTATCCTGAGCGGCCCATGGCTACCCCGACCCAGACCTTGAATGCGCCAGCCAGCGCGGCACCGAGCCGCACCAGCTTCGACACCGGCCCGCTGTCGTGGGTCATCGGCGAAATCCGCGACGCCCTGGCGCGCGCGTCCGCCTCCCTGCGCGAGGCCGCCGGGCGTTCGCCCGAGGCCAAGCCGACCCTGCTGCTGCACGCCAGGACCCACCTGCACCAGGCGCACGGCGCCCTGCAGATGGTCGACGTCGAGGGCGTCGGGGTGTACACCGGGGCGGCCGAGGCGGTGCTGGACGGGTTCAGGCAGGGCAGCCTGCCATGCACGCCGGATAGCGTGCAGGTGGTGCTGGACGCCTTCGGCGCCCTGGGCGAATACCTGGACGAGCTCCTGGCCGGCATGCCGCAGCAGCCGGCGCGCCTGTTCCCGTACTACCGCGACATGGTCGAGCGCCAGGGAGAGAGCAAGGTGCATCCGTCCGACCTGCTGCCGCTCGACCTGTCGGCCCTGCCCGCGCTGCCCGCACCCGAGGGCCAGGGCGAGGCCGATATCGCGGCCTGCCGCACCCGCTTCGAAAAAGCGTTATTGCCCTACCTGAAGGCCGAGGACGACGCCGGCCGCCAGATGCACGCCGCCGACCTGGCGGCCGCCATCGCGCCGATCGCCGGCGCCCAGGCCGAACCGCGCGCGCGCCTGTTCTGGCAGGCGATGCATGCCTTCGCCGGCGTGGTGGCCGACGGCCAGGTCGAGAGCGACCTCTACATCAAGCAGCTGTTCGGCCAGGTCAACCTGCAGTTGCGGCGCCTGGCCAAGGGCGAGCAGGATGCGCCCGAGGCGATGCTGCGCGACGCGCTGTTCTTCATCGCCGCCGCGCGCGAACCGGGCCCTGAAGCGCGCGCGCTGCGCCAGGCCCTGGGCCTGATTGGTGCGGTGCCGCCCGATTATGCCGAGCGCCGCTACGGCAAGCTCGACCCGCAGGCGCTGCAAGAAGCGCGCGAGGCGCTGGCGCGCACCAAGTCGGACTGGGACCGCATCGCAGGCGTCGGCCAGCCCGACGCCCAGGTCGAGCACGATTTCAACGACGCGCTGGCGCGCCTGGCCGGCGCCAGCGACAAACTGGGCGCCCCTGCGCTGGCCCAGCTGCTGCGCGAACTGGGCCGCGCGGCCACCGATTCGGTGCAGTCGGGCCGCGACGACCAGTTCGGGCTCGAGATGGCGGCCGCCATGCTGTTCGTCGAGAACAGCCTGGACCAGCTGCGCCAGTTGCCCGACGATTTCTCGCAGAACGCCGAAGCCGTCGGCGCGCGCCTGCTGGCGCTGGCCGCCGGCGAGACGCCGCCGGACGCCCCGCACTGGCAGGGAGAGCTGGCGCGCCAGATCCAGCAGGGCCAGACCGTGGCCGTGCTGGCGGGCGAGGTCAAGGCGGGGCTGCGCCAGATCGAGAAGCTGCTCGACGACTACTACGATGATCCCGCCCAGCGCCAGGTGCTCGACGGGGCGGCGCCGATCCTGCACCAGTTGCAGGGCGCGTTCGCCATCCTCGACCAGGACCAGGCGGTGCTGGCCGTGGACCATGTCGAGGAGGCGGTGCGGCTTCTTTCCGCCAGCACGGCGGACGTGACCAGCCAGCATGGGTCGCTGCACAATATCGCCCAGAATATCGGCGCGCTCGGCTTCTTCGCCGACCTGCTGGCCCAGGACAGCGAGGCCGCGCGCGGCCGTTTCACCTTCGACCCGGACAAGCGCCTGCTGCGCGAGCTGCCGTTCGAATTCGTCGAGACGCGGCAAGCCGCCGCGGCCGACACGGCGCCGGCGCCCGTCGACGCGGCGGCTGAAGGCGTCGATGCCGAACTGCTCGACATCTTCATCGCCGAGGCGCAGGAAGTGCTGGCCTTCGTGGTCGAGACCCTGCCGCGCGCGGCAGACGAGCCGGGCAACCAGGAAACGCTCACCTTGCTGCGCCGCAGCTTCCACACGCTCAAGGGCAGCAGCCGCATGGTGGACCTGGAGGCCTTCGGCGCCACCGCCGCCGCCATCGAGCGCGTGATGAACGTGTGGCTGGCCGACGGCCGCTCGGCCACCGCCGACCTGCTGGCGCTGCTGGCCCATGCCTATGCCGAACTCGATGCCTGGGTGGCCGAGCTGGCCGCCGGCCGCAGGCCTGCCCGCGACGGCGCGGCGCTGATCGAGGCCGCGGCGCGGGTACAGGAAGGCGGGCCGTTCGAGCCGCTCGCGGATGCGCCGCTGGTCCTGGACGACATCATCGAGGCGCCGGCGCTGGACGACATTCCGCTGCTCGACGAGCCTTTGGCGATGCCGGGCGACGATGGCGTCAGGCGCGTCGGCGACCTGGCCATCCCGCAGGCGCTGCACGACGTCTACCTGCTTGAAACCGAGACCCTGTGCGCCGGCCTGGAGCAAAGCCTCGACGCGCTGCGCCGCGGCCTCGATGGCGATGCGGTGCAGGACGCGGGGAAGGATGCAGTGAAGGATGCGGTCACTGCGGCGCATACCCTGTCCGGCACCTCGGCCACGGTCGGCTACGGCGCCTTGCGCGACCTGGCGCATGCGCTGGAAACGACGCTCGAGAAGCTGGCGGCGCCGGGCGCGATGCTGGAACACGGCCAGTTCGAGCTGTTCGATGCGACCCTGTCGCGCATGCGCACGATGCTGCAGGTATTCGCCCTGGGCGAGCTGGCTCCGGGCCAGCCCGACCTGGTCGGGCAACTGGCGGCGCTGCGCGAGCGGCTGGCCAGCCAGCAGGCGGCAGCCCTGTATGGCGAAGCCGATCCGGCGCTGGCCAGCCAGCTCGACGCGCTGTTCGCCGCCGCCTACGAGCAGCTGCTGGCCGCGCCGCCCGCCCATGAGGCGCGCCAGGCGCCGGTGGCCGAGCCGAAGAAGGCGGTGACGGACGAGGTCGACGATCTGTTCGACGCCTTCCTCGACGATGCCTTCGCCGCGCCGGAACTGGACCAGGCTGCTCCCAGGGAGCAGGACGCCGGTTTCGTGCCAGTCACGCCGGATGAAGCGGTGCTGGCGGAACCGGAGCCCGCGCCGGCAGCGGCCCCGGAGCCAGAGCCAGAGCCGGAACCGGAGCCAGAGCTGGAGCCGGAGCCGGAGCCGGAGCCGGAGCTGGTCGGCGCCAGCCATGTCGACGAGATCGATCCGGACCTGCTGCCGGTATTCCTCGAGGAAGCGGCCGACCTGCTGCCGCGCATCGGCCACGACCTGCGCCAATGGCGCTTGGCGCCATCCAGCACCGCGATCGCGCAGGGCATGCAGCGCGACCTGCACACGGTCAAGGGCAGCGCGCGCATGGCCGGCGCGATGCGCCTGGGCCAGCATGCGCACGAGCTGGAAACCCAGATCGAGAACATGGTCCATGCCGGCACCTCGACCTTGCCGGCCACCGCCTTCGACGAGCTGCTGGCCAACTACGACGCGGCGCTGCTGCTGTTCGAGCAGTTGCAGCAGCCAGCCGCAGGCGCCGCGCAGGCAGCGCCCGACGCCACCCCGGCGCCGGCCGAGCCGGCCCGTTCGCCGCTGGTGCGGGTGCGCGCCGACATCCTCGACCGCGTGGTGAACCAGGCGGGCGAAGTGTCGATCACGCGTTCGCGTCTCGAGAATCAAATGGGCGCGCTCAAGGGCTCGCTGGGCGACTTCTCGGACAACGTCTCCCGCCTGCGGCGCCAGCTGCGCGAGATCGAGATGCAGGCCGAGTCGCAAATCGCCTCGCGCCTGTCGATCTCGGGCGAGCGTGAATTCGATCCGCTCGAATTCGACCGCTTCACGCGCCTGCAAGAACTGACCCGCATGCTGGCCGAGAGCGTCGACGACGTCGCCTCGTTCCAGGAAAGCCTGGCGCGCGCGGTCGACGGCGCCAACGAGGAACTGGCCAGCCAGGCGCGCATGACGCGCGACCTGCAGCGCGACCTGATGCGGGTGCGGATGGTGCCGTTCGCGAGTCTCTCCGAACGCCTGTTCCGCGTCGCGCGCCAGACCGCGAAGGAAACCGACAAGCGCGTCAACCTCGACATCCGCGGCGGCAATGTGGAGATCGACCGCGGCGTGCTGGAACAGATGGCGGCGCCGTTCGAGCACCTGCTCAGGAACGCGATCGTGCACGGCATCGAGCCGCGCGCCGCGCGCCAGGATGCGGGCAAGCCCGATACGGGCGAGCTGCTGGTGCAGGTCAGCCAGCACGGCAACGAAGTCATGATCGTGTTCGGCGACGACGGCGCCGGCCTCGACCTGGAGCGCATCCGCGCCAAGGCCGTGGCCAATGGCCTGCTGGCCGAAGGCGAAGAAGCGTCCGACCAGGACGTGGCCGAGCTGATCTTCGAACCGGGCTTCTCGACCGCCGATACGCTGACCGAACTGGCCGGCCGCGGCGTCGGCATGGACGTGGTGCGCTCCGAAGCCCAGGCGCTGGGGGGGCGGGTGGCGGTCGTGTCCGAGCCGGGGCAGGGCGCGCGCTTCACGATCACCTTGCCGCTGACCCTCGCCGTGGCGCAGGTCGTGCTGGTGACGGCGGGCGGGCGCACCCACGCGGTGCCGTCCACCCTGGTGGAGCAGGTGCAGCAGGTGCGCGAGCTGGACCTGGCGGCGGCAATCGAGGCCGGCAGCATCGTGCTGGGCGGCGAAACGCTGCCACTGCATGCCTTGCCGGCGCTGCTGGGCGAGGATGAGGACGAACGGTCGACGCCCCAGCGTTCGACGCCGGTGCTGGTGCTGAACGGCGCCAGCCGGCGCATCGCGCTGCGCGTGGACGAGGTGCTGGGCAACCGCGAGGCGGTGGTCAAGAACATCGGTCCCCAGCTGTCGCGGGTGCCGGGCATCGCCGGCGCGACGGTGCTGGGGTCGGGCGAGATCGTGCTGATCCTCGATCCGCTGGCGCTGGCGCAGCAGCCCGAGGCGGCGGTGCGGGTGAAGCAGGAAGTCGCGCGCCAGGTGCGGCGGCCGACCGTGATGGTGGTCGACGATTCGCTGACCGTGCGCCGCGTCACCCAGCGCCTGCTGGAGCGCGAGGGTTACCGCGTGCAGCTGGCGAAGGATGGCGTCGAAGCGCTGGACTTGATCGGGCAGGGCGCGCCCGACCTGATGCTGGTCGATATCGAGATGCCGCGCATGGATGGCTTCGACCTGACCCGCAATGTGCGCGGCAACGAGGCGACGAAGGAGATCCCGATCATCATGATCACCTCGCGCACGGCGGACAAGCACCGCAACGTGGCCATGGGCCTGGGCGTGAATGCCTACTACGGCAAGCCGTACCAGGAACCGGTGCTGCTGGCGGCGATCGCCGAGCTGCTGAGGTAAGGCCGCGGCGAAGCCGCACACGCTACGGTTCGACCGTCGCTGCCTTCCTGACCACGGCAAACCGCTCCAGCGTGCGCTTGCGCGCCGCGTCGTGGTCCACGACCGGCGCCGGATAATCCCGCCCCAGCACCACGCCGCACTCGGCCAGTACCTCGGGCTTCACGAGCCACGGCGCGTGGATCTGCTTGCCGTCGAGCCTTGCCAGCTGCGGCAGATGGCGCCGGATGAATTCTCCATGCACATCGAAGCGGGTCGACTGCGTCACCGGATTGAAGATCCTGAACCAGGGCTGCGCATCGCAGCCGGTCGACGCCGCCCATTGCCAGCCGCCGTTGTTCGATGCCATTTCGTAGTCGTTCAGCTTGAGGGCAAAATACGCTTCGCCGCGGCGCCAGTCGATGCCGAGGTCCTTGGTCAGGAAGCTGGCCGTCACCATGCGCAGGCGGTTGTGCATGAACCCCGTCGTGTTCAGCTGCGCCATCGCGGCGTCGACCAGCGGATAGCCGGTGCGGCCCTCGCACCAGGCCGCGAACAAGGCATCCGCCGCGGCGCCGTCATCCCATTGCACGGCATCGAAAGCCGGCTTGAACGCGCGGTCGACGACATGCGGATGCTGCGCCAGCACCATCGCGTAGAAATCGCGCCAGATGAGTTCCGACAGCCACACCGAGGCGCCGTTGCCGCCGGCGCCGGACAGCATCAGTTGCTGCGCCGTGCGCACCAGGTGGCGGATCGAGGTGGTGCCGAAACGCAGGTGCGTCGACAGCCGCGACGTGCCGTCCTCGGCCGGGAAATCGCGCGCGCGGCCGTAGTCGGCGATATCGTCCACGAAGGCCTCGAACAAGGCGTCGGCGCCTTCCATGCCCGCCGGCAGCGGCGGCTCGCCCGCATCGAAACCGATGTCTTCCAGCGCCGGCAAGTCCGCTGGCGTTGCCGGCGGCGCGAAGGCATGCGCATACGGATCGACCGGATACGCGGCCAGCGTCTCGGGCCGCGCCGCCAACCGCTTGAGCCAGGCGTTCTTGTAGGGCGTAAACACCGAGAACGGCTGCCCCGCCTGGGTCAGCACCTCGTCCTTCCCAAAGACCACCTGGTCCTGGTAGGCATGGAAGGCGCAGCCCCGGGCCGCCAGGCGCGCGGCGACGTCGGCGTCGCGCGCGATCGCCAGCGGTTCAACATCGGTGCACGCATGGACCGCGTCGACCTCTAGCGCTGTCGCGAGTGCAACAAGCTCATCCCGGGCGCTGCCGTGGCGCACGATGAGGTAGCCTCCGAGACGACGCAGTTCGGCGTCCAGGCTGGCCAGGCTGGCATGGATGAAGCGCAGGCGGCGGTCATCCCGCGGCAGGCCCGCGAGGATGTCGGTGTCATACACGAATACGCAGTACACCTGTTGCGACGAGCGCAGGGCGTGGTGTAGCGCGGCATGGTCGAATGCGCGCAAATCGCGCCGGAACCAGACTAAAGACTTGCTCAAATTCATCACTGTGTGCAGGGTCAAGGCGGGAGCAGATTTTACTGTCTAGGATCGGACCGTGGTATCCCGCAGCGTCCCTGTGGCGATGCTTCCACGGGGACTTCGACCAAATAGGTGTAAACTAGGGAAAAGCGTAACGTTGTGCTGCAGAACCTCGGCAGTCGATCATGTTTTAACGCAAGAGTGCGCCTTTTGAGAGTATCCGTATGAAAAAAACCAAAGTTGGCAAAACTCTACCGATGCCGGGCATGCCCCGGGAGCAGGACGATACGCTCGCGAAGGCGGGTCCGGCAGCATCCGGGCTCAATCTTGCGAACCATTTCCTGATCGCCATGCCATCGATCCAGGACCCGATCTTCGGCGGTACCGTCGTCTATGTCTGCGAGCACAACGACAAGGGCGTGCTGGGCGTGGTCATCAACAAGCCGACCGACATGACGATGGAAACCCTGTTCGACCGCGTCGACCTGAAGCTGGCCGAGGGCCTGCGCGCGACCGTGGTCGACGAACCGATCATGTTCGGCGGGCCGGTGCAGGACGACCGCGGCTTCGTGCTGCACTCGCCGGGCGGGCGCTATTCGTCCTCGCTCTCCGTCACCGACGACGTCGCCTTCACGACCTCGATCGACGTGCTCGAAGCCGTCGCCAGCGGCGGCGGTCCGGCGCGCATGCTGGTCTCGATCGGCTATGCCGGCTGGAGCCCGGGCCAGCTCGAAGAAGAAATCTCGCGCAACGGCTGGCTGACGGTGGGCGCCGACGCGCGCGTGCTGTTCGACCTGCCGATCGAGGAACGCTATCACGCCGCCATCAAACTGCTGGGGATCGATCCCTTCATGCTCGCCACCGAAGCCGGCCATGCGTAAGACGCCGTATTCGCCTGCCTGCGCATGATGGTCGATATCGTTCTCGGCTTCGACTTCGGGGTCAAGCGGATCGGCATCGCCATGGGCAATACCCTGACCGGGCAGGCGCAGCCGCTGCGCGTCATTGCCGCCATCGACAACGCCACCCGCTTCAGGATCATCGGCGAGCTGATCGCCGAATGGCGCCCGGCGCGCCTGGTGGTGGGCGAGCCGCGCCATCCCGACGGCGCCGAGCACGACATGACCCTGCGCAGCCGCCGTTTCGCCAACCAGTTGCATGGCCGCTTCAACCTGCCGGTCGAGCTGGTCGACGAACGCTATTCCTCGGCCGTGATCGCATCGAAGCGGGGCGAGGTCATCGACGACAAGGCGGCCGCCATTATTTTGCAACAATATTTTGACGCATCTCCCGCACCTCATGCCAACAACTAATCCTGAATTTGACGCCGAAGCGCTCTACCGCGAGCTGCTGGGCCAGGTCCGCGCGGGCCTGGACGGCGTGCCCGACGCCGCCATCGTCGGCATCCATTCCGGCGGCGCCTGGCTGGCCGAACGCCTGGCGCGCGACCTCGATCTCACCGCCCGCCTGGGCTCGATCGACGTCTCGTTCTACCGCGACGACTACGCGCGCAAGGGCCTGCACCCGGACGTGAAACCGACCCACATCCGCTTCCCGGTCGACGGCGCGACGGTCGTGCTGGTCGACGACGTGCTGCAAACCGGCCGCACCACGCGCGCCGCGATCAACGTGCTGTTCGACTATGGCCGTCCGGCCTGCATCAAACTGGCCGCGCTGGCCGACCGCGGCGGGCGCGAGCTGCCGGTGGCGGCCGATTTCGTCGGCATCCGCGCCTCGCTCGAGGCCAACCAGTCGCTGTGCCTGCAGCGCGATGAAACAGGCCAACTCTCGCTGACCATCGAAGAAGACAATGCCGACCCTGAACAATAATCCGCAACTGAACAAGAACGGCGAGCTGCAGCACCTGCTCACCATCGAGGGACTCAAGAAGTCGCACATCGACCACATCCTCGACACCGCATCGAGCTTCGTCGGCATCTCCGACCGCGAAGTGAAGAAAGTCCCGCTCATGCGCGGCAAGAGCGTATTCAACCTGTTCTTCGAAAATTCGACGCGCACCCGCACCACGTTCGAGATCGCCTCGAAGCGCCTGTCGGCCGACGTCATCAACCTGAACATCCAGGCCTCGTCGACCACCAAGGGCGAATCGCTGCTCGACACGATCGACAACCTGGCCGCGATGCACGCCGACATGTTCGTGGTGCGCCATTCGCAGTCCGGCGCGCCCTACATGATCGCCCAGCACCTGAACCGCACCCGCTCGGACGTGCACGTGGTCAATGCCGGCGACGGCCGCCACGCCCACCCGACCCAGGGCCTGCTGGACATGTACACGATCCGGCACTACAAGAAGGACTTCACGAACCTGCGCGTGGCCATCGTCGGCGACATCCTGCACAGCCGCGTGGCGCGTTCCGACATCCATGCCCTGGCCACCCTGGGCGTGCCCGAGGTGCGCGCCATCGGCCCGCACACCCTGCTGCCGGGCGGCCTGGAACAGATGGGCGTGCGCACCTTCACGAACATGGACGAAGGGCTGAAGGACGTCGACGTCATCATCATGCTGCGCCTGCAGAACGAGCGCATGAGCGGCGCGCTGCTGCCGTCGGCGCAAGAATACTTCAAGAGCTACGGCCTGACGCCGGAGCGCCTGGCGCTGGCGAAACCGGACGCGATCGTGATGCACCCGGGCCCGATGAACCGCGGCGTCGAGATCGATTCGGCGGTGGCCGACGGCGCCCAGGCGGTGATCCTGCCGCAGGTGACGTTCGGGATCGCGGTACGGATGGCGGTGATGAGCATTTTGGCAGGAACCCACGCATGAAACTTCATATCAAGAACGGGCGAGTGATCGACCCGGCGAACGGCATCGACGCCGTGCAAGACCTGTTCATCGTCGACGGCAAGATCGCGGCGCTCGGCGCGGCGCCGCAAGGCTTCGCTGCCGACCAGGCCATCGATGCCAGCGGCCTGGTGGTCGCTCCCGGCCTGGTCGACCTGTCGGCGCGCCTGCGCGAGCCGGGCTACGAATACAAGGCCACCCTGGAGTCCGAGCTGCAAGCCGCGATGCAGGGCGGCGTGACGACGCTGGTCTGCCCGCCAGACACCGATCCGGTGCTGGACGAGCCGGGCCTGGTCGAGATGCTCAAGCACCGCGCGCGCATGCTCGATCAAGCCAATGTGCACCCGCTGGGCGCGCTGACCGTGGGCCTGAAGGGCAAGGCGCTGACCGAGATGGCGGAACTCACCGAAGCCGGCTGCATCGGCTTTGCCCAGGCCGAGGAGCCGGTGCTGGACACCACCGTGCTGCTGCGCGCCATGCAGTATGCGAAGACCTTCGGCTATACCGTGTGGCTGCGTCCCCAGGACGCCCACATCGGCCGCGGCGGCGTGGCCCACAGCGGCCCGCTGGCTTCGCGCCTGGGACTGTCGGGCGTGCCGGTGATGTCCGAGACGATCGCGCTACACACCATCTTCGAACTGATGCGCGCCACCGGCGCGCGCGTGCACCTGTGCCGCATTTCGTCCGCCGCCGGCCTGGACCTGATCCGCGCCGCCAAGAAAGAGGGTCTGGACGTGAGCGCGGACGTCGGCGTGCACCACCTGCACATGACCGACGCCGACATCGGCTTCTTCGATTCCAACGCGCGCCTGACCCCGCCGCTGCGCGCCCAGCGCGACCGCGACGCGATCCGCGCGGCCGTGCTGGACGGCACCGTGGATGCGGTCTGCTCCGACCACACCCCGGTCGACGACGACGAGAAGCTGCTGCCGTTCGGCGAAGCCTCGCCTGGCGCCACCGGCCTGGAATTGCTGCTGTCGCTGACGCTCAAGTGGGCCGAGGACCAGCAGGATGCGGCCAAGGCGCTGCCACTGGCGATCAGCCGCATCACCCGCGACGCGGCGCGCATCGCCGGCCTGCCGGCCGGCACCCTGGGCGTCGGCGCCGCGGCCGACGTGGTGCTGTTCGATCCAAGCGCGCGCTGGAAGGTCGACGGCAAGACCCTGGCCAGCCAGGGCAAGCACACGCCTTTCCTCGGCTACGAACTGGCCGGCCAGGTGAAGGCCACCGTCGTGCGCGGCCGCGTGGCCTGGCAGCGCTGATCCATCCGGGACGAGGGCGGCTGCATGGCGTCGTCGTCCCACACGCATCCATCGTCTTGAACATCCGGCTTGCCTGGCGCCTCGCGCGCGTCGCCGTCCACCTGTGCGAGGGACTGGCGACCTGCGCGCTGGTGTTTCCCTTCGCCTCGAACGGCGTGCGCGCGCGCCTGACGCGCGGCTGGTCGCGCCGCCTGCTGCGCCTGTGCCGGGTCGAGGTCGAGCACGTCGGCGGCGTGCCGGCCCTCGAGCACGCGCTGGTGGTGGCCAACCACGTGTCCTGGCTCGACATCTTCGTGATCAATGCCCTCGATCCCTGCCGCTTCGTGGCCAAGGCCGAGATCCGGTCGTGGCCGGTGATGGGCTGGCTGGCGGCCGGCGCCGGCACCGTGTTCATCGCGCGCGGCAACCGGCGCGAACTGCGCCATGTGTTCAAGGGCCTGGTCGAGGTGCTGCAACAAGGGGAGCGCGTCGCATTGTTCCCGGAAGGCACCACCGGCCTGCAGGGCGGGGTGCTGCCCTTCCACGCCAACCTGTTCGAGGCCGCGATCGATGCCGGGGTGCCGGTGCAGCCGTATGCGCTGTCGTACGTGGACGCCGGCGGCGCCCTGCATCCGTCGATCGAGTACGTGGGCGACACGAGCTTCGTGGACAGCCTGTTCAGGATACTGCAGGGCCCGTCCGTGACGGCGCGCCTGGCCTGCCTGGCGCCCCTCGAGACCCGCGGCGCGCACCGGCGCGAGCTGGCGCTGGCGGCGCAGGAGGCGGTGGGGGCCGCAGTGAGCAGCTAGCGTTTCTTGCCGCCGTGCGCCCGGTACTCGGGACAATCCACCTGCAATAGCGTGCGGTCGTCCAGGCACACCGCCGTCAGCTTGCCGCCCCACACGCAGCCGCTATCGAGGCCGATCAAGTTCGGCCGCTGCACCAGGCCCAGCGCCGACCAGTGGCCGAACACCAGCGTGACGTCCTGGGTCCGGCGTCCCGGCAGGTCGAACCACGGCAGCAGGCCGCTGCCGGCCGGGCCGGCGTCGCTTTCCTTGTGCTTGAAATCCATCGTGCCGTCCGGCGCGCACAGGCGCATGCGGGTGAGGGCGTTGACGATGCAGCGCAGGCGATCCATGCCTTCCAGGGCGTCGTCCCAGCGGTCCGGCAGGTTGCCGTACATCGCGCCGAGAAAGTCGACCCAGCCGTCGCCGCGCAGCGCGGCCTCGACCTCGCCGGCCAGCGCCATGGCCTGGCGCGCATCCCATTGCGGCGCCACGCCGGCGTGCACCAGCAGGTGGGCGTCGACGAACATCGCCAGCGGGCGGTGGCGCAGCCAGGCAACGAGCTCGTCGCGATCCGGCGCGGCCAGGATCTCGTCGAGCGTGTCGGAGCGGCCCAGGCGCTGGGCGCCGGCCGCCACCGCGATCAGGTGCAGGTCGTGGTTGCCGAGCAGGGCCTCGATGCGGCCGCCGCTCGATTCGGACAGCGCCTTCATGCGCCGCAGCGCGGTGAGCGAATCGGGGCCGCGATTGATCAGGTCGCCGACGAACAGGATGCGGGCGTCGTCGCCGGCGGCGTCGAAGATGCGCTCCAGGAGCAGCTGCGCTTCGTGCGCGCAGCCCTGCAAGTCGCCAATGGCGTAGGTTTTCATATTCTCGGGACAGGCTGCCAGGGCCGTCGCTTTTAGGGATACCGCATGATTTTACCCGGCGCCGGCGCCGTTGCCCCGGATTTGCCGATTGGCGGCGCTGCCCGATGCCGAAAACCGCGTGAAACAGGACGTTTCTTGACTCACTTCCAACACTGTTTGCGCGCCCAATGCGTGCGCCCGGAAATGCCCTTGCAGTCCGGTACAATGAATCCGGCTTTCCTCCAATGAATAGCGCGCCGTGGTCGTATCATTTTGCCGACCGCTGTTGCCCGAGGCTCCACATACAGGCATCGAAAGAAAACAATAATGTTCTCGTTTTTCGTGAGCTTCCTTTCCTGCGCATTGCTGACGCTGCTGGTAATCAAGACCGCGCGAAAACATGGGCTGGGGCTCGACGGCGATTTTGGCGGCGTGCAAAAAGTGCATTCGCACGTGGTCGCGCGGATCGGCGGCATTCCTATTTTCCTCGCGGTGGTGGTGGCGTCCGGGATATCGATCCTGCGCGAACCGCAAATGATGGCGTGGCTCGCCACGCTGATTACCTGCGCCGCCATCGCGCTGGCGGGCGGCATCGCCGAGGATTACACCGGCCGCGTTTCTCCGCGGCGCCGGCTGGCATTGACGATGGTCGCGGCGGCGCTCGGCTACTGGCTGCTCGATGCGCGCGTCGGCCGCATCGACCTGCCGTGGGCCGTGGTGCCGCTCGAGTCGCTGTGGATCGTGCTGCCGCTGACGATGCTGGCGGTGGCGGGCATCGCCAACGCGATCAACATCATCGACGGCTTCAACGGCCTGGCGGGCGTGATCGGCATCTTCATGCTGCTGTCGCTGTCCTACGTGGCGCTGCAGGTGGGCGACATGTTCGTGCTGGTGGCGGCCTTGATCGTGGCCGGCGCCACCGCCGGCTTCCTGATCTGGAACTACCCGGTGGGCCTGATCTTCCTGGGCGACGGCGGCGCGTATTTCCTCGGTTTCATGCTGGGCGAACTCGCATTGCTGCTGGTGATGCGCAATCCCGGCGTGTCGACCTGGTATGCCGCGTTGCTGTTGATTTATCCGGCTTTCGAAACGGTATTCTCCGCTTATCGCCGCATGTTTGTGCGCGGTAAGTCGCCGGCAATGCCGGATGGTATTCACCTGCACAGTTTGATATTTCGCCGTATCGTGCAATGGACGGTGGGGCCGCGGGAAGCACGGGCATTGATGAAGCGCAATGCGCGGACGTCTCCTTATTTATGGCTCATTTCACTGCTGGCCGTGATACCGGCAACGGTGTTCTGGAAAAACACCAGCGCCCTGATGTTCTTCTGTTTGTTGTTCATAATCAGTTACCTGTGGTTGTATGGCCGTATTGTCCGATTCAAGTCTCCGCGCTGGCTTTTTTTTAGCAGGAAGGACTAGCGCAGGTTTATTGTTGTATTATATTGCGACATTTAGTGAGAATTCACTAGATTCAGTAATTGCTGAATCCGCACTTAATCTTTAACGAACGAGGAACGAGATGGATCTGTCGAATATGTCCGTAGGCGATTTGCGCAACCTGCAAGAGCAAATCAAGCAGGAGATGAAAAAGCGCGAAGTCCAGGAAGTGCAAAAAGCACGCGAGCAAATCCTGGCCATCGCCCAAAGCGTCGGCGTGCCGCTGAAAGACCTGATGGCCGCTACCGGCCGCGGTTCGAAAGGCGCTACCGTTGCCGTGCGCTATCGCCACCCAGACGATTCCAACCTGCAATGGACCGGCCGCGGCCGCCAGCCGAAGTGGGTCAAGGAATGGGTCGAGGGCGGCAAGTCGATCGACGACCTGCGCGTCTGAGCGTTCCCGGCCCAGGGCGTGGCGCCGCGCAGCGTGGAACCTCGCTTCCACCGCGCCGGCGCCGGCGGCCTGCTGCCATGTTTCGGGCTGGCATCTTTCCATCTTCCGCGATGCCCGACACCCGCGCTCCATTCCCACGGGGCCACCGCTTGCCGGTACAATAGCAAGCAATTTTTTTAGCATTCCTCCAACATCCGGCGCTGACCACGGTCGTCCACGACCGCTGCATGCCGCTCAAGAATTCCAAGGAAGAACATGGTTGCTCTCTCGAAAACGATCTTCAAGGCCTATGATATTCGCGGCATCATCGGCAAGACGCTGGATGCGGGCATCGCGCGCCACATCGGCCGCGCCTTCGGCGCCGCCGCGCTGGCCAAGGGAGAGCGCAAGGTCGTGATCGGCCGCGATGGCCGCCTGTCGGGGCCGGAACTGGCCGCGGCGCTGGGCGAAGGCTTGCGCGACGCCGGCGTCGACGTGATCGATCTGGGCATGGTCGCCACCCCCATGGTGTATTTCGGCACCAACATCCTCGATACCCGCTCCGGGATCATGGTCACCGGCAGCCACAACCCCCCCGACTACAACGGCTTCAAGATGGTGATGGCGGGCGAGGCGATCTATGGCGACGCCATTACCGCCTTGCACGACAGCATTGCCGCGTATGACGGCACGATCGCCGACCGGCGCGGCGATTACAGCACCCACGACATCCGCGCCGCCTACATCGAGCGCATCGTGGGCGACGTCAAGCTGGCGCGCCCGATCAAGATCGTGGTCGACTGCGGCAACGGCGTCGCCGGCGCGTTCGCGCCCGAGCTGTTCACCCGCATGGGCGCCGACGTCGTCGAGCTGTTCTGCGAGGTGGACGGCACCTTCCCCAACCACCATCCGGACCCGGCGCATCCCGAGAACCTGCAGGACGTCATCAAGGCGCTGCAAGAGACCGACGCCGAGATCGGCCTGGCCTTCGACGGCGACGGCGACCGCCTCGGCATCGTCACCAAGGATGGCCAGATCATCTTCCCGGACCGCCAGATGATGCTGTTCGCGGCCGACGTCCTGTCGCGCAATCCCGGCGCCGAGATCCTGTACGACGTCAAGTGCACCCGCCACCTGGCCCCGTATATCGAGAAGAACGGCGGCCGCCCGCTGATGTGGAAGACCGGCCACTCGCTGGTCAAGGCCAAGCTGAAGGAGACCGGCGCGCCGCTGGGCGGCGAAATGAGCGGCCACATCTTCTTCAAGGACCGCTGGTACGGCTTCGACGACGGCCTGTACGCCGGCGCGCGCATGCTCGAAATCCTCACCAAGGGCCAGAATCCATCGGCGCTGCTCAACGGCCTGCCGATCGCCAGCAGCACCCCGGAACTGCACCTGCACCTGCAGGAAGGCGAGAACTTCGCCCTGATCGACAAGCTGCGCAGCGACGCGACCTTCCCGACCTCGCAAAAGATCAATGACATCGACGGCCTGCGCGTCGAGTACGCGGACGGCTTTGGCCTGGCGCGCTCGTCGAACACGACCCCGGTCGTGGTGCTGCGTTTCGAGGGCGAGAATCCGGAAGCGCTGGCGCGCATCCAGGGCGAATTCAAGAGCGTGATCCTGGCCGCCAAGCCGGATGCCGAGCTGCCGTTCTGAGCGCCGTTGCAAGGATAATCGCTTGAAGATCCTACTCGTGCGGGTGTCGTCGCTGGGCGACGTGCTGCACAACCTGCCGATGGTGGCCGACCTGCTGCGCCGCCATCCGGGCGCCACGATCGACTGGGTGGTGGAAGAGGGCTACGTCAGCCTGGTGCGCCTGAATCCGCACGTGCGCAAGATCATTCCCTGGGCCCTGCGCCGCTGGCGCAAGAGCCTGGGCAAGAAGGAAACCCGGGCCGAGATCAAGGGCTTTTTCCGCACCTTGCGCGAGGATGAATACGACTACGTGTTCGACACCCAGGGCCTGCTCAAGACCGGCATCATCATGGGCGCCGCGCGTGTGCGCACGGGTGGGAAAAAAATCGGCCTGGCCAATGGCAGCGAAGGCTCGGGCTATGAAGGCATCTCGCGCATCTTCCATACCGACAGCATTCCCCTGAGCCCGCGCACCCACGCGGTGGCGCGCGGGAGGCTGGTGGCGGGCGCCGCGCTCGACTATCCGGTCGACACGGCGCCCGACTTCGGCCTGCCGGCGCCGGATGCCGCGGCGCGTCCGCACTTCCTGCCGCGCGAAGACTACGCCGTCTTCTTCCACGGCACCGCGCGCGCGGCCAAGAAGTGGGCGGACGCCAACTGGATCGCGCTGGGCAATGCGCTGGCGCCGATGCCGGTGCTGCTGCCCTGGGGCTCGGAAGCCGAACGCCAGGACGCCGAGACGCTGGCCGCCGGCATGCCGAACGCGCGCGTGCTGCCCAGGCTGTCGATGATGGACGCCGTGACCCTGGCCCAGCATGCGCGGCTCGCGGTCGGCGTCGATACGGGCCTGACCCACATCGCCGCCGCCTTCGTGCGGCCGACGATCGAGATCTATTGCGATTCGCCGAAGTGGAAGACCGAGGGCAACTGGTCCGAGCGCATCGTCAACCTGGGCGACCTGGGGGCGCCGCCGTCCGTCGACGAGGTGGTGGCGGCGGCGCGCCGCCTGCTGGACCAGGCATGAACCGCACGCTGTATTCGGGCCTGTGGTGGCTGGCCCTGCCGGTCGTGCTGGGCCGCCTGTGGTGGCGCGGACGCAAGGAGCCGGGCTACCGCGAACACTGGGGCGAGCGCCTGGCCCTGGGCGGCCCGGGGCCGACCGACGGCTTCACGATCATGGTGCACGCCGTCTCGGTCGGCGAGACGCGCGCCGCCGAACCGCTGGTCGACGCGCTGCTCGCCGCCTATCCCGACTCCCGCATCCTGCTGACCCACATGACGCCGACCGGGCGCGCCACCGGCAAATCGCTGTTTGCGCACCACGGCGAGCGCGTGGTGCAAAGCTACCTGCCGTACGACACGGCAAGCATGACGCGGCGCTTCCTGCGCCGCCACCGCCCGCGCGCCTGCATCCTGATGGAGACCGAGGTCTGGCCCAACCTGATCCGCGCCTGCAACCGGCTCGGTATCCCGGCGGTGCTGGCCAATGCCCGCCTGTCCGAAAAATCGCTGAGGCGCGGCCGCAAGGCGGGCGCGGTGATGCGGGAGGCGGCGCGCGGCTTCGCGCTGGTGGCGGCCCAGACCGAGCTCGACGCCGAGCGTATCCGTTCGCTCGGCGCGCCGAATGTGACGGTCACCGGCAGCGTCAAGTTCGACGTGACGCCACCGGCGGCGGCGCTGGAAAAGGGCGACTGGCTGCGCAGCCGCATCCGCTCCGGCGGCTGTGATCGGCCCGTGTTCCTGTGCGCCAGCACGCGCGAGGGCGAAGAAACGCTGATCCTCGACGCCTGGCAGCGCCTGCACGACAAGCCGTCGACTGCGCTGCTGGCGATCGTGCCGCGCCATCCGCAGCGGTTCGACGAGGTGGCGGCGCTGGTCGCCGGGCGTGGCCTGCGCCTGGCGCGGCGCTCGCAGCTCGACCTCGACCATGGCGTGGACGGCGCCGACGTGCTGCTGGGCGATTCGATGGGCGAGATGTTCGCCTATTACGCGGCCTGCGATTGCGCCTATATCGGGGGCAGCCTGCTGCCGCTGGGCGGCCAGAACCTGATCGAAGCCTGCGCGCTGGGCAAGCCGGTGCTGGTGGGCGAACACACCTTCAACTTCCTCGACGCCACCAGCGAGGCGGTGGACGACGGCGCCGCGCTGCGCGCGCCGGATGCGGATGCCCTGGTCGCGGCGGCGGCAGGCCTGCTGCGCGATCTTCCGGCGCGGTTGGCGATGGGCGAAAAGGCGCTGGCATTCGCCAGCCGCCACCGCGGGGCGACCCTGCGCACTGTTGAACTCGTGCAACGGCATATCCGGTAGGTTTTGATACCATTCCAATCTGCACGGTACAAAACAAAAGGGGATGCGCCATGTTGTCGTTCAAGCACCCGAGGTCGGTCGGTAGTGGAAAACCCGCGGTTTTCCCCACTGCGGTACTGGTCCAGGAACAGGCGGCAGAAGCGCTGGAGGCGATCATGACCACAGCACCGCCAGCCGATGTCTCGGCGCCGCCGCGCGCCGCCAGCGCGCCTGCGCTGGATGCACTGCACTTCTTCGTGCGCTATACGCTGCGCGAGTACACCAGTTTCATGTGGCAGCACGGCGGCTTCCTGATCCGCCGCCGGCGCGTGCGCTGGCCAGCCAGCCTGTTCCTGCGCCTGAAATCCACCTTCGGCGCGGCCCTGAACTTCGTCCTGCTCGGGCGCGGGCGCCGCACCTACGAATTCACCATCGACGAACACGGCATCGTGCGCACCAGCGGCGGCGTGACCCTGATCGGCTGGGAAGACGTGGCTGCCGTGCGCACCTATTCGCGCGGCTTCATGATGGTGCTCAAGCGCGGCACCTTGCCGATTCCGTTCCGCTGCCTGTCGGCGGGGCAGGTGGACGCCATGCGCGAGCTGGCGGCGGCGCGGCACGCGCTGGCCGTGCGCTGATTTCTCCCGGCCTGCGGTGCGTGATGTGGTCCGCCGGACCGCATCACTCCTCGAACAATACCGGCATCTCGTGCGAGCGCTTGCGCAACGCCAGGCGCGCGCCGTCGTAATCGGGATACACCTCGCCCACCGTGGCCCAGAACGCCGGGCTGTGGTTCATTTCGCGCAGGTGGGCGAGTTCGTGCGCCACCACGTAGTCGACCAGGGCCAGCGGATAGTGGATCAGGCGCCAGTTGAGGCGGATGCTGCCGCCCACCGTGCACGACCCCCAGCGCGAGCCGGCCGACGACAGGGTGAAGCTGCTGTAGCTCACGCCCAGCTGCGGTGCGTAGTGGTCCAGGCGCTCGCGGAACAGGCGCTTGGCCTCGGCCTGGAACCACAGCTTCACGCGCTCCTTCAACTGCCATTCGGACAAGCCCGGCGCGACGCCGATCCGCAGTTCATTCGTGGCGGGATCGAACTGGCAGTGGCTGCGCGCCGCTTCCTCGAGCCGCAGCACGATATCCAAGCCCAGGTAGGGCAGGCGCGCCCCATCCTTCCATTCGACGGGCGCGCGCTGCTGGCGCTGGTCGCGCCGTTCGCCCCGTTCGAGCAGCTTGGCCACGATCCAGCGCTGCTTGGCGCGCAGCGCGTTGTCGATTTCTTCCAGGGTCACGCGGCGTGGCGCCGTCACGCGCAGGCCGTCGTCGTCGATCGTGAAGCCGATCGAGCGACGAGACGAGCGGCGCAGCGCGTAGTCGATCGTGTGGTGGCCGAGGATGATGCGTTTCAGGGGAGGGTCTTGCGGGCCGACGGGCGGCGAGGGAAGCTTGGTGCGGGGCGGCGCCGGCGGCGCCTTGAACAGCGGCTGCGCAGGCGGCGCCGGCCTGTCGGAAGGCCTCAGGGCAGCGAAGAATTCTTGCGCAAACAATTCCAGCTGATGCCCGTCGACCTTGGCCGAGGCCATGGTCTGCGGCCTCGACTCACGGATCTGGGCGCTGACGTCGCTCAACCACCTTTGTAGGCGTGGGGCGAAATGACGCGCATTTCGGATTCTATCCAATTTTCTACCTCTTGCATCAGGCTGTCGGGAGTATGGCCTTCGGGCGAGATCGGCTTGCCGATCGAGACCGTGATCAATCCGGGCCGTTTGATGAACGAATTCTTGGGCCAGCACTCGCCCGAATTATGCGCGATCGGCACCACCACCGCTTGGGTTTCCACAGCCAGGCGCGTGCCGCCGCTCTTGTACTTGCCCTTCTGGCCGACCGGGATGCGGGTCCCTTCGGGGAACATGATGATCCACTGGCCGTCGGCCAGGCGCCGCTTGCCATGGCGGACGACGGAACCGAAGGCATTCTTGCCCTGCTTGCGGTCGATCGGGATCATGCGCAGCAAGCCCATGGCCCAGCCGAAGAAGGGGATGTACAGGATCTCCTTTTTGAAGACGTAGACCAGCGGCCGCGTGAGATTGGGCAGCAAAAAGATGGTTTCCCATGCCGACTGGTGCTTCGAGAGCACGATGGCCGGCGCGTCCGGCAGGTTCTCGTAGCCCTTGAACTGGTAGCGGATGCCGCAGATGACGCGCGCGCACCAGATGATGAAGACGTTCCAGCGCGAGGTGAACCAGAAGCGCTTGTTGTACGACAGCGGCGCGGCGAGGAAGCAGAGGCAAGCCCAGATGACGGTGGCGACGATCATGACGATCGTGAACAGGAGGGAACGCAGGAACAAACTGAAGTTACGCAAAGGGGCTCCGGACAAATCGATCTGGTTCTGGACTGTTAATTGTATGAATTATGCAGGGTGCGCGCCGGTTGCACCAGAGGGCGGGGACGCAGCCCCCGGCTTGAGGAAGGCATTGACCATCGCCGCCAGGTCCGGGAACACCTGGGTGCCGGGCGGCAGGCCGCCGGTGGCCTGCGTCTTTTCGCCCTTGCCGGTCAGGACCAGGTAGGGCGCGCAGCCGCGGTTGAAGCCTGCCTGCAGGTCGCGCAGCGAGTCGCCCACGGTGGGCACGCCCTTGAGGTTGACCTTGAAGCGCTTGCCGATCTCTTCGAACATGCCCGACTTGGGCTTGCGGCAATCGCAGCCGTCGATCGCCGCGTGCGGGCAAAAGAAGATGGCGTCGATGTCGGCGCCCACCAGCTGGGCGCTCGCATGCAGCTTGGCGTGGATGGCGTTCAGGGTCGTGATGTCGAACAGGCCGCGCGCGATGCCCGACTGGTTGGTCGCGACCACCACCCGGTAGCCGGCCTGGTTCAGGCGCGCGATCGCCTCGAGCGAGCCGGGAATCGGGATCCATTCCGCCGGCGACTTGATGAAGTCGGGCGAATCGTGGTTGATCACGCCATCCCGGTCGAGGATGATGAGCTTCATTGCCCGCTCTTCCTTGGCTCGCTCGTGGCCGCGTTCAAAGCCCATGCTAGGCCGCCAGCTTCGAGATGTCGGCCACGCGGTTCATCATCCCGTGCAGGACCGCCAGCAGGGCCAGGCGGTTGTTGCGCAGGGCGACGTCGTCGGCCATCACCATCACGTCGTTGAAGAAGGCGTCGACCTGGTCGCGCAACTGGGCCAGGGTCTTGAGCGTGCCGGCGAAGTCGCCGCGCGCGAACGCTGCGTCGACCTCGGGCTGTACGCGCGTGACCGCGGCCGCCAGCTGTTTCTCGGCTTCGTCCTGCAGCAGGCTTGGCTCGACCTTGGCGTCCTTCGGCATCGCTTCCTCGTTCTTCTTGAGGATGTTGGTGATGCGCTTGTTGGCGGCGGCCAGCGAGGCGGCTTCGGGCAGGGCCGCGAAGGCCTGCACCGCTTCCAGGCGCTGCACCACGTCGTCCACGCGGTCCGGGTCCTGGGCCAGCACGGCTTCGACCTCGTTCGGCGAGAAGCCGCGTTCGCGCAGCATGCCGCGCAGGCGGTCGAGCATGAAGGCGGTGACTTCGGGAGTCGGGTCGCTGACATTGTCCTTCCCGGCGAAACGAATGCGCGTCGTGGTCAGCAACCAGTTGATGGACAGCGGCAGGCGCTTCTCGACCAGCATGCGCACGATGCCCAGCGCGTGGCGGCGCAGCGCGAACGGGTCCTTCTCGCCGGTCGGCTGCAGGCCGATGGCCCAGATGCCGACCAGGGTTTCCAGCTTGTCAGCCAGCGCGACCGCCAGGCCCGTATTGGTCGACGGCAGGGCGTCGCCGGCAAAGCGCGGCTGGTAGTGTTCGGACGCCGCGCGCGCGACTTCGTCGTGCTCGCCGTCGTGGCGCGCGTAATACGTGCCCATGATGCCCTGCAGCTCGGGGAACTCGCCGACCATGTCGGTCAGCAGGTCCGCCTTCGACAGGCGCGCGCCGCGCTCGGCCAGCGCGACGTCGAAGCCCAGCTTCTCCGCGATGGAACCGGCCAGTCCGGTCACGCGCTCATTGCGCTCGGCCTGCGAGCCCAGCTTGTTGTGGTAGACCACGCTGGCCAGTTGCGGCAGGCGCGACTCGAGCGTTTTTTTCTTGTCCTGCTCGAAGAAGAACTTGGCGTCCGACAGGCGCGGGCGCACCACGCGCTCGTTGCCGCCGACGATGGCGCTTGGGTCGTCGGTCGCGATATTCGACACGATCAGGAAGCGCGAACGCAGCTTGCCTTCGCCATCGGTCAGCGCGAAGTATTTCTGGTTCGTTTGCATGGTGAGGATCAGGCACTCCTGCGGCACGGCCAGGAATTCCTCCTCGAAGCGGCACTCGTAGACCACCGGCCATTCGACCAGGGCCGCCACTTCGTCCAGCAGCGATTCGGGCATCAGGACCCGGTCGGCGCCGGCCTTGTCGAGCAGCTGGGTGCGGATGCTTTCCTTGCGCGCCTCGGCGGACGACAGCACCTTGCCTTCGGCTTCCAGCACCTTGGCGTAGTTGTCGGCGTGGTCGACCGCGATCGGGCCGCCGTGCGACAGGAAGCGGTGGCCCATGGTCGTGCGGCCGGCGGCGAGGCCCAGCAGGGACAGCGGCAGCACCGCGTCGCCGTGCAGCGCGGTCAACAGGTGCACCGGGCGCACGAACTGCACGGTGTCGCCATCCGGGCGCTGGTAGCTCATGACCTTCGGGATCGGCAGCTTGGCCACCGTCTCGGCCAGCACGTCCTGCAGGGCGCCGGCGAGCGCGCTGCCGGCGGCGGTATGGGTGTAGAAGAAGCTCTCGGCCTTGCCGTCCTGGGCGCGTTCGAGCTGGTCGATGGAGAGGTCGGGAAAGCCCAGCGCGGCCAGCTTCTTGCTAAGGGGCGCGCTCGGATTGCCTTCCTTGTCGAGGGCCACGGAGACCGGCAGCACCTTCTCGCGGATCGACTTGTCGGGCGAGGTGGCGCGCACGTTCGTGATCGTGACGGCCAGGCGGCGCGGGGTGGCGTGGGTGGTGACGACGCTATCGGCTTCCAGGAAATCGCGGGCCTTCAGGCCGTTCGAGATGCCGGCGGCAAAGGCCGCGCCCAGCTTGACGAGCGCCTTCGGCGGCAGTTCTTCGGTCTGCAGTTCGACGAGGAGTGTTTGGTTCATGGTCTGTTCTGTTCTTTTCAGGCTGGGGCTTGTTCGGCTTTGGGGGCCATGGGGAAGCCCAGCTTCTCGCGCGAATCGTAATAGGCTTGCGCCACCAGGCGCGACAGCGTGCGCACGCGGCCGATGTAGGCGGCGCGCTCGGTCACCGAGATGGCGCCGCGCGCGTCCAGCAGGTTGAAGCTGTGCGAGGCCTTCATGATCTGCTCGTAGGCCGGCAGGGTCAGTTGCAGCTCGACCAGGCGCTTGGCTTCGGATTCGTGGTTATTGAAAGCCTGGAACAGGATCTCGGTGTTCGAATGCTCGAAGTTGTAGGTCGACTGCTCGACCTCGTTCTGGTGGAAGACGTCGCCGTAGCTGAGAGTCTTCTTGACCGGAGCGCCGGCCGCACCGTTCTCTTCCCACTCGGTCCACACCAGGTCGTACACGTTCTCGACGCCCTGCAGGTACATGGCCAGGCGCTCGATGCCATAGGTGATCTCGCCCAGCACCGGCTTGCAATCGAGGCCGCCGACTTGCTGGAAATAGGTGAACTGGGTCACTTCCATGCCGTTCAGCCAGACTTCCCAGCCCAGGCCCCAGGCGCCCAGGGTCGGGCTTTCCCAGTCGTCCTCGACGAAGCGCACGTCATTCTTCTTCAGGTCCAGGCCCAGCGCCTCGAGCGAACCGAGGTAGAGGTCGAGGATGTTCTCGGGCGCCGGCTTCAGGGCCACCTGGTACTGGTAATAGTGCTGCAGGCGGTTCGGATTCTCGCCATACCGGCCATCCTTGGGGCGGCGCGACGGCTGCACATAGGCGGCGCGCCACGGCTCGGGGCCGATCGCACGCAGGAAGGTGCCGGTGTGGAAGGTGCCCGCGCCGACTTCCATGTCGTAGGGCTGGAGCAGTGCGCAGCCCTGCTTGTCCCAGTAGGACTGCAGGGTAAGGATGATTTGTTGGAATGTGAGCATCTCGAATGGAACCCGGCCCGGTGGCCGCGAACGCGGTATGTTTGCCAAATGACTAATTCTACTGAATTTTTTCAACTATCAGGAGAGGGATTTGCAGGGTTGGCGGCGTAGCCGCCAACCCTACGATCGATTACGGTAACGGCGGCCGGCGAACCAGGCGCCGAGCAGCATGACGCCGCCCAGCATCAGGAAGGCCGCGCTGCCGAGCCGGATGAACGGCGTCATGCCGGCGGCGCCGCGCACGGTCGCGCCGAGCACGCCGTCGGCATAGAACGGCAGCACCTGCGTGATATTGCCGCGGCGATCGATCACGGCGGTGGCGCCGTCATTGGTCGCGCGCAGCATCGGGCGGCCCGTCTCCAGGGTGCGCATGCGCGAGATCTGCAAATGCTGCGGGATGGCGACCGATTGCCCGTACCACGACAGGTTCGACACGTTCAGCAGCAAGGTGGCCGGGTTGCGCGCATTGCGTAGCTGGTAGGCGATTTCTTCGCCAAACACGTCCTCGTAGCAGATATTCGGCTGCACCCACTGGTCTTTGACCTGGAACGGCGCCTGCAGCGCGGCGCCGCGGGTGGCGTCGTTGAGCGGGATGTTCATCATGTCGGTCAACCAGCGGAAGCCCGGCGGGATGAATTCGCCGAACGGCACCAGGTGCGCCTTGTCGTAGCGGTAGGGCCTGGGCGCCGGACTCATCGCGATCAGGCTGTTGCCGTATTTCTCCGGGCTGTCGAACAGGGGCATGCCGATCGCCAGCGTGCTGCCGGTGGTGGTGGCGTAGCGCTGCAGGCCATCCAGGTAGCCGGCGGGCAGGTTGTGCGGGAAGACCGGCAGGGCGGTTTCGGGCGTGGCGATCAGGTCGGCCGGCTGCGCGGTGATCATGGCCTGGTAGCGCGTCACGATGCTGGCCAGGAATTCCATATCGAATTTCCTGTCTTGCGGGATATTGCCTTGCAAGAGGCGCACGGTAATCGGCTGGCCGGTGTCCTGCGTCCATTCGACGCTGCGCAGGCCCGCGCCGGCCAGCATCAGCCCGGCCAGCAGGCCGAGCGCGGGCCAGCGCATGCGCTGGGTCAGCATGGCGATGCAGCCGGCGCCGACGCCGACCAGGATGCCGATGCCGTACACGCCGACCAGCGGCGCGTAGCCTGCCAGCGGCGCCAGGTCGTGGGCGTAGCCCGACGAGGCCCAGGGGAAACCGGTGAACACCCAGCCGCGCAGCCATTCGGACACGCCCCAGGTCGTGGGCAAGACCAGCAGCAGGAAGGCGGACACCGGCAGCGACCAGCGCTTGCGCAGCCATGCCGCCACGCCCGCGGACAGGGCGCCGAACAAGCCCATGTACAGGCACAGCAGGACCAGGCCCACGACCGCCAGCGCGGCCGGCAGGTGGGCGAAGCGGGTGCCGAAGACGTACAGCCAGTGCACGCCGGCCAGGGTCCAGCCGAAGCCGAAGGCCCAGCCGACCAGGGTCGCGCGCTTGACGGAACTCCCCATGCCGGCCTGGTAGAAGAACCAGGCCAGCGCCAGGAATTGCAGCGGCCACCAGCCATAGGGCTGGAAGGACAGAATGGAGGAGGCGCCGGCCAGGACGGCGGTGAACAGCAGCAGCGCCGACGGGTGCGCGCCGCGCGGCGCCGCGCCGTCAGCCGATGCGGGCGCCGAGGTGGCGAGGGTCCGGCGGCACAACATCAATCGCGGTCGGTGTCGAGAGAAGGCAATTGCTCGACCAGCAGGACGTGGATTTGCCGCGCGTCGGCGCGCAGCACTTCGAAGCGCAGGCCGTGTAGGTCGACCACTTCGCCCTTGTGCGGCATATGGCCCAGGTGGCTGGCGATCAGGCCGCCGATGGTATCGACTTCATCGTCCGGCAATGCGGTGCCGAGTTCCTCGTTGAACTGCTCGATCTCGGTCAGCGCCTTGATGCGCCAGCGCGGGCCGTGCTGGCCTTCGCGGATCGAGATGATATTGTCTTCCTCTTCGTCGAAGTCGTATTCGTCCTCGATGTCGCCGACGATCTGCTCGAGCACGTCCTCGATCGTGATCAGGCCGGCCACGCCGGAATACTCGTCGACCACGATCGCCATGTGGTTGTGGTTGGCGCGGAAATCACGCAGCAGCACGTTCAGGCGTTTCGATTCGGGAATGAAGACGGCCGGGCGCAACTTGGTGCGCACGTCGAAAGATTCTTCAGCGTAATAACGCAGCAAGTCCTTGGCCAGCAGGATGCCGACCACCTTGTCGCGCTCGCCTTCGATGGCGGGGAAGCGCGAGTGGGCGGTTTCGAGCACGATGGGCATCCATTCCTCGATCGGTTTCGTGATGTCGATCACGTCCATCTGGGAGCGGGGAACCATGATGTCGCGCGCCGACAGGTCGGACACCTGGAACACGCCCTCGATCATCGACAGCGCGTCGGCGTCGAGGAGGTTGCGTTCGTGGGCATCGTGCAGCACTTCGAGCAGCTCTGCGCGATTTTCGGGCTCGGGGGAGATGAAGGCGGTCAGCCGTTCCAGCAGCGACCTGTGGGGTTTGGCGTCCTGACGGACGTCACTGGGATACTCGGGCATAGTTGGCGGGAAGCCGTTGTTGCAATGGGGTGTAGGATACACCAAAAGGCGGCGCACCCCATATTTACAAGGGTGCGCCGGGGGCGGTCCAGCTCAATCCGCGTAGGGATCCGGGAAGCCCAGCACCTCCATGATGTCGCGCTCGAACTGCTCCATTTCCTCGGCGTCGTCGTCGTTTTCGTGGTCCCAGCCCTGGGCGTGCAGCACGCCGTGCACGACCAGATGGGCCGCGTGTTCCTCGACCGTCTTGCCTTGCTCCTGGGCCTCGCGCTGCAGCACGTCGGTGCACAGCACGATGTCGGCCTGGGTGGGGTCGTCCTCGCCCAGCTCCTCTTCTTCGTTATAGGCGAAGGTGAGGACGTTGGTGGCGTAGTCCTTGCCGCGGTAGGCCTTGTTCAGCGCCTGCCCTTCCTCGGCGTCGACGAAGCGGATCGTCAGCTCGGCCGGGCCGAGCAGGGACGCCTCGACCCAGCGCTGCAGCTTGGCTTCGGTGATCTCGCCTTCGAGGCGGGTATCGGCGAACTGGACTTCGAGTTCAAGTGGATGTTTTTTTTCTTGCATGTTTCACCGGGGTCGGTTTGGGAAGGGCGCCCAGTTCCTGGACGGAAGAATCGTGCTCATAGGCATCAATGATGCGCGCCACCAGCGGGTGGCGCACCACGTCGGCGCTCGAGAACTGGGTGAAGGCGATGCCGCGCACGTCCTTCAGCACGTGCATGGCGTCGACCAGGCCGCTGCGCTGGGTCTTGTGCAGGTCGACCTGGGTCACGTCGCCGGTGACCACGGCCTTGCTGCCGAAGCCGATCCGGGTCAGGAACATCTTCATTTGCTCGACGGTCGTGTTCTGGGCTTCGTCCAGGATCACGAAGGCGTGGTTCAGGGTGCGGCCGCGCATATAGGCCAGCGGCGCGATCTCGATCACCTGTTTCTCGAAGAGTTTCTGGGTGCGGTCGAAGCCGAGCAGGTCGTACAGCGCGTCATACAAGGGGCGCAGGTAAGGATCGACTTTTTGCGCCAGGTCGCCCGGCAGGAAGCCCAGGCGTTCCCCGGCCTCGACGGCGGGACGGGTCAGGATGATGCGCTTGACGGCGTCGCGCTCGAGGGCGTCGACCGCGCAGGCCACGGCGAGATAGGTCTTGCCGGTGCCGGCCGGACCGATGCCGAAGCTGATGTCGTGGTTCAGCACCGCGTTCAGGTACTGGATCTGGTGCGGGGTGCGGCCGCGCAGATCGCTGCGGCGGGTCTTGAGCACCGGGCTGTCGAGGCTTTCCGGCGCCGCCGCGGCGGTATTGGCTTCATCCGTGTCGGCGGCCCTGGCGTCCTTGCCGGCCGGCGCCTCCTCGGCCGCGGTACGCGGCTTCAGGCCGGCGCGCTGCTCGACCAGGGCCAGCTGCACTTCTTCGATCGGCACGATCTTGTTGGCGACCGCATAAAAGCGTTCCAGCAATTCGACGGCGCGTTCGGCATTGGCGCCGCTGACGATGAATTTCTCGCCGCGGCGGAAGATCGTGACGTCGAGCGCGGCCGAGATCTGGCGCAGGTTCTCGTCGAGCGGGCCGCACAGGTGGGCGAGCCGCGTATTGTCGAGCGGCTCGGGAATGAAGTACGAGGGGAGGGTTGGCTGTGTTTTCAACTGGCTTGGGCGATCGTATCGAGGTTGGCGACGAGTTCGCCGCGCAAATAGTAATCGTGGCTGGCGGCGATGCGCACGTCGGCCAGCTGGCCGATCAGTGATGCATTCGTCTCGTCCAGTGGGAACAGTACCACGCGGTTGTTCTCGGCGCGGCCCTGCAATTGGGTGGCGTCCTTCTTGGCGACGCCTTCGACCAGCACCCGCTGCACCGTGCCGACCATGGCGGCGCTGTGCCTGCGGGTGTTCAGGTCGATCAGGGCTTGCAGCCGCTGCAGGCGCGCCAGCTTGACCTCGTGCGGGGTGTCGTCTTCCAGGTTCGCGGCCGGGGTGCCGGGACGCTTGCTGAATATGAAGCTGAAGCTGTTGTCGAAGTTGACGTCCTCGACCAGCTTCATCATGGCCTCGAAATCGGCCTCGGTCTCGCCCGGGAAGCCGACGATGAAATCCGACGAGAACGTGATGTTCGGACGCACCGCGCGCAGGCGGCGGATGATCGATTTGTATTCGAGGCCGGTATAGCCGCGCTTCATGGCATTGAGCACGCGGTCCGAACCGTGCTGCACCGGCAGGTAAAGGTGGCTGACCAGCTGCGGGATTCTTGCATAGGCATCGATCAGGCGCTGGCTGAATTCCTTCGGGTGGCTGGTGACGAAGCGCAGGCGCTCGATGCCGGGAATCTCGGCGATGTATTCGAGCAGCAGGGCGAAATCGGCCGTCTCTCCGTTCTCCATGGCGCCCCGGAAGGCGTTCACGTTCTGGCCCAGCAGCATGATTTCCTTCACACCCTGGGCGGCGAGACCGGCGACCTCGGTCAGCACGTCCTCGAAACGGCGCGAGACTTCCTCGCCGCGGGTATAGGGCACGACGCAGTAGCTGCAATACTTGCTGCAGCCTTCCATGATCGAGACATAGGCGACCGGGCCCTCGACCTTGGCCGGAGGCAAGAAATCGAATTTCTCGATCTCGGGAAAGCTGATGTCGACCTGCGCCTTGCCCGACTGGCGGCGATCCTGGATCAGCTGAGGCAGGCGGTGCAGGGTTTGCGGGCCGAACACGACATCGACAAACGGCGCGCGCTTGACGATGGCGTCGCCTTCTTGCGACGCCACGCAGCCGCCCACGCCGATGACCAGCCCGGGCTTGTTGCGCTTGAGTTCCTTGATGCGGCCCAGGTCAGAAAATACCTTCTCTTGCGATTTTTCGCGGATCGAGCAGGTGTTGAACAGGATGACGTCCGCATCTTCGGGCTTGTCGGTGCGCACCAGTCCATCCGAGGCGCCAAGGACGTCGACCATCTTGTCCGAGTCGTACTCGTTCATCTGGCAGCCGAAGGTTTTGATGAATACTTTTTTTTGCATGGAATGACTAGTTGGGGGCGAGCGCTGCATCGGCAAGGCGGGTGCGGGCCAGTTTACCGTAATTCAGGTTTGACCCCGGCAAACGGCGGGTGTGCGGCATCATTTGATGCCTTCTGGAATGGTTAATTTCTCTACTTAAAGTAGTTGCAGTAATGCTCAGTTTGTTAAATGTCCGCTAGCGAACATACCTGTTCATTCATGACACATGGCTGCCGTGGCATGAAGTGTTTCTCTATGTAAATCAATGACTTCTGGATGAATTCCGATTTACAAAATTTATCCAAGAAATCTCTTGCGTGCGCCACAATTGAGCCCCATGTGCTGAAATGCAAACGTGACAAGCTTTCCACACGATAGCTTGATTTCCGACAAGGAGTCACATGCGCCGGTTCGCCATCGCACTGGCGTGCGCGACTGATAATTTGTTTGAAAGACAAGTGCGCATGCGGAAAGAACATGGAGCACTGTGGGCCGGAATTCTTAAGGGAATGTTCAGATTCGCGATGTTTAATCCCTGAACAAGTTCCGGGAACTTATGTTGATGAAATGTAGTCTTTAACAAAAGTTCGTAAGGGAACTATTTTAACCAAACTCGTGAGGTAATCATCATGGCACAACAACATCACGCTCTATCTTCGCAGGAAAGTTACAATCCGAACCACCTGCTGGACATCCTGCTCGGCAAGATGCAGCTGAAAAACGACGCCGCGCTGTCGCGCATGCTCGAGGTGGCGCCACCGGTCATCAGCAAGATCCGCCACCACCGCCTGCCGGTCGGCGCCTCGCTGCTGATCCGCATGCACGAAGTGACCGGCATGAGCATCCGCGACCTGCGCGACCTGATGGGCGACCGCCGCACCAAATACCGCCTGTCGGATGCCCAGGGCCGTCCGAAGCCAGAAGAGAAGGCTGCACAGGCCGCCGCTGCCGCCCAGCAGCAAGCCCAGCCTGCACAAGGCCAGGGCGCGCAACCCAACGAAGCGTCGACCAAGACCTCCGGTAATTATGCGCACTAATGCCGTGGGCATGACAGCCGCACCTGTCATGCCTTCGGTACTGGCGGGCCGCGGCGCCGTTATATCACGGATGGCGCCGCGCTAGATTCGCCGATGCATCGTGCACCGTCCTGCGGCCTAGGCCATCAGGATGGCTGTCATTTCTTCGAACTGCAGTTCCGTCTCGCGGAACACATGCAGCCATACATCTTCAGACAGGCCGAGCGCCGTCCAGGCCACGCTGGACACGGCGGGCACCAGCTCGTCCGCGTCGCCGGCCAGGTCGAGCGCATGGGCGACGGCATTGGCCACATGGACGATCGTTGCCAGGAAGCCGGCGCCCGGCGTTTCCGGCGCATGATAGAAGGCGATCGCCTGCTGCATCGTGCCCGAGAATTGCCAGTGCTCGGCCAGCGCGGCGCCGGCCAGCAGGTGGTCGACGCCCAGCACGGCGCGTTCGGTGCCCTGCAGGTCGCCATCGAGGCGCTTGCGCTCGCGCAAGACGGCATCGTATTGCTCGGGAAAGCGCGTCACCAGCACCAGGCGCCCGATCCCGTGCAGCAGGCCGGCCGTGAACGCCACATCCTGGTTGAAGCGCATATGGCGCGCCAGCACCCGCGCGCAGGCGGCGGTCGCGATCGACAGGCGCCAGAAGGCCTTGTCGTCGAAGCTGGGGCAACGCCCGCTCGGAAAGCACCCGGTCATCGCCGCCGCCAGGATCAGGTTGCGCGTCGACTGGAAGCCCAGGTAGGTCATGGCTTGCTGGATCGTGGTGGCCTTTACTTGCAGGCCGAAGGCCGACGAATTGGCCAGGCGCAGCGTCTTGGCGGTCAGCGCCTGGTCGGCCGACACTTTCCTGGCCAGCACCGAGATGTCGATGTCTTCCTGGTCGATGCTGCCGAGCAGTTCCATGACGACGGCCGGGAGCGAGGGCAGGTCGTCCAGGCCCTGGACCAGTTCTTCGGAGGTGATCGTCATGGCGCCACCTGCCGTTCGAGCCGGTAATCCTCGACGTAGCGGCGCAGCAGCTTGGCGGCCCAGTCATCGTCGCCGCCAAGGTCGTGCTGGCGGAACAGGTGGTCGAGCCGGGCCACTACCGCCTGCTCGTCCGGCGCGCGGTGGGCCTCGACGCGGGCCACCGGCACCGCCTCGATTTGGTGGCGCTGCAGCGAGGCGATGGTCGCCTCGCTGAGCACGGCGCCCTTGGCGAGCAGCACCAGGCCATGGTTGTCCAGCAACTCGTCCGAGAGCACCATGCCCGGCGTTGCCTGGGTCACGGGAACCATCATGTGGTCATCGCTCATTTTGCCTCCATTTAATACTGCGCCGATGTTATCACCGGCAGGTGCGGAATATTACAAGCATCCGCCATCGGCGCCGACGCTTTCTTCGGCATGGTGGGGAAATGTTGTACGCTTTGCCATCGGCCGGTCGGCCTCTCATCCATCAGGAGAATCATGAAGCTTTATTTCAGCCCCGGCGCCTGCTCGCTCGCCCCGCACATTGCCCTGCTGGCCACCGGCCTGCCGTTCGTCGCCGAGCGCGTCAGCCTGCGCACCAAGCAGACGGGCGGCGGCGAGGATTTTCGCGCACTCAGCCCCAAGGGCTATGTGCCGGCGCTGGAGCTCGAAGATGGCCGCCTGCTGACCGAAAACCAGGTGATCCTGCAATACGTGGCCGACCAGGCGCCCGCCAGCGGCCTGGCGCCGGCCTTCGGCAGCTTCGAGCGCTACCAGCTGATGGAATGGCTGGGCTGGCTGTCGACCGAGCTGCACAAGCGTTTTTCGCCGCTGTTCACGCCGGGAACCGCCGAGGAGGAGAAGCAGGCGGCCTGGGCCGCGCTGGCGGCGCCGCTGACCTACGTCGCCAACCGGATCGACGGCGACGGCTACCTGACCGGACCGCAATTCACGGTGGCCGACGCCTACCTGTTCGCGGTGCTGAACTGGGTGGGCTACGCCAAGCGCTCGCTCGATGCCTGGCCGGCGCTGCAAGCCTACCAGGCGCGGGTCGCCAGCCTGCCCGTGGTGCGCGAGGCGCTGCGCCGCGAAGGCCTGCAGTAAGGCCGATGGCGCTGCCGTCCATACGAGGCGGGCGCGCCGATCGGCGGCGGCACGCTACCATGCCCCCATGACCAGCCAACGCTATATTGCCCTGCTGCGCGGCGTCAACGTCGGCCGCGCCAAGCGCATCGCCATGGCCGACCTGCGCAAGCTGGTCGAAAGCCTCGGCTACACCGGCGTGCGCAGCCTGCTCAATAGCGGCAACGTGATCTTCGACGCCGACGTGCCGCCGCGCCAGGCGGCGGAAGCGATCGAAGAGGCGATGGTCTTGCGCCTCGGCGTCGGCGCGCGCGTGTTCGTGCTCGAGCGCCAGGAATTGACCGAGATCGTCGACGACAATCCGCTGGTGGACCTGGCCGACGACCATGCGCGCCTGTTTGCCTTCCTGCTGTCGGGCGAGGCCCAGCGCGAGGTGGCGGCCTGCCTGTGCGGCCAGAACTGGCAGCCCGAGGCGCTCGCGATCGGCCGGCGCGCGGCCTATGTGTGGTGCCCCGAAGGCGTGCTCGACAGCGCTGCCGCGGCGGCGCTTGGCAAGGGGTTGGGTGACGGCACGACGTCGCGCAACTGGCGCACGATCACCAGGCTGCATGGCTTGTGCCGCCATCCCGCGTGCTGACCGGCGTCGGCGCCGCGCGCCCGCTGTCGATCTGAACCCGTCGCCGCTGTCCCGTCTCGCCCGGTAGCCGGCCAGGACCAGGCCGGCCAGCATCGGCGCGACGTCTTCCGGCTCCGGCAATCGGGGGCGATGCGATGGCGGCGTGACGATGTGCGCGTGGCCCGTGACGGCCAGGCCGTGCACCGGCGGCGAGGCTGGAGCGGCTTGCGCGCCCGTGCCGGGAATCGTATCGAGGTTAAACGCGATCACGGCGGCCCGGGCCGCACTGGCCAGGTGGAGCGCACGCGCCGCCGTCAAGGCAGGCCTGTTCATCGCGTCGCTCTTTCATTCTTCACAAGCTAAATGCCACCGCGCTTTGGACGGGTTAATATGCCTTCGGCGGTCGCCATCTTCTCTACGCCGGATGGCAATTCCACTGGTATCGCCGCGTGCAATCGAACCGATGAGTTATAGTAAGAAGTCATGTTTTTGCTGAAAGATGCCTACGACTTGCGGCGTTCAAAAGAAAGTTGACTGTGGTAAATAAACCGCGCTCAGCAATACCTGTCATGCAGCGTCTATTCGGTTTGATAATACGAATTTCGCAATCAATGCGATATTCATTGGCACATTCATCATTATTGCTGTCAGTCGGATAATCAAAAGCGTTATCAGCTTTTTCATGGTCGTGAAAATCCGCATTTTTTTATCCCGAGGGTATTCACCGCGGTTTTTTTTAAAGGTATAGTCTGCTTATCCCCTTGCCTTCGGGCATCACAGCAACGTCCACACCACCACGTTCGAAACCTCCGGCCCGGGCCGACGCCGTCATTGCGGACTTTGCGATACGGCATACGCAGTCCCACTTTTGTTCGACGCACCTTCGACGAGTCATCGATGCCCAATTTCTCCCGACTTCAGATTGCCTTCAAGAACGTCTACGTCCGCATCCTGTCCGCTATCCTGCTGGGCTTGCTGGTGGCGCTGGCGATCTTCAAGTCCGATGTGCCGCAAGACCCGAGCCCGGTCGTCCACTCGCAGAACATCGCCGAGATCACGTCGCTGGCCAGCCAGAAGGCGCGCCTGGACTACCTCCTGATCGCGCATCCGCTGTCCGAGGCGCCGCGCTATATCTACAAGTTCAAGGATGCCGCGAATGTGCACGTGGTGAAGGTGCCGAGCACGTCGCACCTGTCGCTCGAGCGCGAAGTGCTGCTCAAGAATGCGATCCCGTATTCGATCGCCAGGGACGACTACCTGGCCAGCCACAAGGCGGTGATGGACGAGGGCGTGAGCATGCTCGGCCAGGCCGGCGACCTTGCGAAGCGCAATGCTTTCCCGATCATCCTGGTGCTGATGATCCTGTACGTGCTCAAGTTCGGCATCCCCGGCATGGGCGCCAGCGCGTCGATGATCACCCCGGACAAGCTGAAAGGCAGCCTGGACGACCTGATCGGCATGGACGACATCAAGCAGGAAGTGCTGCACCTGGAAGACATGATCCGCAACCGCGAGGTGTACCAGTCGCACAATATCGACAAGCCGTTCAACGTGATGCTGACCGGTCCCGCCGGTACCGGCAAGACCAAGCTGGTCGGCTACCTGGCCAAGCGCCTCGACATGCCGATGATCTCGGCCTCGGGTTCGGCGCTCGAGTCGGGCTATGTCGGCGGCGGCTCGAAGGCGCTGAACGCGCTGTACCGCAAGGCTTGCGCCAAGGGCAAGTGCATCATCTTCCTGGATGAAGCGCAAAGCCTGTTCATGCCGCGCGGCCGCAGCGACAAGAAATGGGAAGACGACACCGCCAACACCATGCTGGGCCTGCTGGACGGCGTGAAGAGCGACAAGGGCGCGAACGTGATCTGGATCGTCGCCTCGAACTTCGACGACAACACGACCGAGATGGACGAAGCGATGCTGCGCCGCTTCTCGGTCAAGATCAACTTCCGCCTGCCGAACAAGGCCGAGCGCCGCGAACTGCTGCGCAGCTTCCTGGCGCGCAAGAAGGATGGACTGGTCGACTGGGAAGACCTGAACCTGGACCAGGTGGCCGAGATCACCCAGAACCTGAGCCCGGCGCTGCTGGAAACCGTGGTCGAGCGGGCGAGCATGCTGTCGATCCAGGAAAAGAAGATCATCAATACGAACCTGATGTTCCGTGCCTACGAGCGCGCCACGATCGGCTTGACCGACCGCGCCACCACGCTCGACAAGCACAAGCAGCGCGAGCGCATCGCACTGCACGAACTGGGCCACTTCTTCATGCAGATCGATCCCTATCTGCGCGCCGGCCTCAGCCTGGCCGAAGTGAAGGAGAAGTCGCACCTGCTCAAGATCAGTACCGAGGCGGTGTCGAAGATCGGCGCGCTGGGGTATGTGCTGCAGTCGGGCGAGGACATGTCGCTGCGCACGCTCGAGGAGCTGGAGCGCGATGTGGTCGGCCTGTATGGCGGCGTGGCGGCGGAAGAGATGTTCTATGGCGCGCGCGGCATCTCGGTCGGCAGCCAGAACGACATCGAGAAGATCACCAGGATGCTGAATTTGATGGTGAGCCGCCTGTCGATGTATTCGCGCTCGAAGATCGACTACAGCCAGCTGGGGCAGGAAGCCAGCGGCGAGCATACCGTGCGCCTGGTGGAAGAGAAGGCCGATGCGCTCTACAGCTATACGCTCGATTCGATCCGCGACTACAAGCTGGTGATGGAGTCGCTCAAGGATACCTTGCTGGAACAGTATGTGCTGTCGAAGGACGAGGTGTTTGCGCTGCTGGAGCAGCGCAGCGAGTTGCTGATGCCGCAGTTGCATGGGCATCGGACGGCCAAGCTGACGCTGTGCGAGGAAGACGTCGCGGCGTAGGCGTCATCGCCTTCCATGAACCCGTTCCGCGAAAGCCGAACGGGTTTTTTTTATTCTCGAGCGGGCGCCGCCGGCGCCGGATGCGGCAGCATCGCATCGGCGATCTCCAGCATCGCCCGCAGCCGGTCCATATGGCGCAGGTCATGGTGGTAGCCCACCCAGATATCCCGGCCCGGCGGCTGGTCCGGCATCTCGATGCGGCGCAACCCGGCCACCGCGTCGCCCAGCGGGCTCGGCAGCACCGCAATGCCCATGCCGCTCAGGCACATCTGCGCCTGGACGGCCCGGCTGGTACTGGTGAAGACGCGCCGTGACGATGGAAACCTGTCGAGCAGCCAGGCAACATCGGGGAAGTGCGACTGCGCCGTGTTCATCAGGATGAGCCCGACCGACGCCGGATCCTTCCGCATCGCGGACACGGTCCCGGCCGAACCATAGACACCGTACGACATGCGCATCAGGCGGCGCTGGACGATGTCCGGTTCGCTGAAAGGGACGAGGCGAAACGCCACGTCGGCCTCGCGCCGCGACAGGTTCAGCAAGCGGTAGCTGGCGATCACTTCCGGCACGACGGCCGGGTGCCGGCGCGTCAGTTCGGCCAGCACGGGCGCCAGCACATGGCCGGCAAACCACTCCGCCGACGAGATCCGCAAGATGCCTTCGAGGCGCTCGTCGTTGCCCGCCAGGCGTCGTTCCATGGCCAGCGCGGAATTTTCCATGGATTCGGCCAGCGCCAGCACGGCGTCCCCGGCATCGGTGAGCACCAGCCCCTCCCTGGTCCGGCGCAGGAGCGTCTGCCGGGCCTCGCCCTCGAGCGCCTTGATGCGCCGGCCCACCGTCGGATGGCTTACCCCCAGCGTGCGCGCCGCTTCGCCGAACGATCCGCTGCGCACGACCGCCAGGAAGATGCGGACGTCACTCCATTCCATGGCCTGGATACCCGTTCAAAAATGTACGCAAAATATACATGAATGGCAGTTCACAGACAACTTTGTACGCGGCACCATGCGCTTTTCACTGCGCTGGCCCATGTTGGGCCAGCCTCATCCGGGAACAGCACATGAGTAAACTGAAAGACAAGGTCGCCATCGTGACGGGCGCCTCCAAGGGAATCGGCGCCGGCATCGCGCGCCGGCTCGCGGCCGACGGCGCCAGGGTCGTCGTCAACTACGCATCGAGCAAGGCCGGTGCGGACGACGTGGTGGCCAGCATCGAAGCCGCCGGCGGCCAGGCCGTGGCGGTGGGCGCCGACGTCACCAGCAAGGCCGAGGTCGACGCGCTGGTCAAGGCGGCCATCGACCATTACGGGCGCCTGGACATCGTGGTGAACAACTCCGGCATCTACCAGTTCGCCAGGATCGAGGAGAGCACCGAAGCGCTCTATCGCAAGCAGTTCGATATCAACGTCCTCGGCCCGCTGCTGGTCACCGGCGCCGCCGCGCCGCACCTGGGCGAGGGCGGCAGCATCATCAACATCAGTTCCAACGTCACCCGCGTGCATCCGGCCGAGAGCGCCATCTATACCGGCACGAAGGGCGCCATCGACGCCATCACCGGCGTGCTCGCGCGCGAACTCGGTCCGCGCGGCATCCGTGTCAACGCCGTCAGTCCGGGCCTGATCGAGACCGAAGGCACGCACACCGCCGGGGCGATGGGCTCCGACTTCCAGGCCTGGAACGAGAGCCAGACACCGCTCGGCCGCGTCGGCCAGGTGCAGGACATCGCGCCGATCGTGTCCTATCTGGCCTCGAGCGACGCCGGCTGGGTGACGGGCGAGATCATCCTGGGTTCGGGCGGCATGCGCTGAGGCGAGCGCCGGACGCGCTCAATGCGCCGCCGGCTCGTGCGCGCGCAGCGTGTCCAGCACATGCCGCGTCATGCTGCTGGCCAGCTCCTCTTCGCCGACGAAGACCCGCCCCCCCGTCTCGGCCCGCAGCAGCTCCGCTTCCTGGTCGTTGTGCGTGCGCACCACGCAGCGGATCGCCGGATTGAGCGCCTTCGCGATCTCGACCATCTTGCGCACGTCGAAGGTGTCCGGCGTCGCGATCACCAGCATCGCGGCCTTGTGGATATGCGCCTGGATCAGCACCGCCGGTTCGGCCGCATTGCCCACCACCGCCGGGATGCCGCGCTGGCGCGCCTGCTCGACCAGCTCGCGGTGCTGCTCGGCGAGCACGAAATGGACGCCGCGCGCCGTCAGCTCGTCCGCGATGCGGCGGCCGACCCGGCCGAAGCCCACCAGCACCACCTGGTTGCTGAGTTTTTCGCGCGAGGTCGTCATCGGCAGCTCGGCCAGCGGGTCGGCCGGGCGTTCGAGCCGGCGCGCCAGGTGCATCAAATGGTCTTGCTTGCCCAGCCAGCGCTGCACCGGCTCGATCGACGAGAACACCAGCGGATTGAAGGCGATCGACATGATTGCCCCGGCAAGTATCAGGTTCTGCCCCAGCTCGGGCAGCAGGCCGAGCTGGATTCCCAGCGCCGCCAGGATGAATGAAAACTCGCCGATCTGCGCCAGGCTGGCCGACACGGTCAGCGCGGTATTGAGCGGATAGCGCAGCGCCAGCACCAGCACGAAGGCGGCCAGCGACTTGCCGACCACGATCACCAGCACCACCCCCAGCACGTGCAGCGGACTGTCGACCAGGACCATCGGATCGAACAGCATGCCGACCGAGACGAAGAACAGCACCGAGAACGCATCGCGCAGCGGCAGCGATTCCTCGGCCGCGCGGTGGCTCAGTTCGGACTCGCGCAGCACCATGCCGGCGAAGAAGGCGCCCAGCGCGAACGATACGCCGAACAGGTTCGAGGATGCGTAGGCGATGCCGACCGCCGCCGCGATCACCGACAGCGTGAACAGCTCACGCGAGGCGGTCCGGGCCACGCGCCACAAAAACCACGGAAACACCTTGCGCCCGACGATCAGCATGAAGGCGATGAAGCCGCCCACCTGCAGCAGGGTCATGCCCAGCGCCGGCCACAGGGCGAGGCCGGCGTCGCCCCTGCCGCCCAGCGGGCCGGCGAGCGCCGGCAGCATCACCAGCACCAGCACCATCACCAGGTCCTCGACCACCAGCCAGCCGATCGCGATGCGGCCGTTCATCGAGTCGAGCACGCCACGCGCTTCCAGCGCGCGCAGCAGCACCACGGTGCTGGCCACCGACAGCGCCAGCCCGAACACGAGGCCCGCGCCCAGGCTCCAGTCCCACCACCACGAGAGCGCCATGCCCATCGCGGTGGCCACGCCGATCTGCAGCAGCGCGCCGGGCAGGGCGATGCGGCGCACGTCGAGCAAGTCCTTGAGCGAGAAATGCAGCCCGACCCCGAACATCAGCAGCATCACGCCGATCTCCGCCAGCTGCGAGGCCAGTCCGATGTCCGCCACGAAGCCCGGCGTGGCGGGTCCGATGAAGACGCCGGCGGCCAGGTAGCCGACCAGCGCCGGCAGCTTGAGGCGCACCGCCAGCATGCCGAACAGCAGGCCGAAGCCAAGGGCGGCGGCAATGGTGGTGATCAGGCTTAATTCATGGTGCATCGGGCAAGGACGTCATCGGATTGGAGTTTCCTTAGTATAAGTGAGCAGTTTGTACAGACTGTAGAAAGATGGCGCTGTTCGCATGATGTATGCGAACCTCTCGCCTCCGAGCCGGTCTCGGCCACAGTCGAGTTAACTCATCCGGTGGAAATGACCTCGATCACGTCATTGCGGTTGAAAAGACATGGATTATCGCGCACAGCGCCAACGGGATGGGAGGCCGGCATGCGCAGGGCAGGGCGCTTGGCATGCACTGTCCCGCCATATCAAACTATGCAGCCCAGCATGTTTTCTATCCTCATGGAATTAACAATTTAGTGTCGGAAATTTTTACACCCCCGGCCCGGCATTGCGCAGGTATTCGGTCGTCTCCCTCCGTGATTTCCTTTTGGCATGATTATTGCTCATATGACACTAGCTATTATCAACATACCAATACTAGAGGGTCTATGAAACAATTTACGAAAGTTTTCGCCGCCGCCATCCTGCTCGCTAGCTCGGCATTTGCCAGCGCCGCCGTCATCAAGACGGACCTGACCGACACCGCCACGGCTGGCATGTTCGAAGTGAACAAAAACAAGGCGTTCACGTTCACCTTCGACTTCAACGACGGTTCGTTCGACTTCATCAAAGGCAGCGACAAGATCACCGCCGCCTGGCTGACCGTGGATTTGAGCGATGATGGCGGCAGCGAGACCTTCGCATTCAGCCTGAACGGGACGGAAGTACTGGGGGCCAAGAATATTGCTGGCAATAACAAGAATCCACTGACCACCTCGTTCACCGATATCTCGATCGATGATTCCCTGGTCGCCGCCCTGAGCGAAGACGGTATCCTGAAGCTCACGATTGGCATCACGGCCGGCAATGGCTCCTTCAACGTCGTTTCGTCGAGCCTGCGCGCGCAGATGGAGCGCACCGTGGCCGATCCTGCCGAAGTTCCTGAGCCGATGAGCCTGACGCTGCTGGGCCTGGGGCTGGCGGGCATTGCCGCAATGCGCCGCAAGGCTTGACCGGCCGAGCACCGGTTCGGATCAACGGCTGCCTGGGCAGCCGTTTTCATGTGCGCATGCCCTGCGTAACCGGGAGCGACGCGGGCGCAGGCGAGTGAAGGCGCGTCACCGGCGCGGGAAGTGCGATAGCATTGGCATATTGTCATTGTCGGGCTGACGCCGCATGGAAAAACAGGATGAACTGCGCCGTTCCAAACGGATCGCCCTCGGCTTCTTCGTGGGCGCGGCCGCGCTGTTCGTGCTCAGCCTGCTGTTGCCCGTACCTGAACGATATCGCTGGTGGACCGGCCTGCTGCGCGCCTTCTCCGAGGCGGCCATGGTCGGCGCGCTGGCCGACTGGTTCGCCGTCGTCGCCCTGTTCCGGCGCGTGCCGATTCCCATCGTCTCGCGCCATACCGCCATCATCCCCAGCAACAAGGACAAGATCGCCGACAACCTGGCGCTGTTCGTGCGCGAAAAATTCCTCGACACCGATTCCATCGTGGCCCTGATCCGGCGCCACGATCCGGTGCAGAAGGTGGCCGAGTGGCTGGTCAAGCCGGCCAACACCGAGTTGATGGGCGCCCACCTGGTGCGCGCCGCCACCTTCATGCTCGACTTCATCGAAGACGCGGCGGTGCAGAACGTCATCCGCCGCGGCGTGCACACGATGGTCAACAGCGTCGACCTGTCCCGGTCGAGCGGCGCCATCCTCGAGAGCCTGACCCGCGGCCGGCGCCACCAGGAATTGCTCGACGAAGGCATCCGGCAACTGGCGCGGCTGCTCGACAACGCCGACACGCAGGACTACATCGCCCAGGGCATCGTCGAATGGCTCAAGGAAGACTATGCCTTCATTGAGAAGATGCTGCCGTCGGACCTCATCGGCCGCAAGGGCGCCGACATCGCGGTGCGCCTGGCCGCAGGCGTGTTGAACAAGGTCGCGGCCGATCCCGACCACCCGCTGCGCCACCGCTTCGACGACTACGTGGCCGGGTTCATCGAGCGCCTCAAGGGCGATCCGGCTTTTCTCGCCAGGGCGGACGACGTCAAGCGCTACCTGCTCGAAGACGAAACCCTCAACGGCTACCTCGGTTCGTTGTGGGCCGAACTGAAGGCCTGGCTCAAGCGCGACCTGGAAAGCGAAGACTCCAGCCTGCGCCGCCGCATCGTCGCGATGGGCGGCTGGATCGGCAAGGTCCTGAGCGAAGATCCGGCCTTGCGCCAGTCGCTGCGCGACAACCTGGAAGCCGCCGCGCGCGGCGTGGCGCCCGAATTCGCGGGCTTCCTGACGCGCCACATCGCCGACACCGTCAAGCAGTGGGACGACCGCGAGATGTCGGCCCAGATCGAACTCAATATCGGCAAGGACCTGCAATACATCCGCATCAACGGCACCATCGTGGGCGGCATGATCGGCGTGACCTTGTACCTGCTGTCGCACCTGCCCGACCTGTTGAACTGAAGGACTCCATGCACACGCTCGCACTGAACGACTGGCTGGCCGCCCACCCCGAGGTCGAGCGCATTCCCGAGCGCGACCTGTACGTGGTCGCGCGCTACATGATTCCCATGGACGCCAACCTGGCCCAGGGCTGCCTGGAGGCGTCCGGCATCCCGGCCATGCTGGCCGACGCCCACCTGATGCAGACCGACCTGCTGCTGGCGCCGGCCCTGGGCGGGGTGCGCCTGCTGGTCGATGCGCAGCATGTGCAGCAGGCCTATTCGGTCCTCGAGGCGCTGGCGCGCGGCGACTATGCGCTGGACGAGCACGCGCCGGACGGCGAATGGCATAAGGCAGAGTAGACCGCGCGCGAAAGTGGGGTGACGCACGAAACGACGGCGGCCTGCGGCGTAGGCTGTGGTTTCTTGCATCGAAAGGAGAACCATCATGCCCCAGGGTGATAAATCGTCGTACACCGACAAGCAGAAGCGACAGGCCGAGCACATCAAGGAAGGCTACCAGAAGAAGGGCGTCGGCAAGCAGGAGGCCGAGCGGCGTGCCTGGGCCACCGAGAACAAGATCTCGGGAGGCGGCAAGAAGCACTGACGCGCGCGGCTCAGGCAGGGCAGGCTCCCCGTGCTGCCGACGCGCCTTGTCTCGTCGAGGCGGCGTAGCATTCGCGACGCATAATGTCGGGGCGGCTCGATTCTTTGTCGTCATGGAGCGGCATTGCTGCCGTATGATCGATGTTCCAACATCATCATCGCCATCCATGAAACTCACGCCCGCCGCACGCACTGCAGCCATCATGCTGCTCATCTTTCTTGTCTGGCTGATTGCATATCCGGTGGCGCGAACCCTGCCGGATGCGACCTTCAACGACCCGTTCGAAAAAGTGTTCAACGGCCTGAATGTGCTGTTTACGGCGCTGGCCTTCGGCGGAGTGGTCATCGGCCTGCTGCTCCAGGTCGAGCAGACGGGGGAAGCCAGGCGCGAAGAGATCGAGCGCTCGATCTTCGAGCTGTTCCAAGCCTTCACCAGTCTCGAATTCCAGCATGTGAAGGACAGTTCGTTCCGTGCACTGCTCGCGGCAGTGAAGGATCGCGACTATGCGAAGTTCCTGGCCAGCCGCCTGTTCGTGGTCGAACAGCTAGCGCTGCCTGCCGGCTCGCTGGGCATATTACGCGAGCTCCACGATGCAAAGCGCGGCATGTCGGACGAAGAACTTGTTCATGCCGACCGCGCGGACCGGCTGATGCTCGACAATATGCTGAACTTCTTCGCCATGCTGGCCCAGCGTAAATCTTCGGCCACCGTGATCAAGCACTGCGATTTCGCCTACGACTGGTGGCGTCCCGTCCTGTGGATGCTCGGCCAGTTGCAGCAGGAGCGCTACCAGGCATCGCCAGAGATTCGGACGTATTGCAAGAATCAGCTCATCACGGTGACGCTCGTGGCACTGGACAAGGTATATGGGCACACGCCGCTCGATACGCGCGAGGAAGTCTGGGAGTATGTGACGACCCATCCGAAGCTGCTGGCCTTCGGATTGGACCCGCGGTTCGGGGAGCGCTGAAACAGCAACGGCCCGGTTCGCGAGAGCCGGGCCGTTCCATGTTTGGTGGTGATAGGTGGACTTGAACCACCGACCCCAGCATTATGAGTGCTGTGCTCTAACCAGCTGAGCTATATCACCTGAAACCGACAAAAGCAAAAATGGCTTGACTCGTTGGAGAGCCAAGCCATTCGCCTGGAATTCTTGGTGGTGATAGGTGGACTTGAACCACCGACCCCAGCATTATGAGTGCTGTGCTCTAACCAGCTGAGCTATATCACCGCAACGACCAATATTATCGGGCGCGACCGGTTGCGTGTCAAGATCGCGGTGTGTTTCGCGCGGAAAAATGTCGCGTCGATGTCATTTACCCAACTTCGCCAGGTGGTCCAGCATCGCGCCGGCCGGGTCGGGGCCGAGGCAATCGACCACGATCCGGCCGGGCATCGCGCGCAGCCAGGTGATCTGGCGCTTGGCCAGCTGGCGGGTGGCGATGACGCCCAGTTCGCGCAGTTGCGCGCGGTCGATATTGCCGTCCAGGTAGTCCCAGGCCTGGCGGTAGCCGACGCAGCGGATCGACGGCAGCGCTGGCGACAGGTCGCCGCGTGCACGCAGGCGCGCGACTTCCGCCACCAGTCCCTCGTCGTCGCGCTCGCCCAGCATCTGGTCGAAACGCAGCGCGATGCGCTTGTGCAGCACGGCGCGCTCATCGGTCTCGAGGCCGAACGACACCAGTTCGAACGGCAGCTCGGGTGTCGAACGCTTGGCCAGCAGGGCCGACATCGGCTGGCCCGACAAGCGATGAATCTCCAGCGCGCGGTTGATGCGCTGGGCGTCGTTCGGCGCCAGGCGCGCGGCCGTCACCGGGTCGACCGCGCGCAGCTTCTCGTGCATGCCGGGCCAGCCGATGCGCGCGGCTTCGTCGTCGATCGCGGCGCGCACGGTCGCATCGGCCGTCGGCAAGTCGTCCAGGCCGTCGACCAGGCCCTTGAAATACATCATCGTGCCGCCCACCAGCAGCGGCAGCTTGCCGCGCGCCGCGATCTCGGCCACCAGGCGGATGGTGTCGTCGCGGAACTGCGCCACCGAGTAGGACTCGCGCGGATCGAGGATGTCGATCAGGTGGTGCGGCACGGCGGCCAGTTCATCCGCCGTGGGCTTGGCGGTGCCGATGTCCATGCCGCGGTAGACCAGGGCCGAATCGACCGAGATGATTTCGCAGGGCGTCGTCTGCGCGATGCGCAGGGCGCTGGCGGTCTTGCCGGACGCGGTCGGGCCCATGATGGCCACGGCCATTGGTCTTGTCGCTCGAGTCATCACTGGCCGCGCAAGAACAGTTTGTCGAGCGCGGAGATCTCGAGCTGGACCCAGGTCGGCCGGCCGTGGTTGCACTGGTCGGCGCGCTCGGTGCTTTCCATCTGGCGCAGCAGCGCATTCATCTCGGGCACGGCCAGGATGCGGTTGGCGCGCACCGCCGTGTGGCAGGCGAGGGTGCCGAGCAATTCGTTCCTGCGCTCGATCAGCACGCGCGAGCCGCCATATTCGCGCACGTCGCGCAGCACGTCGCGCGCCAGCGTCTGCGCGTCGGCGTTCTTGAGCAGGGTCGGCACGCTGCGCACTGCCAGGGTGGTCGGCGACAGCGCGGCGATGTCGAAGCCCAGCGCCTTCAGGGTGTCCTGGTGCTCGGTCGCGGTGGCGACTTCGACCGCGTCGGCGTGGAAGGTCACCGGGATCAGCATCGCCTGCACCTGCATTTCCTGGCCCTGGGCCTGGGCGTCGAGGGCGTTCTTGATCTGTTCGTACAGGATGCGCTCGTGGGCCGCGTGCATGTCGACCAGCACCAGGCCGCGCGTGTTCTGGGCCAGGATGTAGATGCCGTGCAGCTGGGCCAGCGCGAAGCCGAGCGGGAAGTCGTCGTTCGACAGCGGGCGATCCGATGCCGACAGGGGCACATCCAACGGGGCGGACGAAGGCGCTGGCAGCGTGGTCGTCGCCTCCGACCTGAACAGCGCGCCATAAGCCTCGGTACGCTGCGCCACGCCGCCGCTCGTCGATGGATCGTCCCAGCGGCTGCCCGTCGGATACGGCGACGGCGAAAATGTCGAGAACTGCGTCGATAGCTGCGATCCGAACGAGGTCTGCTCGTGCGGCCGCATCTGCGGCCGCGACGGCGACTCCGACAACTGCCACAACGGCGTACCGGTCGGGCTGCGCCGCACCTCGGCCGCCGAGATCGGCGCCGGCACGCTGCCGTGGGCAGTGGCCGACGTTTGCGCCAGGGTGCGCTGCACCGCATGGAACACGAACTGGTGCACCGCGCGGCTGTCGCGGAAGCGCACCTCGATCTTGGACGGGTGGACGTTGACGTCGACCAGCGCCGGGTCGAGGTCCAGCGACAGCACATACGAGGGGAAGCGGTCGCCGTGCAGCACGTCCTGGTAGGCGGCGCGCACCGCGTGCACCAGCACCTTGTCGCGCACGAAGCGCCCGTTCACATAGAAGAACTGGCCGTCGGCGCGCGCCTTCGAGGCGGTCGGCAGGCCGACGTAGCCATGCAGGCGCAGCGGGCCGGCCGACTCGTCCAGTGCCAGGCGCGCTTCGGCGAAATCGCTGCCCAGGATATGGGCGCTGCGCTTGGCGGCTTCGCCCACGTTCCAGTGGTCGATGGTGCGGCCGTTGTGCGACAGGCTGAACGCCACGTCGGGGCGCGCCAGCGCGATACGGCGCACGACTTCGGCGCAGTGGCCGTATTCGGTCTGTTCGGACTTCAGAAACTTGCGCCGCGCCGGCGTATTGAAATACAGGTCCTGCACGTCGATCGTGGTGCCGAAGGCGCCGGACGATGGCGCCACCGTGCCTTCGTGCGAGCCGATGATCTCGTAGGCGTGGGCGGCGTCCGGCGTGCGCGAGGTGATGCGCACCGAGGCCACCGAGGCGATCGAGGCCAGCGCCTCGCCGCGAAAGCCCAGCGTGCCCACGTTCTCGAGGTCGTGCAGCGACGCGATCTTGGATGTCGCATGGCGCGCCAGCGCCAGCGGCAGCTGTTCCGGCGCGATGCCGCGGCCGTTGTCGGTAATGGCGATGCGCTTGACGCCGCCTTCTTCGAGGCGCACGGTGATCTGGGTCGCGCCCGCGTCGAGCGCGTTTTCCAGCAGTTCCTTGACCACGGCCGAAGGCCGCTCGACCACCTCGCCCGCGGCGATCTGCGAGATGAGCTGGTCGGGAAGCTGCTGGATGGGGCGGTGGGTCGGGGCAGGGGCGTTCATGCCCCGATTATATCGCGCCGTACCAGCCAGGGATCAGTGCCGGCTTATTGTTGCTCGCGCACGGGAATCGGCACATTGCACAGGTCGATCGCGCCGGCCGCGACCTTGGTCCACGGACCGCCACGGTTGCGCTGGGCCTCGATCACGGCCTGGAAGGCGGCGCTCTCGGTGCGCATCACCTCGAGCCTGCTGCGTTCGAGCAGCGGCACGTCGGCCGCCAGCCGCACGCTGGCGATCGGCGTGCGCTGTTCAGGCTTGTCGTAGAAGCCGGCGGCGGCCGTCCCGCGCGGCATCACGGTCAGGAGCGGCATGCCGGCCACGATGCGGCCGACCACGGTGATATTGCGGTCCAGGTGGCGCGGCGCGTGGCCGATCACCGTGTACAGCTGCGAACCGTTGCCGGTATCGGCGCCCTCGTCGCGCGCCACGCCGACCATCGCGTAGCAGTGCGGCAGCCAGGCCTGGCCGGCCTTCGGATCGCGCGCGACCGGGAAGCCGTTCACGTGGCCGACCTGCGGCGCGTAGACGTCGCGCTCCTTCAGTTGCGTAAACTGGCCGGTGCCCCTGGCGGGCACGGTGAATTCCGCGTCCACGGTCTTGGCCGACTTGAACGGGCGCGGCGTCTCTTCGTCCGGGTCGCCCCACTGCACCACGAAGCCATCTTGCGCGCGCATGATCCACAAGCCGTCGAAATAGCGCTCGCGCACCAGCGCCCGGATATTGGCGGCGGTCTTGGGCGCGAAGCGCGGCGCCAGTTCCAGGACCACGCGGCCGGCCGGGAGTTCGAGGTACAGCGTGTTCTCGGGATCGAGGGGCCGCCAGTCGCCCGGCGCGGAGGCCTTGACCACGTCGGCCACCGAAGGCTTGGGCGGCAATTCCCTGGGGGGCTTGGCCGGCGCCGCGCTGGCGTCGTTCGCGAGCAGGGCCAACAGCGCCGTGCCGATGAGTGTGTGGATCGTGGTCGCCGCCTTCATGGATGCTCCGTTCGAATTATGTGTATCAAGCAATTGTAGTCGAGCGCGGGCGCCTGGCGATCTTGACGAGCGTGACGACACGTGCGGCGCCATCGTTGACAATTGGTGTAAATAAGCTGGCAAAAGGCGCACATTCAGCGGCTTTTGTTGCTGCAGCGCACTCAAGTTAGCCGCGCCGGGTCCGATAAGCATAGGGTAAGCATACTCTCTGGACACCCATGCGTAACCTGATCGCACTATTCGCCCTGAGCCTGGTCACGGCCGCGGCGAATGCGAACGATGCAGCTCCCCCGACCAAGCCTGCGGCCGAGAAGCCCGCGGCCATCGCCTCGATCAAGCCGAACCTGCGGCCGACCGCGGCCACCCCGGCGGCTGCCCAACAAGCCGAAGAAGACGCGGAAGTCGACCTGTCGGTCCGCATCGCCGAAAAGCTGGCCGAGCTGCGCGCCAAGCAGGCCCTGCGCGCCGAGGACGCCGCGCGCGCGCGCCGCGCCGCGGAAGCCAGGCGCAAGAAGGAAGCCGCCATCGCCGCGGCCGCCGCGATCGAGGCCGCCAAGCCGAAGAACGGCACCCACTGGACGTATGAGGGCGAATTCGGCCCGGAGAACTGGTCGAAGATCAATAGCGCCTGGGCCGCCTGCAATGCCGGCAACCGCCAGTCGCCGATCGACCTGCGCGACGGCATCAAGGTCGACCTGGAGCAGATCGCCTTCGACTACCACCCGAGCTCGTTCAACGAGATCGACAATGGCCATACGATCCAGGTGAATGTCGCTGGCGGCAATTTCCTGAGCGTGGGCGGCACGACCTATGAACTGCAGCAATTCCATTTCCACCGCCCGGGCGAAGAGCGCATCAATGGCAAGGGCACCGAGATGGTCGTGCACCTGGTGCACAAGAGCTACGACAACAAGATCGCGATCCTGGCGGTGCTGCTCGAGCGTGGCGACGCCAATCCGATGATCCAGACCGTGTGGAACAACCTGCCGCTGGAAAAGCACATGACGGTGACGCCATCGATCGTGCTCGACATCAACGAGATCCTGCCGGCGCGGCGCGACTACTTCACCTACATGGGTTCGCTGAGCGAGCCGCCCTGCACCGAGAACGTGCTGTGGCTGGTGATGAAGCAGCCGATGACGGCCTCGCCCCAGCAAATGGCCCTGTTCTCGCGCCTGTATCCTTTCAATTCACGGCCGGTGCAGCCGAGTAATGGGCGGATGGTCAAGGAATCGATGTAAAACAAAAAACGCGCCGAGGCGCGTTTTTTTCTTGACCAGTACGGCGGGCATGGCGTCACGAGACCCGATACCGGCCTTCCCACACCGCGCCCGGCGCCAGTTCCACCGGCGTCAGCTGCGCCGGTTCGATGCATACGAAGCGCTGGTACTCGTCGTCTTCCATGTCGGCCAGCGCCGCCGTATCCGCCGCGCCTGGATTCCACACCACGACGTCCCGGAACCCTTCCTGCTCCAGCGTCAGCACCCGGGCCCAGGTGCCCAGGGTGATGCCGTCGCCCACATTCTCATAAACCACGTCGAGCTTGTCCGCGATCGACAGCGTGCCCGCTTCCAGTCCCTCGATCCGCACGTCGGCCAAGTGCGGCACCAGGTGGTAGGCATGCAGCGCCGCCGCGAACGGGAAGGGCGCGGCGCCCGTGTTGCGCACGCTGAACGTCATGTCGAGCGCGTTGGCCTGCACGGACACGCGCAGCGTCAGCGCAAACGGGTGCGGCCAGGCCGCCGCCGTCGCGGCAGGCAGGTCGGCGTCGCTTAATTCAAGCTCGGCCCACGCCGCGCCATCGTCGACGCCGTGCTGCGCCAGGCGCCAGGTGCTGACCCGCGCGAAGCCATGCCGCATGCCGTCGCCGCGCTCGGCGAACTGGGGAAAGATGACCGGCACGCCGCCGCGGATCGCGCGGCTGCCGTCCAGCGCCGAACGGCTGCTCAGGAACATGCGCTCGCCGCCATCGGCGCCGTGCCACGACACCAGGTGGCCGCCGTACAGGGTGACGACGGCGCTGGCGCCGTCCGGCGCCGTGATGCGAATCGCGGGCAGTTGCCCGAAGGTGATGTTTTCCATGATGGTGTCTGGCTCAGGTCTGGCGGCTCTTGGCCATGGGCGGGTTGTCGGCGAAATAGCGGCGGATGCCATTCGTGATCGCATTGGCCAGCTGGTCCTGGTAGGCGTCGTCGTTCAGGCGCGCTTCTTCCTGCGGGTTCGAGATGAACGCCGTCTCGACCAGGATGGACGGGATGTCCGGCGCCTTCAGCACGGCAAAGCCGGCCTGCTCGACCGAGGCCTTGTGCAGGCGGTTGATGCCGCCGATTTCCTTCAGCACCGCCTTGCCCAGTTTCAGGCTGTCGTTGATCTGGGCCGTGGTCGACAGGTCGAACAGCACGCTGGCCAGGTGCTTGTCGGCCGTGCCAGTCAGGTTGGCGCCGCCGATCAGGTCGGCCTTGTTCTGGTCGTTCGCCAGCCAGCGCGCCGCGCTCGAGCTGGCGCCTTTTTCGGACAGCACGAACACCGACGAACCGCGCGCCGTCGGCGAGATCCAGGCGTCGGCGTGGATCGAGACGAACAGGTCGGCCTGCACCTTGCGCGCCTTCTGCACGCGGGTGCCGAGCGGCACGAAGAAATCGCCGTCGCGGGTCAGCATCACCCGCGTATTCGGCATCTGTTCGAGCTTGGCCTTGAGGCGCTTGGCCACGGCCAGCACGATGTCCTTCTCGCGGCTGCCCTTGGCGCCGATCGCGCCCGGATCCTCGCCGCCATGGCCCGGATCGAGGGCGATGGTGATCATGCGCGCCACTTTCTGGGGCGGCGCCGGGGCCGGGCTGCGCGTCGGCGGCGGCTGCACCGCCACGGCCGGCGCAGTGCCTTTCAGGGCCGATATCTCGGCTTCCAGCTTGGCGATCGCATCCGGGCCGGCATTCGGCTGGGTGCGCGGCGCGGCGGGCGGCGGCGTGGGCACCTGCACCGGCGGCGTGCCCGTCACCGGATGGGGCGAGGCGGGGGCGCCGGCCACCGGCGTGCCGGCCACCGGGTCGCCCAGGGCCGGCTGGTCGGCCGCCAGGGTCGTGGTCGGGCCCGGACTCCAGTCGCCCTGCTCGATCAGGGCGGCGATCGGGTCGACCGGCGCGGCCGGATAGAGGTCGAACACCAGCCGGTGCTGGTAACCGGCCACCGGCGCCAGGGTAAACACCTGCGGCTTGATCTCGGCCTTGAGGTCGAACACCAGGCGCACCACGTTCGGCCGGTTCTGGCCGACCCTTACCTGCTTGATGTAGGGATCGTTCGATTCGATCTTGGCCACCAGGCTCTTGAGCGTATTGCTCAGGGCAAGGCCGTCGATATCGACGACGAGACGCGGCGGATCGGGGATCAGGAAGTGTTCGGCCTTGAGGTCGGTGTCGTTTTCCAGCGTTACCCGGGTGTAGTCGGGGGCGGGCCAGACACGCACGGCCAGGATTTCCCTGGCCTGGGAGGCGAGCGGGACGACGGACAGCAGCAGCGTGCCGCCGGCCTTGAGCAGGACACGGCGGCGCGAGGACGTTGGCGTCACGCGGGCGGCTGGGGCGGCAGAAGGGGAGCGAGACGGTCGAGGCATAGCAGGCCTAATTCGGACAACGCCTGCAATTCTACATCACGGCCGGGCCCGCTAACGTTGAGCAAGACACGCAAGTCGGGCGGCGGCAACACCGGATCGCCTTTTTCGGGCCACTCGACGATACAGACATTGCGCCCGTCGAAGTCTTCGCGAAAGCCCGCATCCAGGAATTCTTCCGGGCTCGACATGCGGTACAGGTCGTAGTGGATCACGTTCAGGGTATTTCCATCAAGCATCACCCGATACGGTTCCGACAAGGTATAGGTCGGGCTCTTGACGGTGCCGGCATGGCCCGCCGCCCGCAGCAGCGCGCGGGTGAGGGCGGTCTTGCCGGCGCCGAGGTCGCCGTGCAGGTAGATCACCAGCCCCGGCTGCAAGGCGCGCGCCAGGGCGGCGCCCAGGGCGGCGGTGGCGGATTCGTCCGGCAAATGGCGCTGCAAGTGGGTGGTATAGGGCTGCATCGAATAAAATAGCGTGTTGTCTTGCGTTGTACTTCTAGCGGTATGTCCATTCCCCCCAATCCATCTGCCGACCTGCCCCAGCTTGCGCGCGCCATCAAGGCGTGGGGCAAGGAGCTGGGCTTTGCCGACGTGCGCATCGCCGACGTCGACCTGGGGCACCTGGAGGCCGGCCTGCAAGCCTGGCTGGACGCGGGGTACCACGGCGAGATGGATTATATGGCAAGCCATGGCATGAAGCGTGCCCGTCCCGCCGAACTCGTGCCCGGCACGGTGCGCGCCATCGTGGCGCGCATGGATTACCTGCCCGCCACCCGCGGCGGCGACTGGCGCGCTCAAGAGAAATTGCGCCAGCAGGATCCGGACGCCGCCGTGGTCTCGGTCTATGCCAGGGGCCGCGATTACCACAAGGTGCTGCGCAACCGCCTGCAGTCGCTGGCCGGCCGCATCCAGGACGCGATCGGCCCGTTCGGCTTTCGCGTGTTCACCGACTCGGCGCCGGTGATGGAGCTGCCCCTGGCCGAGAAGGCCGGCCTGGGCTGGCGCGGCAAGCATACCTTGCTGCTGTCGCGCGCCGCCGGCTCGACCTTCTTCATCGGCGAGATCCTGGTCGACCTGCCGCTGCCCGTCGATCCCCCCACCGGCCAGCACTGCGGCGGCTGCCAGGCCTGCATCGACCTGTGCCCGACCCAGGCGATCCTGGGGCCGGGCAGGCTCGATGCGCGGCGCTGCATTTCCTACCTGACGATCGAGCTCAAGAGCAGTATCCCGGAAGACTTGCGGCCCCTGATCGGCAACCGCATCTATGGCTGCGACGATTGCCAGGTGGCCTGTCCCTGGAATAAGTTTGCGCAGCGCGCGGCGGTGCCCGATTTCGACGAGCGCAACGGCCTGGGGGAGGGCGACCTGGCCAGCCTGTTCGCCTGGGACGAAGAAGAATTCAACCGCCGCATGGAAGGCAGCCCGATTCGCCGGATCGGCCACGAGCGCTGGCTGCGCAACCTGGCGGTGGGATTGGGAAACGCTGCCGGGAAAAAGCCCGGGGATGCCGTCATCGTGGCTGCCTTGCAGGCCCGGCGCGACCATCCCTCGGAACTGGTGCGCGAGCACGTCGCCTGGGCCCTGGCGCGCCACGCCGCCTGAGCCTGCCGTTTTTCCTACACCATCAGATGTCGATGCGCTTCAGGCGCAGGGCCGACCAGTCGCCGTCGATCGAGATCATCGCCACGCCGGTGATGCCGTTTTCCTTGGCATAGGCATTGATCGAATCGCGGTTGATGTCGGTGGCCTTGGAAGCGGTTTGCTTGAGATAGGCGATCCACAGCGAGCCTTTTTCACCGAGCTTTTGCTTGGCGATATCGAGATAGTGTTCGAGGTCCTTGCGTCCCATGCAAAACATCAGGATCACGTCGAAGGGACCGTCGCCTTCCTTGACCAGTTCGGCCGGCATATGCGCCGCCACGCTGGGATTGGCCTGGCCGTTGAGCACCAGCATTGACTTCGCCGTGCGTAAAAACATCTTGTCTGCAACTGTCTTTTCGTTCATTGGAATTTCCTAAAAGAGAGTTTGCATCGCGGCGCCCGGGGCCGCGGCGCGTTCAAGACTATTTTACAAGGCTTCTTTTGGTAAGCTGAGACGCTTGACCGGTGGAAATCGTCGTGGCGCCAACGGTCGCTTATTTCAGCAAGCCGGCGAGCTCGACCGCGGTTTTCACTTGCATCTTGTCGAAGATATGGGCCCGATGCACTTCCACCGTCCGCATGCTGATGCCGAGTTTGTCCGCCACAACCTTGTTCATCATGCCGGCCAGGATCAGGTCGAGCACTTCGCGCTCGCGCGCCGACAGGGTGGCCAGGCGCGCCTGCACGCCGGCCGAGGCGGCCGCCTTGCGCGAGGCGGCCAGCGCCTCCTCGACCCGGTCCATCAGCTGGTTGTCGTTGAATGGTTTCTCGAAGAAATCGAAGGCGCCGCGCTTGAGCGAATCGACCGCCATCGGCACCTCGCCGTGGCCAGTGAGAAAAATCACGGGCAGGCGCGGCAGCAGGCCGCGCTTGAACAGGTCGTCGAACACGGCAATGCCGTTCATGCCGGGCATGCGCACGTCGAGCAGGACGCAGTCGCCGCTGCCGTCCAGGTCTTGCATGGCGTCGAGGAATTCCTGGCCGCTCGCGTAGCCGCGCGCGGGAAGGCCGCGCGATTGCGCCAGCCAGGCGAGCGAATCGCGAATGACTTCTTCGTCGTCGACGATATGCAGCATGCGGGTCTCCGTAGTGGCGGGATGGGTTTCCCGGCCTGTCGTTGTTGGTATGCAGATGGCGCGCTGGTGGAACGACCCGCACGCCGCAGACCGGATTTTAGCCCAGCGCCCGGCTCGCCGCTTGGGCCGGCAGCGAAAAAGTGAACACGGTGCCGCCGGCCGGGTGCGGTGCATGGCGCAAGGTGCCGCCATGGAATTCGATCGTGGTGCGGCAGATCGACAGCCCCATCCCCATGCCTTCGGCCCGGGTCGAGTAGAACGGCGAGAACAGGCGCTCTGCCACTTCGGGCGAGATGCCGTGGCCGCGGTCGATCACCGACACCGCCACCTGCGCATCGACATGGACCGCCTCGATGCGCAGCACGCGCTGGTCGGGCGCCGTGTCCTGCATGGCCTGGATCGCGTTGCGCGTGAGGTTGAGCAGCACTTGCTCCAGCAGCACGCGGTCGGCCAGCACCGGCGGCAGGCCGGGGGGCAATTGCACCCGCAGGGCGACGCCGGCCTGGCGCGCCTGCAGTTCGATCAGGGCGTGCACATTGGCGATCATGCTGCGGATCGTCACTTCCTGGCGCAGCGGTTCGCGCTTCTTGACGAACTCGTGCACGCTGCGGATGATCTGGCCGGCGCGCTGGGCTTGCTGGCGCGCCTGTTCCAGCGCATGGCGCAGCATGCCCGGCTTGACCTCGTCGCCGGTGCCGGCAGCCCGCTCGAGCATGTTCAGGGCGCCCACCGTATAGCTGGAAATCGCCGCCAGCGGCTGGTTCAGCTCGTGCGCCAGCATCGACGACAGTTCGCCCATGGTGGCCAGGCGCGCGCTGGCCTGCAGCTTTTCTTCCTGCTGGCGGTTGAGTTCCTCCACCCGTTTGCGGTCGGTGATGTCGAGCACCGAGCTCATCCAGCCGGTATGGCGGCCGTCGACGTCCACCAGCGGCGCCTCGAACACCAGCACCGGCACCCGCGTGCCGTCCGGGCGCTGGAACACGGTCTCGAATTGCGGCGTGACCTTGCCCGACAGGATGCCCTGGAAGCGCTCCTCGTACTCGGCCGTCGCTTCCGGCGCCCAATAGGCCATGGGCGGCTTCTTGCCGATCAATTCCTCGGGCGGGTGGCCGACGATCTGGCAAAAGGCCCGGTTCACATACGTCACGCGGCCCTCGAGGTCGCGCGCGCGCAAGCCCGTGAGCAGAGAGTTTTCCATCGCCGTGCGAAACGCCATCTGCTGGCGCAGCGCGGCTTCGGCGGCCAGGGTGCGCGAGATATGGCGCCATAGCGCGGCCAGGCTCGTCAACAGGCCAAGGGCCAGCACGATCACCGAGCCGACCAGCAGGTTCGGCAGCAACTGCGGCGCGCGCTTGACGCTGTCGGTGGCCAGCACCAGCCGGGCGCCGGGCAGGTCGAGTTCGCGCCGGTGCGTATACACGCCGCGGCCCGGGCCGCCGGCGGCGCGCCGCGCCACCGCTTTTTCGTCGGAATCGAGCAGCGACAGGGCATTGTCCTGGGCGAACCACCAGGGCACGGTTTCGTCGAGCAGTACCTGCAGGCTGTAGGTCGCCACCAGGCTGCCCGCGAATTCGCCATTGCGAAACAGCGGCAGGTAGAAATCGATCAGGCCATGGGTCGAGGGCGTGGCGCCATACGGCTCGCTGTAGCGGCCGCGCCGGATCGAGCGCGCCATCTCGCCGGCCAGGGCCGTGGTCGCGGGCAGGCCGGCGGCGGGCAGGTCGGCGCCATGGCTGGCCTGCACCTTGTCATCGGCATCGCTCCAGACCACGCGTACCAGCTCCGGGCCGTTGACGAACATCTGGCGCAAGCGCGCCTGCAATTTTTCCGGCGGCAGCGGCGCGACCACCAGGTCGGCGCCGAGGGCGGCCAGCGCCTCTTCGCTGCGCGCCAGTTCGAAGCGCAAGGTCTGTTCGACCCACAGGGTGTCGGCAATCAATTGCTCTTGCCGATCGGTGCTTTCCATCTGGCGCGCCTGCCATGGCAGCCAGATCAGCACCGCGAGGAACAGCAGCACCAGCAGCATCGGCACCAGCCAGCGCCAGAACCGCCAGGCGCGGGTGCGCGCACGCGGTTCCGACATGGGCTGGAGGAACGGAATTTTCATGCAATGGTCCTGTATTGGTTACACTGTCCAGCTGTTATGCGACGTCCACAAAGTAGAAAGTATCAAACCGTCATGCAGATCAAGACCCTGGCCGCCAAGGCGCTCTTCGCGCTGGCCGCGACCGCGAGTTTCAATGCCTGGGCACAGGAGCCGATCGTCATCAAGTTCAGCCACGTGGTGGCGCCCGACACGCCCAAGGGCCGGGCCGCCGAGCGTTTCAAGGAGTTGGCCGAGCACATGACGCGCGGCCAGGTCAGGGTGGAAGTGTATCCCAACAGCCAGTTGTACAAGGACCGAGAAGAGCTCGAGGCCCTGCAACTGGGAGCGGTGCAGATGCTGGCGCCCTCGCTGGCCAAGTTCTCGCCGCTGGGCGTGCGCGAATTCGAAGCGTTCGACCTGCCCTATATTTTCCCGGACAAGGCGGCGCTGTACAAGGTGACCGAGGGCAGGATCGGGCGCGACCTGCTGCGCAAGCTCGAGCCCAAGGGCATTACCGGCCTGGCGTTCTGGGACAACGGCTTCAAGATCATGTCGGCCAACCGGCCCCTGAATGCGCTCGAGGATTTCAAGGGATTGCGGATGCGTATCCAGGCCTCGAAGGTGCTCGATGCGCAGATGCGCGCGCTGGGCGCCCAGCCGATGACCCTGGCGTTTTCCGAAGCCGCGCCCGCCCTGCGCGACGGGGTGGTGGAGGGCACCGAGAACACGCCGTCGAATATGTATACCCAGCGCATGCACGAGACGCAGACCCACCTGACCGTGTCGAACCACGGCTATCTCGGTTATGCGGTGATCGTCAACAAGAAATTCTGGGATGGCTTGCCGACCGCCACCCGCAACACCCTGGCGCGCGCGATGCGCGAGGCCACCGCCTACGAGAAAAAAATCGCCCAGCGCGCCAACGACGACGCCATGGAAGCCATCCGCCAGGCCGGCACCACGACCATCCACACGCTCACGCCAGAGCAGCAGGCCGAGTGGCGGCGCGCCATGCAGCCGGTGGTGGGGCAGATGGAAAGCCGGATCGGCAGGGAGACCGTGCGCGCGATCCTGCGCGAGGTCGCCCGCTGAGAGGGCAGTGAGACATGCGTTTACCTGATTTCCACAAGCACGGTTTGTTTATAAGTAAAATAATTTTCCCAATTTGTGGCTGAAAGGATACATTTTCTACAAGCATTTGCGTTATCATGGGGCCCATACGCACTGTGATGGTGCGCAGGCAGTGCCAAGAACAAGCAATAGAAGCGGCATGCAAGGTTTTTGGGGGAGTATTGATAAAAGCACGGTAATCCATACCGGAGACATTCGAGGAGACACCACGTTTGACAGAAGTCGCTGGCTACGACCAAGCGGCCGGAAACGTGACCCGAATTGGAGCGCACCCGAGGGTGCGCTTTTTTTTTGCCTGGAAAGTCCAATGGCTGGTCGTCCGCACGCCGTCCGGTTAAGATGACCGGGCAAGCATTGCCCAGCCGCCTCTCGACGATGAAGACCGATTCCGCCAGCCAGATTTTCAATGCCATCGTGCCCGCGCCCTTCGGCGCGCTGGGCATCCGCACCGTCGACGACAAGCTGCGCGAGGTGGTCTACCTGCCGCCATCGTTCGACGCGAAGGCGGCGGACAGCGCGGTCGCCGCGCGCAGCGCGGAGCAGCTCGCGCGCTACCTGCTCGACCCCGACTTCGGCTTCGACCTGCCGCTGGCGGACGCCGGCACCGAGTTCCAGCGCAAGGTGTGGCAAGAAATCAGCGCCATCCCGCGCGGCGCCGTGCGTACCTACGGCCACCTGGCGAAGCTCATCGGCTCGCATCCGCGCGCCGTGGGCCAGGCGTGCGGCGCCAACCCGTTCCCGTTGATCCAGCCATGCCACCGGGTCACGGCATCCGGCGGCCTGGGGGGCTTTTCGAACCAGAACGACGAAAACGGTTTTCACCTGTCGGTGAAGCGCTGGCTGCTGCGGCACGAAGGCGCCACCGCCGCTCCATGGCAGCAGCAGTCGATCTGGCCCTGATCGACGAGTTCTGCGACACGCTCTGGCTGGAACAGGGCCTGGCGAAGAACTCACTCGACGCCTACCGGCGCGACCTGCGCCTGTTCGCCGGCTGGCTGGAGGCAAACCGTCCCGGCCGCGGCCTGCTGGCCGTGGGCGCGCAAGACCTCGGCGCCTATTTCGCCGACCGTCATCCCGAATCGCGCCCCAGCACGGCCAACCGCCGGCTGTCGGTGTTCAAGCGCTTCTATGGCTTGCTGCTGCGCCGCGGCCAGATCGCGGAGGATCCCTGCCTCAAGATGCCGTCGGCGCGCCAGCCGACCCGTTTCGTGCATACCTTGACCGAGGACCAGGTCGAGGCCTTGCTGGCAGCCCCTGACGTCTCCACCCCATTGGGTTTGCGCGAACGCACGATGCTGGAGCTGATGTATGCCAGCGGCCTGCGGGTATCGGAACTGGTGGCATTGAAGCTGGTCGAAGTGAGTCTGAACGACGGCGTCCTGCGCGTGACCGGCAAGGGCAGCAAGACGCGCCTGGTGCCGTTCGGCGAAGAGGCGCGGCGCTGGCTCGAACGCTACCTGAAGGACGCGCGCGGCATCATCCTGGGCGGCCAGGTCGACGACGCGCTGTTCGTCACCGGCCGCGGCGGCCCGATGACGCGCCAGATGTTCTGGATCCTGGTCAAGAAGCATGCACAGAAGGCCGGCGTCACGGGCCCGCTGTCGCCGCACACGCTGCGCCACGCCTTTGCCACCCATTTGCTGAACCATGGCGCCGACCTGCGCGTGGTGCAATTGCTGCTGGGGCATGCCGATATTTCGACGACCCAGATCTATACCCACGTCGCGCGCGAACGCCTGAAACGCCTGCACGCCCAGCACCATCCACGGGGATAGCGTAAGCCGGAATCGGCGCAGTAGTCCATAATGGCTGTGCGGATGCAGCATTTCCCTTGGATTAACCATATCGAGGTGACTATGGCACGAAATAATTTTTCTTACGAAAAGCGGCAACGGGAACTCGAAAAGAAGCGCAAGGCGGAAGAAAAAGCCAAGCGCAAGCTGGAAGCGAAGAACGCACCGACCGAGGGTGAGGCCGTACAGCCGGATGGCGATGCGGATGGCGTGGAAGAAGGCGCCGCGGAAGGCGAGGCGCGCTCCCCCGCCGCGGCGCCGTCGAGCCTGGCGTAGGCGCCACCAGACGGCAATGGAATTGCGCGCGTGCTCCGTCGCGTCGACGATGGAGCCCCTGGCGCATGATGGAACTATAAGCATCGACAACGGTCCGAGCCATCTGAATGCGACAAGCTGTCAGTTGGCCGGTGCGAATGGCGGTATGGCGCGACAAAGCGCATGCCGCCCTGCCGTTTGCGGGCCCGCAAACGGAGCGTCGCGCGACGCGATGACAATGACAGTCTTGTCTGCCTGATTATTGTCGTTCCCACAGCGAAAGGCCGTTGTCGTGAACAAACCATCGCCGGAGCCTGGCGCACCCACATCCGCGCCGCCGGTCCAGCCCGGCGAGCCTGGGCCGAGCGCCTTCGGCTGGCTCCATCACTTCGTCACGGCGCTCGAGCTGGCGCCGGCGGTGGCCGTGCATTCGATGGACCAGGCCGGCGCCGTCCGCTTCTGGAACCGCGCCAGCGAAGCGCTGTACGGCATCCCCGCCGGCGAGGCGCTCGGCAAGCCGTTCCGCCAGCTGGTCGAGCACCTCGACCGCCAGGACGAATTCGAGCGCGCGATCGATGCGATCTGGCGCAGCGGCCAGGCGACGCCGGCGCGCGACTGGCAGGTGCAATCGAAGGCGGGCCGGCGCCGCTGGGTCTATTCCAGCCACTACCCGGTCAAGCACGACCACGTCATGCAAGAAGTGTTCTGCATGGAAGTCGACATCACGGCGCGTAAAGAGGCCGAGAGCAACCTGGCGCAGGCGGCCCAGGTGTTCCAGAACGCGCGCGACGCCATCATCATGATGGATGCCGAATACCGGGTGCGCACCGTCAACGGCGCCTTCACCAGCATCACCGGCCACGCGCCCGAACGCATCATCGGCCAGTCGCTGGCCAGCCTGGGCTGGGACGCCGCCGACGGCTTTTACGAGCGCATCTGGTCCGAACTCGACGGGCAAGACCACTGGGAAGGCGAACTCGCCAGCGTGCGCAGCAATGGCGAGCGCTATCCGGTCCGGGTGGCGCTCACGGCGATCCGCGACGCCCACGGCGACGTCGCCAGCTATATGGCGATGCTGTCCGATATCAGCGAGCGCAAGCGGCAAGAAGAGCAGGTGCGGCACCAGGCCGAGCACGACGCGCTCACCGGCCTGCCCAACCGCATCCTGTTCCTCGACCGCCTGCACCAGGCGCTGGCCACCTGGCGCCGCCAGCGCCACCGCTGCGCCGTGATGTTCCTCGACCTCGACAAGTTCAAGGCGATCAACGACACCCTCGGCCACCAGGCCGGCGACGCCGTCCTGCGCGAAGTGGCCGCGCGGCTGCGCGCCTGCGTGCGCCGGGTCGACACCATCAGCCGCCTGGGCGGCGACGAATTCGTCGTGCTGCTGGCCGACATCAAGGGCGCCGACCAGGCCGCGCACGTGGCCGGCGCCGTGACCCAGTCGCTGCGGCGGCCCATCGATGCCGGCGGCCAGCAGGTCGGGCTGTCGGTCTCGATCGGCATCGCGCTGTGTCCCGACGATGGCAGCGAGGTCGAAGCCCTGCTGCACCATGCCGACGTCGCGATGTACCATGCCAAGCAGGATGGGCGCGACACCTTCCGCTTCTTCAGTCCGGCCATGAACGCGCATGTGATCGAGCGCGTCGAACTCGAGAACCGGCTGCGCCAGGCGATCGAGGGCGGCGAGTTCATGCTCGAATACCAGCCCGAGATCGAGCTGGCGAGCGGCCGGGTCGGCACGGTCGAGGCCCTGCTGCGCTGGCGCCATCCCGAGCGCGGCCTGCTGCTGCCGCATCATTTCCTGCCGGTGGCCGAAGAATCCGGACTGATCGTCCCGATCGGCGAGTGGGTATTGCAAGAGGCTTGCCGCCAGGCCAGCGCGTGGCGCGCTGCCGGCTTTCCGGTGACGGTGGCCGTGAACCTGTCCGACGGCCAGGTGGCGCACGCCGGCTTGCTGCCGGCCATCGACGCCGCCCTGCAAGGCGCCGGACTGGCGCCGGCAGCGCTTGAGCTCGAAATCACCGAGGACGCGCTGGTACGGGGCGAACCGGCGTTCGCGACGGCGATGGCGCTGCGCGCCCGCGGCGTGCGGCTCAGTATCGACCACTTTGGCACCGGCACGTCGAGCCTGGAGGCGCTGCGCCGTTTTCCGCTCAGCAAACTCAAGATCGACCGCAGCTATGTCGGCGACGTCGGGCACGATCCGGTCGACGCAGCCATGGTGCCGGCCATCATCGGGGTGGCGCGCAGCCTGGGCTTGCGGGTGGTGGGAGAGGGCGTGGAGACGGCCGAGCAGCGCGATTTTCTGCGGCGGCACGGCTGCGACGATTACCAGGGGTTTTATGCCGGCAAGGCCAGTGCACGGCCGGATCTGTCGCCCCATCCCGGGTGACGCGGCCTCGCATCCGATGGCCTTCCATGGGTAGCGTCGGCCGGGGAGCGCGGCCGGCGCCGCCGCCGCGCATGACCGTTATCGGCGCCGGTTTCGCGCCCGGTGATCTTACCGGCCAACCTTCAGCGCGTCGGCGCCGCCGCCGCCAACCCCACCGAACAGCCTGATCCTGGCCAGCACCTGCCCATGGTCCGACGCCTCGGGCAAGCCCAGGTTCAGGTGATCGTTCAGGTACACCACATCGACCACTTCCCCGATCGCCTGCGGCAGCGCCGGGTTGAATTCGGGCGACACCAGGATGTGGTCGATGGTCGAGTGGCGCGTATCGTGCAGGATCGAGAAGCCGACGTGGCGCTGGTGGTCGAGCCGGCGCTGGACCTGGCTGGCATCGAACATGCGCTCGCCCACCGGCGTGCCTTCGCCCAGCACGATCTCGGTGGTCACCGAATCGGCCACGTCGTTGAAGTCGCCCAGCACGATGCGCGGACGGCCGTTGGCATGGGCCATATCGGTCAGCAGCACGCGCAGGGCCGTCGCTTCGGTGCCGCGCCGGATCAGCGAGCGCAGGCAGGCCAGCGCGTACAGGTGCGGGTCGGCGCCGCTGTCGCCCGAGCGGTAATCGGGCCGGCGCGACTTGAGATGGACCACGATCACGTCGATCACCACTCCCGGGGCCGCGATCACGCCCGCATGCAGGGGCGCGCGGGTGAAGCGGTCCGGGTCGCGGCTGCCGGGCGGCATCGTGACGTTATCGGGGAACAGGGGCAGCTGCGATCCGGGCTCGGCCAGCGGCAGGCGCGAGACCAGGGCCACGCTCGGGGTCAGGCGTGGGGCATGCGGGTCGGGGTCGAAGCCGATATGGTGGGCGTCGCGGTAGCGCCGGCTGCGCCGCAGCACTTCCTTGAGCACGCTCTGCGAAAAAATCTCTTGAAAGCCGATCACGTCGGCATCGATCAGGTCGAGCTGGTGCGCGGTCCAGTCCAGCTTGGCCTCGTACTGCGCGGCCGTGGTGGGCGCGAGATTGTCATACAGGCGGGCGCCGGGCGGGGCCAGGTTGAAAGTGTTGAAGGTGGCAAACCGAAGTTCTTCCTGCATAATAGAAACCCCTATTGTTCGTCTTTAGCGTAACACGCATGGCCAAGAAAGCGCACGTCTCAGAGACACCCGCCACCCAATTCCTGCGCAAGCATGCCGTCGCATTTTCCGAGCATCCTTATGAGTACGAAGAACATGGCGGCACGGCGGTCTCGTCGAGCGCGCTCGGCGTGCCCGAACACGACGTGGTCAAGACCCTGGTGATGCAGGACGAAGCGGCCAGGCCGCTGATCGTGCTGATGCACGGCGACTGCAAGGTGTCGACCAAGAGCCTGGCGCGCGCCATCCCCTGCAAGTCGGTCGAGCCGTGCAAGCCGGACGTCGCCCAGCGCCACTCGGGCTACCTGGTCGGCGGCACCTCTCCCTTCGGCATCCGCAAGGCGATGCCGGTCTACGTCGAAGAGAGCATCCTGGCGCTGGACAAGATCTACATCAATGGCGGTCGCCGCGGCTACCTGGTCGGAATCGATCCGCGCGTGCTGGTGGATGTGCTCAAGGCGCGTCCCGTGCAGTGCGCCCTGGCCGAGTAGCTTTCGCCAGTGCCGATGGTGTATATTCACGACCGATTTCCGGTAATGACGCCGGCTGGCGCCCATTTGAGAGACTAGATGACCACCCTGATTGCCACCATCGCCGCCTACCTGATCGGCTCGATTTCCTTCGCGGTCGTGATGAGCCGCGTCTTCGGCCTGTCCGACCCGCGCACCTACGGCTCCAAGAATCCCGGCGCCACCAATGTGCTGCGCAGCGGCAGCAAGAAAGCCGCCATCGCCACCCTGGTCGGCGACGCCGCCAAGGGCTGGCTGGCGGTGTGGCTGGCGGTGCAGTTCGGCCCGGACGTCGGCCTGGATGAGACCGGCATTGCCCTGGTGGCGATCGCGGTCTTCATCGGCCATCTGTGGCCGGTGTTCTTCCGCTTCGTGGGCGGCAAGGGTGTGGCCACCGCGCTGGGCGTGCTGATCGGCATTAACCCGTGGCTCGGCCTGGCGACCCTGGCGACCTGGCTGATCGTCGCCTACGCCTTCCGCTATTCCTCGCTGGCGGCCCTGGTCGCCGCGATCTTCGCGCCGTTCTACTATGGCCTGCTGTTCGGCGTCGATCCGATCCTGTTCGCCGTGTTCGCGATGAGCGCACTGCTGCTGTGGCGCCATGGCAGCAATATCGGCAACCTGATCGCCGGCAAGGAATCGAAGATCGGCAGCAAGTCGGCGGGCGCCAAGAGGGCAAAATAAAGCCGGCGCGCGCCGGATTTTCTTGCAAGCGTTACCATTCGTCTTGAACAGCGGCGCATTCGCGCCGCGCCGGACAGAAAGGTGGTACCCCGTGAGCAAGCAACTCAGGATCGATTTTGTGTCGGACGTCTCGTGCCCATGGTGCGCGATCGGCCTGAAATCGCTGGAACAGGCCCTGTTGAAGGTCGGCGACGAGGTGCGCGTCGACCTGCATTTCCAGCCCTTCGAACTGAACCCCGACATGGGCCCGGACGGCCAGGACATCGTCGAGCACGTGACGCAGAAATATGGCGCCACGGCCGAGCAGCAGGCGGCCACCCGCGAGACGATCCGCGAACGCGGCGCCGCCGTCGGCTTTACCTTCGACATGGAGCGGCGCGGCCGCATCTACAATACCTTCGACGCCCACCGCCTGCTGGCCTGGGCCGAGGACGAGGGCAGCCAGCGCCAGCTCAAGATCGCCTTGTTGGAAGCCTATTTCACCCGCTGCGAAGACCCGAGCAACCACGACGTGCTGCTGCGCGCCGTGGAAAGCGTCGGCCTGGACCGTGAAGTGGCGGAGCGCATCCTGAAGTCGGACGAGTACGCCAACGACGTGCGCACCCGCGAGCAGTTCTTCCAGCGCGCCGGCGTCAAGTCGGTGCCGGCGATCATCATCAACCAGCGCCACCTGATTTCCGGCGGCCAGCCGCCGGAAGTGTTCGAACGCGCGCTGCGCGAGATTCCGGGACTCGAACCGGAAGCCGCCGCTTAATTGAGTTCCAGCACCACCGGCTGGTGATCCGACGCCGCCGTTTCCGACTGCACATCGAGCGCCGTCAGGCGCGGCGCCAGGTCGTCGGTGACGAAGAAATAGTCGTAGCACTCGGGCCGCTCGGGCCACGGGAAGCCGTGCAGCCCGGTGGTCGGCGCGCGCGCCATGTCGCCATGCACCGCGCGCCAGGCGTCGACCAGCGGCAGCGCGCCATGCTCGGGCGCCGCCAGCAGCGCCGCGTAATCCGGCGCGTTCGGGGCAAAATTGAAATCGCCGCAAAGAATCGCCGAGCCGGGCCGGAAGCCCAGCTGGAACGGCGCATCCAGGTTCGGGTCGGGCTGGAACAGGCGCGAGCGGGCGCAGGCCTCGGCATGCAGCTCGCGGATGCGCGCCACCTGCGCCATGCGCTGCGGCGGCGAGTAGTATTCGAGATGGGTGGTCAGGAGGCGCAGCTTGCCGGTCGGCGCATCGACCACGGTTTCCAGCAGGCCGCGCGGCATGCCGGCGGGATGTTCGGGGTCGGCCGGCCAGGGCAGCAGGTGGCGATGCACCTGCGAGATGCGGTACTTCGAGAGGATCAGGTTGCCGAACAGGCGGGGAACATTGTTCTTGTAGATTTCACTCGGGGCATGCTCCATCGCGTGGTAGCCGCCGAATGCGCCGCTGAGCTGCTTGAACTGGTTGGCGCTGGCGCTGCCCTCGAGCTCGGGGTGGTTGGCGGCCACCTCCTGCAGGCAGATCACATCGGGGTTGAGCCGGCGCAGCACGTCGATGATTGCATGGATGCGAATCCGGCCGTCCTTGCCACAACCCCAACGAATATTCCAGCTCACTACGCGCATTGTTCACCTCCGTAAATCTTGATCGACGGATATTGCCACCGTTTGGCGACAAACGGTCACACCGTAGGATCGATGTCAGGCTGGCAAGTTCAATGACGAATTCAGGTGCGCGCCGGCCGGTTCAGGCGGCTTCGAGCTCGTCCAGCGGCCAGCGCGGACGCACGGTAAACGCATAGTCGCGCTGGGCCAGGGCCGGATTGCGCTCGAGGCGCATGGCGCCGGCAAAGGCGATCATGGCGCCGTTATCGGTGCAGAATTCCAGTTCCGGGTAATACACCTTGAACCTGCGCTTGGCGGCGGCCGCATTGAGCGATTCGCGCAATTGCTTGTTGGCGCCGACGCCACCCGCGATCACGAGACGCTTCAGCCCCGTGTGCTTCATGGCATTAACGCATTTGGCGGTGAGGACGTCGACAATCGCATCGACAAAACCGCGCGCGATATTCGCCTTGTCCTGTTCGCAGATATTGGCGATGACTTTTTCGTCGTGGTTCCTGACCACGGTAAGCACCGCCGTCTTCAGGCCCGAGAAGCTGAAGTTGAAATCCTTGCTGTGGAGCATAGGACGCGGCAGGGTATAGGCGTTCGGATCGCCGAATTCGGCCAGGCGCGAGATCGCCGGCCCGCCCGGATAGCCCAGGCCCAGCAGCTTGGCCGACTTGTCGAAGGCTTCGCCGGCCGCGTCGTCGAGGGTTTCCCCCAGCAGGGTATAGCTGCCGACGCCGTCGACCCGCATCAGCTGGGTATGGCCGCCCGAGACCAGCAGGGCGATGAAGGGGAACTCGGGACGTTCCGAGGCGAGCAGGGGCGACAGCAGGTGGCCCTCGAGGTGGTGCACGCCGAGCACGGGCTTGTCGAGCGCCAGCGCCAGGCTGCAGGCGACCGAGGAGCCGACCAGCAGCGCGCCGGCCAGGCCCGGGCCCTGCGTGTAGGCGATGGCGTCGATGGCCGATGCCGGCATGGCGGCGCGCTTGAGGACTTCGTCGAGCAGCGGCAGCGCGCGCCGGATGTGGTCGCGCGAGGCGAGTTCCGGCACCACGCCGCCATACTCCTCGTGCATGGCGACCTGCGAGTGCAGGGCGTGGGATAGCAGGCCGCGCTCGGTGTCATACAGAGCAAAGCCGGTTTCATCGCAGGAGGATTCGACGCCGAGAACGATCATGGAGAGTGCTAGCAGAATAGGGCAGAACCGTCGATTTTACCGTACGGTTCGTTCGAATTCACGGACGCTGCAATAACTCCTTGTGCGCATCGCGCAACATCGCCGCGGTCTCTTCCCAGCCGATGCAGCCATCGGTCACCGAGCAGCCGTACTTGAGCTGCGTCAGGTCGGCGGGAATCGCCTGGCTGCCGCTGACGATATTCGACTCGATCATCACGCCCACCAGCGACTTGTTGCCATGGCGAATCTGCTGGATCACGTCCGACATCACCAGCGGTTGCAGTTCCGGCTTCTTGTAGCTGTTGGCATGCGAGCAATCGACGACCAGGTTGGCCGGCAGCTTGGCCTTGGTCAGTGCCTGCTCGGCAATCGCCACCGAGACCGAATCGTAGTTCGGCCGTCCGCCGCCGCCGCGCAGCACCACGTGGCCATAGGTATTGCCGCTGGTACGCACGACCGAGACCGAGCCCTGGCCGTTGATGCCCAGGAAGGCATGCGGATTGGCCGACGACAGCACCGCATTGATCGCGATGCTCACATCGCCGTCGGTGCCGTTCTTGAAGCCGACCGGGGTGGACAGGCCGGACGACATCTCGCGGTGGGTCTGCGATTCGGTGGTGCGCGCGCCGATCGCGGTCCAGGCGATCAGGTCGCCCAGGTATTGCGGCGAGATCGGGTCCAGCGCCTCGGTCGCGGTCGGCAAGCCCAGTTCGCACACGTCGAGCAGGAAGCGGCGCGCGCGCTCCATGCCGACTTCGACGCGGAACGAATCGTCCATGAACGGATCGTTGATATAGCCTTTCCAGCCGGTCGTGGTGCGCGGCTTCTCGAAATACACGCGCATCACCAGCACCATGGTGTCGCTCACCTCGTCCTGCAGCGCCTTCAGGCGCCGCGCATAGTCAAGGCCGGCTTCTGGATCGTGGATCGAGCAGGGGCCGACCACGACGAACAGGCGCTTGTCCTTGCGATCCAGGATATTGCGCAGCGTCTCGCGGCCATTCATCACGGTCGCATAGGCGCGCTCGCTCAGCGGCAGGGCCGCATGCAGCTCGACCGGCGTGGGCATGCGGGCGAACGAGCTGACGTTGGTGTTTTCGATTTGTGGCGTGCTGGTCATGATGCTATCTAGGTTTCTTCAGGTGGATTGACCAGTGTAGACGGAAATTGCTGCACGTGCACATCCACCACTGCAAAAACAATATCTGGTACTCCGGCGTGCTGCAGGCCGGCGCCGTTCCCGTGTATCCTTTTGCCATGACGACCGACACGAACGACATCGAACGCTTTGCCGCGGCCCCCTTCATCAAGGAAATCGGCCGCGGCGTCAAAGGTGCGCGCAGCATGTCGCGCGACGACGCGCGCGCGCTTTACGCCGCCATGCTGGAAGGCCGGGTCTCGGACCTGGAACTGGGCGCCATCCTGCTCGCCATGCGCATCAAGGGCGAGTCGGTGGAAGAATTGTCCGGCTTCATGGACGCCGCCGCCGCCTCGTTCGCGCCGCTGCCGGCGCCGCGCGGCGAATTCGCCCCGGTATTGATCCCGACCTATAACGGCGCGCGCAAGCTGGCCAACCTGACGCCGCTGCTGGCCCTGCTGCTGGCGCGCGAGGGCGTGCCGGTCCTGGTGCACGGCGTGCGCAGCGACCCCGGCCGTGTGACCACCGCCGAAATCCTGCGTGAACTGGGCGTGGCCGAGACGAGCACCACGGCCGAGATGCAGAACGAATTCGCGCACCTGCGCCCGGCCTTCATGCCGATCGCGCACCTGGCGCCGCAGCTGGCCCACCTGCTCTCGCTGCGCCGCGTGCTGGGCGTGCGCAATTCGACCCATACGCTGGTCAAGATCCTGCAGCCTTTCGACGCTCCGGCGCTGCGCCTGGTGTCGTACACCCATCCCGAGTACCTGGAAACCCTGGGCGCCTTCTTCGAGGGCGTCGATAGCGAAATACAGGGCGACGCCTTCCTGATGCGCGGCACCGAGGGCGAGACGGTGGCCCACCCGCACCGCGCCCAGCGCATCGACTGGTTCCACGGCGGCCAGCGCGCGCTGCTGGTCGAGCGCGATGCGCCGACCGATGCGTTGTCGGAAGTGCCCGACGGCCGCGACGCGGCCACGACCGCCGCCTGGATCGCCGCCGCGCTGCGCGGCGAAGCGCCGGTGCCGGCCTCGATCGCGACCCAGGTGGCCTATTGCGTGGAAGTGTCGCGCAAGATCCGCGCACGCAGCCAGCCGCCGGCCTAGCTTCTGGCCCGGACCCGCCGCTGGCATTACAATGGCGGGTTCGATGAAGCGCGGGAAGCGGCAGGCATGGCAAAACAATACGATGTGGCGGTGATCGGCGCGGGCGCGGCAGGGATGATGTGCGCGGCCGTGGCCGCACGGAATGGCCAGCGCGTGGTCTTGATCGACCATGCGAGCAAGCTGGCCGAGAAAATCCGCATCTCGGGCGGCGGCCGCTGCAATTTCACCAATATCAATGCCGGTCCGCAAAACTACCTGTCGCAGAATCCGCACTTCTGCAAGAGCGCGCTGTCGCGCTATACGGCCCAGGACTTCCTGGCGCTGGTGAAGAAATACCGCATCGCGCACCATGAGAAGCATAAGGGGCAATTGTTCTGCGACGATTCGGCCGAGCAGATCATCGCCATGCTGCGCGCCGAGTGCGATCTGGGCGGGGTGCACTGGCGCATGCCGTGCAAGGTCGCCGGCGTGCAACAGCTTGAAAACGGTTTTTCCATCGATACGGATAGCAGTGAACTGCTGGTCGACAAGATCGTGGTCGCCACCGGCGGCCTGTCGATCCCGAAGATCGGCGCGACCGACCTCGGCTACCGCATCGCCAGGCAGTTCGACCTGAAACTGGTCGAAACCCGGCCCGGCCTGGTGCCGCTGACCTTCGACGGCCCCAGCTGGCAGCCGTTCGTGCCGCTGGCCGGCATCGCGCTCGAGGTCGAGGTCAGCACCGGCAGCGGCAAAGGGAAGAATGCGTTGCGCGGCCATTTCCGAGAAGACTTGTTGTTCACCCACCGCGGCCTGTCCGGCCCGGCGATCCTGCAGATTTCCAGCTATTGGCAACCAGGCACGCCGATCGTGCTCGACCTGTTGCCCGAGATGGACGTGGCGGACACCCTGATCGGCCTGAAAAAGACCGAGAAAAAGCAGCTGGGCAATGTACTGGCCCAGTGGCTGCCGGGGCGCCTGGCCGAGGGATTGTTGACGGCCAACGGCTTCGACCCGGCCGCGCGCCTGCCCGACATGGTCGACGCAAAACTGCGCAAGCTGGGCGACGCCGTCAACCGCTGGGCGATCGTGCCCACCGGCTCGGAAGGCTACCGCAAGGCCGAGGTGACCCTGGGCGGCGTCGATACCAGGGAACTGTCGCAGCAGACCATGATGGCCAATAAGGTGCCGGGCTTGTACTTCATCGGCGAGACGGTCGACGTGACCGGCTGGCTGGGCGGCTACAATTTCCAGTGGGCCTGGGCATCGGGCGTGGCGGCCGGCCTGGCGCTGGCCAATGGTTGATGTGTCAATTGCGGCACACCGGGGTTGACGGCGTGATAAACGCTTCCATTGATCGGCAAACGATGCTAGAATTTCGTTCTTATCTAAATCCAACGGTTTGATTTTTACATGACCACTATCCGCCTTAAAGAAAACGAGCCGTTCGAAGTCGCAATGCGTCGCTTCAAACGCACCATCGAAAAAACTGGTCTGCTGACCGAACTGCGCGCACGCGAGTTCTACGAAAAGCCAACCGCAGAGCGCAAGCGCAAGCTGGCAGCTGCCGTGAAGCGTCACTACAAGCGCATCCGCAGCCAGCAACTGCCGAAGAAACTGTACTAATTACAGCTCAGCCGGCCAAGACCCGGTGACGGCCATGCCTGTCCCGGCGAGTCGCTGATGTCCGCAAACCCGCTTCGGTATTGCCGCAGCGGGTTTTGTCGTTTGTGCCGAGCCGCAGTGCGGCGCTGCACACACCCAGACATACCACCGAATACGGAGATTCCATGAGCTTGAAAGAACAACTGACCGAAGACATGAAAGCCGCGATGCGCGCCAAGGAAAGCGGCCGCCTGGCTGCCGTGCGCCTGATCATCGCCGAAGTCAAGCGCAAGGAACTCGACGAGCAGACCGAGCTGAACGACACGCAAGTGCTGGCCGTGATCGAAAAAATGATCAAGCAGCGCAAGGATTCGATCACCCAGTTCGAAGCCGGCGGCCGCGCCGACCTGGCCGACATCGAGAAGGCCGAGATGGCCATCCTGTCGACCTATATGCCTGCCGGCCTGTCGGACGAGGAAATCGCCGCCGAAGTCGCCGCCGCCGTGGCCGCCATCGGCGCCAGCGGTCCGCAAGACATGGGCAAGCTGATGGGCGTGCTCAAGCCGAAGCTGGCGGGCCGCGCCGACATGACCGTCGTGTCCGCCCTGGTCAAGAAGGCCCTGGCCGGCGCGTGATTGCTGCATAAGCCACATGGTGTCCCGGTGCGCTACCGTGCGGGGACATCATCTTGTTGCATATCAACTTGCAGCAAGCGCTGCGGTATAGTCTGACTCTAGACAAACACTGTGTAACGCCAAGTGATTCCGCAAACTTTCATCACCGATTTACTCAACCGTGTCGACATCGTCGACATCGTCGGCCGCTACGTCCAGCTGAAGAAGGGCGGGGCCAACTTCATGGGCCTGTGCCCGTTCCACAACGAAAAATCCCCCAGCTTCACGGTGAGCCCGACCAAGCAGTTCTATCACTGCTTCGGCTGCGGCGCCCACGGCACCGCGATCGGCTTCCTGATCGAATACTCGGGCATGGGCTTCGTCGATGCCGTCAAGGACCTGGCCCAGAACGTGGGCATGATCGTGCCCGACGCCGACGACCGCATCCCGCCGGCCCAGCGCGCCGCCCAGCAGGCCCAGACCCTGGCCATGACCGATGCGCTGACCCAGGCCTGCAATTTCTACCGCGCCCAGTTGCGCGAGGCGCCGAACGCCATCGCCTACCTCAAGAACCGGGGGCTCACCGGCGAAGTGGCCGCTCGCTTCGGGATGGGCTATGCGCCATCCGGCTGGGACAGCCTGCGCGCCATCTTCCCTGACTACGACGCCCATGTGCTGGTCGAATCGGGCCTGGTGATCGACAAGGTCGACGAGCAGGGCAACCACCAGCGCCGCTACGACCGCTTCCGCGAGCGCGTCATGTTCCCGATCCGCAATACCAAAGGCCAGGTGATCGGCTTCGGCGGCCGGGTGCTCGACGGCGGCGAACCGAAATACCTGAACTCGCCCGAGACGCCGCTGTTCCAGAAAGGCCTGGAACTGTATGGCCTGTTCGAGGCGCGCCAGGCGATCCGCGACGCCGGCTACGTGCTGGTGACCGAAGGCTATATGGACGTGGTCGCGCTGGCCCAGCTCGGCTTCCCGCAGGCGGTCGCGACCCTCGGCACGGCCTGCACCACGACCCACGTGCAAAAGCTGCTGCGCCAGACCGACGACGTGATCTTCAGCTTCGACGGCGACAAGGCCGGCCGCCGCGCCGCGCGCCGCGCGCTCGAGGCCTGCCTGCCGCAGGTGAGCGACGACAAGACGATCAAGTTCCTGTTCTTGCCGCAAGAGCACGACCCGGACAGTTTCGTGCGCGAGCGCGGCTTCGACGCCTTCGAGCAGGAAATCGCCGACGCGATGCCCCTGTCGCAATTCCTGCTGCGCGAAGTGACGCAGGAACATGACCTCGATACGCCGGAGGGCCGTGCCCATGCGCAGTTCGAAGCCAAGCCGCTGCTGCAGGCGATGACGCCGTCGAGCCTGCGCCTGCAGATCGTGCGCGGCCTGGCCAGCATGACCCAATCGACGCCGGCGGAGATCGAAAGCCTGTTCGAGTTGTCCAAGCCAGTGGCCACCGCGCGCCGCGCGCCGCCGCGCCAGGGCCGGCCCGAGCCGGTTGGGCTGGAGCTCAAGATGCTGCGCATCCTGGTCGCGCATCCGCACCTGGCCTTGTTGCTCGACGAGGCAGCGCTGAAGAGCTTCGATCACTTTGGCGAAGAGAGCGCCGACCGCCTGCGCCACCTGGTCGAGACCGCGCAGGCCCTGGGCGAACACGGCACCTTCGCGGCCCTGTCCCAGCAGCTCAGGGAGGTGACGAACGAATACGATGCGATGATCGCCGAAATCGCCGCGGAACCGGAAAACGAGGTCGAGGGAGACCGCATCGTGCTGTTGAGTTCTGTGCGGCAAATCAAGATGGATTCGTTAAAACAAGAGCTTAACCAGTTGTTTTCTACCGGATTAACCCCAGATCAGGTGAGTGCTCGCTACCGCGAGATTGTTGCTCAGCAGGACCTTCTGGCCCGCGAGGCCGCTGCCGAGATGGCGCCCCGATGACGCCCTGGCTCCGCCCTGGATGCCCAGGCGCTCACAACTGGAAAAAGGTGGGGTGCGTGCTATAATAAAACGCTAACTATTGCAACTGTTGAAACGATTTTCGGTTCAATTGGACGCGTGGTGTTTCAGTTAGCGAGGCCCATGGATTTGTGCCTGCAGGATGATGTAAGGTAACAAAACTTTATTTTTAACCATCGTAAAGTTAGTCGTTGTGACATCGAAAGCGCCTGTGCCAACCAAGAAACCCGAAACCAGCGTGGCTGCGAAAACCACGAGAGCGTCTGCCGCCAAGGCGGACAATTCGCAAGACAAGGCCGAGGTTCGTACGGCGAACCCAGCGCCTGTCAGCCAGACGACCGATGCGGCCACCCTGGCTGCGATCGACACGTCGGGCTACGTCCTGCCTTCCGTCAAGGTGCCGGGACGCCGTGGCCGCAAGCCGAAAGAATTCACGCCCGAGAACGACGAGATCGCCGCGCTGAACGCGGTCGAGCGCGCCGAGCTGAAGGCCGCCGACAAAGCCAAGGCCAAGGACCGCAAGGCCAAAGAAAAAGCGCTGCTGAAAGATGCGTTCTCGTCGGATACCGAGGCCAGCGAAGAAGAGCTCGAGCTGCGCCGCAGCAAGCTCAAGGCCCTGATCAAGTCGGGCAAGGAGCGCGGCTTCCTCACGTATTCCGAGATCAACGACCACCTGCCCGACAACATCGTCGATCCGGAAGCGATCGAAGGCATCATCGGCACCTTCAACGACATGGGCATCGCCGTGTACGAACACGCGCCCGATGCCGAGACGCTGCTGTTGTCCGACAATGTGCCTAACGTCACCAGCGACGACGAAGCCGAGGCTGCGGCCGAGGCGGCGCTATCGACGGTCGACTCCGACTTCGGCCGCACCACCGACCCGGTCCGCATGTACATGCGCGAGATGGGGTCGGTCGAGCTGCTGACGCGCGAAGGCGAGATCGAGATCGCGAAACGCATCGAAGACGGCCTGAAGGACATGATCCAGGCGATTTCCGCCTGCCCGGTGACCATTGCCGAGATCATCGACGCCGCCAACAAGATCGAGCGCGACGAGATCAAGATCGACGAGATCGTCGACGGCATGGTCGACCCCGAAGAAGGCGAAGACGTGTCGCCGAGCGCGGTCGCCCCGGCCTCGACCGATTCCGACGACGATGAGGACGACGAAGAAGACGCGGAAGAAGAGGGCGAGGAAGAAGAGGCCTCGACCGGCACCGGCGCCGCTGCGGGCTATTCGGCCGAGCAGCTCGAGGCGCTGAAAGCCGCCGCCCTCGGCAAGTTCGACGAGATCGGCCAGCAGTTCGACAAGATGCGCAAGGCCTTCGAGAAGGACGGCTACAACTCGAAAGCCTACGTCAAGGCGCAAGAAGCGATCTCGAACGAGCTGCTGGGCATCCGCTTCACGGCCAAGGTGGTCGAGAAGCTGTGCGACACCCTGCGCGGCCAGGTCGACGAAGTGCGCCACATCGAGAAGCAGATCCTCGACGTCGCGGTGAACCGCTGCGGCATGCCGCGCGCCCACTTCATCAAGGTCTTCCCGGGCAATGAAACGAACCTGGAATGGGTCGATGGCGAAGTCAATGCCGGCCACGCCTACAGCGCCATCCTGGGCCGCAACATCCCGACGATCAAGGAGCTGCAGCAACGCCTGATCGACCTGCAGGCGCGCGTCGTGCTGCCGCTGCCAGACCTGCGCAATATCAACCGTCAAATGGCGGCCGGTGAAATGAAGGCCCGCAAGGCCAAGCGCGAAATGACCGAGGCGAACTTGCGCCTGGTGATTTCGATCGCCAAGAAGTACACCAACCGCGGTTTGCAGTTCCTCGACCTGATCCAGGAAGGCAATATCGGCCTGATGAAGGCGGTGGACAAGTTCGAGTATCGTCGCGGCTATAAATTCTCGACGTATGCGACGTGGTGGATTCGCCAGGCGATCACCCGCTCGATCGCCGACCAGGCGCGCACGATCCGTATTCCGGTGCACATGATCGAAACGATCAACAAGATGAACCGGATCTCGCGCCAGATCCTGCAGGAGACCGGGGCAGAACCGGATCCGGCGACCCTGGCGATCAAGATGGAAATGCCGGAAGATAAGATTCGCAAGATCATGAAAATCGCGAAAGAGCCGATTTCCATGGAAACGCCGATCGGTGACGACGACGATTCGCATCTGGGCGATTTTATCGAGGACAACAACACGCTGGCGCCGTCGGACGCCGCGCTGCACGCTTCGATGCGCGGTGTGGTGAAGGACGTGCTCGACTCGCTGACGCCGCGCGAAGCCAAGGTACTGCGCATGCGCTTCGGCATCGAGATGTCGACCGACCACACGCTCGAAGAGGTGGGCAAGCAGTTCGACGTGACCCGCGAGCGGATTCGCCAGATCGAGGCGAAGGCGCTGCGTAAGCTCCGTCACCCATCGCGTTCGGACAAGCTGAAGAGCTTCCTCGAGGGCAGCAGCTGATCGGTTGTCGTCGTTCGGGCTTGACGTACCCGCAGTAAAGGCAATATGCTCTCGCCACTTCGCTCATCTGGTTTCACATGATGGGCAGGTGGCGAGTTCCATTTTGACTGTTCCAGTTTCTGGGCCTCTAGCTCATGCTTGGTTAGAGCAGCGGACTCATAATCCGTTGGTGCCGTGTTCGACTCACGGGAGGCCTACCAATCTCATCGAAGACTTTGCGCTGGTTTTGCGGAGAATATTTATCCCGCAGGATTGCGCCTGTCTGTGCGATCCGCCCACACGCTGCGAGGTTTTTAAGCAACGATAGTGTTGCCGAACCGAAATTGTCGACGTATGCTGCACCACGTCCATTTTCGGAAAATTCCATGTTCAAATCCATCCTCGTACTCGAAGCACCGTGGAGCAGCGACTCAGTGGAGTCGTCGTCCGTCTGGCCCATGATCCGCGAATTCGCCGCAGTGCGGGGGATCAAGGCCTTCCACCAGACTTTCTTCGACAAAGCGTCGTTCGAGCATTGGGTCGAGGCCTATGACAAAGAAGAGGTAGCGGGACCAAAACTGCTGTATATCGCCTGCCACGGCCGCAACGGCCAACTTGGTGGGTTGTCGAAAAACTTGAACAGGTCGTCGGTGCAAAAGGCAGTGCAGAATGCAAGCAATATCAGCTTCGTCCATTTCGGATCCTGCTGGTTCGGATCCGAAAATAATCTGCACGAATTGATGGAGGCTGCGCCGCACCTGCGGTGGGCGGCGGGTTACGACAAGCCCATCGATTGGCTCGATTCCACGCTGTTCGACATACTGTTGTGGGGCCGGATCGAAAGCCGCGACGCAGATACCCACCGGAAGAAAACGCATACGCTGGCGGGCGAATTGATCGGTCAAGTGCAGGGTCTCGCCGATCAACTGGGGTTCCGTTTCCAGTACCGCTACGGCGAGTCGATCTGGCAGTTGAAGGCTGCTTAATCTCGACGGTCCGCAACTTCTTTGGTGTATGGGCCAGTTCATCCATGCATAATGTCGCCCATCGACCACACGTCCAGAAAAGGCGCGCATGACCGCCCAGGCCAGACCAGAGCAGCTATTGACCAGCAATGACATCGAGGTCGGCGCGCGCGTCTACGAAGCACTCGCGCACCAGGCGACGTCGACCCAGGGCGCACCGATCGCCTACAAGGACTTGCTGACCCTGGCGCGCTCCCTGCATCCGAAGGACGCCACACTCGGCCGGGCGGTCCCGGTCGGTATCGGCATGAAACTGCGATTCGTCGACGCCTTCTGCGCCGCCCACGCGTTTCCCAGGCTTATCTGCCTCGCTGTCGACCCGGCGACCATGCGCCCCGGCCCCGGTTACGCCGGCGACTGGGAAGCGGATCGCCGCGCCGTCGCTGCCTTCGACTGGCATGCCGCCGACGTCCACTTGCCCGCCTTCGTGCAAGCGCAGCGCGCCGCCGTGCCGGCGCGGCTGAAGCCGCGCAAGGAACGCCCGGCCGACGTGTCGTGGTATGCCTATTTCTGCTCGCACCGCAAGGAATGCGAATCGATCGGCCCCGAAGACAAACAGGAAATCGTCAACCTGATCATGGCGGGCCTGGACCCGGAGACCGCGCTCAAGCGGGTCCGGGCCGCCACGGGATAGGCGAGGGCGCTGCCGGCCGCGGTGAACCAGGGCAGGACCAACGCAAGCAATGCATGTTCATCACCGTCTTTTCGATGGATGGGCGACGCTCACTGCGCGACCGCTTGCACGACTTCGCGCGCCTGCGCCTCGGCCTCGGCCCGCGCCAGGGCGGCGGCAGCCGCCGGCAGTGGCGCGATGGCCGCCAGCTCGGCCGCCTGGTCGGCCTCGAGCGCCGGCGCGGACAAGGCGTGCGGACGGATCAGGTCGAGCCGGATCGCATATTGCACGCCCTTGCGCACGCCGGTGGCGGCGATCTGCCCGGCGTCGTTGATGGCCTGTGCTCCCCCGATGCTCCAGCCCAGCCTGGGGTCGACCAGCGTGTTCAGGCCCTGCATCTTGCGGCCGCGCCAGACGAAGGCCTGCAGGGTGTCGCTGTAGCCGACGATATGGCCGTGGTTGTTGATGCCGGTGCCTTCGCTGTATTTCATGCCGGCGCCGGACAGGTCGTCGATGCTCGCCAGGCTGCCGTTGCTGTACAAATAGGCCACCCGGTCGTGCGGGCCGCCGGTATTGACAGCGGCGAAACCCGTGGCCTGGCCGCGGTCGTTGATCGCATTGGCGCTGTTGGGCGTCAGGCCCAGGTCGCCCAGGTCGCGCAGCTTGCCCTTGGTCCAGATCACGGCGCGGTAAGGCTGTTCGGGAAATTCCAGCGGCCCCGACTTGCCGGCCACCTGGTTGCGGTTGTTGAGCGCGAACACGTCGGTGATCGGGTGCTCGACCGGCAGGTGGCCGATATGGCGGTGGCTGCCGTTCGGCGCGCGCAGGAAGCCGCTCGGGTCGCTGTCCCGGTAGCCGGTGGCGATGGTGTAGCCGGCGTTGTTGATGTCGCGGTAGATCGAGCTGCTGCCGATGATGCCGATGTCGCGCTGCTTGCCGCAGGAATAAATAAAGCCGCGCAAGCGCCCGTCGGGACCGGCCCAGTTGCCGAGTACTTCCCCCTTGTCGTTGATGGCGACCGCGTTGCTCGCGCTGCCCAGCGCCCCCAGCTTGACCAGGCCCTGGCCGCGGTTGACGAAGCCGTGGGTGGTGGCGCCCACGGGATAGCTGCCGACCACGGCGCCGGATGCGTTGATGTCGGCGGCGCTGCTGCCGGGCGGGCCGACGATCGTTACCCGGTATTCGGGATACGCTGCCTCGGCCGGGGCCATGCCGATCGTCGAGCCAAGCAGGATCAACACAATGAAATTTCTCACCAACATAATCATCTCCTTAAGAAACAAGGGCTTGCCTCGAAGCGCCAGGCCCGTCGCCCAAGGTACGCCATCGCCATGCGATCGATTTGGCGCCGCACAAGCTGAACCGGCGCGCGCCGCTGGCGCATGCCGAATCGACCAGCATGCGCAAGGAATGGATTGGCAGGGGGAATGAAAGACCGGTCGGGACTGCTTGCGCGCTGGCGCCCGGTAATGTCGGTGGCCGCGCCGCACCGCTCGACGATATTGCCGACCTCGCCCGGGCGCGCGGCCGGCTTCCCGGCCAGCGCGGGCAAGCCGATGTCGGTCGGGCGCCTGAACACGGCAGTGCGCGACTGCTGCCGCGCAGGGATGGGCGTCAGCCCGTCGGCGCGGGGTGGAAGGGGCCGTCTTCCAGGCGTTCAGCCGCGGCCTGGCTCGGCCTTGCACGGCCAGGCCAGCTCAAAGCAGGTCCCGCCGCCCATCGGGTAGCAGCGCGCCTCGCCCCCATGCGCCAGCGCGATCGCCCTGACCACGGCCAGTCCCAGGCCGCTGCCCGAGCCGCCATGCAGGCGCGCCGCATCGCCGCGCTGGAAGGCGTCGAACAGCTTCGCCGCGAACGCCGGATCGATCCCCGGCCCGCTGTCGGTCACGGTGAGCCGGCATTCGCCGCCGCGGCGTTCGAGGCCGATCTCCAGCCGCCCCGGCGCCGCATGGCAGCGCGCGTTTTCCAGGAGCGCCAGCAGGGCCTGGCGCATGCGCGCCGGATCGCACTCCACGGGGGTGTCCATCAGCCGCGGCTCGGGCAGCAAGCCTTTGGCGCGCAGGTCGGGTTCGGTCAGCGCCAGCACGTCGCGGACCGCGGCCGCCAGGTCGCAGCGCGCCACCTGCAAATTCAGATGGCCGCTGTCGGCCAGGCCCACCACCCGCAAATCCTCGATCAGCCGCCCCAGGTTCTCGACCTGCGCCAGCAGGTTGCGAAACAGCGCTTCGCTTGGCGCGAACACGCCTTCGGCCAGGCCCTGGATGCGGCCGCGCAGGATCGTCACCGGGGTGCGCAGCTCGTGGGCGATGGCGGCGTTCCAGAACACCTGTTCCTTCGCCATGCGTTCGAGCCGCTCGGCCATCACATTGAAATCCTCGACCAGCAGCGAGGCTTCGCCCAGCGAGCGGTCGTCGCTGCGCGCGCGCGCCGCCAGGTCGCCGTTCGACACCTGGCGCAGGCTGCTCGCGACCGAGGTCAATGGCGCCAGGATGCGGCGCGACAGCTTGGCGGCGGCGAATACCGCGAGCGCCACCGCGCTGAGCGTCGACAGCACGATCCAGCCCCATTCCGGGCCCGACGGCATCCACGCACCGGCGGGCGCCAGGTGGCCGGGCGCGTAGGCGAACATCACGAAATAGAACACGTAGGAGCCGACCGTGATCGCGACCACCACGCTCAGCACCAGCAAGGTCATGGTCACCACGATCTGGCGGCTCAGGCCATGCGCCGGCTTCACGTGCACCGGTTTCACGTGCACCGGCTTCACGTGCACCGGTTTCACGTCTTGCCGCCGAACTTGTAGCCGACGCCGCGGATCCCGCGCGGCACGTCGTCGATGCCCGCTTCCTCGAGCTTGCGCCGCAGTTTGCTGACGTGGCTGTCGACGGTGCGCTCCAGCGTATCGCCTTCGGGCAGGCAGTGGGCCAGCAGGTCGGCGCGGCTGAACACCTGGCGCGGCGCGCGCGCCAGGTAGGCCAGCAGCTTGAATTCGGTCAGGGTCAGGTTCAGGGGCGTGCCGGCGCCGTGCGCCAGCGCGACCTCGTGCTTGCCCAGGTCGATGACGAGGTCGTCGACCCGGATCACGGCGGCTGCGGTGGCCGGCGCATGGGCCAAGGTGCGGCGCAGCACCGCCTGGGCGCGCGCCACCACCTCGGCCGGGTTGAAGGGCTTGACCACGTAGTCGTCGGCGCCGATGCGCAGGCCCGTCAACTTGTCGACGTCCTGGTCCATCGCGGTCACCATGATCACCGGCGTGCCGCCGCGGCGGCGGATCTCGGACAGCACCATCCAGCCGTCCAGGCCCGGCATCTGCACGTCGAGCAGCACCAGGTCGGGCCGCGCCGACAGGTGCAGCGCGAGCGCCTGGCGGCCGTCCTGCGCGCGCAGCGTGCGAAAGCCGCCGCGCGAGAAGTAGGCCGTCAGGATGACCGCGATCTCGTCGTCGTCCTCGGCGATCAGCACCAGGGCCGTGCCCGGGCCCGTGCCGGCGTGCGCAGTCATCTCCATCCAATCTCCATCAAAGGGCAACCGAATGCCAACGCGCGCACCGCACAATCGCGGTTTGCCCGATCCGCTACTCTACCCATGCCCCAGTTTTTCATCAACCGCCCCGTCTTCGCCTGGGTGATCGCCCTGTTCATCGTGCTGCTGGGCGCGATCGCCATCCCGCAGCTGCCGGTGGAACGCTATCCGACGGTGGCGCCGCCCACGGTGTCCATCACCGCCGTCTACCCGGGCGCCACGCCGCAGACCATGAACGACGCCGTGGTGGGGCTGATCGAACGCGAACTTTCCAGCGTCAAGAACCTGCTGTACTTCGAATCGTCGACCGACACCACCGGCACCGCCCAGATCACCGCTACCTTCCGGCCCGGGGTCGATCCCGACATGGCGCAGGTCGACGTGCAGAACCGCATCAAGGCGGTCGAGCCGCGCCTGCCGCAGACGGTGCGCCAGAACGGCCTGATCGTGGAGTCGACGATCTCGAACTTCCTGATGTTCATCGCGCTGACCTCGGAGACCGGCGCCTTCGACGAGACCGACCTCGGCGACTACATGGCGCGCAACGTGGTCGAGGAATTGCGCCGGGTCGAGGGCGTCGGCAAGGTGCAGCTGTTCGGCGCCGAGAAGGCGATGCGGATCTGGGTCGATCCGGCCAGGCTGATTTCGTATAACTTGTCGATGACCGACGTGACGACCGCGATCGCGCGCCAGAACGCGCAGATCGCGCCTGGCCGCGTGGGCGACGCGCCGGCGCCTGCAGGCCAGCAGATCACGGTGCCGCTCACCGTCGAAGGCCAGCTGTCCACGCCGGAACAGTTCCGCGCCATCGTGCTGCGCGCGAACCCCGACGGCTCCACCCTGCTGCTGCAGGACGTGGCGCGCGTCGAACTCGGCTCGCAAAGCTATGGCTTCAGCACGCGCGAGAACGGCCACGTCGCCACCGCCGCCGGCGTCCAGATGGCGCCCGGCGCCAATGCGGTGGCGACCGCCGCCGGCGTGCGCGAGCGACTGGCGCAATTAAGCAAGGCGATGCCGGCCGGGATGAAAGCCAGCGTGCCGTTCGATACCGCGCCCTTCGTGCGGATCTCGATCGAGAAGGTGGTCATGACGCTACTCGAGGCGATGGTGCTGGTGTTCCTGGTGATGTACCTGTTCCTGCAGAACGTGCGCTATACCCTGATTCCGGCGCTGGTCGCGCCGATCGCGCTGCTGGGCACCTTCACGGTGATGATGCTGGCCGGCTTTTCGGTCAATGTGCTGACCATGTTCGGCATGGTGCTGGCGATCGGCATCATCGTCGACGATGCGATCGTGGTGGTCGAGAACGTCGAGCGCCTGATGGCGACCGAGGGCCTGTCGCCCAAGGAAGCAACGAAGAAGGCGATGCGCGAGATCACCGGCGCCGTGGTCGGCATCACGCTGGTGCTGACCGCCGTGTTCATCCCGATGGCCTTCGCCAGCGGCTCGGTGGGCGTCATCTACCGCCAGTTCTCGCTGTCGATGGCGGTGTCGATCCTGTTCTCGGCCTTCCTGGCGCTGTCGTTCACGCCGGCCCTGTGCGCGACCCTGCTCAAGCCCATCGAGGGCGGGCATCACGAGAAAAAGGGATTCTTCGGCTGGTTCAACCGCGGCTTCGAGCGCCTCACCGCGCGTTACACATCCACCACCACGGCGCTGGTCAGGCGCGCCGGACGCATGATGCTGGCCTGGCTGGCGATCGGCCTGGCGCTGGCCTTCGCCTTCGGCAGGCTGCCGTCGGCCTTCCTGCCCGAGGAAGACCAGGGCTATTTCATGACTTCGTTCCAGCTGCCGGGCGACGCCACGGTCGAACGCACCCTGGAAGTAGTGAAGGCCTACGAGGCGCACGTGGCCTCGCGCCCCGGCCTGGGCGACAATGAAGCGATCCTCGGCTTCGGCCTTTCGGGCTCGGGTCCGAACGCGGCCATGGCCTTCACCATGCTCAAGGACTGGGACCAGCGTGACGGCGCCACCGCCCAGGGCGAGGTGGCGGCGGCGCAAGAGGCGATGAACGCCAGCCGCGAAGGCATGATCATGAGCCTGATGCCGCCGGCGATCGACGGCCTGGGCAACTCGTCCGGCTTCGCCCTGCGCCTGCAGGACCGCAGTAACCAGGGCCAGGCGGCGCTGCTGGCGGCCCAGGACAAGCTGCTGGCGCTGGCCGCGCAAAGCCCGCTGGTGGCCGGCGTCTATCCCGAAGGCTTGCCGCCGGGCGTGAGCGTGCGCCTGGACATCGACCGCGCCAAGGCGCAGGTGCTGGGCGTGGCTTTCGCCGACATCAGCGACACCCTGTCGGCCGCCATGGGCTCGGTGTACGTCAACGATTTTCCGAACGCCGGGCGCATGCAGCAGGTGATCGTGCAGGCCGAGGCCGAGGCCCGCATGCAGGTCGATGACGTGCTCAAGCTGAACGTGCGCAATGCGAACGGCGGCATGGTGCCCCTGGCCGAGGTGGTCAGGCCGGTGTGGACCGAGGCGCCGCCGCAGCTGATCCGCTACCTGGGCTATCCGAGCGTGCGTATTTCGGGGGCCGCGGCGCCGGACGCATCCAGCGGCGAGGCGATGGCGGAAATGGAGCGCCTGGCGGGCCAGCTGGGACCCGGCTTCGCGGTCGAGTGGACCGGCCAGTCGCTGCAGGAACGCGAGACGGCGGCCCAGGCGCCGCTATTGATGGCGCTGTCGATGCTGGTGGTGTTCCTGGTGCTGGCCGCGTTGTACGAGAGCTGGTCGATTCCGTTCTCGGTGATGCTGGTGGTGCCGCTGGGCCTGATCGGCGCGGTGGCGGCGGTGATGCTGCGCGGCCTGCCCAACGACGTGTTCTTCAAGGTCGGCATGATCACGGTGATCGGCCTGTCGGCCAAGAACGCGATCCTGATCGTCGAATTCGCCAGGCAGCTGCACGACGAGGGAAAAGGCTTGCTCGAATCGGCGGTGGAGGCGGCGCGCCTGCGCCTGCGGCCGATCCTCATGACGTCGCTGGCCTTCGCGCTGGGCGTGGTGCCCTTGATGATCGCATCCGGCGCCAGCGCCGAGACCCAGCATGCGATCGGCACCGGCGTGTTCGGCGGCATGGTGGCGGCCACGGTGCTGGCCGTGCTGTTCGTGCCGGCCTTTTTCGTGTTCGTCGTCGGCCTGCAGGAGCGCATTGCGCGCTGGCGCAGGCCGGCACACGGCAAAGGGATGAGCGAGCAGGCCAGGCATCCAACTCACTCGGAATAATTTCGCTGAATCAGCTTTGGTTTGCTCGACAACATGAGATCATCTGACACTTCTTGTTTACCCGAGAAAGACCAGCATGCATCACAAATTTTTCCGCGGTCTGTCTTTCCTGGCGTTCTTGTTGGGCGCCGTCGCGAACAGCCATGCGCAGGCGCCGGCGCCGGACCGTGCCCAACGCGTGGCCGCTCTGCTCCCCGAAATCGACAAGATGTACACCGATCTTGCGGCTCAGGAGCATCTGCCAGGCCTGGTATATGGGGTGGTCTTGGACGGCAAGCTGGTACATATCCGCTCGCTCGGCCTGGCTGATGTCGAGCGCAAGATCCCCGCGACCAACTCAACCGAATTCCGCATCGCTTCGATGAGCAAAAGCTTTGTAGCGATGGCGGCGCTGAAGTTGCGCGACGAGGGCAAGCTGCGCCTCGACGATCCGGTGTCCGGCTATCTGCCAGAACTGGGCCGCGTCACGCTGCCGACCACCGACTCGCCTGCCTTGACGATTCGACACCTGATGACCATGAGCGCCGGCCTGCCGGAGGACAATCCCTGGGGCGATCGCCAGATGGCCATCTCGAACGCCAGGATCGAACAACTGGCCAGCGCAGGGCTGTCGTTTTCCAACGCCCCCGGCCAAACCTTTGAGTACAGCAATCTTGGCTACATCATGCTGGGCAAGATGGTGAGCAAGGTGTCTGGCATGCGCTTCCAGGACTACGTGACGCGCGAAATCTTGCGACCGTTGGGAATGCACAATACGCGCTGGGAATATACCCAGACCAAGCCCGGACAGCTCGCCCTGGGTTATCGCTGGGACCGCGACCACTGGGAGGCGGAACCGATCCTGCCGGATGGCGACGGCGCCGCGATGGGCGGGCTGATCACGACTGCGAATGACTTCGCGCACTACGTCGCCTTTCACCTGGACGCCTGGCCGGCCCGCAGCGATGCGGATCGCGGACCGCTGCGTCGTGCATCGGTGCGCGAGATGCACCTGCCGCAGGTATTTGCCGGAATGAGCGCCAAGGCGACCACCACCGATGGCAAGACACCGAATCCGCGGGTAAGTTTCTATAGCTACGGCCTGAACGTGCTGCGCGATAGCCGCGATGTGGTGACGGTCGGCCACGGAGGCGGGCTGCCCGGCTATGGCAGCCAATACTATTTCTCGCCAGATTATGGAGTAGGTGTCTTTGCCTTCACAAACTTGCGCTACGGCCCGGTATACGGACGCACGGGCAAGGCGCTGGCCATGCTTGTCGAACGTGCCGATCTGGGTCCGAGGCCGATTGATGTATCGCCCATCCTGGCCGAGCGCTATCCGCAGGTGGCGCAACTGGTGCAGTCGTGGGATGCCCAGCTTGGAAGCACGATCACGGCCGAAAACTTCTTCCTCGACCGCTCGCGTGAGGATTGGATGGAGCACGCGCGAGAACAGCTGGAGCCGATCGGGAAGATCACGTCGGTCGGCCCCATCAAAGCTGAGAACGGACTGCGCGGCACCTTTGCGCTGATCGGCGAGCGCGGCAAGGTAGACGTCAAATTCACGCTCACACCTGAACACGATCCCAAGGTGCAGGAAATCGAGCTGACGCCGGCAAAGCAGTAAGCTTCCTGCATTCCCACGACAGGGTCAGGTCAGGCGCGATCAGTTCTATTCGACCGCGCGCCGCAGTTCGCCAGTGCGATCCAGCACATAGTGATCGAGATCGCGCGCCAGCAGCAGCTTGCCGCCATACTGCGCGCGCGCCTCCTCCTCGAGCAGCGCCAGCGGCAGCGGCCCGCCGTCCTGGTAACGCGGACTGAAATGCGTCAGCACCAGGTTGCGCACGCCGGCCCCTTCGGCGAACCGGCCAACCCGCATGGCCGAGCTGTGCTGCGGGCCAGGGCCGATCTTCTGCAGCACTTCCTCGGTATAGGTCGCCTCGTGCACCAGCACGTCGGCGCCGTGCGCGCTGGCGGCCAATAGTTGCGGGCTGTCGTTGTCGCCGCCCACCACGATGCGGCGCGCGCGGCGCGGCGGCAGCAGGTAATCGAGGGCCTTGATGGCGCGGCCGTCCGGCAGGACCACGTCGCGCCCCTGCTGGATCTCGCCCCACAGCGCCGACGATGGCACTGCATCGGCGCGCAGTTTCTCGGTATCGAGCCGGCGCTCGATCGCGGCCTCGGTGAAGCCGTAGGCCCAGGACGGGATACGGTGCGACAGCGCGCTGGCGTCGACCGCGAATTCCGGCAGCAGCGGGCCATGCGCCAGGTCGTCGGGAGTCAGCCAGGCAAGCGGGAAGGGCAGGTTCAGTTCGCTGGCCTGCATGATGCATTCGATCATGGCGCGCAGAGGCTGCGGGCCGACGATCGTCAGGGGTTCGCTGCGGCCCAGCATGCCGGCGCTGGCCAGCAGGCCCGGCAGGCCGTAACAGTGGTCGCCGTGCATATGGGTGATGAACACGGCGCGCAGGCTCATCACCGACAGCGGGGTGCGCAGGATGCGGTGCTGGGTGCCTTCGGCGCAGTCGACCAGCACCCACGAGCGCGCGCCGCGCAGGCGCAGCGCCAGGCCGGACATATTGCGTTGCCGGGTCGGCGTGCCGGACGACGTGCCGAGGAAGATGAGTTCCATGCGTGCTTCTCGTGGGATGACGGGCTCCATTATCCGGCAAGACGGCCCTGGGCCGTCGCGCAGCCAGAACTCAGGGGGCAGGCTGGTGTCAAACGGGGCGGGAACGCCGCCGATGGCGCGGCCATGTCCATTTCTAAGCCAGGAGAACGATATGCGCAAGAGTGTCGTTGCCGCCGCGTTCGCGGCTGGCGTTGTTGCATTGCCTGGACCATCTCCCGCCGCTGCCGCACCGGCGCTGCAAGAGATGCAAGTCCCGGTTGCCGGCATCGGCTGTGCGCGGATCGGGCCGCCGCCGCAGCGCGTCACGCCCAGCGCCGAAGTGATCGAGTCGATCGACGGCGTCTACCGGCTGTCGAACGGCCAGAAGCTCGGCATTGCCGCCAGCGACCAGCAGGTGGTGGCAGACTTCGGCCGCTGGCACCAGGTCCCGCTGGTGGCCACCGCGCCCGAGCGCTTCGAATCGCGCGACGGCCTGGTATGGGTGCGCTACGAAGCCCACGAAGACACCGAGCGCATCGTGGTCAGCTATCCGGCCGACGCGCGCGGGCGCTACGTCGACGCCTGCTAGCGCCTTCCGCTAGTGCTGCGGGGCCAGGCCGAACAGCAGCGAACGGTGCGCGCCGACACCGGCCATCGCGCCATCGGCCACGGCGAGCGCCACCGAGCTGGCGGCGCGCATGGCGTCGCCGCCAACGAACACGCCCGGCACCGTGGTCTGGCGGGTCTCGTCGGTGCGGATGTAGGGTCCCAGCGGTCCTTCCTCGAAGGCGCAACCGAGCTGCCCGGCGATCGGGCTGGCCATGTGCACGCGGCCGAAGGTGAACAGGCCGGCCATCGCTTCCCGCCTGCCATCGGCCAGCACCACGGTGGCGTGGTCGGCAAGCCGCGCCACCGGGGTATCGTCCACCTGCACGCCGCGTTCGGCGAGGTCGGCCCGTTGCACCTCGTCGAGCGGGCACACGCCATTGGTGAACAGCGTCACCTGGCCCCAGTGCGGCAGCATCTGCGCCTGGTGCACCGACAGCGGGCCGTTGGCCAGCACGCCGATGCGGCCTTCGTCCAGTTCGTAGCCGTGGCAGTAGGGGCAGTGGAACACGCTCCGGCCCCAGCGCTCGGCCAGGCCCTCGATCGGCGGCAGCTCGTCGCGCACGCCGGTGGCCAGCACCAGGCGCTTGCCGCGCACGCTGCCTGCGCCGTCGAGGTCGACGATGAAACCGTCGGCGTCCGGGCGAGCACCCTGCGCCAGCCCGTCGTGCCAGGCCACGTTCGGATAGGCGGCGACGTTGGCGCGGCCCTCGGCCGCGATGGCCGCCGCGGGCTGGCCGTCGCGGGTCAGGAAGCCGTGGGAATCGCTGGCGAAACGGTTGCGGCGCTGGCCGGCGTCGACCACCAGCACCTTGCGGCGCGCCCGCGCTAGTTGCAGGGCCGCCGACAGGCCGGCATAGCTGCCGCCGATGACGATGGCGTCGAATTCAGTCGTGTTGGTGCGCGTGTTCATGTTCCGGCCTCCGGTGGGGATGGTTGTCGTAGCAGCGGTTGAAGTCGCGCGACAGGTCGGCCAGCGTCACTTGTCCCAGGCGTTGCACCAGCAGCGCCTCGGCTTCCTGGAAGGCGCCCTCCAGCGAGGCATTGACCACCTGCTCGACCAGGCAGGCACTGTGCTCATTGCGGTTGCCCATCGCGAACACGGTGGGGGCGCCGACCGCGTCGTAGACGTCGCGCAGGGTGACGGTGGCCAGGTCGCAGGTGACGGTCCAGCCGCCGCCGTGGCCGCGCTCGGAGCTGATGTAGCCGCGCTCGCGCAGCCCGGCCAGCACGCGCCGCACCAGCACCGGATTGGTGTCGAGCATGGCGGCCATCTGCTCCGAGGTCATCGGGCGCTCGCTATGGGCCAGGTGCAGCAGCACGTGGAGGACGGAAGAGAGTTTGCTGTCGCGTTTCATGTAACTAATAATAGTACAAAATCGGCGGCTGCATGAAATTTTCTAACGTTCGGCTTGGGATTCCTCGACCGACCCTGTCTTCGGCGGCAGCTTGAGCGTCGGCAGGTACCACCACATATAGGTGCTCACGCAGGCGCCGATGCCGACCATCGAGATCAGGATGGCGACGCTGTCGAAATGGCGCGTCGACCACGCCATCGAGCCCCACAGCATCACGGTGGCGACGATCTTGCCCTTCAGCGGAATGCCGTGTCCGGCCTCGAAGTTGGCAAGGTATTTTCCGAAGACGGGATGGGCCAGCAGCCAGCGGTGCAGGCGTTCGGACCCGCGTGCGAAACAGGCCGAGGCCAGCAGCAGGAAGGGCGTCGTCGGCAGCAGCGGCAGGAAGATGCCGAGGATGCCCAGCAGGACGGCCAGTACCCCGGCCACGTTATAGAACAGTTTCATACCGTCACTCTAGCACCCGGCGCGGCAAGAACAGAGAACACCCCTCTCATCGATCCGGTTATGCAAAAAAGGACTTCGTCGGGCATATCAAACTGGAACTTCTAGGTTCTGCTGTGCAACTTTAATGGCAAACTCGGTATAATGTCCGGCTCGACGACGGGCGCGTCTGTTCGGCAGTGGCAGGAATCGTTCTACGCCCGACTTCTTTTCCGCCTGCTGTCCGATAGTCGCCTGGCTCGCGCCGGCCATCGCCTTTTCATGCCTCATCCCACATCGTCCAATTCCATGATGGCCAGTTTCGGCGGCTATTTCCGCCGGCGCGTGCTGCGCCAGTTCGCGCTCTACCTGGCGCTGATGCTGGCGCTCGTGTGGGGAGGGGTGGCGGTGGAACAGGCGCGCTTCGCCGCCCTGGCCGAGAACGGCGCCCAGGCCAATGTGCGGAACCTGTCGCGCGCCTTTTCCGAAGAGGTCAAGGCCACCGTCGCCCTGGTCGACCTGTCGCTGGTCCAGTTGCGCGGCACCTGGCAGCGCGACCCCGCCAACTTCGCCCGCAGCGCGTCCGAGCATGCGCGCCACCTGCGGGTGCCGATCCACCTCACCGTCACCGACGCCGATGGCCGCCTGCTGTACGCCGACGCCGCGGTCGGTGGCGCCACGGCGCCGCAGGGCCTGGCGCTGGGCGATCTGCGCCAGTTCGCGATCCACCGCGAGCGCGGCGGAGACCGGCTCTACGTCAGCCGCCCCGAGCGCAGCCGTCTTTCGCAGCAGTGGGTGGTGCAGTTCACGCGCCCGATCCGCGCCGCGGACGGCCGCCTGGCCGGCGTGATCGCGGTGGCGATCCGGCCCGACTACTTCCTGCGCTTCTACGACAGCATCGACCTCGGCCCGGACGCCGCCATCAGCCTGATGCGGCTGGACGCCACCGTGATCGCGCGCAGCTCGCGCACGGACGGCAACCGCCACATGGGCGTGGCGATCTCCGACGCGCCGCAGACGCGCGATACGGGCACCAGCGGCGCCTTCCGCAAGGCGAGCCGCCTGGACGGCATCGAGCGTTTCTATGCCTGGCGCAAGCTGCCCGAGTACGGCCTGATCGTCACGGTGGGGCAGGCGGTGACGGACGCCGAGGCGCGCTTCGCCCAGCAGCGCGCGGTGATGCACAGCACCGGCCTGGTGGTGTCGCTGGTGCTGGCGGTGCTTGGCTGGGCGGCGATCGGCGCCGCCGACCGCCGCCGGCGCGCGCTCAAGGCCCTGGCCGCTGCCGAGGCGCGCTGGAAGCTGGCCCTGAACGCGGCCGGCGACGGGGTTTGGGACTGCGACGTCACGACGGGAATCGCGACACTGTCGCCAAGCGCCCAGCGCATTCTCGACAGCGAACAGCCGACGGTGTCCTGGTTCGGCGATAAGGGCCTGGCGGAGCTGGTGCATCCGGATGAACTGGAGCAGGTGCGCGCGGCCCTGCGCGCCCACATCGACGGCCGCACGGCCGATTATGCGATGGAACACCGGCTGCGCGCGCGCGACGGCAGCTGGCGCTGGATCGAGGCGCGCGGCACGGTCACCGAACGGGGCGAGCGCGGCGAGCCGCTGCGCATGGTGGGCACCTTCTCGAACATCGACGCGCGCAAGCAGGAAGAGCAGCGCATGCGGCGCATGGCGCACGAGGACGCGCTTACCGGCCTGCCCAACCGCGTGCTGCTGCACGACCGCATGCGCCAGGCGATCCTGACCGCCCAGCGCGAGGGCCACAAGGTCGGCCTGGTCTATTTCGACCTGGACGACTTCAAGCCGGTCAACGACACCCACGGCCACGCGGCGGGCGACCGCCTGCTGCGCATGGTGGCGCAGCGTGTGCGGGCGGCGCTGCGCGAATCGGACACGCTGGCGCGGGTGGGCGGCGACGAATTCGCGGTGCTGCTGCCGCGCTGCGCCCAGGCCCAGGACGCCGAGCGGGTCGCGGGGACCATCCTGGCGCGCTTGCAAGAACCGTTCGACGACGGCGAGCGCATCCTGCGCATCTCGGGCAGCCTGGGTTACGCGCTATACCCCGACTGCGGCCCGGGCGACGGCGACGCCGCCGAATCCCTGCTGCACAGCGCCGACCTGGCGATGTACGACGCCAAGGCCCACGGCCGCAACCGCCTCTCCGGCAACTACCGCACCCGCGTCAGCTGACCGCCCCCGCTCCGCCACCAGCGCCAACGAAAATCCAATGAGGGTCAGAGTAGAATTATTGAGCAATTTCTCCAAAATTCCCACAATGAGGGTCAGAGTAAAATAAATGGCCAAGATCCCTTGGTTAACTCGCTAAGAATATATTTCTGAAAAACCAGTTATAAAAGAAATTGCAAAATAATTCTACTCTGACCCCATTGTTTTGGCGGTTGAATCGGTGCGCTTGGGATATTGTATGTTCGCCGACGCGATATATGTTTCAGAGGAAAATACTCGGTTCTCATTCTGTAACCCCATGCAATAAACAACCCATTAAATAATGAGGGTCAGAGTAGAATTATTGAGCAATTTTTCGTTATAGCGCTATTATTAGGGACAGAGTCAGCTCACCCGGCAATTTCCCCTGCTTAGACGAATGAGGGTCAGAGTAGAATTAAAAGCAATTCTGAGGAATTGCTCAATAAATCTACTCTGACCCTAATAGTGGGGATGTGGGGGAGCGCTGGTTGGCGTCAGGGATGGGCGCCGATATCCGGCGCGACCAGTGCCGGCACCACCGGCGCCGTGTAGCGCGGCAGGTAGATGGTGACCGTGGTGCCGGCGCCCGGCAGGCTCTCGAGCCGGATCTGGCCGCCGCTCTGGCGCACGAAGCCATGGGCCATCGACAGCCCGAGTCCCGTGCCCTTGCCCTCGGGCTTGGTCGTGAAGAAAGGTTCGAAGGCGTGTTCCATCACCTCCGGCGGCATGCCGTGGCCGTCGTCGGCGACCGTGATCACGACGTAGTCGCCGGGCGCCGGTTCGCCTTCGAGCTGGCTGGCGCCGGCCGGGATGCTCGCATTGGCCAGCCGCAGCGCGATGCGGCCGCTGCCCTCCATTGCGTCGCGCGCATTGATCACCAGGTTCAGCAGCACGTGCTCGAGCTGGTTCGGATCGACCAGGGTCGGCCAGAGATCCGGCGCGGCGCTGCGCTCGAGCACGATGTCGTCGCCGGCCGCGCGCTGCAGCAGGCTGTCGCTGCGCTCGAGCAGCTGGGCCACGTCGACCACGCTCGGATGCAGCGGCTGGCGCCGCGCGAAGGCGAGCAGCTGGCCGGCCAGCCTGGAGCCGCGCTCCACCGCGTCGAGGACGTTGTGCAGGCGCTTGCGGCTGGGCGGCCCTTCGGCGCGCAGCATCAGCTGCACGTTGGCGCTGATGATGTGCAGGATGTTGTTGAAGTCGTGCGCCACGCCGCCGGTGAGCTTGCCGACCGCTTCCAGCTTCTGGGCCCGCGCCAGGGCCTGGCGCGCCTCGACCAGGCGCTGCTGGCGCTGCAGCTCGCGCGCCTCGGCTTCGCGGCGCGGCGTGATGTCGCGCACGAACACGGTGGCGCCGGCGCCGTCGCCCTGCGGCAGCAGGGCCACCGCCAGCTCCACCGGCACCCGCCGCCCGCTCGCATGCAGCACCTCGGTCTCGGTCGGCTGGCCGGCCACCGGGCCGGCGCCGCCGCGCGCGAAGGCGTCGAACGCGCTGCGGAAGGCGGCGCGCCGCTCCTCGGGCAGCAGCAGCTCGGCCGGGCGCCCGATCGCCTCGGGCGCGTCCAGCCCGAAGATGCGCGCGGCCTGCGCGTTCCAGTCGGTGATGCGGCCATGGCGGTCGATGGCGACGAAGCCGTCGTAGGCGGTCTCGAGGATCGCCCTGAAGCGCCGCTGGTCGGCCGCGATGCGGTCGTGCGATTCGCGCAGCTCGAGCGTCATCGCCCGCGCCAGCTGCAGCGCGCGGCGGCGCGAGCCGGCCAGCAGCCAGACCACCAGGCTGACGAGAAAGCCCAGCACCACGCCGGTGGCCGCCACCATCTGCGGCCGCTGATGGTCGAGCGTGGCCTCGAGGCCGGCGCTGGACGCCATCCTGACGGTCCAGGTCCGGCCGGCGACCGCCATGCGGGTGGCGGTGGAAAAGCGCGGCGTCGCGCTGCGGTCGGCGCCCGGCGAATGGTACAGCAGCGCGTCCGGCGCCATGTGGTCGCCGTCGTAGATCTCGACGTCGAGCTGGGGCGCGGCGATGCCGCCCACGCCGCGCATCAGGTCCTTCATGCGGAACGGCGCATAGACCCAGCCCGCCAGCGCGCCGCGGCGCTGCCCGACGGTCGCGACGTCCAGGCCGCTGCGGTACACCGGCAGGTACATCAGGAAGCCGGCGTCGTGGCTGGCGCCGCCTTCCTGCACCAGCACTACCTTGCCGCTCAGCGCCGCCTGGCCGCTGTCGCGCGCCGCCGCCATGGCCGCGCGCCGCACCGGCTCGCTGTACATGTCGTAGCCGAAGGCGCGCAGGTTGCGCGCGTCGAACGGCTCGATGTGCGAGATGGCCGTGCGCGGCTCGCCCGCTTCGCTCGACGCGGCCGGGTGCACGCGGTAGTCCGGGAAGCCGTCGGCGCGCACCCGGGCCTCGTGCGCGGCGACCGCGCCCGGCTGGAGGGCGGTGGCGATCGCCAGCGCCTCCAGGCCGGGAAAGGACTGGTCGAGGCGCAGCACCTGGTAGTACTCGGCGAACTCGGCCCGGCTCAGGTCGACCGAGCCGCGCAGGAAGCCGCGCGCGCCGCGCAGCACCTGCTCATAGACCAGCAGGCGGCGCCCGATGGCGTAGCCCATGTCGCGGGTGTGGTAGTCGAAGGCTTCGCGCAGCTGCGATTCGGCGCTGCGCTGGGCGCTGGACCAGGCGACGAAGGTGACCAGCATGGTCAGCGCGAACACCAGCAGCGCCATCAGCATTGGCGCGTGGCCGGCGACGGGGGCCGGCATCGGGGCTGGGCTAGGGGTGGCGGTCTGCTGCATGTCCTTGTGCGTGGCAGCCGTAGCGGCGGGGTTGATCGGGAGGACCGGACTCCGTAGCATACGCATCCTTGGATTGACGGGGCGCACGCGACTTTGCGCCTTTGTTAATAATTCTTGTCAATCGGGTACGATTAATGCTCTTTGTCGAATGAAATATTCTAATCTGAAAGATTGCGCGTGCAAGCAGTCGGCAGCGGGATGAGTTCCCCGCGCCTGCCGCTGTTGAAACGTCACTGGCCGCTGGGCGTGCTGGCCGGCCTGGGCGGCCTGGCGCTGGTCCTGGGCATGCTGGCGCCGTTGAAGGGCGCCAGCCACGAACTGCTGCTGGCCTTTCCGTCCACCGCCCAGGGGCAGCTGGCGCTGCCGTCCGAGATCGTCCTGACCCGCGGCGTGCAGGACGTGCTGCTGCTGCGTAACGAGGGCCGGGCACCGGTGGTGTTCGGCCCGCTCAAGATCGCGCCGGGCCGCGAACTGCGGCTGCCGTTCGGCGAAGCCGGCGACCATGTCTATGCCTGCCCGCCGGTGGTGGGCAAGGCGGTGCGGGTGCGGGTGGTCGATGCGCCCGGCCCGGGCTGGGGCCGGCTCCAGTGGCGCCTGGACAGGCTGCGCCAGTGGCTGCGCTACCTGCCGTTAAGGGCGCCGGACAGCTGAAAAAACGCCCGGGGCCGGCCGCAATCGTACACCCGCGATGGCCCCGATTCTGTCATCATGGGACCCATGTCGACGATTTCCATGCCACTGTTCCCGCTCAGTACGGTGCTGTTTCCGGACGGGGTGCTGCCGCTGCAGGTGTTCGAGGTGCGTTATCTCGACATGGTCAGCCGCTGCATCCTCGAAGGCACCCCGTTCGGCGTGGTGTTGCTGACGCATGGCCACGAGGTGCGCCGGCCCGACGCCGAGCAGGAACGGTTCGTGGCCGCCGGCACCATCGCCTCGGTCACCGAGACCACCGCCGACACCCCCGGCCTGCTGCAGGTGCTGTGCCGCGGCGGCGCGCGTTTTTCGGTCGTCACCGCCGAACAGCGCGTCAACGGCTTGTGGATGGCCGAGGCGCAACTGGTCGAGGACGACCAGGCGGTGCGCATCCCGTCCGAGCTGCAGGGGGCTTCCGACGCGCTCGACCGGGTCCTGAACTCGCTGCACGACGTGCCCCGGCAGCGCTGGCCGGTGCAGCCGCCGTTCCGGCTCGACGACTGCGGCTGGGTGGCCAACCGCTGGTGCGAGCTGCTGCCGCTGCCCAACCAGCAAAAGCACCATATGCTGATGCTCGATAATCCCGTGATCCGGCTCGAACTGCTGCATGATGTGCTGGACGAACATGGCCTGATCACTTCCTAGCATGGGGCCGCCATGACATTCTCGGACGATCTCCTCATCGGGTATATCAACGGCGAACTCGCCGAACCGGCGCGCGCGGCGGTCGAACGGGCGATGCGCGCCGATCCGGTAGTGGCCGCCCGCATCGCCCACCACCGGGCCGAGCTCCAGCTCAAGGGCAATACCCGCGGCCGCATCGGCGTCTCGGCCAACGGCCACGACGGCAACGGCCATGCCCGCCCCAGCGCGCCGCCGTGCGGCGCCAAGGTCGTGCAGCTCAACAGCCTGCGGCCCGGCCGCACGGTTCCGCCGCCGCAGATCGCCTACAGCAACTGGTGCAGGCGCCACTGGGTGGCGATCGGGGCGGCGCTGCTGGCGGGGGCCGGCCTGGGCGCCTTCGGCTGGCACAGCCTGGCGCAGGCGCCCGGCCTCGCCACGCTCGACCACGACAACGGCGCCCTGGTGGCGCGCGGGCCGCTGGTGGCGGCGCTCGCCGGCCAGCTGGCCAGTCCGGGTCCGTCCGACACCGGCGTGCGCATCGGCGTCACCTTCGTGGCGAAAGACGGCGGCTACTGCCGCAGCTTCGTGATCGACACCACCGCCGGCCTGGCCTGCCTGAAGGGCGGGCGCTGGACCATCCCGGTGCTGGCCCAGGACGGCGCGGGCGCGGCCTGGGTCGACGGCAGCCAGCCGCCGCCCGCCGTGCGCGAGGCGATCGCCGCCCGCATCGCCGGCACCGTGCTCGATCCGGTGGCCGAGCGCGCGGCCCAGCAACGCGGCTGGACGCGGTGAGTCGGGCGTCCGGCAAACAGGAAAATGCTGCATTGCGGCAGGGATCTGCTTTCTTTTGGTAAACTGTCTAAAAAATAGGCCGGCATATACATGGGGGGCGATTTCGGGTATCGTGTCACCCGCTAAAAGTGTCTCTACGTCCGCTTTATTCGGCCTGCCGGCCGGCGCGCCGCCGGGTCGTCCCGTCCGCCGGCTTATTCCCGTTCCGCCCTTCGCTGCGCGTCCATCGGCCCGCGACGGGGAGAACATGCCCGATCGTAGAGCTGAACGAATGTATGCAACTAAAAACTATGTCTGATTCTCCGAGCAACATCGCGAACAACAACGACGCCGACGCCGCCCAGGGCGCCGTGCCTGCCGCGCCGGCCGTCCCGGTCGCCGCCGAGGCGCCCACGGTACGCTTCGCCGATTTCGGCCTGGCGCCGGAAATCCAGCGCGCGCTCTCGGACCAGGGCTACGTCCATCCGACCCCGATCCAGGCCCAGGCCATTCCCGTGGTGCTGCAGGGCCGCGACGTGATGGGCGCGGCCCAGACCGGCACCGGCAAGACCGCCAGCTTCTCGCTGCCGATCCTGCAGCTCCTGATGCCGCACGCGAACGCCAGCATGTCGCCGGCGCGCCATCCGGTGCGCGCCCTGGTGCTGGTGCCGACCCGCGAGCTGGCGGTGCAGGTGGCCGACAACGTCAAGGCCTATGCCCGCCACACGCCGCTGCGCGCGACCGTGGTGTTCGGCGGCATGGACATGAAGCCGCAGACCGAGATCCTGCGCCGCGGCGTCGAGATCGTCATTGCCACCCCGGGCCGCCTGCTGGACCACATCGAGCAGAAGAACGTCAGCCTGGGCCAGGTGCAGATGCTGGTCATGGACGAAGCCGACCGCATGCTCGACATGGGCTTCCTGCCCGACCTGCAGCGCATCATCAACCTGCTGCCCAAGCAGCGCCAGAACCTGATGTTCTCGGCGACCTTCTCGCCCGAGATCAAGAAGCTGGCCAATACCTTCCTGAACAACCCGCTGACCATCGAAGTCGCGCGCAGCAACGCGACCGCCGAGAAGGTCACCCAGGTGGTGTACAAGGTCGACGAAGACGCCAAGCGCGACGTGGTCGAGCACCTGATCCGCTCGCGCGACATGAAGCAGGTGATCGTCTTCTCGAATACCAAGATCGGCGCCTCGCGCCTGTCGAGCCACCTGGAAAAGCGCGGCGTGAAGGCGTCGGCCATCCACGGCGACAAGACCCAGCAGGAGCGCATGGCGGCGCTGGACGCGTTCAAGAACGGCGCCGTGGAGGTGCTGGTGGCGACCGACGTCGCCGCGCGCGGCCTCGACATCTCGGACCTGCCGGCGGTGATCAACTACGACCTGCCGTACAACGCCGAAGACTATGTGCACCGCATCGGCCGCACCGGCCGCGCCGGCGCCTCGGGCGATGCGCTGTCGGTCTATTCGGACAAGGACGAGCGCCTGCTGGCCGACATCGAAAAGCTGATCAAGCAGACCATCACGCGCGGCACGCTCGAGGGCTTCGTGGCCCCGGGCAGCCGCGGGCGCGAAGGCGGCCGCGACCATGGCCCGCGCGAAGGTGGTCGTGACAGCGGCCGCGACTACGGTGCGCGCGACGGCGAACGCGGCGCCCGCCGCGGCGACGAGCGCGGCCCGACGCGCGCGCCGCGTGCCGGGCTCGGTCCGGGCGCGCGCCGCGAACGGATCGATCCGTGGTTCCTCAAGCCCTACGAGCCGACCAGCAGCCCGCGCAAGGACGTGGACGCGGTAGCGAGCGCACCGGCCAAGCCGGGCAAGCAGAAGCTGGCCTTCCTGCTCGGCGGCGGGCCGAAGCCGCAGGCCTGATTCTCAAACCAGCAACCTGAAACGCAGCCCTGGCTCGGCCCGCTCCGCCACGAGCCGCCAGCCGTGGGCGCGCGCGACTTCGTGGCAGATCGACAGCCCGAGCCCCGCGCCGTGATCGCGCCGGTGCGCGCCGCGCCAGAAGCGCTCGAACAACAGCGGCAACTGCGCCGCGTCGACCCCTGGTCCCCGGTCGCGCACCGCCAGGCTGTTCTCCCGGATCTCCACGCCGACGCGCGATCCCGGCGGGGCGTGCTCGATCGCGTTCTCCAGCAAATTCTTCAATAGCGTAAACAGCGCACCGCGGTCGGCCTGCCAGGCCAGCGCATCGTCCACCGCGGACACCGCCAGTTTCACATCGGCCCCTTCCGCCATGCGCTGCAGGTACCCAACCGCCTCGTCGGCGACCTCGCGCACGCGCACGGCGCCGAAGTCGTAGTTGGTCGCTTCGCTGGCCTCGGCCAGCAGCAGCAGTTGCTGCACCTGGCGCGACATGTAGGCGACGTCTTTCAGCAGGGCCGCGCGGTCGTCGTCGCCGTCGACGCCCAGCTCCACCTGGGCCCGGATCATCGCCAGCGGCGTCTTGAGTTCGTGCGCCGCATTGCCCAGGAATTCCTGCTGCGCGCGGTAGGCCTGCTCGAGGCGCGCGAGGACGCGGTTGAAGCTGTCGACCAGCGGCGCGATCTCGGCCGGCACCGCATCGGTGCGCAGGCGCGCATGCATCGAATGCAGCGAAATGCCGGCCGCCGAGGCCGATACGTCCTGCAGCGGCCGCAGTGTATAGCGCAGCGTGATCCAGGTGCACAGGCCGAAGGCGACCAGCAGCACCAGGGTGAACAGGGCGATGCCGGACCCCACCAGCGGCATGGCGACCCGGTGCAGCAGGGTCATCATGCGGTAGCTCACGGCCACCTGGAGCCGCCAGTGGCGCCCGTCGCGGACCAGGGGTTCGGTGGCGCCGACGAAGGCCACGCCGCCGCGCTCGAACTCGAAGCGTTCGCGTACCGCGCCGCGCGGCAGCAGGCCGTCGGGCCAGAAGCCGTGGCCCGCCTCGGACAACAGCACCACCCGGCCGGCGTCGTCCACCAGCCGGTAGGCGACTTCCCGTCCCAGGCTGTCGAAGGCCCAGCGCAGGGCATGGTGGTCCTCGTTCCCCAGCCGCGGCCGGCCGTCGCTGCCGAAGTGCACCTTGGTGGCCAGGTCGCCGGCCATGCCGGACAGGTCGGTGCGCGCCAGTACGCTGGTGCGCAGCGCCAGGAAGGCCACCAGCACGACCAGCATGATGCTGAGCAGGGTGCCGGCGACGAAGGCCATGACGACCTTGAGGCGGATGCTATTGAGCCGCATCGTCCGCGCGCAGGGCGTACCCCACGCCCCTCAGGTTGACGATGCGCTGGCGCGAGCCGATCGCCGCCAGCTTGCGGCGCAGGCGGTGCAGGGCCACGTCGAGCGCGTTCGGGGTGACCGCCGCGCTCAGGCCCCAGGCCGCGGCTTCCAGCGCGCCGCGGCGCACCGTGGTCTCGTGCTTGCGCAGCAGGAGCAGCATGATCTGCATCTCGGCCGGGGCCAGGGTGATGCGTTCGTCGCCGCAGCACAGCAGCTCGCCTTCGGGCAGCAGCGCCAGGTCGCCATGCGCGTGTTGCAGGGGCCGGAATTCCACCGGCCGGCGCAGCAGGGCGCGCACCCGCGCCACCATCTCGTCCATGGCGAAGGGCTTGGCGAGATAGTCGTCGGCGCCGGCCTCGAGGCCCTGGACCCGGTCGTGCAGGGCTTCGCGCGCCGTCAGCACCAGGCAGGGAATGCCCAGTCCGGCCGCGCGCATCCTGGCCAGCAGGGCCAGGCCGTCGCCGTCGGGCAGGCCGCGATCGAGGATCAGGGCCTGGTAGGGCATCTGCTGGAGCGAAGCCCAGGCGCCGTCGATGCGGGTGGCCACGTCGGCGGCGATGCCGGCCGCCGCCAGGCCCTTGCACACCAGCTGGGCGAGGCGTTCGTGGTCTTCGATCAGGAGGACGCGGCTCATCGGGCGCTCATTCGAAGCGGTACAGGTAGCCGACGAACACCCGGTTCCCGGTCGAGCGGTCGACCAGCGGGCTGTCCTTGATCTCTTTCGCCAGGCGCGTCGCCTCGAGGTCGACGAACATCGAATGGCGCCGGTCGAACAGGTAGATGGCGCGGATGCCCACCTCGGCATTGACCCCCGACGCGCCCCGATAGGCGGCGCGGCCGGCGCGCGCCTCGTCGGCGCGCACGCCGTAGTAATAGTCGACGTACTTCTCGTCGTTCCAGCTCGCCGTCACGCGCGGCGTGAGCACCACGCGCTCGCCGATATGCCATGTTCTCTCCACGCCGAGATTGAAGCGCTTGCCCTTGCTGTTGCCGGACGCGTCGCCCAGCGCTTCGGCGCTGACGTCGACCCAGCCGGTCTTCCATTCGATTCTAGCACCGGCCCAGAAGCCGCTCTTCCGTTCGCGCATGCCGGCCAGCACCGGCGTGTCCTCGATGTCGTCGTCGTCGTAGCCGCTGCCGTCGTAGCGGGCGACCAGGTCGAGGTTCAGGCTTTGCGCCGGCGCCAGGTCGAGGCTGAGGAGCTTGAAGCCGACCTGCGGACCGGCGATCGAGACCCAGCGGTTCTCGTACTGGATGAAGGGGATCGCCATGGTATCGCGGTCGATGCCGGCATAGGCCTTGTCCATCGTGATGGCGCCCACGCCCAGCGCCCACGACGACGACGCCGACGACGAGGAGCGCGGTCCATCCGAGGCCGGCTGGGCCAGGGCGGCGACGGGGCAGAGCAGGGCCGCTGCGGCGAGCGGAAGAAAGCGGGTTGGCATGGGCATGGACGTCCTTCGGGTCATTGAAAGCGCCATGTTCGGCGCCTTCGTCTTACCCGACACTTACCGCGACGGCTTGCGGACGACATCGTCCCGGTAAGTATCCGGAAAGCCGCCGTGCCCGATAGTGCGGTGCATTGCCGACCCGACGAGGAAGAACCATGAAGACATCCCGCAAGCTGGCGCTGGTCGCCACGACCGCCTTGGCCGGCGCCGCCCTGGTCGCCGCGCTGGTGTCCTCCGACGGGGCATCGTCCGCCGCGACCCTCGACCACGTGCGGCCGGGCAGCTTCAGCGACGCGATGCGCATCGGCGACGACGCGCGCGACCGGCTGGCGGCCGCGGGCGCCGGCTTCCCTGGCGACGGCGACCCGGTGCAGGTGACGATGGATCGCAGCCGATGAAGCGGAACGTTTCCACCTGGTCGATCCACAACCCGGTTCCGGTCATCCGGCTGTTCGTCTTCCTGGCCCGGTGCGTGCAATGGATGCTGGCGAAGAAGGCCCGCCTCACGCCGCCCGCTTGAGCGCCGCCCCGACCCGGTCCAGCAGATCCTGGTGCTGGTAGGGCTTGGACAGCACGTCGAGCGTGCCGCTGGGCTGGCCGCGGCCCGGCAACTCGTCCATGTAGCCGGTGGTGACCAGCACCGGCAGGCCGGGGCGTTTGGCATGCACGCGCTCGATCAGCTCCAGTCCGTTCATCCCGCCCGGCATGATGACGTCGGTGAACAGCAGGTCGGCCGCTTCGCCGCTTTCCAGCAGTCCCAGCGCGCGTTCGCCGCTGGGCGCCGACAGCACCTCGTAGCCGGCCATCTCGAGCATGCTCTCGGCCAGTTCGCGCACGTCGTCGTTGTCCTCGACCACCAGGATGCGGCAGCGCCGCCGCTGCGGTTCGTCGTGCGTGCCGCCGCGCCGCTCGGCCAGCGAGGCGTCGTCGCTGGCGGCCTGCTCGGCCACGCGGAACACCATCCGCACCCGCGTGCCTTCGCCGGGCGCGCTCTCGATGTCGAGCTTGCCGTGCGACTGCTGCACGAAGCCGTGCACCATCGCCAGGCCCAGGCCCGTGCCCGGCCCCTTGGTGGTGAAGAAGGGTTCGGTGGCGCGGCGCCGGATCTCGGGCGTCATGCCCTGGCCCTCGTCGTTCACGCAGATGCAGACGTAGTCGCCGGGGGAGAGGTCCAGCAGGCGGCGGCGCTCGTCGTCCAGCACGGCGGTGCCGACCGTGACCGCGCCGCCGCCCGGCATCGCGTCGCGCGCGTTGAGCACCACGTTCAACAGCGCCATCTCGAGATAGGTCGGGTCGATCGTGCAGGCCGGCAGGCCGGGCTTGAGGTCGAGCTGCAGGTCGATCTTGTCGCCCAGCGTGCGCACCAGCATGTCGGAGAACTCGACCACCAGGCTGTTCAGGCTCAGGCGCTTCGGTTCCAGGCGCTGCTTGCGCGCGAAGGTCAGCAACTGCTGGGTCAGCTTGCCGGCGTGCATGGTGGCGCGCTGGGCGCGCCGGATCGGCTCGGCCGCCTTGTGCTGCGGTCCGGCGCCCAGCAGGGCGACTTCGAGGTTGCCGTTGATGACCTGAAGCAGGTTGTTGAAATCGTGGGCCATGCCGGCCGACAGCTGGCCGATGGCTTCCATCTTCTGCGCCTGCAGCCAGGATTCCTGGTTGTTGCGGCGCTCGGTGATGTCCATCTGCGAGGCGAAGTAATACAGCAGCCGTCCTTCCTGGTCGAAGATCGGGCCGAAGAACAGCGCGTTCCAGAACGGCGTGCCGTCGGCCTTGTAGTTGAGGATGTCGACCGCGACCGCGCGTTGCTCGTCGACCGCGCGGCGCAGCTCGGCCACGGTGGCGCGGTCGGTGTCTGGGCCTTGCAGGAAACGGCAGTTGCGGCCCACGATGTCCGCTTCGGCATAGCCGGTCAGGTCCACGAAGGCGCCGTTGGCGAACACGATCGGGTTGTCGTCCTGGCGCGGATCGGTGATCAGCATCGGCATGCGGGTCATCTCGACCGCCGCGAAGAAGATGTTGCCGCGCTCGTCGAGGCCCCCGTGCTCGATGTAGCCGGATTGCCAGTGGTGGACGCCGGGGTTGTCCTCGGGCGGGCCCATCGGATGGACGGCATTGCCTTCGACCTCGCCGGCGGCTGGCACGCCGCGGCTCTGGCCGCCGCCTTGCACGTCAAGCTCTTTCTTGAGTGAATCGTCTTTTGTCGGTCCAAGTACCATGATGTGTCCCTGCGGATGGGCGGCCAAGCCGCGCGGCCGGTGCCGACGACAAGCCTGAATGTCCCGACTCTAGCGCAGGTCGGGACGGCATTCTGTGCGAGCCCACACAGTATTGTCGCGCGCGCGTGCAAAACCGGCACGGAGTCTTGCCATACCTTAATTGTTCACTAAGACAATATCTTTACATGCGATAATATTTCTTTTGTTTAATTGCCATCCGCCAGTAATGTCGGGTGCAGCAAGACTGAACGCGCACCAGGCCCTCCACCGCCCGGGCCATGCGGCCGTTCTTCGATGTGACTCTTCCATGCATACAGAACCCAGGGCAATCCTCGCTGCCCAGCACCTGTCCTACCGCGCCGATATCGATGGCATGCGCGGGATCGCCGTACTGATCGTCGTCCTGTTCCACGCCTTTCCCAGCCTTGTGGCGGGCGGCTTCGTCGGCGTCGATATGTTCTTCGTGATCTCCGGTTATCTGATTTCAACGATCCTGATGACCGAATTCGCGAACCGGTCGTTCAGCTACGCCAATTTCTACGCCCGCCGCGCGCGGCGCATTTTCCCGGCCCTGATCCTGGTATTGTCGGCATCGCTGGCTTTCGGCTGGATCGCCCTGTTTCCGGACGAGCTGAAGCTCTTGGGAAAACACATCCTTGGCGGCGCGACCTTCCTGTCCAATATCTTCCTCTGGTTCGAGGTCGGCTATTTCGATACCGCCGCCGAAACCAAGCCCTTGCTGCATCTCTGGTCGCTGGGCATCGAGGAGCAGTTCTATATTTTCTGGCCGATCCTGCTGGCCCTGGCATTCAAATACCGCATGCGCATGGTCTGGTGGACGCTGGCATTGCTGCTGGTGTCGTTCGGGATCAATATCGGCGGGATCGAAAAATTCCCGAGCGCGACGTTTTATTCGCTTGCGAGCAGGGCGTGGGAGCTGCTGATTGGCGCGATGCTGGCGCATCTGGCGCTGCAGGACAATCCGCGCCTGTCCGGCGCGCACGGCGCGACCCGGCGCAATACGCTGTCCTGCATCGGACTTGGGTTCATCCTCCTGGCCTGCGTGCTGGTCCGGGGGGGAACGGGCTTCCCGGGCTGGTGGGCGCTGCTGCCGTCCCTTGGCGCCGCCTGCCTGATCGCCGCCGGTCCGCAGGCATGGATCAACCGGGTCGTGCTGTCGAACCGCGCCCTGGTGTGGGTCGGCCTGATCAGCTATCCGCTCTACCTGTGGCACTGGCCGCTCCTGTCCTTCGCGCACATCGTCGAGTCGGGCACGCCGGCGCTGAAGATCCGGGTTGCCGCGGTACTGGGCGCGGTGCTGCTGGCGTGGCTGACGTATGCGCTCATCGAGCAGCCGATCCGCCGGCGCGGCCCGCGCCACCCGGCGGTCGCCATCGTGCTGGCGGTGCTGGTGGTCGCGCTGGGCGGCGTCGGTGGCTGGGTGTACCAGCAGGATGGCCTGCCGTCGCGCAAGAGTATCGTCAACAATGCCAATCTGCAGAAAGCGCTGGTCGTCGTGGAAGACCGCGATAACGCCGCCGCCTGCAAGAAACGCTATGGATTCGATGCGGTCTGGGATTATTGCCTGATGGGGAATGCCGACCGTCCGCCGACGATCGGCATGATCGGCGACAGCCACGCCTACCACGTGTCCGCGGGTCTGCTGAAATACTATGGCGAACAGGGTGACAACCTGGTGTACTTCGGCACCCGTATTCCCTATATCGGCGTCAAGCCGGGCATCAACGACCAGTACCAGGAAGCGACGGCGAAGATGCTGGAGCTGACCCTGTCGACGGCGAGCATCAGGAAAGTCATCATTTCCACGATCGCCAAGCATGGCGACGACACGGCGGAGGGCAGGCTGCTCACCGAGCAGTTGCGCGCGACCCTGCGCGCATTACTCGATGCAGGCAAGGAAGTCATCTATTTCTACGATGTCCCGATGCTGGATTTCGAGCCGCGCGCCTGCATCCGGCGGGCGGGGATCGCCAGCTCGACCACGAACCGCGATTGCACGATGGATGTCGCCACCTACGATCGAGCCGTCAAGGAGCATAACCGGATCGTTGGGGCGGTATTGAAGGAATTCCCGGCGGTGTCCACGTTCGCCCCAGCCAAATACCTGTGCGACGACCGGCATTGCAAAGGGATGATCGACGGGAAGCTGATGTATCGCGACACCCATCACCTGACGTATGACGGCGACCTGTATATCGGCGAGAAGTTCGCCGAAGAACAGCGGGCCAGGGCGCCGAACACGCCCTAGCCGGCCAGGCGGCAGCGTCAGGGCGCCTGGTCCAGGTCGATGAGCCTGACGCGGATCAGCCCGATGCCGAGCAGGCGCGCATCGCCCGGATAGCCCAGTTCGGCCGGCGATTGCGGTTGCGGCACGTCGATGGAGACGCTGCGCACCGTGCCGTCGGTCAGCAGGCGCAGGCCGACTTCCTGGGCCGAACCGGCCATCCTGAAGCTCGCGCTGGCGTCGCCCGCGCGGACGACGAAGGGCAGCGTGGCGTTGACGCCGAATGCCTGGCCCTCGATCATCAGGGCCGCGCGGGGCGGCAGCGGCTGGGCGAAGCGCAGCGTGACCTGCTTCCCGGTCGACCAGCGGCCCCACTGTTCGGGCAACGAGCATCCCTCGACGGCGTCGAGCAGGCCGGGCTTGAAGCCCTGGTCCAGCCGCGCCTGGCCGATCTCGCGTCCCTTCAGGCGCTCGTCCATGGCCGGCAGCTTGAGCAGGCGGTAGCCGGGGCCGGCATTGCGCACCTCGAGCCCTTTCGGCAGCGCATTCTCTCCGATCAGCAGAAGCCAGCCCCCGTTGGTCGGCAATTGTTCTTCGCCGAGCGCGCCGCCCCACGGCAATACCAGCAGCGGCGACTTCGGATCGTCGATCTGGAACTGGGCGCGCATGAGGTTTCCGGGAATCTGGCCGGTCAAGGTGATGCTGGCGCGCTCGGACGGGGGCACCAGGCGCCGCGCGGCCAGGCCGCCGAGGTCGGCCGGCGACGGCGCGCGCTGCGCCGCGAGTTCCTTCGTTATCTCGACCTGGGCCGAGACCAGGGTGGCGGGCAGCGCGACGACGACGAACAGCAGGGGCGCCGCGCGCAGGCCGGCGGCCCACCCGAGCAGCAGGCCTGCCTGCAACAGCGCGAGCGCCATCATGGCGGGATGGGTCAGGTCGATGCCGGCGATGTCCGGGCCATCGACCATCAGCATGCGGTAGCCGGGCAGGTACTTGAGCGCCATCAGCAGCACCAGGCACAGGCCCAGCGCCAGCGCCCAGCGCAATCGCGGCGCGCGGCGCGCGGCATCGGTGGCCGAGGCGCCTGCCGCGGCGCCGGCCGCCAGCCACAGCAGTGGGAACACGAAGCTGTAATAGCGCAGGTGCAGGCGCGTCAGTTCGTCGTTCCCCATGAAGTTGAGGGAGGCGGTGTACAGCACGGTCAGGCCGCCTGCCGAACCCAGCATCAGGAGGGTGTAGAGCGCCAGGGCGCCGGCGCCCGTCGCGGCGCCGGCCGGGGAGGCCGGACGCTGCAGCACCCTGGTGCACACGCCGTGCAGCAGCAGCGCCAGCGGCAGGGCGGCCAGCAGGGCCAGGGTTGCCAGGTGGCCGCCGCCGACGGTCAGCGCCGGCCTGACCAGGTCGAGGATCGAACTGGTGGCCGTGGTGGCGGCGCGGCCATAGAACTGGCCGAACAGGTGCAGGCCGGCGTCGCCGGCGATCAGCCAGCCGAGGCCGAACTTGACGATCACCGCGCTGGCCGCGGCCAGCGCGGCCACGCCCAGCGCCTGGACGATCCATGCGCGGCCGGCGCCATGGGGGCGAACCCAGGCGCGGTAGGCCAGGAACAGGCACAGTCCCGGCAGCAGGAACAGGGCGTGCACCTTCACCAGGCTCATCAGACCGATCACGGCGCCGCTGGCGGCGGCGTGCACCGCCCGGTGCCAGCCGGCGCGGGTCAGCGCGATCCAGCTCAGCAGGCAGAAGCCGCAATAATAGGTCATCTCCGGCATGAAATAGGCGGAGTACAGGTTCAGCGGCGCCAGGGTCGAGGCCATCGCGATGGCGTAGGCCACCGGCCTGGTGGCGAACCGGCGCGCCGTCGCGTACAGCAGCGACGCCGCCGCCAGCAGGAAGGCCAGGTTACCCAGGCGCACCGCCTCGAGGAAGCGGTCGCCGCCGGCTTCGCTCAATGCCCGCATCAGCCACAGGTAGAGCCAGGACGGCACCAGCGCGGCCTCGAACGGCTCCAGGCGCGTCATCTTGCTGTAGTACCACTCGTCGGCGAAGACGCTCGGATACAGGCCGTAGTTGCGCTGGAACAGGAACAGGCCGACCGCCAGCAAGCTGGCGCCCAGGAAGAGTTCCCAGGCATGGCGGCGCAGGCGGCTGGCCGCCATGCCGGTCGGGATGTCGGTGACGGGATAGGTCATCGAAGACTTTCAGGAAGGGGGGAAACCGGCGCGCCACTGCGCCAGCGCGCGCTGCATGCGTTCCCAGGTGAAGAAATTGCGTTTTTCGTAGTACAGGGGACCGGCATGCGGCCTTTCCAGCAGGCGCGCCGGCGCCACCGGCTGGAGCGACTCGACGCCGCGCACCAGGTAGTGCCAGGCCACCGGCGGGAACAGCCCGATCCAGGTGGTCAATTGGGATGGATACATCAGGCAGCAGCGCAGGTTGCGCAGGCGGTCGCGCCAGGGGATGGCGAGGCGGTCGGCCGGACCGTTGGCCGCCAGCGGCGCCAGCACCCGGAACAGCGGACCGCCGAGGCCGTCGGCCTGGTACAGCGAATACTGCCAGGTGCGCGCCAGCAGGCCGCGCCGCTCGGCCTGGCCGACGGCCAGCGCGTGCAGCGCGTCGTGGTCGTGGTGGCCGCCTTCCCAGGCCGTCACGTGCAGGGCCTCGATCGCGATGTGGCTGTCGAGCCAGCGCCCGATCCAGGCGTCGGCCCGCGCCAGGTGCAGCGGCAGCTGCGCGTCGCCGATGCCCAGCCTTTCGCCGGCGAAGGCGATGTCGGCCTCCAGCACGCCGAGCCGGCCCAGCACCGCGCGCGATTCGGCATTGCGCTGGGCGCTGCTGGCGCGCGCGGTGCGGCCGTCGGTCAGGTAGGCGCAGGCCACGCGCAGGCCGCGCGCGCGGTAGTGGGCGATGCGCTGCAGCACGCCGAATTCGTCGTCCTGGTGCGCGAACAGGAAGAGCGCGACCGCCCGGATCGGTTCAGTAGGCATCGAAGTCGAGGAAGCTGAACTGGATGCGGCTTGGGTCGAGCGCGCTCACGCGCTCGGTGAACGAGCGGTAGATCAGGTTCAGCGGCGACGGCCGCAGCTTCATCGGGATGCTGGCGTAGTTCCAGTAGTTGGCGCTCGCATCCGGCGCCAGGCCGATGAACAGGCGCAGTGGCGACAGCATGCGCCGTTCGCCGCCCGTCGCAGCGGCGGTGGACGGCGCCGGACCCAGCTCGGCGTAGGCCGGCAGGTGGCTGCCCATCGCGGCCGCGTGGAACTGGCGCCGCGCCGCGCCGTCGCGGCGCGCCACCGCATTGTGCGGATTGGCGCAGCGCCAGGCGAGCGCCGCCTCGCTCCAGCTGCGCTCGAACGACAGCGTCTGCGGCGCCGGACGGGGGCCATGGCGCAGGGCGCCCAGGCCGACCCTGGCCTCGAGCGGGCGCACCAGCTGGAAGCCGAGTTTGCGCACGAAGCCGGGCGTGCTGTTGGCATTGGCCACGCCGTACACGCCGTCGTAGCCGGCGGCGGCGCCGGCCTCGAAGGTCATCGCGGCCAGCCTGGTGAACAGGCCCTTGCCCTGGTAGTCGGGATGGGTGGCGGTGTTGAGCGACAGCAGCACCGTCGCCTCGCGCCCCTCGACCCAGGCCCTGGCCGGGATGCACACATAGTGGGCGGCCAGGGTCTCGCCGTCCCAGGCGTCGTAGCCGACCGCCTGGCCGTCCGGATTGGCCAGGTACAGCCAGTCGAGGTAGGCCGGCGTGAACTTGTCGACGCCGGGGAAGCAGGCCGCGAACAGGGCGCCATAGCGCGCGATGGTGGCCGGGTCGTGCTGGACGGGAGCGAAGCGCATCACTTGTAGATCCAGTGTTTGCTGAGCAGGTAGCCATTGATTGCCACGATGGGCAACGACACCAGCTTCCCGGCCAGCGGATTGTCGAGGAGATTGGCGGACAACGCCACGCACACGAGCATCAATAAATAATTGATGCTAACAACGCACAAATACCTTATAAAATTTGTCGAATTAGCACTTTTTTCGAATGTAATTCGAGTATGAAACCCGTAGTTCACCAGCAGCCCGGTGCCGAAGCCGGCGCTGGCCGCCAGCGAGTAGTGTACGCCAAGCAAGAGCAGCAACTGCATGAGGCCGACGTCGATCAGCGCGCACAGCACGCCGCCGGCCACGAACACCATGAACTGGCGCGAACGCAGGGTCTCAACCATGGTGCGCGCGCCGGAACAGCGTCTTCTTGTGCAGCGGCCGGGTCGGTACCGAGGCGATGTCGTAGGCCAGGAAGGCCAGGATCAGCTGCACGCCCATGATGACCGGCAGCGCGGCGAGCATCACGCTCCCGGCCGGGGTGGCGACGTCGTTCTCGGCCGCGCCGATCCAGCGCGTCAGGCCGTAGACGGTGCCGAAGCCCAGCAGCCCCAGGCCCAGCGGCAGCTCGAGCGAGGCCAGCGACATATTGCGCAGGTAATAGTTGTAGAACAGGCGCTTGCACAGGTTGCGCACGTGCTTGGCCGCGAACTCGGTCACCACTTTCGAGATCTTGAGGTTGCTCACCTCGTCGCCGTACTTGGCGTCCATCGGCACGTCGGCCACCACCGCCCCCAGCGTATTGAGGCGGAACAGCATGTCGGTCTCGAAGAAGTAGCGGCGGCTGATCTTGTCAAAGGGCAGGTGGCGCGCGGCATCGGCGTGGATCGCCGTATAGCCGTTGGTCGGGTCGAACAGGTTCCAGTAGCCCGACGACACCTTGGTCATCAAGGACAGCACCGCATTGCCGAACAGGCGCATGCCGGGCATTTGCCGGATCTGCTCCAGGTCGAAGAAGCGGTTGCCCTTGGTGTAGTCGGCTTCGCCGGCCAGGATCGGGGCCACGAAGTCGGGCAGCAGGGCGGCGTCCATCTGGCCGTCGCCGTCGATCTTGACGATCACCTGCGCGCCGTCGTCGATCGCGGCGCGGTAGCCGGTCATCACGGCGCCGCCCACGCCCTGGTTCTCGGCATGTTCGAGCACGGTCACGCGCGGGTCGCTGCAATGGGCGCGCACGAAGGCGCCGCTGGCGTCGGGGCATTTGTCGTCGACCACATAGATGCGCGCGACCTCGGGCCCGATGCCGGCGATCACATCCAGGATGTGGCGCGTGACGCGGTAGCTCGGGATCACCACGGCGATGTCGGCGGTGGCGGGGCCGGCGATGGCGCCGGCGGTGTCCAGGAGGGGATTCATAAAGGTGTGCATGGCTGGATCATGGCTGTACAGCCGGCTTGATGCGGACGTTGATTTCGCGCAGGAAGAAAGCGAGCTGGCGCGGGTCGCCCGCGCCCGGCGACCGTGGCGATTCGTGCTCCAGCTCGATGACGAGCCGGTTGCCCCCGACCGCGGCCGGCGGCAGCGCCAGCGGGCCTTCGCGGTCGAGCTGGCGCCAGCCGAGGTCGACGCCGTTGACGCGCACCCGGGTGCGGCCCTGGTTCTGCAGGTAGGCGCCGCTGATCAGGATCTGCTGCGGCTGCAGGGTGTCCATGTGCAGCACCAGCCGCGAACGCCGGCCGTTGGACCAGACGCCGTTCCAGCCCGGGCCGTTCGCCTCGAGCCCGCTCCAGCCTTCGCCCAGCTCGACCAGCTTGCCGGCCCGGAGGTCGTCGAACTGGAAGCTGCGCTGGACCAGGCCGCCCGCCGCGCAGCGCAGCGGCGCGTCGACGTAGCGCCAGCCGCGCGAGACGTCGGTGAAGGCGTTGTCGGGCGCGAGCATGGCGCCGGCGCCGCACAGCGCGGCGTCGGCGCCGGGGTTGGCCACGTTGATGAGGGCCTTCACCGGCGCGCCGTCGATCCGGTAGACGTACACCTCGTCGGCGCGGATGTAGTTGTCGTGGTGGGCGCTGCGTTCGGCGAAGATCTCGGGCTCCGGATGGTACAGGCGCGGCGCATGCGCCAGCACCTGGCGCGCGAGCGGGCTGAAGGTCGTGTAATGGTAGCTGGACGCATGCAGCATGGCCAGCGCCTGCAGCGCGGCGACGCCGGCCACCAGCGGCAGCGGCCAGGCGCGGTCGCGCAGCAGCGCCAGCAGCACGAACAGCAGCGGCATCGACGACCAGAACACATAGCGCATCATGCCGGCGGCATCCGAGTTCCAGTTCAGCACCGCCAGCGCCGGCACCGCCAGCGCCAGCAGGAACAGCAGCGCCGCGGCCAGCACGCTGCGCGCGCGCAGGTCTTTCCTGGCGCACAGCAGCACCAGGGCCAGCAGCAGGCCCGGCAGGCCGATCGCCATGCCCTGGTTGAGGTCGAAGAAGAAGGAGAACAGGCGCTCGCCGCCGACCAGGGTCGGATCGGAGAACTTGCGCGCGATGACGTTCGGCACGCCATACTGGTGGAGATTGAACAGCACCGGCAGCGCGAACACCGCCACGCCCGCGGCCAGGCCGACGAGATTGGCGCGGTTGAGCAGCGCGCGCAGGTTGGCGGCCAGGCCGGCTCCCTGTTGCCAGTCGAGGCACAGCTTGAGCAGCGGCGCGAAGCCGAAGAAGAACAGGATGGTCGGATTCTGCCAGCTGGCCAGGCCGGCCAGCATGGCGCCGCGCAGCGGCGCGTTGGCGCAAAAGTACAGCATGCCGGCCAGCAGCAGGGCGGCGCTGAGGCATTCCGGGCTGCTCCAGCGCCAGAACAGGACGCCGCCGCACAGCATGAACAGGGCGAGCCCGGCCCAGGCGCGCCGCTCGGAGCCGAAGAAGCGGCGCAGCGCCAGGCCGAGCACGAACACGGCCGCCAGGTTCACCGCCACGAAGGCCTTGAACGGCGGCGCGCCGACCAGCTCGAACAGCTTGAACGGCGCCGCCGCCAGCAGCGGGTAGCCGAAGAAGTGGACCGGGAACACGTCGCCGTCCTTGCCGCGCACGAAGGCCGCATACAGTTCCTGGTCGCCGGCGCGCATGCCGCGTTCGAGCTCGTCGAACGGCGCGCGGTAGGCGTCGCCCAGCAGCACGCGGGTGCGGGCGATGTCGTCCAGGCGGATGTCGGGCGTGCCATGGCTGGCGATGGCGACGGTGTCGACCGTGTACTCGACGGTGTCGCCGCGCAAGTCGGTGGGCAGCACGGCCACCAGCACCGCCAGCAGCAGGGCCAGCAGCAGCGGGAAGCGCCAGGGGGCAGGCAAGGTCACGGCGGTCTTGGACATCATGGATCAGATCGAGGCGAGGGTGGCCAGCAGCAGGCACAGGACAATGATAACGAGCGACACCTTGTCCTTGCTGACGTAGAGCACAGGGTCTTCGTTGACCTCGCCGCGGAAGGCCAGCACCCACAGGCGGCCCAGCCAGAACACCAGCAGCGGCAGGATGCCGCCCAGCAGCTCGGGCGTGCGGTACTGTTCCAGCACGTTCGACGAATTAAAGTAGAGCATGAACACCAGCACCGAGACGAAGGCGGTGTTGACGCCCATGATCGCGATCGGCATCCGGTCGGCGGTGGTATAGCCGCGTCCGCGCGTCTTTTCCTTGCCGTCGCGCTGCAGGTTGAACAGCTCGCTGTGGCGCTTGAGCAGGGCCAGGCTCAGGAAGATGAAGAACGAGAACGCCAGCAGCCAGAACGACGGCGCGATCATGGTCGCGGCGCCGCCGCCGAGCACGCGCAGCGTGTACAGGATCGCCAGCGTCACGATGTCGACCATCAACAGGCGCTTGAGCACCAGCGAATAGGCCACCGTGCTCACGAAATAGACCAGCACCACCAGCAGCAGCAGGGGGCTGAACCAGGTGCACAGGCCGATCGCGGCCAGCGCCAGCAGCGGGCTGGTCATCAGGGCCAGCGGCAGCGGCAGCGCGCCGGAGGCGATCGGCCGCTTGTGCTTGGTCGGGTGCACGCGGTCGTCCTGGGCGTCCAGGGCGTCGTTGAGCAGGTAGGCGCTGGACGCGCACAGCGAAAAGGCGACGAAGGCGACCAGCGCCGCGTTGAAGGTCCACAGGTCGAACTCGTGGCCGGCCAGCATCGGCACGAACACCAGCAGGTTCTTGAGCCACTGGCGTGGGCGCATGGCCTTGAGCAGGGCCGCCAATGCGCCGCCGCGCACGCTGCCAGAATGGTTCGTCGAACGGCCGTCGGCCAGGCGGAACGGCTTATGGGTGACCGACACCGCGCTTTCGCAGGCCAGCCATACCGGCAGGTCGGCGCGCGAGTTGCCCACGTAGTCGTAGCCGCGTTCGCCGAACAGCCGGCACAATTCGCGCGCCTTGTTATGCGACGTGAAATTGATGCCGTCGCCGGTGGCCAGCACCTGGTCGAACAGGCCCAGGTGGGCCGCGATCTGCTCGGCGAAGCGGCGCTGGGTGCCGGTGGCCAGGACCACGGTGCGGCCCTCGGCGCGCGCCCGCGCGATCAGCGCCAGCACCGCCTTGTCGTAGGGCAGGGCGGCCGGGTCGAGTTCGACTTCATTGGCGATCCTTTCCTTGAAGCCGGCCTTGCCCAGGAACAGCCAGAAAGGCAGTTGCCAGGCGCGCAAGAAGTTCTTCTTCAGGAACAGGACGATCGATTCCCACAGCATGTCGGAATGGATCAGGGTCCCGTCCAGGTCGATCACCAGCGGACGGCCGGCGGCGCCGGCGTCGTGTCGTTGCTCAATCATGGTGTTCTCCGCTCCTGCCCGGCAGGGTGCGGTACCAGCGTCCGCGGATCAGGTTGCCGACGACCTGCTGCGCGCTCTGGTCCCAGGTCAGCCATGGCATGCCGGTCGATGCCGGGGCCTGGCCGGCGCGCTGCAGGGCCAGCCAGGCGTCGATCGACGCCGCCAGGTCTTGCGGCGCCAGGCCGTCGAAGTAATGGGCGTGGACGCCCGCCACTTCGCGGAAGACCGGCAGGCCGCGCGCGATGATCGCGGTGCCATGCTGGGCCGCCTCGATCAGCGGCAGGCCGAAGCCTTCGCCCTCGGACGGGAACAGCAGGGCCGAGGCGCCGGCATACAGCTTGAGCAGCATCTCGTCCGAGATCCCGGCCAGCCAGAACAGGCGCTTGCCGAGTTCGGGGTGGTTCTTCATGCGCTCGGCGACCGCCTCGACCATCCAGCCCTGCTTGCCGACCACGACCAGGTTGACGTCGGCGCCCTGTTCCCACAGCAGCTCGAAGGCGGCCAGGGTCTGGGCGTGGCCCTTGCGCGGCTCGACCGTGCCGACCATCAGGAAGCTCGGCCGCTGCGCCAGGGCCCCCAGCACGACCGGGGCGTCCGGCGGCAGGCCGGTGCTCGGCGCGCTGGCATTGATGTCGGCGCCCAGGTGGAACCAGCCCAATTGCAGCGGCAGTTCGCGGCGCAGGCCCTGCGATTCGAACCAGGCGGCCAGTTCGTCGGCCACGGCGCGCGAGATGCACAGCACGCCGTCCGACACCTTGTGCACGGTGCGCAAAAAGTCGCCGAAGCCCTGGTCGGTCCCGAACGGGAACACGTCCGGACGCAGCATCGGCAGGATGTCGTACATGCAGAAATAGATCTCGACGCCGCGGTCGCGCATCGACAGCAGCAGGCGCTCGTTCTGGTGCACGCCGGAGAGGAACAGGTCGAGGCCGAAGAAGATATCGCCCGGGCGCAGGTCGACCGGCGCGTCTTCGAGCATCACCATGTCTTCGCCCACCAGGCCCAGGCCGAAGCGGCGCGCGTAGTGGTAGGGGCGGTTGCCGCCCGTGGTGAAGACCGGCTCGATCCGGAATCCCGCCGGCGGGGTGGCGATCAGCGACAGCAGGATGCTGCGCACCACGCGCTGGATGCCGGTCTTGAGGTCGGTCTGGACCAGGGCCGAGACGTCCACCAGCAGCTGGCGGGTGGGGGCAACCGGCTGGTTGAACGCGATGGCCTCGGCCAGCGCCGGCAGGTCTTCTTCGGTGCTGCGGCGCGCGGCGGCGGCCACCAGCGGGCGGTAGCCGGCGTGCGGACCGCAGCCAAGCGTGGCGAAGTGCTCGATCGCCTCCATGCACAGGCGGCCGGCATGGGCCGGGGCGTGTTCGGTTTCCATGAAGGCGAGGGCGCGTGCGCCGAGGGCGGCGCGCGCGGCCGGATCGCCATGCAGGCGCGCCAGCGCGGCGGCCAGCTCGTCGGTCTTGAATTCGTCCGGCAGCATCACCACCAGGCTGGCGTCGATCGAGGCGGTCGAGCCGTGGGCGTTGACGATCGTCGGCGCGCCGTACAGCAGGCAGTCGAGCACCGCGGCCGAGGTCTCGCCGCGCGAGGAGCCGCGCAGCTGCACCGCGGTGTCGCAGGCGATGACGTAGTCGGCATAGGTGGCGGCGTCGGCGAAGCCGGTGATCCTGATGCGGTCGGCGCAAGGGCTGTGCTTGATCTTCTTGCTCAGGTCGGCGCCGTAGCGGCCGCCGTCGTTCTGGCCGACGAAGACGAGGTGACAGTTCGCATCGAGCGCCAGGGGCGAGGCCAGGAAGGCGTCGAGCAGCTCGTCGTTGAGCTTGGTCGGGCCCAGCATGCCGAAGGTGGCGACGATGTAGTCGCTGTCGCGCAGCTTGAGACGCTGGCGCGCGGCGGCGCGCGCGGCCGGGGTGGCGCTGGCGTCAGGCTTGCCGCGCAATAGCGGCACGGTGCGCCAGTCGTTGCCGGCGCCGTTGCCATACCACTGGGCGGCCAGCTGCTTGGGGAATTCGGAATGGACGATGATGCCGGTGGCGTGATCGAGCACGCCGCGGTTGGCCGGGTATTTCCAGACCGCGCGGTTGCGCCCGGCCTGGCGGTGGCCGAGCAGGCCCGTGTAGCCGTGCGACTGATACAGCGCGCGCAGGAAGCCCTGCGGCAGCACGCGGTCGTGTTCCAGGTAGTCGAGCACGTTCGACAGGTAAAAATCGTGCAGCACCACGATGCCCGGCACGTCGCGCAGCAGGTCGAACATATGGCCGTGCACCGGCGAATTGCCGAAGTGGTAGACCACGCGCTGGAACTCGTGCGCATGGGCGCGCAGCCAGGCCGGGCTGCGTTGCGGATAGGACGCCAGCCGCGGGTCGGTCACCGGGTCCTGGTCGATCACCAGCTCGATGTCGTACCAGGCCGCCAGTTCGGGCACCAGTTCGGCGCTGTAGTCGGCGATGCCCGATTTCTGCGGCGGCAGCGGCGACACATAGGCCAGGCGCGGGCGCGCGGCCGGGGCGGCGGGCGCCGCGCGTTCGGCGGCGGCGGCCTGGACCCTGGTCCACAGGGCGGCGACGTCTTCCTGCCCGGCGACGACCGTCGGCAGGGAAGACTGCACGTCGGCGGCGGTGACCACCACGCCCGGGGCCAGGCTGGCCAGCGCGCCTTCGCGCAGCAGCGCGGCCAGGGCCGGATCGGCGGGCAGCACGAACGGCCGCACATGGGCGCGCGCGACCAGGCCGTCGAAGGCCAGGCGCAGGCGGTCGCTGGCCTGCGCTTCGGATGCCGGGGTGGCCAGCCACAGCTCGTGGCCGGCGGCCAGGCGCGCCAGGTCGCGCATCCGGGCCAGGTGATCGGCCGCTACCGGGCCGTTGAGGAAATCGATGACGATGCGCATGGCTTATTTATTCGTTAACTATCCGGCTGCTGGTTGCCGCGGGCGCGCTTCAGGTCGGCCAGCACGGTACGGGCCGATTGCGGCAGGCCCTTGAGTTCTTCGGGGACCTCGACGCCGAACGCGGCCTGCTGCGGCGGATCGAGCTTGATCGAGGCGATCGAGGCGCTGACGCGCTCGCCCAGGGCGGGATGGCGGCGCAGCACCGGGATCACCAGGCGCCGCACGCGCTCGTTGGCGGTGAGGCGGTTGACGATGCGGCGCGCGAGATTCGGGCTCTTCAGCGCGATCGCCAGCGAGCCGGCGGCGCGCAGCGGGCGGGTGACTTTCCACGAGGTGCTGGCCAGGGTCGCCTTGAGCCGCTCGTCGACGCCGCGCGCCCAGTCCGACAGCTGGCGCGCGCTCTCGTGCACGTGGGCCAGCTGCTCCTGCAGCAACGCGACCTGCTCTTCGGCGCGGCGCGCTTCGAGCGCGCGCTGGTCCTGCTCGGAGCGCAGTGCGATCTCGAGCCGCACCCGGCGTTCCTCGGCGTCCCTGGCCTCGGCCTCGGCATGGCGCGCCAGCGCGCCCAGGCGCTCCTCGGACGCCTTCAGCGCCGCGGCCTGCGCCTCGCCATTGGCCCAGGCGCGCTCGAGGTGGTAGGAGATGTAGGCGTCGAACACGTTCGGCTGGATGCCGAAGTGCTGCATCAGCTCGGGATGTTCCTCGGCCACGTACCAGCGGTTCAGGCCGTCGAACCAGGCAAACCGGTAGCGCTGGCCGGTGACCATGTCTTCCCAGCTGGCGTGGTTGGTTTCGCGGCTATTGGGCAGCGTCGCTTCGATCACCAGCACCCACGGGCGCCAGCGCGTGAAATCCATGCCGCGCAACACGTCGGCCTCGAAGCCTTCGACGTCGATCTTCAGGAAATGGATCTCGCCGCGCACGTGTTCTTCGCACACCGAGGCCAGGGTGCGCACCGGCACCTTGAGTTCGGCGATGGCGTGGCCTTCGGCGCGGTGCATCTCGGCCACGGCCTGGTCGGGCGAGGCCCAGCCGCGCACCTCGGGCACGTCGTACAGGGTCAGTTCGCCGTCACCGGCGCCGGCGGCGATCGCCAGGTTGACGTCGCGCGGGCGCTGCTGCTGGAACTGTTCGTGGAACGACGGCAGCGGCTCGATGCTGATGCCGCGCCAGCCGCGCTCGTAGAACGCCTTGGTGACCGAGTGCTCGACCGGATCGCTGGCGCCGACGTCGATATAGAAGCCGTCGGCGACGTGGCCGAGCGCGCGCCACAGCAGCACGTCCTCGGCGTTCTGGGAGTAGGAAACGAAAGTCATGTGCGTTGGATGTCGATGGCCGGGTCGAGCCAGGCCGAACCTTCGAAATGGGGCCGGCGCATGTTCATCACGGTGAACACCAGGGCCAGGTCGCGCCATTCGTAGTTGTTGACGAGGTGGGTGTCGGTGCTGACGATGGCGGTGGCGACCGAGTAGCTGCCCGGGCCCAGGTTCATCGGGAAGGCGAAGCGGTAGACCACTTCTTCGCCGGCTTTCACGTCGTCGAGCGGCAGCCCCTTGAGGTGGGTATTGGTGCCGTACATCGGCTGGCCCAGGCGGTCCTTGATCATATAGCCCAGCACCATGCGCGGGATCGGCGCGTTCACTTTCACCCGCACCTCGAGGGTGACCGGGCTGCCGACGTCGACCACCTCGACCCGCTCGCCGTGCTCGTCGAGCAGGGCGATGTCGCCCACGGTGGCTTCGCCGGTGCCGGACACGGTCTGCACCTTGCCCTCGACCTCGGCCTGGCGCACGGTGTCGTTCTCGCGCTCGGCGATCATGGCGTTGTAGTAGTCCATGATTTCCTCGGGCTTGCCTTCGCGCGCCAGGCGCCCGCCGTCGAGCAGGATGGCGCGGTCGCACACCGACTGGATCGCCTGCTTGTCGTGCGAGACCAGCAGCAGGGTCGTGCCCTGTTTCTGGAACTGGCGGATGCGGTCGAAGCTCTTGTGCTGGAAATAAGCGTCGCCCACCGACAGCGCCTCGTCGACGATGAGGATGTCCGGCCGGCGCGCGGTCGCGACCGAGAACGCGACCCGCATCTGCATGCCGCTCGAGTACACCCGCACCGGCTGGTCCATGTAGTCGCCGATGTCGGCGAAGGCCTCGATCTGCGGCATCAGCGCGGTGATCTGCTCGACCGTCATGCCCAGCAGCTGGCCCGCCATATAGGCGTTCTGGCGGCCGGTGAAGTCGGGGTGGAAGCCCATGCCCAGTTCGAGCAGGGCGGCCACGCTGCCGTCCATCCAGACACTGCCGGTGGTGGGTTGCGTGGTGCCGGTGATCAGCTTGAGCAGGGTGCTTTTTCCCGCGCCGTTGATGCCGATCAGGCCGACGGCTTCGCCCGGCGAGACCGTGAAGCTCACGTCGCGCAGCACCCATTTGAGGGTGTGGCGCGGGCCGCGGAAAGGCAGCATCCATTCGCCCAGGCGCGACAGCCGGGTCGGATAGGTTTTATAGGCCTTGCCCAGGTTGGAAACGGTGATCGTGCCCATCAGAGTTCATCCACCATTTCGCCGGCGCGCTTGCGGAACAGACGCATGCCGAAGGCGCACAGCAGCAGCGCCAGCAGCGCGACCATGCCGATCGGTTGCCAGTTCGGCGCCGCGCCGTGCACCAGGATCGCCTGGTAGGCTTCGATCAGCGGCACCATCGGGTTCCAGGCCAGGGCCGCGCGGATTTGCTCCGGCAGGATCGAGGCCGGGTACACGATCGGGGTCAGCCAGAACCAGAACTGCATCGCGATGGTCACGAACTGGCCGACGTCGCGGAAGAACACGTTCAACACGCCGACGATCATGGCCAGGCCGATCGCCAGCAGCACCTGCACCAGCAGCACCGGCAGCATGGCGGCGAATACCAGTCCCGGGAAGTTGCCGGTGGCGACCAGGAATACCAGGAACAGGCCGAAGATGATGGCGAAGTTGACCAGCGCATTGAGCACCACGATCACGGGCAGGCAGATGCGCGGGAAACTGATCTTCTTGATCACGTTGGCCTGCTCGATGAACATGTTCTGGCCGCGCGCGACGATCTCGGCGAACAGGCCCCAGGTCAGGATGCCGGCGCACAGGTAGATCGAATAGGCGAAGCCCGACTCGGCGCCGGGCAGCTTGGCGCGCATGACCTCGGAAAAGATCACGGTGTACACCAGGATCATGGCGAGCGGGCTGAGCACCGACCACAGGGCGCCCAGGATGGCATTGGTGTATTTCGACTGGAACTCGCGCTTGACGCTGCCCAGCACGAAACCGCGGTAGGCCCACAGGCCGCGCAGCATCAGGGGCGAAATCATGGGGCGATGGCGGTGGAAAGCGCCCTGGAAGAGGGCGGCAGGATTGTCGTCACGGTGGCTTGTCTTTGTAATGCTGGGGGGCTAAGGGCGAAATTATACCCCACGGTCCAGCTTACATATTGTTCAATTGTAACGACGTGTCATCGCCTGCACCGCCCTCGGCGGTAGCGCCCGATGCTACTTCGACCTTGGCTAGTCGCCCTGCACCAGGCGGTCGAGCGCGTCCGGCTTGACGATGATCAGGCGGCTGGCATCCTTCTGGACGATGCCTTGCTGGACCAGGACCGCCAGCGCGCGGGTGACGGTTTCGCGGCTGGTATTGATCATGTTGGCGATGTCCTGGTGGGTCGGCAGGTTTTCCAGCACCGCCGGTCCGCCGGGCGCTTCCTGGCGCCGTTCCTGCATCGACAGGTAGGTGTAGATGCGCTTGGCGGTATTGTTGATGCTGAGCAAGGCGCGGAATTCGGAGTCGCGCTGGATTTTTTGCGCCAGGTGGCGCAGCATCTGTTTCGCCACCGATGGCGAATGCGAGAACAGGTGCATTGCCGTGCTGGCCGGCAAGAACGCCACCACGACGGCGGTTAGCGCCACCACCGAGGCCGAGCGGGTCGAGTTGTTGATCAGCGCGATTTCGCCGAAAAAGTCGCCCGGGGTCAGCATGCGCAGGCCGATCGCCCGGCCATCCTCGGTGATGTCGACCACCTGCAACTGGCCTGAGAGCAAAAACAGCAGGCCGTCGCCGCTGCCGCCTTTTTGCAGGACGATCTCGCGCTTGGCGTAGTGGCGGAAGCGCAATTCCTGTTTGACCTGCTGGATTTCGTCGTCGCTCAGGTCGGCCAGCAGCGGAATCTTGCGCAGGTGGACTTGCGCCTCCAGCTTCTTGACCTCCGGCGCAGCCGGCGGTGCAGTGGCAAGCAAGGGATCTCGGTTCAATTCATGCCTCAAAAAATCGGGGCGACCAGGCAGGTCGCGAGCGCCGCGAACGCGATGCCGCCGGCGTTGGCGGCCATGTCGCGCCAGCAGAAGCGCCGGTCCGGCACCAGCGACTGCAGGCATTCGATGATCCAGCCCGCCAGCAGCAGGCCCAGCAGCCACAGCAGGGCCGAGGTCATGTCGTGCGCGAACGGCAGCGCCAGGCCGGTCAGGACGGCAAAACTGACAAAGTGCAATACCTTGTCGTTCGGGAGGGGCGGGAGCCAGCGGTTGGGTACCAGGCAGCCGACGGTGACGGCCACGGCGGCCAGCACGAACAGCAATGCGTTCCAGCCCATCAGAACGAGCCCATCTGTTTAACGAAAGTCATACGGGCATGATTGTATATGCTCGCGCCCGGTTGCGCGCGGTTTACCTGTGCGGTTGCGGCAATCCGGCACGCCGCCCGCCGCCTGGCGGCCTTCTGTTCACGCCGCCGGCGTCGCTTGCGCGACGGCGACGTCGCGCCGCCGCAGCCAGCGCCGCGCCGCGCGCATCGCCGGCGCTTCGACCCAGTGCCAGGACAGCAGCGACAGCGGCGCCAGCACCAGCAGGCACAGGGCGAGCGCCAGGTGCGGGGTGGCGCCCGGCGCCAGTTCGCCGATCATCATCAGCACCGGCCAGTGATAGATATACACGGCGTACGAATAATCGTGGCGCTGCACGTGGCCCAGGCCGCGCACGCGCGCGCTGCCGATCCACAGCGCCAGGGCGGCGACCAGCAGCACGATGCCGAACCAGGTCAGCGGATGCTGGGTCATGGCCAGCGAACGGGTCCAGTTGAGCCCCACCAGCGCCAGCGCGCAGAGCACGTGCACGGCGCCGATGCGCAGCTGCGGCGCCATCGTCTGCAGCAGCACGCCGGCCAGGAACAGCGACCACAGGCGCACTTCCCACAGGTAGCCGCTCAGCACCTCGGGGAACAGGTTCGCCGCCAGCAGCAGGAACAGGGCGGCGCCGCGCAGCCACTGGCGCATCGGCAGCATGGCCGCCATGCCGACCAGGGCCAGCACCACGTACATGCGGCCTTCCCAGTACAAGGTCCACAGCACGCCGTTCAGGTTGCGACCGCCGAGCACCCAGGGAATGCTCAATTCTTCTGGCGGGATATTGTATTGAAGCCAATGCAGGACCGTGTTGCCGAAGATATAGCGCCAGGTCGCCGGATCGACCAGGCCGGCCGGGCCGCGCTCTGAAAAGAAGGCGACCGCCGTCAGGGTGCACAGCAGGGTGGCGACGAACAGGCCCGGCACGATGCGCGCCACGCGCCGCAGCGCGAAGCGGCCCAGGTGCGGGTCGCGCAGCCAGCTCTGGCTGACGAACATCCCGCTGATCAGGAAGAAAATGCCGACCGCCAGCGCGCCGACGTCGGTGACGGGCCGCAGCCGGGAGGTCAGGGGATCGAGCCCGGCCGCGGCCGGCGCCATCTGGTAGGCGTGGTACACCACGACCGCCAGCGCGCAGGCCAGGCGCACGGCATTGAACCCGTTGTCGTGGGTCGCGGTGGCGTCGCCGAGGGTGCGCGCCGGTGGGGAAAACAGGGACATGGTCAGCGGTCCTGCCATTGCCAGCTGAGCTGGATCTGGCGGTTATCGTATTGGAAGATCGAGATGTTCTCGCGGTTGCGCACCAGGCGCGTCTCGAGCCGCAGCCACTGGTTGCGGGCGATCGGCCACGACAGCACGGCGCGCGCGACCCGCGTGTTCTGGTCGCGCACCGTATTGATCAGCCCCGGCGCATAGGCCTGGCTGCTGCGCCAGCTCTGGTAGCTGTACGAGAGTTCTCCGCTCACTTCACCCCACAGCGCGCGCCGCGCCAGCAGGGTGGTGCTGTAGCCGTGGCGGTCGCCGCCCGGGCGCTCGCGCACCGCATGGTCGGCCTGCCAGCCCTGGTTCAGGCTGGCGTAGACCTTGTCGCCGCGCCAGCTCAGCTGGCCCAGCAGGTCGAAGGTATTCGAATCGAAATTGGTCAGGGTCGAATAATCGTTGCGGGTGGCGCCGCCCGTGACGTGGAGCTGCATGCGGCTCGGCAGCGGCAGCGGCACCCCGGCGCGCGCCAGCAACTGCACCTGGCGCTGGTACAGCCTGCCGCCCAGGGAAGTAAAGCCGAGCATGCCGGTGGCGCGCACCGGCCAGGCGCCGAAACGGTACTGGCTGTCGACCCCGGCGTAGACCGAATCGCTGTCGTACTGCCGCAGCGAATCGTTGCGGCGGCCGAAGTACTGGGCGAAGCCGGTCAGGCCGTTGGGCGTCAGGTCGCGCGTGTGCTCGACGCTGAGGGCGGTGTAGTTGTCGTGCCGGGGCAGGAATTCGTCCAGCAGGGGCAGCTCGACCTGGCCGCCGTCGGTGTCGACGATATAGCTCGGGTTGCTCGCGCCCTGGTTGACGTTCATGTCCAGCCCGCGCGTCACGCTGACCGAGGTGGCCTTCAATGGCTGCCACTGGTCGCAGCCGGTGTCGCGCGCCTCGGCGATCAGTTCCAGGATCGCGCGCGGCGGATCGAAGCGGGTCTCGATGATGGCGAACAGGCGCTCGGCTTCATCGGCGTGGCCCAGGCTGCACTGCACCAGCGCCACCTCGAGATAGGCGCCGGCGTGCAGCGACTCCTTCTCGATCACGCGCACCAGGGTGTCCGAGGCGTCGTTCTTGCGGCCTTCGGCGATCGCCTGCAGGGCGTTCTCGTACAGGATCTGGACTTCGTTGGGCGGCGGCGCGTCGGGCGTGGCGCCGGCGCCCCCGGCGATGGCCGCCAGGCAGGCCGCCAGCGTCGTCTGGCGCAAGTAGGTGCTAACTGATGAAAACATGGATCTCATGCCTGCTGCCCGGGGCCGTGCGCGGCATGCGCAGCAGCGTCGTGTGGCGCAAAAGTGTACAGGGGTGTCGGTTTGCCTTTGCCGCGCAGGATGCGCTCGCCCAGCGGCAAGAACTGGTGGCGCCGCGCCAGCGCGACGGCGCCGGGGCCGACGATGGCGCTGTGCGGATAGTCGCGCGCGGCCTGTTCGAGGCGCGACGCGGTATTGACGCTGTCGCCCACGGCGGTATAGATGCTGCGAAAAGCCGTGCCGAAGTCGCCCGCCATGGCCGGCCCGCTCTCGATGCCGATGCGCACCCGCAGCGGCTTGTGGCCGGCGGCGCTCCGCTTCGCGCTCAACGCTTCCACCCGCGCCAGGATGGCGCGCGCGGCGTCCAGCGCCAGGTCGGCGTGGTGCGGCTCGGGCAGCGGCGCGCCCCAGAATGCGACCAGGCCGTCGCCGGTGTACTTGTCGAGCGTGCCCTGGTGGGCGATGACCGGGCCGGTGAGGCAATCGAGGAATTCCTGGGTCAGGCGCGCGGCTTCCTCGACCGGCAGCGCCTCGACCTGCGAGGTATAGCCTTCCATGTCGGCGATCAGGGTGGTCACCTCGAGCTGGCGCGGCTTGAGCGGATCGGCCATGTCGCTGCGCAGCAGCTGCTGCACCACCGACGGCGCGACGTACTGGCGCAGGGTGTCGAGCAGGTGGCGCGAACGGGTCTGCGCCACCTGCCACTGATAGGGGACGGCAAACGCCAGCAGGAACAGGTTGGTGGCCAGCGGCCCGCTGACCGAGAACACGGGATCGCGGGCGCTGGCGGCATAGGCCAGGCCGACCCAGGCCAGGGAAATCAAACCCAACAGGCCCACGCTGGTCAGCGCCGACAGGCGCGGGAAGGCGAACATGGCGAACAGCACCGAACCGGCCGCGAACGCCAGGGCCAGCAGGGCGCCCGGCCAGCGCGCCGGCGCCTTGCCTTCCTGCAGGTCGAGCAGTTGCGACAGCATCGCCGCCTGCACGCCCAGGCCGGGCCGGTTGCTGCCCAGCGGGGTGGCGACGCGGTCGCCCTGGCCCAGGGACGACGACCCGATCAGCACCAGGCGTCCGGCCAGGTCTTCGCGCGCGTAGGCGCGTTCGAGCACGTCGGCGGCGGTGACCACCGTATAGGCGCTCCAGTCGCGCTGGAAGTCGACCCGCATCTGCGCCGCGCCATCCACGGACGGCGCCGGCTTGCCGGAGCAGCAGCCCAGCAGGGCCAGCGACAGAGCGGGCCAGCTTTTGCCTTCGAAGGTGGTCCACAGCGGCAGGCGGCGCAGCACGCCGTCGGGATCGGGCACGAAGCCGATATTGCCGACCTGGCGCGCATTGGCCAGGCCGTCATGGTTGGCGATGAAGCCGGTGGCGGGCAGCGCCGCCGCCGGGGCGCCCTGCAACGCGGCCGGCGCGCGCGCAAGCTCGCCCTGGCGCAGGGCGACCGGGCGGTCGCGCAGGTAATCGAAGGCGTGGGCCAGCACGACCGGGCCGAAACCGGCGAGGGCCGCCAGGCGCGCGTCGCCTTCGGCATCGGCAGCGTCGGGAAACACGATGTCGAGGGCGACGCCGCGCACGGCGTAGTCGCCGAGCAGGATTTCCACCAGCTCCGCCACCCGCGTGCGCGGCCAGGGCCACGGGCCGAGACGGGCGGTGCTGGTTTCGTCGATGTCGACCACCACGATGCGCGGTTCGGGCGCATCGGTGGCGCGCAGCTGGACGAACGCGTCGCGCAGCCACTCGTTGCCGAAGGCGGCCGCGCCCGGCTGCGATTGCGCGTAGACGCACACCAGGAAAGCGAGCAGCGAAATGCAGGCCTGCACCGCGCCGCGGTGCAGGCGCAAGGGGCGCAGGCTCGAAGATGAAGGGAAGGCGGGCACGCTCGGTGTGGTCAAATAGCAACGGCTAGTCGGTGGTCACCGAGTATATCGTCGGTCTGGCGCAAGTCGCGCATTCTAAAGGGAAATTATACCGAGTCACGTTGCGAGAATTGATTAGAATGTGACCGTCGTCACGTCCAGCGGACTCGGGTGGGGCGGATAATCGCGAAGATGGAGGGAAAGTAATATGCGGCGGTTAATTATTCTTGCGAGTATGACATTGATGGCTTCTGCCGTACAGGCGGCGGAGGCTGGCAAGGTCATCTTTGTTGCAGGCGCAGCACACGTGGTCGACCGCAAGGCGGCCGAGGGCGACGCCGTGCACGAAGGCGAGCTGCTGCAGACCGGCGCCGACGGCTTCATCTACGTGAAGACGAGCGACAACGGCCTGTTCATCCTCCGTCCCAACACCAGGGCGCGCATCGTGGCCTATCACATCGACAAGGCCAATCCGGAGAATACCCGCGTCAAGCTGGAGCTGATCAGCGGCGTGGCGCGCAGCAAGTCGGGCGACGAGGTCAAGCGCGCGCGCCAGAACTTCCGTTTCAATACGCCGGTCGCGGCCATTGGGGTGCGTGGGACCGATTTCACCGTGTTCACGGATGACACCACGTCGCGGGTGTCGGTGCTGTCGGGCGGGGTCGTGGTGAGCGGCTTTGGCGATGCCTGCCGCCCGGATGGCGGCGGGCCGTGCGAGGGTGCGCGCAGCCGCGAGCTGTCGGCGGCGCAGCGTGGGCAGTTGTTGCAGATTCAGCAGGGAGCGGCGGCGCCGCAGTTGTTGAATGGGATGAATGTGGTGCCGGAGGCGCAGGTGTTGCCGAATGGTGCGCCGGTCGCGGCGGCGCCTGGGCGCAACGGGGCGGTGACCCTGGTCGAGATGAATGTCGACGTCAAGAAGAGCGAGCAGTTGGTCGACAACGTCGTCAACAAGCCGAGGCCGACGCCGAATCCAGGACCTGATCCGATCACGCCCCCCACGCTGCCGGTGAATCCTGAGCCACCGATCGTGACGCCGGTTGATCCGGTCCCAGCCGAGCCGACGCGGCATGCGGGAATCCTTTGGGGGCGCTGGCAGCGCGTGACCGGTCCAGCGCCGGACTTCAATCTGACGCTCGAGATGGCGAAGAACCAATTAATTGCTGTGAACGGCAATTTTGCTATCTTGCGTACTGCCGGACAGGAGTATGTGACGCCGGAACGTGGCGGCATGGGCTTCAAGCTGACCGATAGCGAGGCTTACATTTACACCGATTACGGTACGACTTACTCAGCATCTGCCGCCGCGCTTTCGAATGGCAAGATGGATGTCGATTTCGGCAAACGGAGCTTCACTACCTCGTTCGACCTGACACGCCGCGATGAGAAATACAGTTTCCGTGCTGATGGCACCGTGTCTGCCGATGGCTTGCTGTACAGCGGTGCGAACGGCCGCCCTGGCTACTTGAACGTGCAGGGAGCGCTTTCACACGACAAGGGCGGCAATGCTGCGTATATTTTTGACGGTCGCATTGACGATCGCCGAACTGTCAATGGCGTCACCTACTGGACGCCAGCTTCGCCTTGAATACCGCTGAGTTATCTGCTTGAACCGTGGACGGCGCTTTATTAGCGCCGTTTGCTTTTTTAATGCTATGTGCGGTCCTAGTTTATTAGTGGCAAAACGGTATTGTATGCATGAACTTGTTGATGAAGATTCCTTGCGGAATGAGCGCATTTACCCACACTCAGAACCACCATTTTTTGTTTCAATTTGTAAGCGCGCATTATTCTCAATCTGTCATGAATTATCTCCAAATGTCACGCCAGAAGCGTAAACGGGCTTGTTTGCAGCCTGTCTTGCGTTCGCTTGATAATTCTCTGATAATTACCCGCCGAAATTTCCGGATGCTTGGAAGAAATATCGTGATTCGATGTGATGGCTGTCACATTAAGTCGCTTTGTGTTCTGTCATGATGCGGATCGTTGGAGCTGCAGGACACACGAAGTGGCACTGCAATCGACTTAAACCTTGATCATTTTCGATCTACACAGGAGCTTTTAATGGCAACCCAGTACGACACCCAAATTCAACAGCTGTACGTGGCTTACTTCAACCGTCCTGCAGACGCTAGCGGCATCGCTTTCTGGACCAACGCAATGGCCAACGGCACCACCGTTGCCCAGATCTCGGCTGCTTTCGCTCAGTCGCTGGAATACCAAGTCGAATACAGCCAGTCGACCAACGCTGGCATCGTCAACGCCGTGTACCAGAACCTGTTCGGTCGTCCTGCGGAAACCGACGGTCTGGCATTCTGGGTCAAAGCCCTGAACGACAAGTCGATCACCGTTGACAACATGGTCGAGTTCATCTCGCGCGGCGCCCAAGGCACCGACAAAGTCGCTTTCGACAGCAAAGTGACCGTTGCCACCGCCTTCACCAACGCGCTGGATACCGACGCTGAAAAAGCTGGCTACGCTGGCACCGACGCTAACAACGCCGCAAAAGAAATGCTGGCTAAGATCACCACCGCTGCTCAAGCCACCGCTGCTATCGAAAAAGCTGCTCTGGACGCAAGCGTTGCTGCCGTGATCAAGGCTGGTACCCCGTTCACCCTGGAAAGCGGCCTGGCTGCTCTGGGTGCAGCGCAAGACGCGGTTGACGCATTCCTGGAAGACTTCGCTGACGCGAACGACATGGACGAAGCTACCGCAGAAGACGTGGAAGCCGCTGTCGACGCCGCTCAAGAGGACCTGGTCGAGCTGATCGAGAACGATGGCTACTCGGCAGCAAGCGATGGCGTGAAAGCTGCAATGATCGCCGATCAGCAGGAACTGAACGCCAAGACCCTGGTTGAAGCCAACAAAGCTCTGACGGCTGCGCAAGATGCAGTTGCTAAGGTCACCGGCCTGGGCAATGCAATCGCTGCCGCAACCTCGGCCAAGGCTGCTGTCGAAGCTGCTCAAGACGAAGCGGTGGAAGTGCAGGCTGCTTACTCGAGCGCTGCAACCATCTTCATGGGCCGCAACGAAAACTCCGCAATCAACTCGGGCACTATCACTGTTGATGGCAAGACCGTCGCTACCCAGGCAGCAGACGGCACCTGGAAGGTTGCCACCGGCGTGACCGCCAGCACCTACCCAGGCCTGAGCGCGCTGGTCACCGCTGCCAACAACTGGACCGCCGCTAACGAAGAAATCGAAGCCGCACAGGAAGCAGCTACCCTGGCACAACTGCGCGTCGAACTGCTGGATCAGACCGCAGGCGTCCTGGCTACCGCTTTCGACTTCACCGCGACCGAGCCGAAAGACGAAACCAAGCCGACCTACAATGAAATCGTGAATGAGCTGAGCGCTCTGAGCGCTGCTTCGGTGACTGCTGATGCACGCCTGGCTGCCGCCAAGCCGACCGATGCCAACTACGCCGATCTGCAGCAGGCGGCTAGCGACGCAGCGAGTGACCTGAGCGATTTCCAAGGTCAGATCACTGCGTTCAACCGCAACAACACCACCAAGCTGGCTGACGACGTCATCGCTGCCGAAAGTGGCACCGTTGGTCTGGCAATGGCAGCAATCGCCGAAGTGGACGGCCTGTCGGAAGCAATGGCTGCTGCAGCAGCGCTGGAAGCCGCGGAAACCGCAGCAGCGACCCAGAAAGCCGCATTTGAAGATGCAGCCGCAAACTCGACCCTGGTGGTCAATTCTGACGGCACCGTCGAAGACGGCAATGGCGACATCATCATCGAACTGGATGGCGGCAAGCTGCAACCAGTCGACGGCGAAGATCTGTCGGCTTACGCCGGCGTGACCGCTTACATCAGTGCCTTCAACGCCGTGGTCGACGCAGCACTGACCACCGATGAAGAAAACCTGCTGCTCGACACCGACAACATCGCTCTGATCGGCGATCTGGAAGCCGCACAAGCTGCTGCTGCCACCGATGATCTGGCAGACCGTGCCGAAGCCCTGGGCACCGAAGGCGCGCAAGCTGCCATCGATGATCTGGCTGAGGCGCTGGAAGCGCTGGAAGATGCACAAGCGGCTGCTGACGAACTGGAAGGTCTGCAAGATGCAGTGGACGAAGCAGTCGCTGACTTCACCGCAGAAGACTACGCTGCTCCGATCACCCTGGGCGCAAGCAACTTCGGCACCACCGATTCGGACATTTTCGTCGCTGGCACCGTGAACTCGACCGTGACCAACTTCGGCCGTTCGGGCGATGACGTCCTGTTCGTTGGTTCGGGCTACACCCTGAACGAAGGCGCCCTGTCGACCGGCGATGACGCAGTGCTGGAAGTGTTCTTCCGCCAGAGCGGCAACAACGCTGTCATCACCATCGAATCGAAAGCCTACGGTTCGGATTCGGGCGACGTGCACACCGTCACCCTGACCGGCGTGAACGTCGACGACCTGACCTTCGAAAACGGCATCATCACCCTGTAATGATCCGCTAAGAAGGCGCCGCGGCCAGCCCCCTGGCCGCAAGCGACAAAAACCCCGCAACCTCGGTTGCGGGGTTTTTTTTCGCACGGAAACCACAGATTGTGTGATGTGCATCACATTTTTCGGCGTTATGCCTCATAATGTCGTGCCGAGCTCGCTATTCGCCAGCTTCGACGGCGATCCGCGACACGCCACCGAATGTCGTTTCCAGTCTCACCGATATGAACAATAAATTCTCCAAGCCGAAGAACGAAATCACCGAGGCGCTGCAGATCTTCAAGAAGACTTTCATCACCATCGGCGTGTTCAGTGCGATCACGAACATGCTGGCGCTGGTGCCGTCGCTCTACATGATGCAGGTGTACGACCGCGTGCTGGCCAGCCAGAACGAGCTGACGTTGGCCATGCTGACGGTCCTGATGCTCGGCGCCTACCTGATGCTGGCGTCGCTCGAGATGATCCGTTCCTTCGTGCTGGTACGCGTCGGTAACCGCTTCGACATGATGATGAACAAGCGCGTCTACACGGCTGCCTTCCAGCAGAACCTGAAGACGTCGGGCGCGAACGCCGGCCAGGCGATGTCCGACCTGACCAATGTGCGCCAGTTCATGACCGGCAATGCGTTGTTCGCCTTCTTCGATGCGCCATGGTTCCCGATCTACCTGGCCATCATCTTCTTCTTCCAGGTTCCGCTGGGCTTCTTCGCCCTGGGCGGCACGCTGATCCTGATCGTGCTGGCCGTGGTCAACGAGCGCATCACGCGCAAGCCGCTGGCCGAGGCCAACTCGCTGTCGGTCGAAGCCAACACGATGGCCACCAATAACCTGCGCAATGCCGAAGTCATCGAGTCGATGGGCATGCTGCCCAACCTGATGAGCCGCTGGTTCAAGGTGCACAGCAAGTTCCTGGGCCTGCAGGCCGATACCAGCAACAAGGCCGGCATGATCAGCGCCGCTACCAAATTCACGCAGCTGTCGCTGCAGTCGCTGGTGCTCGGCCTGGGCGCGCTGCTCGTCATCGAGCACAAGATGTCGGCCGGCATGATGATCGCCGCCTCGATCCTGGTCGGCCGCGCCATGCAGCCGGTGCAGCAGGTGATCGGCGCCTGGAAGAGCGTGGGCAGCACCCGCAGCGCCTATGGCCGCCTGGTCGCGATTCTCGAGGCAAACCCGAAACGCGAGGCCGGCATGCAACTGCCCAAGCCGAGCGGCGCGCTGGCGGTCGAAGGCGTCACCGCTTCGCCCCCGGGCGTCAAGGCGCCTGTGGTGCGCAACGTCAGCTTCGGCCTGGAGCCGGGCGACGTGCTGGGCGTGATCGGGCCGAGCGGCTCGGGCAAGTCGACGCTGGCGCGCCTGTTGATCGGCGTCTGGCCGGCGGTGATGGGCAAGGTGCGCCTGGACGGCGCCGACATCTACCAGTGGAACAAGGCCGAGCTTGGCCCGCACATCGGCTACCTGCCGCAGTCGATCGAGCTGTTCGCCGGCACCGTGTCCGAGAACATCGCGCGCTTTGGCGACGTCGATGCCGAAAAAGTGGTGACCGCCGCCCAGCGCGCCGGTGTGCACGAGATGATCCTGCACCTGCCGGAAGGCTATGACACCAAGCTGGGCGACGGCGGCGCAGGCCTCTCGGGCGGCCAGCGCCAGCGCCTGGCGCTGGCCCGCGCCATGTACGACGATCCGGCGCTGATCGTGCTGGACGAGCCCAACTCGAACCTCGACGAAGTCGGCGAAGCCGCGCTCGTGAAAGCGGTGATGGAGCTGCGTTCGCGCGGCAAGACGATCGTGCTCATCACCCACCGCCAGGCGGCGCTGAATGCGACCACCAAGCTGCTGATGATGCGCGACGGCGCGGTGGCGGCCTTCGGCCCGACCCAGAAGGTGCTGGAAGCGATCAACGAAGCCAACCAGAAACAGCTGCAGGCGCAGAAGGCGGCGCTCGCCGCCAAGGGCCAGGCGATGCTGGCCAAGCAGCAGGCCCAGGCCAAGGCGCCGCCGCCAGCGGCGCAGCCGCAAGCACAGCCGCAAGCGCAGCCGCAGGCGTCCGAAGCGCAGGGCGACAACACTTCCGCGACCACGGAACAGGGACAATAAGAACATGCAACTCGTAAAGAAACAGGAACAAACGTCCGACGTCATTTCCCATATCGTCGAGCCGGTCGAGGTGGACACCGACTCGAGCAGGTTCAGCCGCATCGGCTGGCTGCTCGTCTTGCTCGGCTTCGGCGGCTTCGTGCTGTGGGCATTCTTTGCGCCGCTCGACAAGGGCGTGCCGATGAGCGGCACGGTGGCGGCGCAGTCGAACCGCCAGGCGGTCCAGCACCTGACCGGGGGCACCGTGCAGCAGTTGCTGGTGCGCGAGGGCGACCAGGTCAAGGAGGGCCAGGTCGTGGCGCGCATGAACCCGGTGACCGCCAAGTCCGCAGTCCAGCTGACCGAAGTGCAGTATCTGTCGGCGCTGGCGAACGTGGCGCGACTGGCTGCCGAGCGCGATGGCGCGAAGACGATCAAGTTTCCGGACGAGATCGAACAGCGTCGTAACGAACCTGCCATCGCTGACTTGATCAGCACGCAGAACGGCCTGCTGCTCTCGCGCCAGAACGCGCTGCAAAGCCAGATGAGCGGTGTCGATGAAAGCATCGCCGGCCTCAAGATGCAGATCCAGGGCCTGCAGGAGTCGCGCGACAGCAAGAAAGAACAGATGACCCTGTTGAAGGAGCAGCTGGACGGCATGCGTGACCTGGCCAAGGAAGGCTATGTCGCCCGCAACCGCCTGCTCGAGCTGGAGCGCACCTATGCGCAGCTGAGCGGCGCCGTGTCGGAAGACATCGGTAACATCGGCCGCTCGCAGCGCCAGGTGCTGGAACTGACGCTGCGCAAGACGCAGGCGATGCAGGACTACCAGAAAGAAGTGCGCACCCACATGAACGATATGCGGCGCGAGGCCGACGCCCAGCGCGCGCGCCTGACCGCCGAACAGTTCCAGCTGTCGAACGTCGACGTGCGGGCGCCGGTGGCCGGCACCGTGGTCGGCCTGGCGGTGTTCACCAACGGCGGCGTGATCCCGTCCGGCTTCAAGCTGATGGACATCGTGCCGGAAGGCGACCCGATGGTCGTCGAAGGCCAGTTGCCGGTCAACCTGGTCGACAAGGTGTATCCAGGCCTGAAGGTCGAACTGATCTTCTCGGCATTCAACGCTAACAAGACCCCGCACATCCCCGGCGAAGTGGTGGTGGTCGGCGCCGACCGCCAGGTCGACCAGCACACCAATATGCCGTATTACATCGTCAGGGTGAAAGTGACGCCGAAAGGCCACCAGATGCTGGCCGAGCACAAGATGGACGCCCGTCCCGGCATGCCGGTGGAGCTGTTCGTCAAGACCGGCGAGCGCACCATGATGAACTACCTGTTCCGTCCGATCGTCGACCGCATGCCTGCGGCGCTGGGAGGCGACTGATGCGCGGCCGTTCGATGACCCGCCTGCGCGCCGTCGTTGCGCGCAGCGCCCTCGGCGCCGCCATCGGCCTCGCATTCGCCGTGCCGGCGCACGCGCTGTCGCTCCAGGAAGCGTATGAAGCGGCGTTGCGCAACGATCCGGTGTACCGGATGCGCATCCAGGAACGCGAAGCCGGCCGCGAAAATGCCATCCAGGGCCGCGCCGGGCTGCTGCCGAATATTTCGGCCAGCCATTCGGTGAACCGCAATATCTCCGACCGGACCCAGATGGGCACCGACATCCTCGGCCGGCCGACGGTCAGGGAAGACCAGCCCCGCTACATCAGCCGCTCGTCCACCGTCCAGCTGCGCCAGCCGATCCTGAACCTGGACGCCTTCGTGCGCTACCGCCAGGGCAAGGTGCAAGACCGCCAGAGCGCCCAGGCCCTCGAGGCCGGCACCGACGAAGTCGCGGTGCGCGTGGCGCAGGCCTATATGGATGCGCTGTTCGCCGAAGACCAGGTCGCCCTGTCGAAGGTGCAGCGCGACATGTACCAGGAACAGCAAAAGGTCAATGCCCGCCTGTTCGACCGCGGCGAAGGCACGCGCACCGACATGCTCGAAACCCAGGCGCGCTACGACCTGGCCGAGGCCCAGCTGATCGAGGCCGAGGACAACCTGAAGGCCGCGCGCGAGACGCTGCAGGGCGTGATCGGCATGGATCCGGGCCGCCTGGACCAGCTGGGCGACAACTTCCGCCCGCTGCCGCAGGATATCGCCACCTATGAAGAATGGGAAAAGCTGGCGCTGGCCAACAACAACACGCTGGCCACCACGCGCCTGGCGGTCGAGAACCAGCGCCTGGAAATCCAGCGCCAGCGCGCCGGCCATGCGCCGCGGCTGGACTTCCTGGCCACCTACAACAAGGCGGACAGCGAGTCGCTCAACCAGCTCGGCACCGAATCGACCAACCGCCAGCTCGGCCTGCAGCTCAATATCCCGATCTACAACGGCGGCGGCATCAGCTCGGCCACGCGCCAGGCGGCCGCCAACTATGGCCGCGCCCAGGCCGAACTCGATGCGCGCACCAACGAGATCCTGGTCGAACTGCGCCGCGCGCACAGCATCGTCGAGAGCAGTTCGCGCAAGGTCGAGGCGCTGGTCAAGGCGGTCGAGTCCGGCAAAGTGCTGATGACCGCGACCGAACAGAGCATCAAGGGTGGCGTGCGCATCAACCTCGACCTGCTCAACGCCCAGCAGACGCTGTTCGTCAGCCAGCGCGACCTGGCCCAGGCCAGGTACGGCTACCTGCTCGGCGTGATCCGCCTGCGCGCCGCGGCGGGCAACCTGGACGCGCAGGTGATCCGCGAGATCGCCGCCTACTTCCGCAAGTAATTCCTTCGGGGCCGGCGTTCGCCGGCCCAGCCCCCAGATATTCTGCGCCGTTAATATTATTTTAACGTTATATTTCTCTCTCTATTTCACACGGAGAGGGTCATGGCGAACTTTGTCAGCAAGGTGCAGGAACTGTATGTCGCGTATTTCAGTCGCCCGGCCGATCCCGACGGCCTGGCGTTCTGGACCGAGCTGCTCGAGCGCCAGGTGGTCACCCACGAGGAGATCGCCGCCGCCTTCGCAGAAACGAGCGAGTACCGCGCGACGTATTTCGATACCGATCACCGCGTGCTGGTCCAGGAGATCTACGACAACCTGTTCGGCCGCGGGCCGGAAACGACGGGGCTGGAATTCTGGGTCAAGGCGCTCGATACCGGCGCCATGACGGTCGACAATATGGTGACGATGGTAGCGGCGGGCGCCCAGGGCGCCGACCAGTTCGCGTTCAACGCCAAGGTGGGCGTGGCCATCGCCTTCACCGACCGGATCGATACGCCGCAAGAGAAGGCCGCCTACAGCGGCGAGGCGGCGAACATGATCGCGATTAATTACCTGGCAGGCGTGAAGGATGTCTTCACCGGCGATCTCGCGCGCGACCCCGGCGCCATCGACCTGGCGATCGCGCGCATGAACGGGTCGCCGGCCGCGATGGACGAACTCCAGCTGGTGGGTGTGGCCGACGCGGGCGCTCCGGTAGCGTAAAACATAAAACGTAAAACGTAAAAAGGAAGGGCGGCAGGGCGCCGCCCGTGGCCGCTCAGGCAGCGGCCTGGCTCGGCGCCTCGCTGGCCTGCTTGCCTGCGCAATGCGGGCACGACACCCCCACCACGTATTCCGGCGCCAGTTGCTGGCGCGGCGTCACCACGGCGCGGCAGGCGAAGCATTGCACGGTCTCGGTCGGCTCCAGCTTCGGGTTGAGCGCGGTGCGGTAGTCGAACACGAAGCAGTCGCCGCTGTAATGGTCGCCGCCGACTTCCTCGAAATACTTCAGGATGCCGCCTTCGAGCTGGAACACGCGGTCGTAGCCGATCTCTTTCATGTGGATCGCGGCTTTTTCGCAGCGGATGCCGCCGGTACAGAAGGTGACCACCGTCTTGCCGCTCAACTCTTCCTTGTGCTGGGCGGCGACGGCGGGGAATTCGGTGAACTTCTCGATGCGGTAGTCGAGGGTGTTGTCGAACGTGCCGACGTCGACTTCGAAGGCATTGCGGGTTTCCATCATGACGACCTCGACGCCTTCGTCGTCATGGCCCTGGTCGAGCCAGCGCTTGAGCGTCTTCGCATCCACCACCGGGGCGCGGCCCAGTTCCGGCTTGATCAGCGGCATGCGCATGGTAATGATCTCTTTCTTGATCTTGACCAGCATGCGCTTGTGCGACTGTTCGTTCGACAGGCTTTCTTTCCATTCCAGGTCCGCCAGGCGGGCATCGCTGCGCACCCAGGCCAGGTACTGGTCGATGTGTTCGCGCGTGCCCGACAGGAACATATTGATGCCTTCCGGCGTCAGCAGCACGGTCCCCTTCAAGCCAAGCTCGTTGCACAGATCCTGGTACTGCGGGCGCAGTACTTCCAGGTTGTCGAGCGTGATGAATTTATAGGCGGCGATATTGACGTACTGGTTTTGGGAAGACATGTTGGATAGGCCTTGCAAAGGCGGTTGGACAGACAGGCCGACATTATAAGGCAGGGCAGGGCGTCGATCGCATCTGGCGCGCCGCAACGTCCGACCCTGTGGCGCACTTGCAATTCGATCATATTGATATCGTCAAAACCTTAGTTCCTGTCGGAAAAATTTACAGTGCGTTTACCCAGATATCATGATCTGCTGCTAAGTCATTGATTTTGCTCAAACAGAATGTTCTGGCATGCTATTTGCTTTAAGTGTTGTGTCCAAAACATGTTCTTTATTAAGGAAGAAACAATGATTCGCAAAAGCATCGCCTTTCTGGCCCTGGCCCTGAGCGCAACCTTCGCATCGGCAGCCCCGATCGTCGACTCCTACAGCTTTACCGGCAAGGACAACTTCAGCGCTGCGATCATCAAGTCGCCGACCGACTACCAGAACGCCGTGCTGGTCGACTTCAAGCTGTCGTACACCGGCGTCTTCCCGAAAAATGCTTTCACGGCGCTGTGGTTCAACGATTCGAGCGCGTCGGAAGGCTACAAGGGCCCGCAGATCGGCCTGAAGGCTAACTGCGACGGCAAGTGCACCGACGACCTGTTCGTGCGCGCCAGCGGAACCGCTGGTGAAAAATACTTCGCCGACAGCAATATCGAGCCGGCAGCCGCAGGCCAGTTCGCGCATCTGTACGCTTACCTGTACAAGAGCACCGAAACCGGCAACTACGATCGCATGAGCGCCTGGCTGAACCCGACTAAGGACGACATGAAGGACCTGACCAAGGGCGACATTAACCTGGTCTTCAACTCGGGCTTCAAGTCGTTCGACACCATCGGCTTCCGCACCGCCAACCTCGGCAGCAGTGTCGTCAACATCAGTGACCTGAACATCAACGCCGTGCCGGAACCAGGCAGCGTCGCCCTGATGGGCCTGGCGCTGGCCGGTCTGGTGGCTGCCCGCCGCAAGCGCGGCTGATCGTTCCGATAACCGACGCTGTGATGGAGGATGCGGTGAACGTCGCCTGAATCTGCGAACCTGGATCCGCCAGTACTGTCGAAAATCATGAGCCCCGCTGCGTGCCGCAGCGGGGCTTTGTTTTTGCCCCAGGACAAAACACTCACGCCGGGCGCCTGGCGTTGTTTGCTGGCAGGACGGTAAGGGTCGTGCTAATGGCGCTTCGCTCGCACGAGCATGAGGGTAGTAGAGAAATATGCTTTCGGAGAAAATGCGCCTTCAAGCATTTCTGTATTTACGATTGCGACTGGTTAGAGGGTGTAATTCGCAAAAAATTGGCATAATTAATCTTTTCTGTAGCGCAAAACCTACATAATACGCAAAACACGAAATATTTCCTGTTCACAACTATATGCACCACCCATACTGCTCATGCATGGCGACTCGCCCATGCCTTTCCATCGAGCGAACATGAGCACTTTCAGCACCAACGAATCCACGGTTAATTCGTTTTACCTGGCCTTCTATGGCCGCCCGGCCGATCCCGACGGCCTGAAGTTCTGGTCCACCCAGCTGAGCGCCAACAATGGCGACATGGGCGCGATCGTCGACTTCTTCGCCGCTTCCGAAGAAGCGCAAGTCCGCTTCGGCACCGATACCGTCGCCGACCGCATCACCGAAATCTATTCCCAGCTGTTCAACCGCACGCCCGACGCCGAAGGCATGGCCTTCTGGACCAATGCGATCGACAAGGGCCACGCGAGCCTGGCCGACGTCGCCATGTCGATCCTGGGCGGCGCCCAGGGCAGCGACGCGACCCTGTCGCAGCTGCGCAAGCAGGCCGCCGACGCGTTCACCGCCAAGGTCGACGCCGACGGCACCGAGTACAGCGGCTACGCCTCGATCGAGGCGGCCCGCATCCTGGTGCGCGCCGTGACCCCGGACGCGACCCAGGCCGACCTGGATACCCTGGTCGATGCCGCCGTCTCGTTCGCCGATACCGCGACCAAGACCCCGCAAGTGGTCAACGCCATCGCCGTCAACACGACCCTCCTGGCGCTGTTCGACACCGCGCGCGGCGTGAAGGAACCGGTGGCGCTGGCCAAGGCGCTGGCCGATACCGCCAAGGCGGCGGCGGGCGACCCGGTCACGCTCGAGTCGCTGCTGCGCGGCGGCGGCATGGATAAAGTGTTGAAAGTGATGCCGGCCAAGGCGACCCTGAAGGACGTGGTCGATGCACTGCGCGATGGCGGCCTGCCGGCAGCCGTGGATGTCGTGTATCCGCCGACCAAGCCAGTCACGCCAACGCCAGAGGCCTCTTTCAAACTGGAATTCGCCAGCGTGAGCCAGGGTGAATTCGACAGCAACAAGCTGGACAAGTTCACCAATGTCAGGGACGAGGCCACTGTTGCGTTCAAGTACAGTGGAAACATCAACGCACAGGCGTTCGATTACAGCACCGATGGTGGCCAGCACTGGCAAACGAAATACCTGTCGATCGACACGGCCAACCAGCTGATCAAGATCGATGACGTCTTCCTGGGACAAATCCTGCACGAGCAGCGCATGTCGATCCAGGGCGCATCGTCCGCGCCCGAGAACGTGACCACCCATTTCCAGTTGCGCGCCACTGATGCCGGCGGCAAGACGGTCGTCGCAAAAGCAGACCTGGTGTACGACGGTTACGTGGCCGACCCGGAACTGGTCTTCGACACCAGCAAGTCGATCACCGAATTGTATGAGCTGGGTGTGATCACCGGCACGCCCCAGTTCACGGTCGAGAAGGAAGCGGGCGCCAAGGTCGAGTACAAGCTTGTCGAGATCGAGTATGGACGTGTCGCACCTGGCGGCGCCGGCAACGGCAGCGATGGCTGGAGCGAGACGCTGCCGATCAAGGAAGGCTACAACAGGGTCCTCGTGCGCCAGACGGATGCAACCGGCAACCGCAGCGAGAAGGAGTTTTCCTTCGTACTCGATACCAAGGCGCCGGTAGGCAAGCCGGTCATCGAGCTTGCAAACGATACGGGTGCGCTCGACTCGGATGGCGTCACCATGGATGGCACTGTCGACATCAGCGGCCTGGAAACCGATGCGCATTCGGGCTGGCAGTATTCGATCGACGGCGGCGAATGGCAGCTGGGCGGCCCCAATAACCACGCGACGACGGCGACCCTCGACCTGGGCAAGCTGGATATCGCCAGCGGTACGCTGCGGGTGCGCCAGGTCGATGCGGCCGGCAATATCGGCGAGACATCCGCGCCAGTGACGTTCAAGATCGACAAGGCCGCTCCCGCGAACACGCTGGCGTTCGTGGGCATCAGCGGCGAGGCGGCGGGCGTATTCAAGACCGACCAGGACAGCACCGAGCTGACCGTGGCATTCGACGGCGCACATGGTGACAGCGTCGAATGGCGCGTGAAGAATGCCGGCCAGGAGTGGCAGATGGCGACCGGGAACGCCAACGGCACCTTTACAACGGGCACCATCAGCCTGACCGGCAGCGATCCTGTTATCGAAGTGCGCGTCGTCGATCTCGCCGGCAATGCCAGCGGCGCCATCGAGCGGGCAATCGACGGGAAATTCGGCGATCTGCCGCCGCCGCCTCCACAGGAAGCCAAGTTCAGCGCCTTCTACCTGACGGGCTCACCGAGCGCACTGAGCATCAGCCTGAACCGCGGCAATATCGTTGCCGCCTCCGGCGAAGACAATGCGGGCCTGCTCGATCGCGGCCGCCTGTACCTGTCCGAGCTGCGTGACGGGACGACTTTCCCGACGGCGAAGAACTACTTGGATGGCGAGTTGTTCGGAATGATGAACGGCGGCTACCTGCGCTTCGACGCCCAGCTGCAAACAGGCCTGTACCAGCTGAACTGGCTGGATGGCGCGATCGCGACGGACGAAGGCGAACTCGATAGCGGCGTGCTCCTGTTTGCCGGCGGCGTGCGCGGGAACGTGCAGCAGGACGGCTTTGCCGTCCGGAAGCAGGTATCGCTCGACCATGACATCGACGTTCCCGCCTTCGACAATGTCGGCTATGCATACACGTATGGCGACTTCGGCGTGAACCGGTCCATCTTTACTGGCAGTGGACACGATGTGATCTTCGACTACGGCGGGAACCTCGATGTCGGCTACCGGGCATTCGTCCGCGGTGCGCAGGATCTGATCATCAAGTTCGATGCGGGTAACGACAAGATCAGCCTGCACGATGACGCCGGGCTGCGGATCGATGCGAATCGCGATGGCGACATCACCTGGGCCGTCTCGGCGTCGCCGAGCGAAAAGGCGCAGGTGAGCGCACTGACCGAGGGCGTGGAAATCGTCATCGACAGCGCGATTTCCAGCACCGTGACGGAGGGCACGCTGGAAACACTGAACCATGGCCTGAACCTGCAAGACATGGCCGCGCACGGCGACCTGCTGATTCTCGCGAAGAACGCCGAGGGTGATGGCGGGGTGCTGTACCACTTCGTGGATACCGATGGCAACAAGTCCATCGATGCCGGCGAGCTGACCGCGGTGGCGGTGTTCGATCTCGGCGCTCCGCTACGTGGCGATATCATCGTTGTCGGTACCGAGGAACTGCCGCTCGATCCTTGATTCTTGCTTCTTGCCGGGTCGTTGACTCGCGTGTGCCAGGCCTGCGCGCCTGGCGCTGCCCCAACACCTTGCAGGCGGCGGGCCGAAGAACGACTTCGGCCCGCCGTTTTCCATGGGGAGGCGAACCGGGCGCCATCATGCTGTCCCATTCCAGCATCATCCGGTCGTCCGGCTCGCGGTAAAATACCCGGATGACTTCCCCGACTTTCACCCACCTGCGCGTCCACTCCGAATACTCCATCGTCGACGGCCTGGTCCGCATCGACGACCTGGTCAAGGCGGCCGTCAAGGACAACCAGCCGGCGCTGGCCGTGACCGACCTGGCCAACCTGTTCTGCCTGGTGCGTTTCTACAAGGCGGCGCGCGGCAAGGGCGTCAAGCCGATCGTCGGGGTCGACGCCTGGATCACCAACGACGACAACCGCGACAAGCCGCATCGCCTGCTCATCCTGGCCAAGAACCATACCGGCTACCTGCAGCTGTGCGACCTGCTGGCTCGCGCCTGGCTCACCAACCAGTACAAGGGCCGCGCCGAGCTGCGCACCGAGTGGCTGGAGGCACTGGCCACCTCAAGCTCGACCCTGCACCCCGAGGAGCCGCAGGCGAATGCCCTGATCGTGCTCTCGGGCGCCCACTTCGGCGACGTCGGCCAGGCGATCGATAACGGCGACCTGGCGCGGGCCGAAGCCAACGCCCAGCGCTGGGCGCGCATCTTCCCGGGCCATTTCTATATCGAGATCCAGCGCGCCGGCCAGCCGAACCAGGAGCAGCAGGTGCGCCATTCGGTGGCGCTGGCCGGCCGCCTGGGCCTGCCGGTGGTGGCGACCCACCCGGTGCAGTTCCTGGACAAGAGCGAATTCATCGCCCATGAGGCGCGGGTCTGCATCGCCGAAGGCGAGATGCTGGCCAACGCCAAGCGCGTGCGCCGCTTCAACGAGAACATGTGCTTCAAGTCGCAGGCCGAGATGCTCGACCTGTTCAAGGACTTGCCGGGCGCGCTGGCCAACTCGGTCGAAATCGCCAGACGCTGCAATGTCACGCTCACGCTGGGCAAGCCGCAACTGCCGAACTTCCCGACCCCGGGCATGACGATCGACGAATTCCTGGTGGCCGAGACCAAGAAAGGCCTCGAGGAACGCCTGGTGCAGCTGTATCCCGATCCCGCCAGGCGCGAGCAGGAACGCCCGCGCTACGAGGCGCGCCTGGAGTTCGAGAACAACACCATCATCAAGATGAAGTTCCCGGGCTACTTCCTGATCGTGGCGGAGTTCATCCAGTGGGGCAAGAACAACGGCGTGCCGATCGGCCCGGGCCGCGGCTCGGGCGCGGGTTCGCTGGTTGCCTACGCATTGAAGATCACCGACCTCGACCCGCTCAAGTACAACCTGCTGTTCGAGCGCTTCCTGAACCCCGAACGCGTCTCGATGCCCGACTTCGACATCGACTTCTGCCAGGAAAAGCGCGAACTGGTGATCCAGCACGTGAAGGACCTGTACGGCCGCGACGCCGTGTCGCAGATCGCCACCTTCGGCACCATGGCGGCCAAGGGCGCGATCCGCGACGTCGGCCGCGTGCTCGATTTCGGCTACAACTTCTGCGACGGCATCTCCAAGCTGATCCCGTTCAAGCCGGGCAAACCGGTCTCGATCGCCGAGGCGATCGAAGAAGAACCGCTGCTCAAGGAGCGCCTCGAGAACGAAGAAGAAGTGAAACAGCTGCTCGACCTGGCGCAGCAGGTCGAGGGCATCACGCGCGGCATCGGCATGCACGCCGGGGGCGTGCTGATCGCGCCGGGCAAGCTCACCGACTTCTGCCCGTTGTACACCCAGGGCGGCGACGCCGGCGTGGTGTCGCAGTACGACAAGGACGACGTGGAGGCCGTGGGCCTGGTCAAGTTCGACTTCCTGGGCCTGACCACGCTCACCATCCTCGACCGCGCCGTCAACTACATCAAGGATCTCGATCCGGCCGAGAGCGAATTCGACCTGGCCAAGCTGCCGCTGGACGACCGCGCGTCCTATAAGCTGCTGAGCGAGGCCAAGACGGTCGCGATCTTCCAGCTCGAATCGCGCGGCATGCAGGGCATGCTCAAGGACGCGCGTCCCGACCGCTTCGAGGACATCATCGCGCTGGTCGCCTTGTACCGTCCCGGCCCGATGGACCTGATTCCCGATTTCTGCAAGCGCAAGCACGGCGAGAAGTTCGACTATCCCGATCCGCGCACCGAGTCCATCCTGTCCGAGACCTACGGCATCATGGTCTACCAGGAGCAGGTGATGCAGATGGCGCAGATCGTGGGCGGCTACTCGCTGGGCGGCGCCGACATGCTGCGCCGCGCGATGGGCAAGAAGAAGGCCGAAGAAATGGCCGAGCACCGCGAGATCTTCCGCGCCGGCGCGGCCAAGGACGGCCTGTCGACCGAGAAGGCCGACGAGATCTTCGACCTGATGGAAAAGTTCGCGGGCTACGGCTTCAACAAGTCGCACGCGGCCGCGTATGCGCTGCTGTCGTATCACACGGCGTATTTGAAGGTGCACCACACCGCCGCGTTCATGGCAGCCAACATGTCGCTGGCGATGGAAGACACCGAGAAGATCAAGATCCTGGTCGAGGACGCGAAAGAGGTCTGCAAGCTCACGATCCTGCCGCCGGACGTCAACGAATCGCAGTTCCGCTTCACCCCGGAAGGCGAGCCGAAGTCGAAGACCGGCAAGCAGGTGACCAATATCCGCTACGGCCTGGGCGGCGTGAAGGGCGCGGGGCAGGGCGCGATCGAGGCGATCGTCGCGGCGCGCGCCGAGGGCGGCAAGTTCAAGGACCTGTTCGACTTCTGCAAGCGGGTCGACCGCAAGCAGATCAACCGCCGCACGATCGAATCCCTGATCAGGGCAGGTGCGATGGATGCCTTCGGCGTCGACCGCTCCGTGCTGCTGGCGTCGGTCGCGTTCGCGATGGAAGCGGCCGGCCAGGCGGCGGCCGCGGCCAACCAGGTCAGCCTGTTCGGCGGCGACGATTCGGACCTCGTGGCGCCGCCCGAGTACGTCAAGGCCACGCCCTGGACCGACCGCCAGAAGCTGTCCGAAGAAAAGATCGCGCTCGGCTACTACCTGTCGGGCCATATGTTCGACTCGTATGCGCAAGAGGTGCGGCGCTTCGCCAAGACCAAATTGAAGGACCTGGAACCGTCGCGCGACCCGCGCATGATGTGCGGCGTGATCACCGGCGTGCGCACCCAGATGACACAGCGCGGCAAGATCCTGATCGTGGCGCTGGACGACAAGACCGCCGTGCACGAGGTGACCGTCTACAGCGAGGTGGCCGAGGCCAACAAGCATGCGCTCAAGGAAGACGAGTTCCTGCTGGTGGTCGGCAAGGTGTCCGAAGACCGCTTCAACGGCGGCCTGCGCATCACGGCCGAGAAGGTGTTCGACATCGCCGCCTCGCGCATCCAGTACGGGCACAAGCTCGAGATGGACCTCAGTACCTCCGTCGATCCGGCCAGGATCGCCGAGGTGCTGCAGCCCTACCGGGTGCCGGACGGGATGCCGGTCAGCCTGCGCCTGCAGACCAACGGCATCCCGTATGTCGTGCAGCTGGGCGACGACTGGCGGGTGGGGCCGTCGGATGCGCTCAAGCAGGCGCTGGAACTGACGCTGGGCGCGAAGGATGTGGCGGTAGAGTACTGATCGGGCGTTGGCGCCCCGGTGAATCCGAATGGCCGTCGCGTCCGTGGGCCGGCGGAGTTGGCGCCAGCCCTGCCAATCGCGCCAACCGCGCCATCGTCAAGGCTGCGGGTGCTCGCGCAACCCGACCGCCGCCTGCGTGGTCCCGTCCGCGGCCCGTTCCAGCACCACCTTGCGGTTGCTCGATTCCTGGTCGCGCTGCGCCTCGCGGTGCCACAGGTGCAGCACCTCGGTGGCCAGCGCGCCGTCCTTGCGCAGCACGCCGGCGTGGAATAGCCGCACCACCAGGTCCGAATCCTCGTGGCCCCAGCCGGTGAAGCTCTCGTCGAAGCCGTTCACCGCCACCAGGTCCGACTTCCACACGGCCAGGTTGCAGCTCTTGATGCGGCGCCAGCTGAACTTGCGCCGCACCCGGCCGAGGTCCGGCCAGCGCAGCATCGTCTGGACCACCTTGTTCATGTCGCCGGCCAGGCGATGGCGCAGGCGCTCGCCCACCGTCATGCCGGCGACGTCGAGGTGCTCGCGCAGCACGCGCTCGGTCAGCCGCTGGCTGAGCAGGATGCGGCTGCCCGAGACCAGGAAGCCCGGCTGCGCCAGGCTGCGATGGCGGCGGATGAAGTCGCGCTGCGGAACGCAATCGCCGTCCAGGAAAATGATATAGTCGCCTGTTGCCGCCAGCGTGCCGCGGTTGCGCGCCATGGCGGCGCGAAAGCCCTGGTCCGGCTGCCACACGTGTTTCAGCGGCACCGGCGAGCGCGCCGCCAGCCGCGCGATGCAGTCCCGCGTGTTGGCAGTCGAGCCGTCATCAGCGATAATGATTTCGAAATTCTTGTCGTCCTGTAAAAAACAGGCTTCCACCACCGCCTCCAGGGCGTCGGGACGGTTGTACGTGGTGATCACGACCGACATTGTCTGTGTTTGCTGCATGGCTATCCGATTTGAAGCGACTAGGCCGCAAGAATATCCCACAAGAACCTGAATGAACAATAAGCCGCTGATGTCCCGGGAGCCAATGCAGGTCTGGATCGGCTTCCAGGTCTTCCTGTTTCCCTTCCTTAGCCTGACCACTCCTTCCGGCATCGGTTTTTCCAGCCTCCTGTTCCTGCTGTCGGCCCTGTGCGTGCCGCGCAAGGCCTGGGCGGCGTTGACGCCGCACTGGAACAAGATCCGCTGGGTGGTGGCGGCCTTCTGGTTCCAGTTCGCGCTCGCCGTCCTGGCGGTCCTGGTCCGGCCCGAGGCCGGCCTCGACACCCTGGACAAGCCGTCGCGCATGCTGCTCGCGATGAGCGCCATGGCCCTGGTCCTGCTGGCGCGCCCGTCCGCCGCCAGCCTGTGGTGGGGCGTGGTCGCCGGCAGCCTGGCAGCGCTGCCCTTCGTGGCCTGGCAGCGCATCGTGCTGCAGGTCGAGCGGCCCGGCGGTTTCCTGAACGCGATCACCTTCGGCGACCTGGCCATGGTCCTGGGCCTGGTGGCGCTGGCGGCGGCGGTCGACTACCGCCACCACACGCGCAAGGCGGTGCTGGCCGGCGTCGGCGCGCTGGCCGGCCTGGCCGCCTGCATGCTGACCGGCACCCGCGGCGCCTGGATCGCGCTGGCGCTGGCGGCCCTGCTGTTCCTGAGCTATGCCCAGCTTCTCCAGAGCCGCAAGGTGCGCCTGCTGCTGGCGGGGAGCTTCGCCCTGGTCGCCGCCGCCTTCTTCGTGCCGGCCACCGGCATGCAGGAGCGCGCGCTGCAGGGCGTGGACGACGTCCAGACCTGGGTCGACGGCGGCAACGTGTTCACCAACGTCGGCACCCGGCTCGAGCTGTGGAAGGGCGCGACGATCCTGATCGAACGGCGGCCGCTGTTCGGCCTGGACCGCAACACGGTGCGCGTCGAGATCCGCCACCTGGTGGAGCAGGGCACGCTCGATCCGGCGATCCTGTCGCTCGAACACCTGCATAATGACGCCCTGCAGGCGCTGGCCACCGGCGGCGTGTTCGGGCTGCTGGCCTGGATCGGCATCCTGGCGGCGCCCTTCATGTTCTTCGCGCGCCAGATGGGGCGCGCGGGCAGCGACCGGAGGGCCCGCTTCGCGCCGGCGCTGGCCGGCATGCTGGTGGTGCTGTGCTACTTCAGCTTCGGCCTGACCGAAGTCATTTTCTGGTCCCTCAAGGGCAGCATGTTCTACGCGCTGATGGTGTTCCTGCTGATGGGATTCTGCCTTGCCGCCCGGCCGGCAAGCGATGTAAAGGTTGAAAGACGTGGAAACTAAAGTGATCGTCCGGCGCCTGCTGGCGCTGGTCAAACCGTATCAATCGCGCGCCTGGATGGCGCTGCTGTCGATGGCCGTCACCGCCGCCACCCAGCCGCTGCTGGGCGAGGCGCTCAAGGTCCTGCTCGACGACGGCTTCAAGGACAACGTCGCCTTCAGCCTGTGGTGGATCCCGGTCATCCTGGTGTCGATCTTCGTCCTGCGCGGCATCGGCACCTTCGGCACGGCGTATTTCAACAACTGGGTGTTGTCTCGCGTTCTGAACGACATGCGCGCGCTTGCTTTTGAACGTGTCCTTCGCCTGCCGGTGGCGCGCTACCAGGACGAATCGACGGGCAAGATCATCAACACCGTGGTCAACGACGTGCGCCAGGTGGTGGACATGATCCAGTCGGTGTTCGTGGCCTGCGTGCGCGACGTGCTGGTCGTGATCGGCCTGCTCGGCACCCTGCTGTACCTGAACTGGAAGCTGACCCTGGTCGCGATCGTCGTGATCCCGCTGACCGCCGTCATCGTGCGCACCACCACCAAGCGCCTGCGCAACCTGAACCGCGAGAGCCAGCGCGTGACCGCCGAGATGACCGGCGTGGTCGAGGAAGCCGCGCGCGGCCACCAGGTGATCCGCGTGTTCTCGGGCGAGCGCTACGAGCGCCGCCGTTTCCACCAGCGCAGCGAAGCCCTGCGCGGCTTCTCGCAGCGCATGACGGTGGCCTTCGCCGCCACCACCCCGGTGACCCAGATCGCGACTTCCCTCGCGCTGTCGCTGGTGATCGTGCTGGCGATCCAGGCCGACATGACGGTCGGCGAGTTCACCCAGTTCGTGACCATGATGCTGATGCTGCTCACGCCCCTGAAATCGCTGGCCGAGGTAAACGGCCCGATGCAGCGCGGGATGGCGGCCGCCGAGACGGTGTTCGGGATCATCGATTCGGAACCCGAGCGCGACACCGGCAGCCGCGAGCTGGGCCGCGCGCGCGGCCACCTGGTGCTCGAGAACGTGGTGTTCCGCTATCCCAATGCGCTCAACCCGGCCCTGAACGACGTCTCGCTCGAGGTGCGGCCGGGGCAGACGGTGGCGCTGGTGGGCGTGTCGGGCGGCGGCAAGTCGACGTTCGTGAACCTGGTCACGCGCTTCTACGATCCGCAAGGCGGCCGCCTGCTGCTCGACGGCGTGCCGTATGCCGACATCCGGCTGGCCTCGCTGCGCGGCCAGCTGGCGATGGTGAGCCAGAACGTGGTGCTGTTCGACGATACGCTGGCGGCCAACATCGCCTACGGCGCCGAGCAGGTCGACTACGAGCGGCTGGCGGCGGCCGTCCGCGCCGCGCACTTGACCGACGTGGTGGCGCGCCTGCCCGACGGCATCGACACCCGCATCGGCGAGAACGGTTCGCGCCTGTCGGGCGGCCAGCGCCAGCGGGTGGCGATCGCGCGCGCGATCTACAAGGACGCGCCGCTCCTGATCCTGGACGAGGCGACGTCGGCGCTCGACAACGAGAGCGAACGCGCGGTGCAGGCGGCGCTCGACACCCTGATGGCCGGCCGCACCACGATCGTGATCGCGCACCGCCTGTCGACCATCGAGCGCGCCGACCGCATCGTCGTGCTGGAGGCCGGGCGCATCGTGGAGCAGGGCACGCACGACGAACTGCTGGCGCACAAGGGCATGTACGCCAACCTGTATCACCTGCAGTTTACGGCGGCAGCCGACGCGCAATAAGCCATGCGCAGGGTTGGCGGCTCCGCCGCCGACCCTGCGCGGCGATCAACGCGCATAATGGGCCGCTTCGCCCGCCTGCTCGTGCCCAAGGCTGACCCCGTTCGCCCTTTCCTGCATCGCTTCCACATACCGCCTGAGCGCATCGTCCAGCGACGGCAGCAGCAGCCCGCGTTCGCTGCTCATGGCGCTGTAGCCCGGGCGGCGGGCAGCGTAGCCGCATTCCTCGATCGCGACTTCCTGCAGCCGTTCGCCCGACACGCCGGCCGCCGCGCAGGCGCGTCGCGCCAGGTCGGACCAGCTCAGCGCCTCGCCATTGGTCAGGTGCCAGATGCCGCGCTCGCGGTCGATCAGCAGGTCGAGCGACACGTTGACCAGGTCGGGCACATAGGTCGGCGACACCGTCACGTCGCGCGCGGCCCGGAACGGCAGGCCGACGTCGAGCGCGTTCAGGGCCTGGGTCACGAAGTTGTGCTGGTCCCAGGGCCCGAAGAAGGAACTGGTGCGTATCACCAGCGCCTGCGGGTCGGCGTCCAGCACGCGCCGCTCGGCTTCGAGCTTGCTGCGGCCGTACACGCCGAGCGGGTTGGCGGCGTCGGATTCCACGTAGGGACGTTCCCGGGCGCCGTCGAACACCAGGTCGGTCGAGAAGGTCATGAAGCGCAGCGCGTGGCGGATAGAGGCCAGCGCCAGGACGGTCGGTCCCAGCGTGTTCTCGCGCATGCAGCGCAGGGCGTCGCTTTCGGCCTCGTCCACCCGCACGTAGCCGCCCGCATTCACGATCGCCCACGGCTTGAAGCGCACGATCGCCGCCTCCACCGAGGCCGGATCGGTGATGTCCATCTCGCCGCGCGTCAGCACGTGGCAGGCCAGGTTGCGCTTTTCGCAGATGCGCTTGAAGGCTGAACCGAGGGTGCCGGTGGCGCCCGAGATCAGGATCGGCTGCACGCGGCTCGACTTGAACTGGCTGCGCACGGCGATGTCGGCCACGGCCGTGCGGGTCGCGACCGGCTTGCACCAGAACCGTCCCGGACGGCGCCACCAGCCTTCGCCCTGCAGCACCGGATTCGACAGCGGCCGCTTGCTGGCCAGCTCGCGCATCAGGGTGGCGACCGCGGTCGGCCGCGGCGCGGGGCCGCGCACGTCGAACGGCCCCGGCTCGTAGTAGCCGCGGCACTCGGTCACCAGGCAGTTCCAGTCGAAGGAGCCGAGCAGTGCCCAGACCGTGACCGCGCGCACGTCGGCGCCCTGCTGGCGCGCCTTGAGCGCCGAGTTCCAGATCTCGAGCAGCCAGCGCAGCTGGTCTTCGCGGTTGGCGTCGATATGGGCCTCGGTGATCGCGATCGGCAGGCCGTAGCGTTCCCAGGTTTCCAGCAGCAGCGGCGCGATGCCCGGCGTCGGCGTGGCCAGCGCGCGCGGCGCCTCGATGTCGGCGTGCGGCACGCCGCGGAACACGTGGCGGTGGGTGGCCGGATAGCGCTCCGGACGATGGTCGAGCCAGCGCTCGCTGGTGACGTAGTAGTTCACGCCGACCACGTCGGGCGGGCAGGGGTTGTCGCGGAACCAGCGCAGCTCTTCCTCCCCTGCGCCCGACGCGCGCAGGTAATCCCACAGCTTGTGCTGCTCGTCGACCATCCCGCACAGCAGGTCCCAGGCCAGCCAGCGGCGCTCGTTGAAGAAGCTGCTGATCTCTTCCATCTCGGGCGTGCCGTAGGTCTTGGACAGGTCGTCGGTCTGGATCAGCTTCGCGGCGGGATTGACGGCGCGGATAGCGCGCATCGACAGCACCGTGGCGCGGCATTGCACCAGCAGGGCGCGGATGAAGGTGGCCTCGTCGCCGCCGTGCGGATACCAGACCCCGGCCAGGCCCGAGAAGCGCGCGGTGGTGCAGATCTCGTTGACCGGGGTGTAGTACTCGACCCAGGGATAGCGCGCGGCCACCGCGCCGGCATACTCGGCCAGCAGTTCGGGGAAGGCGGGATCGACCAGGCTGGTATGGCGCGGGCCGCTGCCGTGGTGGACCAGGCCCACGATGGGGGCGATGCCCAGCTGGCGCAGCGCCGGCAGGCGCGCGTCGGCCCACGACCAGTCGGCCTGGTCGACGCCGTCGGGCGCGGTACGCTCCCAGAGCACGGGGTAGCGGATCGCCTGGATGCCCAGGGAAGCGAAGCGTTCGATGTCCTGCTGGCGCCCGGCGTGGCCGTTGCGGTCCATCTGGCTGAAGTAACTGTCGCGTACGCGGTTGACCGTGCATTCGAGCCCGCCCCAGAGGGCGAGGTCCGGCGTGGAGGCCGGCTGGGAATCGGTGTGAATATTCATGGAATCCGTACCTGCGTAATGTAGACAGGTCCCAGACTAACGGCCCGATGCAAGCGCTTATGTGAAGTCGCCCACATAATCGGGTTTTTTCGGACAAATCCTACTTTCTGTCGGCATTACAATGGACGCACCCTCAGGCAGGAGAAACAGCGATGTATATGGTGTACTGGACCGTTGTCGGCATCGACGCGAACGAAGCCCACGCCCGGCCGTTCGATACCGGCGAGATGGTGCCGGCGATGCAGTTCATGGAAGAGCTGCGCAAGCGCCAGCGCGCGGGCGAGGGCGTGCGTTTCATCACCATGTGCTCGGAGCATCCGGACGTGGTGGGGCATCCCGGCGTGGACGTCACCGGGGCCGATTACGACTGGAAGAAGCGGCGGCGCTAGCTCAGCCCGGCGGCAGGCGGCTCTTGAGGATCTTGCCGCTCGGCGCCGCCGGCAGCGCCTCCATGAAGACGATGCGCGCCGGCCGTTTATAGGGCGCCAGCCGTGGCAGCAGCCATTCCTGCAGCGCCGCCTCGTCCACCCCGCGCGCCTCGACGAAGGCCACCACTTCCTCTTCGGCCCCGGGCAGCGGCCGTCCGACCACGGCCGATTGCACGACCGCCGGATGCGCGTTCAGCGCCGTCTCGACTTCGACCGGATAGACGTTGAAGCCGGAACGGATGATCAGCTCGCGCGTGCGGCCCAGCAGGAACAGCGCGCCGTCGGGCTCCTGGCGCGCCAGGTCGCCGGTGGCCAGCCAGCCGCCGGCCTGCAGCGCGGCGCCGTTCGCGGCCGGGTCGCGGTAGTAGCCGCGCATCCGTCCCGGACTGCTGATCCACAGCTCGCCGGCTTCGCCCGGCGCCACGTCGCGGCCTTCGGGGTCCACGATGCGCACCGCGACGCCGGGGATCGGCAAACCGACCGAGGTGTCGGCGCGCGGGGCGTCGAGGCGGGTCTGGCTGACGGTGGGCCCGCCCTCCGTCAGGCCGTAGCCGTTGTGCAGCGGCCGGCCGAACAGGGCCTCGGCCGCGCGCTTGAGGGCCGGGTCGAGCGGCGCGCCGCCGGCGTAGCAGAAGCGCAGGCGCGAGGGGATGGGGGCGGCGTCCTCGCCCGCCAGCGCCAGCAGGCGGGCGAACATCGCCGGCACGCCCTGCAGGATGGTCAGCTCGCCGGCGCGGATCGACGCCAGCAGGGCGCCCGCATCGAAGCGCGGCGCGAGCCGCAGGCAGGCGCCCGCGTACAGGGTGCCGAGCAGCACCGAGGCCAGGCCATACACGTGCGAGAACGGCAGGCCGCCCCAGGCGCGGTCGCCCGGCGCCAGGCCGCGCAGCCGGCTCGAGGTGGCGGCCACGAACAGCAGGCCGGCATGGCTCAGCATCACGCCCTTGGGCTGGCCGGTGGTGCCGGTGGTGTAGACCAGGGTCGCGACCTGCTCGCCCCCCGGATCCACCGGCTCGGGCGTGCAGGCCATGTCCAGCGGGCCGGCCAGCACGTCGCCGGCCTCGCCCACGCCGGCGCAGGGCAGGGCGCCGGCGAGCGCCGCGTGGCGGGCGGCGTCCGGCGAGTTGCCGGTGACGTAGAGCACGCGCCGCGCGCCGCTGTGCAGGAGGATGGTGGCCAGTTCGCCCTCGCTCAGGCGCGCATTGACGTTGACGCTCCAGGCGTCGACGGCGGCGGCGGCGAACAGCAGCGCCACCTGGGCCACGCCGTTCTCGGCCACCAGCATCACGCGGTCGCCGGCGCGCACGCCGAGGTCGCGCAGCAGCGCCGCACCGGCATCGGCGGCGGACGCCAGCTGCGCGTACGACCAGGTGCGGCCATCCTCGACCAGGGCCGGCGCGTCCGGGCGGTGGGCGGCGCCGTGGCGCAGGATGTCGCTGATGCGTTGGAAGGGAGAGGACGGCATGGTGCGGGGCTGGGAACGATGGTCCGGTGTTATACCGCCCGGCGCGGCGCACCGCAAGTGAACTTGCATGAAAGTAAATGAATTCAGCCGTGCGCCATGCCTGGAGGTTTATACTGTTTTTGTAAAACCGCCAATAAAAGGAGACGAGTTCGTGGCCAGGAAGGACACAAGCGGCAATGCACTGCGCAGCGATGCGCGCCACGGCGCAGGCGCCGGCCGGCCGCTGCTGTCCGAAGCGCGCGCCGTCCTGACCCATGAGGTGCTGGCCATCGACGAGCGCGGACGCCGCTCCGCCATCGCCATCCCCGCCGAACGGCCGCTGACGATCTACGTCGACCGGCGCGAGCTGGTGACCCTGATGACCCTGGGCGGCGCGCCCGAGGCGCTGGTGCTGGGCTACCTGCGCAACCAGCGCCTGGTGCGCGCGCTGGACGACATCGTCTCGATCCAGGTCGACTGGTCGGTGGACGCGGCGGCCGTGGTCACCCGCCACGGCATCCAGGACGTCGAGGCGCGCACCGCCAGGAAGGTGGTCACCACCGGCTGCGGCCAGGGCTCGGTGTTCGGCGGCCTGATGGACGAGGTGGACAGCATCGCGCTGCCCGCGCATGCGCGCCTGGCGCAAGCGAGCGTCTACCGCATCGTCGACACCATCCGCACCCAGCAGTCGGTCTACCGGCAGGCCGGCTCGGTGCACGGCTGCGCCCTGTTCTCGAGCGGCGGCGAGCTGCTGTACTTCGTCGAGGACGTGGGCCGCCACAACGCGGTCGACGCCATCGCCGGCCTGATGTGGCTGGACGGCGTGGACGGCGCCGACAAGGTGTTCTACACCACCGGCCGGCTCACCTCCGAGATGGTGATCAAGGGCGCCCAGATGGGCATTCCCTTCCTGCTGTCGCGCTCCGGCACCACGCAGATGGGCCAGATGGTGGCCGAGCGGGTCGGCATGTCGCTGCTGGCGCGCTGCAGCGGGCGCCATTTCCTGCTGCTGGCCGGGCACGAGCGCCTGGTGTTCGAACCGCAGCTGCTGGACACGCCGTATGTCAGGCCCGACCTGCGCCCGGACCTGCGCGCGGACGGCGAACCCCGCAACTAGATGGCGCTGCTGGAGGCCACCGCGCACGCCTTCGCGCTGCTGTCCAGCGGCGACCCGGCCCTGTGGCACATCGTCTGGGTCTCGGTCAAGACCAGCCTGCTGGGCCTGATGCTGGCCACGCCGCCGGCGGTGCTGCTCGGCTACCTGATCGCCATGCACCGCTTTCCCGGGCGGCGCATCGCGGTCTGGCTGGCCCAGGCCGCGCTGTCGCTGCCCACCGTCCTGGTCGGCCTGCTGCTGTACCTGATGCTGTCGCGGCGCGGGCCGCTGGGCGGGCTCGAATGGCTGTTCTCGCAGCCGGGCATCGTGCTCGGGCAGCTCATCATCGGCCTGCCGGTGCTGCTGGCCTTCACGCTGGCCGCGGTGCAGGCGCTCGACCCGCGCTACGCCGAGACCGCGCTCGCCCACGGCGCCTCGCGCGTGCGCGTGATGTTCACCGTGCTGCACGAGGCGCGCTACGGCGTGATGGCGGCCGTGATCAGCGGCTTCGGGCGCGTGATCTCGGAAGTCGGCTGCGCGCTGATGGTGGGCGGGAATATCGAGGGCGAGACCCGCACCATCACCACCGCGATCGCGCTCGAGACCAGCAAGGGCGAGTTCGCCCAGGGCATCGCGCTGGGCATCGTGCTGGTGACCCTGGCGCTGTTGATGAACGGCCTGCTGGTGCTGCTGCAGGGCGAGGCGCATAACCCGGGGGCGCGCCTGTGACCGTCCTGCTCGCGGTGCACAACCTGCGCAAGGCCCATGGCGAGCGCCTGCTGTTCGACATCGAACGGCTCGCCATCGACCGCGCCGGCGCCTATGTGCTGACCGGCGCCAACGGCACCGGCAAGAGCACGCTGCTGCGCATGCTCGGCGGCCTGGAGCGGTGCGATGCCTGCACGGTCGAATTCGAGGGCCGCCGCCTGCCGCTGTATCCCTACCCGCGCGAGCTGCGGCGCGGCATCGTCTACGTGCACCAGCACCCGATCATGTTCTCGACCAGCGTCGGCCACAACATCGCCTACGGCCTGCTGGCGCGCGGCGTCGACCGGCAGCTGGTGCGCGGCCTGGTCGACGAGGCGATGGCCTGGGCCGGCGTGCTGCACCTGCGCGACAACGATCCGGCGCGCCTGTCGGGTGGCGAGAAGCAGCGCGTGGCGCTGGCCCGCGCCCGCGTGTTGCAGCCGCGCCTGCTGCTGCTGGACGAGCCGACGGCCAACCTCGACGGCGCCGCGCGCGAGCAGGTCATCGGCTTGATCCCGACCCTGGTCGAGCAGGGCGCCAGCGTGGTGATGGCCTGCCACGACCGCGACCTGATCAACCTGCCCGGCGTGCGCCGCCTCAAGCTGCGCGCCGGGCAGCTGGAAGTACGATGAACCGCATCCAACCACGACAAGGAGAGAAAATCATGCAACGCCGTTCACTGCTGGCCGTCCTGCTGTGCGCCACCTTCGCCTCGTCGCCGGTGCTGGCGCAGGAAGTGATCCGCCTGTCGACCACCACCAGCACCGAGAACTCGGGCCTGCTCAAGCACCTGCTGCCGGTATTCGAAGCCAGAACCAGGACGAAAGTCCACGTGATCTCGGTCGGCACCGGCAAGGCGCTCGAGCTGGCCAGAAACGGCGACGTCGACGTGACCCTGGTCCATGCGCGCGAGATGGAAGACAAGTTTGTCGACGAAGGCTGGGGCGTGGACCGGCGCGACGTGATGTACAACGATTTCATCGTGGTCGGCCCTGAATCCGACCCTGCGCGCATCAAGGGCTCGAAGGATGTCGTGGACGCCTTCAGGCGCATCGCGGCGACCGACGTCAAGTTCATCTCGCGCGGCGACAACTCGGGCACCGACGTGATGGAGAAGGGCTACTGGCAGCGCGCGGCGGCCAGGCCGCAGGGCGCCAACTACATCTCGGCCGGCCTGGGCATGGGCGAGGTGCTGAACATGGCGGCCGAGATGCGCGCCTACACGCTGACCGACCGCGCGACCTATGGCGCCTACAAGGCAAAGACCGGGCTCGCGATCGTGGTCGAGGGCGACAAGCGCATGTATAACCCCTACGGCATCATCGCGGTCAATCCGGCCAGGCATGCCGGCGTGAACTACAAGGGAGCGCAACAGCTGATCGCGTGGATCACCTCGCCCGAAGGGCAGGCCCGCATCGCGTCGTTCAAGCCGGCGGGCGAGCAGCTGTTCTTTGCACCGCTGCGCTGACGTAATCTACGCCACGTTGATTATTCAACGGACTTCCAGTCCAGGACGCTAGCGCGACGGGTCGTTCATGCCGGTCAGGCTCACCACCTGGCCGTCCTCGGTCACGACGCCGTCCCTGAGCACGAAGGTCGAATTGCCGCTCACGTCCGGCAGCTCGAGCGCGATCGTGTCGCCGCGCTGCACGAAGCTGCCGCGCGCCGAGCAGGTGCCGAACATCGGCGTCGGCCTGACGCCGGCCGCATCGGCCAGCAGGAAGAAGAACAGCGTCTCGCAGCTGTTGCCGCGGCCGCCGCTGCTGGCCATCAGGACCGCTTCGCGGCCGCCGGACAGGGTGAAGCTGCGCAGCGGGAATTGCCAGCCGGCGTCCTCGCCGCTGAACAGGACCCGGCCGCCCAGGGTGACGGCGCGGCTGCCGTCGGCATTCGTGCGGCGGTCGAGGAGGCCGGCGACGGTCGACAGCGAGGCCGGCAGGTTGTCGGCATTGCTGTCGACCAGGCCGCGCGCCGTCACCGGCTCGCCGTCCGCGCCGGGCCGGTCCTGGGCCTGGGTGGCCGCGGGCGGCTCGGGGTACAGCGCGTCCTCGGGCGCGACCAGCGCCGCCAGCACGCCGAGCAGGGCGGCGGCGATCATGATCCCCACGCCCCATTGCGACCACCGGCGCTGGACCCGGTTGAAGTGTTCGAGGCTGTCCCACTGCTTGTTTTTCCAGGCCATCTCGCGGCCCTTGAAGCCGAGCCAGATCGCCACGAGCCAGCCGAGGTAAGGCACGAAGGCCAGCAGGCCGATCCAGGTACGGTTGCCGATCGCCCAGATCCCGTTCAGGAAGAAGGCGCCCCAGCTCCAGCCTTTCACGCCGTCGGGAATGCCTTCCGGGGTGGGTGGCGCGGGCGCGGGTGCGCCGTGCTTGTCGAGGTTGACGGCGGCCGGGGCATCGCTGCCGGCCTTGCGCCCGCAGACCGAGCAGAAGGCGGCGTCCGGCGCCATCTGCGCGCCGCAATGTGAACAGAACATGGGTCTTCCTGCGAAATGAAAAAAGCGGCGGCGCGAACATCGCGCACGCCGCAGGACGATTATAACGATCGTCGCCGGCAGGAATCTAGCGTATTCCCACGGTGGCCGGAGATCAGATCGATGGCGGATCGGTCTCGCGCGCAAAGACGCGATGCCCGGCCAGCGCGGTCTTGAAGGCGGCGAGCGCCACGTCCGCATTGGCCGGGTCGCCCAGCACCAGGCCAGGGTCGGCCGAACCGTCCGGCAGCTTCTGCGGGATCATGGCCCTGGTCAGCAGATCCGAGCCGCTGCCGAAGGCCAGGATCGGCTTGCCGTGGCGGTACTGCTCGCGCAGGAACTCGAGCACCAGGGCGTTCCTGGCCAGCGTGTCGACGGCCGGTGCGCCGTCCGGCACGATGACGGCGTCGTACATCACCGAGGGACCCGCCTCGACCGAGATCTCGACGTCGATCGGGTCGCCATCGACCGCCGTCACCTTGCCCAGCATATTGCCCACCAGGCGCGGCACGGCGCCATCCTCGAGCAGGCTGGCGTATTGCTTCTTGACCGCCTTGTCGTCCACGCCGCTCGCGACCAGGACCGCCACGCGCCGGCCCTTGATGCCGGCCTGGCCGGGGCGGCTCAGCAGCGACAATGCCGGCGACGGCGGATAGGTCGGGATCGGCGCATCGGTGGCCAGCGGCAGCGGTTCCGGCACCTCCAGGCCCAGGCCTTGGGCCACGCGCGCCACCAGGGTGGCGTCGACGTTGGCCAGCAGGGCCAGCGTGCGGATGCGCACCGCCGGCGTCTGGACCCGGGTCAGCTCGAAACGGAAGGCGTTGACGATGTGGTTCTGCTCGGCCGGCGACTGGCTTTGCCAGAACAGGCGCGCCTGCGAATAGTGGTCGGCGAACAGCTCGGGCTTGCCGCGCACCTTGTCCTCGCTGATGCGCTCGGGGAAGCTGGTAAAGCCCATCTTGCCGGCCTGGAAAGGACAGCCGCCGCCCAGCGAATTGGGCTCGTAGTTCACGCGGCCGCGGTTGATCGCCTGGCGGTGGAAGCCGTCGCGCTGGTTGTTCTGGATCTGCACGATCGGCGAGTTGATCGGGATCTCGTGGAAATTCGGGCCGCCCAGGCGGGTGAGCTGGGTGTCCTGGTAGGAGAAGTTACGGCCTTGCAGCAGCGGGTCGTTGGTGAAGTCGATGCCCGGCACCACGTGCGAGGTGCAGAACGCCACCTGCTCGGTCTCGGCAAAGAAGTTGTCGGGGTTGCGGTCCAGGACCATCTTGCCCACTGGCGTGAGCGGCACCAGTTCTTCCGGCACGATCTTGGTCGGATCGAGCACGTCGAACGGGAAGGCCGCGGCCTGCTCTTCGGTGAAGACCTGCAGGCCCAGCTCCCATTCGGGGAAGTTGCCGGCTTCGATCGCCTCCCACAGGTCGCGCCGGTGGAAGTCGGGATCGGCGCCCGAGATGCGCACCGCCTCGTCCCACACCAGCGAATGGGTGCCCTGCATCGGGGTCCAGTGGAACTTGACGAAGCGCGATTCGCCCTGGGCGTTGACCAGGCGGAAGGTGTGCACGCCGAAGCCCTGCATGGTGCGGTAGCTGCGCGGGATGGCGCGGTCGGACATGGTCCACATCAGCATGTGCGCGATCTCTGGAGACAGCGAGGCGAAGTCCCAGAAGGTGTCGTGGGCGGTGGCCGCCTGCGGCATCGCGTGGTGCGGTTCGGGCTTGGCCGCATGCACCAGGTCGGGGAATTTCATCGCGTCCTGGATGAAGAACACCGGCATATTGTTGCCCACCAGGTCCCAGTTGCCTTCCTCGGTATAGAACTTGACGGCGAAGCCGCGCACGTCGCGCGCGGTGTCGGTCGAGCCGCGTTCGCCGGCCACGGTCGAGAAGCGCAGGAACACCGGGGTGCGCTTGCCCTTCCTGGAGAACGGGACCGCGCGCGTCAGCTTGCTGAAGTCGTCATAGGCCTCGAAGTAGCCATGGGCGGCCGAGCCGCGCGCATGCACCACGCGCTCGGGAATGCGTTCGTGGTCGAAGTGGCTGATCTTCTCGCGCAGGATGAAGTCTTCGAGCAGGGTCGGGCCGCGCAGGCCGGCCTTGAGCGAATGCTGGTTGTCGGCCACCGGCACGCCCTGGTTGGTGGTCAGGTGGCGCTTGGCCGGATCGACGCGCACGCGGTCGAGCGGGTCCGTGGTCGGGTTCTCGCCCTCCGGCGGATTGCCGTCGCCCACCTTGCCGCCCGCGACGATCTCGCTGGCGGTGCTGCCGGTGGCGGCGTGGGTCGAGGGCTTGAACTGCTCGCCCTCGGTCGGCGTGCGCGCGGCGTCGCCGTATTCGCTGGCCTTGGTGGCGTTGTAGGGACGGTCGGCCGCCAGTTCCTGTTCGGACGGGATCTTGTCGAGCAGGCGGTCGGCGACCGGGTTGCTGACACCGAGGCTCTGCGGTGGATTGGCGTCCGACGGACCGGAGACGGTGCTCAGGATCGAGCCGGCGCCGTCTACCGGGCTGGTGTGCTTGGAAGTGGTCATCCTGGTCCTCGTTGGTTGTGGGGTTAATCAATAACCTCAACAACATAGCCCAGCGGGGACAACACGCACTGTGGGATGACACACACAGTGCGGATAAGCCGATATATTGTCGCTATCGTGAAGATAGGGATGCGCTATTGCTTCATCTGGCGGTGGGGCAGCTGACCTTTACATGAGAATGACGTCGTATTGCTCCTGGTGATAACCCTTCTCCACTTGCAGCGAAATGCGCTTGCCGATGAAGTCGCCCAGCATGGCGAGATGCTGCGATTCTTCTTCCAGGAACAGGTCGATCACCTCCTGCGAGGCGACGATGCGGAATTCGCGCGGGTTGAACTGCTTGGCTTCGCGCAGCAGTTCGCGCAGGATTTCGTAGCAGATCGTGCGGCTGGTCTTGACCTGCCCCTTGCCCGAACAGGCCGGGCACGGTTCGCACAGGATGTGGGCCAGCGATTCGCGGGTGCGCTTCCTCGTCATCTCGACCAGGCCCAGGGCCGAGAAGCCGCTGACGGAGACCTTGGTGCGGTCGCGCGCCAGCGTCTTTTTCAGCTCGGCCAGCACCGCGTTGCGGTGCTCGTTGTTCTCCATGTCGATGAAGTCGAGGATGATGATGCCGCCCAGGTTGCGCAGGCGCAGCTGGCGCGCGATGGCATGCGCCGCCTCCAGGTTGGTCTTGAAGATCGTGTCGGCGAAGTTGCGCCCGCCGACATAGCCGCCGGTATTGACGTCGATGGTCGTCATCGCCTCGGTCTGGTCGACGATCAGGTAGCCGCCCGACTTGAGGTCCACGCGCCGCCCCAGCGCGCGCAGGATTTCTTCTTCCACGCCGTACAGGTCGAACAGCGGCCGCTCGCCGGTGTAGTGCGCCATGCGCGACAGCACGCTCGGGGTGTAGACCTGGGCAAATTCGGCCAGCTTGATGAAGTTCTCGCGCGAGTCGACCTGGATGCTGGCCGTCTCGTCGTGCACGAAGTCGCGCAGCACGCGCTGGGCCAGGCTCAGGTCCTGGTACAGCAGGGTGGTGGGGGGCAGGGTGCGGGCGCCCTGCACGATCGCGCCCCAGGTCTTGCGCAGGTAGTCGACGTCGGCCGCGATGTCGTCGCTGGACGCTTCCTCGGCCATCGTGCGCACGATGTAGCCGCCTTTCTCGTCGGCCGGCAGCAGGCTTTGCAGGCGCGCGCGCAGGCGCTCGCGCTCGGCTTCCTTCTCGATCTTTTGCGAGATGCCGATGTGGTGGTCTTGCGGCAGGTAGACCAGCATGCGGCCGGCGATCGAGATCTGGGTCGACAGGCGCGCGCCCTTGGTGCCGATCGGGTCCTTGATGACCTGCACGGTCAGCACCTGGCCGTCGAACAGCAGTTTTTCGATCGGGGTCGGCGGAGCATTGCCGCCGTCGTGGCTGCGCGCCTCCCAGATGTCGGCCACGTGCAGGAAGGCGGCGCGCTCCAGGCCGATGTCGATGAAGGCCGACTGCATGCCCGGCAGCACGCGCACCACCTTGCCCAGATAGACGTTCCCCGCCAACCCGCGCGTGAGCGTGCGCTCGATGTGCAGCTCCTGTACCGCGCCCTGCAGGACCAGCGCCACGCGCGTTTCCTGCGGTGTGATGTTGATGAGGATGTCTTCGTTCATGGACCCTGCCGTGCGTATTGTTCAGGGTGACATGATACACGCGCCGGCCCTGGGGCCGAAGCGGGGAATCAGATCGCCAGGCCCGCCTTGCGCAGCAGGTTGGCGGTCTCGAACAAGGGCAAGCCCATGATGCCCGAATGGCTGCCCTCGATGTGTTCGATGAACAGCGCGGCCGGGCCCTGGATGCCGTAGGCGCCGGCCTTGTCATAGGGTTCGAGGGTGGCGCAATAGGCCCGGATCTGGGCCGGGGTGAGGGTGGCGAAGCGCACGTTCGACACCTGCGTGACCTGCTCGGCCACGTTCTGGGCATGCACCGCGACCGAGGTCAGCACCTGGTGGGTACGGCCGGACAGGCGTTCCAGCATCGCCACCGCCTCGCGGATGTCGGCTGGTTTACCGAGGATCTCGCCGTCGATGGAGACCGTGGTATCGGCCGTCAATACGGGGCGCAGCGGCTGGCGCCGCTGCAGCAGGAGGTTATAGGCGAAGGCGCCCTTGGCCCGCGCCACGCGCGCCACGTAGGTGTGCACGTCCTCCCCCGGCAGCACGTCTTCGCTGACGTCGACCGCGCGGCCCGGATCGCTGCGCAGCAGCATCAGTTCGAAATCCACGCCGATCTGGCGCAGCAGTTCGCGCCGGCGCGGGCTCTTGGAGGCGAGGTAGATTTTCTTCTGGTTTTTCATCGCTTGTCGGACGTGACGCCGGTTCAGACACGGTGGTAGGGATGATTCTGCGTGATCGACCAGGCGCGGTACAGCTGCTCCGCCAGCATGACCCGGACGATCCCGTGCGGCAGGGTCATGCTGGAGATGCGGATCAGCCCTTCGGCGCGCGCCTTCAGCTCGGGATCGAGGCCGTCGGCCCCACCGATCAGGAAGGCGGTGTCGCGGCCGTCGCGCTGCCAGGTCTCGAGCTGTTGCGAGAGGCCGACGCTGGTCAGGTCCTTGCCGCGCTCGTCCAGGGCGACGATGCGCACGCCCTTCGGCAGCGCCGCCTCGATGCGCTCGCGCTCGAGCGCCATCGCGGTGGCGGCGGTCTTGCTGCCGGAACGCTCGACCGGCTTGATCTCCTTGAGCACGATGCGCAGCTCGGGCGGCATGCGCTTCGTGTACTCGGAGAAGCCCGATTCGATCCAGGCCGGCATCTTGTGGCCGACCGCGGCAATGATCAACTGCATGCCTTGCCCTTGTCGCGCAACTTACTCGGCATCCTTCTTGATGCGGCGGATCACCTTCTTGACCGGCGCCGCGGCCTCGGCGGCCGGCGCAGCCTTCGGCGCGGCTGCCTTGCTCACGCGCTTCGGCGGCTTGGCCTTGGTCGCTTCGACGGCGGCCACTTCGGTCTTGCTCGGCGCGACTTTCACGGTCTTGCCGGTCGGGACGGCCTTGGCGGCGGCCTTCTTGGCGGCAGGCTTCTTGGCCGCCGTCTCGGTGGCGGTCGCCTTGGTCGCGCGCTTGGCGGCAGGCTTGCGTTCGTTGACCGGCTTGGCTTCTTCTTGCGCCTGGTTGGCGGCCAGGTGCTTCGACTTCGGCTTGACGGCGTCGGCTTCGATGCCCTCGACGGTCGACTTGCGCTTGGCGGCGCCCAGCTTGACCGGCTTCTCGCCCCAGATTTCCTCGAGGCGGTAGTACTGGCGGATCGCCGGCTGCATGATGTGGACGATCATGTCGCCCAGGTCGACCAGCACCCATTCGCCGGTGTCTTCGCCTTCCAGGCCGACCACGTCGCCGCCCGCCGCCTTGACCTTGTCGCGCACCGAAGCGGCCAGCGCCTTGGTCTGGCGGTTCGAGGTGCCCGAGACCACGGCGATGCGGTCGAACAGGCTGGTCAGGTGGGTCGTGTCGAACAGGACGATGTCCTGGCCCTTGACGTCTTCCAGGGCGTCGACCACGAGGGTTTGCAGTTTCTTGATATCCATTAGTTTTTGTAGAGGTTATGTTGTTGAATATAGTCTAGCACTTGCGCCATCCCGAGCGCGCTTGCATCCGCGCCGGATTGCAGGGCCGCACGGAGCTGGCTGGACGAAAGGTCCACGTCCAGCGTCGGCGCCAGGCAGACTTTTCCGTGCGCCATCAGGCGCACGGTGTCGGGCGTTGCAAGCCGCGCCGACAGTTCTTGGGCCACCATCGGTGGCAAGGCTTCTTGCGCCAGGTCGTAGCCCGGACGCGTCGCCACGCCCAGGTTGGCGAGGGCAAACAGTTCGCGCCATTCGTTCCAGCTGTCGAGCCTGCGCAGCTGGTCGGCGCCCATCAGGAACACGATCGACGCCCGCGGGCCCAGTTCCGCGCGCAGCGCGCGCAGGGTCTCGACGGTGTAGGTCGGCGTTTTCCGTTCGACTTCCTGCAGGTCGATCGTCACCGGCAGCGCGCCGCTGCGCAGCGGCCCGAAGGCCAGTTCCAGCATCGCGATGCGGTCGGCATCGCTGGCTTCGAGGCCGTTTTTCTGCCACGGCTGGCCGGCCGGCAGCACGCGCAGCGCGTCGGGCCGCAGCAGGCGGACGAACAGCTGCGCCAGCGCGACGTGGCCCTGGTGCACCGGATCGAAACTGCCGCCCAGGACGGCGATGCAGCGGTTGCGGCCTGGCGCGCCGGCAGCCTGCGTCACGGCGCCAGCCAGTCCCGGTGCACCAGGAAGTCGGAATACAGGCGCGCTTCAGGGCTGCCGGGTTCGGGATGCCAGTCGTAGCGCCATTTGACGATCGGCGGCATCGACATCAGGATCGCCTCGGTGCGCCCGCCCGATTGCAGGCCGAACAGGGTGCCCCGGTCCCAGACCAGGTTGAACTCGACGTAGCGGCCGCGCCGGTAGGCCTGGAAGTCGCGCTCGCGCTCGCCGTACGGCTGGTCCTTGCGGCGCTGCAGGATCGGCAGGTAGGCGTCCAGGAAGCGCTCGCCCACGCTTCGCACCAGCGCATACGATTGCTCGAAGCCGAGCTCGTTGAAATCGTCGAAGAAGATGCCGCCCACGCCGCGCGGCTCCTTGCGGTGCTTGAGGTAGAAGTAATCGTCGCACCAGGTCTTGAAGCGCGGGTGCAGGTCTTCTCCAAACGGGGCCAGCGCGTCGTGGCAGGCCTGGTGGAAGTGGCGCACGTCTTCCAGCTCGCCGTAGTACGGGGTCAGGTCCATGCCGCCGCCGAACCACCAGACCGGCTCCTTGCCGGGCGCGGTCGCTTCAAAAAAGCGCACGTTCATGTGCACCGTCGGGGCGTAGGGGTTACGCGGGTGCAGCACCAGCGACACGCCCATCGCTTCCCAGGCGCGGCCGGCCAGTTCCGGACGCACGGCCGTGGCCGATGGCGGCAGCGCCGCGCCGCGCACGTGCGAGAAGTTCACGCCGCCGCGTTCCAGTACATTGCCTTCCTCGACCAGGCGCGAGACGCCGCCGCCGCCCTCGGGCCGCACCCACTCCTCGCGCAGGAACGGTTTGCCGTCGACCTGTTCGAGACCGTGGACGATGCGCGCCTGGAGCTCGAGCAGCCAGGCCTTGATGGCGGCGGGATGGGGGGAAGACATGGGGATTCGACCGGGGAATGAAAAGTGCGCAGATTGTACACCTGCGCACCTGGTAGCTACATCTGGCGTGATGGTGGCAGGGCGTTTACTTCATGCCGCGCCAGCCAATGTCGCGTCGATACTGCGCGCCATTGAAGTGGATTTTCTCGACGGTGTCGTAGGCCTGTTTCTGCGCCATCTTGACGCTGTCGCCCAGGCCGACCACGCACAGCACGCGCCCGCCGCTGGTCTGCAGCTTGCCGTCCACCAGCGTCGTGCCGGCGTGGAAGGTGATGCATTCGGCTGCTTCCGGCGGGATGCCGTCGATGACGTCGCCCTTGCGCGGGCTGTCCGGATAGCCGCTTGCCGCCATCACGACGCCCACGGCGGTGCGGCGGTCCCATTCCAGCTCGACCGTGTCGAGGGTGCCGTTGCAGGCGTGTTCGAGCACGGTGGCGAAGTCGCTCTTCAGGCGCGCCATGATCGGCTGGGTTTCCGGGTCGCCCATGCGGCAGTTGAACTCGAGCGTGCGCGGGTTGCCCTCGGCATCGATCATCAGGCCGGCGTACAGGAAGCCGGTGAACGGGATGCCGTCGCGCGCCATGCCCTGGATGGTCGGGTGGATAATCTCGCGCATGACGCGCGCGTGCATCGACGGCGTCACGATCGGCGCCGGCGAGTAGGCGCCCATGCCGCCCGTGTTCGGGCCCTGGTCGTTGTCCTTCAGGCGCTTGTGGTCCTGGCTGGTGGCCAGCGCCAGCACGTTCTTGCCGTCGCACATGACGATGAAGCTGGCTTCCTCGCCGGCCAGGAATTCCTCGATCACGATGCGGGCGCCGGCGTCGCCGAAGGCGTTATCGGACAGCATGTGGTCGACGGCGGAATGGGCCTCTGCCAGCGACATGGCGACCACCACGCCCTTGCCGGCCGCCAGGCCATCGGCCTTGATGACGATCGGCGCGCCGTTGGCGTCGATGTAGGCGTGGGCCGCGGCGGCGTCGGAGAACGTCTCGTATTTCGCGGTCGGGATGCCATGGCGGTGCATGAAGGCCTTGGCGAAGTCCTTCGAGCTCTCGAGCTGGGCCGCCTCGCGGGTCGGGCCGAAGATCTTGAGGCCGCGCGAGCGGAACAGGTTGACGATGCCGGCCGCCAGCGGCGCTTCGGGGCCGACCAGGGTCAGGGACACGCCCTCGGCCACCACGAAGTCGGCCAGCGCCTCAGGGGCGGTCAGGTCGACCGTTACCAGGCGGTCGTCGAGCGCGGTGCCGCCATTGCCGGGCGCGACGAAGACCGTCTGGATGCGTTCCGATTGGGCCAGTTTCCACGCCAGCGCGTGTTCGCGGCCGCCCGAGCCGACTACGAGGATTTTCATATTGGCTACCAATTATTCTTCGACCACGGCGTTGGTGAACACTTCCTGGACGTCGTCCAGGTTTTCCAGCGCGTCGAGCAGTTTCTGCATCTTGACCGCGTCGTCGCCCGTAAACACGGTTTCGGTGGCGGGCTTCATGATGACTTCGGCCACTTCGGCCTTGAAGCCGGCCGCTTCCAGGGCTTCCTTGACGCTCGAGAAGGCATGCGGATCGCACAGCACTTCGAAGCCGCCTTCGTCGTCGGCCGCGACGTCGTCGGCGCCGGCTTCGAGCGCGGCTTCCATCAGCTTGTCTTCTTCGACGCCCGGCGCGAACAGGAACTGGCCGGTGTGCTTGAACATGAAGGCGACCGAGCCTTCGGTGCCCATATTGCCACCGAACTTGCTGAAGGCATGGCGCACCTCGGCCACGGTGCGCACGCGGTTGTCGGTCAGGCAGTCGACGATGATCGCCGCGCCGCCGATGCCATAGCCTTCGTAGCGCACTTCTTCGTAGTTGACGCCTTCGAGTTCGCCCGAACCGCGCTGGATGGCGCGGTTGACGTTATCCTTCGGCATATTCGCGTCCGCGGCTTTCTCGACCGCCAGGCGCAGGCGCGGGTTGGAGGCGATGTCGCTGCCACCCATGCGCGCGGCCACGGTGATCTCCTTGATCAGGCGCGTCCAGATCTTGCCGCGCTTGGCGTCGGTAGCGGCTTTTTTATGCTTGATATTGGCCCATTTGCTGTGTCCAGCCATGTCGAGGATTCCTTAGACGGTATGCAAGAGTGGCCGGTATTTTAGCATAGGCCCCTCTTGCAAAATCGTCGCCCGGCGCGGCTTCGACTGTCATGGAAACAACAGTCGGGTTCCCAGGGCGAGCAGCGCCAGGCCGCCCGCGCAGGCGATCCAGTGGCCGCTGGCGAGGCGGATCTCGGCCAGCACGAACAGGCCGACGACGGCAATGGCGGCCGGGTTGTCCGGCCCGGCGGCCAGCAGCAGGAGCATCAGGAGCCAGCAACAGCCCAGGCACTGGCGGGCATGGAACGCGCCGCGCCCGACGGCGCCGGCCAGGCCGTCGCGCCAGCCGGCCAGGATGCCGGGCAGCGGCGCCCGGCAGTGCTCCAGGCAGGCATGCTTGGCGGGTGTCCACTGGTAGACGCCGGCCGCCACCATGGCCAGGCCAAGCAGGATGGGGTGGCGCACCGCGCCGCTGGGGCCGGCCTCGTGCAGGGTCCATTGGGCGATCGCGGCCAGCAGGGCGAAGCCGGTCCAGGCGCCCAGGTAGCCGAGCACGAACAGGGCGGTGCGCAGGCGCGCGCGCTGGGCCGCGCGGTGACCGGCCAGGCGCGCGAACAGTACCGTGGCGCGGCTGGCCAGCGGCAGCATCAGCGCCGTGCACAGGCCGGCCCAGGTCAGGAAGACCAGCGCCAGCTGGGCGGCCCGGTAGGCCAGGGAGGGCGCCGCGGCAGCGCCGGCGGCGGTGGCATCGACGGCGCTGGCCGTGCCGGCGCCGCTGGCGGCGGCCGCAGGGCCGGCGGCATCGGCCAGCGGTTGGCTGCTGAGCACCAGGCCGCCCAGCACGAGGCCGGCCCAGCACAGGCTGGCCAGCAGCGCGACTGCGATCAGGGCCAGCAAGACCATGCGGTCGCGGCCCAGGCGTGCTTCGACATCGCTCAGGTTCATTGCGGCGCTCCCGGTGGACCCGCGCGCCTTGTCTTTGAGGACATGATGAATTCTCCATTTGGTTGAGATGCACCTTTTCGACTCCGCGCCGCCCGGCCCGTTCGGCGAACGCGGCCGGACGCGGCGCCAGGCCGAGGCCGCCGTCGCCGGATATGCCAAGGGGAAGAGCCCGGCGGTGCAGCTCCCTTACCACGCCCTGCAGACCGCACCGCCACGATCGACCCCGGCGTGGCGCCGAACTTCGGCGCCGCCGCCACAGCCGAGCGCAGGCCTTGATCGTGTTCAGTACGCCGCGGTGCCGAAGGTGGTTGAACGGTTAGGTGCGCGAATGCGGTATTCTTGTCAGCCATCACCCCGTGCATCCGGGACCACCTGCCGTCGCCATCACATGACCACAACGACTTCGAGCACCACCCCAAGGATTGCCCTCATCGCGCACGACAAGAAGAAGGACGACATGATCGCGCTCGCCGCCGAGTACCGCGCCTTCCTGCAGGGCTGCAGCCTGTCGGCCACCGGCACCACCGGCGGGCGCCTGATCAACGAGCTGGGCCTCGTCGTCGAGCGCAAGCACTCGGGGCCGGTCGGCGGCGACCTGCAGATCGGTTCGCTGCTGGTCGATGGCCTGATCGACTGCGTGATCTTCCTGCGCGACCCGATGACGCCCCAGCCGCACGAACCCGACATCAACGCCCTGGTGCGCGCCTGCGACGTGCACAACATCCCGTGCGCGACGAACGTCTCGACCGCGCGCCTGGTCCTGTCGCAGCTGATGGGCGCCAACCGCTAAAAGGAGAAGCCATGCTCGCCAAGGCGATCCGGATCGCCGCCACCGGCGGCCCCGAAGTGATGGAGTACGTCGAGGTCGAGGCGAGCGCGCCCGGCCCCGGCGAAGCGCGCATCGTCCAGCACGCGATCGGACTGAACTTCATCGACGTGTATTTCCGCACCGGCCTCTACCCGCAGCCGCTGCCCGGCGGCCTGGGCAAGGAAGGCGCGGGCGTGGTCGAATCGGTGGGCGAGGGCGTCACCCACGTCAGGCCGGGCGACCGCGTGGCCTATGCCGGCGGCCCGCTCGGCGCCTATGCCAGCGCGCGCACGATGCCGGCCCGCTTCCTGGTCAAGCTGCCCGACGCGATCGCCTTCGACACCGCGGCCGCCATGATGCTGCAGGGCCTGACGGTGCAATACCTGCTGCGCCAGACCTGGCCGGTCAAGGCCGGCGACACGATCCTGTTCCACGCCGCGGCCGGCGGCGTCGGCCTGATCGCCTGCCAGTGGGCGCGCGCGCTCGGCGTGAACCTGATCGGCACCGTGGGCTCGAAAGAGAAGGGCGAGCTGGCCCTGCGCCATGGCGCGGCCCATGTCATCGACTACAACGACGAGGACATCGTGGCGCGCGTGCGCGAGATCACCGGCGGCAAAGGCGTGCCGGTGGTGTACGACTCGGTGGGCAAGGACACCTTTACCGCGTCGCTCGACTGCCTGCGGCCACGCGGGCTGATGGTCAGCTTCGGCAATGCCTCGGGCGCGGTGCCGCCGTTCGCCCCCGCCGAATTGTCGAAACGCGGCTCGCTGTTCCTGACCCGGCCGACCCTGTTCGACTACATGTCCACGCAGGAGGAGCAGGAGGCGATGACGTCGGACCTGTTCGAGATGGTCGCCAGCGGCCAGGTCGGGGTCGAGGTGCGCCAGCGCTTCGCGCTCGCGCAGGCGGCCGACGCGCACCGCGCCCTGGAAGCGCGCCGCACGACCGGTTCGACGGTGCTGCTGCCATGAGGGACGCGCGCGACGACGATCCCGCGGCGCCCCTGCCGCCATCCGCGCCGCCGTCCGGCGACGGCGCGCCCAGGTTCGGCCGCCTGCTGCTCGTGCTGGCGCTGGCCATGCTGATCGTGGTGGCGCTGACCTTCGGTTCCGAAGCGTATTTCACCTGACGCCGTGAGCGGCTATAACCAGGCCTACGGGCAGGTGTTCGTCCCCGGGCGCCTGACGGTCGGGCTGATGACGCCCATGCAGGGCCAACCCGGCGCGCTGGCCGACCTCGAGCCGGCGCAACGGCAGGCGCGGCTGGCCGATGCGCTGGGCTTCGCCGCCCTCTGGACCCGCGACGTGCCGCTGATGATCCCGCAGGGCAGCGCGAACGAGACGGCGGCGCTGGACGATCCCTTCCTGTGGCTGGCCGCGCTGGCGGCGGTGACGCAGCGCGCGGCACTCGCCACCGGCGCCATCGTGCTGCCGCTGCGCCACCCGCTGCACGTGGCCAAGGCGGCCTTGACCCTGGACCGGATCAGCCACGGCCGACTGCTGCTGGGCGTGGGCTCGGGCGACCGTCCCGAGGAATTCGCGCGCTTCGGCCTTGAACTGGAAACGCGCGATCTCGCCTTTCGCGCGCACTGGGCGGCGCTGCGCGCGGCGCTGGAGCCGGGGCATGGCGCCGGCACGGATGCGGGACAATATCGCGTGCTGCCACCGCCGCAGGCGCGCATCCCGATGATCGCGGTGGGCAGCGCGCGCCAGTCGCTGCAGTGGATTGCCGAACATGCCGACGGCTGGGCCAGCTACCACCGCGAAGAAGACCGGCAGAAGGGCCGGATCGCCCTGTGGCAGATGGCGCAGGACCAGCGTTCTCCCGGCCTGCGCAAACCATTCATCCAGTCGCTGCAGCTGGATTTGCTGGACGATCCGGCGGCGCCCGCCGGGGCGATCGAACTCGGCCTGCGCACGGGCCGCCACGCGCTGGCCGCCTACCTGGAACGCATGCGCGAACTCGGGGTCGCGCACATCCTCTTCAATCTTCACCGGGGGCCGCGGCCGGTCGACGACGTGCTGCGCGAATTGGGCGAGCACATCCTGCCGCAGCTCTGACAGCTATCCTGCCATCGCTTCGCATCGTGTTGACACGGCAAAACTGTGCCGCTACGATGGCCGAGCAATAAGATACCGGTAACAAAAACATCACCGGGCGGCGCCAGCCGCACAGCAGGAGACAACCATGAAGCATCTTTGCAATGCACTGGGGGCAGTGCTGTGCGCGCTGGCCCTGTTCTCGCTTCCACCAGCGTCGGCGCAAGCGCCGGGCGGCGTCGCCGCCGACGCCGGCGCGCCCGCGCCGTTGCTGCAGAATATCCTGGGCCGCCAGCACCAGAGCCTCAACGGCCGCTGGAACTATATCGTCGACCCCTACGAGACGGGCTACTACAACTACCGCCGCGAACCGTTCGACGCCACCCCATCGGGCAAGGGCGGCTTCTATGACGACCTGCCGCCGCCGCAGAAGGGCGAGCTGGTCGAGTACAACTTCGACCTGTCGCCGACGCTCAAGGTGCCGGGCGACTGGAATTCGCAGGACGAGAAGCTGATGTTCTATGAAGGCACGGTCTGGATGCGCCAGCATTTCAATGCCGAGCCCAGGCAGGGCAAGCGCTATTTCCTGTATTTCGGCGCCGTCAACTACCAGGCGCACGTCTACCTGAACGGCAAGAAGCTGGGCACCCACAAGGGCGGCTTCACGCCCTTCCAGTTCGACGTCAGCGGCAAACTGAACAAAGGTCGCAACTTCGTGGTGGTCAAGGTCGACAATATGCGCCACCAGGACGAGATCCCGACCGTGAACACCGACTGGTGGAATTATGGCGGCATCACGCGCGACGTGCTGCTGGCCGAGGTGCCGGCCACTTATATCGCCGACTACAAGGTGCAGCTGGCCAAGGGCGACCTGAGCCGCATCACGGGCTTCGTCCAGCTGGCCGGCGACGCGCCGCGGCAAAACGTCAGCGTGAACATTCCCGAAGCCGGCATCCGGACCACCGTCGCGACCGACGCGGGCGGGCGCGCCGAATTCACGATCCCGGTGCGCAAGCTGCGCTACTGGTCGCCCGAAGACCCGAAGCTGTACGGCGTCGAGATCGCCGCCGGGCCGGACGCCGTGCAGGACCGGATCGGCTTTCGCACCATCGAGACCCGCGGCAAGGACATCCTGCTGAACGGCAAGTCGATCTTCCTGCGCGGGATTTCGCTGCACGACGAGAATCCCCTGGCCCAGGGACGCCTGCGCGGCGAAGGCGATATGCGCATGATGCTGCAGTGGGCCAAGGAGCTCAATGCCAACTATGTACGGCTGGCGCACTACCCGCACAGCGAGCGCATGTCGCGCCTGGCCGACGAGATGGGCCTGCTGGTCTGGGCCGAGGTGCCGGTGTACTGGACCATCTCGTGGAACAACCCCGACACCTATCGCAACGCCCACCGGCAGCTGACCGATATGGTGGTGCGCGACAAGAACCGCGCCAGCGTGGTGATCTGGTCGATCGGGAACGAAACCCCGGTGGGCGAATCGCGCAACCTGTTCATGGGCAGGCTGGCCGACACCGTGCGTGGCCTGGACGATACGCGCCTGGTGGCGGCCGCGCTCGAGGTGCACCGGGAGGGCCGGCAGGTCGTGGTCGAAGATCCGCTGGCCGACAAGCTCGACCTGGCCAGCTTCAATGAATACGCCGGCTGGTACTGGAGCGACCCCGGGGACATGCTGAACTACCGATTCGACATCAAGGTCGACAAGCCGGTCGTGGTCAGCGAGTTCGGCGCCGATGCGCTGGGCGGCTACCACGCCGACGCCGCCACCCGCTGGAGCGAGGAATACCAGGAGCTGCTGTACCAGAACCAGTTCAGGATGCTGACCGCGATTCCCGGCCTGCGCGGCATGACGCCGTGGATCCTGGCCGACTTCCGTTCGCCGCGCCGCCCGCACCCGCTGTACCAGGATTTCTGGAACCGCAAGGGGCTGATCTCGGACACCGGCCAGAAGAAAAAGGCATTCCACACGCTGAAGCGCTTCTACGACGAGATGCAGAAACAATACCGCTGAGGAGCCGGGCATGAAGAATACGACGACAACCTGGCTGGCAGCCGCCGCGCTGCTGGCCTGCGCCTGCGGCGCACGGGCGGCGCAGGCCGACGACCACGCGATCGGGCAACGCGTCGACGCGCTCATGAAGCGCATGACGCTCGAGGAAAAGGTCGGCCAGCTGCACCAGCTGTCGGGCCGCCAGATGACGGGGCCGGGCAGCGAGAAGTTCAGCGACAAGCTGGCCGACATCCGCGCCGGCAAGGTCGGCTCGATGCTGAACGTGAAGGGCGTGGCCGAGACGCGCGAGATCCAGGCGCTGGCGCTGCAGTCGCGCCTGAAGATCCCGCTGCTGTTCAGCCTCGACGTCATCCACGGCTACAAGACCGTGTTCCCGGTTCCGTTGGGAGAGGCGGCGTCGTGGGACCTGGAAGCGATCGAACGATCCGCCTACATCGCGGCGAAGGAAGCCGCCGCCAGCGGCATCCACTGGACCTTCGCGCCGATGGTCGACATCGGCCGCGACCCGCGCTGGGGCAGGGTGATGGAGGGCGCCGGCGAGGATACCTATCTGGGCTCGCGCATCGCGGTCGCCCGCGTCAAGGGTTTCCAGGGCGAGAAACCCGGCGCGCTGGACCGCATCATGGCCACCGCCAAGCACTTCGCCGGCTATGGCGCCGCCGTCGCCGGGCGCGACTACAACGCGGCCGACATGAGCGAGCAGCAGCTGCACGAGGTCTACCTGCCGCCGTTCAAGGCGGCGGCGGACGCCGGCGTCGCCACCTTCATGAATTCGTTCAATACGCTCAACGGCGTACCGGCCACCGCCAGCAGCCATCTGCAGCGCGACATATTGAAAGGGCAGTGGCGGTATCCCGGCTTCGTCGTCAGCGACTGGGCCTCGATCAAGGAGCTGGTCGAGCATGGCCATGCGGCCGACCTGGCGCAGGCGGCCGAGCAGGCCATCAATGCCGGCAGCGACATGGACATGGAGGGCTATGCCTACACCCGCCACCTGGCCGAGCGGGTCAAGACCGGCAAGGTGAAGCAGTCGGTGCTGGACGACGCCGTGCGCCGCGTGCTGACCAGGAAGTTCGAGCTGGGCCTGTTCGACGATCCCTACCGCTATTCGGACGCGGCGCGCGAGAAGGCGGCCATGAACAATCCCGAACACGCGCGCATCGCGCGCGACGTGGCCCGCAAGTCGCTGGTGCTGCTCAAGAACGAGCATCAGGCGCTCCCGCTCGCGCCGGGGCTGAAATCGCTGGCCGTGATCGGCCCCCTGGCCGAGGCCAGGCGCGACCTGGAGGGCGGCTGGATCGTCGCGTCCGACGAAAGCCGGGTGGTGAGCGTGGTCGAGGGGATACGCGCCCAGCTGTCGCCGCAGGCCAGGCTGACGGTGGCCAGGGGCTGCGATGTGGCCTGCCTGGACACGAGCGGATTCGATGCCGCGGTGGCGGCGGCCAGGGATGCCGACGCCGTGCTGCTGGTGCTCGGCGAATCGTGGGACATGAGCGGCGAGGCCAAGTCGCGCACCGATATCGGCCTGCCGGGCCGCCAGGCGGCCCTGTTCGACGCCCTGGCCGCCACCGGCAAGCCGGTGGTCGTGGTGATGATGGCCGGCCGTCCGCTGGTGTTCGAGAACGTCGCGGCGAAGGCGGCGGCGATCCTGTATGCCTGGTTCCCCGGCGCCCAGGGCGGCAACGCGGTGGCCGACGTGCTGTTCGGCGCCTACAACCCGTCCGGCAAGCTGCCGATGACCTTCCCGCGCAGCGTGGGCCAGATCCCGATCTCCTACCAGCAGTACCGCACGGGGCGGCCGGTGCTGGACGAAGCCAACGTCGTCTACCGCTCGGCCTATATCGACTCGCCCAACACGCCGCGCTATGCCTTCGGCCATGGCCTGAGCTATACGAGCTTCGCCTACAGCGAGCTGGCCATCAGCCAGCCATCGATGCGGCAGGACGGCAAGGTCACGGTGTCGTTCACGCTCGCCAATACCGGCAGCCGCGCCGGCGAAGAGGTGGCGCAGCTGTACATCCGCGACCCGGTGGCGTCGGTGGTGCGTCCGCTGATGGAACTGAAGGGCTTCCAGAAGCTGAAGCTGGAACCGGGCGAGCGGCGCAGGGTGAGCTTCGAGATCGACCGCGACACGCTGGCCTTCCACAACAGCAGGCTGGCATGGGTGGCGGAGCCGGGCGAGTTCGAGCTGATGGTGGGCGCGGCATCGGATGCGATCCGCCTGCGCGGCAAGCTGACGCTGGTCGATTAGGGGCGCCACGCGCCCGATGCTAGAATCGCGGCCATGGAAAAACCCGCCCCGAAGGACGCCCAGAAGGACGCCCCAGCGACCGCCCGCAAGAGCCGCAAGGGCGCCACGCCCACGGTGCGCGACGTCGCGCGGCTGGCCGGCGTGGCGCCGATGAGCGTCTCGCGTGCGCTGAACAATCCCGATTCGGTCTCGCCCGACATCCTGCAGCGCGTGCGCGAGGTGGTGGACCGCGTCGGCTACGTGCCGAACCTGCTGGCCGGCGGCCTGGCGTCCAAGAAGAGCCGCATGGTGGCGGCCGTGGTGCCGACCATCAGCGGCTCGGTGTTCCTCGAGATGGTGCAGGCCCTGACCGACGGCCTGGCCGCGCGCGGCTACCAGCTGATGCTGGGCCAGGCCGGCTACGAGAACTCGCGCGAGGACGCGCTGCTCGAAGCCATCATCGGGCGCCGCCCCGACGGCGTGGTGCTGACCGGGATCATGCGTTCGGAGCAGGGCCGGCGCCGCCTGCTCGCCAGCGGCATCCCGGTGGTCGAGACCTGGGACCTGACCGACAGCCCGATCGACATGCTGGTCGGCTTCTCGCATGAAAAGATCGGCAAGGCGGTGGCCGAATACCTGGTGCGGCGCGGCCGTCGCCGGATCGCCACCATCAGCGCCAACGACGAGCGGGCGGTGCGCCGCAACCGCCAGTTCGCCGACACGGTGCTGGCGCTGCGGCCCGAGCTGGGCACGGACCGCGCCGCGGTGCCGACCTGCATCGTGCCGGCCCCGACCACGCTGGGCAGCGGCCGCGCCGGCCTGCGCGAGCTGCTGGCGCACGATCCGGACATCGACGCCATCTTCTGCAGCTCGGACATGATGGCCCAGGGCGTGCTGCTCGAAGCGCTGGCGCTGGGCATCGAGGTGCCGGGGCGCCTGGCGGTGGTCGGCCTGGGCGACCTGGCGTTCTCGCGCGACCTGTACCCACCCCTGACCACGGTGCGCATCGACGGCACCGCCATCGGCTCGGCCGCCGCCCGGATGATCATCGACCGCGCCGAAGGCCGGCCGGTCGAGGAGCCGGTGCGCGACGTCGGCTTCGTCATCGTCGAACGCGCCAGCAGCTGAATCCATTGACTCGCGAGTGAAGATACCGGTATCATCGATTCAATTTGATACCGGTAACATGCCCTGAGGACGACATCATGACGACGGATTCATCCACCACCCCCATCATCACCGCGATGCGCGTGGTGCCGGTAGCAGGCCGCGACGGCATGCTGCTCAACCTGAGCGGCGCCCACGCCCCGTACTTCACCCGCAACCTGGTGATCCTGACCGACAGCAGCGGCCAGCAGGGCGTCGGCGAAGTGCCGGGCGGCGAGAGCATCCGCCAGACGCTCGAGGACGCCCGCGCGCTGGTCGTCGGCCAGCCGCTCGGCGCCTGGAACGCCGTGCTGCGCTCGATGCGCGCGACCTTCGCCGGCCGCGACGCGGCGGGGCGCGGACAGCAGACCTTCGACCTGCGCGTCATGATCCACGCGGTGGCCGGCGTCGAGTGCGCCTTGCTCGACCTGCTGGGCAAGTTCATGGGCGTGCCGGTGGCCGACCTGCTGGGCGACGGACGCCAGCGCGACCATGTCGAGATGCTCGGCTACCTGTTCTACGTGGGCGACAGCAAGGCCACCGACCTGCCGTATGCCGGCGCCGAGGACGAGCCGGAGGACGCCGACGACTGGCTGCGCCTGCGCCACGCGCCGGCCATGGACGGCGACGCCATCGTGGCCCAGGCCCGCGCCGCGCAGGCGCGCTATGGTTTCAGGAACTTCAAGCTCAAGGGCGGCGTGCTGCGCGGCGAACAGGAAATCGAAACGGCGCGCGCGCTCAAGGAAGCCTTCCCCGAGGCCGGCATCACGCTCGATCCGAACGGCGGCTGGCTGCTGCAGGACGCCATCCGCCTGTGCCGCGACATGCGGGGCGTGCTGGCCTATGCCGAGGATCCCTGCGGCGCCGAAGGCGGCTATTCGGGCCGCGAGACGATGGCCGAGTTCCGCCGCGCCACGGGCCTGCGCACCGCCACCAATATGATCGCCACCGACTGGCGCCAGCTGGCGCACGCGGTGCAACTGGGGGCGGTGGACATCCCGCTGGCCGACCCGCATTTCTGGACCATGCAGGACACCGTGCGCGTGGCGAAGATGTGCGAAGCCTGGGGGCTGACCTGGGGCTCGCACTCGAACAACCACTTCGACGTCTCGCTGGCGATGTTCACCCATTGCGCGGCGGCGGCGCCGGGCGACATCACGGCGATCGACACCCACTGGATCTGGCAGGACGGCCAGCACCTGACCCGCAATCCGCTGCGCATCGAGGGCGGCAAGGTCGCGGTGCCGACCACGCCGGGCCTGGGCGTGGAGCTGGACATGGAGGCGGTCGAGGCGGCCCACCGGCTTTACCTGCAGAAGGGCCTGGGCGGGCGCGACGACGCGATCGGCATGCAATACCTGATCCCGAACTGGAAGTTCGACAGCAAGAAACCGTGCATGGTGCGCTAGGCGCGCACCGGCCTCACCGCTTGTCTCTCGCTTGGCCTGCCGCGCGCTGCGTGGCGGGCCTTTTTTGCGCTGGGGGCGCAAAAAAGCCGGGCTGAACCCGGCTCGATGAACGCGCGATCGCGGCGATCAGCCCTTCGGCTCCTGCTTCACCTCGACCCGGCGCGCCACGCCCGACGGGCCAGGGAAGCCCTCGAAGGCGCTGTGCACCAGGGCCGGCATGATCTCGGGCGTCGACATATTGCGGCTGGTGTTGTGCACGGTGACGTCGAACAGGCGCTTGCCGTCGCGCGCCGACTTGATCGAGACCTGCAGCTCGCGCCGGTAGTGGTGCTCGATCGAGGTCTGGTAGGCCGGATACGGACCCCAGAACGGATCGTAGAACGGGCTGTACCAGCCGCCCCAGTAGCGGCGGTGGAAGCCGCGGTAGCCGTAGCCGAAGCGCGCGCTCGGATAGAAATACGGCGTCATGATCGGCTCCAGCACGCGCACCGGCAGGTCGGTGGTGGTGAAGCGCATCGCGACGGTCAGCGCCGGCGTGGCGCCTTCGGCGTCGCGGAAGCCCTGCCGCGCCAGCTGGCCGCGCACCAGTTCCTGGTAGCTGCGCCATTCCAGCGTGTCGTCCTGCGGCCCCGGCACTTCGAATACATAGCTCTTGTCTTCCATCTGGGCCGGCCATTGGTGGAAGGTCGTGACATCGCTGCGGATGGTGGTCGCGCAACCGCCCAGGAGCAGCGCAAGCGCCGTACCGGCGGCGACCATGATGAGGCGTTTCATACCGAATCTCCAAAAATTGTGCGGAATTACCCCGATGATCTAGCTTACCTCTTGTTCCATATCAATAAGCGGAGTTTTACACCCGGTTACCGCGCGCACATTCCGATACATGGAATCAGACGGAACACGAGAAAAGCTTGTTGGTAAAATAAGCACTTCTCCACTGTGTTCGCGGACCCTTCCTATGCGCACCGTTACGCCCCAGACCATCTACCGGAAAGACTATACCCCGCCGAGTTACCTTGTGGATACTGTCGAGCTCGGCTTCGACCTGGATCCCGCGCGTACCGTGGTGGCCAACCGCCTGACCCTGCGCCGCAACCCGGCGGCGAGCGGACGGGCCATCGAGTTGCATGGCGAGGATATCGAACTGGTGGCGTTGCGCATGAATGGCAAGACCTTGACCGGCGCCGACTACCTGCTCGCCAACAACCTGTTGACGATCCACACGGCGCCCGACGATGTCGTGCTCGAGATCGAATCGGTCTGCTCGCCCGAGCAGAATACGACGCTCAGCGGCTTGTATGTGTCGAATGGCAACTTTTTCACCCAGTGCGAGGCCGAGGGTTTCCGCCGCATCACCTACTTCCCGGACCGTCCGGACGTGATGGCCAAGTACACCGTGATGCTGCGCGCCGACAAGGCGCGCTTCCCGGTGCTGCTGTCCAACGGTAACCTCATCCAGCAAGGCGAGTTGGAAGACGGCCGCCACTATGCGCTGTGGGAAGACCCGTTCAAGAAGCCTTCCTACCTGTTCGCGCTGGTCGCGGCGCGGCTGGTCTGCCAGGAAGAGACCTTCCGCCTGGCCGATGGCCGCGATGCGCTGCTGCAGGTGTGGGTCGAAGAGGGCAACCTGGACAAGACCGACTACGCGATGCAGTCGCTCAAGCACAGCATCCGCTGGGACGAGGAAAAATACGGCCTCGAGCTCGACCTGGACCGCTTCATGATCGTCGCCACCAGCGACTTCAACATGGGCGCGATGGAGAACAAGGGCCTGAACATCTTCAACACCAAGTTCGTGCTGGCCAATCCGCGGGTGGCGACCGACGTCGACTTCCAGGGCATCGAGGCGGTGGTGGCGCACGAATACTTCCATAACTGGACCGGCAACCGCGTCACTTGCCGCGACTGGTTCCAGCTGTCGCTGAAGGAAGGCCTGACGGTGTTCCGCGACCAGGAGTTCACGGCCGACATGATTGGCACCGATACCGGCCGCGCGGTGACCCGCATCGACCAGGTGCGCACCCTGCGCCAGCACCAGTTCCCCGAGGACGCCGGCCCGATGGCGCACCCGGTGCGTCCCGACTCCTTTGTCGAGATCAATAATTTTTATACGGTGACGGTGTACGAGAAGGGCGCCGAAGTGGTGCGCATGTACCAGACCCTGTTCGGCGTCGAGGGCTTCCGCAAGGGCATGGACCTGTACTTCGCGCGCCATGACGAGCAGGCGGTCGAGTGCGACGACTTCCGCCGCGCGATGGCCGACGCCAACGGCCGCGACCTGACCCAGTTCGAGCGCTGGTACAGCCAGGCCGGCACGCCGGTGCTGCGCTTCGAAGGCCGCTGGGACGAGACCGCCCACACCTATACCCTCAAGCTGTTCCAGTCCTGCCCGCCGACGCCGGGCCAGCCCGAGAAGCTGCCGTTCCATATCCCGGTGGCGGTCGGTTTGCTGGACGGCGCGGGCAAGGACATGCGCCTGGTGGAGGGCGGCGTCGACCGCGGCACGACGGCGGTGCTCGAGCTGACCCAGGCCGAGCAGACCTTCCTCTTCACCGACGTCAGGGAGCAGCCGGTGGCCTCGGTGCTGCGCGGCTTCTCGGCGCCGGTGATCCTGCAGGGCAGCTATACCGATGCCGACCTGCTGCACCTGTTCAGCCATGACAGCGACCCGGTCAACCGCTGGGAAGCCGGCCAGCGCCTGGCCATGAGCCGCCTGCTCAAGCTGGCCGGCGAGGCCGCCGCCAAGGGCAATGCCAGCGCCAGCCTGAACCTGGACGATACCTTCATCGAGGCGATGCGCAAGGTCCTGGTCGACGAGAGCCTGGACCCGGCCTTCCGCGAACAGGCCCTGCTGCTGCCGTCCGAAAGCATGATCGCCGAGCAGATCGACGGCGTCGACCCGCTGGCCGTGCACATCGCGCGCCAGTTCGTGCGCGCCGACATCGGCGCGCGCCTGCGCAGCGAATTGCTGGCGCAGTACGAGGCCAACCTGACGCCGGGGGCGTACAGCCCGGATGCGGCCTGCGCCGGCAAGCGCGCGCTCAAGAACCTGGCGCTCTCTTACCTGAACGCGGCGCCCGACGACGACAGCGTGGCCCTGGCCCAGCGCCAGTTCGACAACGCCGACAACATGACCGACCGCGCCGCCGCGCTGGCGGCCCTGATCGCGTCGCGCGTGCCGGAAGCCGCCGATGCGCTGGACACGTTCTACGACGAGTTCCAGAACGAGGCCCTGGTCGTGGACAAGTGGTTCTCGATGCAGGCCATGGCGCCGACTACCGACGTGGCGGCGGTGCGCGCGCTGATGCGCCATCCGGCGTTCACCCTGCGCAACCCGAACCGGGCGCGCAGCCTGGTGGCCGTGTTCTGCATGAACAACCCGGTGCAGTTCCACGCGCCGGACGGAAGCGGCTATGCCTTCTGGGCCGAGCAGGTGATCGCGCTCGACGCGCTCAACCCGCAAGTGGCGAGTCGCCTGGCGCGCGCCATGGACCGCTGGCGCCGCTACGCGCCGGCGTTGCAGGCGCAGATGCGGGCCGCGCTGGAGCAGGTGGCGGGGCAGGGCAAGCTGTCGAACGACGTGCGCGAAGTGGTCACCAAGGCGCTCGCCAATTGAGAATTCAAACCAAACCTGAGGAAGTCATGAAACGCGTAAGTCTGACGCAATACCTGGTCGAAGAGCAGCGCCTGCACCAGAACATCAATGCCGAGCTGCGCCTGCTGATCGAGGTCGTCGCCCGCGCCTGCAAGCGCATCAGCTACTCGGTGAGCAAGGGCGCGCTGGGCGAGGTGCTGGGCAGCGCCGAGACCGAGAACATCCAGGGCGAAGTCCAGAAGAAATTGGACGTGATCTCTAACGAAATTTTGTTGGAAGCAAATGAGTGGGGCGGCCACCTGGCGGCGATGGCCTCCGAAGAGATGGAAACCATCCGCCAGATCCCGAGCCGCTATCCGAAGGGCGAGTTCCTGCTGCTGTTCGATCCGCTGGACGGCTCGTCGAACATCGACGTCAACGTCTCGATCGGCACCATCTTCTCGGTGCTGAAGGCGCCGGACGGCATGGACGCGCCCACCGAGCAGGACTTCTTGCAGCCGGGCACCGCGCAGGTGGCGGCCGGCTATGCGGTCTACGGCCCGCAGACGATGCTGGTGCTCACCACCGGCAACGGCGTGCATTGCTTCACGCTCGACCGCGAAATGGGATCGTGGGTGCTGACCCAGAGCGACATGCAGATCCCCCCGTCGACAAAGGAGTTCGCCATCAATATGTCCAATAAACGCCACTGGCATCCGCCGGTGCAGCGCTATGTGGACGAGCTGCTGGACGGTTCGACCGGCCCGCGCGGCAAGGATTTCAATATGCGCTGGATCGCCTCGATGGTGGCCGACGTGCACCGCATCCTGAACCGCGGCGGCGTCTTCATGTATCCGGCCGACCTGCGCGACCCGGGCTCGCCGGGCAAGCTGCGGCTGATGTACGAGGCCAATCCGATGGCGATGATCGTCGAGCAGGCCGGCGGCGCCGCCACCGACGGCAAGGGCCGCATCCTCGACATCGCGCCGACCAAGCTGCACCAGCGCGTGCCGGTGTTCCTGGGCTCGAAGGAAGAAGTCGAGGTCGTGACGGGCTATCACCAGGAGTAATGCCGCTGTTTTGGCCTTCGATGCGGCACGCTTGCAATACACACTAGCAAGTTTGCCGCATTGTTTGCTAGAATATGGTTCTTTCGTCACGGCGGTTCGGTTGCCGTGCGCCGAAAGGCAAGGCGAAGCACAGGTTTCGCCGCTGTAGCTCAGTCGGTAGAGCAGCGCATTCGTAATGCGAAGGTCACCAGTTCGATTCCGGTCAGCGGCACCAAGAATAGTAGCAAGATCAAAGGGTTACACGCTTCGGCGTGTGACCCTTTTTTCTTTTTGACGCCCCTCGTAAGTCTGTGTAACCGCTGTGTAAGCCGCGTAGACACATACCTGACCGACCGCCATAGCGAGCGAAACGAACGTGCGCTCAAGGCGATCAGTCGCCAGATTGAAAAGCTGTAGTGCAGGAGCGTTGCCACTCATGCAGATAGTCTCACCATGAGCACGCATTTACTGCCCGACTAGTTCTGCCGCCTTCGTTTGAAGTTCACGTCGTTGGGCTTCGGACATGACCGCATAGTGCAACATGATTTCCGCTAACCGGTCGTCGCCACAATAGAAATATGCGGCAGGTACACCTAGCACCCTTGCCAGGGACTCAGCAAAGCGCAGTGGTGGCTCATGTACGCCGCTTTCATAACGACTGATGCGGGCGCTACTCGACGACTCTTCCAAGCCCGCCAAAACACCAAGTCGATCTTGCGGCAATCCCGCGCGTTCCCGTGCCTGACGAAGTCGTCTTCCAACAGTTGAGCTATTAGGGAGGATGCGGCGGGCGGGCATCCTCCGATAATCGTAGATTGTCTTGGAACATTCTCTACGATAAACGTAGAATATGGGCCTATCTTGTACCTTGCCGAACGAAAGGGCAATTTGTGCGTACCTACCTGAACACTCTCCTGCATCGCAAGCGCGGCGAGTATGGCCCCCTGTGGCTTTTTGAACTGGATGATGAGGTCTGGGCAATCGTCTCGAGCGGTTGGCTTGAAGACGAGGAAATTTGTTACGCCATCCTCTCGGAGGACGCCCAGTTGTTCAATCGGGAGTGGGGTAAGGACGGCCGCCGCCCCAACCCGACGTACCGGACGCAACGTATGGCGCTGGAAGAAATCATCCGGTCGCTGCGCACCATGAGGTCTGACTTGAAGCCTGACGGCGCGGAGCAAAGTAAGTATGCGCTTTATATCTCTGTTGCCGAACACGACCTTCATCAAGCACAAATAGGACAGATAGATCAGCTCGCTGGCGAGGCCCGTGCGAGCGAACTTAAAGTCCATGTGCCACGGCATATCACGTCCGCGCTAGAGGTCGCAGTAGCGACTCCAACAATTGAGTCAGCTCAACCCGCGGCTGAACTTGAGAGAACGGCTCCAGCTCCCTCTGCGCAAGCTGAGGAGATCAACCCGAAGCCGTGGGTGAATCCAACCGTCGAGCCTACGGGCCTGAACTTACAGCCGGACGCGTCCCTGCACGCCAAGATGGAATGGGTGTGCGATAACGTGCCGAAGATGTCGAAGCTGCGCATCCTTCGCGAGGGCGCCGAGTTGCTGTGCAACCAGCTCATCGAGAAGCATTACCGGCCATAATGAGATATCCCATGGCGTATATTTTTCACTCTGCAACCAATAAGCCAAGCCTGTAATGGATGACCTGGCAATATTCGGATGACTGCTTGCTCGACTCTAACCTTTCTTACGCGACGTCCGGTGGAAGCTACTATGCGCTGGACGCCGTTCGCTGACACTTGACCAAGCATTAGGTACGGGTCAGATCCAGCACGACGACCTTGACCAGTCCATCGCGCGCCGCATTGCTGCTGGCTGTCAACAGATCACGTAGCTGGGCAGGGGTTTGAGGTTTGGTAACGCCGCGTGGAGATCTATAGAGTTCTTTGTTCGAGGGAACGTTAGGACCGAACCACAAGACCAAGTAGATTCCACGATCTTCGGCTCGCCAGTCTCGGGTATAGAGGGCTGTCAGCTGCTTATCGGCCGCACGCCATAGTTCCGAGTGCCATTGCCCTTTTATCTCGATCGGCATGCGCAGAGTACCTGCCGAGCAGGTGATATCGACTTCTTTGTCCGATGCCACATGAGTTTCGGGTTCGAGCGTTACTTCCTGCGACCCTTGTCGGAGTAGCCCGAGCAGATGGTCGCGGCACCGTTCCTCGTCATGCGGTACGCCACTATCGTCGAAAAATCCGCGCCATGATTCGGCGTCATCGCTGCGTATCTTGCCCTGGACGATCTCTAGTTCGTCAATCATATAGGCTTGTAGATCGGCCGCTGACGCCGGCTGAGTGTCTCGTGTAATGGCGTTCAACGCACTCAGGGATGGTGGGACGTAGGCAGACTCGACACGTATCCGCTGCTGCTCGGCAGCCACCGCCTTAATCGTTTCAGTGTAGCTATCAGCTGATGCGTGAGCCAAGCGGCTTAAGGCGGCGCTGGCCGTGACCGAAGCATCATTGCCAAGGCGGCTGATGAGAGTCACGATGTAGTCGGTCGCGTCCCAAGAATTTGTGTCTCCTATCGTGGTCCCGAGCGGCCTACTCACAAAAGGCCAAAGGCTACGGAATGTCGAGATCAACCATTCGAGCTGGGCAGTTGTAAGTGTGAGACTGTGGTCTCGATATGCAACGTTTGTGCGATCCCTGATATGCCAGAGCAGAGCAGGTTCGATTACTTGGCCCACCAGTCGTGCGGCGGTCACATCGAAGTCTATGATCAATCCCACGGCGTCCCAGTTGTGACGTTGTGCGTCTGATAGGAAGCCACCTTTAGCGTGCGCTATAGAGCGAAGAACATCGTACCGTCCCGAATGGATGAGGCGATCCATTAGTTCGGTCTCATCTTCAACCGGTAAATTATCGAAACTCCTCAGCCAGTCTGCCGCAAGATCGGCGGCCTCATGCGCCACAACGGGTTCTCGCATTAACGTGTATAGCCCATCGACAGGAGAACGTCCTGCCCGTAGCTGCGGCTCGTGGTAGCGACGCATTGCATCGGTCCAAAGCCCGCGTGCTCGCACCGCTGCTTCAACCCACTCCTCCAGCCCATCAATTCCAGCCTGGTCGTCGATCTTACTGCGGCGCAGCTCGAAAAGGCATGTAAGCAGTCGCTCGTCCGTGACGTCGTCTAACCCAGCGCCAAGTCGTCGACGTTCCGCAAGTGCCGCCACAAAAATGAGCGCCGCGTTGTATCGATTGCCTTCTATCAAACCCAGCACAATCTCATCTGGCGAAGGCACGCTGGTTTCATGCAAAAGGAAATACTCAAATCCTATTCGTGCGGCCTCGCTCACTTCGGGGCCGACCCACTCTTCAATGCGAGCATGCGCGGGAACACTATCCGAGCCGATATCGTGGAAGAAACGCAGGTATGCCAAGGCGAGGTCGATAATGCTTGCGAAATCTCCGGCCCGAATCTGCTCTATCTTGTCGGAAAATTCCTTGTGCACTTTAACGCGCTCCCATGCTTCTCGCCGACGCTGCTTTTCTTGGCGGCGCGCATATTTCATCTGCCATCGTTGCGGCCGCCGTTCGCCAAGACGGTTAAGCCAGCGGAGCAGGTCTGGGCGATGCCGGGCGAAAGGTATTGCCGCTTCACGGACTTCAGCGCCGATATCGCCTTCGTGTCGAGCAAACTGGACGATCTCACGCCACCGCTCGTCTTTAGTGTCATTAGGATCTAGCGCCTGAAGCAGTTCGACCAGGTCTTGGGGTGACGGTGTAAAGCCCCTGGAACACATGCTTAGGCGATGCATACGACCGTGTATGGACTGGGGGACATGACTTTCAAGAAGAACGAGTCGCTGCACCGTGCGGCGCAGCCCGTGATCATTTTGAATAAGGGTGGCAAGGTTAGTGTCAGCTTCCTGCTTGTATGATCCACCAAACGGCTCAAGCCACTCCCATACCTTTGCGGGAGGAACATTGCCGGCGGCAACGCGGCGACTGATCAAGTGATAGGCGAAATCTGTTATTTCCGCCTTCGGGCGGCCCTCTTTAAGCCTGCCCAACCCTTTTATAGCCTGTACGTAGCAATCTAGGAGGCCGTCGAGACGATGGGTAGGTAAGAAGGCCTTAATCCTCGAAAGCACACCGAGTCTTCCATCATTTTGAAGGCTATAAGCTATTAAGAGGTGGGCAATTTGGTGGTCGCTGAATTGGGCGTCACCAACCTTGACCATCAAGTCGAGGGCAAGTCGGAGCGACATCGTGTCGTTGAGCGATTGAAGTGTTTGCATCACTCCCGGCCAATTGATGAGGCTATCTAGCCCGACAAGCGCATCACCAGAAGCACGTCTGATCGCGAACTCCATATTCGGATCGAGTACGAGTGCATGAAGTTCACTTGCCAGCGTCGACCTGATTGGTGCTGTCTGGAGAGATTCTATAATCAGAAGTCGCAGTCCGAATGGCTCAGCGGGGGAAGAGATCAGTGCACGAAGGTCGTCCAGAAGGCCGGGCTGCACAATACTCTTGACTAAGTATGGCCGCCAATCCCGGAAACGTGGATTAGAGGTCGCAAGCTCCCTGAGTGAACTGAGTAGAAGACGGGCGTTTTGGATCCCCAGCGTATCAGCATCGCCATACTCAATCACGCCCATTGGGTCGGCTGCGATTACGGCAGGGGCGAGCGCAGGGTCAAGCGCCAACCATGCGTGAATGCCGCGTAAGCTCGCAGGCACGAGGCCCTGGCTATGGAACAATGAGAGCAGACGCGCGCGCCTTTTCTTGGTGTTAGCTATCCTTGATAGCCAATAGGCGCCTAGAAATTCACCGATGCTTCGATGCCAGTAGCTGAACTTGTCCGCACCGATTGCCTTGACTAGTCTAGTATCAAGCACGGAGCGCACCATGTCGCCTCCAGGAAGTCGTTCAATTTCTGCAAGCTGGAGTTCACCAGCTGTGCCATCTACTACTGCTGTACGAACGATAGCTTCACTTCCGGTAACGATTAAGCCTGCAAAGGCAGCGCCTGCGGCATCTAGACCGGCCTCACGCGCTGGCTGATTATCTACCTTTGCATCGCGATGCTCGACTCGTAGAACTTCAATAGCACTTTGGAATAGTTCGCCACGGGTCTCTGGTAGGTCCCCCTTCCCTGCAACGCGTGCGACGAGTTCTAGTGTCTGGGGATTGCCGAGAAAGCCCTGAAGGCCTCGTTGGTTGAAATGGGCAACTACGTCTCGGGCAGTTTCAATGCTTAGTCGGCCGCCGAGAAATGCTATCGCGTCATCATCGGTGAAGGGCAGCAGGTGCAGTTCGATAGGTTTCTCGTCATACTGCTCACGGATGGCTTCGAGACCCGTTGCGCTGCGCCAATCAGCCACACGGCACGACAGTACGAACTGCGGATAGCCGAGTTCACCGAGCCGTTGTAGGACAAGGTCCACCGCCTCCCCATCCTTCTGGACGCTTACTTCGTCAAGCGCGTCAATCACTAGCACGCGCGCGTTACCGAGCAAAGTAGCCGGGTTGCGGCGGTTTAACAGCTGACGCGCAGTACAGAGCGCAAACTCGCCTGACTGAGCAAGCCATTCCAGCAAGTGCGATTTGCCCATCCCGGCTTCACCCAAGATGATGAGCGGCTCTACACGCAGGTGAAGCTCGTCCTGGGTCAACGTAATTCGGTGGTCAGTCTTGTACCAAAGTTTTCGCTTGATGGGTTGCTGGTTCATGCCTCGATTATGACATTCTGTTGGGCAAAGACTAGCGTATCACTGACCTGCTTCACGCGTCGAGTGTCGAAACCTCATGCATAGGATCTTCATGTAGCTCGTCTTGGTTTTGCGACGCAAAACTCTACATGTACAATGACTTCTTACGGACGAGCTACGAGTTCAACGATCCTTGCGATTGCAATCGAGTTGGCACGTCTTCATGGGGTGAAGTTCGCAGCATCTTATTTATTCGAGGCCGGTGTCGACATTGGTGTCGCAGTTGAGGGGCTGTGCATGCCATCGGGAATTTCAAGCGCAGCAGAACGCGTCAAGCCAAATGTAAAACACTTTACAAGTACCGTTTGACCTTCTCTTAAATTTTTTAGTGGATTCTCCGCACGAGCATGTTGTCCTGTGTCACCGTGGTCCCCGCAATTTGATGCCGTCACACGACAATCTGACTTCGTTTATATAAGCATCTGAGCTTTTAAAGAAGACACAAGTGAACGTAAAAACATTTTCTTCGGTCGCACTAGGGTTTGTTGTCTACGTTCTTCCTACTAGTTCTAATGCTGGCATTTGTGAGTATGCGAAAACAACTTATGCTAAATTTGCAACCTTAGCTGCCGGCGCGGGTGTTGCTACTGGTGCTGTAGCAAAGGCTGGTGGACTGATTTCTTTAGCACACAGTTCGGGGGCTGCAATCGCGGCGACTACATCAGGAGGCTATCTCGCAGGTACTCTAGGCGCCGGCGGAACGGCCGTAGCGATTCTTACATCACCAGCTACTTTAGCAGTCGGTGGTACGGCAGTGCTCGGTGCCGGGGGAACAATCGCATATTGCCGTTATGTAAGTGATAAAGCGCCACCTGTTTCCACAAGTGTTGCCCCTCGCAAAGGCAAATAGCACTTAATGTAGCACCGTGCAAGAGCTTAAATAGGCAGTGCTATCTGGCACACTATGCCGTTCGACCATGAACACGAATAGCTTTTCTCCTCGGAGCATGTCTTGGGAGTTCAATATATGTGTTTATGGAAATTGTAGAGCGAGCGACGAAATTCCCGATTAAATACTGAAATGGACGCTATGAAGCAGATTACAGATGCATTGGCAGAGCACCTTCAACTAGCGGATCTCACCAAGCAGTACAGTGCTGTAGCGTCTATGAAGGACATTGCTGACCAGTACAGGGCAGTTACCTCTATTGGTGACATCGCCAAGCAGTACAGTGCTGTAGCGTCTATGAAGGACATTGCTGACCAGTACAAGGCGGCGGCTTTGGCAAGCGATGCGTTAAAAAACTTAGGCGTGAGAGATTAGTTTAGCAGCGAATCAAGCATCGGGTCAATTGCTGAGCAATTGAAAGATTTGATTTCGATTGGTGGTGTTGAAGATCGATTCAAAGTCACGACGTCTCTCGGCGCTATTATCGAGCAGTTCAGGGTACTAAATGCGGCTTCAGTTGAGCTTAGTAACAACACCGCATTAGCCGGCGTCGTGAGCCGTAACTGGTTAAGTGCTGTTCAGGTAGTCAGTGATCTCGCAGTTACGTCAACGCACTTTAGGGAGCGTGTCGACTTTCCTCCACGTGCCATCGATGATCACGTAGTAGAAAATCGGCTCCCTCAGCACAGAGGCACGGCAGAGCGAACGGAATCAACAGGTCGGGAAGGGCAGCGCAACGCCGAAATAGATATTAATGCTGTAATTCGGCTTGTAGTAAATTTGGTTGGTAGTGTTCTCGTAGCAAATGATCCACAGGTAAAAAACGTTTTTTGGGAGCGCGTGTATCCTCTCATTCTCTTGCTAGTTAGTTTGGCGTTGGCTCCAGTGGCTGATCATTACATAAAGTTGGGTCTTGCGACGCTTGCAAACCAACCTCAAAAAACTGATATCAAGCAGGTCAAAAACGCAGTTCTCAACAGTGGTCTTCCCCGCGAGATGCTTCGTGAGCATCGCTACGTCGACTGTAAAACCAAAATCGTGGTGCGCTTAACCCCACGCAAAAACGCGCAGCGGATTGGCGAGATACCAAAGGCGGCAGTCGTTCAAATCATCCAAGCTAATGAGAATTGGTCACTCGTCCGGTGGGCGAGTGAGGAAGAAAGTTCACTTGTTCAGGGATGGGTTTTTTCCCGATACCTAAAGAAATTCAAATAAATTCATCGTGAACTGAAGTACGCCTCGACTCTTAGTAACTTGGATTTTTTTGCGAGATGGCAAATTTGCACCCCGCGTGCGCGCGTAAGGACATATCTAGAGGATGCAGGACTTTTATTGCACTGTTTGTTAGTGAATACTAACTTGAGTTGAGCATTGTCTAGCTCAGCATTCTTACTGCATTCTCTTAAATTAGGAGAAGGCCAAGACCCGCATGCGTACTAGGTTCTAGAAGATTCATATATTTATCTTCTCTCTTTCTCTACCCCCCCCCCTTTTTTTTCTGTACGTACAGTATTTGCCTGCGTCCTGAATGCTGGTTTTTGATTGATGTGGATATTTGTGTTTGCAACTCGGAAAACCCGCTGCTCATGCGGGTTTCAAGCGTTTTCATAGTGTGGATGTTGTGTGGAAGTTTGTGGAACTCGTCGTCTCTTGGATAAGCCAGGTGGAACACCCTGAGGCTTCTTGTTTGCGTTGACTAGCTGACACCTTGTATCCAACCGCCCCACGTAAAGGGCTTGTGACGCAATTACCAGAGGAACATTGTCATTTGTGAATAATGAACACCCGCACCTGGATGCTGCGGTTGTTCTTTGTGTGATGTCCCTCTAAATCCTTAAGACTTTCAGGATTCGTGAGAAGGTGTTCCGGGTCGTAGACTATACACCACAGCTTTTCACAGGTGGGGTGTGCCGAATAGTGCCCAATGTCGAGTATAAGCTCATCGCCAACACCTTTTGCATGCTGCCTGTCCTAAATGTATTTTGTCTCAATCACTAGCTCGTGGGCAGGCAAGAGAAAATCCATGCGAGTGCCCTTGCCTGCATAGCTTGGCGTGTACTCCTCAGGTCTAACGTCTTGAACCCATGGGCGCAGCAAGGCGTGCAGCAAATCCTGCACGTCGTACTCATTTGCGAAGCGGAGTTGCTCTGCTCCTTTACGCCGGTAGGTGAGCGGATGCATTGCTCGACGTAGTCCTTGGATACTCACCAGGATGACTTCATCGACGCTGTGAGGTTTTGCAGGTACGAGGCGCACAGCGATCTGGCCATTATCTTGAACGTCCGCGGACTGGCCTACCGGCAACACCCTGCCGAGCCGAAAGTAGCGCAGCCCATCGTCCGCTAACGCGGCCTCTATACGTGCCAGGTTTTCGTTCCACTGCGCCTGATCGGCAGCATTGGCTGGGCAGGTGTCCATATACTCTTCAAGCATATTGCCAAGGACTTGGAGGCTATCGACTGTGGGGGCCTGGCCGGTCCTAAAGAGCCATTCCTTCCATTTCGAGCGATGGGCCAGCGCAGGTGGCTCGCCAGGCGCACCTGAAGAGGCGAAGAGAGCATCCAATGTTTGATGCCCCCAGTGGTCTGAATCACATCACCAATGACCTTGCAGAGCGAGCGAGAAAGTCTCATGTTTTTCATATCGCGAATACTATGCATGAGTGTTGGCGCATGACCAGCAGACGATGGGTGGTTAAATTTCTTATTTGCCGCCGAAAAAAAATTTGAGGAATTGACCTATGCAAGAGTAGAAGGGAGGGGGGCACCTTTGGCTCCCCCCACTACGGCAGTCGACCAAAAGCAACGAAAATAAACGAAGTCGAATTATTTTTAGTAGACAAATAATGGGTTTCCCTTAACGAGACCCGGACTATAAAGACCATGTCTGCATCTACCCAAGTGACCGCGCACTACCCCGCGCTGGTCAAAGAAACCCGTACCCACGTCCCAACCGCGTGCGCAGCCCATTGGCTGAACCGCGCCCCGCAAACGCTCCGCTCTTGGGCGTGCTTCGAGAACGGGCCGATTCGCCCCATCCGCGTGCAGGGCCGCCTGGCCTGGCCGGTTGACGGCATCCTGCGTCTGCTGAAAATGGAGTGCGCCTAATGAGCCTCCTGATCGCCCACAGCCCGCTGGCTAAACCGCAAGGTAGCGAGGTGGCAGAAGACGGCGTGATGATTGATCACGGCAGGATGACCGACACTTCGGAAGGTGACCCCGCAGCCTCGACCGTCAGCAACCTGGCACGCACTGCGGCGGAGGCGACGGCCCGGATCAACCGCACTCGCCAATTCGCAAAACAGTATATGGAGAAGTGCGGTTTCAGTCTGTGCGCTATTGCCAAGGGGACCAAAGGCCCGAAGTCGAAAGGGTGGCAGAACAAGCCCCTGGCACAGAACATGATCGGTGACCACGGACTCGGGCTGATCCACGCCCTCTCGGGTACCTGTGCAATCGACCTTGACGACCTCTATGCGGCAGAGGCTTACCTCGGTGCACGCGGTATCGAGTTGCGCGAGTTGCTCGCCGATGATGAGGCAGTACAGATCATTTCGGGGCGCCCGAACCGTTCTAAGTTGCTGTACCGCCTGCCGGAAGGGGTGGAGCCGCCCGTCACCAAGCAAATCAAAAGCAATGGTGCCATGATCATCGAGTTCCGTTGCGCCGCCAGCGACAGCGACGGATGCCAGGATGTGCTGCCGCCCACGATCCACCCGAAGACGGGTAGCGAATATAAGTGGGGCGGCGCAGGCGACTTCACCAAATTGCCGGTCTTGCCGGATGCGCTGCTCAACGCCTGGATGAACGATGCCGCGCCGGTTGCCATCTTGAATTCCTCGACTAGCGAATCCCCCCTCGTAATCGTCGAAGGCGGGCGCAACCTGACCTTGTTCAAGCTCGCTAGCGATCTGGTCGCTGCCGGGATGGCAGAAGAGAGCATCCGTGCGGCTCTGATCAAGGAAAACGAAATCAAATGCGTTGACCCGTTGCCGCCGAGCGAAGTGGAGACGATCGTACGTAGCGCGCTGAAGTCCAGCCAAGGTGCCCTGCGACTGGGACAACAGGAGGCTCTCGAAAAAGCGCGGCTTGCGGCAGTCGACGCCCGGCTCAAGGTCCAGTCCAAACAGAACCGGGTGACTGACTTCCTCGCGAGGCTCCCGTCCGTCATGCAGCAGATCGCAGCTTGGTATCAGAATCGTGCCTTCTACTATCAGGAGACGTTCGTGCTGCCGATCGCCCTGGCGTCGTGCGGCGCGGTCCTGGCCCGCGATTTCACGAGCGAGGGCCAGGCTTCCACGAATATGTACTGGGTGCTGATTGCGCCGACCGCCCCTGGTAAGGAAGCTGCGCTGCGCTGCATTAATGACATTGTCACTGCCTATGGCGATCAGCGACGTGCTGGTGCCCCGACTAGCCAAGGGGGCGTGTTGGCTGCGTTGGAACGTAATCCGGCAAGCTGCCTCGTCATCGATGAACTCGGCGAGTACCTCAAGGGTGTGTTCGACCCCAAGGCTGCGGGCTTCAAAGCGGCGATCGGACCCATCCTCATGGATCTGTACACCAAAGGCGGAACTGAATTCTTGGGACAGGAATACGCCAAGCAGACAGGCCCCGACGCCCGCAAACGAGCCGACATCAAAAGCCCCTGCCCATCGATCTTCGGCGCGACGACTCCGTCGACCTTCTATGCCGCATTGAGTGCTGCCACGGTCGACAACGGCTTCTTGCCGCGTCTGTTGCCATTCCGTGCGCCCGACAGGGTGCCGACTCCGAACTTCGTGCAGAAAGAGGAGCCGGTGCCGGCTGTAGTCATTGAATGGCTGGAGACCGTCAAATCGCGCGCGGCACTGCGCCAGAAGGAGTTGGGTGTCGGCGGGGATCTGCGCGGTGTCCAGTCATGGTGCCCGGTGCACGTACCGTTCTCGGCTGAGGCACTGGAGCTGCGCAATGCGCACATGCTAGCGATTTGCGAACGGAGGAATTCTGGCGTTGATGGCCTGGCAAGCAACATGATGTCGCGCACCGTCGAGAATGCGGGGCGCGTTGCGTTGACCTTGGCCTTGGCCTTGGCAGACAATCCGCATGCAACCGAAGTCGGCGTTGGGCACTTGCAGCTCGCCCTGGACATCGTCAGCTACGCTGCCGACGTGTTCTTGAATGATATGCGCAAGAATGTCTTCGACAGCAAATTCGCGGAGCTGGAGACGAAGGTGCTGGAGTACATCAAGAAATACTACATCGACGAGAAATGCGGTGTGGCAGAGGGGACCTTGAGTGATCGCTGCCGTTCGTACAAGAATGCGACGCAGAGCCAGCGCAAAGCCGTCATCGAGGCGTTGGAGGGGCAGGGCAGGATCACGCGAGACAAAACACAAAAAGATTCTTGGCGCTTCACCCCCACCCTCGAAGCCCTGCAATAAGACGAGAAAGTACCGCCGGGGCCGGCGGGAATCTCTTCCAATCACGCACTCAGCCGAGCATCAATCACCGGCACTTCAACTCCCGCCTGAGCAAGCATCCACACTTCAATCTTCGTGTGCCACATCCGCAGCAGATCGATCGGGCGGCGGATGTAATGCTTCTCCGCGATGGCGCTAGGCCTGTGGCCCATGATCTGCGCCACGACGCCGGCTGGGCACTCCACCCACTCGCTCAGCGTGCCAAACGAGCGGCGCAGGCCGTGGATCGACACATGCGGCAGCTCGGCCGCTTCCAGCGCGTTGTTATGGGCCTTACGCGGCTCCTGTATGCGTCCGCTGGCAGCCGTGCGGCTGCTAAATACCCACTCATTGGTGCGTGGGAGGGCATCCAGCAGCGCGGACACGTAGGGTGTCAATGGAATCGTCCGGTTGGCCTCCACCTTGTCCTGCAAGACCATCGTGCCCCACTTGAAGTCCACGTCTGTCCAGCGCAGGCCAGCCATTTCCTCACGTCGCGCGCCCGTCAGCAGGAGGGCTTGCAGGTAGGCGCTGGCGACAGGGTTTTGGATTTCCCGGACTTGTTTGAACCAAGGGGCCAATTGCTCGCGCTGGAGACAATCCGACTTCGCCGCAGGCTTGGGGAGTTCGTCCTTGGCCACGCATGAAGCGCATGCGTTGGGGCTGACTTCGGTCTTGTACTCGGCCCGCATGGCGCACCAGTTCAGGAAGCCGCGCAAGCGCACGAAAGCGTTCATCGCGACGGTGGACCTGTGCGTCTCACCATTCAGCCATTTCCGCACATATTCGGCGTCGATGTCACGGAGAGGGCGGGCGAGCACGGAGACCAGCACGCCGGGCAGCGTGGTTTCTCCTTCACCCTTTTTGCGCCCACGGGTCTTTTGACGGCCACCCGGATCGACCAGCCTCTGGTGGTCCAGCAGGGTACGGGCGCTCCACCGGGTCTTCCGGGCCGTCATGTAGGCGTCCCACGCTTCGCGCGCGGGCGTTTCGGCGCGACGGCTGGCGTCGCGCTTCGCTGCCTGCTCAGCGACAAGCTCGGCTTTCTGCACCCTCGGATCGTGCCCGCTGTCGACCAGCACCTTGAGACGACGCGCCTCCGCTTGGGCACTGGCGATATCCCATGTTGACGGTGAGCCGATCGTCATGCGGATGGTTTGATTGTTGAGCTTGGCCTGGAAGACGTAAGCCTTGGTCCCGCTGGAGACCACGCGCAGGCCGAGGCATGGCGCGGTGGCGTCCCACATGAACGCTTGTTTGCTGTTGGGCGGGCAAGTGAACCCGTCAACGCGCGTGGCAGTGAATTTGATTTTTGCCATATAGCTAAGTGTTGTGTAACCGCTGTGTAACCCAGCTATGAGTATATTTGCCAATCGCCATCAACACAAGGCTGGACGAAAAATACTGTAAGCTACTGAAAAATATAGATTTTTATTTCGATGATAGACACTGTTGAATACATCGATATACATGGGACTTCTCATTCGTAATGCGAAGGTCACCAGTTCGATTCCGGTCAGCGGCACCAAGATTTGCGAGATAAAGGGTTACAGGCTCAGGCTTGTAGCCCTTTTTCTTTTGTGGCTCGCGTTATCCCGCGGCCGCTGGCGGCTCCAGCGGCTGGAACTGGTGCAGCGCGACCTTGCCCGCGCCTGGCGGCATCGCCGCGCGCAAGCCATCCATGTCGGCCTGCAGCCGCGCGCGCATGGCGCCCAGCATCTGGCGCACGAAGGGCGAGAGCGGGCGGCCGGCGGGCCACATCGTCAGCGCCGTGAACTCGAGCCGCTCCGAGAATGGGCGGAATACCAGGCCGGCATCGAGGTAGTCGCTCGCCGTGACCGGGTTGACCAGGGCGATGCCGATCCGGTTGCGCACCAGTTCGCACAGGCTGAAGGTGTACGAGGTCTCGACCGCCGTCTGCAGCTGGACGCCGTGGGCGCGGCAGATCGCATCCAGGCGCAGGCTGACCGCGTCGTCCGGCTGGAGGGCCACGAAGGGATGGCGCGCCAGCTGCTTCGGCGTGATCACGTTGTGGCGCGTCAGGGCGTGCCCCGGAGGCAGGGCGACCACGCCGAAGTAATGCGCGAACAGCGCGTGCTCGACGCCGGCGGTCGGGATGTCCCGGGCCGCGATGCCCAGCTCCACCTCGTCGCGCAGCACCTGGCTGCGCACGTCCTGCGATCCCATGACCTGCAGCGACACCATGCTGCGCGTGCCCGCGGCCGCCAGGTCGGCCAGCACGCGCGGCACGAAGCCCGTTCCCAGGCCGGGAAAGGCGGCGATGCGCACCCGGCCGGCGCCGAACTGCTTCAGGCTGCGGATGCGCTGCTCGATCACGTCCATGCCGACGAAGTGGCGCTGCACCTCGGCCAGCAGGGCCTGCGCCTGCTGGGTGGGCTGCAGCTTGCCGCCCGGGCGCTGGAACAGTTCCAGGCCGGCGCGCTGCTCGAGCCGGCGCAGCGCCATGCTGACGGCCGGCTGCGACAGCCCCAGCACCTTCGCGGCGCGGGTGGCGGAGCCCGAGGTCATCACGGTGCGGAAGATCTCGATGTCGCGGCTGAGCATGGCGTTGCGTTCCGATGGTGGAGAGTAGGCCGATTCTACTCCGGCGAGGTGCATGCGGGGACCGGGGTATCAATGGCATTGATGGGGCGATCATTCCGGGCCCGCGCCGGCGGGCGGGCGCCTGCCTATACTTGTCTGCCTATCCATTCCCGCGGGAGACCCATGCACCCATTCGCGTACCGCCGGCGCACGCTGCTGCGCACCGCCGCCGGCCTGACCCTGGGCAGCGGTGCGCTGGCCGGGCCGGCCGCCGCCGCCCAGGCCGGCCCGGGCGCCAGCTACGACGTCGCGGGCGACGTCGTCAACCTCGAGAACGCCTACTACGGCATCATGGCGCGCCCGGTGCTGGAGGACTACCAGCGCAACCTCGACTACCTGAACCGCCACAACTCGCACTACCTGCGCACGCGCTTCGACCGCGACGGCCTGGCGGCGATCCGCGCGCAGCTGGCGGCGTACGCCGGCGTCGCGCCGGGAGAGATCGCGATCACGCGCAGCGCGGTGGAGGCGCTGCAGAACCTGATCCTGAACTACCGCCTGTTGCGGGCTGGAGAAACGGTCATGATCTGCAACCTCGACTACGGCACGGTGATGGACGCCATGCGCGAACTGGCCAGGCGCCGCGGCGCCGAGCTGGTGTCGGTGACGATCCCCGAGCCGGCCACGCGCCAGAACGTCATCGACGCCTATGCCGATGCGCTGCGGCGGCATCCGCGCACGCGACTGTTGTTGCTGACCCATGTGAACCACCGCACCGGCCTGGTGCTGCCGGTGGCCGAGATTGCGCGCATCGCCCGCGCGCGCGGGGCGGACGTGGTGGCCGACATCGCGCAATCGTTCGGCCAGCTCGATTTCCGCATTCCCGACCTGGGCGTCGACTTCGTCGGGGCCAACCTGCACAAGTGGATCGGGGCGCCGCTCGGGCTGGGTTTTCTCTACATCCGCGATGGCCGCCTGCAGGACATCGACATCGATTGCGGCAATACCGAGCATCCGCCGAGCGACATCCGCGCGCGCGTGAATGCCGGCACCCTGAACGTGGCGGCGGTGATGACGATTCCGAAGGCGCTGTCCTTTCATGCGAGCATCCCGCTGGCGGCGCGCGCGGCGCATCTGCGCGCGCTGCGCGACTACTGGGTGGGCCGCGTGCGCGACCTGGCGCAGGTCGAGGTGCTGACGCCGGACGACGCCGGCATGGCGGGGGCGGTGACCTCGTTCCGCCTGAAAGGCAAGACGGCGTTCGAGGACAACGCGGCGCTGGCGCGCACCCTGCTCGATCGTTACGGGATCTTCACGGTGGCGCGCGAGGGGCCGGTGGGCGGCAGCTGCATCCGCGTCACGCCCTCGTACTTCACGACCACGGCGCAACTGGACCGCCTGGTGGCGGCGATCCGCGCGCTGGCCGCCTGATCCAGCCGGGCCGATCACCAGATCGGCCGCGGCCAGGCGGGCGTCGAGCCGGCATGCCGGACCGCCTGGCCGGCCGCTTCAGTGCGCGATGCTGTCCAGTTTTCTATCCAGCACATCGCCGCGCGCGCGCATCGCCTGCTCGGCCTCTTCCAGCGTGCGCTCGGTCCTGCCGTCGATCGCCACGCCTCCGGCCGGCACGATGCGCGGCGTGATCACGACGATCGTCTCGGTGGCCGATCCGCCGTCGTCGGTGCTCGAGAAGATGCCGCCGATGACGGGAATGTCCGACAGCAGCGGCACGCCCAGCCGGCGGTAGGTCGCGCTGCGCTTGATCAGGCCACCGATCAGGACCGGCTGGCCGTCGTTGGCCACCAGCTGGGTATTGACCTCGGTGGTCTTCTTGGAAGGGATGCCGGCCGACACCGAGCCCGAGCTCACCTCCGGCCGCACCTTCAGCATGATGCGGCCATCGGCATCGACCGACGGCGTCACGCGCAGGATCACGCCCGTGTCGAGGAACTGGATCGATTCGGTGGTGACGTTGTTGATCGTCGTCGTCAGCCGGTAGCCGAGCTGGTCGCCGACATTGGTGGTCGCTTCCTGGTCCTCGAGCGCGAGCAGGCGCGGCGTCGCCAGCGTGTGCACGCGTCCCTTGTTGCTCAGCGCACTCAGGTAGGCCTCGATATTCCTGTTGACGACGTTCAGGTAGAAGCGCGGGCCGACGCGGGTGGCGAAGCCGGTGGCGCCGAACACGTCCGGCCCTTCGCTGAACACGCGCGACCAGTCGACCCCGAAGTTCTCGTTCTGGTCCAGCGTGATCTCGAGGATCTTCGCCTCGATCAGGATCTGTTGCGGCGCGCGGTCGATCTCGCGCAGGACGGTCGCGGCACGCTGCAGGCCGGCCTCGGTCGATTCGATCACTACCGTCCTGGTCTGGTCCAGCACCGTGACCGCACCCAGCGGCCCCACCTGGCGCGCCAGGATGGCGCCGACCTTGGTCACGTCGGCATAGCGCACCTTGAGCGCCTTCACCTGGAGCGCATCCGGTCCGTCGGCAGGCAGCGCGCGCGGATCCTCGATCAGGAAGCCGCCGGCGCGCTCGCTGACGGTATAGCCGCCGGCCTGCGCGACCGCCTCGACGGCTTCGCGCACCGTCAGGTCGTACAGGTTGATCGAGACCTTGCCGCCCACGCCGCGCCCCAGCATGATGTTGACGCGCGCGCTGCGCGCGATCATGTTGAACAGCTCGCTGACCGGCGTGTCGTTGAAAGCGTACGACATGGTGGCCGGCGCCGCCGGCGGCGTCTCGCGGACGGCCTGCGCGGGGGCAGGCGCTGGCGCAGGCGCGGTCTGGGCGATGACGAGCGACGGCAGCGCGAGCAGGGCGCACAGCAGATGGCGCGGTGTCATTGTGTGTCCTTGTCTTGCATGGTCAGCAGCAGTTCGCCGCCGTCGCGGACGAGCAGCGCGCCCCGGGCGTCGATCCGTAGCACGGTGTAGCCGGAAAACTGCTCGCCGGGGGCCAGCACATGGCCATCGATATTGGCCAGCGAACGCGCGCCGCCCAGCACCAGCGCGCGCAGGCGCGGCGCTTTCTCGGGCGTGGCGGATGGCGCGGCCGGCCGGCTCGCGGCAGGGCGCTGGAACGGGTCGCGCAGCGGTTCGGCCGCGGCCGGTAGGGCCAGCAGCAGCGCGGTGAACGGCAGGAGCCAATGGGTCATGGAGTCGTTTCGGTATCGTAGATGGCGAGTTGCAGCGAGATCCTGCGCCTGTCGCCGGCATCGTCCGGCGCCAGGGTAAGCTGGACGATGCCGACGGTCGGCTGGCTGGCCTCGATGTCCGCGAGCCAGGCCAGGATCGCGCCGTAGCTGCCGTCGGCCGAGATGTCGAGGGTGTGCAGCCGCAGCCCGGCGACCTGCTGGCGGGGACCTTGCGCTGCGGCCGAGACGGTGACGCCGGCATCGGCAGCGCTGCGGCTGACGGCCGCGATCAGCGCCAGCGGCGCCGGCGCGACGGGCGGCTTGGCGGATGCCGCGGATGCCGCGGATGCCGGCGCGGCCGCGGCTGCGGCCGGCGCCGGCGCGTTGGTGCGCGCGGTGGCGGCGCGCGCCTCGAGCGCGGCCAGCGCCTTGCGCTGTTTGGCGTGGGCCGCGAGCGGCGCGCGCAGCCCCACGCTCCACGCCAGCGCCAGCGCGATCAGCACCGCGCCGATCGCCATCAGGTTCAGCTGGCGCGCCGGCAGGGCCGCCAGCGCCGCGCGGATGCCGGGCTTCATTCGGCCTCCTTGCGGTGGATGAGCGAGAGGGTCGCGCGGAACTCGATCGCGCGCGCTTCGGCATTGACGCTGCTGGACTGCAGCTGGACGTTCACCAGGCCGGGGACGCGGCCCAGGTTTGCCAGGAAATCGGTCATGCCTTCGTAGCTGGCGGCCTGGCCGCCCAGCTCCACCTGGCTGTCGAGCAGCAGCGTGTCGCCTTGTGCATTGCCGGTCGCGAAGGTCTCTTGCGGGCTGTCGCCGGACGGCAGGGTGGCGCCGGGCGGCGCCACCCGCGTCGAGCGTCGCAGCGCGAGCGCGGTCAGCCAGGTGTCGGCGGGCAGGGCGCCGTCGATGGCCTTGGCGAACGCGGCCAGCTCGCCCGCGCGCCGCACGGCGCCCAGCAGGCCCACGCGCTGCTGCGCGCGCAGCTCGGCCTCGCGCTGGCTGGCGGCGCGCTGCAGGTCGGATTGCGCGGCGCTCGCGGCGCTGCGCAGCAGCGCTGCCTTGCGGTCCATGGCGGCGCTGCTCCAGCGCAGCGTGGCATGGGCCGCGACCGTGGCGAGCACCACCAGCGCCAGCGCGCAGGCGGCCCTGCGCGCGGTGCGGCGCACGCGGACGCCGTCGCGGTAGCTGCGCGGGATCATGTCGATATCAGCCATGCGCATCGCCCCTGAGTGCGAGTCCGGTCGCCAGCGCGATCGCGGTCGCGTTCTCGGCACGCTCGGCGTCGGCCGTGGCTGGACCCGCGAAGGCGTCATAGGGATCGAGCAGGCGCACCGGCACGTCGATCAGCTCGGCCATGCGCGCGCCGATGTCGGGATAGCGCGCCAGGCTGCCGTTCAGGTAGAGGCGGCTGATCGAGCTGCCGCGCGTGCGCGAGGCGACATACACCTGAGTGTGCGCCAGCTCGTCGGCCAGGGCCTGGCAGGCCGGGTGCAGGATGGCGCGGATGGCGCGCCGCAGCTCGCCGTGCGGGCCGTCGTCGGGCACCGCATCGCGCGCGCCGATGCCATGTTCGCGCAGCAGGCCCGCCGCGGTATCGTGCGCCAGGTCGAGCGCATCGGCCACGGCGCCGGCCAGCATGTCTTCGCCGAAGGCGACTTCGCGGTCCAGCATCAGGCGGCGGCCCCAGATCACCGTCAGGTAGCTTTTCCTGGTGCCGAAGTTGAGCAGGGCGACCGACTGGCCGACGTCGCTGCCGTGCAGCACCGCCAGCAGGCGGCCGATGGCGGCAGGCCCGATATCGAGCGCCACCGGCGTCAGGCGCGCGCTCTCCAGCATCGCCAGGAAGGCCAGCACGCCCGCCCTGGGCGCTGCGGCCAGCAAGACCTGGCGTTCGCCGCCATCCTGGTCGGCGCCGCGCACCTGGTAGTAATCGACCACATGCTGCGGCGCGCGCTCGCCCAGTTGCTCGGCGGCGGCGCGCGCCACCGCCTGCGCTTCGGTCTGCCCCTGCGCCACCTGCACCGTGAGCGGCAGGATGCGCACGTCGGCCGGCGCCAGCGCCGACACCACGCGCCGGCCCTGGAACGGCGCCTGGGCCAGCGTGGCGTTGACGAAGCGCAGCAATTCCCTGGGGTTGGCCAGCAAGGCCTCGCGCGGCATCGGATAGGCGCGCGAGGCCGCGGCCCGCAGGTGCCAGCGCTCGCCGCGCAGCTCGGCCTGCACCAGGTTCAGCCTGGTGGCGGCGAAATCGGCGCCGATCGGACGCGCCGCTGCCGCCCCGGCGCCCAGGCGCCGGCCCAGCCCTGCGAACCAGTGGCGTGCGGTCATGGCGTCGCGCCTTGCGTCATGCTGCTGTAGCGGATCCCGGCCCCGCCGGCATGCTTGGCCTGGTACAGCAGCGCGTCGGCCTGCGCATAGGCCGTATCGAGCGTGCATGCATGGTCGAGCAAGACCAGGCCGGCACTGAAGGATGGCGCCGGAATCTCGCGCTCGCCGCTGCAAGCGGCGAGCCTGGAGGCGGCAGCCAGCGTCGCGGCCAGGCGTGCGCGCGGCTCGCCGCTGCCGGCCAGGATGAAGGCGAATTCGTCGCCGCCAAGGCGCACCAGGCATTCCGCTTCGTCATCGAGGTCCTCGAAGGCGGCGGCCACGGCTTGCAGGACGCTGTCGCCGTGACGATGGCCGTAGGTGTCGTTCAATGCCTTGAACTGGTCGATGTCGAGCAGCCCGAAGCAGGCCGGCGCGGCGCGCCGCGCGTGCAGGCCGACCACGCGCTCGAATTCGCGCTCCAGGAAGCGCCGGTTCCAGGCGCCCGTCAGGTGGTCGCGTTCGGCGAGCGAGGCCATCGCCGCGCCGGTGCGCTCGAGCCGGAATCGCAGCGCCAGGTCGTTCTTGCGCACGCGCAGGGCGCGCCCGACCAGGACCAGCGACAACAGCGTCGAGGTCAGCATCGCCAGCTGCAGTGCCCACAGTTCGACGTGGCCGAAGTTCAGGCGGGTGAAGAAGGTGAGCGAGGTGAACATGAGATAGATGGCGGCGCAGGTGAGCGACGCTTCGCGCAGGCCCCATGGCATCAGCGGGATCAGCATCAGCAGAATCGCCACGCTCAACATCACCACCACGTGCAGCGTGCCCGAGCGCCGCGCCAGCAGCACCAGCGCCGAGGCGCACACGATCAGCAGCAGCATGGCGAGCAGGTTGAGCGCCTTGACGTCGCGCACCTGGCGCGCCGACCAGAACACATGCAGCGCCAGCGCGGCCAGCAGGATGTAGGTGTAGCTATAGCCCGGCCCGAGGTCGAACCACGAGGCGAAGGCCGCGGTCTGGACCAGGAACAGCAGGGCCGCCAGCGCCAGCAGGCTGACGCCCTGCCGGGTTTCGCGTTCGATGTAGCCGGTAGCGTAGGCGGCCAGTTCCGGGGCATTGAACCGGGTCGACGACCAGAGCGCGGCGAAGCTGTCGGCCAGGCGTTGCGGGCCGGCTGCGGCCGATGTGACGGGGAGCTGGTTCACGGGGGTGGTCTGTTCCATGGTGTCATCCGGTCAGCATCGGCGGGCGCTGAGCACCTGCAGCACCGGGCGCCGGCTGGACGAGGCGTCGAGGCTGTGGAAGCGAACGCTCGGGCCAGGGTTGGCGAGGCGCAGCAGCATGCCGTGGTTGGGAAACTGGCCGCCGAACCAGCCGTTGACCAACTCCGTGACATCCCATTGGGCGATGGCGGCGCCGGCGACGGTGGCCGTGGCCGCAGGCTGTGCGAGGTAGTTGCCCCCGTCCCAGCGGGGGGCGTCGTCGTGCGGCCGCTTCCAGCTGGCGTCGTCGTTCCAGGGCGTCGTCAGGCGCTGCACGGCCACGACGGCACCGGCGCCATTCGAGCCGTCGGGCGTGAGGGCGAGGGTGGCGGACAGCACCAGCGCATCCTTGATATCGCCCATCGCCCAGTACAGCAAGGCGTGGGCGCTGTCGAACGCCAGCCACAACTGCTTGTCGTCATCGTCGGTGTCGTCGTCGGTGCGGTCGATCGTGATGTCGCGGGCCTTCTCGGTCAGCTTCACCGTCTCCGTCCTGCTCAGGTTGTACAGCGTGACCTGCTTGCGCTCCAGGGTGCGCAGCGTGACGCCGCCGACCGCGCCGCTGGCGGCGATGTCGATCTTCCTGGCCGTGCCTTTCACCGACGGTACCTCGGCGGCAAAGGTGCCGGCGCCAAGGGCCGTGGGCCCGATCGACGCGCTGGTGCAGCCGGCGGCCTGGTTGGTCCAGCGGGCCGCCGCCACGCCGGCATCGGCAAGATAGCCTGCGGCGCGGGCCTGGTAGTCGTCTCGCGCGGCGCGCGCCTCGGTGCTCGCCAGGGTATTGACGCCCACCGCGAGTGCGGCCACCGTGGCCAGCACGATGGCCACCATCAGCAGCACCGCGCCCTGCTGGCGCCGCGGCGTCATGGGTAGGCTCCCACGCGCACCGTACGCACGCGCGTGACCGGCCCGGCGACATCGGGGTGGCTCAGGGTGAGCGCGATGCGCAGTGTCGGCGTGGCAGTGTCGGGCATGCTGAGATCGACCTTGTCGACGTTGGCGGCCACGGTGGCGTTGCGATCCGGCTGGCTGCAAGTGGCGCCTTCCAGCAGTTCGCGCGTGTTCCTGCATTCTTCGAAGCCCAACAGCTTGAGCCAGTCGGCCGGCGCGGTTGCGGTGCCGGTCACGGCGGCGGCGCGCGCTGCGATCTTCTCGATGGCGAAGTTCGCCTCCGCGTTCAGGTCGAGGCGCGACCGGACCGTGCGCGCGCTGTCGGCGCTGGTGCGCAGCATGTCCGCCAGCGGCAGCAGGATGATGGCGGCAATCGCGAGGCCGAGCAGCAGCTCGACCAGCGTGTATCCGCGCTGTGCATCGCGCGCGGTCATCGGGTCACCAGGGTGGCCAGGGTATAGCGGTTGCCGGCGGTCGGATCGGCCAGCTCGGCGCCAACGTACAGCAGGTGCTCGCTGTCGCCGCCGGGGCCGATCGCGCCGCTTTTCTCGATGCCGTAGCGCGTCACGTAGACCGCGACGGCCGGGCAGCCGTCGCCCGCAGCGGCCGAATAGCCCGACGGCGCGGCGCCGTCGCCGGCGCTGGCCAGCAGGCGCTGGTAGGGTTCGGCCAGCACGATTTCCATCCGCGAGCTGACGCAATCTAGGTCGCGCGCCGCCGCGTCGGAGACTGGCGCGCCGGCGACGGCGTCGCGCAGCGCATCGAGCGCCGGGGCCAGGCAGACGGCCAGCAGCAGCAGCGCCAGCAGCGCTTCGAGCAGCGTCAGACCGGCGCACCTGGTGCGCCATGGGCGGATGGACATCGGTAGGGGCATGGTCAGGATTGGGTAATGCGGCCGGTGGCGCCGAGGTTCACGCTGCGCCGGACATGGCCGGCGCCGAGGACGATCGCACCGGCGCGCAATGCCTTCTCGCGCATGGGCCCCTTGCCGATGCCGCGCACGGGGGCGCCGCCGGCGTCGAAGACGACGCTGCCGGCGGTGGCGTTATCGGCGAAGGTGAAGCTGCAGCTCACGAGGGTCATGGCGGATCCTGCGGATTGTGCGGATGCGGCGGGCGCCGCCAGGTAGGTCGTATCCTGGCGTGGGGTCGTCGTGTCCTTGCTGGTGTCCACCGCGCCGACCGTCAACCGGCCGGTGGCCGGATCGCAGCTGACCAGGCGCGGTTCCCGCTTGCGGCGGGCCTCGTCGCGGGCGAATCGCAGCGCGTGCGTGAATTCGTCGACCGCGATGTCGGCGCCGGCCTCCGTCACGCGCTGGGCGGCGGGCAGGGCGATGACCGCGACGATCGACAGGATCGCCACCACCATCAGCAGCTCGAGCAGCGTGTAGCCTATGCTGGCGCGTGGCCGCATGGGCGCGGGTCAGCCCTCGTCGGCGCCGGTATCCGCCGATTCCAGTTTCCGGTTCAGGATGAACTCGCCGGAGACGGTGCTGTATTTCCAGCCCTTCCCACCCGCGTCGGCGGCAAGGGCGCCGGCGACGGTCTGGACGGTGACTTCCTTGCTGTTCTCGAACGGGTCGGCCGGGATGCCCATGCGCAGGTAAGGTCCGTACCGGTAGTTTTCGTCGGCGATGCTGCAGGTGCGGCCGTCCTTGTCGGACGCGTACGAGAGCTGCTCGACGAATGCTTCTTTCGTGCCGGCGGCGCCCTCGCCTTGCGTGCCGGTGCACGCGGCCGTGCCACCGCTCGATACTTTCACGCCGGGATACGCGTTGCCGGCATGCTGGGCGCGATACAGCTCGATCGCGTTGCGCACGGCCGCCAGGTTGGCGTCCGCCGCCGATTGCTGCGCATCCGACGTGGCCGCCGAAAACTGGGGAATCGCGATGGCCGAGATGATCGCGAGGATGATCACGACGATCAGCAGTTCGATCAGGGTGAAGCCGGCTGCCGCGGCGCGCTTGAATGAGGTAGTCATGGATATTTTCCGCCCGGTTGGTAAAGTCGAATTGTCAACTTTACTTATTGAAATTATTAATTCCAAAGGGTAACACGCTCCAGTTTCCACACGTCATCAATTTTTCAATCGTGTGGGAGTCTGTGGTTTTTAGTCAACGCATCAATGCACGCTTCGTGACAATTTAAATATCGGCAAGATGAGCGAACTGACGATCGTGCCGACCAAGATCCCCATCACCAGCAGCATCACCGGCTCGGCCATCTTGGACAACCGCGCCAGGTGGCGCGTGAGTTCACGATCGTAGGAATCCGAGATCCGGCTCATCACCCGCCCCAGCGTGCCGGTTTCTTCGCCGGTAGCGATCATCTGGCGCACCGCCACCGGGACGAAACCGCTGTCCTGGAAGCCCGCAGCGATGCCCTTGCCTTCGGTGACGTCGTTCTCGAGGTCGCGGATGAAGCGCTGCACGTCGGCATTGGGCACCACCGCGCGGCAGGCTTCGAGCGTGGCCAGGATGGTCACGCCACGTTCCAGCGAGATCCCCATCACCCGCAGCAGGCGCGTCAGGTAGATCCTGGCGAATATCTCGCGCAGCACCGGCAGGCGCAGCTTGGCGCGGTCGACGGCGATGCGCACGTCGGGACGGCGCACCAGCATCCAGCCGCCGCCCACCAGCGCCGCGGCCACGGCGGCGGCGATCGCGCCATGCTCGGTAAGGACCTGGCTTGCCACCATCAGGCCGCGCGTCGTCCATGGCAGCTGGTCGTGGATCGACGCGAACATGGCCGCAAACTTGGGAAACACCGACACCAGGATGAACAGCACCACGCCGAACGAGAACGCCAGCAGGATCAGCGGATACGACAGCGCCGCCACCAGCGTGCTGCGCAAGCGTTCCTCCTTCTCATCCATCTCGACCAGTTGCACCAGTACGTCGGCCATGAAGCCGCCGGCTTCGCTGGCGGCGATCAGGTTGACATAGGTGCTGGGGAACAGCGGGTGCCTGGCGAGCGCCGTCGAAAAACGTTCGCCGGCCAGGATGTCGTCGCACATTGTCGCGATCATCGCGCGCAGTTGCGGCTGGTCGGACTGGTCGAGCAGCGACTGCAGGGCCGCGTGCAGCGGCACACCGGTTTCCAGCAGCAGGGCCAGGCGCTCGGTGAAGATGGCGCGCTCGCGCAGCCCTGGCGCGCGCGCGCCGAACAGGCGACGCCCTGGCGCGCGACTGGTTGCGGAGGGAATCGGGGAATCGAGTTCGATCGGCATGGCGGGGGCTCAGAGAGAATGCACGACGCGCGCGATTTCCTCGGGCGTGGTGTGGCCGTCGAAAGCGCGCGCCATGCCGTCGGCGTACAGGTCGTGATGGCCGCTGGCGGCCACGTGCGCGGTCATCTGCTCCTTGCTGGCATTGGCGACGATCATGCGCTGCAGCTCGGGGCCGACTTCGAGCAATTCATAGATGCCCATGCGGCCCTTGTAGCCCGAGTCGTAGCACGCCGGGCAGCCGCGCCCGCGCATCAGGCGCAGGTCGCCCTGGCCATGCCAGCGGTACGCGGCAGTCGCCTCGGGCGTGGCCAGATAGCTGGTGCGGCAACCCTGACACACGCGCCGCACCAGGCGTTGCGCCATCACCCCGATCAGGGCCGAGGAAAGGAGATACGGCTCCACGCCCATCTCGACCAGGCGCGACACGGCGCCCAGCGTGTCGTTGGTGTGCAGCGTCGTCAGCACCAGGTGGCCGGTCAGCGCGGCCTGCACCGCGATCTCGGCGGTCTGGCGGTCGCGCACCTCGCCGATCATGATGATGTCCGGGTCCTGGCGCAGCACGTGCTTGAGGATCTTCGGGAAGGTCAGCCCGATCGCGTCGTTGACCTGGTTCTGGTTGATGATGTCGAGCTGGTATTCGACCGGATCCTCGATGGTGACGATATTCTTTTCGATGCTCTTGAGGTGGCTGATCGCCGCATACAGGCTGGTGGTCTTGCCGCTGCCGGTCGGGCCGGTGACCAGGATCAGGCCGTGGCTGCGGCCGAGCAGGCGCTTGAAGGCGCCGGCCGCATTCGCCTGCATGCCGAGCTTGTCGACGTCGAGGATCGACTGGTTCTTGTCCAGCACCCGCAGCACCACCTTCTCGCCGTAGATGCCGGGCAGCGAGGAAAAGCGCAGGTCCACGGTGCGGCCCTGGGTCGCGACCTGGATCCGGCCGTCCTGCGGCAGGCGCCGCTCGGCGATGTCGAGGTTGGCCATCACCTTCAGGCGCGACACGATGGCCGGATGCTGGTCGACCTTGGGCGACATGACTTCGTACAGCACGCCGTCGATGCGCAGGCGGATGCGGGCGCGGTTGCGCGAGATCTCGATATGGATGTCGCTGGCGCCGTCGCGGATCGCGCGCTGGATCACGGCGTTGACCATATTGATCACCGGGCTGGCGCCGGCCATCTCGTCGATCTGGGTATAGTCGTCGGGGATCGTCGACTCGATCAGTTCGAGGTCGCTCGCTTCGGTATGGATGAAGTCGGGCAGGGCGCCGCCGTAGGCTTCGTCGGCCAGGCGCCGGATGTCGGCCGGCGGCGCCACCACGATGCGGATCCGGTTGCCGGTGCGGGTGCGGATCTCGTCGATGGCGTGGATCGCCTGCGGCTCGGCGCTGGCCACGGTCAGGGTGTCGCCGACCCGGAACAGCGGCAGCACGTTCAGGCGCCGCGCGACATCGCGTTCGATCAGCGCCAGCGCGCCCGGATCGTACAGGCCGGTGCGCAGGTTCACGTAGGGCAGCGCCAGCTGGTCGGCCAGCGCCTGGTACAGGGCGGCTTCGGTGATCCATTTGCGCTCGACCATGATCAGGCCCATGCGCTTGCCGGTCTGGTCCTGCAGGCGCGCCGCCTCGGCCACCTGCTCGGCGCTGGCGGCGCCGCGCTCGACCAGGATGTCGCCCAGCTTGCTGCCCGGCTCGCGCGCGCGGCGCGGCGCGGCCGGCCGGGCGTCGAACAGCGGCAGCTGGTCGAGCAGGCCCGTGGCGGCCAGGATTTCCTGCAGCAGCGGATTCGGATAGGCCAGCTTGAGCCAGCCGCCCAGTGCCGCCAGGCGCTCGCCCATGTCGGCCATCATGCCCAGCGCGTGGCCCGACAACAGGGTGACCTTGCCCAGGTCGACCACGATCGACACCTGGTGCTGGGCCACGCACTCATTGAGCGCCGCCTGCAGGGTCTGGACCGCGTCGTCGGCCACCAGCGCCGTCAGCGGCGCCAGGTAGGTCATCGCGCCGATGCGGCTGCGGGTGATCCTGTCAGCTGCTGCGGCTGCAGTGCCCACGCTCATGCGGCGCAGGCTGCCGGGGCGGTCGCCCTGTCGCGCGCGATGCCGAAGGCCGCGATCCAGCCGGGTTCGGCGCGGCACACCTGTTCGAACGTGGCGACCACGCCCGGGTCGAGCTGGGTGCCGGCGCAGCGCGCGATCTCGGCCATCGCCACTTCGTGGCTACGCCCGGCGCGGTAGGCGCGCGAGCTGGTGATCGAATCGTAGGTGTCGGCCACCGCGATGATGCGCGCGTTGTACGGGATGTCGTTGCCGGCCAGCCCGTGCGGGTAGCCGGTGCCGTCGTATTTTTCCTGGTGGTGGCGCGCGCCCGGCACCGCCCCCTTGAGACGGTCGATATGGCGCAGGATCTCGTAGCTGCGCTCCGGGTGCACCATGATGAAGGTGAACTCGTCGCGCGTCAGGCGGCCCGGCTTGCACAGCACGGCGTCCGGGATGCCGATCTTGCCGACGTCGTGCAGCAGCGAACCCCAGAACAGGTTGTCCAGTTCGCGCGCCGGCAGGCGCAGCGCGCGGCCGATTTCCATCGCGATGTGGTGCACCCGTTCGCTGTGGCCGCGCGTGTACGGGTCCTTGGCTTCGACCGCCTCGATCAGCGCCGCCGCCATCTGCTGGTTGAATTTGCTCGTCTCGGCCAGCATGCTGTGCATGCGCGACAGGCTCGAAAGATGATTGGCCAGCACTTCGCCGAGCTTGCGGTCGCTGTTGCTGAAGTCTTCCTTGTGGGCGTGGTTGAGCAGCACCAGGATCGCCACCACCGACTTGTCCTGGAATACCGGGCAGCACAGGATCTTGAACGGCATGTCGGTGAAGATGTAGGCACGGCGCGGATCGCCCGCGTCGTTCATCACGATCGGCTGGCGCGACGAGTGCGCGAAGCGATACAGGTCGCCGCGCATCTCCACCAGCACCAGGTCGAGGTTGTGGATCGGCCGGGACAGGTTGGTGGCCGACACGCACAGGTTGTCGCCCGGCTTGATGAAGGCGGCCACGTCGGCGTCCATGTGGTCGGCCCAGCTCTCGAGCAGGCTGCCGAAGACGTCTTCGCCGCTGGTCATGTCCTGCACCTGGCGGTCGATCGCGTAGACCAGGTGCAGCTCTTCGTAGCGGTCCGACAGTTCGTCGGCCATGGCATCGAGTTCGCCCTGCACGCTGCACGCTTCGCCGATCGCGGCGGCCACGTCTTCCAGCGCCTCGGCCAGCGCGTCCCATGCGAACGGCGCGCCGTCGGCGGCCGGTACGCTGCGAACCGCCAGGTGCCCGATCAGCTGGCCCTTGGCCTTGATCGGCAGGTACAGCAGGGTGGCGTCGCCGCTGTCGTGGCGCTGCATCCCATCGCCGCTGCACGGCCAGGCGAAGCCGCCGGCGCCCAGCTGCGCCAGCCAGTCGGCCAGGCCGTCGTGGCCGGGTGCGCTCCAGCATGGCGCACCGGTGGCGTCGCACACGGCCAGCGCGTGTTCGCTGCCGGTGCTGCGCTGGAGCCAGCGCGCGTGGCGGGTGAAATCAAGGGTGGGCAACAGCTTATGCGGCATGGACGGGCTCCGGCGGATGGCCTGGCGTCGAGGCCAGGGCGGCGAAATGGCGGGACAGGCGCGCCACCAGCTGGCGCGGACTGAGGGGTTTTTCGAGGAATTCGGTATTCGCCAGTTCACGCGCCCAGGCGCGCTCGTCGAGCGCCGTCATCGACGTCATGACCAGGATCAGGAACGGGTGCTCGGGGTAGGTCGCGCGCGCCAGGGGGCACAAGGTGCGTCCGTCCATGCCGTCCATCTGGATGTCGCTGATCAGGACGTCGGGCAGCTGTTCGGCCATGCAGGCCAGCGCCGCATGGCCGTCGCCGGCGGTGGCCACGACATAGCCTTCGCGCTCGAGCGCCAGGCGCAGCACGCGCAGCACATGCGGCTCGTCGTCGACCAGCAGGATGCGGCGCGCGCTCACAGCACCGCGGCGCCGGCCGGGGCCGACACGATCTTGAGGTGGATCGAGAACGTGCTGCCCACGCCCGGCTCGCTGTCGAGCACGATGCGGCCATGGTGGAGTTCCACGATTTGCGCCGCCAGGTACAGGCCGAGGCCGTGGCCGCCGCGCTTGACCGGCGCATCGCTTTCGCTGACGCGGTAGAACTTGTCGAAGATGCGGCCCTGGTCGGCCGCTGCGATGCCGATGCCGGTGTCGCGTACGCTGATCACGATGTCGTTGTCCTCATTGCGGGCGGCCAGCGTCACGCTGCCGCCCGGTCGGTTGTATTTGATGGCGTTGGTCAGCAGGTTGTTGAGCGCGATGCGGAACAGGTCCTTGTCGATGGCCACCGCTTCGAGTTCGCGCGGCAGGTCGAGCAGCACACGCAGCTGCTTGCCTTCGGCGCGCGGCAGGGCCTGGTCGTAGGCGTCGCGCAGCAGGTCGTCGAGACGGACCCGGTTGCGCTCCGGGCTCATGCTGCCGGTTTCCAGCTTGCTGACGTTGAGCAGGTTGCCGACCAGCGCGTTCATGCGCTCGATCTCGTCCTGGATCACGTTGAGCGATTCCACGCGCAGGCTCTCGTCGTCGCTGTCGGCCAGCATCTCGGCATACATGCCGATGACGTTCAGCGGCGACTTGAGTTCGTGCGAGACGTGGGCCACGAAGTCGTTGCCGGCCTGGCGCGCCAGGTGTTCGCGGGTGACGTCGCGCAGCACCACCAGGGTGCCGAAGGACATCGTGCCATGCCCGCCGCTGAGCGGCTGCGCGCTCGCATGCAGCTGGCGGCCCTCGACATTGCTGGGTGCGAAGCCGACCGCGTGCGAGCGTGCGTTGTCGCGCACGTCGCCACTGTAGCGCCCCAGCAGGCCGCGCAGGGCCGGGTCGCAGCACCAGCTGTCGACCGGCTGGCCGACGATGCGGTCCATCGGAATGCCGAGCAGGGGTTCGATCTTGCCGGACGCGAAAGTGACGTCGCCGGCCGGGTCGAGCATCAGCAGGCCGTCCGGCAGCGACTGCAGCGCGGCGTTGAGCTTCTTGCTGCCGTATTGCAGCAGGCGGTTGTCGGCGGTGGAGTTCAGGGCGCCCTGCTCGAGCTGGGCGATGCGCTCCCCGGCCTGGGCCAGGTAGGTCTGCATATCGGCGATCAGCTCGCGCATGTCGCCGCTGTCGCCAGCGTCGCGCCGTGTTGGCGCGGCCAGCGTGCGCAGTTGCGTCGACAGCGCCGCCAGCGGCCGCATTTCGCGCTTGATGACGAGGTACACCACCGGGACGACCAGGAACATGGCCAGCGCCAGCACTGCGAGGAAGGACACATCCTGGGCCAGCACCGTATAGCGCGGCTGGTTGAAGCCGACCCGCACGAACAGGGTGCCCATGCTGCGATCGGCCAGCGGGCCGTAGAACTCGCGCAGCGCGCCCGCGCCATCGCCGGCCGGCAGGGTGCGTTCACCGAATCCATTGGCGGCGCCCGTTGGCAGCGCGACGGCCGGGGTCATGCTGCCGCGGCCCGCGACTTCGGCCAGGGTGCGCCCGCTGGCGTCGCCGATCGTGGCATACGCGAAATCGCCGTTGTCATGGTATGCCAGCAGGGCGGCGAGCAGGCCGCCGCTCTTGCCGTTGTCGGTCAGGAGCGCCATCGGGACGGTGCTGAGCGACTTGACCAGGCCGACGCCCTTGATCCGTACCTGCGCCGCCTGGCTGTCCTGCTGGCGTACTACCAGCAACGCCACGACCAGCGTGATGGCTGCCAGGGCGCAGGCGATCAGGATGATGCCGATGCGGTTGAGTTTCATGGGGGGCGCGTTTGTGAAATGTGGATTGTCACATCTTGTGTCAAAGGGGCACTATAGGCGGAGAGTTTCCTAATGGCAAATACAATTCCAATCGTGCGCAGCGATCTTGTCCAGAGTGTTGTATTCGGCATGCAGTACGGCGGCTGCGTGGCTGCGACGTGAAATTTGTGACAATTTTGATTCATTCACATCATGAGGGTGTTCCGCGGCTTGCTTTCGTGACAAGTTGCAGCGTACGGATGAGGGGCTGCGCAGCCGCGTGGGCATGGCGCCGGATGCGGTGGGGTAATGCGCGCGGCGACGTCGCTGCTGCCGGGAGATAGGCGTGATTCCGGGAGAAGGTGGCGCTGGGGCGCCTGGGCCGCGCGGACGGTTGGGGTCCCTCCGTATCGGGCCGCGCTGGCGCGCGCGAGGGGCCGCCGGCGGCGGCCGCATCATGCTTGCACCGCGCCACAGCGCAGCAGTTCGCTCGGCGGCGGCAAGCCGCGCCCTGGCTGCTCGACGGTTCAGGTGGGCTGGCTATCTTCGGTCGCGACTTCCTGCAGGCCGCGCACCAGGCTCGAGACGCTCGGATTGTCGACGAACACGCAACGCTTGCCGTGGCGCTTGCAGTGGTCCTTCACGCGCCAGTAGGCGCTGTGGCTGATGCAGCCGGTCTGGCAGATCACGAGATCGGCCGCGGCCAGGCTGGCGTCGAGCTGGCTGCTGCTGTCCTCCAGGCCCCCGTCGTGGTGGGCGAACTGGGCGCCGACCCGTTCGATCATGTTGCGGTAGATCGGCACGCTGCTGCTGCGTCCTCCGACGCACAGCACGCTGCGGTTTTCCAGGCGCACCGGCATCGCGACCGGCGCCACCTGGACCGGCGCGGGAGCCGATTCCATTTCTTGCGCCGGCGCCGGCGCCCGCGCCGCCTTCAGCTCGGCCAGCTGCGCGCGCAGCGCCTGCTCGCGCGCTTCCATCTGCGCGACGCGTTCGGCCAGGCGCTCGCGCGTATCGAGTTCGGGGATGCTGGCCTGCAGCCGCGCCAGTTCGGCGCGCAGGGCCTGGAGGTCGCCATCGCGGGCGATGGTCGCCGCGCGCGCCGCCCGCAGCTGGCTTTCATGGCGTTCGCCCTCGAGCGCCTTTTCGTGGACCAGCGCATTGCAGCGCTCCTGCAGGCGCGCCACTTCGCGTTCGAGGCGGGCATTGTCGGCGACGACCGCGTTGAACTTGTTGATGTCGGCGCGCGCGCAGGCCCCGGCCTGGTGCTGCACCATATGGATATCGCGGCACATTTTTTCTTCGAGCGCCGTGCTGCAGCGCGGATGCGACAGCCCGGCCCAGAACGCCCCGGCGACGTCGCCCGCGGCGACCGCGGCTTCCCACATGGCCTCGACCTCCTCGGTGGTCTTGGCGGCGCGGAAGCGCTGGATATGTTGTGCATAGCGGCGTTCGAGTTCCTTCTGCACCGCATCGGCGACCGGGGTACGCAGCGCGCATTCGCTGACGGTGCCGACGTGGATATCGTAATCGTCGTGCAGTACCTTGCCGCCCGTCACCTTTTCCACCAGCTTGCGCAAGCCCCCCAGCGGCAGCCCGACCCCGACCAGCGGGCAGTGGCAGGCGTGGGACAGCTCCCAGACGCGCCGCCGGCGCGAACCCTGCGGACCGTCGGCAGGGCAGGGTACGTTCGAAGCGTGTTTATCGCACATGTCGTTCCTCTCGACGCAAGGTTGGGGCAGGCCGAACGGCGGCGCCTTCGATCAGATGATAATGATTCTCATTCATTATTCTATATCAGCCATCGCGCCACGCAAGCAAAATCTTCACCGGCGCGGCCCCACCCGTCTCGCCATCCTCGCCATCCTCGCCATGCTCCGCATGAACGGCGCCGCCCGCCACGACATGTTGCCGGTCCCTCCGGCGCCAGGACAATCACCTGCCGATGCGCTGGACGCGCGCGGTCGCGCGGACGGCATCTGCTACACTCGGCCGATCTTTCCCCTAGAAGCCCGCGCCGCGTTGATCCAGACACCACCTTCCGCTGACCTTCCTTCGGTGCTGGCCGGCCCGATCCTGCGCCGCCTCGAGCCGGGCCGCCTGGTGCTGTGGCTGGTCGGCAGCGCCGTGCTCGACCTGACCCTGGAACTCATCCCGGACGGCGCCGCCGCGCGCCGGGTGCGGCTCGACGGCGCCTGCCGCCGCGTCGTGCGCGTCGGCACGCATGCCTACATCCACCTGCTCGACGTCGCCCTGGACGAGCCGCTGCCGCTCGACACGCTGGTCGATTACGACCTGCTCGACGGCCGCGGCGCAGGCGTCAGGCACTGGGCGCCGCACCTGCTGCATGCGGGGCAGTCGCGGCCCAGCTTCGTGCTGCGCAGCCGCATGGACAACATCCTCTACGGCTCCTGCCGCAAGCCGCACCACCGCTCGCGCGACGGCCTGGCCTGCGCCGACGCCCTGCTGGCCGGCGACATCCTCGACGCCGGGGCGCGGCCCGCCATGCTCATGCTGTGCGGCGACCAGGTATATGCCGACGACGTGGCCGGCCCCATGCTGGCGGCGATCCATGCGCTCGTCAGGCGCCTGGGCCTGTACGGCGAATGCCTGGATGGCGCGCTCGTGGAAGACAGCGAGGCCCTGTATGCCCACCCGGCCGGCTACTACCGGCGCCAGGACCTGCTGCCCGCGTCGCGCTCCAGCGAGGCGCTGCGCGAGCGCTTCTTCGGCGGCTCCGAAAAGCCGATCTTCACGACCGCCAACGCCCATAACCACCTGGTCACCCTGGCCGAGGTGATGGCGATGTACCTGCTGGCGTGGTCGCCCGCCCCGTGGCGGATCGTGGGCGAGCCGGCGATGCCGCCATTGAAACCGAAGCATGTCGAACGCTGGCAGCGCGAACGCGCCGCGCTGCAGGGCTTCTGCGCCGAGCTGCCGCGCGCCGCGCGCCTGCTGGCGCACGTGCAGACGCTGATGATCTTCGACGACCACGACATCACCGACGACTGGAACCTGTCGGCCAAGTGGGAGACGACGGCCTACGAACACCCGTTCTCGCGCCGCATCATCGGCAATGCGCTGGTCGCCTACATGCTGTGCCAGGGCTGGGGCAACCGCCCCGACGTGTTCGAGGAAGCGCTCGACGCCGTGACGGCCCTGGGCGCCGCGCCGGATGCGCGCGGGCGGCTCGATCCGCGCGCCCAGGATGCGCTGATCCGGCGCCTGCTGGCGTTTCGCCAGTGGGACTACATGCTGCGCACCCAGCCCGCCATCATCGTGCTCGATACCCGCACCCGGCGCTGGCGCAACCGGCGCACCCCTGGCCATCCGTCGGGCCTGATGGACTGGGAGTCGCTGACCGAGCTGCAGCACGAGCTGCTCGACGAGACGGCAGCCGTGATCGTCTCGCCGGCGCCGATGTTCGGGGTCAAGCTGATCGAGGTGGTGCAGCGGCTCGCGACCTTCGCCGGCCAGGCCCTGACGGTCGACGCCGAGAACTGGATGGCGCACCGCGGCGCGGCCAGCAGCATGCTCAATATCTTCCGCCACTCGCGCACGCCGGGCAACTACGTGATCCTGTCGGGCGACGTGCATTACTCGTTCGTCTACGACGTCGAGGTGCGCGAATCGGACCGCCCGCAGCACGTCTGGCAGATCACCAGCAGCGGCATCAAGAACGAATTCCCGCGCCGCCTGCTCGACTGGCTCGACCGCCTGAACCGCTGGCTGTATTCACCGCGCTCGCCGCTGAACTGGTTCACCAAGCGCCGCGACCTGGCCCTCAGCCCGCGCCTGCCCGACCCGCGAAAGAGCGGCGAGCGCCTGTGGAACGGCGCCGGCATCGGCCAGGTCTGGCTCGACGCCCACGGCCGGCCGACGCGCATCGTGCAGCACAATGCCGACGGCCGGCCGTCCACCCGCTTCCTGCTGCCGGACGACGAACCTGCCGCCACGCCGGCGGTGGAGAAACCGCGGCGCGCCGCGTAGCGCCTTATCCGCCCAGCGCCAGCGGCTGGCCGCGCGCCCAGCGGTTGGACGACAGCGAAAAATCCAGCGCCCGTACCTGATGGTACCAGCCGGCCGGCACGTACAGCATGTCGCCCGGCGCCACCACGATCTCCACCAGCGCCGCCTGCCGCGCCAGCGGGAAGGCGGCGAAGTCGGGCGCCTCGGGATCGACCGGGGAACCGAACAGCAGCGGGTTGGCCTCGCGCGCATACAGGAAGGCGTCATGGTGCGGCGGCGCCAGGAAGATCCGCTTGCGGCCCCACAGCTGGGCGAAGAGGTTGTCGTCGTAGTCGCAATGCAGCGGCGTCACCGTGCGCGCCGGGCCGATCCAGAAGCGGGGAGGCCCCATCTTGCCGAACCAGGCCGGCCAGTGGCAGAGCCGGTTCAGTTCGCGCAGCGACAGGTTGCCGACGTAGGGCGGCAGGTCGGGCGCGCCCTCCGGCGGCGCCAGGTCGAGGTAGTCGCGCAGCAGCATGTCCTGCATCGCGCGGTCGGGCGCGAAGGCCGTATTGACGTAGTCGCCGATGCGCGCGCGCACCGGCAGGTGGCCGAAGCGCTCGCGCAGCTCGTGCGGGGTGAGGCTGGCCAGTGGCCAGCGCCCGACGCTGCCGGTGACCAGGAACGGCATGCCGGCCGCTGCCCGCGCCCGGAAGCCGGCCGCGTCGAGCCTGGCCACGCGCGGCACGGCGGTGAATGCCGGAAGCCGGCGCGCGGCCTGGCGGATGGCCTCGCGCATCGCCGCGATCGAGGCGACGCCGCGCACCTGCGCCGCTTTCACGGCTTCCGCCTGCTTTTTTGCCGCCATGTCCTGCTCGGCCGGCACGGCCTGGCGCGGCGGCAGGCGGCTGCTTGAAACTTTCTCTACTGCCATGTGATGTCGTCGCGGACGCCCGATTCGGGCGAAACCCCGTATGGTACTAGCCAACGCGCTTTTCATCCGCGATCGACGGATAAAAAGCCTGTTTCGACGCCGATGGAACGGCTCTGTTAGGCAGCGCACTGTCCCTCATGGCTGGTCCATTGTATTTTTTGTATCGCGACGCAGTTGGTTCGGTACTGCGCTCGTGACGAAGCCCTGGAAGGGCGTTCGCCCCGAGATCCGGGACGATCAGCCTGGGAGATCGATGGAACTGTTGCGCTGGTTCAGGTTCAGTGAAACAAGAAACTGATCCTGGGCATGAGGCAGTGCTGCCATTGATGTACCGCAGGCAGCTTTCGTTCCCGCGTTTTGTATCGGACTGATTCAAGGAAGAATGTGGTGATAGTCGAATATCGGTCTACTCCGCGTTGGTCACACTATTTTATGAGGGATACATCATGGATAATCAAAAGTCTAACGAAGGTAAGGGCATCGACGCCAGCAAGGCCGGTTCGAGCATCGGCAAGAGCCAGGATTCCAGCCTGAACAAGGGCACCACCGCATCGTCGGGCAGCCAGCAGAGCGCGTCGTCGAACCTGAGCAGCACCAGCGCGTCGCCGTCGTCCTCGAGCCTGCAAAGCGCCTCGTCGAGCGGCAATATGGGCAGCACCGGCTCGTCGACCTCGGGCTCGGCGCCAGGTTCGCCATCGTCGCAATCGTCGCAGTCGTCCTCGTCGACCGGCTCGCAATCCTCGTCGAACATGGGCTCGGCAGCCGGCAGCACCGGCTCGCTGGGCAATAGCGGCCTGGGCGCATCGTCGTCGAGCCAGTCGGCGTCGTCGGCGGATTCCTCGAACGGCGAGCAATCGTCGGTCGGCGGCATCAAGGCGGCGATCTCGTCGATCTCGCCAGACAAGGTGCATGCAGGCATCGACAAGGCTGCGCAAGCGGCCCAGCCGGTGGTCGACAACCTGGCTTCGCGCGCCCATGCCGGCGTCGACAAGGTCAGCGGCCTGCTGAGCTCGGCACAGGAAAAACTGGGCGGCGGCTCGGCCCAGCTGAGCGAGAAATGCTCGGACCTGTCGGCCCAGGGCAAGGAATACGTCAAGAACAACCCGGGCAGCGCACTGCTGGCCGCGGTGGGCGTGGGCTTCATCCTGGCCAAGCTGCTGGGTGGCTCGAGCGACCGTCACGAGTATCGCAACTACCGCGACTACCGCGACTGACCTCGACCAGGATGCGCGCCGCCCGGCGCGCATCGCGGAACGCCCGGCCGGCGCTTGCTGGCCGGGCTTTTTTTCGTCCAGATCGAAGGGCGCCTCGAAAAACCTGCCGCGCCCTGCAGTCTGCGATGATCGCGGTACGCCTGCACGACGGCGCTTCCCGACCGCCACCGGGGCCCGCTCGCGACGGCTTTTCGACGCGCCCTTAACGCTTCCTTAACGCCTCATTAACATCTCGATGACAGCATGCAACCTAGGATGGTTAGCATGAACAGCGAGAAACTTCATCTGCCCAAAGGCATCAGTGGCGTCGCGACGACGTCGCCGGTTCCGGCCGTCGGCCTGGCGCGCATCAGGGGCTGGGCCGGGCCTTTCTTACCACTGGTTCAATTGTTGGCGATCGGACTGGTGCTCCTCTCCGGTTTCAGGCTTGCCCTCATCGCCTGGCAGTGGCCGCGCGTGTCCGCCACCGGCATCGTGCCCGAGATCCTGGTCCAGGGCGTGCGCGCCGACCTGATCCTGCTCGGCTATTTCCTGGCCATCCCGCTGCTGCTGGCGCCGCTGCTGGCGCATGGCGGCCGCGCCCGCCTGTGGCGCCGCGCCAGCGTGGCCTGGACCGGTTTTGCACTGGTCGTCATCGTGTTCATGGAAGTGGCCACGCCGCAGTTCATCATGCAATACGACGCGCGGCCGAACCGCCTGTTCATCGAATACCTGGGCTATCCGCAAGAAGTGTTCTCGACCTTGTGGCATGGCTTTCGTACCGCGCTGCTGCTGGGTTGCGCGCTGACCGTCATCCTCGGCATCGTCCTAGTGCGCCTGTTGAAAAGAACGTCGGCCGGCATGGCGATGTGGCCGCGCCGCAGGCTGCTGCTGGTCTGGCCCGTCCTGTGCCTGCTGGTGTTCGTGCAGATCCGCTCCACCACCGGCCACCGACCGGCCAATCCCGCCATGTTCGCCCTGACCGGCGACGCCATGGTCAACTCGCTCGTCATCAACTCGGCCTGGTCGGTGCTCGACGCGATCCGCGCGATGGGCAATGAGGCGAAGTCGTCGGAGATCTATGGCGACTTCCCGCGCGAGCGGGTGCTGGCCGAGGTGAAGGCGGCGCCGTGGCTGCGCGACTACCGCTTTCCGAATCCGGAACTGCCGACCCTGCATTACCAGCAGGCGGCGATCCAGCGCAGCAAGCCACTCAACCTCGTGATCGTGCTGCAGGAAAGCATGGGCGCGACCTTCGTGAAATCGCTGGGCGGCTTGCCGGTGACGCCGGAACTGGAACGGCTCAAGGACGAGGGCTGGTGGTTCGAGCAACTGTACGCCACCGGCACCCGCTCGGTGCGCGGCATCGAGGCGGTGGTCGCCGGCTTTGCCCCCACGCCGGCGCGCAGCACGGTCAAGCTGTCTCTGTCGCAGAACAATTTCTATACCCTTGCAGACGGTCTCGGCCGCCAGGGCTACCACACCGAGTTCGTCTACGGCGGCGAAGCCCATTTCGACAATATGCGCAGCTTCTTCACCGGCAACGGCTTCCAGAACATCGTCGACATCGGCGACATGAAGCCGGCCTTCGTCGGCAGCTGGGGCGCCTCGGACGAAGACCTGTTCGACAAATCCCTCGAGCGCCTCAAGGCCCTGCATGCGCAAGATAAACCGTTCTTCAGCCTGATCTTCACATCCTCGAACCACGAGCCGTTCGAATTCCCGGACGGCAAGATCGCGCTGCACGACCCCGAGAAGCAGACCGTCAACAATGCGGTCAAGTATGCCGACCATGCGCTCGGCAAGTTCATCCGCGAAGCGAAGCGGCAGGCCTACTGGAAGGACACGGTGTTCCTGATCGTGGCCGACCACGACAACCGCGTCTACGGGGACAGCCTGGTGCCGATCAAGAAATTCCACATCCCGGGCCTGATTCTGGGCGCCGACATCGCGCCGAAGCGCATCGCGACGATCGCCAGCCAGGTCGACCTGGGCCCGACCTTGCTGTCGCTGCTGGGCGTGTCGAGCACGCACCCGATGATCGGGCGCGACCTAGTGAAGGATGCGACGACGCCGGGCCGCGCGCTGATCCAGTTCAACGATTATTTCGCCTACCTCGAAGGATCGAACGCGACCGTGCTGCGGCCGGGGCAGGCGCCGCTCGCGGCCCGCTACGATGCCGCCAGCGGCGTCTTCGATCCGGGCAACGGCGCGCCGGCCCGCGACAAGGTCGAGCAGGCGATGGCGCATGTCATGCTGCCGTCGCTGTTGTACCGCGAACAACGCTACCGGCCGCGCTAGGCGGAACGCCGGCCATTTCACCTTACAATATCCGCATGCGCATCCTCATCGTCGAAGACAACCCCGACATCCTGGCCAACCTGTACGGGTTCCTGGAGCCCAAGGGCTATACGGTCGATTCGGCCCGCAACGGCTATGGCGGTCTGGCGCTGGCGTCCGAGAACGCCTATGACGTGATCGTCCTCGACGTCATGCTGCCGGGCCTGAACGGCCTGGAGCTGTGCCAGAAGCTGCGTTCCGAACTGCAGAGCCATGCGCCGGTGCTGATGCTGACCGCGCGCGACAGCCTGGACGACAAGGTCGCCGGCTTCGACAGCGGCGCCGACGACTACCTGGTCAAGCCATTCTCGCTGGTCGAACTCGACGTGCGCCTCAAGGCCCTCACGCGGCGCGCGGGAGGCCAGCACGCCTTCAGCCGCGCACTGCGCTTCGGCGGGCTCGTATTCGACCCCGACCAGCAGGAAGCGTCGCGCGACGGCGCCCGGGTGGTCCTGACCAAGACCGGTTACGTGCTGCTGCGCTGCCTGATGGCGGCCGCGCCGCGCATCGTCCCGCGCGAGGCGCTGGAGCAGGCGGTCTGGGGCGACGACCGTCCGGAGAGCGACGCCTTGCGCACGCATATCCACGCGCTGCGCCAGGCCATCGACAAGCCGTTCGACGCACCCCTGGTCCATACCGTTCCCGGCGTAGGATACCGGCTCGCACTGCCCGATGCGCAAGGCTGACTCGCTGAGCCGCCCGATCGTCCGGGCCTTCATCCTGTTCGGCGTGGTGCTGTCGCTGTTCTTCGCCGTGCTGGCGGCGCTGGTGGTCGAAGGCATCGAGGTGCACCTGGTCGACGAACGCCTGGCAGAGGTCGAGAAGTGGGCGCGTCCGCGCGCCGCGGCGGGCTTGACTGCCGACCTGCCGGCCGGCCTGCGTTTTCACCGCGGCGAGCAGATACCGCACTCCCTGCGCGGACTGCCTGCCGGCGTGTCCGAGGCCGAGGTCGACGGCATCGGCCTGCACGTGCTGTCCGGCGCCGACGAGCTGGGACCATATGTCGTGGTCGACCACGAGAGCGACTACGAGCAGATCGAGTTGCTCGTGTATTCGATGTTCGCCGCGCTGTTCGGCGGCTTCGTCATCCTCGCGCTGTTCCTCGGCCGCTTCGTCGGCCGGCGCATCGTGACGCCGATCCGCGAACTGGCCGACGCCGTCGGGCATGGCGCGTTTTCCTCGCCGCACACCGAGCGCCGGGACGAACTCGGAATCCTCGCGCAGGCCCTGGACGCACATACCACCGAATTGCGCCAGTTCCTCGACCGCGAACGCTTCTTCACGGGCGACGTCAGCCACGAGCTGCGCACGCCGCTCACGGTGATCATGGGCGCGGCGGAGATCCTGATCGAGAACGGGGACGATCCCGCGGTGCGCGCGCCCGCGCAGCGCATCTACCGCGCCGCGCAGGAGGCGACGGAATGCGTAACGGTCCTGCTGCTGCTGGCGCGCGCGCCGCAGCTCGCGTCGTTCGCGCCGGTGTCGGTGAACGAGATCGCGCGGCGCGAAACGGAGCGCTACCAGTCCATGGTGGCGGACAAGCCGGTGATCTTGCGCTACGTCGGCGGCCCGGCGGCCAGCGTGCGCGCGCCCGCCGAACTGTGCGCATCGGCGGTGGGCAACCTGGTGCGCAATGCCTGCCAATACACGGAGCAGGGCGAGGTCACGGTGGCGATCGCGCCCGGAAGCGTCACGGTGGAAGACACCGGACGCGGCTTGCCGGATGCGGTCCGCCGCACGCTGGACGACAGCGAAGGCGCGCTGGCGATTCCCTCGAGCGGCTCGGCCGGGACGGGGCTGGGCCTGTCGCTGGTCAGGCGCATCTGCGAATACCTGGGCGCCTCGCTCGTCTACGAAAACCGCCAGGGCGGCGGCAGCCGCTTCACGATCGTTTTCCCTTCCGATTTCACGCGATCCTGACGCCGGCTTGACGCCGGACTGAAGGGCGCTTCTCTAACCTGTCAGCAATGCAGCCGCCACGGCTGCGACGCTGAAAGGATCGAGAAGTGGACAAATTGATGGTGCGGCGGGTCGACGCGCCGATGCTCACGCTGGCGGTCGCGCTGCTGCTGGCAAGCCTCGGCAACGCGAAATTCTGGTCGGTGCTGGCGCTGGCCGCAGGCGGGTTCTCGCTCGCCAGCCTGCCCGTGCTGGCCGGGTCGTTCCTGATCGTGGTCCTGTTCTTCAACGCCTGCCTGACCTTGGCCAGCTTCCGCTATGTCGCCAAGCCGGTGCTGGTGGCGATGGTGCTGGCCGCCGCTGCGGCCAGCTACTTTATCGTCACCTACGGGATCGTCATCGACCGCGCGATGATCCAGAACGTGTTCGAAACCGATGCGCGCGAAGCCACGGAACTGGTGAACTGGCGCATGGTGGCCTGGATTGCCTTGCTGGGGGTGCTGCCGTCGCTGCTGATCGCACGCGCCGATATCCAGTTTCCGCGCGGTGCGCGCGGACTGCTCGTGCGCATCGGCCAGGCGCTTGGCTCGCTGCTGCTGGCCGCGCTGCTGCTTGCGTTGCTGTTCAAGAGCCTGGCGCCGGCGCTGCACGAACACCGTGAACTGCGCTTCCTGCTCACGCCCACCAACTTCGTCCAGGCCCTGCATGGCTACCTGCGCAACCGCTTCGCCGCCGAGGTCGTGGTCGCGCCGCTCGGCCGCGACGCCGTCAAGGGCGCCGCCTGGCACGGACAGCGGCGCAGGACCCTGACCGTGATCGTGGTCGGCGAAACGGCGCGGGCGGCGAATTTCTCGCTCAACGGCTACGCCCGCGACACCAATCCGCTGCTTGCGCGGCAAAGCGGCTTGATCAACTTCACGCATGTGAGTTCCTGCGGCACCGCGACCGCGGTGTCGGTGCCCTGCGTGTTCTCCGCCTTCGGCCGGGAGGACTACAGCCAGTCGAAGGCCGAGCGCCAGGAAGGCTTGCTCGACGTTTTGGCGCATGCGGGCTTCGACGTCGTCTGGCGCGATAATAATTCAGGCTGCAAGGGCGTGTGCGATCGCGTGGCCTTCGAAGACCTGTCGCGGCCGGCGCCGGGCGCGCGTCACTGCGACGGCGAGGAATGCCATGACGAGCGGCTGCTCGACGGCTTGCCCGAGCTGTTGCGCGGTCGCGGCAAGGACCTCGTCGTGGTGCTGCACCAGAAGGGCAGCCACGGCCCTGCCTACGCCCGCCGGCATCCGGCCGCGTTCTCGCGTTTCGGCCCCGAATGCGCGACGGGCGAGCTCGAACGCTGCTCGCGCGCCTCGATCCAGGCAGCCTACGACAACACCATCCTGTACACCGATTACTTCCTGAGCCAGACCATCGACCGCCTGCGCGAGATGGCGCAGCGCGAGGACGTGGATACCGCGATGCTGTATTTCTCGGACCATGGCGAGTCGCTGGGCGAAAACAATGTCTATCTCCACGGTACGCCCTACCTGTTCGCGCCGCGCGAACAGACCCATGTCCCGATGATGCTGTGGATGTCGGACGGCTTCGGCGCGCGTTTTCGCATCGACCGCCGATGCCTGGCGCAGCGGCGCAACGAGCCGCTCTCGCATGACCACGTCTTTCACTCGGTGCTCGGCATGCTCGACGTGAATACCGCCGTGCTCAATCCCCGGCTCGACATCTTCCACGCCTGCGTGAGGGGAGCGTGAATGGACGCGACGCTGTTGCCGGCGCGGACCTTGCGGCGCCTGGCGGCCTGGCTCGCGGCCGGGGCGCTGGCGATCGCGGCGCTTGGACAATGCACCGATATCGACCTGGCGCTGGCCGATGCGGTGTTCGACGCCGGCGTCTTCCCATGGCGCCATGCATGGCTGACCGAGGCTGTCGGCCATGGCATGCTGAAATGGCTGCTGGTCCTGCTGGCGCTCGGCTTCATCGTGGCGGCGGGCGCCGACCTGCTCGCGCCTTCCGCGCGCCGCTGCGCGGCCGATCGCCTGCGGCTGCGCGTCGTCGCCCTGTCCGCCATCCTGGTGCCGGCCGCGGTCAACGCGCTCAAACATGTCAGTTCCTCCCACTGCCCCTGGGACCTGCAGCGTTATGGCGGCGTGCAGCCCTACCTGCGCCTGTTCGACGCCGTGCCGGCCGGCGCGATGCCGGGGCAATGCCTGCCCGCCGGACATGCGTCGAGCGCCCTGTGGCTGGTGTCGCTGGCCGTCTACTGGCTGCCGGGGCGCCCGGCGACCGCGGGCCGGATGGCATGCCTGGCGCTCGTCCCCGGCCTGGCGCTGGGCTGGCTCCAGCAACTGCGCGGCGCGCACTTCATGACGCACACCCTGTGGTCGGCCTGGATCGCCTGCGCGCTGGTGTCGGTCCTGGTCGCGGCACTGCAGGCGCCGCTGCGCGCCGGGTGACGGGGCTCAGGGCGTGCCCGGCGCGTTCGTCTTCGCTGCGACCGGCGCCTGCTGGCGCCGCAAACGCCGTCCCTGCCGCTTGAGCCAGTGTTCCAGGTCGTCGATGTAGGTGTAGACGGCCGGCACCACCAGCAGGCTCAGGAGGGTCGAGGTGATCAGGCCGCCGATCACCGCCACCGCCATCGGCGAGCGGAAGCTCGGGTCGCCCGAGAAGCCCAGGGCGAGCGGCAGCATGCCGGCGCCCATGGCGATGGTGGTCATCACGATCGGGCGGCTGCGCTTGTGGCAGGCATCGACCAGGGCGTCGAAGCGGTTCATGCCGGCCTCGCGCGCCAGGATCGCATAGTCAACCAGCAGGATCGAGTTCTTGGTCACGATCCCCATCAGCATGATCAGGCCGATCATGGTCGGCATCGACAACGCATTGCTGGTAAGCAGAAGGGCGACGAAGGCGCCGCCGATCGACAGCGGCAGCGCCGCGAGAATCGTCACCGGCTGCATGAAGTCCGAGAACAGCAGCACCAGCACGCCGTAGATGCACAGCACGCCGATCAGCATCGCCACGCCGAAGCTGTTGAACAGCGCCTGCATCTCTTGCGCATCGCCCAGCTCGGCGATCGTCACCGAGGACGGCAGCGACTGGAACACCGGCAGCGCGCGCGCTTCGGCATTGACTTCGCCGAGCGCGCGGCCAGACAGCTCGACCTCGAGCGTCACGTTGCGGCTGCGGTTCAGGCGGTCGATCTGGGCCGGGCCGCTTTCCATCGTGATGTCGGCGACGGTCGACAGCAGCACCGGGCCGTTCGCTCCCGGCACCGTCAGGCGGCCGATGGCGTCGAGGTCGGCGCGCACCGCGTCCGGCAGCTTGACCCGGATCGGCACCTGGCGCTCGTCCAGGTTCATCTTGGCCAGCGACTGCTCGTAGTCGCCGGCGGTGGCCACGCGTACCGTCTCGCCGATCGACGCCGCCGTCACGCCAAGATCCGCCGCGCGCGCGAAATCCGGCCGCACGATGATCTCGGGGCGCACCAGCGAGGCGCTGGAACTGACGTTGCCGATGCCGCTCAAGGTGCGCAATTCGCGCTCGGCCTGGCGCGCGGCCACGGTGAGCGCCTGGGCGTCGTCGCTGCGCAGCACCAGCTGCATCTTGGTGCCGGCATCCGGTATGCCGACCGTGAAGCGCGCGCCCGGGATGTCCACCAGGCGCTGCCGGATGGCGTTTTCGATCACGCCCAGCTTCATGTCGCGCTCGCCCCGCTGCACGGTGGCGATGGTCAGCACGGCGCGCCGCGCCTCGGCCGCCGCGCCGGGCGAGAAGGCGTCGCCGCTGGAGCCGCCGCCGATCGAGCTGAACACGGCCTTGACGCCGTCGACCTGCATGACGTGCCGGCGCACCTGCTCGGCCACCGCATGGGTCTGGGCCAGGGTGGACCCCGGCGGCAGCTCGACATTGACCTGGGTCTGGGAGCGGTCGGCCGGCGGCATGAAGCCGGTAGGCAGCAGCGGCACCAGGGCCAGCGAGCCGACGAAGAACAGGGCGGCGCCGAGCATGGTCAGGCCGCGCCGGCGCAGGCACCACTGCATCACGGTGAGATAACGGCGCATCAGCGGGCCGTCCTGCGGCGCCTGCGGGTTGCCCTGGGCGTCGACGTGGACATGCCTGGGCGCCTTCATCAGGTAGGCGCACATCATCGGCGTCAACAGGCGCGCCACCAGCAGCGAAGCCAGGATGGCCAGCACCGCGGTCCAGCCGAACTGCTTGAAGAACTTGCCGGGGATGCCGCCCATGAAGGCGGTCGGCAGGAATACCGCGACCAGGGCGAAGGTGGTGGCGATCACCGCCATCCCGATCTCGTCGGCCGCTTCGAGCGCGGCCTGCATCGGCGTCTTGCCCATGTGGAGGTGGCGCGAGATATTCTCGATCTCGACGATCGCGTCGTCGACCAGCACCCCGACCACGAGGGCCAGCGACAGCAAGGTGACCATGTTCAGCGTATAGCCGAACAGGTACTGGCCCAGGAAGGCCGGGATCACCGACAGCGGCAGGGCGGCGGCCGCGATCAGGGTCGCGCGCCAGTCGCGCAGGAACCACCAGACCACCAGCACCGCCAGCAGCGCCCCTTCGTACAGCATGTGCATCGAGGCGTCGAAGTTTTCCTCGACCGAATACGAGTTGTCGATCACCTCCTTGATCGCCAGCTTGGGATTTTCCCGTCCCAGTTGCGCCATCGCGGCGCGCGCGCCGGTGGCGACGTCGATCTCGCCGGCGCCGCGGGTGCGGAACACCTCGAAGGCGACCACCTTGCGGCCGTCCTGCTCGGCCAGCGCGCGCTGCTCCTCGACCGTGTCGCTGACCGTCGCCACCTGGTCGAGCCGCACATGGCGGCCGTCCGGCAGCGGGATGTCCATCGCCGCCAGCTGCCGCGCCGTCTGCACGGTGGCCAGGGTGCGCACCGACTGCTCGACGCCGGCCACGTCGCCGCGGCCGCCCGGCGCTTCGCGCTGCACATTGCGCAGCTGGCGCGAGACGTCCAGGGCCGACACGCGCAGGGCGGCCATCCGCTGGTCGTCGAGCTCGACCCGCACCTCGCGCGTCACGCCGCCGACGCGCTTGACGGCGCCCAGGCCGGGCACGCTCAGCAGGCGTTTCGAGACGTCGTTGTCGACGAACCAGCTCAGGTCCTGGTCGTCCAGGCTCGAACCCGGCGCCGCCTCCACGGTGAAGGTCGACACCACGCGGCCGGCGGTGGCGGTCTTGGTGACGGTCGGGTCGCGCAATTCGGCCGGCATGTCGGCGCGCACCCGCGAGACCGCGTCGCGCACGTCGTTGACGGCGTCGGCCGGGTCGCGCTCGAGGATGAACTCGACCGTGATGGTGGCCACGCCGTCCAGCACGCGGGTATAGATGTTCTTGATGCCTTGCAGGGTGGCGATCGAGTCTTCCATCTTGCGCGCGACCTCGGTCTCGAGCTGGGCCGGGGCGGCGCCGTCGAGGGTCGCGGTGACGGTCACGATCGGCAGCTCGATGTCCGGGAAGTCCTGCACCTTGCTGGCATTGAAGGCCAGCAGCCCGGCCACGGTGAGCAGGGCGAACAGCATGATCGCCGGGATCGGATTGCGGATCGAGAGGGCGGAGAAATTCATCGTGGCTTCCTCAGCGCGCGGCGATATTGCGCACCAGGTCGCCGTCGTTGAGGAAGCCGGCGCCCTGGACCACGATCGGCGTGTCGGCCCCCAGGCCGCTGACCACCTCGACCCGCTCGCCCAGGCGGCGTCCGAGTTTCACCTTCACCTGGCTCACGCGGCTGTCGGCATTCAGGCGGAACACATAGCTGAAGCCGTCGCGCACGGCGACCGCCTGCTGCGGCACGGTCAGCGCGTTCGAGGCGCCCAGTGCGAAGCGGCCGCTGGCGAACATGCCGGCCTTCAAGGGCGCGTCGCCCGACAGCGCCGGCGGCAGGTCGACATAGACCAGGGCCAGGCGGGTCTGGGGATCGACCGACGGCGCCACGGTGCGCACCTTGCCGGCGACCTCGCGGCCGCTGGCGGCGCGCACGACCGCCTTCGCGCCCGGCTTGATGCGGCCCAGGTCCTGGGCCACGACTTCGGCGCGCCATTCGAGGCGCCCCTGGCGGATCATGCGGAACAGCTCCGTGCCGACGCCGACCACGGCGCCGACGGTGGCGCCGCGCGCCGAGATCACGCCGCCGTCGGGCGCGACCACCTGCGTGTACTTCAGGCGCAGCTGCTGCTGGGTGAGCGCGGCCTGGGCCGACTTGACGCGCGCCGCGGCGGTCAGTTCGCCGGTGACGTATTGCGTGACCTGCTGGGCGCTCAGGGCGCCCGAGCTTTCGAGCTTGCGCGCGCGGTCGGCGTTGGCCTTCGCTTCCTGGGCATTGGCCTGGGCCTCGAGCAGCGCGGCGCGGGCGCCTTCGATCTCGGCGCGCACCGTTTCGTCGGCGAACACCGCCAGCACCTGGCCCTTCTTGACCACGTCGCCGACATTGACCCGCACCTCGGCCAGGCGCAGGCCGTTCGATTCGCTGCCGATCACGGCTTCCTGCCAGGCGGCGATGCTGCCGTTGGCGGTGAGTTCGATCGGCAGGCTGGTGCTGGCGGGAAGGGCGGTGGTGACGCTCAGGGCCGGGCGCGGCGGCGCCTTGTCGTCGCTGGCGGTGGCGCGGTTCGCCGTCGTCAGTGCAATGCCGGCGCACAGGGCGGCGGCCAGGGCCATGGCAATGGCAAGGACGCGCGTGGTTCGAATGTTTATCATGGTGTCCATGTCTTCTGCGGTATCGGCCAAGTGTAGCAAATGCGCTACGTGCGACAGGGCATGCACGCGGCGCCGCGGCCGGGCCAGGAAAGCTGCAGGACAGGAAAACGCGGTGGGAACGTGGCCGAAACAGAGGGAAGTCGGCGCTGGAGGAATTTGCGCACTGCCGCAATCGCCGCTGCGAACGGGACCGGTTAGAGGGCTTCCTCTATTGAAACAACGATAGTCGTTCTACCGTATTGCACTGCACAATAAAAAGGACTATATTAGAACCGTCTCCTCCAGTTTTCTCCGAAAATTGGATTCCCGCCCGCCAACCTTCAGGTTCGCGGGCGTTTTTTTTGCGTGTGACGGGTGCATGCGACCGGTGCCTGCGACCGGCCCCTGTGACAGCAATTATCGGGCGTCTTCGCCCTGGAAGGCGTGGGCGCGCCAGGTCAGCACCAGCGTGTCGCGGTGGCCATGGTCGCCCAGCGGCTGGATCGGCGTCGATTCATGGATCACGGCGGCGTCGTCCAGCAGCAGCAGGGTCCAGGGTTCGAGCATCGTGAATCGTTGCCCGGCCGGGCCGTGGGCGTCGAACACGCGCGTCTCGCCGCCCTTGATGTCCTTGCGCCCGACCAGCATCACGGCCACGAAGTTCACGCCGTCGCGGTGCGCGCCTTCGGGCGTGGGCCGGCCGATGCCGTCGGTGGTGTCGATGCGGAACTGGTGCGCCTCGACGAACCAGCGCTGCCGGCCCGCCACCGCCGAGCAGACGCCGCCCAGCGCGCGCAGCAGTTTTTCCCAGGCCGGGTTGGCGACGGTGGCGGCTTCCATCGGCGCGAACAGGCGGTGCATGCCGCCGTGCAGCGCGTTGTATTCGACCGGCTGCCAGTGCGCGCGGTGCGGCGTCCGTGCGAGCTGGCCGTCGTCGTCGATGAAGCAGGAGTGGCGGCGGCGGCGATAGCGGCCGCCATCCTTGAGGTATTCGTCGAGCTCGAGCCGGTCCCAGCTCGGCACGAGCGTATCGAGTTCGTCGATGCCGCAGCCGGCCAGCGCCGCGACATCGGCGGGGCGCAGGACGGCGTAGCCGGTGCTGCGCAGGGCGTCCGTCAGTTGCGACGGTTCGGTATACGGGAGTTGCGGCGTAGTTTGCAAGGTAGTCATCCCGTTAGCGTAGCACCTTTCGTCTTTACCGGTGACCGTCCCCGCCGAATGACAGATGTGCTGGATCAGGTGTCGTCACCACTGTTTGACCAGGGTCAGGCGCAGCGAGCGCGGTTCGATCGGGTGGAAGTGCACGTCCGCCACCGGCGCGGCTTCGCCCTGCAACTGCGACTCGTAGAAGTAATCGATGGCCGAGGCGCGCCGGTTGGTCAGGTTGAAGGCTTCCAGCTCCAGGCGCAGCCCGTTCGCCAGCCGGTAGCCGATGCGGCCGTTGAGCGTCAGGCTCGCGTTCGAGCGCACGCTGTCGTCCTCGATCAGCGGACGCGGGCCGAACCAGCGCAGGCGCAGGGAGCCCGACCATGGGCCGCTCGGGTCCACGGTCACGCCCAGCTGGGCGACGCCTTCGATGGCGCCGGGGATGCGGCGGCCGGCGTCCCGGTTTCCTTCGAGGTTCCCGCCACGCGAGCGGGCGCGCGCCCAGGCGGCGTCCAGGTCGATCGACAGCCATTTGAGTGGGCGGTAATAGTTCGAGAACTCGATGCCATGGCGCCGGCTCGGGTCGCCCGCCTCGGTATTGCCGGCGTCGCCGATATACGTCAGCTCGGAATCGAAGTCGAGGCGGTACACGGCCAGCGAGGTCTGCATCTTCGGGATGGCCTCGGTGCGGATGCCGAGTTCGACCCCGCGCGAACGCACCAGGCCCGGTGTCGGGTCGACCGCATCGAGCGTCTTCGGATCGACGGTCGCCACCGTGCCGCGCGCATCGTTGCTGTGGAAGCCGTGGCCGTAGTTGGCATACAGCTCGGTCGACGCCCACGGTCCGTAGACGATGTTCAGGGTCGGCGTGACCAGGGTGTCGTGCGCCTTGCCGGCATTGCGCGGCCGGTCGCCATCGACGCGGAAACGGTAGTTGCTGGCCCGGACGCCCGCCACCGTGCGCAGCGCATCGCTCCAGCGGGTGGCGCTTTCGATGAAGACGGCGCCGCTCGTCTCGACGATATGGTCTTCGCGCGTGGTGGCGATGCGCTGGCGCCGGCGCGTGTCGTACAAGCCGTTGAAGATATTGTCGTTCTGGGCTTGCAGGCCCACCGTCAGGTCGGACGACAGTTCCGCCGTGCGGTGCATATGCCAGGTGTGGGTGGCATCGATGCCGGTGGTGACGCGGCGGTCGGGCTGGGCGAACTGGTCGCCGTTGACCGGGTCGTTCATGAAGTAGGTGAAATTCGAGAACAGATCGAGCTGGTTGCGGATCGCATAGGCGCTGAGCTTCGAGGCCGAATCGGCATCGGTGCGGCGCCAGATCCCCGACAGGCTGAATCGCCGGGCTTCGCCGCCATCGCTGTCGTCGACCAGGCCGTAACGCCCGATGCGGCCGTCCCGTACCGCGCGCAGCGGGATCTGGTCGGTCGAGTTCCAGTCTCCCCGATAGCCCATCGCGGTGACGCTCCAGCCGTTGTTGGCGAAGCCGCGGCTGAACCGCAGCACGGCATTGAACTTGCGGTAGTCGTCGGGCCGGGTCCACGGGCCGTCGTTGTGCAGCGCTTCCAGCGCATACAGCAGGCTGCCGCCCGCCACCTCGGGCGAGCCGGCGACCATCGCGCGCCGGTAGCCGTCCTGGCCGGCGGTGGCCGACGCGATGTTCTTCACCAGGCGGCTGGCATAGGTGAGCGAGGCCACGCCGGCCGACGAAAAGTCGCCTTCGCGCGCCGAATACGGGCCCTTGCGGTAGTCGAGGCGGCCGACCAGTTCCGGGATCAGGAAGTTCAGGTCGGTCCAGCCCTGGCCATGGGCGTGGCTGCGCTGGTTGACCGGCATGCCGTCGACCCAGGTCGCGAGGTCGGTGCCATGGTCGAGGTTGAAGCCGCGCAGGTAGAACTGGTTGGCCTTGCCCTCGCCGCTGTGCTGGCTGGCGATCAGGCCGGGCGTGACTTCGAGCAGCTCGCCGGGACGGTAGGCGATGCGGCCCGCCAGGTCCCTGGCGCCCGCGCTGCCGGCGCCGGCCGAGTCGGCGATGCCGAGCTGGGAGGCGCGCGCGCCTTCGACCAGCACGCGCTGGAGCTGGAAGTCGTCGGCATGGACGGCGGACGTGGCGAACAGCGCGGCCAGGGCGCAGGCGATAGGACGAAGAATCATGGAATTTCTTGACAAGGTATGTGTTACTGCGCCGGTTGCTCGAGCGCCTGGCGGGTGAAGGTGAGGGAGCGGACCGTGCCGCCCGCGCCCAGGTTGACGGTATTGACCTGCTCGGGCAGGAAGTCGATCAGCACGCCCTGGCGGACGGTGGCCGCGCGGGTGAGCGGCGTGTTCTCGATTTCCTGGTAGATGACGACGCTGTTGGCGTCGACCGTCATGCCGATCCATTTGGACGGCAGGCGCTTGCCGTCCGGGCCGGCGAGCCAGAACTGGCGCTCGACGTACTGGCGCAGTACGGCCTGGTCTTCCGGGTCGGAGAGGTCGAACTGGCGCTGGTAGAGGTTCAGCAGCAGGGCGTCGATGTCGTGCGCGGTATAGGTATGGACGATCTCGGTGCTGCCGGTGCGCTCGTTGTACGAGACGTCGGTCATGCCGAAGTGGAAGCGGTGCGCGCTCGCGCCGTTGCTCATTACCGTGCTCGCGCACAGCAGCAGGGCGAGGCACAGCGTCTTGAAACCGCGCTGCGTCATTGCGCCGCCTTCGGTACGGCGGCGCCTTTCAATGGCGTCTTCATGTCGCGCATCAGGTTGTTCGGGTCACGCTCGGTCTTGAACAGTTCCAGGCGCGACGGCGCGGTCTTGCGCGGCCAGCTGTTGTTGCCGGTGTCGATGTCGGCGGTTTCCCAGAAAGGATCCTGGGTCAGGCCGACGATCGGTTCGTCGGTGATGAACAGCTTGGTGATCTGCTTCGGCGAATAGCGCCACACCTCGGCCGGAATGCGTTCGACGATCTTCTTGCCGCTCTTGAGCTCGATCTCGACGATCAGCGGCATCACCAGTCCGCCCTTGTTGGCGAAGTCGACCAGGGTCAGGTGCCTGCCTCCCTTGAGCAGGGCCTTTTCCCAATCCTCCAGGCCGGCCATGGTTTCCTGGTATGTGTTGCGGTCCTTGTTGGTGACCGTGAACTCGTCGTGTTCGTTGTAGAAGTCCTTCAGCTCGGGATGGGCGTCGATGCGGCGGGGCAGGGCCTTGTTGCGCTGGTCCATGACCGACACCGGCTCGCCGTTGGCGCGTTCGCGGCGAAGCGCCTTCTCGACCTCCGGGTCCTGGCTGCTGACGGTGTACTCGGTAATGCCCTCGACGCTGATGTCGACCGCGTCGGTCGTGTAGAACCAGCCGCGCCAGAACCAGTCGAGGTCGGTGCCGGACGCGTCTTCCATGGTGCGGAAGAAGTCGGCCGGGGTGGGACGCTTGAACTTCCAGCGCTCGGCGTATTCCCTGAAGGCGAAGTCGAACAGCTCGCGGCCGAGGATGGTCTCGCGCAGGATGTTGAACGCGGTGGCCGGCTTGGCGTAGGCGTTGTTGCCGCGCTGGAGCGTCGATTCGGCATTCGTCATGATCGGCGCCTGGTTCGTGCTGCGCATGTACGAGACGATGTCGCGCGCCTCGCCGCGGCGCGACGGGTAGTTTTCTTCCCAGGCCTGCTCGGCCAGGAACTGCAGGAAGCTGTTCATGCCCTCGTCCATCCAGGTCCACTGGCGCTCGTCCGAGTTGACGATCATCGGAAAGTAGTTGTGGCCGACTTCATGGATGATCACGCTGATCAGGCCATACTTGGCGGCCTTCGAATAGGTCACTTCGCCGGTCTTGGCGTCCTTCACCGGCCGGCGCCCGTTAAACGACAGCATCGGATATTCCATGCCGCCGACCGGGCCGTTGACCGAGATCGCGACCGGATACGGGTAGTCGAACGAGTACTTGTTGTACTGTTCGATGGTGTGGATCACGGCCGGCGTCGAGTATTTTTCCCACAGCGGATTGGCCTCGGCCGGATAGTAGGACATGGCCATCACGTCCTGCTTGCCGCTCTTGATCCCCTGGGCGTCCCAGAGGAAGGAGCGGCTGGTGGCGAAGGCGAAGTCGCGCACGTTCTGCGCCTTGAAGCGCCAGGTCTTGGTCGCGGTGGCGCGGCCCTTCTCGTTGGCCAGGGCCTCGGCCTGGGTGATGATCATGACCGGCTTGCTCGCCGTGCGCGCCTGCTTCAGGCGCTCGCGCTGGGCGCTGCTCAGCACATCGCCCGGGTTCTGCAGTTCGCCGGTGGACGCCACCACGTGGTCGGCCGGCGCCGTGATCTGGACGTCGTAGTCGCCGAATTCGAGCGTGAATTCGCCGTCGCCCAGGTATTGCGCGTTCTGCCAGCCGGCCGCGTCGTAGTAGGCGGCCATGCGCGGGAACCACTGGGCGATCTCGTAGATGTCGTTGCCGTCGTCGAAGCGCTCGAAGCCCATGCGGCGGCCCAGCACGTTCATCTCGGGGATGTTGAAACTCCACGCCACATCGAACGACGTGCGAGCGCCGGGCTTGAGCGGTCGCGGCAGGTCGATCCGCATCATGGTCTTGTTGATCGTGTGGCGCAGCGGCTTGCCGTCGCTGCCGGTCACGCTGGCGATGTGGATGCCGCCGTCGAACTTGCGCGCTTCGAGCGTGAAGCGCAGGGCGTCGAACTTCACGCCATCGTTGCCCCTGGCCTGCCAGGCTTCGCGCGACGGCAGGGTCGAGATATTCCGGTTGTCCGAATCGTTGCGGAACATGTTCTGGTCCAGCTGCACCCACAGGTAGGACAGCGTATCCGGCGAATTGTTATGGTAGGTCACGGTGCCCGAGCCCGACAGCGAGCGCCTGTTCTCGTCGATCGCCACGCGCAGCCGGTAGTCGGCGCGCTGCTGCCAGTACTTGTGGCCGGGCGCGCCGGACGCGTTGCGGGTCTCGCCCGGCGTCGGCAGCAATTCGTCGAGCTGGCGGAACTTGTCGTCGAAGACCGGACCGGCGGCGCTGGCGGAGGCGGAAAGAACGAGGGCGGCGAGGGTCGCCTGCAGGTGAGTGAAATTCATGTCGATGACAGCCAAAAGTAAAACACCGGCAGGCGCGACGGCGCCACCGGCGTAGGGTCGGCGGCCAGGCCGCCGACGCGTTCAACGAGAAGACGAGCCGGCGATCACTCCGCCGAAGGCGCGTCCACTTTCTCCTTGAGCTTCGTATTAAAGTCGCGCATCAGGTTGTTCTGGTCCCGATCGGTCTTGAACAGCTCGAGCCGCGACGGCGTCGCCTTCCTCGGCCAGCTATTGTTGCTGACGTCGACATCGGCGGTCTCCCAGTACGGATCCTGGGTCAGCCCCACCATCGGCTCATCCAGCACGAACAGCTTGGTGATTTTCGTCGGCGAATAGCGCCACACCTCGGCCGGGATACGCTCGATGGTCTTCTTGCCGCTCTTGAGCTCGATCTCCACCACCAGCGGCGTCACGAGCCCGCCCACATTGGTGAAATCGACCAGGTACAGGTGCTTGCCTTCCTTGAGCAGCGCCTTTTCCCACTCCTCCAGGCCGGCCATCTTTTCCTGGTATTTGTTGCGGTCCTTGTTGGTGACGGTGAAGTCGTCGTTCTCGTTGTAGAAGTCCTTCAGCTCGGGATGCGCATCGACGCGGCGCGCCATTCCCTCGTTGCGCTGCCGGGTGACCGAAACCGGCTCGGCGGCGCGCCGCGCGCGCTGCATCGCCTTCTCGACGTCGGGATCCTGGCTCGAAACCGTGTATTCGGTGATGCCGTCCACGCTCACGTCGACCGCGTCGGTGGTATAGAACCAGCCGCGCCAGAACCAGTCGAGGTCGGTGCCGGACGCGTCTTCCATGGTGCGGAAGAAGTCGGCCGGGGTGGGGCGCTTGAATTTCCAGCGCTGGGCATATTCCTTGAACGCGAAGTCGAACAGCTCGCGGCCCAGCACCGTCTCGCGCAGCACGTTCAGCGCGGCGGCCGGCTTGGCATAGGCGTTGTTCCCGAACTGCAGCAGCGACTCCGAGTTGGTCATGATCGGCACCTGGTTGCGGCTCTTCATGTAGTCGGTGATGCGGCGCGGCTCGCCGCGGCTGTCCGGCCAGTTCTCTTCCCAGGCCTGCTGCGCCAGGTATTGCACGAAGGTGTTCAGGCCCTCGTCCATCCAGGTCCACTGGCGCTCGTCCGAGTTGACGATCATCGGGAAGTAGTTGTGGCCCACCTCGTGGATGATGACGCCGATCAGGCCATACTTGGTGCGCTGCGAATAGGTGATCTCGCCGGTCTTCTTGTCCTTGCTCGGACGCGGGCCGTTGAACGAGATCATCGGGTATTCCATGCCGCCCACCGGGCCGTTGACCGAGATCGCGGTCGGGTACGGGTAGTCGAAGGAATACTTGTTGTATTGCTCGATGGTGTGGATGATCGCCTGGGTCGAGTATTTCTCCCACAGCGGATTGCCTTCCTTCGGGTAGTAGGACATCGCCAGCACGTCGGTGTCGCCGCTCTTGACGCCCTGCGCGTCCCAGATGAACTTGCGGCTCGAGGCAAACGCGAAATCGCGCACGTTCTTCGCCTTGAAGTGCCAGGTCTTCCTGGCCGTGCTGCGCGTCTTCTCGGCCGCTTCGGCCTCGAGCTGGGTCACGATGACGACCGGTTTCCTCGCGGTGCGCGCCTGCTTGAGGCGGTCGCGCTGGGCGGCGCTCAAGACCTCGCCCGGATTCTGCAGCTCGCCGGTCGAGGCGACCACGTGGTCGGCCGGCACGGTGATGCGCACGTCGTAGTCGCCGAACTCGAGCGTGAACTCGCCCGCACCCAGGAACTGCTTGTGCTGCCAGCCATAGACGTCGTAGTAGGCGGCCATGCGCGGGAACCACTGGGCGATCTCGAACAGGTCGTTGTTGTCGTCGAATTTCTCGTAGCCGGCGCGCCCGCCCAGCACCTTCTGCTCGTTGATGTTGTAGCGCCAGTCGATGCTGAACGTCACCCGCGCGCCGGGCTTGAGCGGCTGCGGCAGGTCGATCCGCATCATCGTCTTGTTGATGGTGTGCGGCAGGGCGCGGCCGTTCGCGTCCTTCACCGCCAGGATGTCGAAGCCGCCGGGGAAGGTGCGCTGCTCGAGCAGCGTGCGCAGGCCGTCGAATTTCAGGCCTGTCTGGGCGGTGGCGCCGGTCCAGGCGCCGCGCGAGGGGAGGGTGGCGCTCTGGCGCGCGTCCGAACCCGGCTGGTAGATGTTCTGGTCGAGCTGCAGCCACAGATACTTGAGGGTATCGGGCGAATTGTTATGGTAGGTGACCGTGCCGGCGCCGGAGAGCGCGCGCTTGTCCTCGTCGAGCGTGGCGCGGATCGTGTAGTCGGCGCGCTGCTGCCAGTAGGCGTGGCCGGGCGCGCCGGAGGCGGTGCGTACCGCGCCGGGCGTCGGCAGCAGCTCGTCGAGCTGGCGGAATTTGTCGTCGAAGGGTGCGGCCGCGTGCGCCGGAATGGCGAACGCCGAGGCGGCGAGGCATAGCGCTGCCACGCTGATGGGCAAACGGAACATGGTTCCCCTGGGTTTTTAGTTGGTATTAGAAAAGAATTCTAATCCTGATATGAATCAACTGCTCAGGGGATTTGTAAAAATCCTGAAATATAGGGTTCGGCGGCGCGGCTCAGGCCAGCCAGCGCCCGTCCGCGTACACCCGCTCCTCGCCCAGGTAGACCGCGTCGGTCACCGCGAACACGTCGATGTGGTAGCGCGCGTCCTTGCGCTTGAAGCCGGGCTTCGGATACACGCCATGCTTGGCGCCGAGCGACAGGTGGATGCCGCACATGCGCTCGTAGGTACCGATATCGTCGACCCGCAGCTCGCGCGTGAAGGCCCGGTTCAGGCCGAAACCCAGCTCGCGCACCCAGACTTCGCCTTCGTCGGCGGTGATGTTGTCGAGCACCTGCTGGAAGGCCGGCGTCGCGTTCTCGGCGGCCACCACGCGGCCGCGCTCGATCACCAGGGTCACCGGCACGTCCGGGCGGTTGGAGCGGTAACTGGTGTCGCCGAACACGTGGATCTGCACCCGGCCATGCACCGCTTCCAGGTCGAGCGCCTCGGTGAACACTTCGCCGATCGGGAACTGGCCGCCGACGTTCTTCATGTCGCCATAGTCGCCGATATTGAGCTTGGCCGGCTCGAACGGCGAGGCGAAGGTGAGCGTCTCGCCGCCGCCGACCACGCGGCCGTGCGGCGCGCGGTCGATGCGCTCCTTGAGCGCGCGTCCCGTGCCCCTGAAGTACGCCGGGTCATAGGCCAGCGCATCGATGTAGTGCTCGCCCTGGACGCCCGGCATTCGCGACAGGTGCACATGCTCGATCACTTTCAGGTCGAGCTTGAACAGCTCGACCCGCATGCGAAAGCCGTCGAGGCGGAAGTTCGACGACTGCAGCAGCACCACCAGCTCGCCCGCCGCCATGGTGCGAAAGGCCGCCAGCACCGCGTCCGGCGTCGCGCCGTCGAAGTCGATGTAGACGGCGTGCGGCAGGTTGCGCCGGTAGGCTTCGAGCAGCGCGCGCGACAGGCCGGTGCGGGTGTCGTAGACCACCAGCGCGCGCCGGGCGGGGCCATGTTCGAGCGCGATCGTGAGCACGTCATGCAGATGCCGGGTGGCGGCGTCGACGGCATGCGCGGGGAGGTCGTCGTGGTCGTGGGAGTCGGCAGCGGCAGCGGTCATGGCGGAATCGGGAAGCGCAAGGAATAGTGGGAAGGCAGGCGGCCATTATACGTACGTCGGGTCAAAGTTCCCGTCCAGGCAGGCCATGAGCCCGCTTTCAGCTCACTTATTGATCCGTCCGGGATCGCGCCACGCTACCTCGTGAACGGCGCGCCGCGCGACAGTGCGCGGAGCTATCATTTGAGCAATAGCAAGGACAACGGCGCGACGTGTGGAGCGTGTTTCGACAAATCATATGGCAGAGTGGAAGGCAGCGATGACGTACCGATGGGAAACGCCTGCCAGCATCTGGCAGGAAGACGAGAGGAGCGGCGAATTCTCGCTGCTCGCCAGCGAGGGGCTGGGCCCGGTCGACTGGCAGGGCCGCGCGCGCCAGCGCCTGCCCGATGTCGCCCACGTGCTCGGCGCCTCGCTGCCCCTCGACTGCCGCTGCGCGCCGATCTATCCCGAAGGCTTCGCCTATTGCCCGCGCTGCGGGCGTCCGCTGCTGCGCCTGGGCGGCGCGCCAGGGCGCGCGCGCGGATGGTGGGGGCCTGGCGCCGACGATCTGCTGCCGCGCCACGTGCCGCATGGCCTGCCCGTGACGTCGCTGCCGCTCGGCGACAGTCTGGAAGAACGGCCGGCCGCGCCCACGCCGGGCCGTTGCGACCTGGCGATGCCGGCGCCGCCCAATGCCTGCTCGGTGTTCGCCGCCGCCGGCTTCGGCTTTCCCGGCGAACGGCTGCTGGCGCTGGCGCACACGCGCGGCGTGCTGCAATATTGGGATCCGCTGGGCGGCAGCTGGCATGTGCTCACGCCGGAGGCGGGCGCCGCCAGCCTGGTGTTTACCGCGTCCAGCCACGCCTGGATTGCCGCGCTGGATCCGCGCCGCGGGGAGGCCGGCGTGGTGCCGGGCCTCGATGGCCTGCAGCGGATCTGGATCGATCCGGTCAGCGAAACCTATCGCACCGAAAGCGTGCTGGCCGCGCCCATCGTGGCGGCGCCGGGCGTCATGCGTCGCCATCTCGCCTGCCTGGCCGGCGGCCCGGATGGCGTGCGCCTGTGGAGCCTGCGCCTCGACCTGGACGAGGCGCGCGACTACCCCTGTCCCGATGCGCCGGCGGCCGGCTGGAGCCGCCCGCTCGGCTACGACGGCCGGCTGTTCTGGCTGCACGCGCAGGGACAGCTCGCGTGGCGGCCGGGCGAGGCGCCGCAGTTCGCGCCCTGGCCGCTGCACTGGCAGCCGCGCCTGGAATTCGGCGGGCCGACGCAAAGCCGCGACGGCCGCCTGTGGCAGATCGGGCATGACGGCCAGGGTTACTCCTACCTCGAACTCGGCGCCGGCAGCGACCGCCTGCCGGCGCGCATGGCGATCGACGGCGCGCGCCTGGGCTTCGCCAACTTCCTGTTCCGGCGCGGGCATCCGGTGCTGGACGAGCCGTGGTCGAACGAGCACGTCGAAGACCCGCACCACGACGACACCCTGGTGCTGCCGCTGCTGCGCAGCTTTAACAACAACCGCAGCCAGCCGAGCGGGCTGGTGCTGCGCTTCCACAAGGCCAACTTCCGCGCCGAGGAAGCGCTGGGCGACAGGGTCATCCCGCGCGCCACGGTGGAATGGATCGGGCGCCGCAACGTGATCCTCGACGAGATCGCGCGCCTGTCCCGTCCCCTCGAGTGCGTGCCGGTGGTGGCCGGCGGCTGCCTGTGGCTGCACCACCCCGACTGGAACCAGATGCGCGGCTGGCGCCTGGACGAGTCGCTGTGATGACGACCGTGATGAAGACGATCGCACGCCCTTTGGCGGCGGCCTTGCTGGCCGGCGCCTCGCTGTGCGCCCACGCGGTCCCCCATGTTTTCCTGGTGCAGAACTCGGGCTGGATGGAGCCGTTCTACAGCGACCCCAGGTCGCCGTTCAAGCCGCTGGTGGCGGCGCTGGCAGGCAGCGTGGTGGCGCCGGGCGAGGCGCTGGTGCTCGCCAGCTTCAACCAGTCGCTGCCCGGTGCGCCGTCGCCGCGCGCGCTGCTGTCGTTCAGGGCCGGCGAGACGCCGGTGCGCGCGCGCGTGGCCCAGGCCATCGCCGGCCTGGAGACGGCGCGCAAGCCCGGCGGCACGGCGCTGGCCGATACCGACCTGGGCGAAGCGGTGCGCGCCGCGACCGCGCAGGTGCTCAAGGGCCAGGCCGGCATCGTCTGGCTGGTGACCAACAACCGCAACAGCCCGCACAACGACCAGGCCACGGCCACGCGCAACCGCGAGTTCTATGCACTGATCCACGGCGGCGATGCGATCGCCAAGGCGCTGGCCTTCCCGCTGCGCATGCCGGTACAGGGAAAACACTACAGCGCCAACGGGCTGATGGTATATGCCTTCGCCGTGGGCCCAGGGGGCGCGGCGGCGCTCGACGCGCTGCTGGCGTCGGGACGCATCGCCCAGGTGATCACCGAGCCGCCGGCGCGCCTCAAGCCGCTCGACCGCGACACGGTGAGGCTCGTCCCGCGCCGCGTCGCCGACGCGCCGGGCGTCTCGTTCGCCGCGAACGCGGACGGCGTGCTGCGCGCCGACGTGGCGCCCGATGCGCGCACGCCGCAGGCGCGCATCGAGTGGAACCTGGAAAACACGATGTACCCGTACACGATCGTCGCGGCCACCCTGAGCGCGCGCTCGACCCTGGGCGGCGAAAGCCGCCCGATCGCGCTCGATACGGAACGGGTGCGCGCGCTGGCGCCGGGCCAGCCGGCGCCGCTGGGTTCCAGCATGGCGCTGCCGGTGGCGCAGATACCCGACAAATGGTCGCTGGCCGCGCTCAAGTCGGCCGGTTCGGCCTACGTGCTGCCGGGACGGATCGAGCTGCACCTGGCCGGCCAGGAGCTGGCGCTGTCGCAGGCCTTCCGCCAGCGCATGGCGGCGCTGTTCCCGGGCGACCCGCTGCCCGACATCTTCATCCCGCCGGCGCGGGTGCAGGCGTCGACCGCGGTGCTGCCGGTCGAGGTGCGCGTCCATTACGGCATGGGCCCGCTGCTGGCGCTGGTGGGCGGCCTGTTGGCGCTGCTGGCGCTGCTCGCCGCCGGCGCCTGGGCCTGGACCAGGCCACGGACGGCCCAGGTGCTGGTGGATGAAGAAGCGCGCATCTTGCGCGGCCGCCCCGGCACCATCCAGCCGGTCCATGACCGCCATGGAGAGCAGGTCGCGCAACTGAAGACAACGCTGTTCGGCCACCGGCTGCTCGATGTGCGCGAAGGCGCGCAAGTGCGGCTCGGCCGCCCATAACAAGGAAGGAAAAGACCATGCAGGCAACCCAGCCATCCGTCCAGCCACCGAGCGATGCCCCGTCGCCCGCCGATCCGGGCTTCAAGCTGCCGGAAGAATCGGCCTCGCCACAGGACAGCTTGCCGCAGACCTTGCCCGACACCGCGACCCGGCCGGTCGAGGTGATGCCGGTCGACCCGCACACCCTGCCGGTGGCCGACACCTCGGACCGCGACCTGGCCATCGGCGGCATCGTGTTCCTGGTCCTGATCAGCGTCTATTTCTTTGTGCGCGGCGCGTATGTGCACCACCTCGTGAGGAAGCGCGTGGCGCCTTCGTCGGCCGGCAATGCGGGCTGGCTGCTGTTCGTCGGCCTGGGCTTCCTGTCGGCGGCGGCGGTGCTGGCGATCATCAACGCCAGCCGCTTCCTGACCTTCGCCGTCACCGGCCCGCTGGTCGCGGTGGGGCTGGTGGCGCTGGTCGCCGCACTGTTCATCGGCCGCCGTTAAGCAGGGAGACTCGACACCATGGCAGAATTCCCGAACCCATCCAGCGTCAACACGAGCCCGGCCGAACTCAAGGTCGACCTGCGGCCGACCCTGTTCATCGGGGCCGGCGGCACCGGCATGGAAGTCATGATGCGCATCCGGCGCCGCATCCTGTCGGCGGTCTGGAACCGGCGCCATCCGACCCGGGTCGAATCGATCGCCGACTTCCCGGTGGCGCGCTTCCTGCATTTCGACCTCGACAACAATGCCGTCATCGACGAAGGCAAGTCGCAGCGCACCGATCCCTGGTACGAGCTGGTGCGGCTCTCCGAAGAAGAGCGCCTGGTCGAGCCGCTCGACCTGCCGCAATACCACGAGTCGGACGACAGCCTGGCGCGTTTCCCGCTGATCGAGAGCTGGATGCCGCTGCGGCCCAAGAAGCTGCGTTCGCTGGGCATCGATCCGTCGAAGGGCGCGGGCCAGATCCGCGCGCTGGCGCGGCTGTACCTGTTCGACAAGTATCCGAAGCTGCGCGGCCGCATCAAGGGCGCCCTGAACTACCTGAGCAGCAATGCCGGCATCGAGCGCAAGGAGAACTACCAGCGCCTCGGGCTGCAGGTCGATACCTCGAAATTCAGGATCGTCGTCATCGCCTCCGCTGCCGGCGGCACCGGCGCCGGCAGCGTGCTCGACCTGGGCTGGCTGGCGAAGGCGATCGCGCGCCAGGAGGTGTCGGACAGCCAGGTCGACCTGGTGCTGCTGATGCCGTCCGGTTTCGCGAAGGCCAACAAGGAGCGCACCGAGGCCAATGCCTACGCCACCCTGATGGAACTCGAGACGGCGATGCGCGACATGAATGCGAACATCGCGTGGCAGGACCCGGACAGCCTGCTCGGTCGCGGCGCGCCGTTCGACGACGTGTACTTCGTCGATACGGCGAACCTGGCCAACAAGGCCACGCTCGACGTCAAGGACGCCTACCAGATGGTGGCCGACACCCTGTTCGAGGACTTCGCCTCGGCCGATTTCGCCAACCGCAAGCGCTCGGTGGCGGTCAACCAGCAGCAGCACAAGCTGGGGCCGTACAATCCGCGCGTGCCCGAGGCGCGCTTCGGCGACATGCGGCTGTCGTATTCGAAGGTGTATTCGAGCTTCGGCCAGTCGGTGCTCGACACCCAGCAAAGCCTGCACGAGGATATCCGCGCCTACGAGCTGGCGGCGCTGATGGTGAAGGCCTTTTTCGGCCTGGCGGGAAGCGACGGGGCCATGGCGCGGCGCGCCGGCGACGCCGAACGCGATGCCTTCATGCGCGAGCAGATGGAGATGGCCGAGCGGCCGTTCGACGAATTCCCCGACTTGCGCAAGGGAGCGGTGGATGTGACGCCGTTCACCGAGTATGCGCTGGCCAATGCGCTGCTGCTCGACCGCGACGGCCGCTCGCTGCTCGAGCGCGTGGAAAGCAAGGTCCAGATCGAGATGGACCGCATTATGGCGTCCTACGACATCAAGCTGTGGCGCGAAAAAGTGTCCGAGCTGCTGCCGCAACTGGAACGCGACGCGATCCGCGAAGCCGGCGCCACCGCCGAGACCAGCGAAGACCGCATCAAGCGCCACACCGGCGAACTGCTGGCTCGCCTGAAGGGCAGGGTGCGCGAGCGCCTGTACGCCCTGCTCGACGACCGCCGCCAGGGCGGCCTGGAATTCGTGCTGTCGCTGCTCGAACAGGTCAAGGCGCGCCTGCTGCAACGCGACCTGGGCCACGCCGAGCGCAATGGCCGCCGCTACCGCGACATCCGCGATGCGCTGCGCACGCGCCAGGTCGAGGAATCGCTCGACAACCTGGGCCAGGCCGCCGGCCGCCTGTTCGGCAAGGAACCGCAGGCGCGCGAAGTGATGGGCCACCTCAAGCGCGACCTGGCCGACTACCTGCGCTTCCACCTGCTGGCGGTGGCCGCCGGCCAGTCGATCGAGGTGATGCGCGCCATGTCGTCCTGGCTGGGCGATCCGCAATCGACCGACGAGCAGGGCCAGGCGCAATGGAGCGGCATCGCCGGCGAATTCCAGGAAGGCCGGCGCGCCGTGCAGGCGATGCTGGGGGCCGTGGACCAGCGCATCGGCCAGTTGCGCGCCGACGCGCGCCAGGAGCATGCGACCACCATCAAGCTCGGCGTCGAGACCGCGCCGGCGCCGGTGCGCCTGACTGGCGACACCAGCACCTGGAGCGAGGAAGTGCTGCTCGAATTCGGCGGCTCGGCGCGCCTGTTCCCGCAACTGGGCGACGAGCGCCTGCGCGCCGAGCTGCTGCTGAAATTGTTCCGGCGCGCGCAATTGCAGCTGTCGAGCCAGGAGTTGGCCCTGCAGGAGCCGGTCGATCCACTGCTCGAACGCCTGTCGGGCCTGTCGCCGCAGGAACGCCAGCGCATCTTCGCCGAATGGATCCGCAGCGCCATGCCGTGGGTGAACGCGCGCTTCTCGGCCGAGTTCACGCCGAACGCCGACCAGTTCAAGTGTTTCATCGGCGTCGGCGATCCCGTGGCCTGGCGGCGGATGGAGGCCGAGATCCGCGCCGCCGTGCCCACCGGGTACTTCCACGGCGAGCTGGTCTCGATCGTCAACACCGGCGTGAGCGGCAGGGCGGTGTGCTATATCGAGCTGTCCGGCTATCCGATGACGGTGCTGCGCGGCCTGCCGACCTGGCGCGCCTCTTACCAGATCGAGAACCCCAAGATCCCGACCCACCTGCATTTCGACGCCACGCGTTTTCGCCATCCGATCTCGCCGTCGATGGACGAGCTGGGACGGCTGGCCGACGACTATGAATGGTATCTGCAGGCGATCGCGCTGGGCATCATCCGGCGCAAACCGGAGCTGGGCGACCGCGAAGCGGCGTTCCAGCCGCGCGGCCAGTACCTGTTCGAGGTCGAGCCGGGCTCCGGCGAATGGCTCCAGATCGGCAACGAGTTCGCGATCCGCTCCAATGGCCTGCCGCCGTATTACCGCGAAGGCGTGGTCAACGCGGTGCAGGCGCGCCTGGCCGGGCTCGGCCCGCAGCGCCTGGCGCTGCTGGCCGCGCTGATGCGCTACTACCAGCTGCGGGTGTATGAACCGCGGCTCGAGGTCGATGAAACGGGCGCCCAGCTGCCGTCGCCGTCGCTGCCGAACATCGCCGCGCGCCGCCTCTACGACGGCTGGCTGCGGCGCGCGCAGGCGGCCGACCCGGCCCTGCAGCCGGCGCGGATCGACGCCTTGCTGGCCCAGGTCGAACGCTGGACCGAGACGGTGCCGGGTTCCAGCCAGGATGCCTACAGCTGGGAAGTCGAGCGCGCGGTCGACAAGCGCGTGATCCTGCCCGACCTGCTGGCGGACGAGGATGCGGCGGCGCAGGCCCCGGCGCCACGCCCCGTCAGCATCGCGCCGCCGCCGCTGCCGGCCACGACGCCGCGCTTCAAGCTGTTCGTCGGCGGCGCCCAGCGCGGCCCGTTCACGGTCGACGAGATCGCGCGGCAGGCCGCGCGCGGCGAGATCGACCATGCCACGCGCGCCTGGGACATGCGCTGGCATCCGAAGATCGGCAAGTGGAGCACGGTGGGCGAGCTGCCCGAGCTGGCCGGTGCGCTGGGCGGGACCCGGGACGAGGGGATACCCGATCCCGATGACGGCGTGCCGGATCCGGGTTGAGGATGGGTATGGAGCACGCCCAGTCCAGCCATCGCTGCGTGAACGCCGCCTGCGGCCGCGCGTTTGCGCGCCGGGTCGATTTCTGTCCCTGGTGCGGCGCGGCGCAGGCCGCGGTAAACGCGGCCGCGCCGCCACCGCCGGCGCCCGTGCTGGACAAGCGCCCGGCGCCCGCGCTCGCCCCGGCGCCCGCGGCGCCGGCCGCGGCACGGGCCGCGCCGCCACCGCCACCGCCACCGCCACCACCACCGCCGCCACCGCCGCCGCCGCCACCGCCGCTGAAGCCGCCTGCGGCGCCATTCATCCGTCCAGGCGCACCGCCAAGGCCGGCCGCACCCGCACGCAAGCCGATCCGCCTGCGCTGGTGGCTGGTCGCGCTCGGCATCCTGTGGCTGGCCTGGATGCTGACCAAGCCGACTGCGGCGCGGATCGAACGCCGGATGGACACGGCGATCGCGCTGGCCAAGGAATGCAAGCCGAAGGACGCGCAGGACGAGCTGATCGCGCTGCGCAGGACGCGCGCCAGCGAACAGCAGCTGCGCAAGGTGCAGGATGCGCTCAATGCGGCCGCCGCCGCCTGCACGCGCGAGGAAAGGCGCCGGCGCAGCCATCCGCTGGCCGATCCGAAGCGCGGCGGCTGACTGCGCAAGGACATCCGCCTGGAGCAGCCGGTGTATCATGGAATGCGTTGAGAAAAACGCAAGAGGCAGAGAATGAAAGCAAGCATGACCACGGCGCTGCTGGTGCCGCTGATGCTGCTGGCGCTGGCCGGCTGCAGCCGCGACGAGGAAGGCGCCGGCCCGGCGGAGCGCATCGGCAAGGCGCTGGACGAGGCCAACGCCAAGGTGAGCGATTCGGTGCAGGACGAACTGGCCAGGGTCGACGATGCGGTGGAGGAAGCCCGCAGCAAGGTCCAGGATGCGACCGAGGAAGCCCGGCGCGGCCTGGATCGCGCCACCGAAAAAGTCGGCAAGTCGGTCGAACGCGCCGGCGAAAAGATCCAGGACAAGGCGGACGCGATGAAGGACGACGACTGAACGCCGTCTTGCCCGGGCGCCCCCCGGGAAACGTCATTTCCGCCAGGGTGCCGTGCGCGGGATCGGACGAGATGGCGAGCGTCCACCCGAAGCGCTCGCACACCCGCCGCGTCAGGAACAGCCTCAGGCCCTGGCCCGCGCCCTGCTAGGCCGACTTGCGCAGCGCCTGCGTGTAGCGCCGCGCGGCGGCGACCCCACGCGCGGCAAGCTGGAACGGGTGCTGGACGAGGCCGACCATGCCATCGCCGAGGGCCGCGACCAGCTGCAGGAACTGCGCATGAAGGACGGCGCGATCCTGGAGCGCGTGATCGGCGACGCCTTGCGCGCGCTGCAGGCGGGTCATCCGGACATCGCGGCCGGCATGGCGGTCAGCGGCGCCGCTCCCTGCCTGGGTCCGGCCGCGGTACGACGGCAGGCCTGGTGGTGCCGTTGGCGCCCGTTACGCAGCCTGGGGCGCGTCAGGCCTGAGCCAGGTCGCGGATGCGCAGGCGCGCTTCCAGTCCTCCCTGCGGATGGTTGGCCAGCTCCAGCGCGCCGCCCAGCGTTGCCGCCAGCTGGCGCGCGATCGCCAGGCCGAGCCCCGTGCCGCCGGTATCGCGGTTGCGCGACGCTTCCAGGCGGTAGAAGGGCTCGAGCACTTTTTCCAGCTCGGCCTCGGGGATGCCGGGACCGAAATCGCGCACCAGGATCGCGAGTTCGCCGGCCGCCGGCTGCTCGATGCTGACGTCGACCTGGCCCGCATACTTGAGGCCATTGTCGACCAGGTTGCCGAGGATGCGCTTGAGGGCGTGGGGGCGGGTCGAGATCGACCGGGTTGCGCCAGGCACGCCGGCCATGCCGCGCAGGGTCACGGCCCGCCCGGCGTCCTGGTAGTCGCCGACCAGGCTGCACAGCATCGCATCGGGATCGATGCGGCAGGGCAGCTCCAGGGTGCCGTGGAGGGTGCGCGCATAGGCCACGCCGTCCTTGACCAGCGCCTCCATCTCGCCCAGGTCGCGGTTCATCTTGTCGCGCTGGACGCCGTCGTCGAGCATGTCGGCGCGCATGCGCATGCGGGTGATCGGGGTCTGCAGGTCGTGCGAGATCGCGGCCAGGATCTGGGTGCGCTCGGTCATGTAGCCGGCCACGCGCGCCTGCATGGCATTGAAGGCGCGCGCCGCGCGCGCCACTTCCTGCGGGCCGGATTCGGGCAGCGGCGCGGACCTGAGCTCGGGCCCCAGGCGGTCGGCGGCGTCGGCCAGCTGGGCCAGGGGACGGGTCGCCAGCCGCACGCCGGCCCAGGTGAAGGCCGCCAGCAGGACCAGCTGGCCGAGCAGCACGGCCGGCAGCCAGCTCGACACCGGCAGGCCGGCGGGCCGCATGTCGATCGTGAGCGGCGTGCCGTCGCCCAGGATCACGGTCGCCTGCACCCGGTTCGGGTGGCCCGGCACGGCGCGCGCGGTTACCCGGTACTGCTTGCCGATCGCGTCCATGAAGGCGTCGGCGATGCGGCGCGCATGCGCGCTGTCGGGCTGGTAGCCCTGGTCGCCGGGGCCGAGCGAAAAGCGGTAGGTGCGGCGCTCCAGGCGCGGCAGCCAGGCGGCGCGCTCGGCGCCCGGCAAGCGGTCGAGCAGGGCCACCGAGCTGGCGACGTCCTGCTCCAGGTAGCCCAGCATCAGGCCGACCGTGGCTTCGCGCCGTTCGCTCATGATCAGCACATAGGACAGCGCATGCGCGATCGCCAGGCCGATCGACAGGATCAGCACCAGGCGCACGAACAGGGTGCGCGGCCAGCGCAGGAGCGGCGCGCTCATGCCGGGCCGTCCACGACCTCGACCGCGCACGAGAACACATAGCCTTCGCTGCGCAGGGTCTTGAGGTAGCGCGGGTCGCGCGCATCGTCCTGCAGGCGCTGGCGCAGGCGGCTGACCAGCAGGTCGATCGAGCGGTCGAACAGGTCGGCGTCGCGGCCCTGGGTCAGGTTGAGCAGCTGGTCGCGCGAGAGCACGCGCTGCGGATGGTCGAGGAAGACGCGCAGCAGGCGGTATTCGGCGCCGCTCAGGGCGACCATCGTGTCTTGCGCATCGAGCAGGTGGCGCCCGACGGTGTCGAGCCGCCAGTCGCCGAAGGCCAGGAACTGGCCCGGCTCCCTGACCTCGAAGTTCGGCGGCAGCATGCGCGCGCGGCGCAGCACCGAGCGGATGCGGGCGAACAGCTCGCGCACGGCGAACGGCTTGGTGAGATAGTCGTCGGCGCCCATCTCGAGGCCCACCACGCGGTCGGTCTCTTCGTCGCGCGCGGTCAGCATCAGGATCGGCAGCGCGCGCCATTTGCCGGCGCGCAGGTCGCGGCACAGGGCCAGGCCGTCCTCGCCCGGCAGCATCAGGTCGAGGATCACCAGGTCGAACTGGTGCTGTTCCATCAGCGCGCGCATCTGGCGGCCGTTGGCGGCGGTCGCGGCGCGCATGCCCTGTTTTTCCAGGTAGCTGGCGAGGAGTTCGCGGATCTCGAGGTCGTCGTCGACGATCAGGATATGGTCGGTATGGTCCATGGTCGGTGCCCGGCAAGAGGTTTGTTCAAGGATAGCGGTGCCGTCTTTATAGCTCAACTCCCGCCCGCTTTTGTAAGCCAATGTATCTGGGCCGGGGCTGGGTACAGTACATTGCAAGAACGCCCATTCCGGACACATCCCGGATACGCCGCGGCGGTCCAATACGGTCATCCCAACAGGAGGACCGTACCATGACAACTCTCATCGACGCACCCCTTGCCCTGCTCGGCGGCGTGCTGACCATCGCCTCGCCCTGCGTGCTGCCGATCCTGCCCATCGTGCTGGGCGGCGCCCTGAACGACCGCGCCGCGGGGCGGCACAACACGCGCCCGCTGTTCATCGTGGCCGGCTTCGTCGTCTCCTTCGCCGCGCTCGGCATGCTGCTGGCCAGCGCCTCGCAGCACGTGGTGCTGGCCCATGAAACCCTGCGCTACACCGGCCTGGCCATCCTGGCGATGCTGGGCGTGGCGATGCTCTGGAAGGCGCCGTATATCGAGCAAGCGAGCTGGCTGATGAACCGCCTGGGCGCCCTCGCGAGCCGGGCGCTGCCCGCCGGCGGCGCCGCGCGCGCCGGCAACCTTGGCGGGCTGCTGCTGGGCATGTCGCTGGGCGCCGTCTGGACGCCCTGCGCCGGGCCGGTGCTGGCCTCGATCCTGGTGCTGGTGGCCCAGGCCCAGGATCTTGGCCGCTCGGCCGGCCTGCTGCTGCTGTACGCCATCGGCGCCGGCATCCCGATGCTCGTCATCGCCTACGGCGGCCAGTTCGTCCGCACCCGGATCCGCGCCGTGGCGCGCCACGCCGACCGCCTGCAGCAGCTGTTCGGCGCGCTGATCCTGGCCACCGCCGCCGCCATTTATTTCCAGTACGACGTCCTGCTCTACGCCCACCTCGCCAACTTCATCCCGTCTTGAAAGGAACCATCATGAAACGCCTGTTCACCATGCTGCTCGCCGGCGCCACCTTCTTCAACGCCGCCTCGTCCCACGGCGCGCCCCTCGCCGCGGTGCAAACCGCCCCCGAATTCGCGGGCATCGACAGGTGGCTGGGCTCGGAGCCGCTGACCATGCAGGGCCTGCGCGGCAAGGTCGTGCTGGTCGACTTCTGGACCTATACCTGCATTAACTGCATCCGCACGCTGCCCAACGTGAAGCGCTGGCACGAGAAGTACAAGGACCAGGGCCTGGTCGTGGTCGGGGTGCATACCCCCGAGTATCCGTTCGAGCGATCGACCGCGAACGTGCAGGCGGCGATCAAGCGCTTCGGTATCCCGTATGCGGTCGCCCAGGACAACCGCTACGCCACCTGGGAGGCCTATTCCAACCGCTACTGGCCGGCCGTCTACCTGATCGACAAGCGCGGCCGCATCGTCTACACGCACTTCGGCGAAGGCGCCTATCAGGAGACCGAAGCGAAGATCCAGGCATTGCTGGCCGAAGCCGCGTAAGCCACCGTTTGTTCAACCCACGAAGGAGAACCACCATGAACAGCAGCACCGCACAACAGAAAATCGCACTCGTCTTCGGCGGCTCGCGCGGTATCGGCGCCGGCATCGCCCTGCGCCTGGCGCAAGAAGGCGCCGACGTCGCCCTGACCTATGCCGCCGCCAGCGCCAGGGCCAACGAAGTGATCGCCACCATCGAAGCCCATGGCCGCGAGGCGCTGGCGATCCAGGCCGACAGCGGCAACGCCGCCGACCTGCAGGCGGCCGTGCGCCAGGCCGTGGAGCGCTTCGGCCGCATCGACATCGTCGTTGTCGCCGCCGGCATCCTGCACATCGCCGACGTGGCCGAATTCAGCATCGAGAACCTCGACCGCATGCTCGACGTGAACGTGCGCGGCGTCTACCTGGCGATCAAGGCCGCGCTGCCGCATATGCAAGCGGGTGGCCGCATCGTCACCATCGGCAGCAATGTCGCCGAGCGCACCAGCCACCCGGGTTCGAGCGTGTATTCGATGACCAAGGGCGCGGTCGCGGTCATGGTCAAGGGCCTGGCGGTCGACCTGGCCCCGCGCGGGATCACCATCAACAATGTCCAGCCGGGCCCGATCGAGACCGACATGACGGCCAGCATGCTCGAGATGATCACGCCCCTGATCCCCGTGAAGCGCGTCGGCCAGCCGGCCGAGATCGGGGCGCTGGTGGCCTACCTGACCGGCCCGGAGGCGGGCTACATGACCGGCGCCAGCCTGACCATCGACGGCGGCATGTCGCTGTAATTCGCCAGGAGAACGACCATGAACCACACCACCAACCTGAAACGCCGGGGCTTCCTGAACACCGCGGCGCTGGGCCTCGTCGCCTGGCAATCCAGCCTGGCGCACGCCGCGCAGGCCGCGCCCGGCGGCGCCAAGGCAAGCGCCGGCGGCGCCGGCGGCGGGATCTCCCCTGCCAGCAACACCTTCACCGACATCCGCCAGATCCGCGCCGGCGTGCTGGACGTGGGCTATGTCGATGCCGGGCCAAGGAACGGCACGCCGGTCGTGCTGTTCCACGGCTGGCCCTACGACATCCACGCCTTCATCGACGTGGTGCCGATCCTGGCCGCAGCGGGCTACCGCGTGATCGTGCCGCACCTGCGCGGCTATGGCAGCACGCGCTTCCTGTCGCCGGATACGCTGCGTAATGGCCAGCAGGCCAGCTTCACGGCCGATGCCGTGGCCTTCCTCGACGAACTGAAGATCGAGCGCGCCATCGTCGCCGGCTTCGACTGGGGCGCGCGTATCGCGACCACGCTGGCCGCCTTGTGGCCACGGCGCTTCCGTGCGCTGGTGTCGGTCAGCGGCTACCTGATCGGCAGCCAGGAGGGCAATATCAAGCCACTGGCGCCGAAGGCCGAGCTGCAATGGTGGTACCAGTACTACTTCGCCACCCCGCGCGGCGAACGCGGTTACCGCGAAAACACGCATGCCTTCGCGCGCCTGATCTGGGAGCTCGCTTCGCCCGAGTGGAAATTCGACGACGCGACCTTCGCCCGCTCGGCCAGGTCGCTCGACAACCCGGACCACGTCGCCATCTCGATCAGCAACTACCGCTGGCGCCTTGGACTGGCCCCGAGCGAGCCGCAGTACGAAGACATCGAGCGGCGCCTGGCCGCATTCCCCGACGTCGCCGTGCCGACCATCACGATGGAGGGCGAGGCCAATGGGGCGCCTCATCCGAACCCGAAGGACTACGCCAGAAAATTCCTGAAGAAGTACGAACACCGCCACCTGGCCAAGGGGGTCGGCCACAACCTGCCGCAGGAAGCGCCACGCGCATTCGCCCAGGCCATCCTCGACGTCGCCAGATGGATTGAATAAGGAAGGAGATCGACCATGAACACCAACGCAACCGTGCTTTACACCGGCAAGACCCATACCTCGGGCGGACGCGATGGCGCGTCCCGCAGCCCGGACGGCCGCCTGGACGTGCGGCTGACCTCGCCCGGTTCGAAAGGCCAGGGCACCAATCCCGAGCAGCTGTTCGCGGCCGGCTGGTCGGCCTGCTTCATCGGCGCGATCGGGCTCGCGGCGAACAGGCTGGGCATCGGGCTGCCGGCCGACCTGGCGGTCGACGCCGAAGTGGACCTGTGCCATGCCGACGGCGCCTACTTCCTGCAGGCGCGCCTGGACGTGCACCTGCCGGGCGTGGACCAGGACACGGCGCGCGCGCTGGTCGACACCGCGCACCAGACCTGTCCGTATTCGAAGGCCACGCGCGGCAACATCGGCGTCGAGATCAACCTTGTCTGAGAGGACATCATGCGACCATTTTCCACATTGATCCTGTGCCTGGCCGCCAGCCTGTCGCTGCCGGCGTCCGCCGCGAACGATGTCGGCGGCGCCCGCCCGATCGCCGTGGCGGCGATCGAGAGCGAGGCCGCGCCCACGCTGGCCGTCGACCAGCCGCTGCCGGGACCGCTCGCGAAAGGCCAGGTCTTCATCGGCTACCGCACCGCGAACATCCGCATCGTGCCGGTGTATGGCAAGGGCGCGCTCGACGTGTCGCCGCGCATCGGCCACCTGCACGTGACGGTCGACGGCGCGCCATGGCACTGGGCCGACGCCAGCAACGAGCCGGTCGTCCTGGTCGGCCTGCCACCCGGCCCGCACAAGGTGCTGATCGAACTGGCCGACCCCACGCACAAGGTCATCGCCAGCAAGACGGTGGCGTTCGTCGTGCCGGTGGTGGCAGGCGGCGGGCACGGGCACTGAAAGTTACCAGGGGAAACATTTGTATCCGGAAGTAACGGAGAGAGCGGCCGGTCCCGGCTGCGATCGTGCCGTAGACGGCATGCATCGTCCCGGCAAAACCGGCCTGGCCGGCAGGTTTGCCGCCGGCCGGCCGCATCGTCTGGCCGTTACAACCGCTTACGCATCGCGTATTCATCTCCGCCCGATGCGGGAGTATCTTTCCAATACGCAATTCACTGTGAAATTGCGAACTAGACGACATACAGAGGACATCATGAACAAACTGCTCATCACTCTCGCGGCCAGCCTGGCCGCCATCGGTTCCGCACAAGCCCAGAGCCTTTCCGTCGACGGTTCGACGTCGCGCGCCTATGTCGGCGCCAGCGTCTCCGGCGCCAAGAACCAGACGATCGACGACTGGAAGGCCGGCGGCAAGATCTTCGGCGGCTATAACATCGACCAGAACTGGGCGGTCGAAGCCGGCCATACCCGCTTCGGCAGCGAGGACTACCGCGTTAGCTCGGCGCCCGGCGCCCCCGACGCCTTCGTCAAGAGCAACAGCACCTATCTCGCGGCCAAGTACACGGTGCCGGTGAACGGGGCGCTGTCGGCCTATGGCAAGCTGGGCGCATCCTATAACGAGCGCAAGGGCGGTTTCATGAACACCGGCTGGACCGAGCGCGACACCGGCCTGTATGGCGCGGTCGGCGTCCAGTACGCCCTGACCAGTAATGTGTCGCTGGTCGGCGAATACGAGCGTTACGGCAAGCAGAAGGACAATGGCGCCAAGGCCGACGTCGTGTCGGTCGGCGTGCAGTACGGCTTCTGAGGGCGAGCTTCACCCGCTGGCCGCGGTCGCTGATGCGATCGCGGCCAGCAGCATGTCCGCACCGTCCACCGTCCCCCATCCCTCAGCCGTTCGCCGCCCTCAACGACCCCCGCTCGCCCATCACGACCGACAGGTCGACCTGCCCCGCGCGCCATGCATGCTCGAGGTTCTGCTCGATCGCGTCGATGCTGGCCAGGCGGTCGTCGGCGAAGCCGCGCACGCCATACGCCCGGTTGCGCCCATGCGACTTGGCCAGGTAGAGCGCCATGTCGACCAGGTTGACGACCCGTTCCCACGCCAGGCCCTGCTTGCCCACCGACAGGGGGAAGGGCGCATGGCCGATCGACACGTTCACGCTCAGGGCCGTGCCGCCATGGTCGATGACGGTCGCGCCGATGCCGGCCAGGATGCGCTCGGCCACCTCGTCCAGCCCTGACTTGCCGCCGGGCGCCGTCGGCAGGTAGGCCAGGAATTCCTCGCCGCCCCAGCGCACGATCATGTCGGTCTCGCGCAGGATCTCGCACAGGCGCGCCGCGATCGTGGTCAGCACCGCGTCGCCGGCCGCGTGGCCATAGGTGTCGTTGATGTTCTTGAAGTGGTCGACGTCGAGCAGGAACAGTGCGCCGCCGGTTCCCTGGCCGGCCGGCAGCGCGCGCATGTACTCCAGGAAGTGGCGGCGGTTGTACAGCCCCGTCAGCGGATCGCGCACGCTCTGCTGCTTGAGCTCGCGGTTCTTTTCATGCAGCTGGGCGTTGGCATGGCGCACCTTGCGGTACAAGAGGCCGACCACGGTCGCCGCCAGCGCGAACACCGCCACCAGCAGCCACCACACGCGCTGCTGCAGGCGGCGGTTGTCGATCTCGGTCGACTTGATCAGGTTCTCGCTGCGCAGCAGCTCGATCTGGCGCTGCTTCTTGTCGGTTTCGTATTTCTCCTGCAGGTCGAGCATGGCCTGCTGGCGCCGCCGCTCGAACAGCTCGTTGGAGATCTTGCGTTCGCGGTGATAGGCTTGCAGCGCACCCGGCAGGTCGCCGGCGCGTTCCAGCGCGCTGCCGTATTCGACCAGCGCGGTCTGCAGTTCCGGCTTGTCGCCGATTTCCTCGTAACCTGCAATGCCCGCTTCGATCTTGCGCTTGCCCTCGGCCATGCGTCCGGTGCCGAGATAGGCCTGGCCCAGGTTCAGGTGGGCGGTCGCGGTCAGTGCGCGGTCGTTCAGCGTCGCCGTTGCCGCCACCGCCTGTTCGGCGTAGGACGCCGCGTGCTTGAAGTCGCCCGTCTTGAGGTAGAAATCCGACAGGTTGATCAGGGATACCACGACCCGCTTGCTGGCGCCGATCGAACGTTCGAGGGCGAGTCCATCCTGCAGCGCGCGCAGCGCGCGTGCGCGCTGGCCGGTATCGATCGCCAGTCCGTATTCGGCGTTCCTGATGGTGGCCATGCGGCCGGGCGACTTCGCCTTCTCGGCCGCGGCCAGCGCTTCGTCGATCAGGCCAAAGCCTTTTTCGGGCTCGCGCATCTTGCCATACAGGCGCACCAGCGAATTGAGCGCCATGACGATGTGGACCGGATCGCCGTTCCTGCGGGCCAGGGAGGCGGCCCCCTGCAGGCGTTCGAGTGCGCTCGGCAGGTTGCCTTCCTCGGCGTACGATTCCCCGGACGAGATCGCCGCGCGTACGCGCAGGTCCATGTCGTCGGTGGCGTTGGCCAGCTTTTCCGCCTCCCAGATCAGGCGGTGGGCCTCGCCCGGGCGGTGCTGCGCGAACGCCGAATAGCCCTGCATCAAGAGGCCCTTGGCCAGCGCGCCAGGGTGGTCGTGTTCGCGCCCGATGGCGATCAGCTCATTGGCCAGCGCAAAGGAGTGCGCATGGTGACCCAGGCCATGGCGCGCCATGGCCAGCTGGTTCAGGAACTCGATGCGCTGCGCCAGCGGCGCGTCGCGGGCTTCGTGCTCGAGCGCTTCGAGTTTCGGCAAGGCGCGCTCGGGGACGAAGCGGTTCAGTTCGCGGATCTCGGCGATGCGCTGCTCCAGCGGCGCGGCGTCACTGGCGAACGCCAACGCCGATGCCGCGCACAGGGCCAGCGCCAGTGCGTGGGAACGGGGATGCGTGAATGCGCGGTGCAGGACAGCGAACATGCCGTTTCTCGTCGCGCCGGGCGAGCCGGCGGAAATTGTTTGGCCCATTATATGGCTGTTGCAAAGCAGAAATTCCACTTTCTCTTTAAATGTCACAAAAATGACACAGGCCTGGAGTCCGCGATGGCGCCGGGCGGTTCGTCAGGAAAGCCCGCCAATCCAGGCGAAAACGCCGATTGCCCGGGGTGGCGCCATGATGCGAATGGTAAGTCATGCGCAGCTACTTTGCGTAACTAAATCACATATTATTTTGTCGAGGGTACGGTGCGAAGCCGTTCGACGCCAGCCCCTATACTGGCGGCACGACATCGACGGGGAGGGCATATGTTGAGAGCGCCTTGGGCCAGGTGGGGCGCCACGCTGGGATTTGCGCTGGGCGGCTTTTTCGACGGCATCCTGCTGCACCAGATCCTGCAGTGGCACCATCTTCTCAGCCTGGTGCCCGGCATCGACGACCTGCGCCTGCAGGTGCTGTGGGATGGCTACTTCCACCTGCTGATGTACGCGGTCGCCCTGGCCGGCCTGGTCGGCCTGTGGCGCGCGCAGCGGCGCGGCGGGGTTGACTGGGGCCGGCCGCTGGCGGGCGCGCTGCTGGCCGGCTTCGGCGCCTGGCACGCGACCGACGCGCTGCTGTCGCACTGGCTGCTCGGCATCCACCGCATCCGCATCGACAGCCCGAACCCGCTGTTGTGGGACCTGCTCTGGCTGGCCGTGTTCGGCGTCGCGCCGCTGCTGCTCGGCTGGCGCTGGTTGCGCCGCCAGGGTGGCAACGGTGGTGGCAAAGCTGGTGGCAATAGCGGTGGCGGGATGCGCAGGGCGACCGCGGCGATGGCGCTGCTGGCCGCGGGCACGGCCGGCGCCGGCGCCTGGGCATTGCTGCCGCCGCCGGGGCCAGACCTGACCACGGTCGTCTTCCACCCCGGCGCCGGCCCGCGCGAGGTGTTCGCCGCGCTCGATGCGGTCGATGGCCGGCTGGTGTGGAGCGACCGCGCCATGGGCGTGGTCGTGATGGCGGTGCCCCAAGCGCGCCGCCGGGACCTGTACCGGCACGGCGCGCTGCTGGTCAGCGGCAGCGGCGCGCCGGCCGGGTGCTTCAACTGGAGCCGGATTTAGGAAGCACCGATCAGACCGCGATCTGCTGCAACAGGTACAGGCGCTGGTACAAGCCGCCCTCGATCCGCATCAATTCCTCGTGCGGCCCGGCCTCGAGGATCCTGCCGTGGTTGAGCACGATGATGCGGTCGGCCTCGCGGATGGTCGACAGGCGGTGCGCGATGGCGATGATGGTCACCTTGCCGCGCAATTCTTCCAGCGCTTCCTGCACGATCTGCTCGGTGGCGCTGTCGATGCGCGAGGTCGCCTCGTCCAGCAGCAGGATGCGCGGTTCGCCCGCCAGCGCGCGCGCGATCGCGATCAGCTGCTTCTGGCCCGACGACAGGCGCGAGCCGCCTTCGCCCAGCTGGGTCTCGTAGCCATCTTCCAGCGCGCTAATGAAATCGTGGGCGTGCGCCGCGCGCGCCGCCGCCTGCAGGCGCGCGAGGGGCAGGCCGCGGCCCATGTCGATGTTCTCGCGCGCGCTGGCGGCCAGGATGAACGGGTCTTGCGGCACCAGGCCGACCTCGTTGCGGAAACGCTCGTTGCCGATGCCGGCCAGCGGCAGGCCGCCGATCTCGATGCTGCCGCGGTCGGCCACGTAGTAGCGCAGCAGCAGCGACAGCAGGGTCGACTTGCCGCTGCCGGTGTGCCCCACGATGCCGAAGAAGGCGCCCTGCGGCACGTCGAGCGACAGGTCGTGCAGCACCGGCTGGCCCGCCACGTAGGCGAACTCGACGTTGCGCACCCGCACCGCCGGCGCGGTTGCCGAGAATGCCGCCTCGTCCTGCGCGCGGCCGCTGGCGTGTTCCGGCGCGCCCGCTTCGTCGAGCAGGGTGTTCACGCGCGCCGCCGCGACCACCGCCTGCTGCAGGCCGCTGAACTGCATCGTGATCTGGATCAGCGGCTCGACCACGCGCGCGATATAGCTGACGAAAGCGTACAGCACGCCCACCTCGACCGCGCCGACCTGGCGCTGGCCGAAGGCGAAGATCACCAGCGCCAGCAGGGCCACGTTGAGCAGGTCGAGCGCGGGCCGCAGCAGGAAGGCGTTGGCGCGCAGCTCGGCCAGCCGCGCCGTGTAGTGGCTGCGGTTGGTGGCCAGGAAGCGCTCGCCGAAGCGCAGTTCGGCATTGCTGGCCTGCAGCACGCTCATGCCGCCGATCGATTCGGCCATCTGTGCGTTGATGTCGCTGCGCAGGGCGCGCGCGCGCGTCACCGCCGGCGCCGACAGGCGCTGGTAGAGCCACACGATGCCGACCACCGCCGGCACCAGCGTCAGCACGATCAGCATCAGGCGCCAGTCGAGCCAGGCCATCGCGATCATGGTGCCGACCAGGACGATCGAATTGTCGAGCATGACGTACAGGACCTGGATGTACAGGGTCTTGACCGCCTCGGTGTCGTTGGTCACGCGGCTGACCAGCTGGCCGGTGATGGCGCGGTCGAAGAAGGCCATCGGCAGGCGCAGCACGTGGCCATAGACCCATTCGCGCAGGCGCTGCACCGAGCGCATCGCCAGGCCCGACAGGCGGATCAGCTGCAGGTAGCGCACCCAGCTCGCGATCCAGCCGGTGACCACCAGGCCGCCCAGCAGCAGGATCATCCGCGGCCAGTCGAGGTGGCGCGGCAGGAGGTGGTCGTCGATCAGGGCCTTGCCCAGCAGCGGGCCCAGGACTTCGAAGCCGGCTGCCAGGATCAGCCACAGGGTGGCGATGGCCAGGTGGCGTTTTTCGGGCGCGGCGGCGCGGCGCAGCAGGCGCGTGGCCAGCTTGGCCTGGTTGCGCAATTCGCCGCGCTCCATGGATTTGGCGGAGGGTGCGTCAGATTGCATCGAGGCTGGCCTCCAGTTGTTGGTAGCGCCACTGGCTGGCATACCAGCCATCCAGCGCGAGCAGTTGATCGTGGGTGCCCGCCTCGACCACGCGGCCGGCTTTCAGCACGACGATGTGGTCGGCCGCGACCACCGCCGACAGCCGGTGGCTGGCGATGATGGCGGCGCGCCCGGGCTGCGCCTGGCGCAGCTCGGCCAGGTGCTCGAGGATGCGGGTCTCGGTGCCGGTGTCGACCGCCGACAGGGCGTCGTCCAGCAGCAGCAGGGAGCTGTCGGCCAGCAGCGAGCGCGCGATCGCGACCCGCTGGCGCTGGCCGCCCGACAGGGTGATGCCTTTCTCGCCGACCGGCGTGTCGTAGCCGTGCGGGAAGCGCAGGATGTCGTCGTGGATGTCGGCCATCTGCGCCGCCGCCATCACCTCGTCGCGCGAGGCGCCGGGACGGGCCAGCGCGATGTTCTCGGCGATGGAGGCCGAGAACAGGAACGATTCCTGCGGCACCCAGCTGGTGGCCGCGCGCAGGGCCGACAGGCGATAGGCGTCCAGCGGCTGGCCGGCCCATTCGGCGCGGCCGGCCTGCGGCGTGGCCTGGCGCAGCAGCACCCGCAGCAGGGTCGACTTGCCGGAGCCCGTCGGGCCGACCAGGCCCAGGGTCTGGCCCGGCTCCAGCCGCAGCGAGACGCCGTCGAGCGCCGGCGGCTGCAGATTGTCCTGCGCGCCGCCGTAGGCGAAGGTAACGCCGTCCAGCACCAGCGGCCCCCGGCCGACCTGGTCGATGACGCCCGTATCCTCGACCGACAGCGGGGCGTCGAGCAGCGGCTGCAGGCGCGCCAGGCCGGCGCGGCCGCGTTCGATCAGGGTCAGCACCCAGCCAGCCGCGAACATCGGCCAGATCAGCTGGCCCAGGTACATGGTGAAGCTGGTCAGGGCGCCGACCGTGAGTTCGTCTTGCCACACCAGGTAGCCGCCCAGGCCGAGCGTGAGGCCGGTGGCGGCGGTGAGGGTGAGGCCGACCGCCGGCTCGTAGGCCGCTTCCCATTTCTGCGCCGTCAGGCTGGCTTGCGCGGCGTTGCCGGCCAGTTCGCCGAACTGCGTCGCGCTGCGCCCTTCCAGGCCCAGCGCGCGCAGGGTGCGTACGCCCGACAGCGACTCTTGCACGTGGTCGTTGAGGGCCGAAAAGCGCTTGAGCGCATCGCCTTCGGCGGTGTGGATATGGGTCGAGATATACCAGAACGCGAGCCCCATCAGCGGGAAAGGCAGCAGCGCGACCAGTGCCAGGCGCCAGTCGACGCCCAGCATCATGATCCCCAGCACCATCACCAGGGTCAGGGTGCCGTCGAAGGCGGCCAGCAAGGCTTCGCCGGCCGCCATCTCGATGGCGTCGATGTCGTTGGTGGCCAGGGCCATCAGGTCGCCGGTGCGCTGGCGCTGGTAGAAGGCGGGGCCTTGCGCCGCCAGGCGCGCGTACAGCCGCGTGCGCAGCTCGACGCCCAGGTTGTAGGCGGCCGAGTACAGGCGGATGCGCCAGCAGACCCGCAGCACGTAGATCGCCACGCCCAGCGCGAGCAGCTCGGCGATCCCGAGCAGCAGCGCGTGCTGGCCGAGGCGGTTGGCGGCAAGGGCGTCGACCAGCGCGCCGACCTTGCGCGGGATGAGGACCGTACAGATCGCGACGCCGACCAGCATGAAGGCCGACGAGGCATAGGATTGCCAATGCCGGCGCACGAAGCCGCCGATCAGCCGGGACAAACTCATTCGAAATCCTTGGAAATGCGCCCGAAAAAAAAGCGGGCCTGAGCCCGCTAGTGTAGTCGTTTTGCCTATCCGGCGCTGATCCGGGACGTTATTTGCGGCGCTTGGGCTGGGTGCCGATGCGGGTGACGGTGGCCGAATCCTTGTCCTCGACCGGGGCCGCGAGCGGTTGGGGCACCGCGGCTGCCTTCGAGCTGCCCTTGCCGGCCGCCTTGGCGATTGGCCTTTGCTCGGATACGGGAGCAGGTTCTTCGAGAATGGTCGCCTGCACTTCGGCCGCGGTCGCAACCGGCGCTGCCTGCTCGACCACGAATGGTTCGGGCGCCGATGCTGGCTCGGCCTGCCGCGCAGCTGCCTGCACGACTGGTTCGGTGAGCTGTTCGGTGACTTGTCCGGTCGCCTGCACCGCAACCTCCAGCGCTTGCTGCGGCGCCTCGGACACCAGCGTTTCGGTGACGGACGCCGCGGCGGCAACCGTCGGCGCCGCCGTATGCATGATCGTGCGCAGGCCGTAGGGCTGGGCATTGGCGCCGATGTTGAACAGCTCGCGGCCGTAGTTGACCAGGCTGCGCACCTGTTCTTCGGCATGGGTGCGCAGCACCAGCAGGTCGCGCGGCTGGGTCGCCTCGAACAGCTGGCGCAGGGTGTGCGACGAGCGTTCGACCGCATCGCGCGAGGCCGACAGGTTGAGCGCGGCGATGCGGCTGGCATTGTCGAGCGCCTGGCTGGCAAAGGTATCGAAGAAGCGGAACTGCGCATCCAGCTGGGCGCTCAGTTGCCTGGTAGATGCTGCGGACAATTGCTCGGGAAGTGAGGTCATGGGGTTTCCTATCGGTCAAGTATGGCGCGCTGCAATATCGGCCAGTGTACCCACGATTGCCGGGTGTTGCAATGCACAACCGTTGCTTATTTATAAGGGGTAATATTGCGTTGCAGCATTGTTTGTTTGGCGTCATGCCCGCTGTGCCGAAATTGCTACAATCTGCCGTTCCACCACGGAGAAACCATGGACCTCGTGATCCGCAATGCCACCTTGCCCGACGGCCGCCAGCAGACCGACATCGGGATCGCCGATGGGCGCATCGCCGCCGTCGCGCCGAACCTGGCCGCGCAGGGCGCGCGCGAAATCGATGCGGCCGGCGACCTCGTCAGTCCGCCCTTCGTGGATGCGCACTTCCACATGGATGCGGTGCTGAGCTACGGACTGCCGCGCGTGAACCGCAGCGGTACCTTGCTCGAAGGCATCGCCTTGTGGGGCGAACTGAAGCCGGAACTGACCCAGGACGCGCTGGTCGAGCGCGCGCTGGGCTATTGCGACTGGGCGGTGGCGCGCGGCCTGCTGGCCATCCGCAGCCACGTCGACGTTTGCGACGACCGGCTGCTGGCGGTGGAGGCGCTGCTGGAGGTCAAGCGCCGGGTGGCGCCCTACCTCGACCTGCAGCTGGTCGCCTTCCCGCAGGACGGCCTGCTGCGCAGCCCGACCGCCTTCGACAACCTGAAGCGGGCGATCGCCATGGGCGTGGACGTGGTCGGCGGCATCCCGCACTTCGAGCGCACCATGGCGCAGGGCGCCGAGTCGGTGCGCCTGCTGTGCGAATTCGCGGCCGACCGGGGCCTCTATGTGGACATGCATTGCGACGAGAGCGACGACCCGCTGTCGCGCCATATCGAGACGCTGGCCTGCGAAACCCAGCGTCTGGGGCTGCAGGGCAGGGTGGCCGGCTCGCACCTGACCTCGATGCACTCGATGGATAACTATTATGTGAGCAAGCTGCTGCCGCTGATCGCGGAAAGCGGCGTGGCGGCGATCGCCAATCCCCTGATCAACATCACCCTGCAAGGCCGCAACGACACCTACCCCAAGCGGCGCGGCATGACCCGCGTGCCCGAGCTGATGGCGGCCGGGGTCGACGTCGCCTTCGGCCACGACTGCGTGCTCGATCCCTGGTATGGCATGGGTTCGGGCGACATGCTCGAAGTGGCGCACATGGGCCTGCACGTGGCCCAGATGACGGGGCTGGAGGCGATGCAGTCGTGCTTCGAGGCCGTCACCGCGACGCCGGCGCGCATCCTCGGGCTCGAGGGATACGGCCTGGCCCCGGGCTGCCATGCCGACCTGGTGATCCTCGATGCCGGTTCGACGGTCGAGGCGATCCGCCTGCGCGCGGCGCGCCGCCTGGTGCTGCGCCGCGGCCGGGTGGTGGCCGAGGCGCCGCCGGCCGCCAGCCGTTTGTACCTGGACGGGCGGCCCGCCGCCGCCAGTTTCCGCCTTCCGCCGGGAAGCGCGCCCGAAGATCGGGGGACGCCGTGATTATTCGTGAGTTTTCAGGCAAAATAGCTGACCGCCGGGTTCTGGCATCTAGATACTGATTGTGTTGTGAGAGAGATTGAAATCCGTCCCGCCGCCGAAGCCGACTTCGAGGCGATCTGGACCATTTTTTGCGCCCACATCGTGGCCGGCGAAAGCTATGTGTTCGGCACCGCGACCTCGCGCGAGGCCGGCCACCATTACTGGCTGGGCCCGGGCGTGCGCAGCTTCGTCGCCGTGAGCGCGGCGGGCCGGGTGCTGGGCATGTACCGCCTGGTGCCGAACCAGGTCGGGCGCGGCCACCACGTGGCCAACGCCTCGTACATGGTCAGCCCGTCGGCGCAAGGGGCCGGCATCGGCCGCCTGATGGGCGAACACAGCCTGGATGAAGCGCGCAGCCATGGCTACCTGGCGATGCAGTTCAACCATGTGGTCAGCACCAACGCCGCCGCGATCGGCCTGTGGAAGAAACTGGGCTTTTCCATCGTCGGCACCCTGCCCAAGGCGTTCCGCCACAAGCGGCTCGGCTATGTCGACGCCTATGTGATGTACCAGCTGCTGCAGGATCCCGACCACTGGCCGACCGCGGACGAGTAGTCCAAAGCAGGCAAGCGGGCGTATGATCCCCGCCATGACCGAGATTCTCACCACCGACCGCCTGCGCCTGCGCCTCGTCACCGAGGACGACGCCCCCTTCTACCTGGCGCTGGCGAACGACCCCGCCTTCATCGAGCACATCGGCGACCGCCAGCTGCGCACCGTCGAGGCGGCCCGGCGCGGCCTGCGCGACGGACCGATCGCGATGCAGGCAAGGTACGGCCATTCGCTGTACCTGGTCGAGCGGCTCGACGACGGCGTGCAGCTCGGCCTGTCGGGCCTGCTCAAGCGCGACACCCTGGAACACGTCGACATCGGCTATGCCTTCTTGTCCGAACACCGGGGACGCGGCTATGCCTTCGAGGCCGGGCAGGCCGTGGTGCGCCATGCGGCGGCGCTGGGCATCCGGCGCCTGGCGGCGATCACGTCGCCCGCCAACGCGGCCTCGATCGCGCTCCTGCAGCGCCTGGGCCTGCGCTTCGAGCGCTGCGCCAGCCTGGCGCCCGGCCAGCCGCCCGTGAATGTCTACCTGGCCGAGCCGGATGGTTGAGTAGCGCACCTTGCGCGCGGTATTGACGGTGTTAGGATGACGCATCCATAACGCCTGATCGACACGAACCCCGATGCCATCCACCGAGCTGCTGCCTGACGCCCATTTCTACATCGTCTTGAATGCCGGTTCCGGGCATGCCGAGACCGAAGAGCGCATCTCGACGATCCGCGACGTCATGGACAGGTCGGGCCGGGTCTGCCACCTGGAGGTCGTGGACAAGCCGGAGCGGCTGGAAGACATCGCCCGCGAGATGGCCGCCAAGGCCGTCGCGAACGGCGGCGTGCTGGTCGCGGCCGGCGGCGACGGCACCATCAACACCGTGGCGCACCAGGCGGTGCTGGCCGGCTGCCTGTTCGGCGTGCTGCCGCAGGGAACCTTCAACTACTTTGGCCGCACGCACGGCATCCCGGAAGACCTGGCCGAGGCGGTCTACGCGATGCTGCGCGCCGAAGTACGGCCGGTGCAGATCGGCATGCTCAACAACAAGATCTTCCTGGTCAATGCCAGCGTGGGCTTGTATCCGGCCCTGCTCGAGGAGCGCGAGCACGACAAGCGCGAGTATGGCCGCAGCCGTGTCGTCGCCTTCCTGTCGGCGATCAAGATGGCCTTGCGCCCGCACCGCCACCTGCGCATCACGCTTGAGCTCGACGGCAAGGAAAAACGCCTGCGCACCACCACCTTGTTCGTGGGTAATAACCGCCTGCAGATGGAACAGGTCGGCATGGAAGACTTGACCGAGGCAGTGGAAGAGGGGCAGCTGGTGGCGCTGGCGCCCAAGCCGATGGGCAAGCTCGGGCTGCTGGGGCTGCTGATCCGCGGCGCCTTCGGCAAGCTCAATGCGGGCGACGACGTGATTGCCTTTCCGTTCAAGAGCATGACCGTGCGCACGCCGTCGTTCTATGGGCGCCGGCGCCTGAAGGTGGCGGCCGATGGGGAAGTGAGCAAGATGGCGACGCCTTTCGAATTCAAGGTCCTCGAAGGGCGGCTCAAGTTGCTGGTGTCGGGGAAAGGGCGCGGCGAACCGCGCCCCGTCAAGGGAACGTTCGAGACCGCCTGAACGGGCGCTCCCTCAATTCACCCGCAACAAGCGCACGCCGTGGATATCGAAGCGGTTCGACGGCGCCGCCCCGCCGGCCCCGGTGAAACTGCGGTTACTCTCGAGATAACTCATATTGTAGAAATCCGTCATGTCGAGACGGTAGGTGCCCGCTTTCACGCGCGCCGCCAGCGGCGTCGAATAGACGCTCGGCGTGTTTTCCTTGAACAGCGGCGCATGCGGCAGCTGGATCACGCCCTGGGCCACCACCTTGCCGGCGCCATCCTTCAGCGCCAGCCATTTCACGCCGCCGCTGATGCCCAGGTTCACCTGGTTGGCGCCGTTGTGGTAGCGCACCTGGATCCGGTAGTCGCCCGGCCGCTCGATCCGGATGCCTTCCACGGCGAAACGGTCGTCCGGCTTGCCCCAGTCTTTCAAATGGGCCCGCGTGAAGCGCGCATCGGGTGCGGCCGCCGCCAGGTTCGTACGCACGCGCGGGTCGGTCACGGGAATCTCGATCCCGGCGTCGACGCAGCGCGGCTGGCTGTGATGGCTCGCATTGCCGCTGCCGGCGAATACCGCCTCGACCGCGTAGCAGGACGTCGCATCCGCCGCGCGGTCGACCCAGGCGCCGGGCGGCAGCTTGTCTGCCACCAGCTTGCCGTCGCGGTAGACACGGTAGTTGACGTCGGCGGCATTGCCGCCAGCTCCAATGTGCAGGGTGGCCGGACCGGACGATGCCCGCGACAGGCCGTCGATGGTCGGCTCGCGCGGACCGAAGACGCTGCTCGCCTCCTCGTAAGGATTGGCGTTCACGCGGCGGATGTCCTGCTGCCCCGCCACCAGCTTGCCCAGCACGATCTCGATCTGGTTGCTGCCGGCCAGCTGCGCGAGGCGGATCGTGTCTTGCGCAGGCTTGCCGTTCACGACGATGCGTTCGACGGCGTAATAGCCATCCTGGCCGCTCGCGGCAGGCAGTTGCAGGCGGATATCGATGCGCTTGCCGTGCAGGCGCAGGTCGTGCAGCGCGATCCCGTTCGCGCCGCCGAAAGTCTCGCGGCGCAGCTTGGCGGTGACGAACGGCGCGAGCTTGATGCCGTCATCCCGCATCTGCACGCCGAACACGTTCCCGATCACCATGCCGAGATAGCCGCCGACGGACCACAACTGGCGCCGCGAATTGATCACCGGGCCGCTCAAGCCGGGATGGTTTTCGTCGAGCAGCAGCGGCTGGCCGGACAGCCACTCGAGGTTTTCCATGTTCGACAGGTTGACCGCCGCGCCGCGCATCAAGCCGGCATAGGCGACGTCGGCCACGGCCACATTCTTGCCCCGCGCCGCCGCGCGCAAGCCATAGGCGGTCACGAACGGCCAGCTGGATCGGTTGTGGTAGACCGGCGCGCCGATCTGCTGCGGCCAGATCATCGGCGCGCCCAGCGGACCGTGCGGATAGCGCGCCAGGATCGAGCGCGCCTGGCGCTCGTCGGCCACGCCGCTGACGATGGCCAGCGCCTGGCCCAGCCAGTCGAACTTGTGCAGCGGCGCGCCGTCCAGGTGGCCGGCGGTGAGGCTGCTGTACATGCCTTCATCCTCGCGCCACAGGCGCGCATTGATCGCCTGCTTCAGTTCCCGCGCCCAGCGCGCGTAGCGCCCGGCCTTGGCTGCATCCCTGTGTTCACGCGCCAGCCTGGCCGCCAGCTCCAGCGCCTGGTAATGGACGACGTTGGTCGACAGCGCCTTCGCACTGGCCATCGACGCCAGGTCGCCCGGGATCCAGGCCGCGTAGCTCTGGTCGCGCCAGTCGAGGAAGGACTCCTCGCCCGTGTACAGGCCCGTGACCGGGTCGAAGGCCGCCACGCGGTCGATCTCGATCGTGTTCGACAGCGCCTTCAAGGCGCGCGCGGCGAACGGCGCGCGCTCGGACGCGGGCAGGGTGCGCAGCGTTTCCTCGGCCGCCAGGGCCCAGGTCATGCGGTCGGTGCTGACCGGCCAGCTGCCGCCGCTGCCGGTATCCTGCACGATCTGCAGGCCGTCGGGCGTGCCGGGGACCTGCGGCGCCGCCGCGATCCCGGGACGCCAGCCCGAGAGCTTGAAATCCAGTGAATCGCGTACCCGCTGCGGGTCGAGCAGGGCCAGCCCGAGGTCTGCCGCATACGACAGGTCGCGGGTCCAGACATAGGCCCATTTCTCGCCGGTGGCGAAGCAGGCGCAGTCGATCGCGTTGCCGCCGTTGTAGTTGCCGTCATTGATCTGGCTGACCGAGTTCTGGCGCATCTCGCGGCCCGCCAGCGCGAACAGGGCGTCGAAGGCGAGGTTGCCGCTTCGGACGCGCGGCAGGCCGTCTTCTTCGGCGTACTCGACGTGCTGCGGACCGGGGTCGCGCAGCAGCATGGTGCTCGACTGCACGTAGCGGCGCAATGGCGCATCCGCGTCCGGCGTCGAGTAGCGCACGGTTTCCAGCTTGCCGTCCCAGGTCGGCCATTGCTGGGAAGCCTGGCTCGCGTGGCCCGCATGCGGGTCGACCCCGCCATCGCGTCTGGCGTCGGCGATGCGCGCCACTTTCAATACGGGCCCGGCGCGCTCGCGTGCATCGATCGTGAAGCGGTAGGTGCCCGGCTGGCGCACGAACAGGAAGGTCTCGGGCCCGGACTGCTGCTCGAGGCGGTAGGCGGTATCGGGCCTGACGCTGGTGCTTTTGTCGGGATCGATCACCCATTCGGCGCTCCAGTCGCCGGTGCCCAGCTTGAAGGCGTGGTTGCCGGGCATGACCTCGACATCGGCCTGATAGATGCCATCGCCCTTGGCCGCCAGCGGGCTGGCGGTGCCCCAGCCGTTGAAGGCGCCGCGCACGTACAGGCCGTCGACGGCCTGGGCAAACACGCTGCCGCAAGAGAGCAGGGCGGCCAGGGCGATGGCATGGCGCTTCATTGCGGCGCCGCCAGTTCGAGGACGACGGCCGCGCGCGGCGCCAGGGTCAGTTTTTCGCGCAGGTCGTAGGTCTTGCCGGTCAGGGCGTCGGTGCCGGTGGTCACGCCCGACAGCATTTCGCGGAAGCGATGAACGTCCAGCGACATCTCCCTGGCGTTGTTGTTGAAGGCGACCATCACCTTCTTGCCTTCGCGCTGCTGATCCAGATAGCGGAAGTAGACCCAGGTGTTATCTTGCGGCCCGTAATGCATCATCTTGCCGTGATGGATGACCGGCTGGCCCTTGCGCCAGTTGGCCAGCTTGCGCACGAAATCCTGGGCGGTGCGCTGCCGGGCGGTCAGGCCGACGCCCTTGAACGCATCGACCCTGTCGCCGGCCCAGCCGCCCGGGAACGGGGTGCGGTAGGTGGCGTCGTTGCGCTCGCCGACGGCGCTCGTCATCAGGATCTCGTCGCCCGTGTAGAACTGCGGGATGCGCGGCGCCGTCATCATGAAGATCATCGCCATGCGGTACTTGTCGAAGTCTTCGCCCACTTCGCTGTAGATGCGCGACATGTCGTGGTTGTCGGCGAACAGGACCAGGTTGCCCGGCTCCGGGTACAGGTAGTCCAGCGACAGCGTTTCGTACACGTCGGTGAAGACGTTGCCGCCTTTCTTGTCGGCCAGCGCCTTGCGCATCGCCTCGGCCACCGGGAAGTCCATCAGGCTCGGCGTATGGGCCTGGTAGCCGTCGAAGTTCTGCTTGCCGCGCTGCCAGTAGGCCACCACCGGCACCTTGGTCGACCACTCCTCGCCGACCAGGTTCAGGTTGGGGTATTCGGTCATCAGGCGCTTCGTGTACTCGCCCAGGAACGCTTTGTCGGAATAGCCGAAGGTGTCGATCCGCAGTCCCGACAGGCCCGCGTACTCGATCCACCAGATATTGTTCTGGATGAGGTAGTTCGCCACCAGCGGATTGGACTGGTTCATGTCGGGCATGCTCTTGACGAACCAGCCGCGCGTGAAGTTGTCGGCGTCTTCCTTCGCGCCGTACGGGTCCTGCACCGCCGTGTGGTAGTGCTGGGTCGGCACGAACTTGTCGGCGTAGTTGATCCAGTCCGGCGCCGGCAAATCCTTCATCCACCAGTGGTGGCTGCCGATGTGCGACAGCACCACGTCCTGGATGATGCCGATGCCGTGCTTCTTCGCTTCCTGCGACAGGCGCCGGAAATCCTCATTGCTGCCGTAGCGCGGATCGATCTTGTACAGGTCGGTGGCCGCATAGCCGTGGTAGGAGTAGCCCGGCATGTTGTTCTCGACGAGCGGCGTCGGCCACAGCTGGGTGAAGCCCAGGCCGGCGACATAATCGAGGCGGTCGATGATGCCCTTGATGTCGCCGCCGTGGCGGCCCAGGCCGCCCTTGCGGTCGAGCTTGTCCGGCATGCCCTCGACGCTGTCGTTGGACGGGTCGCCGTTGGCGAAGCGGTCCGGCATGATCTGGTAGATCGCGTCCTTGCTGGAAAAGCCCTGGCGCGCGGCCGAGCCGGGCTCGCGCGCGAGCAGGCGATAGGTATAGCTGGCCGTGCGGCCGGCGCCCTGGAAGGCGATGTCGAAGCTGCCGGGTTTGACGTTCGGATCGAGCACCAGGTCGATGAACAGGTAGTTGCGGTTCGGGGTGCGGGTGACCGAGGCGATGCGCACGCCCGGATAGGCCAGCGACGGATCGAGGTCGGCGATCTTGTCGCCATGCACCATCAGCTGGACTTGCGCGTTCTGCATGCCGGCCCACCAGAACGGCGGCTCCATGCGGGCGATGTCGGTGGACTGGGCGTGGACGGCGAGCGAAGCGCCACCGAGCACGATGCTGGCAAGGAGTTGTCTCATGATTATTGAGCACCGGCATCGTCAACGCCCGGGAAGGTAGTAAGACTACAAACCTGTTCGGGAAACTGACTATTCGGTAGGCAGAGTTGTTGTATTGGCGAAAGCGTACTATAGAAACCACTGATGAACAATCCATACACCCACCGGAGCCTTTAGTCGGACTACAAACCAGGCCCGTGTCGAATCTTCAGATTTGCTTCAGAAATGATGGCGGTATGGTGCTCCCCAATAAAAAAAGACAGGTTTCTGTAGCTCAGTTACAACGCGCCCGATGCTGTTGTTTCTGAAACATGCCATGATTGTCCATATACATATTTTTTCGATGGCAACATCTAGTTTAGGTACAGAGTTGTCGCCGGAAGATTGATAAAAATTGTTGAGGCGCCAGTTCCGCGACGCACGTTGCGGGATGCGCCTTCCACCGAGGAGACACATGAAAGCTACCGCCACCAGGCGCGCCGCCAAGCCGGCGCGTACCGCATTCCCGTTGAACCCGTTCGCCGCAGGCTGCGCCGTCCTGTTGTCGGCGCTGGCTGGCCAGGCCTTCGCGCAGGCGTCGGGCGGCGAAGCGCAGAGCGCCGTCGCACCGAATACCCCGACCGCCGCCGCCACCAGCGAAGTCATCGCGGCCCCGGCGCCAACCCCGAGCGTCTCCACCGTCACCGTGACCGGCATCCGCCAGGGCATCGAGGCGGCGATCTCGGTCAAGCGCAATTCGAACTCCATCGTCGAAGCGATTTCGGCCGAAGACATCGGCAAGCTGCCCGATTCCTCGGTGGCCGAGTCGATCGCGCGCCTGCCGGGCGTGACCGCCCAGCGCAGCCGCGGTTCGGGACGCGCGTCCGAGATCTCGGTGCGCGGCCTGTCGCCGAGCTTCAACGGCACCCTCCTCAATGGCCGCGAGATGGCCTCGACGGGTAACGCCCGCAACCCCGAATTCGACCTGTTCCCGTCCGAGCTGATGGGCGGCGTCGTGATCTACAAAACGCCGGACGCGAGCGTGATCGGCCAGGGCCTGGCCGCGACCATCGACCTCAAGACCGTGCAGCCGCTCGACTTCGGCAAGCGCGTCGTCGCCGTCAACTACAAGAAGAGCCGCCTGGGCGTGCGCACCGCCGAAGAGGGCGATGGCGACCGCGTCTCGCTGTCCTACATCGACCAGTTCGCCAACCGCACGATCGGCGTCGCGGTCGGCCTGACCTCGTACGACGAGACCGGTGGCGAGCAGCGCAAGTACGACGCCTGGGGCGGCAGTGTCGCCGAACTGCCGTACAACGGCCAGAACGTGCGCGTGCCGCTGGGCTTTACCGCCGATACCGAAACCGGCTACCACAACCGGGACGGCGCCTTCGCCTCGCTGCAATGGCGTCCGAACCGCAACTTCCGTTCGACGGTCGACCTGTTCTACTCGGCCGGCGAGACCGGCTTCAAGCGCAGCGGCCTGGAAGGCGCGGTCGGCGCCAACACCTCGGGCCTGTACGACCCGGCCGGCGTGCTGCAGGACGTCGTGGTGCAGAATGGCGTCGCCACCAGCGGCACCCTGACCAACTACAAGGCCGTGGTGCGCAACCACATCGAGGCGGCGGAAGACGACCTCAAGACGGTCGGCTGGAAGAACGAACTGCGCGTGGGCGAGTGGGATACCAGCGCCGACATCACCTGGTCCAAGGCGACCAAGCTGAGCTCGCGCTACGAGACCACCGCCGGCCTGCCGGGCAATGCGGCCAGCCTGGACACCATCTCGTGGACCGGCTTCAATGGCGGCAACTTCACCGACATCGCCTGGCGCACCGGCCTGAACTACAGCGATCCGAACATCGCGCAACTGACTGACGTCAATGGCTGGTCGGGCACGGCCGATAATCCGCTGGCCCAGGCCGGCTACCTGGCGCAGCCGTATATCGACGACAAGCTCAAATCGATCCGCCTGAACGCCAAGCGCGACGTCGAATGGGGTCCGGTCTCGGCCATCCAGTTCGGCTACAACTATACCGACCGCGAAAAGACCCGCACCGGCGATGAAGGCCGCCTGATGATCGTCGGCGGCGACCGCTTCGGCGCCGTGCCGATGCCGGGCGCTTCCACCAACACCGCCGGCATCACCGGCATCCCGATCGCCACCTGGAACCCGCTCGGTTCGCTGGGATCGGTGTACGAGCTGGCGCCGAAGGTCAACGCCGACATCCTCACCAAGATGTGGGACGTCAAGGAAACCGTGCAGACCGCCTACATGATGGGTAACCTGAACGGCGAGCTGTTCGGCCTGGAATATCGCGGCAACGTCGGTACCCAGTTCGTGCATACCAAGCAGATGGGCGGCGGCTACAACAGCGGCAACTGCACCGGCGAGACCGCCGATACCTGCCCGGTGGTGCGCGCCGTCGGCGAGCACGACTACTGGGATGTGCTGCCGAGCCTGAACCTGTCGTTCGACCTGAAGAACGACCAGGTGCTGCGCATGGGCGTGGCGCAAGTGCTGTCGCGTCCGAGCCTGGACGACCTGCGCGGCGGCCTCGGCTTCAGCGTCAACACCGGCGTGGCCAATCCCTTCCTCAGTGGCGGCGGCGGCAACCCGATGCTCGAGCCGTTCAAGGCCAAGTCGTTCGACCTGTCGTACGAAAAATACTTCGGCAAGAAGGGTTACATCAGCGCGGCCGCCTTCTACAAGAAGCTCGACAGCTTCATCCTGCGCACGCCGGCCGAGTACGACTTCGCGCCGTGGGTCACCTCGACCACCCCGCTGCCGGCCACCGGTCCATTCGCCGGCTCGACCATCGGCGTGCTCAATCGCCCCGAGAACGGCGAAGGCGGCAGCATCCGCGGCTACGAGCTGGCGGTGAACATTCCGCTGGAAATGGTGAGCTCGTGGCTGGACGGATTCGGCATCCTGGCGAACCATTCGGATACCCGTTCGAAGATCGACCTGCCGGCCCTGGGCTTCGGCAACGTGCAGGTGCCGGCGCAGTCGATCCCGCTGCCGGGGCTGTCGCGCAAGGTGAGCAACCTGCGCCTGTACTACGAAAAGAACGGCTTCCAGATCGCCGCCGCGGCGCGCAAGCGTTCGGACTTCCTGGGCCAGTCGCCTGACTTCTCGGACACGCTGCAGTACACCTTCGTGAAAGGCGAGACCATCGTCGACTTCCAGGTCTCGTACGAGATCCAGAAGGGCTTCGCGAAAGGCCTGTCGGTGTTCGCCCAGGCGAACAACTGGAACAACGCGCCGTTCCTGGAATACACGGAGAGCAGCGATTCGATCACCCGCCGCGTCGAGTACGGCCGCACCTACCAGTTCGGCGCCAACTACAAGTTCTGATCGCAGGCGGCAGGACTACAATGCAACCCTCGCGGCCGTCCGGCCCCGGGGGTTGTTTTTCTTGGAAGAGACAGCAGGGACGAGAATATGGAAAACCAGGCAATCAAGGACATCGTCATCGTCGGCGGCGGCACCGCGGGCTGGATGACGGCGGCGGCGCTTGCGAGCATGCTGAACGGGCGCTACCGCATCCGCCTCGTCGAGTCGGACGAGATCGGCATCGTGAGCGTGGGCGAGGCGACGATCCCGATGATCCAGCGTTTCAACCGCGTGGTCGGCATCGACGAGAACGAATTCATGCGCGAGACGATGGGCAGCTTCAAGCTGGGCATCGAGTTCGTCAACTGGGGACGGGTGGGCGAGCGCTACATGCATGGCTTCGGCCGCATGGGCCAGGACCTGGCCACGGTGCCGTTCGACCAGTACTGGCACAAGATGCGGGGGCTGGGCCTGGCCGCGCCGCTCGAGGAATACTCGATCACGCGCATGGCCGCCAAGGCCGGCAAGTTCATGCCGGCCCGTACCGACGTGCCGAATTCGCCGCTGGGCGACATCGCCTACGCCTACCATTTCGACGCCAGCCTGTATGCGAAATACCTGCGCAAGCTGTCCGAGGCGCGCGGCGTGATCCGCATCGAGGGCAAGATCTCGCGCGCCATCCGCCGCGCGCCGGACGGTTTCATCGAGGCGGTCGAGCTCGAGAGCGGCCAGCGCATCGAGGGCGAACTGTTCATCGACTGCTCGGGTTTCCGGGGCCTCCTGATCGAGCAGGCGCTCGAGACCGGCTATGAAGACTGGACCCACTGGCTGCCGGCCGACCGCGCGCTGGCCGTTCCCTGCGAATCGGCGCCGAGCATCACGCCGTACACGCGCGCGACCGCCCACAAGTCGGGCTGGCAGTGGCGCATCCCGCTGCAGCACCGCACCGGCAACGGCCATGTGTATTGCAGCCGCTTCATCAGCGACGACGAAGCCGCGGCCACCCTGCTGTCCAACCTCGACGGCAAGCCGCTCGCCGAGCCGCGCCTGATCCGCTTCCAGACCGGGATGCGCAAGCAGGCCTGGAACCGCAACGTGGTGGCGATCGGCTTGTCGAGCGGTTTCCTGGAGCCGCTGGAATCGACCAGCATCCACCTGATCCAGTCGAGCATCGCGCGCCTGGTCGAGCTGTTCCCGGACCGCCGTTTCAGCGACGTCGACCGCGATGAATTCAACCGCCAGTCGCGCTTCGAGTACGAGCGCGTGCGCGACTTCATCATCCTGCACTACCACCTGAACCAGCGCACCGATTCGGCCTACTGGCTTGAATGCGCCAATATGGCGATTCCCGAGACGCTGCGCCGGAAGATGGATTTGTATCGTTCGCGCGGCAAGATCGTGCGGATCGACAACGAGCTGTTTTCGGAAGTCGGCTGGCTGCAGGTGTTCGAAGGGCAGAACATGCCGATCGACGGCTATCACCCGCTGGCCGATACCCAGTCCGAGGCCGACATCGCCGACTACCTGGGCAGCGTGCGCGACGTGATCCGCAAGTGCGTGGACGTGATGCCGGCGCACGACGCGTACATCGCCAGGCACTGCGCGGCGCGCAAGACCTGATCCGGTCGTCGCCTGCGCCACGCGGCCGCCTTCGGGCGGCTCTTTTTTTGCCTGTTATCACGATCCACCGGCCCAATGATTTACATGTAGCAATTTTTCATGCCCTTGAACGCCTGGCGGCCGATCTGGTTGTTTTACTACATTCGTGCACAAAAGTGGTGCAAGGCAAGAAATATATGCTGGTTTTTAAGGCATTTGTAGCCCGACTACAGAGCTGAGAAACAACCCTGTAGCGCTTTAACAACGAAAAACTCGTGCATTTACAATGAATTAGCGAAAAACCTGCGATGATCCTTGCTGCAAATAACTCCCGTTGACAGTGCATCTAGTTTTAATACAAAATTCCGCCCAACGTTGATTTTGTCGCAAAAAGCCGATCCCGGTCCGGCCAGCCAGCTGTTTTCGGGACCACATCGTTCTATCTGAGGGGACACATGAAAAACATCGCCACCAAGCGTGCCGCATTCCAGCTGAGCCCGGTTGCCGCCGGCTGCGCCATCTTTGTCACGGTCATGGCCGGCAGCGCCCAGGCGCAAACCGCCAGCACCGGCGAAGCCGCCACCCTGAACCCGGACGCGCCGGTCACCACCGTGACCGTCACCGGCATCCGCCGCGCGATCGAGGATGCGATCGCCGTCAAGCGCGAATCGACCGGCATCGTCGAGGCGATCTCCTCGGAAGACATCGGCAAGCTGCCGGACGTGTCGATCGCCGAATCGCTGGCCCGCCTGCCGGGCCTGTCGGCCCAGCGCGTCAATGGCCAGGCGCAGTCGATCAGCATCCGCGGCACCTCGGGCGACCTGTCGACCGCGCTGCTCAACGGCCGCGAGCAGGTCACCACCAGTTCCGACCGTACCGTCGAATACGACCAGTACCCCTCCGAACTGATCAATGCCGTCACCGTGTACAAGACCGGCGACGCGGCCGTGATCGGCCAGGGCCTGTCGGGCACGGTCGACCTGCAGACCATCAAGCCGCTGTCGCTGCGCGAGCGCACCATCAGCGTCAACGTGCGCGGCGAGAAGAACTCGAAGGGCTCGATCAGCGCCGGTTCGCCGGACACCGGCAGCCGCGTCAGCGCCTCCTACATCGACCAGTTCGCCGACCGCACCATCGGCGTGGCGATCGGCTATGCACGCCAGGATAAACCGAACGTGCACCAGCAGTTCGAAACCTGGGACTGGGTGGACGATACCAATGCCGTGCCGGGCTCGACCGTCAAGGTGCCGAAGGGCATCAAGTCGATGGCCACCACCGGCGACCAGGTGCGCGATGGCCTGATGGGCGTGCTGGAATGGCGTCCGAACCGCAACTTCAGCTCGACCTTCGACGTCTACCACTCGCGCTTCGACCAGGAAGAAATCCGCCGCGGCATCGAGATTCCGCTCAAGGACGACGGCGAAGTGCGCTTCTCGCCGTCGAGCGTGGTCAATGGCGTCGCCGTCTCCGGCACCGCCAACAACGTCAATCCGGTCGTGCGCAACAACCGCATGACGCGCGACGACAAGCTGACCGCCTTCGGCTGGAACAACCGCTACACCAATGGCGACTGGGTCGGCATCGTCGACATCAGCCGCTCGAAGGCCGACCACAAGGAACAGCTGATCGAGATCAACGCCGGCCGCGCCGCGCGCCAGACCCTGGGCTACAGCTATAACGGCGGCACCATTCCGCAGCTGTCGCTGTCGGGCGTGTACGACGATCCGTCGCAGATCGCCATCGGCGGCCAGTTCGGCGAGGGCTATGTGAATGCCCCGAACATGACCGACAAGATGACGTCGTTCCGCGTCAGCCTCGAGCGCAAGTTTGCCGACGGCCCGTTCAGCAGCCTCGAAGTCGGCTACAACCACTCCAAGCGCGAGAAAGAAAAGGAACACCTGGAAACCGGCTTCTCGAAGATCGGCGACGGCACCTTCGCACCTGGCGTACTGAACGGTTCGCAGGGTCTCTACGGCCTGCAGAACTCGCTGAGCTGGGACATCGATGCGGTGCTGGCCAACAACTTCGGCCCGTTCACCCCGACCGTGCTGGTGCCGTGGGGCGCGACCAAGAACTGGTCGATCGAAGAGAAGGTCAAGACCGGCTACGCCAAGCTGAACCTCGACACCGAACTGATGTCGATGCCGCTGCGCGGCAATATCGGCATCCAGGTGATCGAGACCGACCAGAGCTCGACCGCGAACACCCTGCGCGCCTGGCCGTTCGCCGACCTGGTGCCGCTGACCGACGGCAAGAAATACACCGACTACCTGCCGAGCGTGAACCTGGCCTGGAGCCTGCCGGACCAGCAGTTCATCCGCTTCGGCGCCGGCAAGACCCTGGCGCGCGCCAAGCTGAACCAGCTGAACGCGGCGCTCGAAGTGGGCCTGACCGCGCAGACCACCGGCACCCCGTGGGGCAACGGCGGCAACGCCCAGCTCGATCCATGGCGCGCCAAGCAGGTCGACTTGTCCTACGAGAAATACTTCGGCAACAAGGGCTATATCTCGGCCGCCGGCTTCTACAAGGACCTGTCCTCGTACATCTACAGCGTGACCGTGCCGCGTGACTTCTCGGAGTTCAACCTGCAGGGCGCCCTGACCAATATCGGCACCATGACCCAGCCGATGAACGGCGAGGGCGGCACCCTGAAAGGCCTGGAATTCGCGGCCTCGACCCCGCTCGACATGATCCACCCGATGCTCGACGGCTTCGGCGTCACCGCCAACGCCTCGTTCACCAGCAGCGAAATCTCGATCGTCGACCAGCGCTTCGGCAGCCTCGCGATCCCGCTGCCGGGCCTGTCCAAGCGCGTGTTCAACGTCACCGCCTACTACGAGAAAGACGGCTTCTCGGCCCGCGTCAGCCAGCGCTACCGCAGCGATTTCGTGGGTGAAATCGGCGGCATCGGCGGCGCCACCGAGCTGACCTACGTGAAAGCTGATAAAGTAGTCGACCTGCAGCTCGGTTACGACTTCAAATCGGTCGAAGGCCTGTCGGTGCTGTTCCAGGTGAACAACCTGACCGATACCGCCTTCCGCAGCTATGCCGGCACCGAAGACCGTCCGCGCGGCTACAGCAAGTACGGCCGCCAGATGCTGTTTGGCCTGAACTATAAACTGTAATATCCGGCGCGCCGCCGATCGTGCGGCGCCGCCAGCCCTCATCGGGCCCTTGCAGGTTTTTCGCCTGCAGGGGCTTTTTGTCTTTCCGGATTCTGTGGTTTTAGCCTCCGACTCCGACCTGATTGGCGTTTTCGACGAAGCGACGGTGTAAACTGTCGGTTTCGTTTCTACTTATTTCAAGAGCATCTCTTTTATGTCCGACACCCCCATCCCATCGTTCTCCGACCTCGACATCTCGGCGCCCGTCCTGAAAGCGCTGAAGGAGGTCGGCTACGAAACGCCGTCGCCGATCCAGGCCGCCACCATTCCTCTGCTGCTGGAAGGGCGCGACGTGCTGGGACAGGCCCAGACCGGCACCGGCAAGACCGCCGCCTTCGCGCTGCCGATCCTGTCGCGCATCGACATCAAGCAGACCACGCCGCAGGCGCTGGTGCTGGCGCCGACGCGCGAACTCGCGATCCAGGTCGCCGAAGCCTTCCAGAGCTATGCCTCCCATATCAAGGGCTTCCACGTGCTGCCGATCTACGGCGGCCAGAGCTACGGTCCGCAGTTGTCGAGCCTGCGCCGCGGCGTGCACGTCGTCGTCGGCACCCCGGGCCGCGTCATCGACCACATCGAGAAGGGCTCGCTCGACCTGTCGCAGCTGACCACCCTGGTGCTCGACGAGGCCGACGAAATGCTGCGCATGGGCTTCATCGACGACGTCGAGCACATCCTGCAGCAGACCCCGGAGAACCGCCAGACCACGCTGTTCTCGGCCACCATGCCGCCGGCGATCAAGCGCATCGCCAAGACCTATTTGCGCGATCCGCAAGAGGTGACGGTGGCGGCCAAGACCGGCACCGCCGAGAACATCACCCAGCGCTACTGGCTGGTGTCGGGCATGCACAAGCTCGACGCGCTGACCCGCATCCTCGAGGCCGAGCCGTTCGACGGCATGATCATCTTCGCGCGCACCAAGCTGGGCACCGAGGAACTGGCCACCAAGCTGCAGGCGCGCGGCTTCGCCGCCACCGCCATCAACGGCGACATGGCCCAGCAACAGCGCGAGCGCACCATCGAGCAGCTCAAGAACGGCAAGATCGACATCCTGGTGGCGACCGACGTCGCCGCCCGCGGCCTGGACGTGGAGCGCATCAGCCACGTGATCAACTACGACGTGCCGTCCGACCCCGAAAGCTACACCCACCGCATCGGCCGCACCGGCCGGGCCGGCCGCAGCGGCGACGCGATCCTGTTCATCACCCCGCGCGAGCGCGGCCTCTTGAAGGCGATCGAGCGCGCCACGCGCCAGCCGGTGGCGCCGCTGTCGCTGCCGACGATCAAGGAAGTCAACGAAGTGCGCATCAGCCGCTTCAAGGACCAGATCCGCACCACCCTGGCCGAAGGCGGCGGCCTGGAAGTGTTCCGTTCGCTGATCGAAGAGATCGAACGCGAAGACAATGTGCCGGCGATCGAGATCGCGGCCGCGCTGGCCAAGCTGGCGCGCGGCGACGAGCCGCTGCTGCTCACCAAGCCGGATCGCGAGGCGCGTCCCGAAGGCGTGCCGTCGCAACGCGAGTTCGGGCAAGAGCGCGGCGGCTTCCAGGAACGCGGCTTCCAGGATCGTCCACCGCGCGGCGACTGGGAAGACCGTCCGGCGCGTCCGCCGCGCGAACCGGGCTTCAAGAAAGAGCGCGTGGCGCGCGAGCCGGAGCCGGGCATGGCCACCTTCCGCATCGAGGTCGGTTACGTGCACGGCGCCAAGCCGGGCAATATCGTCGGCGCGATCGCCAACGAGGCCAATATCCCGTCCAAGCACATCGGCCGCATCGAGATCTATGACGATTACTCGACCCTGGACCTGCCGGACGATATGCCGAAGGACCTCGTCGACCACCTCAAGACCGTCTGGGTCGCGGGCCGCCAGCTGGACATCACGCGCGACGGCGAAGCCCCGGCCGCCCCGGGCGCCAAGAAGCCGTACGCCGCCAAGAAGGGCGCCGAACGGCGCCTGACCGAAAAGCCGGCGCCGGGCAAGAAGCCGCACCGCAAGGGCCAGGCCTGAGACATCGTCAAACAGCGGCGAGCGCTGTTGTTTGACTACAAATGTCTTTTCTTGCATGAGTTCATCGCGGCGTCTCTCCTATGAGAACGCCGCGATTGACACCCAGAAATCACCATGTTATTTTGCTACAGATACGCTAGCCGGACTGTAGTCGTCTTTTTTCGTCCCTTCCGGCCTCGCACCGCATCCTGCACAAGGCACTGACGGCACGCTTTTAGCGAGCGGCCGTGCAATCACACACGAGAGAAGCCCGCTTGCCGGGCCAGATTGGGGACACACAATGGATATGCAATCGACCGTGGGGAAGCCGCGCCTGTCGTTCTGGCAGCTGTGGAACATGAGCTTCGGTTTCTTCGGCATCCAGTTCGGCTTCGCGCTGCAGAACGCCAATACCAGCCGCATCTTCGCCACCCTCGGCGCCGATCCCGACAACCTGGCCCTGTACTGGCTGGCCGCGCCGGTCACCGGCCTGCTGGTCCAGCCGATCATCGGCTACCTGAGCGACAATACCTGGCACCCGACATGGGGCCGCCGCCGTCCCTTCTTCTTCATCGGCGCCGTGCTGGCCGCGATCGCGCTGTTCCTGATGCCGAACTCCACCGCGCTATGGATGGCGGTCGCCGTGCTGTGGATGATGGACGCCGCCATCAACGTGTCGATGGAGCCGTTCCGCGCCTTTGTCGGCGACAAGCTCGACCCGGCCCAGCAGACGGCGGGCTATGCGATGCAGACTTTCTTCATCGGCTGCGGCGCGGTCATCGCGTCCTTGCTGCCGACCTTCTTCGAGAGCATGGGCGTGTCCAACGCCGCCGTGGGCGGCGTGATCCCGGACACCGTGCGCTACTCGTTCTACGCCGGCGGCCTGGTGTTCTTCCTGGCCGTGAGCTGGACCGTGCTGTTCTCGAGCGAACTGCCGCCGCCCGACATGGACGCCTTCCATCAGGAGCGCAAGGCCTCGCGCGGCGTGGGCACGATGTTCGTCGAGATCCTGGGCGGCTTCGGCAAGATGCCGCGCACCATGGTGCAGCTGGCCTTCGTGCAGTTCTTCACCTGGATCGCGCTGTTCGCGATGTGGATCTATACCGGCACCGCGATCGCCGACAACGTCTACGGCACCCTTGACCCCCAATCGAGCGCCTACCAGGACGCCGGCAACTGGGTCGGCATCATGTTCGCGGTGTACAGCGGCGTGTCGGCGCTGGCCGCCTTCATCCTGCCGGTGTTCGCGCGCGCCACCAGCCGCAAGATCGTGCACGCCACCTGCCTGACCGTCGGCGGCCTGAGCCTGGCCAGCATGTTCCTGATCACCGACAAGCAGATGCTGGTGCTGCCGATGATCGGCATCGGCATCGCCTGGGCCTCGATCCTGACCATGCCGTATGCGATCCTGGCGGGCTCCTTGCCGGCCAGGCGCATGGGTTACTTCATGGGCCTGTTCAACTTCTTCGTCGTGATCCCGCAGATCGTCAGCGGCCTGCTGCTGGGCAGCGTGACCAAGCACCTGTTCGACGGCCATGCGGTCCTGACCCTGGTGCTGGGCGGCGGCTGCATGCTGGTCGCGGCGCTGCTGACCCTGTTCGTCACCGACAAGGCGGCGCCGGTCTCGAAGGCCTGAATCCGCCGTTTGCCTGCGCGCGCCGTCATTTTTGCGGCTGTCGTATCGTAATGTTTTACTAACATATTCACTCCGCGAGGAGTGGATATGCGAGCGCGAACTTACCCAGACAGGAGCACAGCATGACCATCCAGACCGTCGCGACCACCCCGTTCGCCGGGCAGCGTCCCGGCACCTCGGGCCTGCGCAAGAAAGTCACCGAATTCCAGCAGCCCGGCTATCTCGAGAACTTTGTCGAGGCCATCTTCCTGACCCTGGGCGAAGGCAAGTGCCGTCACCTGGTGGTGGGCGGCGATGGCCGCTATTTCAATCGCGAGGCGATCCAGGTGATCCTGCGCATGGCCGCGGCCCACGGCGTCGAGAAGGTGCTGGTCGGTCAGGGCGGCATCCTGTCCACGCCGGCCGTGAGCTGCGTGATCCGCAAGCATGCCTGCCATGGCGGCATCGTGCTGTCGGCCAGCCATAATCCGGGTGGGCCCGAGGGCGACTTCGGCATCAAGTACAACATCGAGAACGGCGGCCCGGCGCCCGAAAAGATCACCGACGCGATCTACGCGCATACGCAGACGCTGACACGGTACCGCATCAGCGACGCGCCCCGGGTCGACCTCGACCGGCTGGGCAGCAGCCGCATCGAGAACACCACGATCGAGGTGATCGATCCGGTGGCCGACTACGCCGGGCTGATGGCCCGGCTGTTCGATTTCGATGCGATCGGCGCGCTGTTCGCGAGCGGCTTCCGGATGCGCTTCGACGCGATGCACGCGGTCTCGGGACCGTATGCGAAGACGGTGCTCGAGGACATGCTCGGCGCGCCGGCCGGCACCGTGGTCAATGGCGAGCCGTTGCCGGACTTCGGCGGCGGCCATCCGGATCCGAACCCGGTCAATGCGGCCGACCTGATCGCTGCGATGGCGGCCCCCGACGCCCCCGACTTCGGCGCCGCCTCGGACGGCGACGGCGACCGCAACATGATCGTCGGCCGCGGCGTCGCCGTCACGCCGTCGGACAGCCTGGCCATCATCGCCGCCAACGCCGCCGTGGCGCCCGGCTACGCGGGAGGGATCGCGGGCATCGCGCGTTCGATGCCGACATCGACGGCAGCGGACCGCGTGGCCGAAGCGCTCGGCATATCCTGCTTCGAGACGCCCACCGGCTGGAAATACTTCGGCAACCTGATGGACGCCAACCTCGCCACCCTGTGCGGCGAAGAAAGCTATGGCACCGGCTCGTTCCACATCCGCGAGAAGGATGGTCTGTGGGCGGTGCTGTTCTGGCTCAACCTGCTGGCCGTGCGCCAGCAGTCGGTGGAACAGATCCTGCGCGCGCACTGGGCCCGCTTCGGCCGCAACTACTATTCGCGCCACGACTACGAGGCGGTCGACGCCCAGGCCGCGCAAGACATGATGGACGCGCTGCGTGCACGGCTGCCCGAGCTGGCCGGCCAGCTGCTCGACGGCTACCACGTCGCGCAGGCCGACGACTTCGAATACAGCGATCCGGTCGACGGCTCGGTGGCGCGCAAGCAGGGCATCCGCATCGTCATGCGCGACGGTTCGCGTATCGTGCTGCGCCTGTCCGGCACCGGCACCGAAGGCGCCACCATCCGTCTGTACCTCGAACGATTCGAGGCCGATCCGGCGCAGCACGACCTCGATACCCAGCAGGCCCTGCAAGGCCTGATCGCCGTGGCCGACAGCGTCTCCGGCCTGCGCCGGCGCACCGGCCGCAGCGAACCCACCGTCATCACCTAACCACCACACCCACACAGGAAACCGCATGAAACTACCCGTCCTTGCCGCCTCCATGCTGCTCGCCCTTGGCGCCATGTCGTCCGCCGTCGCACAGACATCCACGGCGCCGGCCGGCAAGCCCTTCGTCTGGGAGAACGCGACCGTCTACTTCCTGCTGACGGACCGCTTCAACAACGGCAATCCGGGCAACGACAAGGCCTATGGCCGCAAGATGGATGCCGCCAAGCTGCGCGGCTTCATGGGCGGCGACATCGCCGGCATCACGGCAAAGATCAAGGAAGGGTATTTCACCGACCTGGGCGTGAACGCGATCTGGTTCACGCCGGTCGTCGAGCAGATCCACGGCTCGACCGACGAGGGCACCGGCAAGAGCTACGGTTTCCACGGCTACTGGGCCAGGGATTTCACCGCGCTGGACGCGGCTTTCGGCACCGAGGCCGAACTCGAGGAACTGGTCGACACGGCGCACGCCAACGGCATCCGCATCGTGTTCGACGTGGTGATGAACCATACCGGCCCGGTCACGCCGCAGGATCCGGTCTGGCCGAAGTCGTGGGTGCGCACCGGCCCGCAGTGCACCTACAAGGACGCGCGCACCACGATCGACTGCACGCTGGTGGCGAACCTGCCCGACTTCCTGACCAATAGCGACGCGAACGTCGACCTCCCGCCGCACCTGGTGGCGAAGTGGAAGCAAGAGGGGCGCTACGAGCGCGAAGTCAAGGAACTGGACGAGTTCTTCAAGCGCACCGGCTACCCGCGCGCGCCGCGCTACTACCTGATGAAATGGCACTCGGACTGGGTGCGCAAGTACGGCATCGACGGCTTTCGCGCCGACACCGTCAAGCACACCGAGCCTGGCCTGTGGAAGGAACTCAAGAAGGAAGCCAGCATCGCCTTCGAGGACTGGAAGCGCGCCAATCCGGACAAGCGCCTGGGCGACGACAAATTCTGGATGGTGTCCGAGGTCTACAACTACGAGCTCAAGCACGCACGCAAGTTCGACCTGGGCGGCGGCGATCTCGTTGACTATCCTGGCGAGGGCTTCGACAGCATGATCAGCTTCAGCCTGCGCAGCGACGCCAGGCAGCCCTACGAGAAGATCTTCTCCGACTATTCGAACATCCTGCAGGGCGAGATGAAGGGCTATTCGGTCCTCAACTACATCAGCTCGCACGACGACGGCAGCCCGTTCGATCCGCTGCGCGAGCGTCCTTTCGAATCGGCCAACAAGCTGCTGCTGGCGCCGGGCGCCGCCCAGATCTACTACGGCGACGAGACCGCGCGCATCCTGCGCGTCGAAGGCGCCGAGGGCGACGCCACCCTGCGCTCCTTCATGAACTGGGACGAGTTGAAGGCGAACGCCGAACGCGGCGCGTACCGGGTGGCCGATATCCGCGCGCACTGGGCGCGCCTTGGGCGGTTCCGCGCCGCCCACCCGGCGGTCGGCGCCGGCAGGCACCAGATGATCAGCCACAGCCCGTACACCTTCAAGCGGACCTGGGAAAAGAACGGCGCGAGCGACCGCGTGGTGGTGGCGCTCGACCTGCCGGGCGGCCAGCCGGCCGCGATTCCCGTTGGCGGCGTGTTCCACGACGGCGCCACCGTGCGCGACTGGTATACCGGCAAGACCGCCGTGGTCAAGGACGGGAAGGTCCAGTTCGGCGCCGCCGCCCCGGTGGCGCTGATCGCCCAGGACTGACCATCGGGTGACGCCGTGCGCCGTGGCGGTGCACGGCGGCATTCTCCCCGCATGAAATCCTGCCGCGCGGAATTCCCGCCCGCGCCGGCGCTGCCTGCGCGCGATCACTGTTAAGCTGATAACACATTCATGTTTTGCAGGCCAGCCGCCGGCGAGCGCGCGGCCGCAGCGCGTCAATGCCGATCGACGCGAGAGGGGAGAGCACATGCGCAGCATGATCAGGGCAAGAATGATCTATCGCCTGGTGCGGGGCAAGGCGCGCCTGCTGGTGCAGGACGCCGCCGCGCGTCCAGGCCTGCATCCGCTGGACGACGGGGACGAACCGGACGCCCTGACCGAATCGCCCGATCCCAAGCTCGACTACATCACCCGCCTGGCCGTGCAGGCCACCGGCGCCGAGATCGGCGGCATCAGCCTGATGTTCAAGTCGCGCATCTGGCTGCCGTCGCATATCGGCATCCAGGACAGCTTCTTTCCGCGCGAAGGGTCGTTCTGCGAGCGCGCGGTGGGCACCGGCGGCGACTGGTTCGAGGTGCCCGACGCCAGCCAGGATCCGCGCCTCGCCGCCAATCCGCTGGTGACGGGGGCGCCGCACTGCCGCCATTACGCCGCCATTCCCTTGCGCGGCGACAGCGACCACCTGCTCGGCAACCTGTGGGTGATGAGCCCCAGCCCGCGCACGCTCGATCCCGTCCAGGCCGGGCAGCTGCGGCTGCTGGCCCGCATCGCGGCCGACCTGCTCGAGCTGCGCTACTGCGATCCGGTCACCGGCATGTTCAACCGCGCGGTGTTCCTGCACCACCTGCAGCGCCTGTTGCTGGAAAGGGAGGGCGCCGCGATCACGGTCGGCATGATCGACCTGATCGGCTTTCGCCAGGTGAACGACCTGTTCCGGCGCGAGACGGGCGACCGCATCCTGCGCCTGATGGGCAAGCGCATCGAGGACTGGGCCGACGGCGCGCTGGTGGGCCATCTCGGCGCCGACCAGTTCGCGTTCGTGCTGCTGTCTCCCCCCGGCGGGCACCAGGCCAGCCTGGCGCGCCTGTGCGCGGCCCTCGACCAGCCGTTCGAGGTGGAGCCGGGCACCATGCACACCCTGCACACGCGCATCGGCATCCGGCGCCAGAGCCTGCCCTGCGAAGAAAGCGCCGACGGCCTGCTCGAGGCCGCCGATATCGCGGTCTCCTCGATCCGCCAGCAACAGGGCGCCAGCGCCGTGCACGAGTACGATGCCGCGCTGATGGCCCGGGCGCGTCTGCGTTACGAGCTGCGCGAGACCATCCGCGGCGTGCAGCGCTTCGGCCGCCTCGAAGTGCACTACCAGCCGCAGGTCGACGTCGCGCACGGCCGCCTGATCGGCCTGGAGGCGCTGGTACGCTGGCGCCATCCGGTGTACGGGCTGGTGGGGCCGGCGATGTTCGTGCCGCAGGCAGAGAGCTCGGGCCGCATCTTCGAACTCGACATGCATGTGCTGGAGCTGGTTTGCCACGACCTGATGGGGTGGCGCAAGCGCGGCCTGTCGGCGCCGCCGGTGGCGCTGAACTTCTCGCGCGCTTCGCTGATGCACACGCAGGTCTTCGCGCGCCTGGCCGACATCCTCGCAACGACCGGGGTGCCGGGCGACCTGCTCGAATTCGAGGTCACCGAAAGCCAGCTGCTCGACTCGCCGACCCTGCTGCACCAGCGCATCTCGGCGCTGCGCGCGCTCGGGGTGCGGGTGGCGGTCGACGACTTCGGCACCGGCTACTCGAACCTCGACGCGCTCACCAGCTTCCCCTTCGACCGGCTCAAGGCCGACCGCCGCTTCGTGCACGGCGTGGCCAGCGACGCCCGCACGGCCGGCGTGTTCGCCCTGATCCAGGGCATCGCCGCGGTGTTCGACGCCGAGCTGCTGTGCGAAGGGCTGGAGGACGAGGCCGACCTGTCGTGGCTGGCCGAGCGCGGCGTGCACTGCGTGCAGGGCTGGTACTTCAGCCGCGCGCAGCCGGCGCCGGCGATCGAACGCGTGTTGCGGCGCTTCGAACAGGCGCGGGCCGCGCCGCTGTCGGTGCCCGAGATGCGCGCCTTGCTGGCTTGACGATGGCCCGGCTTCCTGCGTGTCGACTCGGCGGCGATCCGGGGTAGACTGGCGGTTCCGTCAACTTTGCACAGATTGCCATGCCAGTTTCTATACGCATTGCCCGCACGATCGCGGGAATGAGTCTTGCCCTCGCGCTGCTGCCGGTCCAGGCCTTCGCGCAGTCCGCGACGGAACCTGTCTATGGCCCGGAGCTGGAAGAATTCACGTACCCCGAGCCGACGCAGCAGTTCCGCTTCACATCGCAGGGCGCCGACCTGCAGATGACCTATATGGACGTCAAGCCGGCCAGGCCGAACGGCCGCACCGTGGTGCTCATGCACGGCAAGAATTTCTGTGGCGCGACCTGGGACGGCACCACCAGGGCTCTGACCCAGGCCGGCTACCGCGTCGTGGTGCCCGACCAGGTGGGCTTTTGCAAGTCGACCAAGCCGCAGCACTACCAGTACAGCTTCCAGCAGCTGGCCGACAACACGCGCCGGCTGCTCGATTCGATCGGCGTGAAGAAGGCGATCGTCATCGGCCATTCGACCGGCGGCATGCTGGCCACGCGCTATGCGCTGATGTATCCCGGGCAGACCGAGCAGCTGGTGATGATCAACCCGATCGGCCTCGAGGACTGGAAGAACCTGGGCGTGCCGTCGCTGGGCGTCGACAAGTGGTACGAGCGCGAGCTCAAGACCTCGGCCGAGCGCCTGCGCGAATACTCGCGCACCACCTATTACAACGGCCAGTGGAAGCCGGAGTACGAGGTATGGGTGCAGATGCTGGCCGGTATGTACCGCGGCAAGGGCAAGCAGATCGTGGCCTGGAATTCGGCGCTGATCTACGACATGATCTATACGCAGCCGGTGATCTACGAGTTTCCGCTGATCGAAGTGCCGACCTTCTTGCTGATGGGGCTGAAGGACACGACGGCGATCGGCAAGGATGCGGCGCCGGCCGGGATCCGCCCCAAGCTCGGCAACTACACGGTGCTGGCCGAGCAGACCAGGAAGGCGATTCCGGGCGCGAAACTGGTGACCTTCCCCGAGATGGGCCATGCGCCGCAGATGCAGGATCCGGTGCAGTTCCACAAGGCGCTGCTGGAGGGACTGGTGCGCTGATCCCGGTATGAGCCAATGGCGCCGGCCGCGCCGCCGGCGCCATTTTCTTGCATTTAGTTCAATGGTATCCTTACATGATGACCGTTGATCCAGACACCAAACCGAAACCCACGCGGGCCGCCTTCGCCGACGGTCCGCGCCTGCTGGCCGACATCGGCGCCACCCACGCGCGCTTCGGTCTCGAGACCGCGCCCGGCGTCCTGAGCCAGGTGACCGTGCTGCGCTGCGACGACTACGACGGCATCGTGCCGCTGCTGCACGCCTACCTGGCCCAGCATCCGAACGGGCGCATCAGCCACGCCGCCTTCGCCCTGGCCAATCCGATCAGCGGCGATTTCATCCGCATGACCAACCGCGACTGGCAGTTCTCGACCGACGAGGTGCGCCGCGCGCTGGGCCTGTCGACGCTCCTGATCGTAAACGACTTCACCGCGCTGGCGATGGCGCTGCCCGGCTTCCAGCCGAAAGACCTGCTGCAGGTCGGCGGCGGGGAAGCCCAGACCCATGCGGTATCGGGCGTGCTCGGTCCCGGCACCGGCCTTGGCGTGTCGGGCGTGATCCCGACCATCGACGGCTTCGTGACCCTGGGCAGCGAAGGCGGCCACGTCAACTTCGCGCCGAGCGACGAGCGCGAATTCGCGATCCTGCAATACGCCTGGCGCGAATGGAAGCACGTCTCGAACGAACGCCTGATTTCCGGTCCCGGCATCGAACTGATCTACCGCGCGCTGGCGCAGCGGAATGGCGTGGCGCTTTGCTCCGATGCGCCGCCGCGCAGCGCCGCCGACATCATGGCGGCGGCGCTGGATGCGGGCGACGCGCTATGTCTTGAAGTGCTGGAAACCTTCGCCGGCATGCTGGGCAGCGCCGCCGCGAACCTGGCGGTGACCCTGGGCGCTTTTGGGGGCATCTTCATCGGCGGCGGCATCGTGCCGCGCATGGGCGAGTGGTTCGCGGCGTCACCGTTTCGCGCCCGCTTCGAGGCCAAGGGGCGCTTTACCGACTACATCGCGCAGATCCCGACCTTCGTCATCATGACGCCGAATCCGGCCCTGTACGGCGTCTCGGCGATCCTGTCCGAGCACCTGCGCGGCCGCAGCGGCGCCAACACGCTGATGGACCGGGTCCAGCAGTTGCGCCATGAGCTTTCGCCCGCCGAGCAGCGCGTGGCCAGCCTGGTGGTCGACCATCCGCGCAAGGTGCTGTCGGAGCCGATCGCCGAGATCGCGCGCCTGGCCGATGTGAGCCAGCCGACCGTGATCCGCTTCTGCCGCTCGCTGGGCTTCCAGGGCCTGGCCGAGTTCAAGCTCAAGTTCGCGGGCAGCCTGACCGGCACCATCCCCGTGCGCCACAGCCAGGTGCGCGTCACCGACAGCACCCACGACCTGTCGGCCAAGGTGATCGACAACACGGTGTCGGCCATCCTGAAGTTCCGCGACGCGCTCGACGTGCACGCGATCGACCGCGCGATCGCGCTGCTGCGGCGCGCGCGCCGGGTCGAGTTCTACGCGATGGGCAATTCGCGCGCGGTGGCGCTGGATGGCCAGCACAAGTTCTTTCGCTTCCGCATCCCGGCCGCGCTGTATGGCGATTCGCACCTGCTGAACCTGGCGGCTGGCCTGCTGGGGCCGGGCGACGTGGTGATCGCGATCTCCACCGGCGGCCAGCTGCCCGACCTGCTGGAAGCGGTCGGCACCGCCCGCGCGCAGGGCGCCGAGGTCATCGCCATCACCAGCAGCAAGTCCCCGCTGGCGAAGAAGGCCAGCGTATGCCTGGCGGTCGACCACAGCGAGGACAGCACGACCTTCCTGTCGATGATCTCGCGCATCCTGCAACTGCTGCTGATCGACATCATGTCGGTCGGGATATCGCTCGGCCCGCAAGGGGAGGGCAGCCAGGGCAGCCAGGCCGACATCGAGCAGCGCCGGCTCCTGATCTCGCACCTGGATATCTGATGCGTCACGGCGGCGTCATGCCGCCCGGTGGCAATGCGGGCAAGTCCGGCAACCGGAGACCGCCCATGCGGCGTCCGCTACCCATGCGCGTCCTCGGCGGCGCGGCGGCCGAGATCCGCGCCCGTCTCGAGGCGGGCGTGGACGCCGTATTTACCGGTCGTCCCGCGACCGGACGCCAGGCTGTTGATGCCCCGAAGAAACATACAGCGCCGCGCGACGTAAAAGCGTCTGCGCGGCGCAACGCTTGCAACGGAAACAGTAGTTTCCACTAGGAACCCCATGTAATATTCCGCCGTGGACCCCCCATCCGCGGCGTCGATCCGGCCTCCACCCGCCGCCCCTGAACCGGTATTTGGAAGAGCACCATCATCGTCACCTACGTACACAACGAACAGGACCGCCTCGCCGCACTTGCCGGGCTCGAGATCCTCGATACGCCCGCCGAAACGCGCTTCGACCGCTATACCCGGATCGCCGCCATGACCTTTGGCGTGCCGATCGCGCTCGTCTCGCTGGTCGACCACGATCGCCAATGGTTCAAGTCGCGCACCGGGCTGGACGCGCAGGAGACGCCGCGTTCGGTCTCGTTCTGCAGCCATGCCGTGGAGGCGGGCGAGCTGCTGGTGGTCGAGGACGCGGCGCGCGAACCGCGCTTCGCCGCCAACCCCCTGGTGACGGGCGAGCCGCATATCCGCTTCTATGCCGGCCAGCCGGTCTACAGCGGCGGCCAGGCGGTGGGGACGCTGTGCATCATGGACCGCGCGCCGCGCAGTTTCGGCGCCGAAGAGCGCCAGGTACTGAAGGACCTGGCCGACCTGGTCGAGGTCGAGCTCAATCATGCGAAGGCGGTGGGCGCGCGCATGCTCGCCGAGCAGGCGCTCAAGTCGCTCAACACCGAACTCGAAGGCCGCATCGCGGCCCGCACCGCCGAGCTGGAAGAGCGGGTGGCGGAGGGTATCCGCATCCACCAGCAGCTCGAGGAAAAGCAGGAATTGCTGGACGCGGTGCTCGAATCGATCGACGTCGGCGTGGTCGCCTGCGACGCCATCGGTAACCTGACGCTGTTCAACCGCACTGCGCGCGACTTCCATGGCCTGGACATGAAGGCGGTGGCGCCAAGCGACTGGTCGCGGTATTACTCGCTGCACCACGCCGACGGCCGGACGCCGATGGCGATGGACGAGGTGCCGCTGGTGCGCGCGCTCAAGGGCGAGGTGGTGTGCGACGGCGCGATGGTGATCGCGCCGCATGGCCGCACACCCTACACCCTGATGGCTTGCGGCCGCCCGCTGCGCAATGCCCAGGGCAAGACCCTGGGCGCGGTGGTGGCGATGAAGGACATCACCGAGCTGAAGGCGTCGAAGGACCGGCTGGCCGAGAGCGAGGAGCGGCTGCGCACGATCACCGACAACCTGCCGGTGCTGATCGCGCATCTCGACCAGGACCACCGCTACGTGTTCGCCAACGCGGTGCACCAGTCCTGGCTGGGCCGGGCGCCCGAGCAGGTTGCGGGCCAGACCATGGTCGAGGCCTTCGGCGATGAGTACTGGTCCCAGCAGCAGGAAGCGCTGAAGGATGCCTGGGCAGGCAAGGCCTCGCAATGCGAGCATGACATCGTGCGCAAGAAGCACATCCGCATCGTGCACTCGACCTTCCTGCCGCACCTGCGCGACGGCCAGGTGGTGGGCGTCTACATCCTGACCACCGACGCCACCGCGGCGCGCATGCACGAGCGTAACCTGCACGCGCTGGCCCACACCGATGCGCTGACCGGCATCCCGAACCGGCGCCAGTTCGAGCTGGCGCTGCAGGCGGCGGTGCAGCGCGCGCCGCAGCGCGAGCGCGCCTTCGCGCTGCTGTACCTGGACATCGACCACTTCAAGCAGATCAACGACAGCCATGGCCACGCGGTGGGCGACATGGTGCTGGTGGAGTTCGCGCGCCGCGTGCGCAACGTGGTGCGCAGCTCCGACCTGGTGGCGCGCCTGGCGGGCGACGAATTCACGGTGCTGCTGGACGAAGTCGGCTCGCCGCGCGACGCCGAGCTGGTGGCCAAGAAGATCCTCCAGGCGCTGGAAGCGCCGTTCGTGGTCGGCAGCCATGCGATTCCCGTGAGCGCCACCATCGGCGTCGGCCTGGCCGATGCCCCGGACGTGACGGCGCAGGCGATCGGCGAGCTGGCCGACGGCGCGCTGTACGAGGCCAAGCGCCTGGGCCGCAATACCTTCGCGATCGCCAGGCTGAGCGAGACGTTGGCGCTCGACGCCGTGGCTTGACCGCCCATTAGACCTGACCCCGGCTGTGTGCCCCCGGCCGCGGTGAAGTCATTCGGCGCGAAACTTGCGCCGCCAACACTCGACGCGTCGGCGGCACCGCCGCCAACCCTACTCGACAAATACCACTGCGGTGCGCGCCGGCACGGTGAAGGTGCCGCGGGCGCCGTCGAAGCGTGCCTCTTGCGCGCGCCGGTCCGCCGCCCCCGGCGCCTCATGCACCGGATGCAGGCGCAGCTTCTTGCCGCGCAGGATCGTGGCGTCGATGGTGTGCGCCTTCTTGTCCACGTTCACCAGGTAGCCCAGGCCGGCGAAGTTCGCGCCCGGATAGCCCTGGCCGTCGATCCAGGCCGCCAGCACGGTCGGCACCTGTTCCGGGCCGGTGTTGAAGAAGCGCAGGCGGGCGTTGATGTCGTCGGTCGCGCGCAGGCGCAGCAGGGTCGAGCTGGCGCGGATCTGCAGCAGGTCGCGGAAGGCGTCGCGCGCGAACGCGATGTCGGCGGGCGCCGGCTTGAGCGCGGCATTGGCCAGCAGCGGCTTGAACAGCGGCCAGTCCCTGGCATTGTCGTCCGCGGGCGGCAGGCCGGTGCCGAAGAAGTTGTCGCGGTAGGTCCAGTCGAGGCGGTTGAACCAGTCCCCCGAATTGAAGCTGTTGCGGTCCAGGGATTTCGAGCGCAGCACGTCGATGCCGGCATGGTAGTAGGCCACGCCCTGGCTGAAGGCGTTGATCGCCATGCCCAGCACCTGCACCCGCGCGCGTTCGGCAGCGGTGGTGGCCACCGGCAGCTTGAGCGCGTTGATGTCGTACAGGGTCTGGTTGTCGTGGTTCTCGACGTAGTTCACGCTTTCCGCCGGCTGGCTGGCATAGCCGGCCGGCTGGTTGCCGCCATAGACGATGTCCTGCAGCTGGCGCACCTTGCCATCGAAGGTCTGCAGCGGATAGCTGCGCACCGAGCCGGCCAGGCCGACGCGGACCATGTCCGCCGCGCGCAGCAAGGAATCGGGCGCGTGCTCGTGGCCCAGCGCGTTCGGGTCGTACACCAGGCCGTTGATATAGCCCTGCCGGCGGATCACGGTCTCGCCCGAGTCGCCCGGCGAACCGCCGCGCACGGCGTCGCGCGCGCGGTCGCTGAAGGTGCCGATGCCGCTGCCGTTCAGCGACAGCTGCGAGGCCTGCACGAAGCGCGCGCCGTCCTGCACCTCGCCGAAATTCCAGCCCTCGCCGATCAGCTGCACGTGGCGGCCGGCGGCCTTGTCCACTTCCTTCTGCAGGCGCTCCATGGCCGCGCGCGGCTGGTGGCCCATCAGGTCGAAGCGGAAGGAATCGATCTTGTAGTGGCGGGTCCACAGCACCGCAGAGTCGATCATCAGCTTGGCCATCATCGTGTTCTCGGTGGCCGTGTTGAAGCAGCAGGTCGAGGTCTCGATCGCGCCTTTCGCGTCCAGGCGGTGGTAGTAGCCGGGCACCACGCGGTCGAGAATCGATTTTTCTTCCTGGCCGGCAATGAAGGTGTGGTTGTAGACCACATCCAGGCCGACGCGCAGGCCGGCCTGGTGCAGGTTCATCACCATCTCGCGGAACTCGACGATGCGGCGCGCGCCGGCCGAGGGGTCGCTGGCGTAGCTGCCCTCGACCGCATTGAAGTGCTGCGGGTCGTAGCCCCAGTTGAAGCAGTCGGTATGCGCGGTCTTGCGGATCAGCGCCTGCTGGCTGTCGCCGTCCGGCGCGCCGGAAGGTTGCGGCAGCGCGCAGCCGATTTCGGGGATGCTGCCGATGTCGTACACCGGCAGCAGGTGGATGTCGGTCAGGCCGGCCCTGGCCAGCGCGCGCAGGTGCTTCATGCCGTTCGAGTTCGTCTCGGAGAAGGCGGCGTACTTGCCGCGCTTTGCCGCAGGGACGGTGTCGTCGATCAGCGAGAAGTCGCGCACGTGCAGTTCATAGATGGCCATGTCGGTCTGGGCCTGCACGGTCGGCGGCGGACGGGTCGCGTCCCAGCCCGCCGGCTTGAGGTGCGGCGCATCGAGGTCGGCGACATAGCTGCGCTTCGAATCGGCATTCAGGCTGACGGAATACGGATCGGTGACCAGGTTGCGCACCAGGCCGGCGCCGGGCACGACGACGTCCACCGCGTACTTGTAATAGGTGCCGGACAAGTCGCGCGGAAGGCTGGCGCTCCAGGCGCCGGTCTTGTCGTCGAGCTTCATCGCATGCACGGCGCTTGCCTTGCTCGTCGGGCCATCGTAGGTGCACACCGCCACCTGGCGCGCGGTCGGCGCCCACAGCCTGAAGTCCGTTTTCTTGCCGGTCGGCGTGGCGCCGAGGTCGGGGATGCCTTCGGCGGCGGCATACAGGTCGTCGAGCGCGCCGGCCGACTGGATGCGGGTGGCGGCGATCAGCGCGCCGCTGGCGTCTTCCTGCACCAGCACCAGCTGTTCGCGGTGCAGGGCGGGCAGGCGGGCCAGGTCGGTGTCGAGCACGCGCAGGGTCGGACCGGCGGCGACCCATTTGAAGCGCTCGGCCGCCGCTTGCGGGACGGCGGTCGGCGAGATCTCCAGCCTGATCGAACCGGCAGCGCCGGCGACCTTGCCGCCTGGTTGGGCGACGATGGCGCCGGTAGGGGAGTGGTACAGGCGATAGCGCGCGTCAGGCGCGGCGCCGGGCCAGCGCACCAGGCGCCTGTCGAGCCAGACGGCGCGCGCGTCGAGCTGTTCGCCGCCCGCTTGCAGGACTTCCTGGAAACCGGCGCTGTTGCAGGTGTCGAGGGGGACCGCGGCGTAGGCGGTCGTGGAGAGTGAAGCCGCCACGAGGGCGATATGGAGTTTGCTCATGTAGGGTGGACGGCTCCGCCGTCCACGCGTTCGAGCGGCCGGAAGATTACCGCCATGGTTGGCAGTTGATAGGGGAGTCGAACGCGTGGACGGCAAGCCGTCCACGCCACGTTCAGTCCAGCAGTGCGATCAAGCGTTGCCGCGATAGTGATCGACCATCTTGTAGCGCGTCGCATACCAGCCGAACACGAGCGCCGACAGCAGCGCGAAACCGGCGAAGAAATACATCTGCGCCGCCATTACGCCCATGCCGGTGCCTTCGATGTAGCCGACCACCGCTTCGTTCTTGACGCTCGCGTTCACGATCAGCACCCACAGGTTGCCGACCGTGACGGCCAGGTACCACAGGGCCATGATCACGCCCTTCATCGAGGCCGGTGCCTGGCTGTAGGCGAACTCGAGGCCGGTCGCCGAGACCAGCACCTCGCCCAGGGTCAGGAGCGCATACGGCGCGATCTGCCAGGCGATCGAGACCGGGTCGCCGGCGTCGAGCGCGACCTGCAGGTTGCCGACCACGATCCAGGCGGCGGCCGACAGCACGATGCCGGCGGTCATGCGGCGTAGCGGCGACGGCTCGATGCCGAGCTTGCGCAGCAGCGGGAACAGCAGCAGGTTGTTCACCGGGATCAGGATCATCACCAGCAGCGGATTCAGGGCCTGCATCTGGGCCGGGATCACCTCGAAGCTCCAGCCGAAGACCGATACCTGCGTGGTCATGGCATTGGCCTGCACGATCCAGGTCGAGGCCTTCTGGTCGAACAGCGACCAGAACGGCGTCACCAGCGCGAACACGATCAGGATGCGCAGCACGGCGCGCACGCCGTCCACCGCTTCCTGCGGATGCGCGCCGCGCGCGCGGTCGAGCTGCATCGAGGCGCCGATGCCGCCGAAGGCCATCAACAGCACCAGCGCGGTGCAGGCGCCGATCACGAAGCCCCATTGCACCGACATCGCGAGCGACACCACGGCGCCCGCGGCGCCGACCAGGGCGATGTTCAGGCCCGGACGGCCCTGGCCCGGCGCCTTGGCCAGCAGGGCGGTTTTCGCCACCCGCATGAACGAGTGCGGATTGGGCGGCGACGGCGGCACGTGCACGTATTTCTTCTTGCCGCTCCAGAACACCATGGTCGCGATGAACATCAGGATGCCGGGCACGCCGAAGGCCCAGGCCGGGCCGTAGTCGCGCAGCAGCACCGGCATCAGCAGCGAGGCGAAGAAGGAACCGAAGTTGATGATCCAGTAGAAGGCGTCGAACACGATCTTCGCCTTGTCCTTGTTGGTCTGGTCGAACTGGTCGCCCACGAACGACGCCACCAGCGGCTTGATGCCGCCCGAGCCGAGCGCGATCAGGAACAGGCCGAAATAGAAGCCGTTGACGTTGTCCTCGAAGATGGCCAGGCAGGCATGGCCCGCGCAATACACGAGGCTGAGCCAGAACACCGTGTTGTACTTGCCGAAATAGCGGTCGGCCAGCCAGCCGCCCAGCAGCGGGAAGAAATACACGCCGATCACGAAGGTGTGGAACACGTGCTTGGCTTCGCCGGTGCGCATGTCTTCCGGCAGGAACATCAGCAGGGTCGTGATCAGGAACGGCGTCAGGATGTTGCGCATCCCGTAGAAGCTGAAGCGCTCGCAGCCTTCGTTGGCAATGATGTAGGGGATCTGCCGCGGCATGCGCCCGGAACCTGGTTTTGCTAGATCAGTCATCGACCGCTTCCTTGAAATGTCAAACAGACGCGATGCTATGACGAGGGCGACTCTCTTTGCAATAAAAATATTGTTGTGAAACAAACGAGAAACATATCCCCGTAGTTTAGTTACGAACACACGCTCGGTGGAAACGTTTTCGCTTTCTCAAGTCATTGAAATGCAAGGAAAAACCGGGAATTCTTCGAAAGTGGGCGGAATTGTCAAGTTTTGTTGCGTCCTGTATATTGCCTAGAATTCCAAACCACGGACCAGCCATGACCCAGATCCCGACCACGACGAATCCGAACTGGTGGCGCGAAGCCATCATCTACCAGGTTTACCCGCGCAGCTACCTCGACAGCAACGGCGACGGCATCGGCGACCTGGCCGGCATCGCCGAGAAGCTCGACTACATTGCGAGCCTGGGCGTGGACATCGTCTGGCTGTCGCCGTTCTTCACCTCGCCCATGCGCGACTTCGGCTACGACATCGCCGACTACTGCGACGTCGATCCGATGTTCGGCACCCTGGCCGACTTCGACCGCCTGGTCGCGAAGGCGCACGGCCTGGGCCTGAAGATCATGATCGACCAGGTGATGTCGCACACCGCCGACACCCATCCATGGTTCGTCGAAAGCCGCGCCAACCGCGACAATCCGAAATCGGACTGGTATGTCTGGGCCGATCCGCTCCCGGACGGCAATCCGCCAAACAACTGGATGTCGGTGTTCGGCGGCTCGGCCTGGCAATGGGATACCCGCCGCAAGCAGTACTACATGCACAACTTCCTGGTGAGCCAGCCGCAGCTGAATTTCCATAACCCGGACGTGCAGAAGGCCCACCTGGCGGCCCAGCGCTTCTGGCTCGAGCGCGGCGTCGACGGCGTGCGCATGGATGCCTGCGTGTTCCACTTCCACGACCGGCAGCTGCGCAGCAATCCGCCGGCGCTGGTGCGCGACACCTCGACCGTGACCGACGTGAATCCCTACGGCATGCAGGCCCACATCTACGACAAGACCCAGCCCGAGAACGTCGCCTTCATGGAAAAGCTGCGCGCGCAGCTGGACGAATTCGGCGCCATCTCGATCGGCGAGATCAGCTCCGACGACGCGCTGGCCCAGATGGACGAATACATGGCGGGCGGGAACAAGCTGCACATGGCCTACAGCTTCAACTTCCTGACCCCGGTGTTTACGGCCGCCCACATCCGCACGCAGGTCGAGGACTTCGAGCGCCGCGTCCGGGAAGGCTGGGCCTCGTGGTCGGTCGGCAACCACGACGCGATCCGCGTGATGACGCGCTGGGGCGGCCCGCAGGCCACGCCGGCGCTGGCCAAGGTCGTGCTGGCGATGCAGCTCTCGCTCAAGGGCACGCCCTGCCTGTACCAGGGCGACGAACTGGCGCTGCACGAGGCCGATGTCCCGTTCGAGCTGCTGCAGGACCCGTACGGCATCACGTTCTGGCCCGAGTTCAAGGGCCGCGACGGCTGCCGCACCCCGATGCCATGGCAGGCTGCCGCGCCGCACGCCGGCTTCACCGAGGGCAAGCCATGGCTGCCGGTGGAGCCATCGCACGCCGCCGCCGCGGTCGACGTGCAGGAGAAGGACCCCGATTCGATGCTGAACTTCCAGCGCCGCTTCATCGCCCTGCGCCGCACGATGCCGCAGCTGACCCGCGGCGAGATCGCCTTCTTCGACGCGCCGGAGCCCATCCTGGCCCTGCGCCGCGACCTGGAAGGCCACCCGAGCGTGCTGGCCGCCTTCAACCTGTCGAACGCCGAAACGAGCTTCGACTGGCCGGCAGCGAACGGCGCGGCGCAGTTCGACGCCGGCCTGCCGGGCAATGCACTGGCCGGCCGCGTGACCCTGCCGCCCTACGGCGCCTGGTTCGCCACCCTGCCGCAGGAGGCATGATGGACAACCAGCAGGAGCCGGAAAAGTTCGCGCGCACGGCGTTCGCCGACGGACCGCGCCTGCTGGCCGACATCGGCGCGACCCACGCACGCTTCGCGCTGCAGACCGCGCCCGGCGTGTTCCGATCGGTCCAGGTGCTGCGCTGCGACGACTTCGAGGGCATCGTCCCGCTGCTGCGCCATTACCTGCGCGACCATGAAGAGATGCGGCTGAACCACGGCGCATTCGCGGTCGCCAACCCGATCAACGGCGACTACGTGCGCATGACCAACCGCGCCTGGGAGTTCTCGACCGACGCGGTGCGGCGCGAGCTGGGCCTGTCGACCCTGTTGATCGTCAACGACTTCACCGCGCTGGCCACCGCGCTGCCGGGCTTCGCGAAAGAAGACCTGATGCAGGTGGGGCCGGGAACGCCGGTCCCCGGCGCCGTGATCGGCGTGCTGGGACCGGGCACGGGCCTGGGCGTATCGGGCGGGATCCCGACCGCCGACGGTTTCGTCACCCTGGGCAGCGAGGGCGGCCACGTCAATTTCGCGCCGGCCGACGAGCGCGAGTTCGCGATCCTGCAGTACGCCTGGCGCGAGTGGCCGCACGTGTCGAACGAGCGCCTGATCTCGGGCCCGGGCATGGAAGTAATCTACCGCGCGCTGGCCGACCGCAACGGCGTCGAGGCCGAGGCGCGCAGCGCCGCCGCCATCGTGGCCGGCGCGCTCGACGCCGACGACCCGCTATGCCTGGAAACGCTGGAGTGCTTCTGCGGCATGCTGGGCGGCGCCGCCGCCAACCTGGCGGTGACCCTGGGCGCCTTCGGCGGCATCTTCATTGGCGGCGGCATCGTGCCGCGCCTCGGCGAATGGTTCGCGCGCTCGCCGTTTCGCACCCGGTTCGAGGCCAAGGGGCGTTTTTCCGACTACCTGGCCGACATCCCGACCTATGTGATCGTCACGCCCAATCCCGCCTTCCACGGCGTGGCGACCATCCTGGCCGAACACCTGCGCGGCCGCAGTGGCGCCAACACGCTGATGGAGCGCATCGGCCAGCTGCGGCAGGAGCTGTCGCCGGCCGAGGCGCGGGTGGCGACGCTCGTGCTCGAGCATCCGCGCACGGTGCTCAACGAACCGATCGCCGAGATCGCGCGCCTGGCCGACGTGAGCCAGCCGACCGTGATCCGCTTCTGCCGCTCGCTCGGCTTCCAGGGCCTGGCCGAATTCAAGCTCAAGTTCGCCAGCAGCCTGACCGGCGCCATTCCGGTGCGCCACAGCCAGGTGCGCATGAGCGACAGCACCCACGATCTGTCGGCCAAGGTGATCGACAACACGGTGTCGGCGATCCTGCGTTTCCGCGACCAGCTCGACGTGCGCTCGCTCGACCGCGCGATCGAACTGGTGAGCCGCGCGAAGCGCGTCGAGTTCTATGCGCTGGGCAATTCGCGCGCGGTGGCGCTGGACGGCCAGCACAAGTTCTTCCGCTTTAGAATCCCGACCGCGCTGTATGGCGACGCCCACCTGTTCACCCTGGCGGCCGGCCTGCTGGGGCCGGGCGACGTGGTGATCGCGGTGTCGAACTCGGGCGGCCTGCCCGAGCTGCTGCAGGCGGTGGATATCGCGCGCACCGCCGGCGCCGACGTGATCGCGATCAGCAACAGCCAGTCGCCGCTGGCGCGCAAGGCCAGCGTGTGCCTGGCGGTCGATCATAGCGAGGACAGCACCAGCTTCCTGTCGATGATCTCGCGCATCCTGCAGCTGCTGCTGATCGACATCATGGCGGTGGGGATTTCAGTGGATGGCCAGCATGGGCTAGAGGCCGGCCACGATCCGCGCCGGCTCATGATTTCCCACCTCGACAGCTGATGCCACGGCGCCCTCGGTCGGCGCCCTCAGTCGGCGCTCTTGAGGTCGACGCGTTCGATGGTGCGGCGCCATTCCTGGAGGCTGAGCAGGGTGTCGGAACCGGTGTCGTCGACCAGGATCTCGCTGCCGTCCTGGGCCACCAGGAAGCTTTCGCGGCGGCGCGCGTCGTCGGCCCGGTTCTCGACAAAGCTCAGCTGGTAATACTTCTTGCCATTGACTTCGCGCGGGACCGGATCGTCCTCGATCACGGCGCCGTGCGCCTTGCCATTGCTGCGCTGTTCGATCTGCTGCGACCAGGCCTGCAGTTCCGGCAGCGCCAGCAGCGACGCCATCGCATCCTCTTTCGTGTGGACGGGCGCCTGGGCGACCGGCGCGGCCGGCGCCGGCGGCGCTTCCCGTTCGGCGCGCTTGCAGCCGGCAACGGCGCAGCACAGCGCGAGCGCGGCGAGGCTCAGGCGCAGGGTAGGGGAGGAAGCGGCGCGTGTGGACATGGCGATTCTCGTAAAGGCAGGCGGCCATGGTAAACCATGCGTGTTTGCCCAGCAACACAACGCCGTGCTTGGCGAAGCAGGACTCGAGGAAAATCAAGCGCATTGCAGCAATAGCTTGCACTGGGCCTGATTGATGTTTCTTTACGGAAAGTAATTCGTGGTTTTCGCCACGAAATCACATTTTTCGCCAAGGCACCGGTATTTATTTGTAGAAATAATGCTATGCTGTAGGACCACTCCTACCAGAAGCATCCGTATGGACAGCCGCCGTTCATCCTACACACGTCGCCTAGAAAAGTCCTCGCAACGCGAGAAGCGCCTGGCTGCGCTCGCCGTGCTCGGCGTCGCCTCCGGCGTCGCCGGCGTGCTGGCGCCGCCGCTGAATATCGACTGGCCGAACCTGCTGCGCGAACGCGACGAGATCACCCATGTCGGCGCCGCCTCCCCCATGGTGCTGGCGCCGCGGGCGGCCAGTCCGGCGCCGGCCGCCGAGCAGGGCGCCGCGCGGCGCATCTATCCGTTTTCGATCATTCCCGGCGGCGTGGCCGACAAGGACGAACTGGCGCGCGTGATCCGGGCCGACGCCGTCGTCGCGGCGCACTATGCGGGCTTCGACGTCGCGAATGCGCGCGCGGTGACCGTCACCGCGCCGCGCGCCGTCTATGTGTCGTACCGCAAGGGCGACCAGGTGTACTGGACCAGGAAGAAGCTCATGCTGGCGCCGGGAGAAACCCTGCTGACCGATGGCAAGAACGAAATGCGGGCGCGCTGCGCCAACCGGATCTCGGACGTGCCCATGTTCCCGATCGAGACCAACGGACCGACCGAGAGCGAACTCGATTCCTTCGTCGTCGATGGCGGCGGCGGCCTGATGGCCGTGGCGGCGGCGGTGGATGGACTGGATGACGGTCCAGTGGGAGAGCGCTTCCAGACGACCAGCTTCCCCTATGGCGCCGGCCTGGCCCGGCCAGTCGCGGGCGGCGCGCCGGTGGCGGCGCGCGGCACGGCGCCGGCCGGCGACACGCCACGGATACCGCCGATCTATGGTGGCGGAAGGATCGATGATGGCGTGCCGGCCGGCGAGACGGGTTCCACGCCCCCCGCCGCCTCGCAACCGGACACGCCGGCTACGCCGGGCACCCCGGGCAATCCTGAAACGCCCGGCACGCCCGCCACGCCGGAAAACCCGGGCACGCCGGGCACGCCAGAGACGCCGGGTACGCCCGGTACGCCAGGGACCCCGGAAACACCAGGGAACCCGCAGACGCCAGGAACTCCGGAAACGCCAGGAACTCCGGAAACGCCAGGAAGCCCGGAAACGCCAGGAACGCCGGAAACGCCAGGAACGCCGGAAACGCCAGGAACGCCGGAAACCCCGGATATCCCGGACCTGCCCGATCCTCCGATCGTTCCTCCGATCGATGTCCCGGTCGACCCGGAACAGCCGGTCGAGGTGCCGGAACCGGGCACCCTGTGGCTGGGCGGCGCGGCCTTCGCGGCCATGCTGTGGCTGCGCCGCAAGGGCGCGCGCGCCCGAGGCTGATCCCCCCCCGGCCTGTGTTTCCAGGCGCTGGACAGCAAAAAGCCCGCAAGGCGTGAACCTTGCGGGCTTTTTTCTTGTCGGGGAAGACCCGCGCCGACTGTGGCTGCAATCGGCGCGGATCCCGGCGACAGCGTGATTTACATCATGCCGTCCATGCCGCCCATGCCACCCATGCCGCCCATGCCGCCCATGCCGCCGGCTGGCTTGTCTTCGACGACTTCCGAGACCATGCAGTCGGTGGTCAGCATCAGGCCGGCGATCGACGCTGCATTTTGCAGGGCCGAACGGGTGACCTTGGCTGGGTCCAGCACGCCCATTTCGACCATGTCGCCATAGGTGCCGTTGGCGGCGTTGTAGCCGTAGTTGCCGGTGCCGGCCAGGACTGCAGCGACCACGACCGAAGGCTCGTCGCCGGCGTTCTGGACGATCATGCGCAGCGGCTCTTCCATGGCGCGCAGGACGATCTTGATGCCTGCGTCCTGGTCAGGGTTGTCGCCCTTGACGTCGAGCGTCGAGCGCGCGCGCAGCAGGGCCACGCCGCCGCCTGGCACGATGCCTTCTTCGACGGCAGCGCGGGTGGCGTGCAGCGCGTCTTCGACGCGTGCTTTCTTCTCTTTCATCTCGACTTCGGTGGCTGCACCGACGCGGATCACGGCAACGCCGCCGGCCAGCTTGGCCACGCGCTCTTGCAGTTTTTCGCGGTCGTAGTCCGAGGTCGCTTCTTCGATCTGGGCGCGGATCTGCTTGACGCGGCCTTCGATCGATTCAGCCTGGCCGGCGCCGTCGATGATGATGGTGTTTTCCTTGCCGACTTCGATGCGCGACGCCTGGCCCAGTTCCGCCAGGGTGACTTTTTCCAGGGTCAGGCCGACTTCTTCGGCGATGACCTGGCCGCCGGTCAGGATGGCGATGTCTTCCAGCATTGCCTTGCGGCGGTCGCCGAAGCCAGGAGCCTTGACGGCCACGGTCTTCAGGATGCCACGGATGTTGTTGACGACCAGGGTCGCCAGCGCTTCGCCTTCGATGTCTTCGGCGATGATGACCAGCGGACGGCCGGCCTTGGCGACTTGCTCCAGCACCGGCAGCAGGTCACGGATGTTCGAGATCTTCTTGTCGCACAGCAGGATGAACGGCTGCTCGTGGACGGCGACCTGCTTGTCCGGGTTGTTGATGAAGTACGGCGACAGGTAGCCGCGGTCGAACTGCATGCCTTCCACGATGTCCAGCTCGTCGTTCAGCGATTTGCCGTCTTCCACGGTGATGACGCCTTCCTTGCCCACTTTTTCCATCGCTTCAGCGATGCGCTCGCCGATCGAGGTTTCCGAGTTGGCCGAGATCGCGCCGACTTGCGCGATTTCTTTCGAGGTGGTGGTTGGCTTGGCGATCTTCTTCAGTTCTTCGACGGTCGCTGCGACGGCCTTGTCGATGCCGCGCTTCAGGTCCATCGGGTTCATGCCGGCGGCCACGAACTTCATGCCTTCGCGCACGATGGCTTGCGCCAGCACGGTTGCGGTGGTGGTGCCGTCGCCGGCGTTGTCGCTGGTCTTGGAAGCGACTTCCTTGACCATTTGCGCGCCCATGTTCTGGAGCTTGTCTTTCAGTTCGATTTCTTTCGCGACCGAGACACCATCCTTGGTGACGGTCGGGGCGCCGAACGAGCGCTCGAGCACGACGTTGCGGCCTTTCGGGCCCAGGGTGACCTTGACTGCGTTGGCCAGGACATTGACGCCTTCTACCATCTTGGCGCGCGCTGCGTCGCCGAACACTACTTCTTTAGCTGCCATTTGTTATTTCTCCGAATGTTTTCGTGAATGGGGTCAGGGAACGAGACTTACTGGGCCACGACGGCCATGATGTCTTCTTCGCGCATCACCAGCAGTTCTTCGCCATTGACCTTGACGGCCTGGCCGGAGTACTTACCGAACAGCACGCGGTCGCCGACCTTCACTTCCAGCGGACGGACCTGGCCGTTGTCTTGCACTTTGCCGTTACCGATGGCGAGGACTTCGCCTTGGTCTGGCTTCTCTGCCGCGGCATCAGGAATGATCAGGCCGGACGCAGTCTTGGTTTCCTGGTCGAGGCGCTTCACGATAACGCGATCGTGCAGAGGACGAAGGTTCATGCAAAACTCCTTAATATTCAGTGGTTTAACTAGCGTTTTTTGACACCGCCCCAGCCTTGTTGGAGAAACTGCGGCGGTCTGCAAAGAGTTGTTAGCACTCTCTACTAACGAGTGCTAATTATAGGGACGATAATTTGCCATTTCAAGCTGCAAGATTGCTAAATACGTTTGTGTGCTTGAGCCGGCGCAAGTCGCCTGCCTCGCGCAATGTGTTTTTGGCATCACCTACCGGTGGCTGCGACAGGAGCGAGAGGCGGGCAGCGTACACTGCCTGGCGCTAACCCGCCGCACGCCAGGCCGTCGCCGTCGCCGCCGCCGGTCCGGCCATGCCGCACCGCAGCGCGATTCGGTTGACGGAAAATCCATCTCGATCCTATAGTGTCGGATGATTTCCGAATTCCAAGACCTCTCAGACAAGATCGACCGGCTCGCCCAGCTGACCCAGTCGCTGCGCGCCGAGAATTATTTGCTGCGCCAGGCCAATACCCTGCTCAGTGCCGAGAACCTCGCGTTCAAGGAGCGCCTGGTCGAGGCCCAGCGCCGGGTCGAGGCCCTGCTCGACGAGCTGCCCAAGCCGCCGGAAGATCCGGAAGACGAGGGCGGGGAGGGCGATGCGGCGAATCCGGCTGCAGACCAGCCGACTGGCACACCAGGCAATAGTGAGGCAGCACGATGATCCATCTCGACGTCACCATCATGGGCCAGCCCTACCGCCTGGCCTGCCGCGACGGCGAAGAACGTACCTTGCGCGAAGCGGTGAGCTACCTCGACGGCAAGATGTGCCAGCTGCGCGATTCCGGCAAGGTGAAGGGCACCGACCGCATCGCCGTGATGGCCGCGCTGAGCGTCGCCGCCGAGTTCCTATCGGTCAAGTCGCCGCAGGGACCGCTGTCGGACATGTCGATCCTCGAGGTCAAGCAGAAGCTGGAAGCGATGCACACCGTGCTCGACAAGGCATTGGCGCCCCAGGAAAATCTTTTCTGAAAAGTCGAATCCGTTTGACATGCCGCTTCAAAAGAGTAAACTGCGCTCTACCCTGCGGTGTTCGAGATTTGCCATATATTCCTTGAACCATTCTTACGCATAGGTCGTGGAACAAGTTCGATGGGAGTGAGCGTCACTCGTTTGACGAACCCGAAATTGATCTGACCGTGACCGCCTTGAACCGTTTTGGTTCAGGATGCCGGCAAAAACGGCACTGGCGGGGGCTGGAATCCATAAGCGGTTGCGCACTTTTGTCGCAGCCGCTTTTTTTTGTGCGCGTACCGATCATGGAGCGCGCCTTGCGGGGGAGAACGGCGCAATGCGCTATTGGTTGATGAAATCCGAACCGGACGACGTCAGTTTCGACGACGCCCTGTCCGCACCCGGCCAGACCGTGGCCTGGTTCGGCGTGCGCAACTACCAGGCGCGCAACTTCATGCGCGATGCGATGGCCGTCGGCGATGGCGTCCTGTTCTATCACTCCAGCTGTGCCGTGCCCGGCGTGGCCGGCCTGGCCGAGATCGCGAGCGGCCCCTATCCCGACGCCACCCAGTTCGACCCCGCCAGCCATTACCACGACCCGAAGGCCACGCAAGAAGCGCCGCGCTGGATCGCGATCGACGTGCGCGCGGTCGAACGGGGCCGTTACCTGCCGCTGGCCGAGATGCGCACCATCCCGGCACTGGAAGGCATGGCCTTGCTGCAAAAGGGCAGCCGGCTGTCGATCTCGCCGGTGACCAGGGGCGAATGGGACGCGATCGTCGAACTCGTGCGCGCCAAGGGAGCCTGAATGGACCCCTGGCTGATTCTCGCCCTGCTGGCGATGGGCACCTTCGGCGGCTTCGCGGCGGGCCTCCTCGGCATCGGCGGCGGCATGGTGCTGGTCCCGTTCATCACGATGATCTTCACCGCGCGCGGCTTCGCCCACGAACTGGTGGTCCACATGGCGATCGCCACCGCGCTCGGCATCATCCTGTTCACGTCGATGTCCTCGGTGCGCGCCCACCACAAGCACGGCGCGGTGCTGTGGCCCGTGGTGCGCCTGCTGGCCCCGGGCATCGTGATCGGCTCCTGGATCGGTCCCTGGATCGGCAAGCAGATGAATACCGCGGTGCTGTCGTTCTTCTTCGGCTGCTTCGTGGCCTTCTCGGCCACCCAGATGCTGATCGGGAAAAAGCCGGCGGCGGCGCGCGAGCTGCCCGGCAAGGCCGGCATGTTCACGGTCGGCGGCGGCATCGGCATCCTGTCGGGACTGGTCGGCGCCGGCGGCGGCTTCATCTCGGTGCCGTTCATGACGCGCTGTAATATCCGCATCCATAACGCGGTCGCCACCAGCGCGGCGCTGGGCTTTCCGATCGCGCTCTCGGGCACGCTGTCGAATATCTATTATGGCTGGGGCGAGCCGGGATTGCCGGCATGGTCGCTGGGTTTCGTCTACCTGCCGGCGCTGGCGATCATCGTGCTGGCCAGCGTCGTCATGGCGCCCATCGGCGCCAGCGTCGCGCACAGGATGCCGGTGCGCCGGCTGCAGCGGATCTTCGCCGTGATCCTGTATGCGCTGGCGGCGTACATGTTCTGGAAGGCGTTCAACTAGCCTTTCTCATCCGCGCCCGGTCGAGCGGCAGGTCGCGCAGGCGCAGGCCGCAGGCGTCGAATACCGCATTCGCGATCGCCGCCGCGGCGGGGCCTTGCGCCGCTTCGCCGGTGCCCAGGAAAGGCTGGCCGGGGCGGTCGATCAGGTGCACCTCGATCTTGTCGGGAACCTGGCCGAAGCGCAGGATCGGATACGCCGCCCAGTCCACCGTCAACACGCGCGCGGCGTCGAAGCGCACCTGTTCCAGCAAGGTCCAGCTGGCCGACTGCACGATGCCGCCCTCGATCTGGTTGCGCACGCCGTCCGGGTTGACGATCTCGCCGCAATCGACCGCGCCCGATACCCGCGTCACGCGCACCAGTCCCGTTTCGCGCGCCACTTCCACTTCGACCGCCAGTGCGCAATACGACGCCAGGTTCTTGTAGCGCGCGAAGGCAAAGCCGCGTCCGCGCCGGGCCGTTCGCCGGTAGGCATCCCAGCCGAATTTGGCGGCCGCCAGCTTTGCCACCTCGACCGCGCGCGGATCGTCCAGGTGGCGCAGGCGGAAGGCGACCGGGTCTACCTTCGCAGCGCGCGCCAGTTCGTCCATGAAGCTCTCGATCGCGAACACATTGCAGTACGCTCCCAGGCCGCGCATGGCCGAGGTGCGCAGCACCGATGTCGGCTGGAAGTGGTGGGTCACGCGCGCATTCGGCAGCCGGTAATAGGGAATCGCATTGCGGTCGCCGCTGCCCTCCGGCTGCGGGCTGGGTGCCGGCTTCGGCGGCGTGAACGGCCTGGCGAGGTGGGTTGCCGGCAGCAGGTTGCCGGCCTTGCCGGGACGGGTATTGTGCGAGGGCGTGAAGACGTCGTACTGCCAGTCGGCGATGCGGCCGTCCGCCCCGAGCGTGGCCGCCACCTGCGCCACCATCGCCGCGCCGAACGGTTCCCAGCCGTGTTCGTCCTCGCGCATCCACTGCACCCGTACCGGCCGGCCAGGGAAGGCGCGCGCCAGCAGGGCGGCGTCGGCCGCCACGTCGTCGGCGCCATTGTGGCCGTAGCAGCCGGCACCCTCGACGTGGATGCAGCGGATCGCATCTTCCTCGGCCGCCAGCAGTTCGGCCAGCGCGCTCCTGAGCGGGAACACGCCTTGCGAATGGGTCCAGACGGTGTAGCGCTTGTCCACCAGTTGCGCGATGGCGCAGGATGGGCCGATCGAGGCGTGCAGCTGGAACGGACGGGTGAAGGTGGCCGTGAGTTGCGTGCCTTGTCCGGCCCGCGCGCCGCGCTCGAGAATGGTCGTCGGTTCGGCCGGCTGCGCCATGACCAGCGCCTTCACGCTCGGATATACCGGCAGCGTGGCCGGCGTCTCCCAGCGCGCGCCGCGGGCAAGCAGCGCGGCGGCCTTCACGGCGCGGTATTCTCCTTCCGCGATCACGGCCAGGAAGCGGCCGTCGCGCACCACCTGCAAGACGCCGGGCAGGCGCATGACGGCGGCGGCATCCACCTCGATCAGCATGGCCGACCGCGACGGCGGCCGCACCACGCGCGCATGCACCATGCCCGGCAGGCGCAGGTCTTGCACATAGGCGGCGCCACCCGTGACCTTGGCCGGGATGTCGACCCGCGGCAGCGACCGGCCGATCGCCGTCCTGGGGCCTGGCGCGGGCGGCGCCGCTGCCGGTGTCGCGCGCACATGCAGCTCCTGGCCGGTGACCAGCTCGCCGAAGCTGGCGCGGCCGCCGCCGGGCGCGATGAATACGCCATCCTTCAATGCCAGGCCCGCCGCGGGCGCCTGCAGGCGCGCCGCCGCGAGCGCCTGCAGGCGCCCGCGCACCTGGCCGGCCGCATGGCGCAGCGCCGCGCCGCTGTCCTTCATCGAGTTGCTGCCGGCGGTCATGCCTTCGTCCGGCGTGCGCGCGGTGTCGGCGGTGACCAGCCGCAGGCGCGCCGGGGCGATGCGCAGTTCGTCGGCGACCACCTGCAGCAGCGCGGTCTTGATGCCCTGGCCCAGCTCGACCTTGCCGGTGAAGACCGTGACCGTTTCGCTGGCGTCGATGCGGATCCAGGCGTCGAGCCAGGGCGTCTTGTCGAGGCTTTTCGGCAGCTCGCCCTGCGCCGGCCAGGCCGGCATGGCGAACGACAGCGTGAGCGCGCCGCCCGCGGCCAGCAAGCGCCGCCTGCCCGGATCGACGCTCATCGCTTGCCTCCCGCGGCCAGCCGGTCGGCGGCGCGGCGCACCGCGCGCAGGATGCGCATATGGGTGCCGCAGCGGCACAGGTTGGGCGACATGTGGGCCCGGATTTGCGCGTCGGTCGGCGCGGTGTTTTTTTCGAGCAGCGCGCTGGCCTGCATGATCATGCCCGCGATGCAGTAGCCGCATTGGGCCGCCTGCTCGTCGATGAAGGCCTGCTGCAGCACGCCGGGCATGCGCGCGTCGCCCAGGGCTTCGACGGTGCGCACGGCGCGCGTGCCGACGGCGGACACCGGCACCAGGCAGGACATCACCGGCTTGCCGTCCATGATCACGGTGCAGGAGCCGCACTGGCCCAGGCCGCAGCCGAACTTGGCGCCGTTCAGCGCCAGGTCGTTGCGCAGCACGTACAGCAGCGGGGTGTCGGGGTCTGTATCGACGGCGTGGGGCTTGCCGTTCACCTGCAGGCGATAGGTCGTCATGGTGCTCTCGCTTTGCTCACTTGCTCGTCCAGGTCTGGCCAGGCCGGCTGGCCGGCGCCGTACCTGCGCAGGTAGGCGGCCAGCGCACCCGCCTGGTCATCGCTCAGGATCGCCTTGAAGCCGGGCATCCAGCGTCCCGGTTCGCCATCGGGCGGCAGGATGCCGGTGTCGACGATGTGGATCAGGCTGCGCGGGTCGGGATCGTACAGGGCGATGGCTTTCTGCAGCGGCAGGGCCGTGCCGGAGCTCGGCGCACGGCCGACGTCGTGGCAGCGCGCGCAGGAGTCGGCATATAACGCATAGCCGAGGCGCATGCGCGGCAGGTCGGGATCGTCGGCGGCGGGTCGCGGCAGCGACCCGTCTCGCTGCGCAGGCGTCGCACGCGCCGGCGCCTGCCGCAGGTGGCTGTGCGTCCACGCCGCCAGCGCGGCGACGTCGGCATCCATGGCCTGGGCCAGGTGCACCGCCACGTCCTGCATCGGCCCGCCGGCCGCCGCGTGGTCCTCGGCCACGCCGGTGCGCAGGTAGGCGTGCAGCTGCGCGCGCGTCCACGGCAGCGGCGACGGCGAATTGCGGTTCAGGGCCGGCGCATACCAGCCCTCGGCCTCGCCGCCGTCGAGCTGGCGCTCGAGATCCGGACCGCCCAGCCTGGTGCGCGGCGTATGGCAGGCGGCGCAGTGGGCGACGGCGTCGGCCAGGTAGGCGCCGCGGTTCCATTCGGCCGACCGGCCCGGGTCGGGCCGCCATGGCGCATCGTCCAGGTACAGCACGTTCCAGAAGCCGACCAGTGGGCGGAAACCGAAGGGAAAGGTCATGTCGTTGGCGCGCGCCGGGGCGTGGATCGGCGGGCGCGTCATGAAGTAGGCATACAGGTCGTCGACGTCGGCCTGCGTCATGCGCACGTAGTGGTTGTAGGGGAAGGCGGGGTACAGCAGGTGGCCGTCGCGCGAGACGCCTTCGCGCATGGCTCGGGCGAAAGCTTCAGGGCTCCAGGCGCCGATGCCGGTCGCGGCGTCGGGCGTGATATTGGTGCTGTGGACGGTGCCGAACGGCGTCTCCATCGGCTTGCCGCCGGCGAAGGGGCGCGCCAGGTCGGCCGTGTGGCAGGAGGCGCACATGCCCAGGCGCGCCAGGTTGGCGCCGCGCCCGATGCGCGCCTGGTCGAAAGAGGGGATGGCGGTCTGCGGCGCCACGGCCGGACGCCACATGATGCCGAAGGCGATGCCTGCCATGACGATGGCGGCGGCAAGGAGCAGCCACCATCCGGTATGCCGCTTGCGCCGTGCTCGATCCATGTAGGCTCCGTTCCGTGGAGCCGCCATTGTCGCAAGAGGGTGGGCGAGCGCTCTGTGCGCTCGCCCACCCAGAGGCTGATCAGGCGGTCACCGGCCGCCCCGGTGGCTGGCGGTAGGCCCAGGCCAGCATGAGCAGGGCGGCGACGATCATCGGCAGCGACAGCACCTGGCCCGAGGTGATCGGCAGGCCGAACACGGTGGTTTCCCAGTCCGGCACGCGGAACCACTCGGTGAAGAAGCGCGCGCAGCCATACAGCAGGGTGAACATGGCGCCGACGGCCAGGCGCGGCCGCGCCTTGCGCGCGAACAGCCACAGGATCAGGAACACCAGCACGCCGTCGACCAGGGCCTGGTACAGGGGCGACGGATGGCGCGGACCGGCCACGCCGGGCCACAGCATGGCCCACGGCAGGTTCGGATCGGCCAGACGGCCCGGCAGCTCGGCGTTGATGAAGTTGCCCATGCGGCCGGCCGCATACCCGAGCGGCACCAGCGGCGCGATGAAGTCGTAGACGTCGAGCAGGTTGCGCTTGCGCTTGCGCGACCATAGCGCCATTGCGATCAGGACGCCCAGGAAGCCGCCGTGGAACGACATGCCGCCCTTCCAGATCATGAAGATCTCGAGCGGGTGCGCGAGGAAGTACAGCGGCTGGTAGAACAGCACCTCGCCCAGGCGCCCGCCGATGATCACGCCCAGCATCCCGTAGAACAGCATGTCGTCGAGGTCGTCGCGGGTCCAGCCCTGTGCGGCCACATGGGGCATGCGGATGCGTACCCGGCCCAGGATGATGAACAGGGCGAAGGCCACCACGTACATCAGGCCATACCAGTGGATTTGCACCGGTCCGAGCGCAATCGCGATCGGGTCCGGCTGCGGATGAATCAGCATAGTCAGTCTCTCTTCAAGCATTCCAAAAAGCCCTTCAGCACGGGCGAATCGTTGTCGCGGCGCCAGGCCAGGCCGGTTTCGGCCAGTGGCGCCGGGTCGGCCAGGGCACGGTATTCTACGCCGGGACGCATCAGGTTCGACACGGATTGTGGCACAAGTGCCAGGCCCATGCCGCCGGAGACCAGGCTGACGATGGTCTGCATCTGGATCGCTTCCTGGCCGATGGTGGGCAGCACGCCGGCCGCGCGAAAGCAGGCCAGGATCGCATCGTGCAGGCTGGGGGCCACCGTGCGTGGAAAGATCACCAGCGGCAGCGGCGGCAGGTCGCGCAGGCGCACCGGGCCAGGTTTCGCCAGCGCCGGCAGTCCGCTCGGGGCGCACAGCAGCAGCGGTTCGGCAACGATTTTGAGGTAGTCGAGTGCGCCGTCGGCCATCGCGTCCGGCATGCCCGGCTGCGGCGGAATCACGAAGCCGGCGTCGATGCGGCCCGAGAGCAGTTCCGCGAACTGGACGTCGGAGGTCGCCTCTTGCAGCACCAGGCGCACGGCGGGAAAGGCGGCGCGATAGCGGCGCAGGACGTCGGGCAGCATGCCCAGGCCCGCGGTCGAGACGAAGGACAGCGCCAGGCGGCCCGCTTCGCCGCTGGCGGCGCGGCGGACCAGCTCGGGCAGGGCCGCCGCTTCCTCGAGGATGCGGCGCGCCTCGGGCAGCAGGGCGGCGCCGGCCGCGGTCAGGCCGACCATGCGCCGGTTGCGCACGAATAGCGCGGCGTTGAACAGTTCTTCGAGGTTGGCGATGCTTTGCGACAGCGGCGGCTGGGTCATGTGCAGGCGGCGCGCGGCGCGGCCGAAATGCAGCTCTTCGGCCACGGTGACGAAATGGCGCAGCTGGCGCAGTTCGGGATGCATGGGAGTGGTTTGGACGCGGTGCTGTGATATGTCCAATGTATCACAGCGCCCCGCCGACCGGCGAGGCCGCTCAGCGGCGCTTGTCGAGCGTCTTCTTGACGCGGTCGTTGCGGCGCTGGTCCTGTTCCTTGTGTTCCTTTTTCTTGTCGAGTCCGAGCATCTTCTCGATGAACTCGAACCAGATGAAGGCGAACGCCACCAGGCCGACGACGACCCACCAGGACATGTCGGCAAAACGCCAGACTTCGAAGAAGCGCAGGGCGGCCAGGGCAACGATCGACAGGATTAACGGCATGGTGTGAGCTTCCTCCCAACCGTGCATCTTACAAAGAAAAGAATGCCGGTGGGAAAAAGTTGTCAGTTTCTTGTTACAGGATATTGGATAACGTGGCGATCGCGTTACAGAGTGTATCGCCACGCTTGGCCAAGGGGGAAACGGGGTAGAATCCAATCAGTCATAAACTCGGAGAAACAAATGAAGCGGTCCCTGATGTTGTGTGTGGTGCTGTCGGCTATTGCGTCGCCGGGTGCATTTGCCCAGGCCGACCTGGCCAAGGCCAAGAATTGCATGGCGTGCCACACCGTCGCCACCAAGCTGGTCGGTCCTGCCTACAAGGACGTCGCGCAGAAGTACGCGGGCCAGAAGGGCGCCGAGGACAAGCTGGTGCAGAAGGTCTTGAAAGGCGGTTCGGGCACCTGGGGCCCGATCCCGATGCCGGCCAATCCGCAGGTGAGCGAGGCCGAAGCGCGTTCGCTGGTCAAGTGGGTGCTGGCGACCAAGTAAGCCGAGCGGATCCCGCAAAACGAGGCGCGCCTGCGTGAGCACGGCGCGCTTTTCTTTTGCGAAGCATAACAACCACCCATCACGAATCCACGAGGGTCAGCGTCAGATTAATAAGAAATTTCCTTAAAACTTTACGAATCAATGAGGGTCAGAGTCGAATTCTTTGACAACTTTTTGTGCATAATAAAGTCGCTACTGGTCTTGTGAAGGTTTCGTGAGCCATGAGGAAATAGCTACCTGGATAGGAACGCTCGTTTCCAACTCGATCAAGTCCAGCTTGATGGACGTTTGACCATCGTCACATGGTGGAAAGCCTGGTGCGCACTGCGCCGTTGGAAGGGCCGCCCGAATTGGGTAATTGCTCAACAATTCGACACTGACCCTCATTCATTCGTAAGGTTCTAGGGAAATTAACAATTAATTCGACACTGACCCTGAGGGTTCGGGGGGCTGGGGTACGGTGGCGGCGCTGCGCGCGCGGGTGTCGAGCCAGGTCGGCTACACTGGTGGGCCACTTATCAGGAGCAACCATGAGAATGATCCGGACCGCAGGCATCGCTTTGAGCATGGCAATCTTGTGCACGACGAACGCCTTGGCACAGCAAGTCAATATCAAGCCCGGGCTGTGGCAGATCGACATGACATTGCCGGGCCAGGCGGGGGGCAATCACATGGCGGCAGTCGTCGCGTTGATGAAGAGTCAGATGGCTTCGATGTCGCCGGCTCAGCGCGCGGAGATACAGAAAAGGCTGGGCGTCGGTGGAACGGAATTCACGGACAATGGCTTACGCACGAAACAGTGCATCACCAAAGAGAATATCGCGAGGTTCGATGTCTTCGGCAAGCAGGGGCCTGAGGGCTGCACCAGGAACGCCACGCCGGTCGCTGGCGGCATGAACGTGAGCATGCAGTGCACCCAGCCGCAAGTCAAAATCGACGCCGTCGTGAAGACCCCGAGCGACACAGCCTATACCTTTGACTCGACTGCCACCATGGCTGGTCCGGACGGCACGATGATGAGCCAGAAAACCAGCGGCTCGGGTACATGGCTGGGCAGCGACTGCGGCAATGTCGCGCCGCCGTCGGGCAAGGGATGAATGCGTCCCGTGCGGGGGGGCTACCGACGAGCGACGACGCCTTCAATCTTCCGGCGCGCCCAGGCAACGATTGACCCGCCGGGCGGGTACGGAGAGCCGCATCCAGGAGCCTGGATTGGCCTCTTCGCGGCATCTCCGGGCACCGCGGACCAACCGCTAGCGCAGCGCAGCGCGCGCTGACAGCGCCGTCGTCGGCGCCTCGCCGGGCACGCAGAACGGCCAGCCATGGTTGCCAAGACTGATGCCGATCCCGGCTGTCCGCAACCGGCAACCGGCAACCCGGGAGAATGCGCGTTCAGCGCGTGATGCGGCGCCTGGCGACGTCCGCCAGCGTCTTCGACAAACCCTGGACGCCGGTCTCGCTGCTGGCGGCCATGTAGCCGCGGACATAAGCAGCCTGTTTGGCGACCTGGCTGCTGCCGCCCTTGAGTTCCTCGAGCAGGTGGTCGGCCACCGCCATGTCGTTCAGGAGACCGAGGCGGTCCTGCAGCTTTTCGAGGTGGCCGACGTAGCGCTTGACGCGGCGCGCCGGCAGCAGGTCGCGGAAGAACTCGGCCGCGTAGCGCGCCTTCTTGGCCGCGATGCGCACCCGGTGGCGGCCCGGCGCGTCGCCTCCTTCCAGCCCGCCGATGCGCCTGGCCAGGCGCTTTTCGGCCTTGCGCAGCAGCGGCAGGGCGGCCTTGGCGGCGCGCTCGGCCAGCGGAGAATCCTTGGCCAGCGTGCCGTCGGGGCGCCAGCGGCGCTCGCCGAGCCATTCGTTCAGCTGCGTCATCAGCTCGAGGTAGCGCGGCTCGCGCAGCACGTTGAGGATGTGCGCGTGATGGGCATTGGCGCGCTCGTGCGCGGCCTGGCGCAGCGCCGCCGAGTCGAAGCCCTGGACCCGCTCGAGGGTGGAATCGGCCAGCACGTCCCAGTCGCGCGCCGGTCCCAGTTCGCCGGATAGCCATTCGATGCTGGCGTGCAGGGCGACCGGCGGCGGCGCCAGGTCCTCGAACATGGCCAGCAGCGCGCGCAGGCGGCGCAGGCCGACCCGCATCTGGTGCAGGCTCTCGACATGCCGCCCGAGCACGCCGGGCACGTTGGCCTCGATCTGCCGCACGCAATTGAGGCCGATGGACTGGAACGCGTCTTCCAGCGTCATGCGCCCGCGCAGGCGCACCGGCTCGGCCTTGATCGCGCGGACGGGTTCTTCTTTCGGCAGCGGCTGGTCTTCCGTGGGGGCTTCGGCGGCGTCCAGGGCTGCGGGCACTGCTGCCGGCACTGCCGCCGGCACTGCTGCCGCCTCCTGGCGCACTTCCTTGTCGAGTTCCTTGAACGATTCCAGCGCGCTGGCCGGGGGCGTGGGCGACGATTTGCGTTGCTTGGCCATGATGGTCCTCCTGCAGACGGAATGTAGATGAGCCAAGCATACTCCGGCTTGCCGCCCAGTTCGCTGCTTCATGACAGCCGTGTGACATCGCGCCTCGCCCGGCGCTGCATCCTTACCGGACGATGCGGTCGATGACGTCCGCGCCCCGCACCGGCTTCTGCACCAGGAGGGGAGCGCCGGGCCCTGTGACCGGCGTGTAGCGGGGGGGCATCGCTGGCCGGGCCCATCGCATTGCCGCGGGCGCTGTGTTCAGCCTTCAGGCGAGCAGGCATTCATCTCCCGACGCCGCGGGTATCCCGTGCATGACACATGAACGGCCGATGTTCAGTCGCAGAAGCGGCGGTAGGCCCGGTCGCGGAAGTAGTGGGCGACGGCGTCGGGCCCTGGGCTGGGGTCGCACAGGGCGACATGGCCGTCGGGCCGCAACAGATAGTGGGCGTTGCGCGCGAAGCCGGCTTCTTCGTGCCGCCGGCTCCAGGCGAATTCGCGCATGGGCATGCCGTGCAGCAGGCACCAGGCGCGCAGGCCGTCGCCGCCCTCGCCATAGACCTGCACCTGCCAGTCGATCTTGTCCAGCGGCGCGTGGTTGTCGACGCCGTCAAGCCCGACCCAGGGCAGCCGGTCGCCGGCCTTGATGGTTCCTGCGCTGCCGATGCTGAGCGGGCTGTCGTGGTAGTCGATCGCGATCTGCGAAACGGTCTTGAAGATCAGGCTGCGCGCCGCATCGATGCCATGAGCGCCGGTGGCGAGCAACGGCGCGAGAATGGGCGCGAGAATGGGCGCGACCCGGTTGCGCATGAAGTCGGCGAAGACGCCCTCGGCGGTGACGAAATCGAACATGCGGTCGGTGGTGTCGACCAGCTTGCGCCCAAACGCGGCGCGCTCGGTTTCATAGCTGTCGAGCAGGCTGTCGGGCGCTTCGTGGCGCACCACGGCGGCCAGCTTCCAGGCCAGGTTGACGGCGTCGCCGATGCCGGCGTTCATGCCCTGGCCGCCGGCCGGGCTGTGCACCTGGGCGGCGTCGCCGGCCAGGAATACCTGGCCGCTGCGGTAATGGCCGGTCACGCGGCGGTGCACGCGGTAGGTCGAGAACCACTGCACATGGTCGACCCGCAGGCCCAGGCCGGACAGGGCGTGGTGGCTGACGTCGTCGAAGGTGGCCGGACCGGCGCCGCCGTGGCCGTCCGCGCCGACGCCATGCACGGTGCCTACCAGGCGCGCGCGGCCGGTATCGGTGTACGGCAGCATGAGCACGAAGTCGGCCGTGTCGAGCCAGACGTGCACCTCGCCGTCGGCCGCGATGCCGGCGGCCTGGACGTCGGCCACGTAGAACCCGTGATCGCGGGTAGCCCCCGGGAAGCCGGCGCCCAGCTGCTGGCGCACGGTGGAGCTGGCGCCGTCGCAGCCGGCCAGGAAGCGCGCCTCGCATTCGCGCAGGCCGCCATCGGCGTCGCGCAGGCGCGCGACCACGTAGTCTTCACGGTCGTCGAAGGCGACCAGCTCGACCGGCCGCTGGACCGTGACCCCGGCGCGCTCGAGATGGCGCAGCAGGAGCCGTTCGTGCTGGTCTTGCGGGTAGGCCAGCACGAAGGGATAGGGCGTGAGCCGGTCGCCGGCGTCCTGCAGCGACAGGCGCGCGCGGCGCCTGCCCTTGACCCACATATTGATGGCGAGGTTGCGCTTGCCGGCGGCGACGACCTCGTCGGCCAGGCCGAGCTGGCGGTAGAGCTCCAGCGTGCGCGCCTGGACCATCATCGCGCGCGAGGTCGTGCCGGGCTGCGCCGCCTTGTCGACGATCGAGACCCTGGCGCCCTCGCTTGCCAGCCACAGGGCCAGCACCATGCCGGTCGGCCCCGCGCCGGCGATGAGCACGTCGTACCTGTTCACCGCCTTCTCCTTCATCCGTCCTACTCAGATGCGGGCGCGCGCGAATGGTTCCGCGGGCAGCGGCCGGGCCGGCCTATTCGATCACGAAGGCCAGGTCGCGCCCGTCCCGCGCCAGGTTGCCGGCGAAATCGGCGGCGTGGATGCGCAGGATGTACTGGCCCGGCGCGAGTTCGCCGATGCGCCAGCTGCCGGTCTCGATCTCGCCATCGTGCAGGCGATTGTTCAGCGCATAGTCGAACTGGGTCGACTTGCTGCCGTAGACCGTGATGCCGCTGGTCGGGGCATACACGGCCTTGACCGCGTCCTGGTTGCGCGGCAGGCGGTCGAAGACCTGGGTGATGACGGCCTGTTCGTAGCCGGCCAGCGGCGTGCCGTCGGCGCGCAGCAACTGGTAACCCAGCTTGTACAGGCCGAGCTTGCGGCGCGCCAGGTTGCCGTTCACCTGGTCGTAGGCGTTGACGACGACCTGGATCTCGCCCAGGCTGCGGGACAACTGGATTGGCCGGCCCTTCCTGGCCACGATGCGCTTGCCTTCGGCATCGTACAGCGCGATGCGCTGGATGATGGGCGGGACGGTATCCCGGAAGCCGACGAACGGCAGGGTCAGCGGATTGACCACGTTGCCGCCCTGGTAGTAGTCGAGGTGGACGTGGGCCATGGCATTGATGGTGCCGAGCGGATCGCCTACCGCGAAGCGGGTGCCGCGCGGTACCCGCACGCGCACGGCTTTGCCCTTGCCGTTCGCCTTCTCTTCGCGCAGGACCTGGAAGCGTGGGTCGAGCGGCCGGCCCTGCGGGTCGCGGCCGACGCGCATGTGGATGTACGACAGCGGGCCCACGCTCAGGCCCTCGCTGAGCGTATTGAAGCCCCAGTTGGCATGCGGGTCGGTCACCTTGGCCGGGAACACCGCCAGCACCTTCGCGCCAACGTCGGCGCGCACGTCGAGGCCGGCGTGGAAGTGGTGGCGGCTGTCGCCGTTATAGGCGCCGCGCACCTCGCCCATCACGCCGACGACTTCGTGCGCCATGTCCTGCGGGCCGACCGGCCAGGGCATCGGCTCGCTGCGCCGCGCGAGCGCCGGACGCGCCAGCGCCGGCGCCGCTTCGCCGTCGCGCGGCGGCGCCAGCCGGTGCACGCGGTGGGCAGCGGCGTCGGCCACCACCAGGCTGCCGTCGCGGCCGACCGCGACGCCGCGCGGACCGTACAGCTGCACCGTGCCGTCGCTGCCGAAGCCGTTGGGGTCGAGCGGACGGTCGACGTCCTGCAGCGGGCGCATTTCTCCGTCCGGCGTCAGCTGCAGGATGCGGCCGCCCGCGCCGGCGGCGATGTACAGGTAGCCGTCGCGGGTGAGCGCCAGGCCGGTCGGGCGCCGCAGCGGCGGGCGCACTTCGCCTTCGAGCGGGATCGCCAGCGTGTCGACCGTGCCGTCGGGCTTGATGCGGCGCACCGCGTGGTTGCCGGTGTCGGCCACGTACAGCGTGCCGTCGCGGCCCGCCGCCAGCGCGCTCGGGGTGTCGAAGCCGGCGTCGAGCAGCGCGCCATCGAGCAAGCCGGGTTTGCCATTACCGGCCAGGGTCGTCACCGCGCCGTCGGGGGCGATGCGGCGGATGCGGTCGTTGTAGGTGTCGGCCACATACACGATGCCGGCGTCGTCCACCGCGATGCCGACCGGGCCGTTGAACCGGGCGGCGCGGCCGACGCCATCCAGGTAACCGGGCGAACCGCCGCCCGCCAGCGTGGTGACCGCGCCGTCGGGCGCCACCTTGCGCACCGCGTGGTTGCCGGTGTCGGCCACGTACAGGTTGCCTTCATGGTCGAGCGCCACGGCGGACGGGGTGTGGAAGGCGGCGGCGGCGCCGATGCCGTCGGCAAAACCTTCCTTGCCGCCGGCCAGGGTCGAGACCGCGCCGTCGGGCTGGATCAGCCGGATGCGGTTGGCTTCGCCGCCGTCGGCGACATAGACCGCGCCGCGCGGGCCGATCGCCACGCCATACGGGTCGCTGAAGCGGCTCGCCGCAGCCTGGCCGTCGACCGCGCCGTCGCGGCCGTCGCCGGCCAGCAGGCTCACGCGCGCAGGCCAGAACGGCGTGGTCTTGGCGACGGGCGGCGTCAGGATGGCCAGGGCGCCGGGGCGCCGTTCGATGGTGTCGGTGAAGTAGACGGCCGTGCCGATGGCCAGGATGGCGGCGCCCGCGAGCGCGGCGATGAGGGAAGTTCGTTTCACAGGTAAATACAGGTAGGGTGGACGGTTCCCCGTCCACGCGGTGATCGTGATGGGCTTCGTTATCGTACCGGATGATCTTGCCGGCAACCATCACCGCGTGGACGGCGAACCGTCCACCCCGGAGGACTACCTCGACAAGGATCAGATGCGCAGATCGTCCAGCGACTTGCCCTTGCCCAGCGCCTCGACCACCCATTTCGGCTGGCGGCCGCGACCGGTCCAGGTCTGGGAGTTGTCGGCAGGGTTATGGTATTGAGGATTCACCTTGGCGCCGCTGCCCGCTTTCTTGCCCTTGCCGCCGCCCTTGGCCAGCAATTCCTCGACCGAGATTCCCATATTCTGGGCGATCTCGAGAATCTGTTCGCGTGCTTTCTTGACGTCTTGCTGCTGGCGGTTTTTGATCTCCTTTTCGATATCGAATTGAAGACCCTTCAGTTCGGCGAGGTTATAACCCGACAGATCGATGTTTGCCATTTTTTTCCATCCTTGATGAGGTGATTCGATTCGTTTCGAAGTGCCGCGCAGGGATTTTACTATTTAATCGTCAAATATGAATGACAATCGTGCGCGGGGTTAATTACGAATCAAATCCATGGCAAATCGCCGATGCATGCGGGATTATTTTCCCAAGGTCTGGAGATGGGCAATTTCTTGGGAAACTGCACGGGTTACCGCCTGGCCCAGGGTGTCGTGCAGGCTCGCGCGAATCTCGGCCGAAAAACCTGCCATCGCTTTATCTACCGCTTCGGCGATACCGTCGCGCAGCCGTTGTTCGAGCACGAAATCGATCCGGCCCTGCAATTGCTGCAGCACGCGTTCGGTGAGGCGGCGTTCCATGACGCTCCATTGCTCGCCGCTCCAGCGATCGGCCGCCCGCCGTTCCAGGGCTTCCGGCGAGTCGGCGTCCGCGCCGTCTTCCCTGGCGGCGACCGGTGCAGCCGCCGCCACGGGCGTCACCGGCGCCGGCGAGTCGGCGACGACTTCGGTCAATACGGGAATGCTGGCATCGAAAGCGGGATCCTGGTTCATGTCTGTCCTGCGACGAAGTGGGTCAAGGGATAGGATTGCTTTTTATAGGCGACATAGCGTTTGCGTCCTTCGGCGGCATCGGCTTCGTCGAGCGAAATGATTTCGAACACGCGCGCGAATTGCGCGAAATTGTTCGGCGTGCGGCGCGTGAGGTTGACCAGCATATCGTGGTGCGGCAATGGCGCGTCTTCATTATCGGTAATCACGATCGGCGTTTGCGGCGCCAGCGGATCGGCGGCCATCACATGGGGAATGAAATCGGTATCCGATACGTTCCACAGCGCCGCATTCAAGGCCTCGGCCTGCTCCTGGCTTTCTGCCAGCACCACGATTTTGGCGCGCGCGCCATATGCCTTGCGCGCCAGGCGGCAGGCATAGGACAGCTTATCGGGAATATTGGTATGGAAGTCGATCCGGGTCATGGCTTACTAAAAAAGAGGGAGGGACGGCGTCCCTCCTTTCACATTACGCGTTCATGCCGCTATGGCGCAGCAGGGCGTCGATCGACGGCTCCCGGCCGCGGAAGGCCTTGAACGATTCGAGCGCCGGACGCGATCCGCCTACGGCGAGGATCTCGCGCTGGAAGCGGCGGCCGGTCTCGAACAGGTCGGCTCCGCCTTCGACCGCTTCCTCGAATGCGGCATAGGCGTCGGCGGACAGCACCTCGGCCCATTTATAGCTGTAGTAGCCGGCCGCATAGCCGCCCGCGAAGATATGGCTGAACGAATGCTGGAAGCGGTTGAACGACGGCGGCGTGATGACGGCGAAGTTGCGGCGGATGTCGTCGACCAGTTCCTGCACCTGCTGGCTGTGCGGATCGAAGTCGTAGTGCAGGTGCATGTCGATCAGCGAGAACTCGACCTGGCGCAGGGTCTGCATCCCGGACTGGAAGTTCTTCGCCGCCAGCATCTTGTCGTACAGCGCGCGCGGCAGCGGCTCGCCGGTCTTGTAGTGGGCCGTCATCTGCTGCAGCTTGTCCCACTCCCAGCAGAAGTTTTCCATGAACTGCGACGGCAGCTCCACCGCATCCCATTCGACGCCGGAAATCCCGGCCACCGACAGCTCTTCGACTTCGGTCAGCATATGGTGCAGGCCGTGGCCGAATTCGTGGAACAGGGTGGTCACTTCGTCGTGCGTGAACAGCGACGGCTGCAGCACGCCGTCCACCATCGCCGGCGGCGTGAAATTGCAGACCAGGTAGGCGACCGGGGTCTGCACCGCGCCGCCGGCCAGCAGGCGGCGGCCGCGCGCATCGTTCATCCAGGCGCCCTGCGCCTTGCCGGCGCGCGCATACGGGTCGAGGTAGAACTGGCCGATCAGCTGGCCATTGCGCTCGATGCGGTAGAAGCGCACGTCCGGGTGCCACACCGGCGCCTGTTCGGGGATGACGTCGGCCTCGAACAACTGGCGGATCACGCCGAACAGGCCTTCGATCACCTTGTGCTCCGGGAAGTATTCCTTCACTTCCTGGGCCGAGAACGCATAGCGCCTTTCGCGCAGTTTTTCCGAGGCGTAGGTGACGTCCCAGGATTGCAGCTCGTCGATGCCAAGCTCGGTGCGGGCGAATTCGCGCAGCTCGAGCAGGTCTTTCTCGGCATACGGACGCGCGCGGCGCGCCAGGTCTTCGAGGAATTCGATCACGTGCTGCGGGCTCTGGGCCATCTTGGCCACCAGCGAGACGTCGGCGAAGCTGCCGTAGTCGAGCAGGCGCGCCTCTTCGTTGCGCAGCTTGAGCAGGTTGACGATGTTCGAGGAGTTGTCCCACTTCTCGACCTCGGTGAACATGATGCCGGCATCCGACGCCTTGGTGGCGCTGGCGCGGTAGATCTTTTCGCGCAAATCGCGGTTGTCGGCGAACTGCAGCACCGGGAAGTACGATGGGAAGTGCAGGGTGAACAGCCAGCCGGTCTTGCCATCGCGTTCGGCGGCGGCTTTCGCGGCGGCTTTCACGTCGTCGGGCAGGCCGGCCAGTTCGTCTTCGTTCTCGACCACGAGCTTGTAGTCGTTGGTCGCGTCCAGCACGTTCTCGGAAAAGCGGGTCGACAGTTGCGACTGCTGTTCCTGGATCTCGGCGAAGCGCGGCTTTTTATCTTCCGGCAGTTCGGCGCCGCCCAGGCGGAAGTCGCGCAGGGCGTTGTCGACGATGCGCTGGCGCACCGGATTGAGGCTGTCCCAATGCGGGCCGTTGCGCAGCTGCTTGTACTTGGCGAACAGCGCCTCGTTCTGGCCGATGGCGGTGGAAAATTCCACCACTTTCGGCTGGTTCTCGTTATAGGTGGCGCGCAGCTCGGGCGTGTCCGCCACGTGGTTCAGGTGCCCGATCACGCCCCAGGCGCGGCCCAGGCGCTCGCTGGCGTCGTCGAGCGGCGCCAGGGTGTCCCAGGTGACGTCAGCGACCGGGGCTTCGAGCCGGGCCACCACGGCGTTTGCCTCGGCAATCAGCTGCTCGATGGCGGGCGTGACGTGTTCGGGCCTGATCGCGTCGAAGCGCGGCAGGCCGGAAAAGTCGAGGAGGGGATTGCTGGCTTCTAGCGTCATCATGTTCCTTCCAAATTCGTTAATTGGTTGCGCGGCCGAGCGTCCATCCTCGAGGCGATGCAAATCAGCGTTGTTTCGCCAGTTCGCGCTCGGCCGACTCCACCGTGTTCTGCAACAGCATGGTGATCGTCATCGGACCCACGCCACCCGGCACCGGCGTGATGTGCGCGGCCACTTCCTTGACGCCCTCGAAATCGACGTCGCCGCACAGTTTGCCGGCGTCGTCGCGGTTCATGCCGACGTCGATCACGATCGCGCCCGGCTTGACCATGTCGGCGGTCAGGGTATTGCGGCGGCCCACGGCGGCCACGATCACGTCGG